>Ga0163152_10000093_pt1 | contig 139498 bp, 121 predicted proteins | sample OliLakLV19MP8IB2_FD_148635 | JGI IMG/M metagenome (GOLD analysis project Ga0163152, IMG submission 148635) | Freshwater microbial mat bacterial communities from Lake Vanda, McMurdo Dry Valleys, Antarctica - Oligotrophic Lake LV.19.MP8.IB-2 | ecosystem: Environmental > Aquatic > Freshwater >... | reverse complement strand
CCGCCGCTTCCGATACGCTTGCTTGGGCATGGTTGGTTCCTCCAATAAAGGGAAAATGGTTCTTCCCAGAAGGTATCTTCTGGGCGGAGGAACCGCCATGCTTTTCAACTACACGGGGGACATTCTCAAATGGCAACTTTTATGGAATAATATAACTACACCAGCGAGTAGTGGTTCGTTTCCAAGTAAAGAATTGGCTTGGCTTGATGGAGAAGATGCCTTGTACGTAGGCGTCATTGCGAGTAATGCGCGATCCAATACAAACTTCCTTGCAAAGATTGATTACTTTTCTGTGCGGACGATCCCGGAATCCAATTGTCTTGTTCTAATCTCGTTCGCAGCCTTGCTTTGGGGCTCGCTCCGCTCGACCCTCGGCTAAAAGCCTCTATCCGTCCGGGATGAGTTGCGTACAAGCGATCTAGCGCGTTGTGTCGGTGCTACCTGCAAGGAATCAACCGCTCGGCAATGACCGCCATAATCTCGTGCGCCACTTCTAGCTTCGAGCCGCTCACCTGCTTGAGAATTGTCCCCGCTGGATTCAGAATCTCTACCTGATTGTTGAGCGCGTCCATCGCTTCGACGCCGTTCGAGACAATAAGATCGCAATGTTTGCGTTCGAGTTTGGCGAGTGCCCGGAGGCGATGATCTTCGGTTTCAAGCGCGAAGCCCACCACCCAGCGGTAGCCCTTCTCCGCGCCGAGCGTGGCGACGATGTCGTCGGTTTCGATGAGGTGCAACAACAGCGGTTCGCCCGTCTTGGCGATTTTGTTTGTTTCGACGTGGACCGGGCGGTAGTCGCAAGGGGCGGCGGCACCAATGAGGCCGTCGCAATTCTCGAAGGCTTGGCGGCACGCGGCGAGCATTTCCTCGGTCGATATCACGGGGACGACTTCGGCAGCAGCGGGGTAGGAAACTTCGACCGGCCCGCTGATCACGATCACTTCGTGCCCTAAGGCGAGTGCCGCTTCGGCGAGGGCTGCTCCCATGCGTCCACTCGATGCGTTAGTCAAATAACGCACGGGGTCGAGGTATTGTCGCGTGGGGCCGGAGGTGATGAGGATGCGTGCCATTTGCAGGTATTCACGGCATCGGGACGATGCCGGCTAACGCCTTTGTTCCAAAAGTTCGCGAATCTTTGCGGCGATTTCCGTTGGTTCGGCCATGCGGCCTTTGCCGGTTACTCGGCAACTAAGCCAACCTTCGTTGGGGCCGATAAGATGGAAACCATCTTTTTGTAGTTGGGCGACGTTCCGCTGGACGGCGGGTTTGTCCCACATCTCGTTGTTCATTGCGGGAGCGAGAACCGTGGGGCCGGTGAAGGAGAGCAGCAGTGTGCTAAGCAGGTCGTCCGCTAAGCCGCAAGCGGCTTGGGCGAGGACGTTGGCCGTGGTGGGGGCGATGCACATCAAGTCGGCTTGCCGCGCGAGCTCAATGTGCGCGCCGAGCGGATAGTCGTGCCGGTCGAACGAGTGGCTCAACACGCGGCGGCCCGTGAGGGCTTGAAACGTGGCGGCACCGATAAACTTTTGCGCGGCGCGGGTCATCACCACCGTCACGCCGACACCGCTCTGCACCAAGTCGCTCACCAGGTACGCCGTCTTATACGCAGCAATGCCGCCCGACACGCCGACGATGATTTCGTGTGCCATGCTATGTCGTGCCGCCCCTTACAGACTTGACAGGTCTAACTCGGGAGGACCACCGGTGCTAACCGACTCGCTGGTGATTTTGAGTTGGCTTGAGGAATCGAGATAGATTTTATCTTGCAAGATTTCCTGCACGACGATTTCCATCTTGTCCTTGGAATTGAAATCGACCAAGGGCCGCGCGCCGGCATTGATCGCCGCGAGGCGCTTTTGAATGAGCGTCGACAACTTGAAACGCCCGCCGACTTTGTTCACGATCCATTCTTCTTTTAACGCATCAATCATCAAGAATTCCTTGGTCTCGTAATATCTCTAGAATCTCGTCCACCGTTTGGGGAACGGTGTCGTTCACGACTTGATAGGTGTATCGATCCGCCAATGCGATTTCTCTCCGCGCGACTTCCAACCGGCGCTGCACGGCCTCTTCGGTTTCCGTGCCCCGGAAGCGGAGTCGCCGCTCCAATTCTTCGAGCGAGTGGGGCCGGATGAAGATCGTAATCGCCTCGTTGAACTGACTGAGAACTTTCTCGGCCCCCGCCACGTCAACTTCTAAGAGTACCCATTTTCCCTCGGCTAATCTAGGGCTCACCGCACTCCAGAGCGTGCCATACCAGTGGCCTCGGCCGAAAACCTCGACGGTTTCCACGAATTCCCCGGCGGACAATCGGCGGGCAAATTCCGCAGGGTCCAGAAAGTGGTAATCCACTCCATCCTGCTCACCGGGCCGGGGTTTGCGAGTGGTGGCCGAAATGCTGCGTTCCAGTCGGCCCGCTAAACGATCCATCACCTTGGGGACCACGGTCGATTTGCCCACGCCCGAAGGGCCGGAAAGAACGACAAGTTTTCCCAGTTTGGCACCACTCATTGCACGTTTTGGATCTGCTCGCGAATCCGTTCCAACGCCGTCTTGATTTCCACGATTTGCTGCGAAATCAGCGCGTCGTTCGCCTTCGAGCCAATCGTGTTTGTTTCGCGGCCCATTTCTTGGCAGATAAACTCCATCTTGCGACCGGCACTTTCGTCGAGTTCCAGCGCCGCGGCAAACTGTTGCAAGTGGCTCCGCAGGCGGACGATTTCTTCCGAGATGTCGGCCCGGTCGGTATAGAGCGCGACTTCTCGCACCAAGTCCGAGGGTTCCAGCGTCACGTTGAGCGACGAGAGCGCTTCGTTCACCCGATCCTGAATCCGCTTGCGGTAACTCTCGCCCACGAGCGGTGCTTGCTTCTCGATGATGTCGAGGCACAAAGCCACGGTCAGGCATTGATCGCGGAGGTCGTTGGCGAGGGCTTCCCCTTCGACCGAGCGCATCGTCGTGAGTTGCTCAATCGCGGCATGAAGCGTCGGCTCGACGACGGGCCACAAACTGGCAGCGTCCAGCGCTTCAGCGGAAAGTTCTTCGACCACGCCCGGAAGTCCCGCGAGCGGTTCGAGCCGAATCTTCTCATCGAGATTGCGTTTCGCGGCGACCGATTGGAGTTGGTCGATATATTGGTTGAGAATCCGCGTATTGAGGCGAAAATCGTCGGCGCTCGCGAGATGGCGGATACGCAAGTTGCAGGTGACCGTGCCCCGCTTGACGGTGTCACGCAACACCGCATCGATCAGCGATTCCAGCACGCCGTAGCCTTCGGTTGTGCGGATATTCGACTTGAAATAGCGATTGTTGACCGTGCGAATCTCAATCGCAATGGCGTACCCTTCGCGCTGCTCGACCACTTCGCCGAATCCGGTCATGCTGAGCAGGGGCACGTGCGTTCCTTAAAAAAGACTCAGGCAGACAAGTTACTCGGTTTTCGCATCATCCGCGGCAGGCGTGGTCGCTTCAGCGGCCGGTGCAACAGAGTCACTCGTTGATTTCTCACTCGCAGGCGCATCAGCCGTAGGTGCAGCAGCTTTTTCGTCTACCGGTTCGCCTTCGGTGGCAGTCTTCTCGGTCGCAGCTTTTTCGCCTTCGGCAGGTGGATTCAAAAGCGGACCCATGGTCACAGGAGCTTCGTTGCCTGTATCGAGCCGGCCACCGGCACTCGCCGGACCCAGCTTAGCGGCGGTGATGCAGAGGATGATCCACACAGCAGCGGCACCGATGGTGATCCGCGTGAAGATGTCGCCGGCCTTGGCACCGAATGCGCTCGATCCGCCCATGCCACCCAGCGCTCCCGCCAAACCGCCACCGCGGCCACGTTGCACGAGCACGAGAAGGATCAGAAAGATAGCAACAAGGGCCAACAGGATTTGAAAAATCACCTGCAAAGCCGCGAACATGGGAATGACCACAGTAAGTGCTCCGTCAAAAAAATGAGTTATTAAGCTTGCGCGACTGTTGAACCTGCCATGGCAATTGCCAGGAAATCAGCCGCCTTGAGACTCGCTCCACCGATCAACGCCCCATCGACATTCGGTTGCGACAACAATTGAGCCGCGTTGTCGGGCTTCACGCTGCCCCCGTAGAGGATGCGAACCTGATCGGCAACCTGGGCATTGTAGCGTTCCTTGAGTTGCCTGCGAAGATCGGCATGGACCTCCTCGGCTTGCTCGGTGGTGGCAACTTTTCCCGTCCCGATGGCCCAAACCGGCTCGTAAGCGATCACCACCGACAGAATTTGCTCGGCAGACACGTTGGCCAGCGAACCGTCAAATTGAGTGCGGATCACCTCGCCGGTCTTGCCCGCTTCGCGCTCGGCCAGCAACTCGCCAACGCAAACAATGGGCCTAAGCCCCGCCTTAAGCGCGGCATGTGTTTTCTTGTTAACGACCTCATCGGTCTCGCCCAGGATATGCCGCCGCTCGCTGTGGCCGAGGATCACGTACTGCACACCGAGGTCGGTGAGCATCGCGGTGCTGGTTTCGCCCGTGAACGCGCCATTGGTTTCATGGTAAACATTCTGTGCGCCCAAGCCGACCGCGGCGTCACCAATCGTGTCCCGCACCAAGGACAGATAAACGTCCGGTGGACAGACCAACAGCTCGACGCCATCGCATTCGCTGGACTTCTCGGCCACGGCACTTGCCAGTTGGCGTGCGCTCGCGCTGTCGGTATTCATTTTCCAATTGCCGGCGATCAAAGGGGTTCGCATCGACGAAATCTCCTCGCACTAAAAACCAAAGGTCACGGCCCGGTTCGCCCAGGCCGGGATAGCCCCTTAGCTTAACCGATAGGCTCGGCCTGTGCCTAGGAGCGTCTGTCCTCACGGAGCAAACATTTCCTGCAAGATTTCCAACACTTTAGCGGCGGCTCGTTCATCCAATTTCCCCAGTTTTTTCACCAATCGAGCCCGATCAACCGTGCGGATTTGGTCGAGAACCACTTGGCCCTGTTTTCCCTTGAAGCGGCAGGTGACTCTCGTGGGATAGCTGCGGCTGGCCGTGGTCATGGGGGCCACGATCACCGTGAGCAGGCGACCATTCATATCTTCAGGTGAGACAACAAGGCATGGCCGTGTCTTGCGAATTTCACTGTCAACGGTCGGATCAAGAGAAACGAGATAGACCTCGAAACGAGCTACTCCCACTTCCACTCCTGATCATCCCAAGAGGAAAGTGATGGGGCATCGCTGTCTAGCAGAGCATCGTCACCACGCTCAGCCATAATGGCAAAGGCGGCATCCCAACCGTCTCGCGGTTTTCTCACTGGCCGGATGACAAGTGAAGAATTCTCCACCGTGACATCCACCACTTCTCCGAGACCCGACTCTTCGAGTAGTGGCTTGGGGATGCGAATCCCTTGAGAATTACCGATGGCAACGATTCGAGTTCTCATGACATTTATCCTGTAGTTACATGGTAACTACTTCAAGCAATGTCGGCAAGGTTGGCTGCAACCGTTAGCCGATAGGCTCGGCCTGTGCGTAGGAGCCCAGCACCGTAAGCCGGACAGCTCGTTTTTCCAGAGCCGCAAGGGCTTTGCGGGCACGTAATTCGGTGGCATGGCCTTGGAATTCGACGAAAAAGACATAACGACCCCGTTGGCCGGGGAGGGGGAACGACTCGATCCAGGTCATGTTGAGCCGCTGCTTTTTGAAGATCCCCATCGCATCGGCCAGAGCACCCGGTTGGTGATCGATTTCAAAGACGAGAGAAGTCTTGTCATTGCCGGTTTTGAGGCCGCTTTCCTGCCCAATCACGGCGAAACGGGTCACATTATCCGCATTGTCCTCGATACCGCGGACCAGTACGGCGACAACGTGATTCACTCCCGCTTGCTCGCTGGCAATCGCCGCGGACCCCTGCTCATCGGCGGCCTTCCGCGCGGCCTCGGCGGAACTGGCAACTTCGATGAGCGGCACATCGGCTAGATGTTGGCTGAGCCAGTTGCGACACTGCGAAAAAGGTTGCCGCTTGCTGTAAATCTGCTTGATCTCGTTGCGGCTGCAGTTGGCGAGCAAGCAATGTCGAATTCGCAGCGGCACTTCGCCGCAGATTTTCACCGGCGAGCGTGCCAAGCATTCGAGCGCATCCGCCACGCGGCCATCGGTCGAATTCTCGATCGGCACCAAACCGAAATTCGCTTGCCCGCGCTCGACTTCCTCGAAGACCGCCGCAATCGTGGCGACGGGCACAAGCACCGCACTTTGGCCGAAACGTTCAATCGCGGCCAGATGACTATAGGTAAATTCAGGCCCCAAATAGGCAACCGTCGGCGCTTTCACGGCGGCTTGCGTGCCGCTGATGATCTCGCGGAACACGGATCGTATCGCATCGGCACTCAGAGGCCCTTTTGTGGTCGCGGCAATTGCTGTCGCGTGCTCCAGCGCGGCTTGCAAACCGAGGGGAGTGGCACCATCGGCTACCGCTCGGCTGACAGCGAGTTCCGCGCGCCGGTTAATCGAAGCGAGTATCTCGCGATCGAGCTTGTCGATCTGCCGCTGCGCAGGGGTTTTGGAACCATCCGCAGTTGCGTGGCTTGAACCCTTGGCGCTAGCGTTTTTCTTTTTCGCCATCGACTCAGTATGTTTCTCGTGAACGAGGGGGCCAAGCCACGCTTGAACTGCCAATGTGGCATCACTTAGGGACGGCTGGAAAAGTGTACCCCGTGAAAAGCTGCCAATTTGACAGTAAACAAGCTCCTGCTGTCATTTTGCCATACATGGGCGATCTTCTTAAAACTTTAAACAGTAACAACTTATAATCTCAAACCACTTGCCAGCAGCCCGGCACAACCTTTGCTATTTCCATCTGCCCGGGCAATCTCTGCCTGTAAACAAGACACAAATTGACCAAGCACCTGCTGGAATTGTTCGCCACTTGAGGTCCAATCCAAGCAGCTCATGGCTTAGGCAATAGAAGGAGAACTCCTATGGCTGGCGAAAAAATTATTGGTATCGACCTCGGCACAACCAACTCGGTGGTCGCCGTGATGGAAGGCAAGGAAGCGAAAGTTATTCCGAACCCGGAAGGGAATCGGCTCACCCCGAGCGTTGTTGCGTTCACCGACAAGGGCGAAGTGCTGGTCGGCGAACCCGCGCGTCGGCAAGCGGTCACGAACCCGTCCAAGACCGTTTATTCGGTCAAGCGGTTCATGGGCCGGCGGCACAGCGAAGTCGCGTCCGAAGAAAAGATGGTCCCCTACCAAGTCGTGGGTGGGCCCGAAGATTATGTGAAAATCAAAGCGGGTGACCAGGAATTCACTCCGTCGGAAATCTCGGCGAAGACTTTGCGTAAGCTCAAGGAATCAGCCGAGGCCTATCTTGGCCACACCGTCAACAAGGCGGTCATCACCGTTCCCGCGTATTTTAACGATGCTCAGCGCCAGGCCACAAAAGACGCTGGTCAAATTGCGGGCCTCGAAGTTGCGCGGATTATCAACGAGCCGACGGCGGCTTCGCTCGCCTATGGACTCGACAAGAAGGCGCATGAAAAAATCTGCGTGTTCGACCTCGGTGGTGGTACGTTCGACGTTTCCATTTTGGAAGTCGCCGACGGCGTGTTCCGCGTGATTTCGACCAATGGTGATACGCACTTGGGCGGTGACGACTTCGATCAAGCGCTCATCAACTATGTCGCCGATCAGTTCAAACGCGATCAGGGCATCGATCTCCGCAAAGACCAAATGGCTCTGCAGCGTTTGCAAGAAGCCTGTGAAAAAGCCAAGAAGGAACTGAGCTCTTCAGCTTCCACCGACATCAATCTGCCGTTCATTACGGCTGATGCCAGCGGTCCGAAACACTTGCAGATGAATCTTACTCGCGTGGAATTCGAGAAGATGGTCGACGACCTCATAGAACGCGTGCGTGGCCCCGTATTGCAGGCGCTTAAGGATGCCAAGATGCAGCCGAGCGACATCGACGAAGTGGTGCTCGTGGGTGGTTCGACCCGCATCCCCAAGGTGCAGGCCGTGGTCAAGGAAATCTTTGGGAAGGAACCCCACAAGGGTGTGAATCCCGATGAAGTCGTGGCCATTGGTGCCGCGATTCAAGGTGGCGTGCTTAGTGGCGAGGTGCAGGACATTTTGCTGCTGGACGTGACCCCGCTCTCCTTGGGTATCGAAACCTTGGGCGGCGTGATGACCAAGCTCGTCGAGCGCAACACCACGATCCCTGCCGAGCGAAAGCAAGTCTTTAGCACCGCCGACGACAACCAGAACGCCGTGACGGTGCGTGTCTTCCAAGGCGAGCGCGAGATGTGTGCCGACAATCGCTTGCTGGGGCAATTCAATCTCGATGGTATCCCGCCCGCCCCGCGTGGCGTGCCGCAAATCGAAGTGAAGTTCGACCTCGACGCGAACGGCATTTTGAGCGTGGCGGCTAAAGATCTCGGCACCGGCAAGGAGCAGACGGTTCGCATCGAGCAATCCAGCGGCCTGAGCGACGACGAGATCGAGAAGATGAAGCGCGACGCTTCCGAACATGCCGCTGAGGACAAGAAGAAGCGCGAGTTGGTCGAAGCCCGCAACGAAGGGGAATCGCGCGCCTACCAAGTTGAAAAGCTCATCAAGGAGCAGGGTGCGAAGCTCAAGGACGCTGATAAAACCGCCCTTGAGTCCGCCATCGCCAAGGTTCGTGAAAAGGCCAAGGGCGAAGACGCCGCCGCGATCAAGGCCGCCGTTGGCGAACTCGAAGCCGCGTCCCACGCGATGAGCGAAGCGCTCTACAAGTCCACCGCCGCAGGCGAGCCCGCTTCAGCGGGCGGTGCGACCGGTGAGCCTGAGCCCACCGACTCGGCCGACGACGACGCGATCGACGCGGAGTTTGAGGTGAAGAGTTAATTAAGCCGTCAGTTTTCAGCCACGAGCCGTCCGCTCATGGCTGATCGCTGGCGATTAATTCGCGGGATGGGCGACATCGTGTAGCTAGGGGGCGGAATCTTGCCGACGAGCCCCTGTGGGTACTCCTGATTATTCAGTGATTGGAGGCACTTTTATGCTAGGAATTTGCGATATTAACGACAAGATACCAAACGAATGGGTTCTTAAAATCTTTGATGCTCAGCAGGTTGAAAAGGGTGGGATTGTTCGCAGAAGTGTTAGTGACGTACAAGAACACGCCACGTTTCCGATGCTACTAAATGAAGTCAAACGTCTCGGGTATCACCTGATCGAAACTGGTGATCAGTTTGTGATCTTTTGCCACACCGGTGCTATGAAAATCCACTGCTAAAGCTGCGGATCGATTGTACCCTGATGAGAATGTTATAAAGCCGCTTCGATTACTGTCATGCATGAACCGCTCGAATTTATATTATCGGACACTGCAAAGGCTGGAGTTTTTGAGCGTGGTGGTTCGTTTGCACAACGAAATCTCATGGATTGGCTTTGGAATGAACTCAAAAAGAGATGTCCACAAGCTGAGATACGACCAAAAGACCGATACGTAGGCCTGTACCTCAATAGTTCCAATAAAACTTTCGCCAAAATCGACAGCCAAGTTAAAGGTCCAATTTTTGGTATTCCTGACAGGGTTGCACAAGCATTTGAGTTTCATCACCTTACACCTGAGCACTTTGCAGATTGGGGTGGAAAACAAAAGAGGTTTACAGTCGATGACAATTCAATCGCTGAGTTGCTCGAATTGCTCATACTTTCATATCAATACAATAAAGATGGATACCACAGACTAAGCGAGTATCGCGCTCGGTGCCTTGAGATTACTAGGATTGAGCAAGAAGATAGCATAGCCATATCAGATCAAGATTTACGCCCTGAAGGTGGGAAGAAAACTCGCCAAGCGATTGCTTCGGAACGTGATCCTCGACTTCGAGCTTTGGCAATTAAGTACCACAGGCTTAAATGTATGGCCTGTAAATTCGATTTTGAGGCTGTTTACGGTGAACGAGGCAAGGACTTTATTGAGGTACATCACAACAAACCACTTGGAGAACGTGCGAAACCTGAATTGACTGATTACCGCACCGACTTAGATGTTGTGTGTTCCAATTGCCATCGCATGATCCACCGAAAAAAAGATTCGTTGCTTACTGTTCAGGAATTACGAGAAATAATTGAAGAGGCACGCAAATCTTTGAGGCGAGCTCGTAGAAGCTCGAAATAGGATATATGCCCTTCCGTTTCGACAAACTGACGATCAAAGCCCAAGAGGCGGTGCAGCGGGCGCAGGAATTGGCGGCTGACGCGGGGAATCCCCAGCTTGAGCCGATTCATTTGCTCGCGTCACTGCTGGAGGAGCAAGATGGTGTGGTGCGACCGCTCTTGGACCGCATCGGCGCGAATCAGGGGCAGTTGGGTCAGATTGTCACGGCGGAGCTCAAGCATCTCCCCAAAACTTCGGGGGGTTCGCCGCCCCATCTGAGTAACGACGCGAACCGCATTCTCGAAGCCGCCCAAGCGCAAGCTCAGTCGATGCAGGATGATTATGTTTCGACCGAGCATTTGCTTCTCGCGCTCGCCAAGGAAAAGTCGAAGGCCCAGGATGTTCTGAAACTCAATGCGGTTGACGACAAAGATATTCTCAATGCGCTACGCGAAGTGCGCGGTTCAGCCCGTGTGACCGACCAAAGCCCCGAGGCGAAATTTCAAGCTCTCGAAAAGTACGGCATCGACTTGGTGACTCGTGCGGAACAGGGAAAGCTTGATCCCGTGATTGGCCGGGATCAAGAAATTCGCCGTGTGATCCAAGTGCTTTCCCGGCGCACGAAGAACAATCCCGTGCTCATTGGCGAGCCGGGCGTCGGCAAGACGGCGATTGCCGAGGGGCTGGCACTACGTATCGTGCAAAGCGACGTGCCGCAAAGCCTTAAGAACAAGCGAGTGATTGCGCTCGACATGGGTGCGCTAATCGCCGGAACCAAGTTCCGTGGTGAGTTTGAAGAACGGCTTAAGGCGGTTCTCCGTGAGGTGCAAGATTCCCAGGGCAGCGTCATTTTATTTATCGACGAACTGCATACAGTTGTCGGGGCCGGTGCCGCCGAGGGAGGAAACGACGCGGCGAATCTGTTGAAGCCCGCCCTCGCGCGGGGAGAACTCCGCTGCATCGGGGCCACCACCCTCGATGAGTATCGCAAATACATCGAAAAGGACGCGGCCCTCGAACGCCGTTTCCAACCGGTGTTTGTTGGTGAGCCAAATGTGGAAGATACCATCGCGATCTTGCGGGGCTTGAAGCCGCGCTACGAAGCCCACCACAAAGGGGTCAAAATCAAGGATTCCGCGCTCGTTGCGGCGGCGGAGCTTTCGCACCGCTATATCGCCGACCGTTTCTTGCCCGACAAAGCCATTGACCTGATGGATGAAGCCACCAGCCGCCTGGCGATGGAATTGCAAAGCGTTCCCACCGAAATCGACCAACTCCAACGCAAGCTCACGCAACTCGAAATCGCTGCCCGGCAACTCGCCGACGAAACCGAAGAGCACGCCAAGCAACGTCTCGCTGATGTCAACGTAGACATGGCGGAGATCAAGAAGCAGCTAGCGAACTTGCGCGAGCAATGGGAAAGCGAAAAGCTCGGCGTGGGCGACGTACAGCAGGTCCGCGAAAAGTTGCTCGACGTGACCCACAAAGGCGAGCAACTCGCCGCGACGATCATGGACAAACAATCCGCTGGCGAACTCGTGAGCGAAGACCTTTACCAATCCCTCTACGAACTCGATGTCCAACGCAAGCAACTTACCAAACACCTCGAAGAAATCGAGACCCGTCAAGCCTCTGGCGAGGTCGCCGCGGCGACCGGCACGCGCAAACGCCTCCTCCGTCAAGAAGTAGGGCCCGATGAAATCGCGGAAGTCGTGAGCGCGTGGACGGGTGTGCCGGTGTCGCGGATGTTGGAAACCGAGAGGGCCAAACTCTTGGTGCTCGAAGAACGCCTCCACCAGCGCGTCATCGGCCAAGACGAAGCCGTCACGGCCGTCGCGAACGCAGTACGTCGTAGCCGCAGTGGTTTGCAAGATCCCGACCGCCCGATCGGTTCATTCCTGTTCTGTGGCCCCACGGGTGTTGGCAAAACGGAACTTTGCAAAGCTCTCGCCGAGACCTTATTCGACGACGAGAACGCGATGGTGCGGCTCGACATGAGCGAGTTCATGGAGAAGCACACCGTGAGCCGTCTTATTGGTGCCCCACCGGGATACATCGGTTACGAAGAGGGCGGGAAGCTGACCGAAGCGGTCCGCCGGCGGCCGTATTCCGTGGTGCTCCTCGATGAAATCGAGAAAGCGCATCCCGACGTGTTTAACATTCTGCTTCAAGTTCTCGATGACGGTCGGCTTACCGACAATCATGGTCACACGGTCGATTTCACAAACACCATTGTCGTGATGACCTCGAACGTGGGGAGCCAATTGATTCAGCAGATCACCAGCGAAGGGGGATCGGAAGACGATCTCCGCCAAGCGCTGGCGGAATCGCTCCGCGCGCGGTTCCTGCCCGAGTTTCTTAACCGCATCGACGAAACAATTGTGTTCCTGCCGCTCAATCGCAGCCAAGTCGCACGGATCGTCGATCTGCAACTGGAACGCTTGGCGAAGATTCTCCAGAAGCGGCATTTGAATCTAGTGGTCACCGCCGCGGCTCGCAATCACATTGCCGCCGAGGGCTATGACCCTGCATTCGGCGCGCGGCCCGTGAAGCGGGTGATTCAGCACTCGATCCAGAACCCACTGGCCACCGAGCTCCTCAAGGGAGATTATCCCGAGGATTCCACAATCGAAGTCGATTTCGTCGACGACGAATTCACGTTTCGGCGGATCGAAAGTACAGAGCACGCGTTAACCGGTTAGTCGGCAGCGTCTCGCTGCCGTCGAAAGACTAGCGTCCCGCTTCAACGAGTTGCCATTCTTCGATGAGCTTCTCGGCACCAGGTGACATCTCGCGAAGCTTGCGGACGATTTCCAGCTTCTCGGATTGCGTCGCCTTGGGGAGCTTCGACTTCAACTGAGCCAACTTGGCGTAGCGCTTGCGTCGGCGGCGAAGTTCTCTTTCTCGTTCACTGGCTCCCATGAATCATCTCCTAGCAAATACGCACCTTGTCAAAAGGCGGGCTACACTTAAACTGGTAGGAAGAGGTGGACGAACCAGCCTCGAATCCCTGTTTTTAGTGGATCAATGCCGTTTCGTCAACGCGAGGGATTCCCTGGCGTTTCCCTGGTCGGGTGGCAGAGTGGTCGAATGCACCGGTCTTGAAAACCGGCGAACCTCCGGGTTCCCTGGGTTCGAATCCCAGCCCGACCGCTCATTTCCTCTGGGAAGCGACCCTCCTTTTTGTTCTCGCCCGTTATGCATTTTTCGTGTTACTCTGGCTCCCACGGGCCGGTTAAACGTGATAGTTAAGACACGTCCGTTTTCTCAGGATTAGTTGATGTCTGATTACGATGCGTTGCTCGTGGTTTCCTTTGGCGGACCCGAAGGCCCCGACGAGGTCATGCCTTTTCTGGAAAACGTACTGCGGGGCAAGCCCGTGCCACGCGAACGGATGCTCGAAGTCGCCGAACATTATCAGCACTTTGGCGGCGTGAGCCCGATCAACGAACAAAATCGGCAACTGATCGCCTCGCTCGAACACGAGCTAGCCGACCACGGCCTTCAACTGCCAATCTATTGGGGCAACCGCAATTGGCATCCGCTGCTCGCCGACACCTTACGCCAAATGGCTGACGAGGGTGTGCAGCGAGCGCTCGCTTTTTTCACCAGCGCTTACAGTTCGTATTCAGGTTGTCGCCAATACCGCGAAGATATTGCCCGCGCGCAAGAGATAGTAGGCCGCGGCGCTCCGCAGATCGACAAACTAAGAGTGTTTTTTAATCATCCCGGCTTTATCGAACCGTTGGTGGAATCCGTGCGGGAATGTCTCGCGCGCATTCCTCAAGAACGTCGCGAGCAAACGCCCCTACTCTTCACTGCGCATAGCATTCCACTCGTCATGGCAGACAATTGCCGCTATGTGATGCAGCTTCAAGAAGCGTGTCGGTTGGTGGCAGCAGGCGTAGACCACGAGAATTGGGAGCTTGTCTACCAAAGCCGCAGCGGATCTCCTCATCAACCCTGGCTAGAACCTGACATCTGTGACCGCATCGCGGAACTGCACGCCAACAACCAGCTCACCGATCTCGTGATTTTGCCCGTTGGCTTTATTTCCGACCACATGGAAGTGCTCTTTGATCTCGACACCGAAGCCCGCGAATTGTGCGAGAAACTGGGTATCAACATGCAACGCGCGGCAACGGTCGGCACCCATCCGCGCTTCATCGAGATGATCCGACTACTTGTTGAAGAGCGACTCGGCGAAAGTTCCGCTCGTCTCTGTTTGGGCAATTTCGGACCTAGCCACGATGTGTGCCCCGTGGATTGTTGTCTGTACAATCCTCGGCCTGTCGGCGCTGCCTCGCAGTCGTAGCGATTACGCCGATTGTTCATGGCTCGAAAACCGCAGACGTCGCAAGGATCAAGGGCCTCTCTCCCTGAGCCGGGTTCTTCACGAACTACGTTTAAGGGTCGTCCCTCGTCTCGGCCGACCTACAAAAACATGTTTGGTCCGGAGTGAATCGCGATGAAAGCCCCTCTTCCCCACTTGGAAAACTGGACCCCCGATCAAGCCGCTCGGATGGAAAACGCCATCTTCGTGGCGCAGCACCGACTCCAAGATTTGGAGATGTTTCGCGACGAGCACCTCATCGACACGCTCGACCGCCATCCGCGCCAGGATCTCGGTATCAACACCATGGGGACCGACCCCCGGCTGCACCACGAGTGGCAGGAAGGCCGCGCGGGCGAGCTCACCGCCGAGCAATTGTTTGAGGCGGTCAGTCGCGGAAAAATTTGGCTCAACTTGCGGCGCGTGATGGACCATCATGCCGAATATGCCGACGTGGTAAATCGGCTTTACGCAGAACTCGAAGCCACCTGCCCGGGCCTGCAAACATACAATCGCTCGGCCAATTTACTGATTTCCTCGCCTCGCGCGATTGTGTACTACCACCTCGATTGCCCCGTGAACATGCTCTGGCACATTCGCGGTCAAAAGCGCGTGTGGGCCTATCCGCTCGAAGCAGGCATTGTCTCCGATGAAACGATCGAAGGTGTGCTCTGTGGCGAAAAGTCCGAGGAACTTGAGTTCCAGCCCGAGTGGGATGATCTGGCCGTGGTCTACGATCTCGAACCCGGTGAGATGGTCACCTGGCCACAGCACACGCCGCACCGCGTGGTGAACACTCACGGCGTGAACGTGTCGCTCTCGACCGAGCACATGACGAGCCGCGCCGCGCGGCGCAATAACGTGTTCCTGGCGAATCGCCATTTTCGCCAAGTGTTCGGCGGGGAATTCCGCTCGACGGAACTCACCGGTTGGGCTCCTGCTTTGAAAGAATTTGCCTTGCGGGCGATGCGACGAGTGCCAAAGCTCGCTCCCGCCGCACCAACGGGTTACAAATATCCGGTGACATTTGAAGTCGATCTCGACGCGCCGAACTGTGTGCGGCAACTCAAAGAATGTCGCGAACTCAAGCTCGCGCTGATGTAACCGGCGGTCTATTGATCCACGGTCTGCGTGTTCGTATTCATGCCCAACTGCGTGGCGGGGCGATCCAAGAGTGGGCCCACGCGCTTCGCAAAAAGTTGCCCATCAACCATAACTCGCTCATGCTCGAAGCATGGCCACAAAACCGGCTTGTTGGAAATGATGGTCGGCGGTGAGCGCGTTCGTCAAGCCTTGTTCTTCCATAACTACGAATGAAATACAGTCGACCAACGACCACTCTTTATCCGGACGACGTAAATAAAGATCGGTTCCACGCTCCCATAGCTCGTGCGTTGACGCGACGATGACGGTGTTCGGATCTGCTTGCAAATCAGCGAGCAGTTGGCCAAAACTGGCGCGTCCACGTGGACTACTTGACAAGTGGTTCGCTACTTCGGTGAGAACGTATTCGGTCGTGACCACCAAGCCTGTCCATGATTGAGCAAGTACGCGAGCATTGGGATGATTTTCGTCACGGGCGATAACCAAGGCCACGTAAAAGGTTGAATCGGCAAAAACGGTCTTCATCGCTTCGGCGTGCCGTAGAGATAGTGGTCAAGATTCGTCGAGGAGTCTTCCGGGAGATTATCGACCGTACCGACAACATCTTGCAGTCGCTCCAGTAGCGTGGGAAGTTCGCGATTGGGCTGATCGGCCTCTAGTTGCTCGTTTTCATTCTGATTTTCGACGCGCAGATGCACCCGCGAACCATTGGGCAATGCCAAGGGTTCGATGGGGCGAAAAACCCCGTTGTCAAAGATCGCATCAATGTTATGGACCATGCTTTAATTCTATCACGCTCATGGCTTAAACGTCCAGCCGCAAACGCCTTGCTGAAAGTCTTTCCTCGGATGGCCAGAACAAAAAAGCTGACCCGGAGGACGTTGTTCTCTGGCTAGAGGAGCGCCGTTACACTCATTGATCCACGGTCTGCGTGTTCGTATTCATGCCCAACTGCGTGGCGGGGCGATCCAAGAGTGGGCCCACGCGCTTCGCAAAGGCTTGCGGATCGACGTAGCCTTCCATGAAGTCGAGTACTTCCCCTTCGGGCGAGATCAACAGCGACGAAGGATAGCCACGGATTCCCAACTTCTTAATCAGCGCGGCATAGTTGTCGGAATGGGCCAACACCGATTCGGTGCGGCCGTGAAGCATCTCTTTCACGCCCTGGTTGCTATACGTGTCTTTAATCATTTTGCGGCAGAAGGTGCAGTTGTTGGATGTGAACATCACCAACAGCGGCTTTTTATTCTCGATGGCAACCTTCCACGCTTCTTCCACCGTTTTGTGGTCGAAGACTCCCTCGGGTGCCGCGTGCGCTTGATTATGGTGAGGCTTGGCAGCCTCCGCCACGGCGGAAAAAAGCACCACGGCCGACATGAGCAGGAAAGTGAATTTCATCATGATGTTCGATTCCGGCTGGATCAATTAGCGCGTCTGTGTGTCGGAGTTCGTGTTCGCTGAGGCGATACCCATTTGCAAGCGACGCTTGAAGGTGTTCGCGTCGACGTAGCCTTCAATCATGTCGAGGACTTTGTTATTCGAGCCCACAAGAACCGTCGTTGGATACCAGCGGACATGTAATTTGGAAATCAGCGTCGCATGGGTGAAGCGACTTAGCTGCAAGGTTTCAAACGAACCTTTCACGATCTCATCGACATCCGCTTGCTCGTAGGTCTCGTCGAGCATCTTCGTGCAATGGGGGCACTGGGGCATCGAGACATAAACTAAAATCGGCCGATTCGATTCCTGGGCAGCGGTCCAAGCCGAGGGGTAGTTGTCATGCTTAAAGCGCGGTAAGTCTTTGGCTTCAATCGCCAAGACCGCAGGTTGCTCGACCGTAGCAGCTATTTCGGCTGCTTCCACGGCAAGGGGAGCGGCTTCGCTGGGTGGCGCGGGGGAGTCAGCCCAACAGAGGGCGGCGGGGGAAAGAAGGGCCGCGCAGGCGAACCATCGCGCAGTCCTGGTGACAGACTTTTCCATGCCGAGTTCCTCCGCAATTCACGGAACACTTCTGTTTGAGCTAACCAGAAGTATCGGCGGCAGCTAGCAGAGGCATGGATGATTATTTTGTGCGAAGCAGATTCGGCACGATGGCTGTAGCTTCGCGCTCCCCTAGCGTGCGCAACTTCGTTACAACCGGACGTGGCAGGGTTTGCTCAGCGAGAGAATAGCCGCGATTCAACGAATCGCACGGAGCCACGTTCAAACGGCCGCGCCCTGGGTGCGGGCCTTTTGCACACCCACGAAACCTAGCCGTGCTTTCAGGCACGTTTGCCGGAAAGGCTCGGGATGCGGTACTCCCAAGAGACGGAAGGTTTCGATCTGGCCATTGCGGAACACCAGATCGCCGGCGGGATACCACTCTTGTCCTGGCTGAACGACCAATTCGACCGTGTCGAACCGATCCAGCGACACGCTTTGCTGCTCGCCGCCGCCAAACGCCTGCTCCACCAGAACGCGCCGGTTCGTGAGCCGATAACGCCGACAAGCGGGATTCGGCCAGCCGAACACCACAAACGGCAGCCGGGGGATTAGCATGTGAAAATACATCGGCAGAATAAACGGGATCGAAACCAGCGCCAGAATACGGCCCACGGTGATCGGCACACCGAACAGCGTGATCCCCACGTCGTTGGCAAACCGCCGCCCCCACCAACGGCCATAGGCGGTCGCCCCCAGCGACGGCCAAACCGTCATAATCGTTACTTCTTTTTCGGTGGTCGGGGCAACCCCGGCAATGGCAGTCGACATGTCAAGCTTCCGCTGGTCTCAGATACGGCCTTCCAAGACCCGCAAGATACCAAATGGCCCACTCAGGGGCTAGTGGCGGTCAGGCAAGCAGAAATCCCAGGCGAGCGGGGGACGTGAGTCCCCTGCAATGTTCAGCGAGTCGAGAATGCAGGGAGCTTACGCAACCCTGCTCGCCATGATATTTGCCTTGCCTGTCGATACTTGCTCCAGGTATGATAACACTGTTGGGATGGGATGCCGGACCAAACAGCAAAGCGCGTCATCGCATGGCAAATCATCCCAATAAGCACATCCGTGAAGCGATTGAATATGCCCAAGAGCGTGGCTGGACGTTCACGAAGGCGACCGGCAGAGCCCATATTTTTGGAACTTTGTGGTGTTCCCAAAGTAACCGCGAGGGATGTCGATTCCGAGTTTATTCGACTCCGCGTAATCCTGAAGATCATGCCCGGCGCGCTCGCCGTGCGGTTGATAGTTGTCCTCACTGAAGGAGCAACCTGATGAAATATGAATTCTCGTTGATCCTGACGGAATCCGAAGTGACCGATGAAGAGGCGGATAAGCTCTACGCAGCCGGTTGTGATGATGCCAGCATTCTCACGCGCGACGGCGTCACAAGGCTCCAGTTCGACCGCCACGCCGCCAATTTGGACGAGGCCCTTGCGTCAGCCATCCAGAGTGCGGAGCGAGCGGGGCTGGCGGTGGCACGTGTCGAAATTGAACGGCATGAAATCACGCAGATCGCGTGAGCGGGCGTAGCAACAGGCGGCTCGCCTGTTAGTTCCAAGACAGGCGAGCCGCCTGTCGCTACGAATTACCGCCGTCTCCGCCACAACATCCCCGCGCTCGCCAACACTCCTAACAGCAGCGTACTTGGCTCAGGGATACTTGCGACGCGAAAACCAACGTCGGCAGTCTCGAACGTCGGGTGGGAGTCGAACCGTCTCGTCGCGAGCAAGGTGCTGGAGACTTCGTACCAGCTGCCGCCGCGAACGCCGCGAGGAGACAAACTACTAATTGGGCCGTTCACTAGATCGAAGTCTGTTTCTTCCCATTCAAAAACATTGCCACCCTGACCGGCGGTGCCGTAAGGACTCAGCACGCCCACGTTAGTGATGTCGTTGGGATCGTTATTGGAACCGCCCTGGTTGAATACTGCTTCGAAGATTGTGTCGCCGGCAAAATCAAGTCCGTCGGGCGCAGTGAAGTTCCCAGTGGGATAGAGGTAATAGACACTGCCTCTACCAGCACTCGGGTCGAAGTAGGCTGCCTTATACCACTCGTCGACATTGGGCAGAAAATACTTCGCTAGGCTGTTGCGAAAGAGATTGTTCGGGTTGTAACCCGGATCGCTGATTGCCCACAGTTGGATGCCAGAGTTCGCGCTGTAACCAGCCTCGCCGGGCTGTAGTGCAAATTTATAGGCCGGCGTGCTCCCGCTGGCAACGTTAAGCCAATTAATAAACCGGGCTGCCTCGTTCCAGGTCACGAACGTGGCTGGCTTGTTCGCGCCGAGGGAGCCTTTCGTGATGCCAAGATTACCCTCGGCATTTGCCTTGTCAATCATCTGCTCAGAGATTTCAAACTTGCCCATCCGATACGTGTATGGCACCGAACCGGCTGGGTTTGGAGCACCTGTTGTGTCTGCTCTGTTCCCCGGATTGCCGATGGTGACGAACTCGATGTCGAACGTGTTCGCACCGCTGCCGAACGTGTCGGCTACGGCTCGGTCGGCTGCGCTAAGAATAGTCACTACGGCTAGAAGGAGCGCAAGCAAACTGATCAACTTCATAAGTTATTCTTTCTCAGGTGCTAAGTTATTCTTTCTCAGGTGCGTAGACTGCAAACAAAAAAAGCCCACCGAGGCCGTTGCCTCGTGGACCCTAATGAATTGCAGAATACTTGTTAACGAATCTCGAATCGTGGAATATCTAATTTTGCCCAGGTAGCTGAGCTTGAAATCGATAACGCTTATTATGGCAAGCCATTTCCCCCCGTGTCCAGAAAAAAGAAGTATTTTTCCCGCGAATAGCGCGAATACAATCTTCATTCGCGCTGATTCGCGTCATTCGCGGGCAAAAATTGCGCATAAAAACGGCCCGCGACTTTCGTCCCGGGCCGTTCGTCTTTACCGTTTTCCCAGACTGCTGCGCTTACATGGCAGCAGCAGTCGCAAGTTCGGCAGACCCAAAGTTCTGACGCTCGGCCATGACCGCGGCGTAGACTTGGGCAGGCAATTTGGTGGCGGTGACGACCACTGGGGTCTTCCGGCGACGCCGTTTGGCGGCAGCCTCTTTCATCACTCGACCACCAATCGTTCCTCTGCACTGGGTCGAACCACAGCAACAGCGAAACGCGCGGAACAACACATCCTCCGTTTCATCGTAGTCCATGGTGAGCAATTCACCGGCTTCGATGTCCCGAGTTGCGAAATAGATGCGTGTCTCCACGTCCAGCCACGAATTCGGTTCGCAACTGTGGAGCACCTTTCCCGCAAAGTAAGGATCGTCCAGGTGGAGCCCTGGCGCCATTTGCAACGAGTGCAATGTCATCTCCGTCTTAAGCGTGCCATTCATCCTAAATAGGACGCTGCCTTGAGAATAATCCCGCAGCACAAGCACCCCTTGTCCACGTTTTCCATCGACGTCGAGGACACGGAAGTCTTTCCAACCTGCTTCGTTGGATACCACCGGTAGGTGGTCGGGATAGAACCTTTTCATTTACGGTAAACCATCTCACTTGTGATACTTGACGGGGAAAAAAACGATTCCAGCACTCGGTAGACGGTTGCTTCCTCATAGGGCTTGCAACTGAATACGTCGAGATAAATGTCGCGGTGATTGTCGTTCGTGTGGAACGAAATCTGGCTCGTTTCGATCAACTGCACGCCGGAGCAACCCGTTTCGTGTCCCTTGCCAAAGCGGGCCACGATTGGGGGTCCATAGCGGACCATATCAATGTCATCGGCGCAAACTTGCAGAAAATCGTAGAGTTTTTCAATGGAGAGCAACGCTTCGTTGCAGCCCAAAGCCGTGACCATCATATGCTGGCCGTAGTGCTTCTGACCGTTGTGAACGATTCGTCGATACTCCGGAGGTGCTTCAGTCAACACAGAATTTAATCTCCGTTCATGCGGTGAAAGTACAAATGGTGCAACCTGCGGCAACGTGCCACATGAGAGTCAGTTGCGAATAGGCCCTGGCAAGGAAATTAAAAATGCCGAGAGTACAGCCTTGAGCTAGCCAGCTTGCAGTCTTTGCGGGTGGTCTGCTGAAAGTGTGAAGGGCGGATGAAAAATTGAATCAGAGATTTTTATGCAAAGGCACCCCCTCCCGTCTAGGGTGATTCGCCGCTTTGGGGGAAGAATGGGAGAAAAAGTGGAAGAAATTTTTCCCGAGAAAATTCGAGCAAAAAATCATGGCCCTGAGTGCCGCGCAGCAAGTCCCTCACGCCACGCTGAGGCCGTCACAAATCGTCGGGCCGAATTTGAACTCTCAGATTTTCTGACCGAGAGCGTGTCACACACGCGCCGTGCGCTGGCAGTCAGGTCCAACGAATCTCTCGCGACGCAACCACGGTCGCTCCTGGCGGACATCTCTCTTTACTCACGGGAGCCAAATTGCTCCGCGACACTCCTCAAGAGCTGTCGTCGGTTTGTCAAATGATCAGCCGCCGGGCGCTAGCCCCCGGTTTGGAGCGACAAAAACCGGGGGCTAGCGCCCGGCGGCTGATAGGGCCGACCTCAACGGCCAGGAGCCTGCACAGGCTCGTTAGATTCGACTTCCGCGAGTTCTCCACAGCAATCCTAATACTAACGAGCCACCTGCTAGCGACAGCGAGGTGGGCTCGGGGATGCCTGAAAAACTTGCCAGCAGGGGCCCCGTGCCAAAGCTGCCCTGCCATTCGGCCAGATCGTCCGGACTCCAAGAGAGAGGTGACTCGCCTCGCTGCCAGGCCAGAAAATCGCGTCCGTCGACGTCGCCATCCTGGTCGAAGTCGCCGGGCAGTCCAAACAGGCTGTCGTAGTTCAAGTCCGCCCACTCGGTGGCCAGATCGCGAACCACGTTGGAAACGCTTGAAGTGCGATGCACGAACAAAAACGGATCGGAGGTTTCAAATCCCGCAGCTCGCACCTGCAAGGCAGCCATGTAAACCCCTTGCGGCGGTGTGGTTTGCGTATTGCCATCCCCGTCGTCCACCCTCATCAGCAAGTGACCATGCAACGTCCCCGTATTGATCCCATCGCCCGGATTGGTGTCGGACGAAGTTTGTTGAAGCAGGCCGCCGGGCACAAACGTATCGGTCGCCGCCGCCGTGAACAGATTGAACCCGTCGTCAAAGATGTTCCAGGTCACCCCGGCGGGCGGGAGGATAAATTGCACATCATCGACGCCAAGCCCATTGCCACCCAGGTCCGTCCCGTTCCAAAAGAACAGGTTCGATTTAACGGAACCAATACGCATGGGCAACAGATCGAAATAAATGTTGTGATTGGCGGGAAAGCCCGTGACCCCTGACTCGAGCAACGCGTTGCCGGTAGCTAGTCCCGTGAAGCCGGGATCGTTGGCGCGAAAGTTCGAGAGCAACTGCCGCTGAAACACGCGCTGGCCGATGGTCCAGGTGCCACTGTCATAATCCGCGCCGCCAATCGCGACTTGGCCATCAGCCACCTGCACCAAAACGTCCAGATGCTGCGCTACGCCTAGCGAAGGAAACAGCGCAGCCCAGACGAGGAACAGCAAGGCTCGTTTATGTAGACCAATAACCATTGTCTTCTCTTGTGACGATTCAAAATGAACTTGGTGGCTTCTAATATGCCGAAGGCATAAAGTCATTCAGCCCAGGGTTTGCGAGCTAGCGAGCTACCCTGGGTAGGATGTGTCGAAATGAGGCATACCCTGCAAGGGTTTCATCGAAGTCAAGAATTGGAACCCCTACAGGGTACGAATGAGTTAATCCAACTTCCCAGGGTAGTCGCCAGGAGCGACCAACCCTGGGCTAAAAGATTTAACGCCTGCGGCGTAATATTCCCATCTGAAAAAACGCCAACCCCAGGACCAAGGAGTTGGGTTCGGGAACGACGACGTTACGCTCGACAAACTCGACCGCTTGTTCAATCACACCCTCAAGTAACTCGTCTAGGTCATCTTCAGTGAGCATGTCAAAATCTTCTTGACTGATGCCAAGAAAATCCGCGGTGATCAGCCCTTCTGTTCCCATCACCAAATAAAGGGGATCGGTCGGGTCGAGTTCGGCAACGCTTGCCTGAAACGAAGCCAGGTAGATTCCTGGCGTCGGAACTGTCGCAGGATTTGCATCACCGTCATCGAGGATGAAGAAGGGGTGATCGTCAAAGCCACCCCCGGCACCGGCACTGCCAATGCTGCCCGTCATATTGCCGGTATCGATTGTAAATGTAAAGCCCACAGCGGGAGCAAAGGCTACGCTGCCGAGGCCGTTCCAGTAGAACAGACTATCAGTCGCAGCGTCGACGGTGAGCGGCAGGGCCGACACGAAAATTTCGTCGCCATCATTAAGCGAAGCAGCTCCAGCGGGGAGAGCCGAGTCGTCCGCGGGGTGATTGAACCCCGGTTCGTCCGAGACAAATGTCCCGTCAAACGGGTCTTCGCCCATCTCCGACTCAAACACTCGCAGTCCCAGAGTGATATCAGCGGTGTCGACGTCAATACCACCATACGCAGTTTGCGTCCCCACCGTGGGCCGGCCGACGAACACATCGAAGTGCTGCGCCTGGGACGAGGGACTGAATATGAATCCGCCAGCTAAGGAAAGAACCATCGTTAATAATCGAATATTCATGAGACAATCTCCCGGTTGAAAAAAATCTAGTTAAAAAAACATCTCTCCACTTTTTACTTGGCCATCACTGCGGTGGCCGCGCGAAATTAAAACCTGCTTCGACCCAAGCGTTGACTTGCTCGGCGGCGATGGGTTTCACATGGCCGTCGGCATAGAGATAGTTCGCAACCTCTCCCATGTGCCGATGCACCTCGACTTCCCGCTGAATCTGCTGCCATCGCTCAGCAGAAGTCGGAAACTTCTCAGTAAACCATTCCCAGGAATCAACATGATCGAAATGAGATTCCACCATATTTCCAGCTTCAAATAACATGATTGTGGCATGAGATTGTGGCAGGTCATAAAGCTCACTCACGAAATCATTAATCACGCCCTCGTCGGCCGTTCCTTCGTAGAGGAACTCTTCCGCGCGAGTCACCTCTCGCAGATAACCATTGAACGCATAACTCGTATCACGTCCCGATCCGAGCTCAATCCGCTTGAAGTCGTCCGGACAGAGCCGAATGTCATCCACACTCTCCATGTGGGGTGCAAGCGCGAAAATCCACGACTCCAGCTTGTCACGTTGGTGGTAAATTCCTGGGAATTTTCCTTTGTGAACATTCGCAAATTGATGCACCGCCAACCCGATCTGCCGCTGGTTGTTCGCGCACTGCGAACGCCGCGCTGTCGCTCGCGCCGCTTGCACGGCAGGCAACAACAGCCCGATCAAAACGCCGATGATGGCGATCACCACCAGCAGCTCCACCAAGGTAAAAGCTAAACGCGCGCGCATGGGCGCACCTCCTCGCGATGAATCTCAAGATTTGATTTTGCCCAGTCCACGCATGGGCATAAAAATGCGCAGCGGGGCACGGAATCAAAGGATAAAAAACGGGGGCCGAGATCAGCCCAACGGCGGGCCACGCGCGAGATAGTTCCCCAAGAGCGGGGCCACGTAAAAGATTTCGCCTATAGACCGGGTCGTCGATACGGGTCCAACACAGGCCGTGCCAAGCTCTAACACAACCGGCGACTGAGCCTGGACGAGAAACGCGCATATCGGACAATCTTCAGCCGCGGCGCTCAGCGATCCATCAACGTCGGCCACCTTCGCGGAGAGCGACGGTTCCTGGTGATGATGGCAACCAGGACCATGATGGTGGTGCTCATGCGAATGAGCGGCGGCACAGACATTCTGATGGGAATGGCCATGATCGTGCCCGCAGTCCCAGACCGCGTGCAAACCATACCCCAACACGCCCGCCGAGCCATAGGCCAACAGCAACAGCCCGACGATCACGCGGTTTCGGCAATGCCCATCTTTTCGGTAATTTTTGCCCAAGAATCTCATGTGCTGCCATCATACACACTCCAAATACAATTGGCAATAGATTTGCAAATGAATTGCAAATAACTTTCTCGGACCATGCCAACGAAAAAACGGCCGACTACATGGGTAGTCGGCCGTCAAGCATGGTTTTGCAATGCAATTACAACTTTACGAACGCCGCAGGCCGAGTGCCGCGAGCGAGAGCCCAAGCAGAACAACGGAAGAAGGCTCGGGAGTCGTAAAGGGCGTGGGATCAAAATTATTGTCGCCCGTGCCATTACCCACATTTGACCAATTGCTGGCAACGTCGGCAATCAGCGGCAAAAAGAAACTTAGATCGGGCTGCGCGGTACGTGGGCCAATGTATTTTGCCCCGTCGGAACTAAGGGGAAGCTGAATCGCTTGGGCACCCGTGAGACCACCAAAACTAAAGTTCGCCGCATTTTCAGTCGAGATGGCCGCCAAGAACGTGGGGGTGGCACGAGTACCCGTGAAAGCGTAGATCACTTCGGCAGAGTTCGAGTAGCCAGCATTATTGGAGCCAAAAGTCAGCCCCGCCAACGTTCCCGTTGAGACACTTGCCGGAGACATCTCGTTGTAGACATTCGCCATATCGAGAAAATTAACGACTGTTCCGGCGGGTACATCCGTTGTGACAGTCCAGGCCCAGTCGGCTTCATTGGCATCGGCAAAAGCGGCACCGTTCCACTCGTCATCGGTGAAATTGATGATGGTGCCCGTGGCGATATCTTCTAGCGTGGCCAGAGAGTAGCCGTCCGTCCCGTCGGCATTAAAGCCCACAAACGCCAAGCTAGCCGCTTCCGCCACGACAGCACTAGCCAACAGGACAAGGCCAAGAAATATCCTCACAAGTTTGTTCGCTTTCATTAGACTCGCTCCCTTCCAAAGATGATAAAACTACAAGTTGAAAAAGTTTTCCAGATTCGACAATTGCATGATAAGTCTATATGCGTTTCTCAAGATATAGACACTAGAAAAATTCTCTGATTCTTCATGCTCACTTCACAAACATTTCATTAAGCTAAAAAACAATGCTCCCTGGCTTTCACCCCAGAGAGCATTGCAAGGAGAGATTAACTCAAATCAATTGCTCTCAATTAGATCGCGAGGGCCAGTCCTTCCCAGTCGGCGAAGGCGTCATCGTAAGCATCGCCCTCGTCGTCAGCCGCGAAGGAGAACAGGTCTTCGCTCGTCTCATCGTCGTCGCTGGCAAAGAATGGATCGGCAAGGGCAACCTCGGCAAAGACTTCGCTAATCGCTTCGTCGGTGGAGAGGGTGCTGCTCGACTCAGCGGCAGCCAGCGCCTCGGGCAAGGTCACCCAAGAATTTCTGTCCAAGGTGAAGGTCAGGCTCTGAGTCGCTACGCTGGTTTCGTTATCGTCGGCCGTGCTCGCAGCCTCCAAAGGACCAGTGCCGTAGGTGTTCTGCCATAGTGTCAAGTCCGTGCCGCTGAACGGAGCAGGCGATTGGCCCCGCTGCCAACGCAGGAAGTCACGACCATCCACATCGCCGTCGCCATCGAAGTCGCCGGTCGTCGGGGCAACGGTAATCTGCACCGAGGTGTTGCTGGTCGATCCCGTATTGGCGGCATCCACGGCTCGGCCGTTACCGACCAAACTATTCCCCACGAGATTGATGTTGTAAGTTCCCGCGGGGAGTTGGCCCCCAACTGTCTGAGCACCCGAGAACGTGAGTGACAGGATGGGGGTGCCAAACCCAGTAATCGTGGGAATGAGGTCCACGCCAGCAACAGGCAATCCACTGGTGTTCGTCACGCTAATGCCAATGCCGACGGAGCTATTGGCGCTCCCGTCACCGTCGAGCACCTGCGTAACATTTCCCGAAAAATTCACCTGGACGCCACTTGTGGTGGTGACGCTGGTCAATGTCACGCGTGGATTCTGCACCGCAGTGCCAGTGTTCACCTCACCAGGTGTCGCGGCGGCACCCGGAGAAGGCAAGCCAATAGAAAAAGTCGGGTTGTAGACCAAAGCATCATTGCTACCCAGCAAGTCAGCACCATACCACTGCGCGGCATTGTTCAAGCCCGTCGTGCCAGGCAATCGCGAAACTCCGTCATAAGATTCCACTGGATTGGTGATAAGCGTATTCGACAAACCACCATAGGTCACGTCTGTCGAACTGTTGTCTTTCACACCAATCGAATCAACGACCACGGCCCCAGCTGGAAGTTCCAAACTGCCGTCGTTATCCCAGTCGTAGTCGAAGCGACCGACGAGTAACGGCGTGGTTGGACTATAGACCAGAGCATAGGTCGACGTACCATTATCGTTGCCACCTACGAACTCCGCGTCCAGTTCTGGCAGGCCGATAAAGGTCGTTCCCGTGGGTACTGTCCAACTGAAGTTGTTGAGCGAACCGATCAACGTCGTACCGTTGGAACCATTGTTGTAGGTTCCCAAATCGACCACCAAGTTGGTGGCCCCTTCGTCCGAACCAACGTCACCGCCAATCACGACAACATACAGCGAGCCCAAGCCGACACCTGCCGTGCCAGCGATTTCCAGCAATTCCGAGCCACCGTCATTACCAGGTTGGTTGTAGACGATTTCGCTCATCACCACCGAGGGACTGCCGATACTGAAGTCGTTGTCTCGAATCGTTAGCGTGGATGCGGCCAGAGTGCTGGAGATCGTGCCTAAAGTCGTCCCCGTTAACGCTAGATTGAAGGTTTCGTCGTTTTCACGGGTCGTATCTTGGAACGTGGAAACCGTGAACGTCTTGAACAGATCCGTGGGGCCGAAGGAGACGCTTCCTGTTAGTGGGCTTGTGACATCACCCGCTTCGGCGCTTCCCGTGGTTAACGAATAGCTAACGTTTGCCGCACCAGAGAGTCCGCCAACTCGCTGCACTGTGATCGTGGCGGTGCCCCCTTCAGCGACATCGTATTGAATGTCGGAGAAGGCAAATTCACCAACCCCAACTGGATTTGTGTAAAGGATCGTCAATTCGGGAGCAAAGGGATTCAAACTGCCATCTTCGGAACTTGCAATTACCCAGCTATTGTCCGAATCAGAGGCAATCATCCAGCCAAAGGTCGAGAGCGAACCATTTGCCCAAGCTTGGAGTGTTTCCACACTCACGGGAATCTGCACCAAGCCCGCCTGACCAGGCGTGTTCACTCGGCCATCGACTAAGACAGTAGCTTCGACATTGTCGGGCGTGACGCCATTTTCGATGGCATTGCCTATGCTACCTTGAGGATCATCCCAAGTGGCAACCACATCCCAATCCTGCTTCATGCGAAATAGTTCGATATTCGCACTAGTGGAAGAGGGATTCAACACTTTCACGGTCAAGAAACCACCAAAGATTTGTGCTCCCTCCGGAACCTGATTCATCGCCGCGCCGAAAACATCGTCGAACTTGATCAACGTCTGCGCCGGGCGGGTATTGCTGCCCGTAAGTTCGCCGTCGCCCACTTGGTCATCGACGACCAGCGATTCACCAAAGCCAAGGAACAAATTCGGCTGGCTCGCATCCAAGTAGGTATCCAGCGAGCTGTTGTAGCCATCAGTACCCAATTGGAAAGTAGCCACTTCCACGTCCGCGTCGTTGATCGTGATCGTGGCCAAGCTCGTCGTGATAATGAAAGGAGAGTCAGCACTGGTGAGGCTGACGCTGAAAGTCTCAAAGCCTTCGGCCTGGCTATCGCTAACCAGATTAATGGTGATGATCTCTTCGTCTTCGCCGACACCAAATTCCAGTATGCCCGATTGAGCCACGTAGTCGGTTCCGGCGAGTGCCGTGCCATTGAGGGTGGTGTAAGCCACGTCAATCGCTTGCGAGGTGTCGCCCGTACGAGTCACAGTGAATGAAGCAGTCCCAGCCGCTTCGTCAACGCTCAGCAAATCAGCCGTAATAAACACATTACGCAATGTGTTGGGCGCACCTGGAGTCAACACGGAACCTGCGGGAGCAACCGAACTGATTCTGGTTGTGCCGTTAAGATACTGAATCGGATCATTGTCGACGCGGGTATCAAAAATGTCGCCATTAAACCACGAGCCAATCGAATTTGGCAAAAAGTTGCCTTCACGCCGCGATAGTGCATCGGATGTGAGGTTATTGCTGTTAGCGGCACCCGTCGGCTGATGGATGTGGATACCAGGATGACCCAGTTCTGGTGTCGTCGCGGTACGGTCACGGTCGGCACCCGCTTCCACCACGCCCACACTGTCGATCATCTGGGCCGTACCACTCACGAAGAGCGGATGGTCGAGAATGCCAACTCCCGTGCCAATTGCCGTATTAGACGCGTTCTCGAAGGTACCAATCGTATCGTAATCGGTGCCTTGCACGATCTGATTACCGACACCAGGGCTGTAGACCAAGGCGTAGGTCTGCGATTCATCCTCCAACCCACCCCCAGCCGCGTCGAGGGCGGCCACAATCATGCGATTCGTTTGGGCATCTTGGGTATAGGCCCAGTTCGTGGGAGTCAGCACCAACAGTCCGTTAGCGCCAAAGGTTTGAGCACTAAGATCAACGACCAAGTCAGCAATACCAGCACCCACGCCGGTCGTGCCGCCAGCCGCTTCTTCCTCACTTTCAAACACCACAAAGTAATAGCCTGCCAGCGAGGCACCAGGAGTTCCAATCAACTCGATAAACTCGCGGTTCGTTTCATCCGTGACCGTGCCAATCACGGCCGGATCATCCGAGACGTTAGCCAATACCTCGTTGATTAAGGCATCGTCGTCAGCGATCGTAACCGTCGCCACGTTGTTACTCAGACCAGCTCCGTTCGTGGGAGCCGAGAGTGTGACAATGATTGTCTCATTGCCTTCCAAGGCAGTGTCGCCATTGATGGTAATATTGATCGGGGAGGTCGTTTGACCATCCGCGAAACTCACTGTTCCCGAGGCGATTTCCACGAAATCGGTGGTTTCCGCCGAGCCTGCCAGAACAGAGTAGGTGGCTTGCACCACGCCAGCCCCACCATTCGCTGTTAACCCGCCCAGACGGCTCACTTCTATCGTGGCCGTGGTTGTACCAGAATCCCCTTCGGCAAACCGGGGCGCGGTATCAAGAAGCTGAATTGTGCCTGCACCCGTGGGAGCAGTGAATGTGACATTCAACTTCGGCCGATCACCAGCACCAGCCTCCGAAGTTTCGAAGTCCCAGCCATCCGAGGACGCGCTCTCAATTAACCAACCAAAATTCGGATCACCAGCGGACCAATTTTGGAGAGATTTGGTGACATTGATCGACTTCACACCTGTCGTCGGATCAAATTGAATGCCGTCTGGAGGCAAGTCGGAGGCTTCTCCCTCGGAAGCCTGTACGCCACCAATGCTGCCAAAGGTATTCCAAGTGGCCGTCGCTTCGGTCCAAGGCGTGAGCATCCGATAGAAGCTCATTTGCATGGAAGAGAACGACGAGTTCACGACGCTGAGATCCAAGGTCGCGCTCGTGATCGTCGAGCCGAGCGGAATCTGGCCGGGGCCGTTACCAAAAATATTGTCAAACCGCATCAAACCCTGACGCACGCCATTGGCATCTTGTTGGTCGGGGCTAATCGAGGTTTCCGTGCCAAAGTTGACATTCGCGCTCAGATTGTAAAGCACCGTATCTTGCGTTCCCGCATAACCTGACTCGCCATCACGGAAGGAAGTGACGGCCAGCAAGCGACGATCTTCCAAGGCTTCAAACGAAAATCCCGAGGCTCCTCGGCGAGTGAATGGCTTGTATGACTTCGAGACCTTATTTTTACGACCCTTGCCAAAAAGTGACGAGGCGAAATTGCGCGGCATAATGGTGTTCCCTCAACAATGTTGCTATCTGATCAATAAAATGGGATGAAAAAAACGACTCGACCTGCACACTAGTTATAGTTGTGAATTATGAAGCTAAGTCGAAAGCTAACGTGAATCTCTTGTGAAGCTTACTAAGAAAGAAAAATTCATGAGCGAGGCTAAAGACCTGCACTCGTGTCAACCGACTCTTCCCCGGCACGCGTACACATCGCCTGCCACACAGGTTCATCAATTTCGTTATCAACAAACCGCACCGATGCGTCCGCCATGGCGGCGTTCACGCCACCGTTGTGACGGCTTCTGGCCGCGGCATAGGTTTGACCCGAGTTGTCTTTTTTATCTCCCGCACCTTCACGACAAGGGAGCTGACCATAATCGGGCGAGTCCTTGATGCCAGTACCACAGGCCGAGATAACATCCTCTTCCTTGGCGTTTGGTCTCAAAAATCCTGAAAAGGCTCCTGCCCCCATCGCTGGAATCATCCAAGCCCCGCGCCAATCGTCGTTGCCTGCTCCCCCAACTTCCCCAATTCCTTGCTCATTGGGCGCGTCCCAGGTAAGCACTTCGCTAAGGAGCACTGTGTTGGAAAGTCCATCGGAGACCTGAGCGCCTCTCGTTCCCTTGCCCAGGCGGCCACCAGGGGGATCTTTCTGGATTCGCACCATGCCAAACATCCCGACCATAACTTCAGGCGGGGCAGGGGCAACTCTGCCCAAGTTGTCCCTACCTGCCTGAATTTGAGCCAATTGACCGTACTGAGGCCTCACAGACTCAGTGGGGACCGTATGAATCATCGTTCCGCCACCAAAGCAAGCCACATAATTGCCCTTGGTGAGATGTCCGAAGGCCATGCCCGATGTGCCGTCATCGTCATCGTTGTAGAGCACGGCGATATCCGTGCCTGCCGTTGGGCACAGCATCGATTCCACCGATTTACCGCCTAAACCGAACTCCTCGCCTCGTTTCGCATCCCAGTTGTCAGCCGGGTTCGCTTGCTGGATATCTTCTGGAAATGTTTTGAGCGCACGAGAAGCCAAATTCGCCAGGGAACCTTGCTCGATATAGCCGAACAACTGTACGGCCCAGTCAGGTCCATAGCATTCGCACTGGTGCTGAGTGCCAGCAACTACCCAAGAGTTCTGGGGGCCACTCGGCTGAATGTCAACGCAAGTCGGTCCCCCCGGGGGGAAGTAAGTGTTCGCCGACTCGAAATTCATGCACGACAACGCGAGCTGCTTGAGATTATTCACGCATTGCGTCCGCCGAGCCGCTTCGCGGGCCGCTTGGATCGCGGGCAGCAATAACGCCACCAGCACACCAATAATTGCGATCACCACCAATAACTCGACCAAAGTAAAAGCCGAGCGGGATCTGTGATACATTCAGGTTTTCCTTTCCTAAATTGAAATTGCCATTCGGGCCTGCTTAGTTTCCGTCTCTTACTCGCAAGAGACATTCAACGCCTCGACACTGCTATCAGCCCCAATGCCGAGCATCCTAGTGGTCAATTAAGAAGAAACGTCGAGCATCGTGTGAATTCATTGTGATGATTTGGCGAAGAGACTCGTCGTCGACGGCAAGCAGATTAGAATCGGGCGCTTTGGAGAAAATAGTCGCCCCCTCTTGAGGTCTTATTCGCGCAACCATATATTTGGATAAGCGAATATGAAAACAATGTCCCTTGCCACCGTCGATCAATTATTTCGGGCCGTCTCCGACCCAACGCGCTTACGCATTTTGAATTTGCTCAGCGCGGGTGAGCTATGCGTTTGTCATATCGTCGATACCCTGCGAATGCCCCAGCCCAAGATTTCTCGGCACTTAGCTTACCTACGCAAGGCGGGGCTCGTGCTTGCCAGGCGCGAGGGCTTGTGGATTCACTATCGCCTGGCTCCCGCCGCCAACGAGTTTCACCAAAAGCTGCTCGACTGCCTCGCCTGCTGTTTCGAGGATCTCCCCGTATTGGCCAAAGACGCTAAGCGTATTGATCGCTCCGACTGCTGTTGAACAGGATGACACCTCCATGAGTTCCAAACCAAATGTTCTTTTCCTCTGCACAGGCAATTCCTGCCGCAGCCAAATGGCGGAAGGTTTTCTGCGTCAACTCAGCCCTGACCGATTCGAGGCCCACAGCGCGGGAACAAATCCCGCCACGCAAGTTCATCCTCATGCTGTTGAAGTCATGCACGAAAAAGGTATCGACATCTCTGCTCAACACCCCAAGGGAGTTGCCGAGTATTTGGGACGCTTGCCCGTGAGACATCTCATCATCGTCTGCGAGGGGGCTAACGAATCGTGTCCCCGGATCTTTCCCGGCATTATGGACCGTCACTTTTGGCCGTTTGACGACCCGGCGACATTTGTCGGGTCAACAGAAGCCACCAAGCAAAAATTTCGCACGGTCCGCGATTCCATCGAAATGCAAATTAAAGATTGGCTGGAGAAACAAGTATGAGCATCGAACAAATTGTCCAAGACAAATACGCCGCCGTCGCGCGCAGCGGACTCTCGACCGATCACGCGGGGGTCAAAGCCGTCGCCGAGGCGTTTGGTTATTCGGGCGAAGAGCTCGCCTCGATTCCCGCCGAGGCGAACATGGGCCTCTCGTGCGGAAACCCCACCGCCTTCGCCAGCTTGAAGCCGGGCGAAGTCGTCGTCGATCTCGGCAGCGGCGGTGGACTCGACGTGTTTCTCGCCGCCGCCAAGGTTGGTCCAACCGGCAAGGCCATCGGCATCGACATGACCCCGGATATGTTGAACCTGGCGCGCGCGAACGCCACAAAGGCAGGCCTAACCAATGTCGAATTCCATGAAGCCTCCATCGACAACATGCCGCTCGCCAGTGCCACGGTCGATTGCGTGATTAGCAACTGCGTGATTAACCTCGCCTCGGATAAGCCAGCCGTCTTTCGCGAGATCGCGCGCATTCTCAAGCCCGGCGGACGACTCGCCGTGAGCGACATCGCGCTGAAGCAACCCTTGCCGCCGGAACTTGGCAGCGATCTGATGGCCTATGTCGGCTGCATCGCCGGGGCAATTCTTATCGACGATTATGTCGCTGGCTTGAAATCCGCCGGCTTTGAGGCCGTGCAAGTCGTGGACACCGGCTCCGATCTCAATGCTTATGCGCAGGTCGAGAATCAAGCAGGCTGCTGCTCCCCCGCGATGGGCGACGGCCTGCCGGTGGTCTCCTGCTGTACGCCAACCCTCCACGAGAATTTGACCGAGCTTCTCACCCGCTACGATGTGAACGACTTCGCGGCCAGCGTGAAGGTCTACGCGGTGAAGCCGTAGCCGCATTTCGCACAGCAAAAATCAGCTCCAGCCAAGTATTTCACGGATTTTCCAATTTCTACTTGCAATTTTTCCGCTAGCTCGGCAGAATACTGAACATGCGTACACAACCCGTGGAGTCCTGTCCATGTTTTTAGAAACCACGAATCAAACGAATTGCACGAATAAGATTGTTTTTAAGGAAGAAAGCTTTCACATCATCGGGGCCTGCTTCGAGGTCTATAACGAGCTGGGAAATGGGTTTCTCGAGGCCGTCTACCAGGAAGCACTTGCTCTCGAATTCCATGACCAGTTGATCCCCTTTATCGATCAACAATTGTTGCAATTGAAATATAAGAGCCACAATCTTCAAACTCTGTATAAGCCGGATTTCATCTGCTTCGGCAAAATCATTCTCGAAATCAAGGCGGTCCGCAGGCTCACGGATGAGCATCGCTCTCAGGTACACAACTACCTTAAGGCCACAGGTTTCAAACTTGGCCTGCTCGTCAACTTCGGCCAACACCCCAAAGTCGTCCATGAACGTATCGTTCGTTAATCTCCCAATCCCATTCGTGCAATTCGTTCTATTCGTGGTGAAAAAATTATGCTCGCAAAATTGCATACCCTTTCGCTTCTCGGAATCGATGCTCTCCCCGTTGAAGTCGAGGTCGATGTCTCCCCCGCCGCGATGCCTAAAGTACTGCTAGTCGGTCTTCCCGAAGCAGCGGTTAAAGAAAGCACGCATCGCATCGAACGAGCTTTGGTGAACAGCGGGTACGTGAGGCCCCAAAACCGAGTTGTGATCAATCTCGCTCCGGCGGAGTTGCCCAAGCAAGCCGCGTCTTTCGATTTGTCAATCGCGCTGGGACTCTTGGCTGCCAGCGGGCAACTCGAATCCGACTTGTTCGACCACTACGCTGTCGCTGGTGAGCTCGCGCTCGATGGCAATACTCGGCCAATTAAGGGCGCTTTATCCATGGCGATGGCTGCGGCGGCGGGCATGGGAACCAAGCGAAGAATTCGCGGCATCGTTGTCCCATCGGCCAATGCTGCGGAAGCCGCGGTGGTCGAGAACATTGAAGTGGTGGCGGTCGATAGCCTCGCGCAAGCCGCCGCGTTCTTCGCCGGGCATTTGCCTCTGGAGCCGACCCCTTCGCAACTTGAAGAACTCTTCGACAAACTCGGCGGCTACGAAGTGGACTTCGCCGACGTGCGCGGCCAAGAGATGGCCAAACGCGCGATCACCCTCGCTGCTGCCGGCAACCATAATTTACTCATGGTCGGCCCACCGGGGTCCGGCAAGACGATGCTCGCCAAGCGCGTCCCCACTGTGTTACCAGGATTGAGTGCCGAAGAATCGATCGAAACGACGCGCATTTACAGCGCAATGGGCAAACTTCCCCGAGGCAAGCCGCTCCTCGCCCGCCGGCCCTACCGCGCCCCCCATCATACGATTAGCAATGCTGGCCTCGTAGGAGGCGGATCAATTCCCACGCCGGGCGAAATCAGTCTCGCGCATAATGGCGTGTTGTTTCTCGATGAGCTTCCCGAGTTCCATCGCCAAACGCTTGAAGTGCTAAGGCAACCGCTCGAGGATGGCCGCGTCTCGATCAGCCGCGCACTTAGCTCCAGTGAGTTTCCCGCCAGCTTCATGCTGGTCGCCTCGCTTAATCCTTGTCCGTGTGGTTATCGCAACGACCGTCGCCGAGAGTGCCATTGCACCGTGCCTCAAATCGAGCGCTACATGTCAAAAATAAGTGGTCCCCTACTCGACCGCATCGACCTACACATCGAAGTCCCCGCCGTACCCTATGGCGAATTGTCATCGAAGACTCTTGGCACGAGCAGCGCCACGATGAAAGAATCCGTCGTGCGAGCGCGGACTCGACAAGCGGAACGTTTCGTCGGCACGAGTACCCGCACCAACGCCCAAATGACCTCTCGCCAACTCCGCGAACAATGCCCGCTCGATGCGACCTGCCAAAAGCTGCTCGAACAAAGTGTCGATCAACTCGGCCTTTCCGCTCGGGCCCACGACAAGGTTCTCCGTGTCGCGCGGACCATCGCCGATGTCGACGGCGCGGAAAACATCGGCGTCGAACACATCAGCGAAGCAATCAACTATCGGATGTTGGACAGGCAGTTTTGGTCCTAGCCGCGTTGCAACGCACGGAGCCTTCATGAGTTGCTACCTCTTCACCGCTAGTTGGCTCCCCGATCGCCCTCAAGGCTATGTTCACTGGAAGCGAGGCCTAAGTTCGCCAAATCTTGCGTTAGCCGCGTGTTATAAAGATGAACAGAAAGAGACGACTGTTGAACTTTCTCTAAATCAACAAACCGAACTCGTCCATGAAGTTCTGAAGGCTGCCGCATTTCAGAGCTTTCGTTTACATGCCGTGGCTTGTGAAAATTCCCACATACATGTCCTAGCCAGTTGGAAAGACCCTCGCCCAGCCCCTATCTTGCGACGCTCACTGCGCCATTCATTCACCCAGCGGCTCAATCAGCACGAAAAGCGACCTTGGTTTTCCCGTGGAGGCGATCTCAAACGTGTCCGCACCCAAAGCCATTTTGATCACTTGTATTATGTGTACCTACCATCTCACAGTGGCATGAAGTGGAACCCTGAGAAGGGGATTTATCAATAGTGTGTTAGCCGTGTTGCAACGCAACACACGGCGCGTTGCATTGTTTAAGCGCGCGCCGTGTGTTGCGTTGCAACACGGCTACATAAATAGCGCCGCTTCCAGCGCTAGTCCTGGTCCAAACCCCAGCGCCACGCATGGTCGCAGCACCCGCTCTTGCTGCATACGATCCAAGATAAACAGCGTTGTCGGGGAGGACATGTTACCGTACTCCGCGAGAATCTCCCGCGAGGTCGCCAAGCCATTCGAGCCCAAGTGAAGAGCTTCCTCCACGGCGTCGAGAATCCGCGGTCCGCCCGGGTGGACCGCCCATGATTTTATATCCTCTACCGACAAGCCTTGAGGGCGGAGCCAATTTTCCAGCCACGGGCGTAAACCTTCGGCAATGATGGCCGGAACTTGTCTGGATAGCGTCATTTCAAAACCGTGGTCCCCAATCGTCCAAGTCATCGCGTTTTGCGAATTGGAAAACAAACAGCTTCCCGTTGCCGACAAACACCAGTCGCTCTCGGCAGGCTTTGTCGCTGTGCCAACAATCACCGCTGCGGCTCCGTCGGCAAACAGAGCGTTCGCAATAATCTTTTGTGGATCCCAGCCATAATAATAATGCAGACAGCAAAGCTCCACGGCAGAGACTAAAACTCTCGCTTGCGGTTTCGCGGCAACATAGGCCCGAGCGACCCGCAATCCATTGAGCGCTCCATGGCAACCCATGTATCCGACATGAGTGCGCTCAACTCCCTGCGACAAGCCAAGACTTTCGATCAGCGCATGATCCACGCCCGGTGCCATGAAGCCCGTGCAAGAAACTGTCACGACGTGCGTGATCTCGTTGATTTCTATTTGGGCCTGTTGCACGGCTGCCCGCGCTGCCGAAGTGGCAAGCGGCGGTGCCAATTGGGTATAAAGCTCCATGCGTTGCGCCGTCGTAGGCCCGCGATCGCCCGGTAGCTTTTTCGGCAGAAAAACTGATTGCGAGTGATTTGTTCCGTCGATCACGTCGCGCACAACTTGAGGACCAAGACAAAACCGTCGGGTACTAATTCCCGAACCGGCATAGATGGCCGACAGCCACGTCTCCTGCTCCTCGGTGCCGTTACACAGTGAACGGGCCAGCAGTAGAGCATCGTCCTTGTCGATGACCGCATCGGGAAGCGCGGTTCCCATTCCCAGGATGGCGGTTGTCATAGCGGGTTGCCTTGTGAGGTGCTTGGCGCGTTCAGCCGCCGCATGATGGACTGAGCCAGGGAAGGTTTGTAACGAAGCAATTGAATTGCTAGGCGCACCAACACCGGATATCGCAACACCCGCGCGACCAGTCGGCAGGTACTTTGTCGGTTTGTCACTATATTATGATATTTGTCGGACCATTCCTTGCCGATCTTCGCGTCCCAGCGTTCCGCCGCACGCAGGGCCAGCGGAGCGATCGCGACCGCTGAAGCGAGTGCCCAGGCAATTCCTTCGCCTGTGAACGGTTCAACGTACCCCGCCGCATCACCCAGCACCAGCACTCGGTCACACGACAAACGCGATGCTTGACGTGTGAGAGCAGCCGTGCCGCGCCAGGGCATCTCCGCAAGTCCTTCGATCACGGGCCAACCCACTTCCGCGATGATGTTCGACGCAGCCGGTCCCGGTCCGCCTGCGGCAACAACCGTCTGGCGATCAAAAGCCGCCGCCACATCGAGTCGGCCATCTTCCAATCTCACGAGGCCCACATACCCTCCCGCTGAACACGCCATCAACACGCTGCCCGGTTCGATAAACTCCGGCACTTTCTGCAATACCACGCCCGCTCCGATCCGCGAATTCTTTGCTGCCACGGCCGAAAAATCATCTTGTCGGGCGAGCAATTTCCCCCCAAGTCCATCCGCCGCCAAGACGAGTCGAGCCTGCACGGCCACTTGCCGTCCCGCTTGGGTGAGCACAACTTCTCGATGCTCGAGATTCGCCATACCAAGCGTGGCGTTCGTCTCCGAGAAAAATTGCACGCCACTCGCCACGGCAGCTTCGATCAGTGCCGCGTCAAAAGCCTCACGAGATAGTGAAACTCCTCCCGGCAAAGCAACCTCCGCCCGGCATCCCCGCGCAGCCAGCAATAAACGCTTCAACGGGACGGCACCCAAGTTCGCGGTGAGATTTCCGAGTGAGACACTCGCAAGCGTACTCAAGGCGGAAGCATTGAGACAGCATCCACAAACTTTCCATCTCGGAAACGACGCCCGATCCACGAGCAGCACTGCCGCACCCTGCAACGCGATTTGTCTGGCCGCGAGCGCACCCGCCGGCCCCGCGCCGACGACGATCACATCCCACGTTCGGCCGGCTGCTTCGGTCAGGTTGGTCATGGCAGAATTCAAACCTTTACCCAACTGAGCAAAAATCGTCGCGGCCAACGCTCCACGATGGTCGCCCCCTCAAGTCCAGCGCGTGCCAAAAGGGTAAACATTTCGTTCCGCGTAAACGCCCCTGCCACCGAACGGGGACCGTCGCAGTGAACCACCGGCGAGAAAGATAAGAGTCGCGTCCCCACATGAGCCAGCAGTAGCCCCAACGGACTCCGCAACAGATCATTGACCAGGATCAGCCTCTCCGTCTGGTTCGCCATTTTCTTCAGCAAGTGTGTCGCCTGATCGTCGGTAAGATGATGCAGAAACAGCGAACACAAAATAACATCGAAGCCGGTGGGCAATGGTTCTTTCACAACATCAGCCACGAAAAAACTCAAATTCATTTTCGCGGGGCAAGCTCGTTGGCTGGCATACTCAATCGCGACGTCACTGATGTCGCAACCTGCAAATTTCATCGGCAGGCCAGTTCGGCGAGCTTTGTTCGCCAATCGCCAGAGCACATCTCCTCCACCGCAAGCAAGATCAAGCACGCGAAGCGGTCGACCCAACTCACACTGCAAATCTTTGAGTGGCCCCCAAAAGCTGTCGGCGCTGCGACTCCAGAAGTTAATTCGCCCCAGTCCTCGCAGAGCTTGACGATGCTGCTCGGCATCGAGACCCGGCTGATCCATGAGCTCCGGTTGCAGGTTGCGGACTGTCACGCTGGGATAAAATGGCATCGCGCGCATGACCTCCGCACAGCGTGTAGAACCGAAAACAATATTATAGGGCGAGCCATTGCCGAGCGACAGTGAGCGACCGAAATGCCGTGTGTTGCGTTGCAACACGGCTAGCGCCGTAAACCTTGTTTCCCCTTTCCCCTTTCCACTTTCGCCTTTCCACTCTCCGCTTGCCCCGTCATCTCATACAAAAACCGACTCGGCACGGTCGGTCGCGGCTTACCCCATTTGCGGCGCGTCAGCGCGAACGACAGTGTCAATTGATCTTGCGCTCGGGTTACCCCCACGTAACACAAGCGGCGCTCCTCGTCGATCGCATCCCCTTCAATCTCAACCGACCGCTTGTGTGGCAAGATGCCTTCCTCCATGCCAACCATATACACGTAAGGAAATTCCAAACCCTTGGCCGAATGCAGCGTCATCAGCGCAATCGCGTTATTCTTGAGTTGGTTTTCCTTGTCATCGGTGTTCTCTTGCCCACCCAGGGCAATATCGTCGAGAAACTCTTGCAGCGTCGGCTGCTTCGTGTGGGCTTCGTAGGAAGCCGCCGCGTTGACGATCTCCTCCAGCGACGCCGCTCGCGCTTCACGGTCATTCGGATCGGGGTATTGCCGGTCGATTTCCCGACGATAGCCGGTCTCGGCAATCACTTCGCTCACTAACTCTGATATCACAAGCTTTTCTTTCGCCTTTTGCAGCGAAACAATCAATCGTTGAAACTTCTGCACCGCTTCGACGGCAGTTGCATTGATTCCCGCTTGACCCGCCTCGGGCAAAACTTCCCAAACCGTCTTTCCTTGGGCAGTCGCGGCGGCCACCAGTTGCTTCACCGTCGATGCCCCAATATTGCGGGCCGGCGTGTTGATGATCCGCAACAGCGACGGCTCATCCCGCGGATTCTCAATCACTTTGAGGTACGCTAGCAAGTCACGAATTTCCTTGCGATCAAAAAAGCTCATCCCTCCCAACAGCACATACGGCAATTTCGCGCGGCGAAGTTCCGTTTCAAATGAACGCGGCTGTTCATTCGTCCGGCAAAGAATCGCAAAATCCTGCGCACGCACGCCGGGCTCCGCCAACATCCGCGCAATGTCGGCCACCACTTGCTCCGCCTCTTCGGTTTCATCTTGCAATTGCATAATCCGTGGTCGCTGGCCATTGGGTCGCGCGGCACGCAATACCTTTTCATGGCGTAACCTATTAAATGCAATCAGCGTATTGGCGTAACCGAGAATCGCCGCCGTGGATCGATAGTTATCTTCCAGGCGGATCACCTTCGCCTCGGGCCAATCTGTTTGGAACCGCAAAATGTGTTGCACCTCAGCCCCGCGCCAGCCGTAGATCGACTGGTCATCATCACCCACCACGCACAGATTGCGGTGCCCCATCGCCAAGCCTTTGACAATTTGGTACTGACTCTGATTTGTATCTTGATATTCATCGATCAACACATGATCAAACAAACTCGCCTCTTCACGCCGAGCGGCGGGAAACTTGGCGAACAATTGCTGGGTGAGCAGCAACAAATCATCAAAATCAACCATGCCCTTCGAACACAGGTGCTCCTGATACCGCCGGTAAGCCGCCGCGGCGAGGTGTTCTTTGTCAGAGTCGGCGACCGACGCCGCGCGACTCGGTTCGTAGCATTTTGTTTTCCACTGCCCCACAATCGCCAGCAAATCCCCCGGCCGCAGCGATTCGTCGGGACAGCGAATCTCCCGCAGCGCCGCGCGGGCCTCGGCTTCCTGATCGCCCCGATCGCAAATCGTGAACTGCCGCGGATAGCCCAGCTTCTCAATGTGCCGCCGCAAGACTTTCACGCACAGCGAATGGAATGTCGAAATCAACGGCCGCGTTTGCAATTTCTTCTTGGGGCCCAACAATTGGCTCGCCCGTTCCTGCATTTCTCCCGCCGCCTTGCGGGTGAATGTGACGGCCAAAATCCGCTCGGGCTTGGTGCCGTGGCGAATCAACTCAGCGATGCGATAAGTCACGACGCGCGTCTTGCCCGTCCCCGCGCCGGCCAACACCAACAGCGGCCCGCTCAGCGTGCTGACCGCTTCGCGTTGCGGCGGATTGAGCTTGTCGGACATGGCAGTCAACTTATTTACCGAAATCTGGACTGGGAAACCTTGGATCGTAGCCCGCTTCTCTCCGCAAGAAAAGGACTTGACGCGACAGGCGGAAGCAACACCCCGCGCGAGCCGCCTTGACGCTCACCGGCGTCCATTTCTACACTTCGAGAAAGCACGCGGATACAATCCGCGCTCAACTTGTCCCCCAATAAGACCCGGAACGCCATGAAATCCGAACGCCGTCACGACCTCGAAACCAACCAACTCGCCGTCCAAGTGCAAGATTTACTCGACCGCGCGAAACCCTACGCCTCGCAAATCGCGCTCGTGATCGTGGGGCTTATCGCGCTCGCTTACATCGGATCCATGTGGGGCAGCGCCAGCTCATCGACCGAGCAGTCGGCCTGGGATGAGTTCACACTCGCCAGCTATTCGACCGACCCCGATTTGAATTCCATGAAACTTCTCGCCGAGAATGAGGAGTACACGGGCACGTCCGTCCCTGAATGGGCTTATCTTGCTTGGAGCGATCGCCAAGTCTTATTGGCTTCGCAATCGTATCTCACCGACCGCACCACCACCAACAAGCGGCTTGAACAAGTGCTGCCACTGTATCAGGCCTTGGACAAAGATTCCGACAATTCTCAAATACAAGATCGCGCTCGCTTTGGCATGGCCCAAGTCCTGGAAATGCAGGGAAAGGTTGAAGAAGCCCGCGCAGCTTATGCTCGTGTGAAAGGTGATCTCTCCGCGCTTGCCGACGATCGTGCCGAACAGCTTGATTCTCCTGAAGTGAAAGCTGCTTGCGATTGGTTGGCCACGGCCGAACTTCCCAAACGCGAAGTCCCGAGCACCAGCGGAGCCGCCTTGGGCACACGCCCCAATTTTGATGCCGAGGTTCCCGCTCCTCAGCCGAACAAGACACCGATTACCGACACGCGCACCCTGGAAGAGATTATCGAGGGTCAAACCAGTCCCGCCGCGACAGACAAAAATCGCTACGGCGAGGCCGAGGAAGCTGAAGCCGAACCCGAAGCCACAGCCACCGAAGCCGAAGCGAATGACGCTGACGAGCCAGCCACCGACGCGGCGGGGCCATGAATCCCGACGAAGTTGAGTTAATCGAGGGTGATGACGACGACGCCGATCTCGCGCTCACCGAAAACTTAGCTGTTCCCTCTGCAGAAAAGTTTCAATTCGTTGTGCCTGCCGAAGCGGCCGGCCAACGGCTCGACGCCTTTCTAACTCAGCAAATCAGCCTCACCGCGCAGATTCCGCAAACCAGTCGCGTGAGAATCAAGCGTGGCATCGACGCCGGCACGACGCTTGTCGATGGCGTTGCCGAGAAAGCCGCTCTTCGTCTTGAAGCGGGCCAGCACATCGATTTCACTCTGCCCCCGCCTCCAGCCGTCGGTCCCGAGCCGGAACCAATTCCGCTCGACATTCTCTACGAAGACGCCGCGATTGCCGTCGTCAACAAACCCCCCGGCATGGTCGTCCATCCGGCACGCGGGCATTGGTCGGGAACCTTGGCCAGTGCGCTCGTTCACCATTTCGGCCAACTCAGCCAGCATGGCGGCGCGATCCGACCCGGCATCGTCCACCGCCTCGACCGCGACACGAGCGGCGTGATGGTCATCGCCAAAACCGACTCAGCCCACATCAATCTTTCAGAACAATTTCAGAACCGCACCGTCGAAAAAGAATACCTCGCCATCGTGCTGGGCAGCCCCGACCGCGACCGCGACATCATCGACTTCCCGATTGCCAGTCATCCCTCGCAGCGCGAGAAAATGGCGTTGCTCGCCAATCACTCCACTAGCCGCCCCGCGCAAACTTTTTACGAAGTGGCAGAACGCTTTCGCGGTTTCGCGCTTATCCGCTGCTTTCCCAAGACAGGCCGTACGCACCAAATTCGCCTGCATCTGGAATCGATCCGCTGTCCGGTGCTCTGCGACAAACTCTATGGTGGCCGGGCCCGACTCACGCTCGCGGAATTGCGGAGCATGACCCGCATGAAAAACCTGGCCCCCGAAGCACAACATGGCGATGTCGTCCTCACCCGCCAAGCCCTCCATGCCCAAGTGCTACGCATCATTCATCCCACTACGGGGGAATCACTCGAATTCCGCGCCGAACTCCCCGCCGATCTCGATCACGTCCTAATGCTCTTGCGACAAACCGCGAAAAGGGATTAGTGTTAGCCGGTCCGCCACGGCGGATCACGATGCCGTATGGTCAGTTAGCCGGCATCGTCCCGATGCCGTTAGGCCCGTTGCAAAGTTCGCGGTTCAATTCGGAGTTAAACAACCATGGGCATGATCAAGGAATTCAAAGAATTTGCCATGCGCGGCAATGTTGTCGACATGGCGGTCGGTATTGTCATCGGTGGGGCGTTTGGCAAAATTGTCAGCTCGCTCGTCGGCGACGTCATCATGCCGGTTCTCGGCAAGCTCACCGGCGGCGTCAATTTCACCGATCAATTCCTGTGGCTCGGCGACGGCGAAAAACCCGCCACGCTGGCCGCCGCCAAACTGGCTGGGGGTGCGTATCTCGGTTGGGGGGCCTTCGCCCAAAATGTGCTCGACTTCGTGATCGTCGCCGCCGCCATCTTCGCGATGATCAAAGTGATGAACTCGCTGAAGAAAACCGAGCCCGCACCACCCGCCGCGACTCCCGAAGACATCGTGCTCCTCCGCGAAATCCGCGACTCGCTGGCGAAGAAATAATTAACCACAAAGGCACGAAGCACACAAAGCACAAGTTGCAAATTATCCATCGAAAACTTGCAATTCTGTTTTCCTTAGTGCCCTTTGTGTCTTCGTGGTAAATCTCTTATTCGAACAGTGACTTCATCAGGTTTGTCGTCCCCAGCGTGCGAGGGCTCACCAACAACTCCCCCGCCGCAAAACCGGCGGCGTGTCCCAATTGCGCGGCCGTTGCTTCAATCCGTGGATAAATGTATTGCTTGGCGGCGGGGAATTGCGTCTTATAACAGCGCACCGCGGCCAGCTTCGCTTCCAGAGTGTCGCTGATATCGACAACCAACTGCCCGGCCCCTTCCAACGGATGCGTGGAATGAGCCACCAGCGTGTAATACATCTGCGCTGCAATCGAATGCGGTGGCAAATTCGTGAAGTCAACATCCCACTTCGTGAGCCGCGAATAAAACACCGCCGCATCGGTAATCTGCATCGCCTGCCAATGGTCCGGTGACGCGAGCGGCGTCTTTTCGCCGAGTCCAATTACGAGCCTGGGCCGATACCGGCGGAACTCAATCGCTAGCTTCACTCGGGCTTCGTACGAATCAAACAACTTACGATTCGGCAAATCAAGCGTCAGCCGCATCTGCACGCCAAGTATCGCCGCCGCCGCCTTGGCCTCAGCCAAACGTTCTTCCGGCCCCGACGAACCAGGTGTCGGTTCACCGTCGGTGAGATCAATGATCCCCACGCGATAACCCTGCCGCACCAGCTTGGCAACAGTCCCCCCGCAGCCGATTTCCACATCGTCAGGATGCGCCCCTACGGCAATCACATCCAGTTGTTCCGTTTCGCTAACAGTCATTCCGTATCCTTGCAAAGAGGGTCTCTCGCAAAGGTGCGAAGGCGCAATCTCATCAATTCAAGATTCTTTGCGCCTTCGCGCCTTTGCGAGAAACTCATTTCCCCGGGGGCGCGAAACCACCGCGCGTTCTGATTTTCACCAGCGCCCCACGATGTTCCGGCGCTAACGTCCGCACCGAACCAAGTTGCTCCGACAGCAGCACGATCCGACAATACGCGTCAAGCACTTCCATCAAGTTGTAGGCTTGCTCCAAGCTCGGCCCGAACGTCACCGCCCCGTGATTCGCCAGCAAACACGCATTGGAATCATGTACGAACGGCAAAATCTTTTGAGCGAACGCCGCGGTCCCCGGCGTTTCGTAAGGCACGATCGGCACATCACCCAAGAGCACGTCGGCCTCGGCCATCGCCCCCATCGGCACGGAACGACCAGTGATCGCAAACGCCGTCGCATGGGGCGGATGGCAATGCACGACGCTCATCACGTCGGGCCGCGCCTTGAGAATTTCCAAGTGCAACAACACTTCGCTCGACCGCCGTTTTTCGCCAGCGACCTGCTCCCCGGAAAGCTCCAGTAGGCAAATGTCTGCTGGCTGCATGAAACCCTTGGAGCACATTGTCGGCGTGCAGAGAACTTGTTCGTCGTTGAGTCGCACGCTGATGTTGCCATCGCTGCCTGCGACCAACCCGCGCTGCCACATCCGCCGGCCAATGGCACAAATGTCCGCTTTGATTTTTTCCAGTTCGCTCATCTCACAAACTCGAACATCCTTATTTAGCCGCGGGGCTTGCCCCGCGCTTAGCATCCCGCTGCAAGCAGTGGGGCTAAATATTTTTTGAACTCACAATCGACACTCGTCGCCCCTCCACGCGAATCTTACCCGTAGCGAGCAGTTTCAGCACATGCGGATAGGCTTCTTTTTCCACATTAAACACCCGCGCGGCGAGTGAATCCGCCGTGTCATCATCAAACACGGGCACCGGCTGCTGCCAAATAATCGGCCCGCGGTCATATTCATTATCCACAAAATGGACCGTGCAGCCCGTAACCTTGGCTCCATAATCGAGCACCGCTTGATGCACGTGATGGCCGTACATGCCATGGCCGCAAAACGCGGGAATCAGCGAGGGATGAATGTTAATCACCCGCCCCGCAAAATCCTCGGGCACGGGGGCCAGTTTCAAGAACCCCGCCATCACAACGTAATCAACTTCCGCCGCACGGCAGGCGTCGAAAATCGCGTTGCCATATTCAGTATCCGTCGCAAAGTGCTTGCGATCAAAGATCGCCGTGTCAATGTTCGCATCAGTGGCGAATTGCAAGCCACCTGCTTTGGCGGAACTCGAAACCACCAGCCGCACGTCGATCGGCAAGTTGCCTTCGCTCCCCAAATCGAGCAGATTCTTGAGCGTGTGGCCCCCGCCGGAAATCAGGACCGCAATCTTAAGCTTCGATGTATTCACTCGCTCATGCTCCCTTCAGACGATGGCAGCAATAGTTGCCAATAGCCGACATCATGCCAATTGCCGAACTTGTATCCCACCTCGCGATAATGAGCAACCTTCGTGAATCCAAACTTTTCATGAAGCGACACGCTCGCCTCATTAGGCAACGTAATACCACCGATAGCTGCATGAATGTCGAGTGCAGGCAGGCGAGAGATGAGCTCTCGATAAAGTTCCGTACCGTGGCCGCAACCAACGCGGTCGTGAGCCACGTAGACGCCCACCTCCACCGTGTGACGGTAGGCACTCCGCTCGTGCCAACGTCGCGCGTAGGCATAGCCAATTAACGTTCCGTCGATTTCCAACACAATCCAGGGATACTGCTGGATAACAGCTTGAATTCGGCCCGCCATCTCCTCGACCGTGACTGGCTCTTCCTCGAATGAGATCACCGTCTCGGCAATGTACCAGTTATAGATAACTGAGATCGCCGGGGCATGGAGCGGGGCTACGTCGCGAATCATTTCACCACCCGCACATAAATATCCACCTCGGCATCGCCGATTTTCGCGGTCGTGGACTCAACACCCGGTAAAGATTGCATCACCAAGCTCGTTGCCAATGTTTCTTGGCGAATGTAGTGGCCAAACAGCTCAACGGCTTTCTTGACGGGCCCACTGTCGGTCACGACACCAGTTTCAATACGATTGGTGAACTCGCAATTGATTTCTTTGCGAATATCTTGAATCACCCGCACAACGTCACGGGCCATCCCCTCGGCCAACAATTCCTCGGTGATCTCCGTAGCCAACACCACAACCACACCCTTGTCATTCGCCGAGGTCCAACCTGGTTTCGCTTGGATGCGAATTTCAACTTCCTCTGCGGTGAGCGCAACGTCTTGGCCGTCGATCACAATGTCGATCTGCCCATTGTCGCGGATGTTGGCCAAGAGTTCCGAGCCGCTCTGCTGGGCCAGTACGCCCTTTACCTTGGGCATCAGCTTGCCGAGCTTCTTCCCCAGCAGTTTGAAATTCGGCAACACCTCGTGATCCACATATTTCTCAGGCGTGTCGGTAAACTCGACCGCCTTCACGTTGAGCTCCTCGGCAATCACGCCAGCATGTTCTTCGAGCCACTTGCGGTGCGTCGTGTCGGCCAAAATAACTTCGACCTTCGCAAGCGGTTGCCGCACCTTCAGCTCCGCCGCGCTACGGGCTTGCCGACCGAGCGAGGACACAAGCCGCACCAAATCCATCTGCTCGGAGAGTGCTTTGTCGATCTGCGCATCCCCGACCGGAAAATCGCACAAATGCACGCTCTCGGGAACTTGCTCCGCGAATACCGACACCGCCAAATCCTGCCACAATTTCTCCGCAAGGAACGGCACAAACGGCGCGATCAACTTGCTCGTCGTAATGAGACATTCATAGAGCGTCCAATAAGCGTCGAGCTTGTCGGCACTGCGAGTTTCCTTCGCCCAATAACGATCCCGACTACGCCGGACGTACCAGTTCGACAACCCATCGACAAACGCGGTAATCGCCTGACACGCGCCATAGTTGTCATAAGCATCCATCCGCTCGACGACCGTCGCACACGTCGCATAAAGCTCACCCAGCACCCATCGATCGAGTTCATTGCGATCCGCGACGGGGCGATAAAACTTGGCTTTTGAGAGCTCGCTCGGCGTGAGTTGATTCGCGGCTCCGCCGCTCGCTGAAGCGAGCTCGCCCGCCGGATTGAATCTGTCGATATTCGCATAGATCGTGAAAAAGCTGTACACGTTCCACAGTCGCAGCAAAAACTCGGGGATGCTATCCTTGATCGCGTCTTCGCTATAACGAATCGAAGTCCACGGCGGCTGGTTGGCGAACAAATACCACCGTAGCGCGTCAGCGCCGTACTTGTCAAAAATCTCATTCGGCTCGCGATAGTTCCGCTTGCTCTTCGACATCTTCTGCCCGTCTTCACCGAGCATGAGGCCAAGGACGATGCAGTTGCGGAAAGGATGGGGATAGGGGGTTGGGGGCTGGGGACTGGATTTGTTTCCTTTCCCCAGTCCCGAGTCCCCAGTTCCCAGACCCCCAAAAAGCAGCGTGCTAATCGCCAACTGGCTATAAAACCACCCACGCGTCTGATCGATCGCCTCGCTAATAAAATCAGCCGGGAACTGCGATTCAAAGCTCTCTTTTTCGGGTCCGCTTTCTTGCCCGCGATATCCCCACTGTGCGAAAGGCATCGCGCCGCTGTCGTACCAGCAGTCGATCACCTCGGTGACGCGTTCCATCCGCGCATCCTTCGCAAATGGCGAGGCATAAGTCACCGCATCGATGTAGGGCTTATGAATCCGCAAGTCATCGGGAAGCTCCGGATTCGTAACCTTCGCCGCCTCCCAAACCTCAAACCCCTTCGCTTGCGGTTTCGCGAGCAATTCCTCATAACTCCCCACCGCCTCCATCTGCCCCGTCTCGCTACAAACCCAAATCGGCAGCGGCGTCCCCCAATACCGTTCACGCGAGAGCGCCCAATCGACGTTCGATTCCAAAAACTTCCCAAACCGCCCATCGCGAATGTGCTCCGGCAGCCAATTGATTTTGGCATTGTTGGCCAGCATCTGGTCCTTGTAATCGGTCGTGCGAATGAACCAACTCTCACGGGGATACTGAATCAACGGGTCTTCTTCGGCTCGCCAACAGAAGGGGTAATCGTGGAGATACTGTTCTTGATAGAACAGCAAGCCGCGCGTCTTGAGATCGCGAATGATGTCCTTGTCGCAATCCTTCACCCAGCGGCCGCGAACAAATTCCGGCGCTTCGTCAGTAAATTTGCCATCAGGGCCAACACAATTGATTAGCTCTGGGCCCTCCTCGCCAAGAAACCTCGACTGTTCAGCGACAAGCACATCGAAGTCAACTTCACCAAAAGCGGGGGCTTGATGGACGATACCCGAGCCACTATCGGTGGTTACGAAATCGGCTCCGACAACACGCCAGCCGACGTATTCCTCGTCACCATTTTTAAGAGAGCCCGTCCATTGACCGTGTTGCTCTGCTACTATCCACTGTTCATAGTAAAAGTCAAACGGTGGGCGATAGCGTTGTCCGACTAGGTCCTCCCCTTTACACGTCGAATAGACCTTCAATTCTCGTTTAGATTTATCTGCGATTGTCTGAACAAGTTCCTTGGCCATCACCAACTTCTCTTTCGACTGCGAATCGTAGGTGATCGCATATTCGATTTCAGGATGTACGGCAGCGAACTGGTTACTTGGCAAGGTCCAAGGCGTTGTAGTCCAGACCAGGAGAGACGCGTTGTGTAACTTGTCGATCTGGTCACGGATTAGCAGCGGAAACTTCACATACACACTCGGATCAGCCACCTGTCGATAGCCCTGCCCCACTTCACCCGCCGAGAGTGCCGTCCCGCCTTGCGCCCACCACCACACAATCTTGTGCCCACGATAAAGCAGCCCGCGATCAAACAGCGTCTTGAGGCTCCACCACACGCTTTCGATGTAGCTTTGGTGATAGGTGACATACGCCGCGTCGAGGTCGACCCAAAAGCCTAGCCGCTCGGTGAGCCGTCGCCACTCCTGCATGTACCGCCAGACGCTTTGTTGGCATTTTTGAATGAACGGTTCGATCCCGAAGGCTTCAATCTCTTCCTTCGAGTGGATACCCATCTCCTTGCAGACTTCCACCTCGACGGGCAGGCCGTGCGTGTCCCACCCCGCCTTGCGTTCGCAGCGATAGCCCCGCATCGTTTTGTAGCGGGGAAACAAATCCTTGATCGCCCGCGTCAGGCAATGCCCCGGATGCGGCATCCCATTGGCCGTGGGAGGGCCTTCGTAGAACACGAACGGCGGAGCACCCTCGCGGGCCGCCAAAGATTTGGCATATATCTCGCGCTCTTTCCAAAACGCACCAACAGCCAACTCCCGCTGTGGAAATCCTTCACTCTTATCAATCGTGGGAAACATGGTGCCTGCTATGGTTCAGCGGGGCTCCATTGCTCTCGCAGGGTCGCACCCAAGTTAAGAAAAACTTTCACGCAGAGGCGCGGAGAACGCGAAGATTTTGTCATCCCGAGGGGAGTTCCGCGACCAGAGGGATCTGGTTTGCACTATCTACACGCATTGAAAACGTGAAAGACTCGAAGCCAGATTCCTCAAGTCGCGGAACTCCTTTCGGAATGACAATTACTCTTACTCCGCGACCTCAGCGCCTCTGCGTGAGACATTCTTATTCCTCGTCAAAGTCGGGATCGTCACTAAACGGCGAGTCCTCGTCGGCATCCGCGTCGGTGTCGTTGTCGAACGTGTCGGGAAATTCCTCGTCTTCCTTGAGATCGTCTTCCCAATCCTCCTCGAAGTCGTCGTCAAAATCATCGTCGAAGTCGTCGTCGTCAAAATCATCGAACGGATCGTCCAACTCCGCGACCAAGCTCGACGGCGCAAAGTTCCATTTCCAGGCCTCGCTCGTGTCCGCGTCAGCCTGCCCCAGTGATGCTAGCAATCCCACACCCATCTGTCCCACCTATTGTTGTTTTAGACAACTTCAACGAATCCCATGTTCAGCTAACCATGTCAGCCCCGCGACCTAACTCGTGTTCCACGGGGCCTTTAATTGGCCTGACTCTAATTGTAGGGGCGGATTCTGCCCCACGACACCCGTTCTTGTCAAGTTAAAGTCCTGTAGCCGCAGTTCAACGAACCGCACGGCGCCTTCGCAAGCTGAAGTTGGTGAAATCGGCAATTCAGGATAAACTCAGCACAAGCCGCGATGCAACGCATCGCCAGCCGTGTTTCAACGAAACACACGGCAGAAGCCATTTTCCGTCGGCCGCAAGGAGGCTCCGATGTCGCATCCCCCGCTCCGCTTCGTTCATGCCAGCGATTTTCACCTCGAACGCCCCATGGGTGGCGTGGCCGAGGTTCCTGCGGCTTTGCGAGAATTGTTCCTGGAGGCCCCGTTTGCCGCCGCTCGGCAGGTGTTTGAAACGGCCCTGGCCGAGAACGCCGACGCCCTGTTCCTGTCGGGAGACTTATTAAACTGCGAACTGGCCGGCCCGCGCGCGGTGGTTTTCCTCCGCGAGCAGTTCCAGCGGCTCGCCGAGCACAAGATTCCCGTCTACTGGGCCTGTGGCGAAGTGGACGCCCCCGACACCTGGCCCGCCAGTGCCAAGCTGCCGTCGAATGTTCATATCTTTCCAGTCGGTCGCGTCGAGAACATCGATCTCTTGCGTGATGGTCAGCCAATCGCGCGGATTCAAGGCATCAGCCGCACCCCCGGCGTTTCACCCGACGACAGCGGCTTTCACCGCGAGGCCCTCGGCCTGTTCACGGTCGGCGTGGCCTACGGCACGGCAGCCTCCGCCGGCGCCGAAGGGGATCGCGTCGATTACATGGCCCTTGGTGGCCAACATCAACGACAAACCGTCGATCAATCGCCGGGCATCGCCCACTATTGTGGCACGCCCCAAGGCCGCGATCCCGAAGAAACCGGCCCGCGCGGTTGCACGGTGATCTATGTCGATGACGCCGGTCATGTGAAAACCAACTTCGTCGCCACCGACGCTGTCCGTTGGCTGGCCGAGGAAATCGAAATCACCGCCGGCACCGACGAAGACGCCCTGCTCCTGCAAATCGAAGAACGCATCGGCAAGCTGCAAACCAAGCACCACGGCAGCGAGTTGTTAATCACTTGGCAAATCACCGGCCACGGTGGCGTGCTCAATCACATCCGCACCGGCGGCATCAGCGACAAAATGGTCGAAGTGTTACGCGAACGCTTTGCAAAAGCAAAACCGGGTGTCTGGACCGTGGCCATCGAATGCGATTCACCGCTCGACGTGCCGCAGGAGTGGCTCGACGAGGAAACGATCATGGGTGACTTGCTCCGCGATTTCCGCAAGTTGGAAGATGACCCCACGATTGACCTCGCCCTCGACGAATTCCTCCCCGCCGAGTTTCGCGAAACGCAATTCGCGGAGGTAGCCACCATCGCTCCCGAAGATCGAGCCCAACTCCTCTGGGCCGCCTCCAAACTCGGCGTCGACCTCATGGACGGAGAAGAAGTACTGACCGCATAAACGAAACTAGTTTCAAGAACTCTCGCAAAGGCGCGAAGGCGCAAATTAATACCCAAAACAATGAATTCATTGCGCCTTCGCGCCTTTGCGAGAGACACAATTGAGTAGCCGTGATGCAACGCATCACACGGAAATACCATGAAAATCACCGAAGTACACATCGACGGCTTTGGCGTCTGGCACGACCTCAAACTCGGCGGCCTCTCGCCGCAACTCACAGCGTTCTACGGTGCCAACGAAGCTGGCAAGACCACGCTCATGCAGTTCATGCGCGGCGTCCTGTACGGCGTGTCGCCCAAACGCCGCAGCCGTTATCTCCCACCGCTCAACGGCGGTCGCCCCGGTGGTTCGCTCCGAATTGTCGAAGATGGCCAAGCCTTGCATGTCACGCGATTTGCCGACCGTGGTCCTGATGATCTCGGTTTGGTCACGATTGTCGATGAAGTCGGCCACGCCACCGGTGATCGCCTCTTGCGCGACGCCTTGGCCGGCGTTGATGAGAAAACTTACGAAAATGTTTTTGCCCTCGGCCTCGGCGAAATCCAGCAACTCGCCACCCTCAGCGACACCCAAGCCTCGGAGTGGCTCTACCGGCTCACCTCGGGCCTCGACCGCGTCAGCTTATACGACGTTATCCAAGGCCTGCGCAAAACGCGCAAGAATCTGCTCTCAGGCCGTGAACAGGATTCGCTCATCGCCCAGCTACTCACCCGCCGCGAAGTGCTGCGGGGCGAGATCAGCCAACTCTCGCAGCAGAATCGCCGCTGGTCGCAACTGGCGATTCGCATCGAAGAACTCGATGCCGAGATTCTCGCCCAGGAAGCGAAAGTCGCCGAGCACGAACGCCGGGCCCGCACCATCGAAATCGCCGTCGGCCTCAAGGAAAACTGGCGTCGCCGCGCGAAGCTCACCTCGCAACTCCTGCAATTCAACAGCTCAATCCAACTCCCCGAAGATGCCGGCGCGCGGCTCGACGCCCTCAATCGTAAACTCGAAGAACATCAACGCGAAGCCGACATCCTCGAAGGCCAACGCCGCCAACTCCGCGAGGAAACCGATCGGCTCGGCATCAACGAACTGCTCGTGCAAAACGCCGCACGGATCGACGCCCTCGGGGAGCAACGCGACTGGCTGATTTCCTTGGATCGCCAAATCGACGATCTCGACACCGAAGCCAAGGACATTCACAAGCGGTTCACGAACGAACAGGAACGGCTCGCGTCTCTCTTGGGCATCACCAAGAGCGAGCACTTGAAGCAATTCACCACGGCTGAATTCGAGAACCTTGAACCGCTCCTCGACGACATTCAAGCCGCGCAGAAGAAAGTCGATGCCGCCACCAAGGAAGTCGACGCCCTCACCGAGAACGAACGCTCGCTCAAAGTCCGCATCGACTCGGCGATCGTTGGCGGCGAATCGCATGGCCTGCCGATGGATTTGCAGGAAGCAAGCGACTTGGTGGCCCAACTCCGCCGCCGCTTGCAAGTCGAACAACGGCTCGAACAAGCCCGCAGCCACGAAATCGATCTTGAACATCAAAGCCATGAACTCTTGGAAGACCAGGTGATGCCGCTCTGGCTGTTCGGTTGGACGCTCGCCGCGGTGGTTCTCGGCTCGCTCATGGTCGGGCTCTGGCTCTGGGTTCCCAACAACCCGCTCGGCAATCACGGCAGCCTGATCGCGCTTGGTGGCCTCGGTGCGACGATCTTCATGTTCGTTTTCAAATTCTTCACCGAAGACGCCGCCGCCGACAAACTCGACGCCTGCCAACGGCAGATGGAATCGCTCACTCGGCAGCGTGAGGAAGCCGAAAAAGAAAAAGAAGTGCTTGACGCCGAGTTGCCGCTGACCGACGGCTCGGTCGTGCTGCGGCTCCAAGCCGCGGAAAAACATCTCGCGGAACTCGAAAACGTGCTCCCCGTCGAAGCCCAACGCAAACGGGCCGGACATGAAGTTTCCACCGCCCAATCCCGGCTCGAACAAGCACAAGCCCAGTTGGAAAAAGCCACGGCCGCTTGGCGGACCAAGCTGGTCGGCCTGGGGATTTCCGAAAAGCTTGATCCGTTGCGCTTCGCCGCCGTGGCCGAACGCTTTGCCGCGCTCGGTGATTTGGAAGAGCGCGTCACCTTGCGCCGCGAGGAAATCATCGCCCGCCAGCGCGAACACGCCACTCTCACCCGCCGCATTCATGATCTCGCACTGGAAGTCGGCTGCGTGCTCTTACCCAAGAAATCTGAGTCTCCCAAGTCCGTCGATTTGACGAAAGCCGTTGATCCACATATTTCGCTGGCCACTCCTATCGATCAACTCGAGCACCTCGTCGCCGAGCGTCGTAAACAACTGGCCGGCGTGGAACGCCGCGTGCAGCTTTTCGAGCGTGCCAAGGAACTCAAAGCCCAAGAACGCGAGCATCGTCGGACCGTGGCCGGGATTCGCCGCCGTCGCGAGGGTTTGTTTCACGCCGCCGATTGCGAGGACGAAGTCGCCTATCGCCGCGTCATTGAGGATCAACAACAGGCTTACAAGCTGCGCGCCCAACGCGAAAGCGTCACCCGCGAGATTGCCGCCGCCATCGGCACGCACGCCCCCGAAGACACCTTCGCGTCGTTACTCTCGCCGGAAAATATCGACAAGCTCGACGACCTGTGGGAACAATTCTCGCAGCAACTTGAAGCGGCTCAGAGCGAACTCAAATCACTCGTCGACGGACGCGGTGCGCGTCGCCATGAGCAGCGTCTGTTGGCCGAAGATCGCTCCCTGGCCGAACGGCAACTCGAGCTAAGCTGCCTGGAAAAACAACTCGAGAATGCACGACAAGAATGGCGCGAACATGCGACCGTCAGCCGCGTCCTCGAACGTCTCCGGCATCACTACGAAAAGAACCGCCAGCCAGAAACGCTCTCCGAGGCGAGCCGCTACATGGCGCAACTCACCGGCGGGGAATACGTGCGAGTCTGGACCCCCATCGCCGACGACATTCTGCTCGTGGAAAACTCCGCCGGCCAATCGCTCCAAGTCGAAGTGCTCAGCCGCGGCACCCGCGAACAATTGTTCCTCAGCATCCGCCTGGCCGTGGTTTCCACCTTCGCCAAACGGGGTGTGCAACTGCCGATGGTCCTCGACGACGTGCTCGTGAACTTCGACGCGGTCCGCACCCAACGCGCCGCCGAGGTGCTCCGCGATTTCGCCGCCGGCGGTCACCAAGTCATGCTTTTCACCTGCCACGAACACATGTGGCAAATGTTCAAGACGCTCGACACCGATTGCCGTCGCCTACCGAACCGCTTCGGCGAAACGGTGGAAATCATCCCCGACGAGCCGTTTGTCGTGGAGGAAATCATCGAGGCCGAAATTATTGAGAAAGGGCCGAAACCGAAAAAGCCTCGCAAACAGCGCCGCGTAATTGTGCAAGAAGTGATCGCCCCCGAGCCGGTCGATTTCTACGATTACCCTTTCGTCGAACGAATCGAACAAGAAACCGTCCGCACCCCTGCGGCAGTGAGCAACGTCGTGACCGAATACACGGTCCCCGTCGCCGAGACCACCTACGAATGGCTCATCGACGAGGAAGAAGAAAACGACTACGCCCCCCTCTTCCGCGACCACCTCGAACCAAGGCGCGCGTAAGAGATTGTTCGCAGCCGTGTCGCAACGCGACACACGGCCCAAGCATGGTACAATCATTAGATTGCCAACTTGAGGAAACTATCATGGCCGACTCCAAAACAGAACAAAGGCTTGCTGAACTTGAAAAAGAGCTAGCCACCCTGCGCAAGAAGGTGGATTCACTCACGAATCCTATTCCATGGTGGGAACGTATCGCAGGCACCTTTGCCGGCGACCCGGCTTACAAACAAGCCATGAAGTTGGGCAAACAATTTCGCCGTTCCAAAGAAGCAAATGGCTCATAGGGCGTGGTGGTCATGCTCATTCTTGACACGGACCATATGAGTCTCTTGGAGTGGGGCGGAAATGAATCGTCCTTGCTACGAGAACGACTCGCCGACTACGACTCGCAAGAAGTAGCAACTACAATTATCACTTATGAAGAACAGATTCGGGGCTGGATGGCCTATATCGCCCGAGCAAAATCTCTCGGTCAACAAATCGAAGGCTACCGTCGCCTAAGAAATCAGTTAGAAAATTATCGGCAGATTCCGATACTTGATTTTGATAACCATGCAGGTGATCTTTATCAGCAGCTTCGCCGTAGTCGAATTCGCGTCGGCAGCATGGACCTCAAAATCGCTGCTGTCGCAATGGCGCATGATGCTACGCTATTAACTCGCAATGAACGCGATTTTGCCCAGGTCTCAGGGTTGAAAATCGAAGATTGGACAACATAGTTTCTAAGCAAATCGAGACTGCGAGATGACCTACGAAGCGACGATCATTAACGGCGTCATTCAATTGCCCGCGCATGTGCAACTGCCAGAAAACTCACGGGTACTAATCGTTGTACCGCCAGAATCACCAATTCCGCCGCAGCGAATCCCGACGCCTCAGCTGGCGCATCACGAGCAAGCAATAGACTTCCAAATGGATGTCCGGGAGATTGCTTATGCCGGCGTATAACTCGACCGACTCATTCGTGTGATTCGTCAGATTCGTGGTCACTCTCCCCCCGTCCCCACAAACTCACATTTCCACGTTCACATCGCTGGCCATGGCCAACTCTCGGTTCCGCAGGAGGTCAATCTTGTCGAATTCGCGTCGCAGGAAGAGGACCGACAAGGCGATCACTCCTAGGAACATGCCCGTGATGACCACGAATTGATTCCTGCCGCCATAGGTTGCAAAGAAGTCTTGGGTTGGCGTGAAAGAATTGAAATCGAAAACTAGCCGCATTACAAAGGCGGTGAAATTCGCGGCCATGTGAATCAGAATGCACGCTCCGACGCTCCTGGAACGATAGTAAACCCAGCCCATGAATATCCCGAGCACCACTCCCGTGACGAATTGCCAGGGATTGAGGTGTACGAGGCCAAAGGCCACGCTCGAAACCAGGATCGCGGTCAAGGGCCGATAACGCTTCAAAAGGCCATCGAGCATGATGCCACGAAAAATAAGCTCCTCGATAATTGGAGCAGCAAGGACTAAAAAAGCAAACGTCGCCGCTCCCGTTTGTTCGCCCGCACCTCGCAAGGCTTCCCCAATTTCATCGGGCATGGGAATCAAACTCGCGATCGGACCGACAACTCTCAGGAGCAGCGCCACGGAGCCTAGCATCAAAGGAATCACCAGCTTCCACGAGTCCATGCGCAAATTGTAGGTCGAAGATCCCAATTTCCTTCGTCGAATGGAATGCACCGCAGCGAACGACAAACCCATGGCCGCCAGGTAGTAAAGAAGCATCGAAACTTCGTTTCCCACTTTTGGTGCCAACAACATGAGCGGCGCGCAGCCAATCAAGAACACAATCACAATGCAAACGATCCCGACGCTTTGCCAGATCGAGGGGTATGTCGGAGGGGTGGACGAAGGGCTTGCTGAGTCTGCGCTCACTTGTTCTGACACGGAATCGATTGGCAAACCGTCGTCGGGAGCGTCCATAAGAACGCCTTTCTACAAATCCCCCTTACAACAACCCTGGGAAGGGCTAGTGGAGGGTTCTGGTAAAGAGCAGACAACAAGACAAGAACTTTCTTGAGCACCAGTCAAGATACCCAAAAGATTCTATCGGGCTGGCTAACCGACACAATCCATGGGGCGAGCCAGTAGCGCGGGCACCGACGCGGAGCGTTGGTCGGCCTGGAGTTTGTCACGTGTGGCCAAAAAAGGTCGTTGAAATCGAGCGCGGAATTCGTTAGCATAAAATTTACGCACAAACTCTGCGTTTCTCCCAACTCTCCTTTCTGGATGAGTTCTTTCCCCGCGTACCCCTCTGTAGGACTATTTCCAAACGCGACTAAAATCGCGATTTTTTGCGGCGCAATCACAATATGTAGGGGCTGCCGGCAAGTGAGCCACGAGATCGTGTGGTCGAACCCGCTAATCCCGAACCCGCCGACCGCTAATCCGTCTCGCGGCTTCGTCGACCAAATCGCGGTATTTGTTCCGCACGTCGAGATAGCTCCAAAAAAGATACAAATTTCCCGCTCCCGACCCGCTCAAAAGCACCCAGGAAAGCAAGAGCGGAAACACCGGCCCGGTCGGCGTCGCGGGTGTTTGCGCTGCAGGCTGCTGAGGTTGCGGCTTCGTATCCCAATTAAAACTGGTTGGTGCTGGCTGTGTGCTGACGGTTTGAGGACTCGCGACCGGTTGCTGACCAATGGGCAAACCATTGGCCCCTTGGATGGCGGCATTCGCGGGTTGATTGAGCATGTCGCGGCGAATTTCCGGCGTGGAAGAAGCTTGCGTCGGAGTAGGTGTGATCGGCGATTGTTGGTTACCGGTCGTCGGTGTGAACGGCGGGAAACTCGGCCCTGAATTCGCCCGTGGTTCAACGGTTCCTGGAACACTGCGGCTGTCGGCAGTCGCAACTCCCAAAATCTGCGGCTGCAAAACGTTGCCATACCGATCAACCTGATTGTTCTGCGGGGCGCTGCCAGGCGGAGTATTGTTTTGTGGCAGAATACTGCCATTCGATTGCGTAAACGACGGCGCTGCACTGTAGCGGTTGCCATTCTGCAAATTGGGATTCGCCGTGTTTCCCGCCGCTTTCGGCTGATTCGCAACTCCGGGCACGCTGCTTTGCCAGTTACCAACAGGGCTAGAATTTGTTGGACTGGAACTAATCGGCTGATCGAGCCGCCGCCGAGAATTTGTGGCCGTGCCAGAATCGATGGGAGGAATTTGCTGTTGCGGCTGACGATTGTCGTAATTCTGTGTATTCGCGCTTCCTGGCGGCATAATCTGTCCAGCACTTCCCGCCACCGGCTCCGTGCCGAAAAGTTGGCGAATGTCGGCAGTTGCCGAATCTCCAACATTCTTCAAGTTATTCCCCAACTGCTGTCCCGCGCGGTCCACCGCATTGGAAATGCTCTGCCCCGCATCAGGCGGCAAAATGTCCTGCGTGGCTTCATTGATCGTATCGCGCACGGCTTGCCCACCGTTTTGCAGTGAGCGCGCAAACGCATCTTGGGTGTTGGAAATTGCTTCGTTGACCGGCAAGATTTGCCCATTCGCGGGCTGTTGATAGCCGTTATTCGTGGTGTACTGCGTCTCAACAACGCCCTCTCGTGGCTGCTTCTCGTCCGCTGGCCAGGGCTTGAAATTCGTGACCAGCGTCTGCTGCGGCACGCTGCCATTGCCAACAGTGATGCGAATCCGACTGATCGGCCGAATATGTTCGGGAACCTCCACCGATAGCGGGATCGATTCGCCGCGCTTGAGCGAATTGACCAACTCGGGTTCGAGTTGCACAACGCACTCATAACTTGGGCTACCATCGGGCATCGGCTGCCAACCACAGACGATACCCATCACCGCGACAAAGCTCAGTTTCAGAGCAAATGAGGCAACCAGCGCAGCACTCATGGTCGAATCCCTTCAGCGAAAAATCCTGTCATCGATCCCTCGATTGGAATCACTCGACTGCCATTCTAACCCGCCCCAACAAAATCTCCTAGACAAGCTAGCAGCGCCAGTAGTGATTCGCACGGTGAATGATAGCACCCGTAAAATCTCAGAAACTCAAGGCTGCTCTTTGGCAGGCATGATGGTCGATTCCTCCTCTGGTGCAGAAGCGGCTGCTTCCACCGCGTCGATCACAGGCTGTAAAGCCACGGGAAGTTCGTGTCCCATGTGCTCGATTTCCTTATTGAGCATATTGATGAGAGCCTGCAAGAAGGCCACCAACATAGGTCCCACCAAAATGCCAATTGGCCCCAAAACTTGTACCCCGCCAATCACGCTCAGCAGCGCCAGCAGCGGATGCAGATTCGCCTGTCCATGCAGAATATACGGCTTGATCACGTTATCGACCATCGACACAACTCCCCCACAATAAGCAGCCAAAACAAGTGCGGCCGTGGTGCGTTGCTCATGGAAATAGAGAAACAGGCAGACGGGAATCCAAATCGCCGCGGCCCCCACGAACGGAATCATCGCCAGAAAAATCGTGATCGCGGTGAGAAAGAAAATTTTGTCTAGCCCCACAAAATAAAAGCCAATCCCCGCGAGCAGGCCTTGGATAATTGCCGACAACAAGGTCGCCACAACGACTGAGCGGCTGACGTCGCTGAACTTTTCGAGGAGCTCACGTTCATAAGCGTCATCGAGCGGCGACATCCGCATCAGGGCGATCAACATGTAGGGCCCGTCGGCCAAGAAGTAATACGTCGAGATGACCATAATCGCGAGCCCCACGAGCGTACTGGTAAGTATTTGAAGACCGCCGACGGCAATTGGCGTTACCGTGCTCAACAAATGTGAGCGGACTATTTCATCGACTTTGGCAACGTTTTGTTCAGGTAAATTGAATCTCGCCAGCAGTCTATTTAATTCGCCCACAATTTGGCTAATAAAACTGTAGAGGGCGTCTTTCTTGTCAATTTCCTGATCGTCACCGCCAACCGCCGTTTGTTCGTTGGTATCGGTTTCGACGGCGACTTCTTCTTCGACGGCGGCCACAGCGTACGGCGAATACAATTCCATGCCTTCCGAGACCGCGCGCAGGGCCAGCGTCAGCGTGGGCAACAGCACGATCAAGACAATCACGAGCGTGGTCAGCGCCGCCGCTATCCGCCTGTGTCGGCCCACCTTGCTGAGAATCCACAGATGCACGGGCTTGAAAATCACCACCAAGACCGCGGAAAGAAACAGCGGGATGATGAATAGCACCATCACCTCGAAGAATTTCATGCCGATCAACAGCACGATGACTAGCAGCACAATGAACGAAACGACACGTGGCACGAGGTGCTCCTTATCGGCAAAGTCTCACGAATGAGTGTTTTTATTCAGCAAAGTCATTCTAAAAGGCAAAGTCAACTTCGTGAAAGACAAGAATTGCCTGATCTCGCAATTCTTGGCACCCACAATTCTCCGCACAAATGCAGCTTTTGGCCGTTGGCCGAGTTTCTGCTATTCTGGAGAAAGGTCTCTCACTCCTCAATCATCCCTCTGATACATGATAAGTGTTGTTATCCCCACCCTGAACGAAGCGCCATGCCTCGAGGAGTTGCACGAACAGCTTGCGGCGGTGGCGGCTGCGCGGGGGTATGAGATGCAGATCATCTTTGTGGATGATGGCTCGACGGATGGCTCCTGGAAAACCATCGAAAAATTAGCTCGCTTGGATTCCCGCGTGCTGGGCATCCGCTTCCGCCGCAACTTCGGCAAAGCCGCCGCTCTGAGTGCGGGTTTCGATGCGGCCACTGGCGAAACTATCATCACCATGGATGCCGACCTGCAAGACGATCCCGCGGAAATTCCGAACCTCATCGCCAAGCTCGAAGAAGGCTTCGACGTGGTGAACGGCTGGAAACGCGAACGACACGACCCATGGCACAAGACTTGGCCCTCAAAAATATTCAACAAGTTGGTGAGCGCCATGACCGGCGTGCGGCTGCACGACCACAATTGTGGTCTCAAATGTTTTCGCCGCGCGGTGATCAACGAAGTTCGGCTGTACGGCGAGCTCCATCGGTTTGTTCCCGTGCTCGCGGCGGCTCGCGGATTTCGCGTGGGTGAGGTCGTCGTCAAACATCGGCCGCGCCTGTTCGGCGAATCGAAATACGGCTGGTCACGGATTCCCAAGGGATTGCTCGATCTCTTAACGGTGCGCTTCATCACGCGATTCAACCAACGCCCGCAGCATTGGTTGGGCATGGCTGCTCTTTCTTCGCTCATGCTCGGCGTCGTCGGCATGGGTTATCTGGCGATTCACTGGTGCTTGTCGCGACTTCCCGGTAGCGTGCCGATTCATTTGCATGAAACCGCCGCCATGTACTATTCGCTTGTCATGTTACTGATTGGGTCGCAACTCTTGGCCTTGGGGTTTGTGGCGGAATTGATTTCCGCGCTGTTGTCGCGCGATTCCGACGCTTATTCGATCGCGTCACACACACAGCCGGAAAAACAAGTTCCTCTCGAAATGCCGGCAACCGTTGCTCATTCCAGCGAGAACCCAGAACCATGAGCCCGCCCGATCGCGCTGCTCAGGCCTCACTGCGTTGGGGTGTCTATGCAATTCTCATCACGCTGGCCGTCGGAAACATGACGGGCCGTTTGCAGTCGGTGAATTCGATTAATCGCATCGACCTTGAAAATCACGTAATCAATCGCGAATTGCAGAAGATTAAGCAGCAACTCCAAACGCAAAATCTTGCTGAGGAAGAAATTACCGAACAACTCGCCGCCGCGCGCGTGCGCATCGCTCGGGAACACCAACTGCAACGCCCTTTTTTGAGTGCCAACGACCGCAGCCGCTGGCTTGCCATTCGCGCGCTGGTAGAACTCGGCACGTATGAAATTGACTCTCTCATTGACCGCGACGTGTGGAACACCATCGACATGGTCCAGCACAGTGGAGACGATGGCGAGCTCCATTTGTATTCCAGCAAGCCCCCGCTCTTGATCACACTGCTAGCCGGCGAGTATTGGGTCATTCACAAACTCACGGGAATGACGCTCGCCGAGCATCCCTATTTTGTTGGCCGATTGATGCTGTTCACGGTCAACATCCTGCCGCTGGCTTGGATGCTGGTAATTGTCGCACAATTGGCCGAACGGTTTGGGAAAACCGATTGGGCGCGAATTTTCGTGGTTGCGACGGCCTGCTTTGGCACGCTGCTGACCACCTTTGCCGTGGTGCTCAACAATCACATCATCGCCGCCGTGAGTGCCGCGATTGCCTTCGCCAGCTTTGCACGGATTTGGTGCGATGGCTCAACTCGCACACGTGACTACGCCGCTTGCGGCTTAGCGGCCGCCTTCACCGCCGCCAACGAACTTCCTGCCTTGGCAATGTTCGCGCTCATGGCGTTGGCCCTTTTGACCCGTGACCGTCGTGCTTGGCTCGTCGGCTTTCTGCCGCCGGCACTGGTTATCGCGTTGGCCAGCTTCGGCACGAACTATGCGGCCCATGGGACTTTATCGCCACCCTATGCCCATCGCAGTACGGCCAAAGCCGAGGATAATTGGTATCAGTACAAATACACGGTCGAAGGCGTGGAACTCGAAAGCTATTGGGCAAATCGCCAAGGGATTGACCGTGGCGAAGAATCAAAACTTACTTACGGCTGGCACTGTCTATTCGGTCATCACGGCGTGTTTTCGCTCACTCCCGTCTGGCTGTTGAGCATGGCCGGCCTCATCATGTGGTGGCGTTCCGCGGAACGCGCTGAGGGTCAGATTGCGCTCGGCATTGCCGTACTTACCATCGTTTGCCTGACATTCTTTCTCGCCCTACGGCCACTCGAAGATCGCAATTACGGCGGCATGACCAGCGGTTTCCGCTGGATGTTTTGGTTCGCACCGCTCTGGCTCTGGGCGATGCTACCCGCCGTGGATCGCTTGGCAGCTTCTCGTACGGGAAAAGCGTTCTGCCTTGTGCTGCTCTTGATTTCCGTGCTCTCGGCGAGCTACCCCACCTGGAATCCGTGGACGCATCCCTGGATTTTCAACGGTATGGAATCGCTGGGCTGGATGGGAAGCTAACACCCACGGTGGTCATGGGTAGTTATGGGCAAGGTTGAGAAACACAAGATACTGTTTCCGCATTAGACTTAGGTGTGTTCGGTGGGGAGAGAAAATGTCTATTGGTAGTGGCTGGTCTGGCCGGACCCACGAGATGGTGTGGTTTGGCGAGAAAAAACTCGCGTTTTTAACGTTGTCGGATCCAATTCCCACGAATTGTCGTGTGCCCCTCCAACCCAATTATCAAGGAACCGCTGCCTAAACATACTTTGGCGCATCGCTGATTCTATCACAAACGGGTGGCCAATATTAGTCACTAGTATTGGCCGCGCAGGATTTTGATGTCAAACCGAGGCGCGAATTTGTTGGGGAAGAGGATGGCCACGAAAAGCACGAAAAGGCACAAAAAAGAGTGACCGCTGATCCACGCTGAGGGGCGCTAATAAGAAAGCATTAATGGGAGGTAGCGATGATAGAAAAAGACGGAGCATAACGATAATTAATAAATCGTTCGACCCGTTGTTTATTCGTTTTTTACTTAAGCTCGCAGAGGCTCTTTCGGTACAAGTCGCAATTCCACTTTCAATTTGAGCGCATTTGCGATTCGTTCCAACATCGAAAGCAAGTGCCCCTCGTAGTCAGCGCTTTCTAACTGCGAAATAACGGGCTGTTTCGATTCAATTAAATCCGCGAGCTGTTGTTGAGTTAAGCCCGCAGCGATGCGAGCGTCGTAGATCATTTGTGCAATTTCAAAGGATTGACGATAAGCTTGCACTTGAGAATCGTTGCGCGGATCAATCCCGGTTGCTTGATGAATGATATCAAGACCATTGGTGATTTTCTTAACCATTCAAGTTTCTTCCTCTGATACAGGTTTTTCAGGAATTTTAGTGGGTGAATTTTCTACTCTCGACGCGGATTGTTTTTGTCCTAGTTATTGGCACATGCTTCTGATATCCCGTCAGGGATTATATCTTTCAGCCCAGAGTTAGATAACAGGAGCCTTGGCGAGTGTTTTCTTACCCTGGGTCAGGTCACCAAACAATTTCTCGTCCGAGGGGTAAGCCTCGGGTTCCGACGGATCGCTGCCGAGGACGAAATTCTCCGTACTCTTTTCGGCCTCGTTAACATTTGTGCGGTACACGAAGCTTGTTGCTCGGCCGAGGAATGTTCGTGAATGCTCACCCAGGGTAGCAACAAAATTCGTGAAACTCATTTTGCCGCAACCCTGGGCTAAATGATTTAATCCCTGACGGGATACCAGAGGCGTTCACCGAGCAAAACACTTTCCCGGCAGGGTCCACTTATGATCCACTATAATTCCTGAAAAACCATGATACCTGATTTGAAAATCATTCTATCATTTCCCCCGGCAACTCCAACTTATCCCAAGCTTTGGAGAGCGGGGCGGTGACGTTTACTGGTTCTTGCGTCATGGGATGGCGGAAGCCAATTGAGCGGGCGTGGAGGGCGATGGGGCGTTCGCGGGGGTCTTCCTTGGGTTCGCCGAATGCGATTTGGCTGCCGTAATCTTCGTCGCCCACGACAACGTAACCACGCGATTTTGCTTGAATGCGAATCTGGTGTGTGCGGCCTGTTTCGAGTTCGATTTCTAGCCAAGTTCCTAGCGGAGAATGCCACAGCACGCGGTAGTGCAGAATCGCGTGTTTCGCGGCGGGATGATCGGCGGTGACGATTTCCGGTTGGGGAATGCCGTGGCGTTTGTGGAGGTAGTCGGTCCAAGTCCCCTCGTCGGGGGTGACATGCCCCGAAACAAATGCCCAATAAATCTTGCTGATGGTGCGGTCGGCGAACTGCGCACAAATTCGCTGGGCCGCGCGGACATGACGGGCGAAGATCAGTGCGCCGGTCGTCGGACGGTCCATGCGATGGGTGATGCCGAGATAGATGTTGGCGTCGGGCGGCTTGCCTTCTTGTTGGCGGTAATACTCCTTGACGCGGACTTCCATGCTGTCGATGCCGCGCGGGGCTTGGGTCAACACGCCCGCCTCTTTGTTCACGACGAGGCACGGGCCGTTTTCGTAGAGAATTTCCAACGGGGGCGAGCTCAATTCCATGCTACAAACGATCCAGCCATTTCTAATTCATTCTGGGGTAATGGCCACGAAAAACACAAAAAGTCACAAAAATGGGAATCTCTCTTTTTGTGACTTTTTGTGTTTCTTATGGCCATCGCTCCCCAATCTGAGTTATTAATCACCCAAAACGATTCATCATGCGATCCACCAATCGCGGGGCCCAGCGATTCACGGCCACCAGCAGCCGGCCGCGCCAGTTGGGATAAATCTCGGTTCGCCGTAGTTCGATGGCGCGCACGATCTGCCGAGCCGCGGCGGCGGGGGAAATTCCCTTCTGTTTGCCCCAGGGTAGCGAATCGCTCTTGGCGAGCAAGTGGTCGAAAAACTCCGTGTCGATTGTGCCGGGACTCACCAGCAGCACGTCGATCCCTCGGGCACGTAGTTCCGTACGGAGTGCTTCGCTCCAACCGCGGAGGGCAAATTTGCTGGCCGAGTATTCGCTGTTGTAGGGCATGCCGCGATGACCCAGAATCGAGCCGAGATTCACAATCACGGCATCATGGCCGTCGGCCAACAGGGGCAAGGCAAGGCGGGTGAGTTCCGTGGGGGCATAGAAATTGACTTCCATGATCTGCCGGAGGATCGCCGCGTCGTGGTTATCAAAATGGCCGTGGGCACTCACGCCGGCATTGTTCACCAACACGTCCAGGCCTTGCCAATCGCGACGAATTTGCTCCATCACCGCCAGGCGAAAGGTCGCGTCGGTGACGTCCCCGACAAGGGCTTGAGCACTCGCGGCACCGTGAGAAAGCAACTCGGCAACAAGCGGTTGCAGCGTTTCGCCATGACGGGCCACAAGCATCAGCCGTGTGTGCCGTTTGGCAAATTGAATCGCCAGTTCGCGGCCCACGCCGCGTGACGCTCCGGTGATCAAAATCCGGCGGTTCTCCAGCACGCGTCGAGCCATGGCAGTTGTTACGCCACTTCGTCGATCGGGGCAGGAGCCGCGGAGTGCTCAAAGACCGCTGGGCTTTTGTAAGGCCGAATTTGTACGTCCGGTTGATCTTTGAGACGGCCCCAATACTTTTGCGAAATCCGGCAGTGGACAACCGTGCGATTCTCGACGTACGTCCGGCTTAAAACCTCGCCATACTGCGCGAGGAATGCCAAGAGCTTGCCGTTGCTGGCGTCGAGTTGAATTTCCAAATCGAGAAAATCACGGCTCAAAGATTCGCTGACCGCATTGGATAATCGCGAAATTCCTTCGCCACTCTCCGCACTGATCAGCACGGCATGGGGGTAGCGTGTTCGCAGGGCCTCGATTGTCGTGGGATCGCTCACGCGATCGACTTTGTTGAGTGCGAGAATCGTGTCTTTTTCGTCGATGTCGAGTTCGTGCAGCACGTCGTAGACAGCCAAAATCTGCTCGAATGCCGCGGGATTGCTGGCATCGGCGACGTGAATCAACAAGTCGGCCTGGCGTGCTTCTTCGAGAGTCGCCTTGAAGCTCGCGATCAAATGATGCGGCAGGTCGCGAATGAAGCCGACCGTATCGCTTAACAAGACCGGCCCCCAGCCTGGCAACTGCCAACGGCGGGTCCGCGTGTCGAGCGTGGCGAAGAGCTTGTCCTCGGCCAACACATGGGCGTCGGTCAGTTTGTTCATCAGCGTGCTCTTGCCGGCGTTGGTGTAGCCGACCAGCGAGACCGTCATGCGGTCGTGGCGAGCCGCGACGGCGCGTTCCTTGCGTTCCTGAATTTTCTTGAGCTCATTGCGGAGATCGTTGATCCGCTTTTCGACCAAACGGCGGTCGGTTTCCAACTGCTTTTCACCAGGGCCACGCATGCCGACGCCCATCTTCATGCGCGACAAGTGAGTCCACATCCGCTTGAGCCGCGGCAGCGAATACTCAAGCTGTGCGAGCTCCACCGCCAAGCGAGCATCATGCGTTTGCGCGCGAGTGGAAAAAATATCGAGGATAATCTCGGTGCGATCCAGCACCTTCGTGCCGAACGCTTCTTCGAGATTGCGAATCTGCGCGGGAGAAAGATCGTTGTCGAACACCACCACGTCGGCATCAAGCGCTTCGACGAATTGCTTGATCTGCTCGACTTTGCCCTGCCCAATATAAGTGGCGGGCTCGGGAGCGGGCCGATTCTGGGTGACGCGACCCACCACCTCGGCACCAGCGGTTTCAACCAGACCAGCGAGCTCGTCCAACGGATCGCTCGCCTCTGTGTGCTTAGTTAAAGCATGCCCGCTGGGCTTATGCAGTGCAGTGCCACTGGGCGGACGGTCGTTTGATAAATGAACTCCGACCAAAATGGCCGATTCACTATTGATGCCTGCTTTGCGATCGATGGAACTCACCGGGTAGAGATTTCTCCGAAGTCCTTAAACTGAGATTAACACGAGCTTCGTGGCCTGTTCGCCACCGTAACTCCCTCACTGCTTAAGTATATCCCGACCTGGAGCCATTTCAAATTCTAACTGTCGATGTTTGTTGAAATCGGCGTTTACAAGCTGAAATTGGTGCTCTCCATCTTTTTTCGCCAAGGCCGACAAATCTCCCGGTTCCTACCAGACATACTCCATCCCCGCGTGGAATCCGTGATAAATCATGTGTCCGTCGACGTTCAGGGCCGGTTGAGTGACTGGAACGTCTGCAAACTGAGTCGTACTGATATTATCACCCACCATGACCAAATCGTTCATGTAGTACACCTGGTAGCCACCGCGAATCGACCAACTTGGCAGAATATCGGCCACCATGGTCACGCCGCCTTCGGCGGCAAATGCCACTTGGTTGCCAGCTTCCGCCGGCTGGAGATTCGCCGGCGTGCTTGTCACTGAGGTGGCCGAATTGAACTTGAAGCGATTATTGTAAACACCGGCTTTGCCTTCGGCTCCGATGCGGAGACCTTGGCGCAGTCCCAACCAACCGTCACCACCTAGTTGGAAGCCAACGATGTCATTTTCCGTGTCAAAGGACACAAAGCCCGACTGAGCGCCTGGCAATCCTTGAACGCTCTGATTGTTCTGAGAGGCAAAAATTAAGTCCTCGGTAAGTCGAAAGTAACGCGCGCCTAGCAGCCATGTCCCTGTGACGCGCGAACTGTTGCCAACCCAATAGCGACGGTACGTTAGTTCCGTACTTTGTAGATCCGAATCATAATTGAGCCGCTGCACCTGCGCTTCGTCAAGCTCGGGAATACCCACGAGCGGATCAAAACGATACTGCGAGAAGATCGAGAACAACTGATTGTTCAACATCATCGGGTCCACCTGGGAAGAAACCACGGATTGCTCAAAATCGAGGTCGTATAGCCCTGAATAGGCGGCTTCAAACACAGAGAGAGGTCCTAGATCGTAACGCAAGGCAATTCGCCAACCCGGGTTATAATCTTCGCCTTCGCCCCTGGGATCAAGGAATGGAAAGTCGGTCATTCCTCCAGGGCCAGAACCAATGCCACGTGACGTGAAGGCCGGCACGTTCGCGTCGAACAATTCCTCGGGCGCGACATACAACACATCAAAAGCTACGTCAAAATAATGCGGGCCAATTTGGTCCTCGCTGTAGCCGCCGAAGTCGATGGCCATGGGGTCGCAGTAGCCACCCATTTCCCCGCCACCGGGCGGACAATTGCCGGCGGGACCACAATAGCTGGCTGGCATCACGATCGAGTTGCCACGGACATCAACGAATTGGTTACCCATGGCCGCGGCCTGACCACCCGCCAAAGGTGAGGCCATGTGGGCGGGGATCTGCGAGGCTTGGTGCATCGGGCCACCCCTCTGGGCAAACGTCGGAGCGATATATCCTCCTTGTTGCGACCAACAGGAAGACGCACCCGCCACACCGATCAGCAACCCAAATGACAGTCGAAAGACTGCTAAGCGACATTTCATCGGAAATTCCCCCCATGGCGCTCCACACGGCCAAGCCGGGGAGCAGCTTTGGTCAATCGCTAAATCACATCAAAAGCGATTGTCCAAACTTGTTCAGAAAAGTGACCACGCCCGTTTCCCGGTGCGCATTCGCCCGAGTTTTGGGGACGGTAGTCCTACCGGAAGGAATTATCGGACCGGCATGAGCGGAAGAATCAGAATTTTCGTTACAGTCGTTAAAATTCGCATTCTTACCCTGGGTAAGCCTGGGGGGAACCCGGTAGGCAAGGCCTGCTGGCATTGCAATCCATTGACAGAAAACGAGTTGCGCAAAGGGGCTTTCCACAGCCTGACCAACAAGAGTGAAAAACTTGCGAGAAAATACACCCCGCGAGTGACATTTTCGCTGCAATCCTGCCTAACAGTACGAGTGGAAAAGCTATAATAAGCGACTTCTACATAAGTGAAGTTTGGGAGGCTCGCAGTTCGCGACGGGGCCGGGTCGCCGCGAGCCAGCCGTTCGCAGGAAATTTGACGGTTAGCCAATCTGAAACTACTATGAAGCTTGCGTTTGTGAGCCATGACTTGCGTTTGTAAAGTCAAAGTAAGCGAGGGGGGTGGAACGAAATCGCACTTTGCCAGACGTGGATTTGCCCACTCGGACGGCTCATATTCGCAACGGCAGCTCTCATCCACTTGAAAAAGTGGTCCACATGAGAAAAGTGGCCATTTGAGGTCAGGGGCATTGAGGTAACTGATGGCATGGCTGTTGGCGACATTCTTTCTTTTAGAGAATTGAGACCAGCGGCATGTGCCATGCGGGCGTTCTGCGCAAAATGAAGACTGCGTTCCACGCCCATTCAGACGACCTATCATCATCGGAACTTAGAAGCTTTTTGAGAGGGCCACTACGTGCCTAAGAACAATTCTGCGCAAATTTTCGGTTCGAGATTCTATTCAGTTAAGAAACGTCGTCCGGCGGGTGTCAGCCGCCGCGACAAATATCGAAAGCTGCAAATCGAAACGCTCGAGGCCCGACAAGTCATGTCGGCCACGCCCGTCAGTTATGACTTCGATCATACCGATGTCGTGATGCACGATTTATTGATGGATTCGCATTCCCTCAGAACTTTGACGCAAACTTCCGATCTCTCCCAATACAGCGAAGCACAACTGGCCGCGACCACCCAGTGGGTGGTCTTCACTGAGTTGGGCACCGATCTGAGCGCGTATGCCGCCGAGGGTGGCTTCACCGTCACCAGTGCCACCGATATCGTGCCGGGCTCATTTATTTTGACCGTCGGGGCGGGGGGTGCCGATGGGCTGATCTCAGCGCTTTCCGGCGAAGGAGCGATCGACTTTTTCTATCCGCTGGTGCCTTTCCAACTGGAAGGGACGGCTATCACCAATGATCCCTTGCTCGAACGTCAATGGCATCTCGTGAATTTTGGCCAGGAAGTGGGAAACCCCAACTTTGGTTTCCTCTTTGGTACGGTCGATGAAGACATTAATATCGAGGAAGCCTGGGACTTTTACACAGGTAATGGAGTTGTCGTCGGAATCGTCGATAGTGGAACTCAAGTCACGCATCCCGATTTGGCAGGCAATATCCGGCCTGATTTGGCCATCGATTTGGCAGGCGGCGACAACGATCCCACGCCGACTGGCAATGATGCCCATGGCACGGCTGTCGCCGGTCTCGTGGGCGCTGTTGGCAACAACAACGAGGGCGGCGTGGGTGTGGCGTATAATGCTGACCTTGCCCCCATTCGATTATTTAGCGATGATCCATTTAACCCCATTGGCGTGGATGATTTCACAATTGCCCAGGCCTTACTCCATCAGTTTCAAGAAATCGATATCTACAACCACAGTTGGGGAATTCCACCGGTGGCTGATGATCAGGGTGTTGTTGAAAATCCCAGGGCAATCATTGATTTTGGTCCTTTGGCGACGCTGGCACTTCGCAATTCCGTGTTTTTTGGCCGAGGTGGATTGGGCAGCATCCACGTCTTTGCCGCTGGGAATAGCGCGGGAATTCGTGATGGCGGTAACAACAGCGGACAAGTCAATTCTCGTTACACGATTGCCGTCGGCTCGGTCATCGAAGATGGCACGGCCACTTCTTATGCCGAATCGGGAGCAGCGATTTTGGTAGTCGCCCCGTCAGGCTCGAATCCCGAGACGATTATCCGAGACAATGAGCTGGGCGCGGGGATTGTTACTACCGACCAAACGGGCCAAGCGGGTTTCAATCAAGCGCCGGTCAATGGTTCCGAAACGGACGCAGACTACCTCCTAGACACCGATTACAGTTCGCGGTTCAACGGTACTTCTGCGTCCGCCCCGATTGTTTCCGGCGTGATCGCCTTGATGTTGGAAGCGAACCCCAACCTGACTTATCGCGACGTGCAGCATATTCTTGTTCGTTCGGCCCGCCAGAATGCCGTCGACGATGCCAGTTGGATCACCAACGTCAACGAGTTCTTTGCCGACCCGTTGGCGTTCGATTTCATTGAGGATGACACCATTTTTGATGGTGCTTGGCCGTTTCCCAGTCTCGGCGATCCCGAGGGCAATCCCGGCGATCCCGATGCCGATCCGCCGGTTCCTCCAGGTCCAACGCCCGACAAGTTTGTCTACTATCAAGAGCTGCGGATGCCCGAGCAGTTTACCAACGGTGCCGGCTTCACCGTCAGCCAGATGACAACCAACGAAGAATATGGCTTTGGGCATGGCGTAGTCGACGCTGCCATGGCCGTTGAACTCGCTCGCAATTGGGTCACCCTCGGTGGCCAGCAGAGCGAGTTTACTTGGACCACCGGGCCCACACTTGCCCCGAAGATTGTACCTGCGGCCGTCAGCAATGAAGAGACGGGTGAATTTAGGGTTCCGGGTGGGGTGAGTCCTAACGGTGATGGACCCGTGGGAGAACCCAATGAGTTTATCGAATACCTGAACGAATTTGGGGCTGAAGACGATCCGGCAGTTCCCGACCTAATGGCCGACCCCCCCGAAGACCCTGACGGTCCCTTCTCTGGCGATGATCCACCCGTTAATACTCGCGACGCGGGTTCGGTCTTCGTTGGCCAAAACGGCATCCCCATAACGGGCGTCCCCTCCATGGAGGTGGAATGGATCGAAGTCCAAGTCAATATCGGCGGTGATGAAAATGACATGGATTTTCTGAGAATTTCGTTGATTTCACCCGACGGTACGGTTTCCGAACTCAAACTCTACGATATTCCTAACGTCGATAATCCCGTACGCCAGAACATTAACTTCGAAGGGGTGATTGATCCTGCAGGAGTTTTAAGCCCAGGGAGTGGTGGTCTAACGGCAGTCTATACCACAAATCGTCATTGGGGTGAGCGTACCGAAGGCAAGCCGCGCATTAATACCGACGGCACGCCCGTAAGAGCTTTCAACGAAGATACGGCCATGTACGATGGCGATATCATCGTCGATGGCTGGCGATTGGTTTTCGAGAACTTTAGTGACTCGGAAATGGATATTTTTTCCTACGAAGTAGCTTTCCACGGCATCGCGGTCGAAGGTACTGGTCGTATTCAAGGTTCCGTGGGCGTGGACGACAATGGCGATGGAGTCTTCTCCGATGCTCTTGGCCTGTTGAGTAACTTTACCCGCTATGTCGAAATCGAGCGTGAAACGATTCGTCCAGACTCCATGCCGGAGGAAATCCTTGATTTTCGCTACGTGGGAGATGGCTCCTATCAATTCGATCGACTTTTGAATGGAGCCCAGGAATCGTGGGCGGCCGGGGTGATTGTCTATGCCGATCTTGATACCAACGGCTTACGTGATGCCACGGATCCGTCCTACCAAGTCGGTGCCGATGGCAACTATTACTTTGATCTGCCGGCTGGGCTCACGTACGACATTCGCATTGATCCCGCGTCGCTCGAAGCGGCTGGCTTGTTCAATCAGCAGAATGTGGACGCCGTCTCGGGGGTCTTGGCAACCGCGGAAATCAACGAGCCAGGCGAACGCGTGTTGGCTACTCCAGCGATTGGCGATCCGCTCGATCCGCTGTCAGATGCCGATACAGTTGTGGCTGCCTACGGCTTTAATGGGGGCATCACTTCGGCCGTCACTGCTCTCAACATCATGCTGGTTGCGAATGCCGTGCCAGAAAACATCTTCAACATCAAAGGTGTGGTTTACGCTGATCTCAATGAGAATGGCGTGCAGGACGGCGATGATGTTGTGATCGAAGACGCGACAGTCTTTATTGACGTCAACCAAAACGGCGTCTTCACGCCAGGTGTTGATCCGTTCCGCAACACGGTCGCGGGTTTTTATAGTTTCGAGGATCTGGAAGTCGCGCCAGGCTTCTACGCAGTGCGCGTCTTGGAAGGCACGACCGGCACGTTTGGCGAGCCAGTGAACCCTGATGATGCCTCGCGAGAATTTTTCTTCGATCCCGCGCCAGAGATTGCCAACTTCACCACGCCCGATGTCTTTGTGAGCATTGATGCCAACGGGATTGCGACGTACGAAACCGATTTTGGCTTCACATTCGGTCAACCTGGCGGTGGTGGGCCATCTGGGACCGTGGCTATTTCAGGCGTTGTCTTCAACGACAAAAACGAAACGGGCACCCGGCAGCAGAGTGAACTCGGCTTACAGAATGTGGCGTTCGCCTACATTGATGCCGACGGCGACAATATCTTTGATTCTGGCGATGAACTCAGATCAAATCCCAGTGCGACTGGTACGTTCTTTTTCAACGCGCTTCCGCCCGGCACCTACACCGTGCGACTAGAGATCGTTGATACCAACTACCGTCAGACAGTACCTATTGTCAACGATATGGAATATGTCGTGACTCTCACTTCAGGCAACGTCGCCACCGGCCTACTGTTTGGACTGAAGAATAGCTTGACGGCTGATTGGGGTGATTTGCCGGCGCAATACTTTGCGAATTTTCTGGCCACCAACCCAGGAGCTACCGATGCCAACCATCAGGTGGACGATGTGATGTGGCTGGGGGATCCCCCTCTATTGGGATCTTCACCGGATACTGAAAGTGGCCCGGCACCGAATAGTGACGCACATGGCGACGACACGACTGGCCTAGACGATGAAGATGGTGTTGGTTTCGGCGTGCTCCGCGACAATTCGACGACGCTTGAGATAACCGTGAAGGCTAGCACCAATGGCGGCTGGCTCCAGGGTTGGATGGATTGGAACCAAGACGGCCTCTTCTCCGCGTCGGAGCGTGTCTTTGACGACCAGTTGCTGCCAGTCGGTACCTCGGTGTTCACGGTCAACGTGCCGACGGCTTTATTGACAGACGGCAAAGTGTTTGCCCGCTTCCGTTATGGAGAGCAGGGTCTAGATTCCGCCTTCAGCACGGCTTTGCGGGGTGAAGTTGAGGATTACTCGATTGATGTCGTTTCGACGGCCATCGATCCGGGCGTTCAGATTCTTCATGGACCTGACTTCGACGAAGACGGCGACGTGGACGGACGCGACTTTCTTGCGTGGCAGCGTGGATTTGGCAAGACCACGAATGTCACGCCAGCCGATGGCGACGCCAATAGCGACGGCACGGTTGACGGTGAAGATCTCGACATGTGGCAAGACGATTATGCCACGGATCCTAATCCAGGCGCGAACGTGATCCACGGTCCTGACTTCGACGACGACACCGATGTCGATGGCCGCGACTTCCTGGCTTGGCAGCGTGGGTACAGTAAAACACTCAATGTGACTGCCGCCGACGGCGATGCCAATAGCGACGGGACAGTTGGTGGCGACGACCTGGAAATGTGGCAGAATGGGTATGGCACGACCGGCGGAAATCTGTCCGCAGTTGTGGCTGGCAATGAGGCTGATCTTGATGTTCTGCCCATCAACACAACATTTGCCGTAATTGTTGACACAGTCGGCGACGACAATCGTGTCGCGGCGATAGAAATCTCCGCGCGGCAATCGACGTTTGGCCACGTTGACTTGAGAGGCCTAAACCTCTTCACGGCAGCAGCAGCGAGATTCAGTGGTAATGACGAAATTGCCTCATCCGCTGTTATTGAAATCGAAGATCTTGACGCCGCGTTTGACGAAGTCAGCGAAGACTCGGAATCTTCCCCAGCTTCTGCTAAGGATGATGAATCTCTCTACAGAATTGACGATGAAGCAGGCGACCAAAGCGACGAAGACAACGCCTTCGAATTGGCCTTCGCCGAAGCAGCCGATTGGCGGCAATTCTAAGTTCGCCATTGAATTTTGAATGAAGTCCAAAGCCCGGGGATGGCACTCCCCGGGTTTTCTTTTTGTAATGAGGCTTGCCTAACCACGTAGCATGGGCCCCCGGCCCGTGTTGAATTTACGAATATTCACGGGCCAGGGGCCCATGCTACAACGTAACTGGTGCTCCCATGTCATCCGAAATCGTCATCGTTTCCGGCCTGCCTCGCTCGGGCACGTCGCTGATGATGCAGATGCTTCATCACGGAGACCTGGCGGCGGTCACCGATCGGGAGCGCGTCGCCGACGAGGACAACCCAGCGGGTTACTTCGAGTTCGAGCCGGTGAAGAAAATGAAGCAGGACACCACTTGGCTGGCCGACGCCCGGGGCAAGGCCGTGAAGGTGATCTCGCAACTTTTGTTCGACCTGCCCGCGACGGAGCATTACGCGATTCTGTTCATCGAGCGTGATCTCGCCGAGGTACTCGCTTCCCAGGACAAGATGCTCGCCCGCTCGGGTCGCAAGGGAGCGTCGCACGCGATGATGCGCTCAGCCTTTGAAAAGCACTTGGCTAAGCTCGACGGCTGGCTCCAAACCCAGCCGCATATCCGCCTGTTGCGGCTCAACTATCCCGAAGTCATCGCCCAGCCACTAGCCCAAGCGGAGCGGATCAAAAGTTTCTTGGGTCTCGACCTGGACCCAGAAAAAATGGCGGCGGCGGTCGATCCGAGCTTGTATCGGAATCGGGTGGGATAGTGCGGAAATTTATTTCGCCTGCCCTTCCTGAGCGAAGCAAAAAAAGTGACCCCTACGGGGCTCGAACCCGTGTTGCCGGCGTGAAAGGCCGGTGTCCTAACCACTAGACGAAGGGGCCGCATGGTGGGCCGGGAAGCGGAACGGTTCCCGTTTCAAGAACACGCGCCTCAGCGAGAACATATACAGTTAAAGGACGCGAGCGTAATCGTCAAGTGGAAGACTATTTTGCGAGCGCGATGTTCCCGAAAAATCGCCGCAAAAAAAGTTGAATACCGCAAGCTGCGAGGCAACCGATCAGTTGCGGAACGATAAGAAAGGAATCGGCCAAGCACAACCAAGGTCTGCTTGCCAATTATTCAGCGGCACTCGAAGTATCTTGCTCGGTCGGCTGTTCGTTGGCACCCTGTTGATTGCGGCGGATGGCTTCGTAAACTTCATTACGATGAACGGGCACTTCTTTGGGGGCTTCCACGCCCAACCGTACCTTATCGCCGCGGATTTCAACGACCACGATGGTGATGTCGTCGTTGATGACAATGCTTTCGTTTTTTTTTCGTGACAGGACCAACATGGATCGATTCCTTCGTAAAAGGAGGCACTCATTTTCGCCCCCAACTGAGTTTGCAGACCTTCCCACTCTTGCCTGGCAAAAGCGCAAAAGGGCAAACTTTCGGGACTTGACAAAAAGTCCCTTAATCCACTCTACGTGGTGATTGACAGTAGTCAAGGAAAGCAGAGAGGGGCAAAACTCGCTTTTTCGGTTGTTTTGGCAAATTTGGCACGAGAGTTGTTGTTCAAGGGGTCATGACAAGGCAAGTCGATCGGGGACTGGCCCCTCAGGAGTAGCTCTGTGTCCGTCCGTAAGATCATTAAATAAAACAACTTACGTCGATTCCAATTTTTGAGCCCTCTAAGAAAAAACTGACGGTTTGACGCCCAAAAGCACTGCCGGGGAAATCTAACCCTGACGCACCTTTTTTGACGATTTTTTGGGTCAGAGGACCGCCATTGGACTCGTGGACGCCTATTTTGGGCATCCAAAGCCACACTCGTGAGCGTATCCCATGTCTCGGTGGCCCGCGCCAATCGGCGCGATCAGCAACGAGTACACCTCTCATCGCCATCACTCATCTGTCGCTCACAACTTATTTCGTGCTCGTTTTGAGTCGTCCGATGATTCGCACACGAGGGCGGTTGCGGCATCGCTCAGTCGCTCTATAATCCAAGGTTTCTGCAATTGAGCAACAAGTATTCCTTCGCCAGAAGTATTTGCTCTTCGGAGGGCGGTCGGAAGCCGCTCGACGGTGAAGGTGCATCCATAGCATGGGGATCAAAGGAACATCATGATCCAAGGACTCAAACGAGTCTGGCCTTGGTTGGGAAATGTTTTCGAAGCGGTGTTCACGGTCGCGCACGGCATGTGGGTGACTCTGCGAACCTGGTTCAAAACCTATCGACCTGATCGCAAGACTTTTACCGAGCACTTCGAGTATCCCGAACTCCCCGTGCCCGTCGCCGCGCGCTATCGCGGGTTTCATCGCTTTGATCTCACCACCTGCATCGCCTGTGACCAATGCGCGAAGGCTTGCCCGGTGGATTGCATTTACATCGGCAAGGAGCGCGTCGAAGGGAGCAAAGGCTTCAAGATCACCGGCTATGCGATTGATTACAGCAAGTGTTTGCTCTGTGCGCTGTGCGTGGAACCCTGCCCCGTCGATTGCATTTTCATGGGCGCGAATCACGACTTGAGTTGCTACAGCCGCGACGGTTGCATTGTCGATTTTTCGCGCCTTCCGCTCGACGTGGCGTGGGGTCGGGCAACGCTCAATCCCACGGCGGTGGCCCAAGCTAAGGTCGTGACCGAGCCTGTGCATGGCGGACCCAATCAGTAACAACAATGGCCGTGCGACACGTTGTGTCGCGGCTTACTTGGCTTACTTGCGAATTAAACTATGGCAACTCCTACCGCGATTGTCGCTTATTTGGCTTTGTTTGCCGGCGTGGCGGCGCTGTTTCTGTTTGCTAATTTGTTGATAGGTCGCTTGGTCCGCCCCAATTTGCCGAATGAGGAAAAGCTCGAAGTTTACGAATGCGGCGAGCCCGTGATCGGTTCGAGCTTCGTGCAATTCGACCTGCGGTTCTATGTGGTCGCGCTGTTGTTCATCATCTTCGACGTGGAAATCGCGTTCTTCTTTCCCTGGGCGACTGTCTTCGGCAAAGCCACGCAATTGACCTCGCCCGATGTGCCCATCTCGGCGGTTCAAGCGGGGGAAACCGGCCCTGCCGACCAATTGTCGACGATCGCGGCAATGCGTTTCCAGGAATTGGGTGCCGCTCCCGTAATGGGTGAAGGGGGTGTCGAGGGGGTGCGTGAAGCAGCTCAAGTGCTGGCTTGGACTTCCTTCGCCGATATCGCATTATTCTTCGCCGTGCTGATGGTCGGCTTTGCGTACGTTTGGCGTAGAGGCGATTTGGATTGGGTTCACGCCACCACCAGCCATAAGAATGAAGTCGTGCAGCGCGCACCACCGCGGATCAAACCCGAAGGCGGCACCCGCTCGGGAACTTCCGTGCTCTCGGCCCCGTGATTCAACAGCAGCAATTTTCTCTCACCATCAACGGCAATCATCTCTCATGAGCGGACAAGCGTTCACCGATCAATTGAAGCAGAAGTTCGGTGACAAAATCGCCGGCGCGAATTTCGAGAATGTCGATCCGTGGATCGAAGTGACGCCTGAGGGGATTGTCGACGTCTGCCAATATTTGCGCGACGAACCAACTTTGGCCTTCGACTATCTCAACAGCATCACGGTCGTTGATTATCTGCACACCGACGAAAAGAAGGCCGCCAAGAGCGAATGGCAACCGCACCTGGAAGTCGTTTACCATTTATTCAGCATGCAGCACAAACACAGCCTGGTGCTCAAGGTGATGTTGCCGCGTTGGCTGAACGACGCCACGGGCAAGCTCCCGCAAGTCTCCACGGTCTCTGGCATTTGGAACACGGCCGATTGGCATGAACGCGAAGCTTACGACCTCTCGGGAGTCGACTTCACGGGTCATCCGTACCTGCGCCGCATTTTGTGCCCCGAAGATTGGGTCGGCCATCCGCTGCGTAAAGACTACGAAATGCCTTTGGAATACCACGGCATCCGTGGGAGATAAATAATGAGTGCAACCATCGACGATCCCCGGGTTATTGAATTCGACGTCCGCACCGACGAGATGTTGGTGAATATGGGACCGCAGCATCCCAGCACGCACGGCGTGTTGCGACTCGTGCTGCGGACCGATGGCGAAATCGTTTCGGAAGTCACGCCGCATATCGGTTATCTGCATCGTTGCGCGGAAAAGATCGGCGAGAATCTCACGCCCCGCCAGTTCATTCCCTACACCGACCGCATGGACTACCTCGCGGCGATGAACATGAATCTTGGTTGGTCGCTGACGGTCGAGAAGCTCCTGAAATATGAGCCTCCCGAGAAGGGTCGCCATTTGCGGGTGATCATCGCGGAAATGGGCCGCATCGCGAGCCATTTGGTGGGCATGGGGGCCTACGGCCTCGACCTCGGCACGTTCAGCCCGTTCCTCTATGCATTCCGCGAGCGCGAGAGAATCCTTGACCTGTTTGAAGAAGTCTGCGGAGCACGCCTCACCTACAGCTATTTGACCGTGGGCGGGGCAACGGCTGATCTTCCGCTCGGGTGGTTGCAAAAATGCTCGGCCTTCCTCGACCAGTTTGAGCCCGTGATCGCTGAGTACCACACTTTGCTCACGACCAATTCGATCTTCATCAAGCGCACGGCCAACATCGGTATTCTCTCACCGCAGATGGCGATTGATTACGGCACGAGCGGCCCGGTGCTGCGCGGGAGTGGCGTCGATCACGATTTGCGCCGCGATGGTGAAGAAATCTACACGGCCATGTACGATGGATACGCCTTTGAGGTGATCGTCGAAAAGGACGGCCATTACCCGAAAGATCACAAATATCCGCGCGTGCCAAGCGAAGCCGTTCTCGGCGATTGCTGGCATCGCTTTTATGTGCGGATGCTCGAAGTCATGCAGGCGATTGATCTGGTGCGCCAAGCTATCGAGCGCTATAGCACCGCCACGGGAAGTTACGGCGAGCCGTTAAAGCTCACCCAAAAGCTCCCCGCCGGCGAAGCGTATCTGGAAACCGAGTCACCGCGCGGGCAAATGGGCTTCTACATTGTCAGTGATGGTAGCGCGATTCCGTGGCGGGTACGAGCACGGAGCAGTTCGTTCTGCAATCTGTCGGTGACTGGCCCCTTGTGCGCAGGCTGTTTAATCGCCGACGTCCCGGCAATTGTTGGTTCGCTCGACATCGTCATGGGCGAGATTGATCGGTAGGGCTGTTCCGCTGCAACCTGCAATCGCTGCCCCCGTGGGCTGACGGCGAGCCACTCCCACCAAAATGCAAGAGTTGGGCGAACTCTATCGGACCCACGCCGTGGATGGCCACAACAAGGCGAACACGCGGCGAAAATGACACGATTTCAGCACTGTTTTTTCGCCTGGGGGTGTACAGCTTCCAGACCTTGTGCCATATTTCACAATCTTGTTGGGTTGGTCGGTAACTGCCAGCCTGGAAACATCTTGGGTGCGTGCTGCCAGTCCTGCGGTGGGGCTCAGTTCCTTCAAAATAGGGGGGCTGCGGGTGGCATCGGCCCCGTTGGTTTGAGGAAGAACCACAAGTGGCCCCGTTCCTGTCCCAGTACGTTTGGACCTGGCTGGCGTACACAATCGCCGGGCTGGTGCATATCGCGCTCATCATCAATCTGGTGGCTGTCGGTGCGCTGATTTTTATCTGGCTGGAGCGCAAAATTTCGGGCCGGATTCAAGATCGCCTCGGTCCCACACGGGTCGGCGGCAAGTTCGGCTGGCTGCAAACGCTCGCCGACGGCATTAAACTGCTGACCAAGGAAGACCTGATGCCCGCCGGGGCGGACGGCTTCTTGTTCAAGATCGCACCCTATGTCAGTTTCTGCGCCGCAATCGCGGCTTATATCGCCATTCCCTTCGCCGGTGGAGACTTACCCTGGATTGCCCAACGTCTCAACACGGGCGTGTTCTTTGTACTAGCCGTGCTGGGTCTCGAAGTCTTTGGCGTGATCTTGGCTGGTTATTCCTCGGCCTCAAAATGGTCGCTCTTCGGGGCCATGCGGGAAGCCGCCCAGGTGGTGAGCTACGAAGTTCCCTTGGGGATGTGCGTCGTTGTGCCAGTCTTGATCGCCGGCTCGCTCGATATGGTCGTCATCGGCGACCGCCAAGCCGGTTGGTTCACCAATTGGCTGATCTTCCACGATCCGTTCACCTTCATCACCTTTTGGGTTTACTTCACCTGTGCAACGGCGAGCGTCAACCGCGCTCCCTTCGACTTGGCGGAAGCCGAAAGCGAACTGGTTGCCGGTTTCCACACGGAATACTCCGGCCTCCGCTGGAGCTTCTTTTTCATGGCCGAATATGGTTCGATGTTCTCCGTGAGCCTGTTGGCCGCGATTTTGTTCCTCGGCGGCTGGCATGGGCCGATCCCGATTACCGATTTCCTGGGTCTCTCCTCGGAGAACGGCATGGTGGCTGGATATGTCGGCCAGCTCATCGGGGCCACCAATGTCATCCTCAAAGGCACCATCGGCGTCTGCGTGATGATGTGGGTTCGCTGGACGTTGCCGCGACTTCGCATCGACCAAGTGATGACCACCTGCTTGAAATACTGCACCCCTATCGCGGCGGTGATGTTCTTGGGCGCGACGCTCTGGCAATTGAAAATGCCTGATCGCAATTTCTTTGGCGTGCTGCCCGTGAATCTCAGCGTTTATGAAATCAGCGAAGGCCAACCCCCGATCCAGTTTCCTGAAATTCCGCAGGACAAGCCGACGACCGATCAAGTTGCCAAGACTTCTGATAACGACATCCCCAGGAAGGCACTTTAGCAATGGAAGGCATCTATTGGCCGTCGTTTTTCTTTTGGCTCTTTAGCGGGATCACCTGCTCGTTTGCCGTCGCCGTGTTGGTTTCGACGAACATCGTGCGCATGGCGTTTTATTTGGTGCTCTCGCTCGCCGGTGCTGCTGGGCTCATGTTCCTGGCTGGGGCTGATTTCGTGGGGGCCATGCAACTCTTGATCTACGTCGGTGGCACATTGGTGCTGCTGATCTTCGGCGTGATGCTCACTTCCCAGGAACGGTTCGTCGAGATGAAAACCATGGCCGGCGACTGGGTTAAAGGTTTCCTCGCCGGTGGAGCGCTCTTGTTTGTGTTGATTTACGCGGCTTTCAGTATTCCCGTCTGGCGTGGCATGGAACGCACCGCTGCCGAAGCCGTGCCAGTGACGCACACCGTCACGCCGATTGCGATGGGACTTTTGGGAGCGCGCACTGACGCCCCCGACCGTCCTGGCTATTTGCTGCCCTTTGAAATTGTCTCGGTCCATTTGCTGGTCGTGCTGATCGGTGCTGCATACCTAGCCCGTGCGAAGCGAACCAGGACGATTGAATCCAACTAAAAAACATGTTCCATCTACCACTCGCCAATATCCTGACCGAACCCGTGGGAGTCGCCCATTACGTCTCCGTGGGAGCGATCCTGTTTGTGTGCGGTGCTTTGTGCATGGCCACCAAACGGAATGCCCTTGGTGTGTTGATGGGGATCGAACTGGTGCTCAACGGGGCGAATCTCAATTTCGTCGCCTTCGGCAGCAAGTATCTTCGCAGCGATGTCCACAACCTGGGCCTCGACGGCCAACTGATTGCGCTCTTCGTGATTGTGCTCGCCGCCGCCGAAGCCGCTGTCGCGCTGGCGATTGCCCTCAATTTTTATAACAGCCACGACTCAATCGACGTCGACCGCGCCGATCAACTGAGCGGTTGATGAAATAACGACAAACAGAGAATTACGTTTTCGATGGATCCTCAATCGACATTACCGTTCCTCTTGATGCTCGCCTGGCTCACGCCGTTGGCGTCGTTCGTTGCCATCGTGTTCTTCGGCAAGTACATGGGCCCGCATGGCAAGTTCGCTGGTTATCTGGCGACCCTCGCCATTGTGACCGCCGCAGTCCTCAGCTTCACCGCGCTGTTCGCCGTTTGGCTCCCCAACTACCCGATCAAAGCCTCCGCCCACCACGGCGAAACTCATGACGCAGGCGAGGTCGCCGCGGCGACCGGTGAATTTGCGGAACCAAGCGAACCCGCCCACGACCTCGACGCCGACACCCACCACGCCATCGACCCCAACGCCAATAATGAATCCCCCGCCTACGTCACGGGCAACTGGTACTCGCTGGGCAAATTTGGCAAGCTCGAACTTACCATCGGTTATTACATCGACGCCCTCACCGTGGGCATGTTCTGCATGGTGACGCTGATTGCCTCGTGCGTCCATTTTTACGCCCTCGGCTACATGCACGACGAATTGCACGAGCCGTTTGTCGATCACGAAGTCACTCTTTCCAATGGCGAACATCTCCACCGCAAGGGGCGGTTCTACCGGTTCTTCCAATATCTGTCGCTCTTTTGTTTCAGCATGTTAGGCATCGTGATCGCCGGTAATCTGGCGATGGTCTTTGTGTTTTGGGAACTGGTGGGCATCTGCTCCTACTTCCTCATTGGCTTCTACATCGAACGGCACAGCGCCTCGACTGCGGCGAATAAAGCTTTCATCGTCAATCGCGTCGGCGACTTTGGGATGCTCATCGGCATGATGGCCCTCTGGGCAAGCATCGGCACGTTCAACTTCGGCGACATTAAGAACGACGAAGGGGTCGCCGAACCGGGCCTTTTCAGCCAACTCCGCACCGAAGCAAACGACCATCATCTCGTCCCCACCGAAAGTATGATCGCCGAAGAAACCCGCATGTTTGGCGAGGTCGCCGCGGCGACCGGTGAGGAACCGACCAAAAACACCGCCGGCCAATGGCTTCTCTTCATCGCCGGCGTCGGCATCTTCTGCGGTTGCGTCGGCAAAAGCGCCCAGTTCCCTCTGCATGTCTGGCTCCCCGACGCGATGGAAGGCCCGACCCCCGTTTCCGCACTCGTGCATTCCGCGACGATGGTTGCCGCGGGCGTGTATTTGGTCGGCCGCTTCTATCCGGTATTCACCCCTGAAGCTTTGCTCGTGATCGCCTACATCGGCAGCATCACGGCCATCATTGCCGCAACGATTGCCATCACCGCCACCGACATCAAGCGCGTCCTCGCTTACTCCACCGTGAGCCAACTCGGCTACATGATGCTCGCGCTCGGCTTGGGCGGCTGGGTTGCCGGCATGTTCCACCTGATTACCCACGCCTTTTTCAAGGGCCTGTTGTTCATGTGTTCGGGCTCGGTGATTCACGCCGTCCACACCAACGACATGACCCACATGGGCGGCTTGCGCAAGAAAATGCCGATCACCGCTTACACGATGCTGATTGGCTGCCTCGCCATTATCGGGGCCGGCATTCCGCTGACCCAAATTGGTTTCAGCGGCTATTTCTCCAAGGACGCGATCATCGAGCAAGCCTGGAACTACGCCGACAAAAGTCCGCAACATTCGCTGTTTTTGAAATGGCTGCCGGTTATTGGCGCGGCAGTCACGGCGTTTTATATGTTCCGCTTGTGGTACATGACCTTCGCCGGCGCGCCGCGTGACAAGCATCGCTACGACCACGCCCACGAATCGCCCCGTGTGATGACCACCCCGCTGATCGTGCTGGCGGTTTTTGCTTTAGCCATCGGCTGGCCGATCTTCGGCGTGTACGACATGCTCGACCAAGCCCGCCCACTGGGCACTTTGGCCACCGCGCAAGGACAACTTTGGGATGTCGTGGTTCCCAATGAACTCTTGAGCCACGAGCCAAACCTCAAGCAGCCCGCCGCCATTGCGGCGATCACCGCGGCGGGAACCGGTTTGTTGTTGGCGACGATTATCTACCTGTGGAGATTGCTCAATCCCGACGAGCTGAAACAAAGTTTCAAGCTGTTGCACTCCGCATTATGGAACAAGTGGTACTTCGATGAGTTGTACAACCTCATTTTTGTGAAGCCGGTGCTGTGGCTGGGTAGCTTTGCCGCGTGGTTTGATCGCGGGGTGATCGACTCGATCCTGCACGGGGCCGCGGCGATTTGTCGGGGGCTTTCCAAGGTGGTTGATTTCCTCTTCGATCAAACCGTGGTTGACGGCACGGTCAACACCTTTGCCAGCGGCACCTGGGGCCTCGGTCTCTGGCTCCGCCGCCTGCAAACCGGCAACTTGCGTCAATATGTGATGTTCATCGTCGTGGGGACGGTGCTCTTGTTCGTAGCGATCACGTTCCTGCAAAGCTACCTGACCCCCACACAAAATTTATAAGACTCACCACGAATAAAACGAACTATTCGTGGTAAAAAAATAACTCCCAAAAAAAGATAGCGGCGACAAATTATGACTCTCAGCGACCCCGCGGTTTATCTGAGCCTGTTGGTGTTCCTACCCGCCCTGGCGGCCTTGGTGATGGCGGTACTGCCAAATTTGGCGGATGAATCGTACAAGCTCATCAGCTTGGCCGTGACGATTTTCGTCTTTATCCTGACACTCGGTTTCTTCCGCTCTGGCGCGCCGATTTCGTTCGAGCGCGGCGCGGCCGAGATGCAAAACTTGTTCAACGTCGAGTGGATTCCTTCCTTCGGCATTCAGTATTTCATGGGCATGGATGGCATCAGCTTCCCGCTCGTGGTGCTGACCGCCTTCCTCTCGGTGCTGGCCATGGCCGCGAGTTGGCCGATCAACAAACATGTGAAAGCCTATTGCATCCTGTTCCTGCTCTTGGAAACCGGCATGTTGGGCGTGTTCCTGGCGCTCGATTTCTTTCTGTTCTATGTGTTCTGGGAAGTGATGCTCCTGCCGATGTACTTTCTCATCGGCGTCTGGGGTGGTCCCCGGCGTGAATATGCGGCGATCAAGTTCTTCCTCTACACGTTGGTCGGCAGCGTGCTGATGTTGATTGCAATCCTGATGCTGTACTTCAACAGCGATCTCACGCGGCTCAATGCGACTCAACTCGCCGACGCGGGCATCATTAACATTGCCGCCGACGGCGATGCCGAACAGGCCCTCGCCGCTTGGCAAGAAAGCGATTCCCCGCTCGCCAAAAAGTACGCGGAGATCATGTCGGAAGCGAACCCCACCGAGCGTCGGCAACTCAACACGTTCAACATCCTGGCTCTCCAGCAAATGGGCCAGCACACCGACCTTTTTGAGGGCGAAGCCTTCCTGGGTCAGAGCATCCAGTGGTGGGCCTTCTTGCTGCTATTCATCGGCTTTGTGATCAAGGTTCCCAGCGTCCCACTGCACACCTGGCTCCCCGATGCCCACGTCGAAGCTCCCACGCCGATCTCCATGATCCTGGCCGGTGTGCTCTTGAAGATGGGCGGCTACGGCATTCTGCGAATCTGCTATCCCATTTGCCCTGGGGCTGGTTACGATCTCGCTTACTTTGTTTGCTTCGTGGGCGTGTTGAGCATGGTCTACGGGGCGTTCGCTGCTCTTGCTCAAAAAGATTTTAAGCGCATGGTGGCTTATAGTTCGGTGAGTCACATGGGTTACGTCGTCCTGGGCCTGGGCGTGTGGAGCGCGGTGGCCGACACCGGCTATAACCCTGACTACTGGAAAATGGGGGCCAACGGCGCGATGTTCCAAATGATTGCCCACGGCATTAGCTCGGCGGGCATGTTCTTTTGCGTCGGTGTGCTGTACGACCGCGTGCATCATCGCGATCTCGATAAGTTCGGCGGTTTGTTCGCCAAGATGCCCGTTTACAGCGGTATCGCCATCGGCATTTTCTTTGCTGGCTTGGGTCTTCCTGGCCTTTGCGGTTTCATCGGCGAAGTGCTCGTCGTGCTGTCAGTTTGGAAATACAGCTACGTGCTCGCGATCATCTCGGCGGCGGTTGTGATCCTCACGGCTGGCTACATCCTCTGGGCGATCCAGCGGGTTTACCTGGGTGCCGAATACAAAGGCCCCCATCCCGAGGCTCTCGTCCCGATGACCATGCGAGAGCTTTCCATCGGAGTACCGCTGCTGGCCTTCGCAATCTTCTTCGGCGTCTATCCCACGGCGATGCTGAATTACATGCAGCCCACGATTGATCGACAAATCGATGACCTTGCCGTGTGGACCCAAGAACACGACGAACGGGCCACCGCGCTGAATCCTTTAGGGCCTCAGGAAGGCACACTCGGTCAGCTCAGTTCTAGGAACTAATCGCCAACAGCCGCTGGCGGCTTAGCGACACTCAATAAAAAAGCAAAAATAAACTGTGGAACCTGTTACCTTACAACAAACCGTTGATTCGCTCCTCACCAACACGGTGGACACCAGCTTGCCGCTGTTCAAGCCGGAACTGGCGATCTGCGCCACCATTGTCGTGCTGCTGCTGGTGCGCGTGTTCAAAGGGGGCGAGTACATTCCCTCGTTCCTGCTTGCGCTCGTCGGTTCAATCACCGCGTTATGCCTCGCGTTGCCCACAGACGGTTTTGCGTCCTGGCAAGGGCTTGAGCGGCAAGAGCTCTTTACTGGGATGTTAGTCTACGACACGCTCACCGCGTTCATCCGCGTGTTTCTGATGGCGTTTGCCGTATTGTTTATCGTGCTCTCACGGCTTACCGGCATCGCCAGCACCAAAGACGGGCAGGATTACTACACACTCGTCTTGGGTGCGACGCTCGGGATGTGCCTGATGGCCTCATCCAATCACTTGCTGATGCTGTTTATGAGCGTCGAAATGGCGAGCGTGCCGTCCTACGTGCTTGCCGGCATCGTGAAAGGCCGCCAACGGAGTAGCGAGGCCGCGCTCAAATACGCCGTCTACGGTGCCGGCACCGCCGGGGTCATGCTCTATGGCACCAGCCTCCTGGCGGGCATTTTGGGCACCGTGCATATTCCCACAATGGCCACGGAACTTGCCGCCCTCGATATTCCGAACCTGCTCACCACCGGCGAGGGTCGGCTCATGGTCATGGTGCTGGTGCTCGGCGGGCTGATGCTCGGCGTCGGTCTGGCCTTCAAATTGTCCGCCGTGCCGTTTCACTTTTGGTGCCCCGACGTGTTTGAAGGAGCCTCAGCGGAAGTCGACGCATTCCTGTCGGTCGCTTCCAAGGCTGCGGCCATGGTCCTGCTCTTGCGGGTCGGCATCGGTCTTGGGCTGGCCCCCGACTCGATTCAAAGTGTGGACGCCCCCCAGCGCACCCCTGCAATCGCCGTGGCGCTGGCCGATGATGCCACTCCCGCGCAACCTGCCGCAGTCCCCTTCCAAGCAGTCGCCAGTCAAATTGTGACTGCCGAAGAGACAACACCCGTCGGCAGTGGGCCTTTGTCGCCGGTCCGCCGCTTCTTCGTGATTATGGTTTCGCTCGTGGCCATTGTAACCTGCACTTTCGGCAACTTGGCCGCCTATGGCCAAACCAACATCAAGCGGATGTTTGCCTACTCCACGATTGCCCACGCCGGTTTCATGATGATGGCCATCGCCGCCGCCGTGGCGCTCGCGGGACGCGATGTCGTGGAAGCCCGCTCGGCCGTCTCGGCATTGCTGCTGTATGTGGCTGTTTATCTGTTCATGAATTTGACCGCCTTCGCCGTGGTGGCATTCCTCCGCAATTCGATGCACAGTGAACAAATTGCCGACTACGCCGGCCTCGTGCGAAGTTCGCCCCTGATTGCGGTGCTGATGACCGCCGTGTTGGTAAGCCTCATCGGCTTGCCGCCGCTCGCTGGTTTCTGGCCTAAGCTCCGCGTGCTGCAAGCCCTGTACATGGCGGGTGGACCATTGATGATCACGGTCCTCGTGGCCGCGGCGCTGAACACGGCGATTTCACTCGTTTACTATTTGCGGGTGGCGAAAGTGATGTGCATTGATCCCGAACCCGATTCCCGCGGTCCTGTCTCACTCGGTTTCTTGCCCTCGGCTTACGTGTTTGTCGTGGCCGTGCCGGTGATTATTTTCGGCCTGCTTCCTAACGCCCTCGCGAATTGGACCGATCTAGCCGTTTCACAATTGTTTAGTTGAGGCCCAGCGACCTTCCGCATTTTTTGAGAACCCATGAATCAGGCTTTGGTTTATCCGCTGCTCGCGCAACTCATGGCTATCGTGGCCAAGTCGTTCCCGCAGTATTTGCGTTACTCGCGACCCTACGTCCCGCCGGGGCGTGAGAACGTCATGGAAACGCTTGAGCAAATTGCCAGCGATCAAGATGTGCTCACCGATCGCATCGGCCACATGCTCACCGAACTGGGTGCCCCCTTACGCACCGGCGAGTTTCCCATGGAGTACACCGACACGCACGACTTGGGCATTGAATACCAACTCGGCTCTGCCATCGAGTATCAGCAGCAGGACATCCAGTCGATTGAAAAACTCATCGGCGAGTTGCAGCCTTTCCCCGCCGCCAAGACTTTGGCCGAAGAAACCCTCGGCATGGCCAAGGGGCATCTCGAATCATTGCAGGAATTGCTGCCTGAGCCAAGCGGCGTCTGATCTCTAGCCATTACTAGCCGCAGGCGGTAGCCGGCGGTGAAGAGGGTTCAACCGCCGGCTACCGCCTGCGGCTAATATGTGGGTATCATGACGCCCATGTACTTCGATACCCACACCCACATCGATCAAGACGATTTCGACGAGATACGCCCCGCCGTGATCGAACGAGCGCGGGCGGCGGGGGTCGGGCAACTGATTGCCGTCGGCACCACGGCCACGGCCAGTCGCAAGTGCGTCGCGTTAGCCTGTGAGTTCGAGGGTGTGTTCGCCGCCGTGGGAATTCAGCCCAATTACGTCGCCGAAGCAGGCCCCGACGATTGGCAAGCCATTGTCGATCTGGCAAATGAGCCCGGCGTCGTGGCGATTGGCGAGACGGGCCTCGACCGCTACTGGGATTCCACGCCGTTCGAAATGCAACAGGACTTTTTTGATCGGCACATGCGACTGGCCGAGGAGCGCGATCTGCCGTTCGTCGTTCACATGCGCGATTGCGATGCCGATATCATGACGATGTTGCGGTCAGCGCGCGAACGGGGACCGCTCAAGGGAATTATGCACTCCTTCACGGGCGATGCCGCGATGGCGGCCGAGTGCGTCGCGCTGGGCATGCACATCAGCTTCGCGGGCATGGTGACGTTCAAAAAGTCGACCGACCTGCGCGAATGCGCCGTCAGCGTACCGCTGGACCAGCTCCTCATCGAAACCGATTCGCCCTATCTCGCGCCGGAGCCCAAACGAGGCCAAAGACCCAACGAACCGGCCCTCGTCCGCTACACGGCAGAATGTCTGGCCAAAGCGCGCGGCATGAAGCTCAAAGAATTCGCCGAGATCACCACGCAAAACGCACGCAAATTATTCCGCGTCTAGCGCAACAAAAAGCCCGGGGATGGCACTCCCCGGGACTTGAAGTTGATTACACTCACCAACCACCTTACCGCCGCGAAGCCTTATTCCCCGTCGCAAAGCGAATCTCATCCGACTTCACGCGCTCGGCGATTTGCGGTCGACTACTCATGGGCATGCCATATTGAGCCCCAGTGTAGTTGCCGCATTGGTCACAAGGTTCGGCACACGGCGGATTGCAATTCCAATCGCCGGTGTAGGTTTCACAACTGCAACCGCCACCGCAAGTCCCACAACCACAGAAGAAGTTCCTAATGCTCACCAGCAGCGGGCAGTTCGCCAGCGGCTGAGCACAGCCGACCATGGTTCCACAACCGGGAGCGCCGCAGCAAGGGTCGACACACCCACACTCGGGCTCGGGGCAGCCACATTCCACGTCGCAGCATGCGTCGGCACACCCGCAGTCAGGGCAGCCACACGAGGCGGCAGGCACGCCGCAACTGGCGCACATGCCGCAACCGCCGCCCATGCGAGCACAGTTCAGGCAGCCAGCACAGCCAATTTGACCGAGACAAGCGAGGGCGCAGACCAACGACAAGAGATTTCGTGAGGACATGGTCCAAAAGCTCCGAAAAGTGTTTGCTCAGCGCCGCCGCCCGGAACCGGGCTGAGCGGATGTTCGTCATGTTCTATTGGCGAAACTTCTATCGGCGAACCGCCTCGCGGTTGGCCAGAAATTCGTTAAAATCGGCAGAGATTAACATTCCCGTTGCTAGCAAGGCTGGCAGCAGTACTGCCGGAAATCCTCGATGGCAATCCAATCAATTCCGCTCGGTCGCCTGGACCACGTCGCGTTGCCGACGAGCGACGCCGCGCGGGGTGAGCGCTTTTATTGCGAAGTGCTGGGTTTTCACACCGTGCCGCGCCCGTCATTTTCCTTTGATGGCCGTTGGCTGGTCCATGAAGCGGTGGGAGTGATGCTGCATCTGATTCATAATGACGACCTCGCCGCCAAACGCGCTGAGATCAATACGCTGCTTGGACACTTCGCCATCCGCTGCCCGGATATCGACGCCGCGATAGCCGTGCTCCGCCAGCACGGCATTGAGTTCGTCGAGAGAAAATTACCCGACTTTGGTTACCGTCAGTTGTTCCTGCACGACCCCGACGGCAACGTGCTGGAACTCGGCGAGTGGCCTGACAAATAACTCAAGGACCAACATGGAAGCCTCCGCAAAAAAGTTTTTCCAAGAAATTTTGGAAACTCCCAGTCCCTCGGGCTACGAACAACCCGTGCAGGATGTGGTTCGTAAGTACGTGAAGAGTTTCGCCGACGAGGTGAAAACCGATTTGCACGGCAATGTGATTGTCGGTTGCAATGTTGACGCCCCGTTGCGGGTGATGTTCGCGGGGCACGCCGACCAGATTGGCCTCTTGGTCACGCACATTAATGACCAGGGTTTTATTTACACCAACACCATCGGCGGCTGGGATCCCCAGCAGCTCATCGGCCAGCGGATGACCATCTACACCGCAACCGGTCCGCTCCCCGCGATCATTTCGCGCAAGCCGATCCACTTGCTCGATCAGGACGAGCGCAAGCAAGTGGTGAAGCTCAAGGATATGTGGCTCGACATCGGCGCGAAGAACAAGGAAGAAGCCGCCGAGGTAGTGAAGATCGGTGATCCGGTGACGCTGGAACTGGGTTACCAAGAAATGCGGAACGGCTTTGCCAACTCGCCTGGCATGGACGATAAAACCGGCCTGTGGGTGGCGATGGAAGGCCTCCGCCGTGCGAAAAAGCGTGGGCTGAACGTCGCCCTGTATGCCGTGGCCACCGTGCAAGAAGAAATCGGCCTGCGTGGCGCGGCCACGAGCGCCTATGGCGTGAATCCGCACGTGGGGATCGCCATCGACGTCACGCACGCCACCGACTGCCCCACCATCGACAAAACCCAAGAGGGGGACATCAAGCTCGGCGGCGGGCCGGTGATTTACCGCGGTCCCAACATGAATCCCGTCGTGGTGGACCGGCTGATCGCAGCGGCTGACGACTCCGACATCGCTTACCAACTCGCGGCCAGTGGCCGAGGAACGGGGACCGATGCCAATGCGATCCAGCTTTCTCGCGGCGGCGTGGCGGCGGGTTTGGTGAGTGTCCCCAATCGTTACATGCACAGCGCCGTCGAGATGATTTCGCTCCACGACATCGACGCCAGCGCCGACCTGCTCGCGACCTTCGCGCACAAGCTCGAAGCCGACGCCGATTTCACACCCCACTAGCCGCTTGCGGCTTAGCGTTCTTCCGGAGCGATCCTACGCCTCATCTCCCGCGTGAATCTGCAAATAACTCTCATACCGACGCACATCAATAAACCCGTCCGCCACCGCATCCTTCACCGCGCACGGTTCCTCGTGCGTGTGCGTGCAATCGGGATAGCGGCAATGGCTCACATACGGCCGCAGGTCACGAAAAAAACCGGCGACTTCCTCGGGGCTCACGTCCCACAATTGAAACTGCCGAATCCCCGGCGTATCGACGACGAACCCACCCAGTGACAAGGGGATCAACTCGGCCGTGGTGGTGGTGTGCTTTCCTTTTTCCGATTCCGCGCTCACCGACTGCACGCGCAAGGCGAGTCCCGGTTCGATGGCATTGAGCAAGCTCGATTTCCCCACGCCGCTCTGCCCCGTAAACGCCGAAGCCCGACCGCGAATCAATTCGCGTAATGCCGGGATTCCCCAGCCAAGGCTCGCCGAGAACTGCAAAGTGCGATAGCCGAGTTGGCTGTAGACCCCAATGAGTGGTTCGAGATCAGCGCGATTCACCAGATCGACTTTGTTGATGCAAATGATCGGCTCGATCCGCGTCTTTTCGGCGGTCACCAAGTAGCGGTCGAGCAAATTCGGCTTGAGCCGCGGCTGGGCCGCGCTCGTAACGATCAGCAATTGATCGACGTTGGCCACCAGCACATGCTGACGACCCCGGCTCGTGCGGCTGAGCACCCCCGTGCGCGGTTCGACCCGCTCGATGATCCCCTCCGACGTTCCCTCGGGCCGGACCCACACCCGATCTCCCGCAGCCACGACGTGCCGCTGATCGGTGCTCAAGGTTTTCAAGAGCCGCCGTGTGGCACACAATCTTAGACTGCCATCGTCAAGTTGCACGGCGCTGTGCAGCCCCTGCACCCGCAGCACCCGCCCTTCCCGACAGATTGCCGGGTCGATGGCTGGCAGCACAATCGCCCCCGACGCGTCCTCGCCCACATCGGCGTTAACCACGGTGCGCTTGCGGGTAAGCTCCCCCTTGCCCGACACGCTTTGCCCCGTCGCCATGTCCTCGACGGCTTCTTGATCGCTGGCAAAATTCCGCGTCAGGTCATTCTGGCGAGTGCGCACATTGCGATTCTTCCGCAAATCGGCCCGCACTTTTTTCTGCTTTTTCGCCATGCTGGGAACCTAACAAAAAAGCCCAGGGATGGCACTCCCTGGGCCTTGAATCTCATTTACGGTCCGATGACAAAGCTCACACCGGCCGATCCGGCATCTTGAGCTGCTCTTTGTCGTCGAGCACATCGTAGCGTCGGAAACTGCCGTCGCCGCGCTTGCCGGCATATTGCTGACTCTTTGGAGCCGCCGCTTCCGACGATTTCAATCCCGCCCGCGACAACAGCGATTCGGTCATGATTTCATTCGGCAGATCGTCGGCCGGGGGTGGTCCCACGGCTCCCAAGTCCGCCGGCGAATAATCCAGCTCATAATCGTGCTTGGCGACCGATAAGGTATCGCCCGGATCGATCCGCTTTTCTTGGACCTTGATGCCGTTAACTTTCACGCCGTTGCGGCTGTTCATGTCGCGGATAAACCAATAGCCGCCGTTGAGCACCAGTCGGCAGTGGTGGGCCGAAACATTGGCAAACCGCAGGACAATGTCGCAGCTTTCGCGGCGACCGATGAGTAATTGCTTCTTCAACAAGGGAATGGGGTCGCCGCCGCCAAGCGGAGTTAGTTCACCATACATGTTGTCACGCTCTTGTGAAAAACGAGTTTCGCCCCAACAATGAGAACACTGATGATGGGAGGGGTCAAAATAAAATAAATAATGTCTGTGAGCCATCCGTACCCTGATACGAGTTTGAACTCCACAGGGATTACAGCATGTCTCAAAATACCCATCCTGGCCAGCCTTTACTTTACGCAGTCCATTCCGTGTCGTCAACTAACTCACTATCTGGTAGGGATTTAACGCCGTCCTGGCGAGTCGCGGGGCTCCGCTATTATTCCTACAATCATGCCCTCGCCCAACGGTTTCAACACCGCGTGCAAAAGATAAGTCTCGATGCCGGCTTTACCTGCCCCAATGTCGACGGCACGGTCGCCAAAGGGGGGTGTACCTTCTGCGACAACCGCAGCTTTAGCCCCAGCCGCCGACTGCCCCGCGCCGGCATTTTGGGCCAGATCGACCAGAGCATCGCCCGGATGCGCAATCGCTACAAAAGCTGCGAGCATTTTCTCGCCTACTTTCAACCCGCCACCAACACCTACGCCCCGGTGGAAAAATTACGCGCCCTCTACGAGGAAGCACTCAGCCACCCCCAGGTCGTGGGACTCGCCGTCGGCACGCGCAGCGATTGTGTCCCCAACGACGTGCTCGATCTGCTGGAAGAAATCGCTTCCCGCACCTATGTCTCCGTCGAGTACGGCATGCAAACCATGCACAATCGCTCGCTCGATTGGATGAATCGCGGGCATCACCACGATTCGTTCCTCGACGCGGTCGAGCGCAGCCGTGGTCGCGGCTTTGAAATCTGCGCCCACGTCATGCTTGGCCTGCCGGGAGAATCCCACGCCGACATGCTCGCCACCGCGCGGGAACTCGCCCGGGTGAACATCGACGCGGTGAAGATTCACAACTTGTACTGCGTGAAGAACACGCGGCTCGCCGAGGAAGTCGCGGCGGGAACAGTCACGCTCATGGAGCGCGACGATTACGTCCGCACGGTGGTCGATTTTTTGGAGCTCTTGCCCCCCACGATGGTCGTCGAGCGCATCAGCGGCGACGCCCCCCCCGACTATTTCATCGGTCCAACCTGGTGCCTCGACAAAGCCGCCGTCAAACGCGCAATCGAAGCAGAATTCGCCCGCCGCGACACCTGGCAAGGAAAACAAATCCCCCTCCCCAGTACTCTGGGGAGGGGCTAGGGGAGGGGGCTTTTGAACTTTGGAATAGCCTCTGAATCGAACGGTATTCGCCCACAACGACGATCTGTGCTATTATTAGAAAATGCTCCCATTCGAAGCGATCTTCGGCGCAATCCATGACCTCAGTTATGAGGAAAAGCTCAAGCTACGCTCATTGCTTGAAGAGGAATTGAAAGAGGACGGTCCACCGCGTGACCCAAAACAAGCCAAGTCTTTGATAGGTTTCTTGGCTGATGAACCCGAGCTCGCCGATAAGATAGTGGAATACGCAATGGCAGCTCGCGAGACACGCTTGATGAGACTGCCTCGTGAATAAGTCTCTGCTTGATACCGACACGTTATCTTGGGTCAATAAGGCAAAGGATCCTATCATAATAACGACAGCAACTCGTTATTTGAGTTATTACGGAAATTTCACGTTTTCTTCCGTAACTGTCATGGAGGTCGTTCGTGGATACAACTTGGCTGGAAATACAAACAAGCTGGCAGGCTTTTTGGACAGCCTGTCAACGCACGAAATTCTCGACTTCGAGACATCGACGGCCGTGCTCGCAGGAGAAATCGATGCGGCACTTCTGAAAACCGGTCAGCCTATTGGCAGGGCCGACCCCATGATTGCCGCCACGGCAATCGAATGCTCGCTAATCTTGGTCACCGGCAACACTAAACACTTTGAGCGCATTCAGGCCCTGGGGTATCTGCTGCAGATCGAAGATTGGCGAGCGGCAACGCCTTAGCAAGCTCATTTGCATTTGTCCAAAAAAGTACCGGAGACAGGACTTGAACCTGCACGCCCTTGCGGGCACATGGACCTGAACCATGCGCGTCTGCCAATTCCGCCACTCCGGCATGTGAAGAAACCTATTGTAAGGGGGAAGGCCGAAGGCGGAAGGGGGATTTTCTTTTCCCCCCTCCCCCTTTCTTCAGTATCGCGGCACCTCCGGATCAATCTCCACCGACCAGGCATCAATCCCCCCCGCCATCGATTGCACGTTCGCAAAGCCCTGCTCGCGGAGCCAGTTCGTCACCCGCAGGCTCCGCATCCCCTTGTGGCAATGCACGACAATCGCAGCGTCCCGCCACTCGGCCAATTCCCCCACGCGATCCACCAACTCGCTCATCGGCACAAGCCGCGCCCCGGCAATCGCCGCTACAACGTGCTCGTCCTGCTCACGACAATCGAGGAGCAGAAACGGCTCCCCCCGCTCCAGCCGCGCTTGCACATCGGCACAAGAGATTTCCAAACCCTCAGACATCATCAAATACCCCAACAAGCCCAGGGACGGCGCTCCCTGGGTCCGAAGTTGTACACGCACTTCGACCCGGGGAGCGCCGTCCCCGGGCTTGATTCACACAATAAACAAACAAAAAAACGTCGTGGTGCAATTGCTCGCACCACGACGTTCGTTAACTTTAACAGAACAACACCAATTACGGCAGTTCCACGACTTCGTTACCCGCCCGGGTCACCAGCCGCACATAGGTGTTGGCATCAACATCGTCGTTGATACTCTTCCCATGGGCATCGGCAAAGGCGTGCTGCACCGTACCAGGATGGCCGCTCGAGGGGCCAAAGATCCGAGCACCAGGACCACCTGTGCCCGCGTGGATCCAAGGCTTCTGATAAATATTCTCTTCGGAATCATTGACAGCTGGTGGCCCAGTTCCGGTGATTCCGCCCAGTCGTTTAACATCGTTACCCACATTAATCGCCAAGGCACCATCAGAACTGTTGACCCAACCCAACACGGCTGGCGTACCAGTCGTTGCTGGCGCAGGCTTGCCAATCTTTGGAGTTTTATCATTGCCAGGATCGACGGCCACAACATAAGCGCTCAAGCCACTGATCCACGAAGCAAACGTCTCTTCCTTCGACTCGGCAAACAAAATGGTGTTTGCCGTGCCATCACGGACGCCAGCAAACGTCACTGCCGTCGGCTGCCGCTGTAAAGCAAAAATACTCACGGCGTCATTACCAAGAGCAGGAGTGTTGATGGTATTCTGTGGGAATACAATCGCGCCATTGCCGGCCAACTGCTTGAAAGCGGTTGCGCTCGTCATGCTGTCGTAAAGACTTCCTGTGGTCGCACCGGTATCCGAAGCACCGTTCGCGCCAGTCTGTCCATCCGCATTGTAATGTGTCGAAGGCATCGCAACGTAGTTGCCCACGGCGACCTTGGTCAGGCCGGTACGGAAGGTACCCTTCGCTTCATTATTACCTGGGAAGCTGGGGCACAGAAATGCTTCAATTTGCTGTTGGTAAGCCGCACCATTTTGACCCGCTGGAACAGCACCAACACCGAGTACAGCCACTTCGTCGTTGGCTGCATCAGCACCAAACGGACCAATACGTAGCTTGTTTGAGCCAGCACCAGCCGTTACAGCCGTTGCACTCGATAGAATCGCGGTGGAATCACGGGTGCGGTTGTAAAGGTTGATGGCCTCCATTTCGGGCAAGATTTGGAACAACCAACTGTAGCCATCACGCCCACCACCGGCCGTAAAAGGGCCGGCTGTTGTCCGCGTGTTGTAGAACCCCGTTGAGGCGAACGGGAACGCCTTCTTACGATCCGCGAAATTGTGAATCGCCAGACTGATGTTCTTGATGTTATTCAAGCACGAGTTCCGGCGAGCCGCTTCACGCGCGGCCTGAATCGCTGGCAGCAACAACGCCACCAGAATGCCGATGATGGCAATCACCACCAGCAATTCCACGAGGGTAAACCCCCGCTTCGACTTTTGAGCATCCATCATGATGCCTCCTTCAGAAAAAAAGGAATGAAAAAAATAAGACAACACAAACAATCAGCCCCTCGAATAATTTATGTTGGGGCTACTCAAAAATGATGGCAAGCGCGCTTCCCACGTCGTCAAGCACTCTCAGGGGAACTCAACCGGGGATCACGCCATAAACCCGCAAGTATCATCGGCTTCGAATGAAGCCTACAAAAAACTAAAACAGTTTTTAGGGCGAGGTGCCTCCATCGACCTGTTTCCAAACTTCCTAATAGTTTACGCGAAAATGAGTTACGCTGTCAATTAGTTGGCTCCCCGCCGTGCCGAAATCGGGTAATCTGGCCAGTCGTAGCGACAGGCGGCCCGCCTGTCTGGGTTGAATGAAATACAACAGGCGGGCCGCCTGTTGCCACGACGCGCGTGGTAAAGCAAAACAGCATCAAGAGTTAGCACACACTTCCCCAGGACACCCCCCGTGCCAGCCAGCTTGGTCAACGTGATCCTCGGCCCCGCCAAGTCGGGTAAGACAGAGCATGCCCTAGCGCGCTACGGCGACTTCCTTGCTCACTGGCTTGCCGATCTCACCCAGCCCCCCGGCGTGTGGATCGGCCCCACCCTGTCGGCCATCAACGACGTGCGGGATCGACTCGCCCTGGCTGGCGAGGGGGCCCTGCTCGCGCCACGGACCACTACCTTCGCCAGGCTTGCCGAGGAAATCATCGCCCAGGGTCAACGCCGGATTCGCCCGATTGGCCAACTCGAAAAGTTAAGGATTCTCACGCAGCTTATCCGCCAGCTCGTTGCGGAAAACCAACTGCGGCATTTCACCGCCGTCGCCCTCTCCCCCGGCTTCACACGGCAAGTGGCCGAAGCAATCGCCGATCTCAAACGCCGCGACGTGTGGGCCGAAGATTTCCGCGAACGCGTGCGCGATGATCGCGAACGCGACTTCGCACAGATTTACTCGGCTTATCAACAGCACTTGCACGCTCACGCCCTCTACGACGCCGAAGGCCGCTTCTGGGCCGCCCGCGAAGAACTCGAAAAAATAAGTAGCCCGACGCGTAAGCGAGGGGAGTTCCGCTTTGGCCTGATCGTGCTCGATGGCTTCGCCGATTTCACGACCGCTCAACATGATCTCTTGCGACTCCTCACCGCCCACTCCGACGAGCTCCTGATCACGCTGCCCGCCGATCATGCGGAGATTTCGCCGCGCGAGTTGTTGTTCGACAAACCGATGCGGACGCTGGAGATCCTTGAAAAATCGTTTCCTCAACTGCGCCGCGAAGACGCCAGCGAGGCGCATTATTCGTCGGCGGGACTTCAGTTTGTCGAGGACTCGCTGTTCCGAGAAAAAGGGGTCAGAACTATTTTGTCGGCCGGGGGTCTTTCCATCCTCGCCGCCAACAGCGTGCAGGGCGAAATCCGCGAGATTGCCCGCCGGATTAAAGAATCGCTGCTCGCAGGCACCGCCACTCCCGACGAGATCGCTGTCGTCTTTCCCGCGGTCCACGACGTCGCCCCGCGCGTGAGCGAAGTGTTCGACGATTTTGGTTTGCCCGTAGCGCTCGATTGCCAACAACCGCTCGGTACCACGCCCTTCGCCCGCGCCGCCAGCAAGCTTTTGCAACTCCACGTCGAAGATTGGCCCTTCGAGCTGCTCCTTGACCTCGTCGGCAATCAACATCTCAATCCCCCTCCCTCGCGGGTGGGGCTAGGGGAGGGAGATTGCCGCCCCGCCCTCGAACGCTCGATCCGCCAAGCCCAACTCCCCGCCGGACGAACACTGCTCGTCGAACAACTCCGCCTGTGGGCTTCCTGGCAAGCCAACGAAACCGACCTCTCCGTCGAACGTGCGCGACTCGCGCGCGATGCCGCCGAGGCACTTCCCGTGCTCGAAAACTGGGAACGTCTCTTAAACACACTCCCCACCCGCGCACCGCTGGCCGATTGGGTGAATCACTGGGAAGTCGTGTTACGCGCGTTCGGGATCATTAACGAAGAAAACCTCGCGCATTGGCGGCTGTTCCAAAACGCGTTGGCCACGATCCAACAGGCGGACGCGCGGCTCAACGCCGGCGGCGACCAACTCAACGCCCAAGAATTTCTTGACCTCTGGCAAAACATCGCCGCTGCGGTTCCGTTGACGAACAGCATGGAAGCCGTCGGTTGCGTCCGCGTCTTTTCCGCCGAGGCGGCCCGCACACTTGCCGTCAAGCATCTGTTTCTCGCCGGGCTCAGCGAGCAATCGTATTCGAGCGCGGAAGGCACCCACCGGCTCTATCGGGAACAAGAAGTCGTGCGCTTCACCGGCGATGCGGGGTCGAGCGAAAAAATCGCTGAACAACAGACGGGCGAGGCGATGCTGCTGTTCTACGACGTGGTTACCAGAGCGAGCGAAACGCTCACGCTGAGCTATCCCGCGCTCGACGACAAAGGACAAGCACTCACGCCGAGTCCATTGCTCACGGAACTCGAACGCGCGCTCGAACCCGCGAAAATTCCCACCACGATCATGCCCCCCGGCCAAGTCGTCGCGGCCGACGCCGTTCCCCTCAGCCGCAGCGGCTGGCGTTTGAACGGCATGGCGGCGGCACTCGAAGGCAAACCGGAGTGGCTTGCTGGTTTGGCCAGCGAACCAAGCACGCGCACACTTGGCCGCGCGATCTTGCACAACATCACCTGCGTCGCCTCGCGCAGCGAACGCGAAACCTTCGGCCCGTTCGAGGGCTTGCTGCTCAGCCCCGCCGCGCGGGCCACCCTTGCCCAGCGTTATAATGTCGAGCATTTGTGGAGCCCGAGCCAACTCGAAACTTACGCGGCGTGTCCCTACCAATTCTTCTCAAAGCACATCCTGCGCCTCGAACCGCTCGCGGAAATCGCCCTGCGGAGTGACCATCTCCGCCGTGGCAATTTGTTGCATCAAGTTTTGGCCGCCGTTCACACACAGAAAGAGGAATCGACACCGACCACTGACGCGCTTGTCGAGCGGTTTGTCCAAGCGCTGGCCGATACAATCGCGAGCGCGCCGCTCAAAGGTTTGGAGGACGCGCTGCGCGAAATCGAACGCCGCGAAATTCTCGCCTGGGCACCGCAGTATGCCGAGCAAGAGCTGGCCTACCGCCAGCGTTGGCAACAGTTCGACCAGCCGCTCGCTCCCGCGTACTTTGAAGTCCGCTTCGGACCAAAAGCGCGCGGAGGCTCGACCAGCGATGCCGTCTCGACGCTGATCCCCTTCACACTCGATCTGGGCCAGGAACAAATCAAGCTCACGGGGCAAATCGACCGCATCGACATGGGCCAAATCGCCGGTGTGACCGTGTTCAACATCATCGACTACAAGTCCGGCCAGGAAGTCAAACTCACCGACAAGGACATGCTCGCGGGCCGCCAATTACAATTGCCGCTGTACGCCCTCGCCGCCGAAAAATTGCTGTTCGCCGACCAGCAAGCCGTCGCGCTCGCCACCGGTTACTGGAGCATCAAAGCCGACGGCGTCAAAACGATGCTGGAATTTCGTAGCCACGGTGAGCAAGGCCTCGCCGAGTCCACGCGGTGGAGTGAACTCCATACGCCGATCATCGAGCGCGTGGCTGAAATCGTCCACGGCATTCGCTCGGCGGAGTTTCCCGTGTACAACGAAAATCCAGAATGCACACGCTATTGCGACTTCAGCAAAATCTGCCGCATCGCCCAAATCCGCAGCCTCGAAAAAGTTTGGTTACCACTACCCTAGCCGGATCGCAACGCGATCCGGGAAACCGATGACCACCCTCACCACACTCAAACTCACCAGCGAACAGCATGTCGCGCTGTCGGCACATGATCGCTCCATCTCACTCGCTGCGGGGGCGGGCTGCGGCAAGACGTTCGTGCTCACCGAACGGTTTCTCTCGTACCTCGACCCCCGCATCCTGGAGCCGATGGCCGAGCTGCACGAGTTGGTGGCGATCACGTTCACCGACGCCGCCGCGCGGGAAATGCGGTTCCGGATTCGCAAGCGCTGCTACGAACGACTCTCGCAAGCGACCGACCCCGACGAGCAACAAGCCTGGCGAAAACTCCTGCGTTCTCTGGACTCGGCACGGATCAGTACGATCCACTCCTTCTGCGCCGCGCTCTTGCGGAGCCACGCCGTCGAGGCGGAACTCGATCCGCAGTTCGAGCAACTCGATCAGACCAGCGCTGATTTGCTCCGCTTGCGCACGCTCGACGAGCGCCTACGGCAACTTTTGCTGGAGCGCAACGAGCCACTCATCGAACTCGCCACCCGCTTTGGCTTGCGAACCCTGCGCGAACACTTGGCTTACTTGGTGGGCGAGGATCTTGCGCCCGTCATCGACGAGTGGCGCGACGCAACTCCGGACAAGCTGATCGCCGTCTGGAAAAAGCATTTTGCCTCAGTCACCGCGGAACACGCGATCAAGGAATTTCTCGATTCCGACTCCGTGAAAACGGTCCGCGAACTTTGCCTCACCGCGACAGCCGCCTCACCCGAACTGCCAGCGCTCTTCGACCGTCTGCTTGCCATCTTCGCGGCACTCCCCCAAAGCACGGATTTCGCTGCTCTACTTATCGAGCTGCGCGAGTTGGCCAAGGCCGTAGGACCAGGACGCAAGAAAAATTGGGCTGAGGAAACCGAGTACATTCGCTTCATGGAAGCGAGCAAAGTATTGCGTGCTCAAATCGACAAAAGCGTCCGCCTGCGTCCTTGGAGCGAAGCCCACTTGCAAGAAGCAGCCCAAACGGGTCTCAACCTGTTAGAGCTTGCTGCCGACGTGACGCAATCGTATGAACTCGCCAAACAGCAGCGCAATGCGCTCGAGTTCGACGATCTCATGCGCAAGGCCAAGCAACTTCTTACTGAACCACGCTTCGCCAACGTGCAACGGGAACTCGCCCAGAGCACGCGGCTCTTGTTGGTCGACGAGTTTCAAGACACCGACCCCACACAGGTCGCCATTGTGCAAGCCTTCTGCGGCCCGACGTGGCAAGAGCAAGGCCTGTTTGTCGTCGGCGATTTCAAGCAGTCGATCTACCGCTTCCGTGGTGCGGAACCCAAGGTCTCCGACGAACTGCGCGAATCACTCCCCGAGCAAAGCCGCCTGTCGCTCACCACCAACTTTCGCAGTCAGGGGGCGATTCTCGATTTTGTTAATGCTCTCTTTTGCGATTCGTTTGCCGGCAAATTTGAACCACTCCACCCCATGCGCTCCCAACTCACGCCCACTCCCCCCGTCGAATTTCTGTGGGCCATGGAAAATGACAACCAGGACGACGACACGATCCCGCCGCAACTCAAGGGGGTTCAGCGCAACCGCTATCTTGAAGCCCGCTTCATGGCCCGCCGTTTGGCGGAATTGATCGACTCGGCCGAGCCGTTGATTGTCGATCAACAGCAAAACGCCTTGCGGCCCCTGAAACAAGGCGACATCGCGATCCTGCTTCGTTCCTTGAGCGACGTGCAAGTCTACGAAGCCGCGCTCCGCGAACAGGGTCTCGACTACTATCTCGCCGGGGGTCACGCGTTTTATGCCCAGCAAGAAATTCATGACGTGCTGCATTTGTTGCGGGCCATGGTGAGCGTTGCCGATGACTTGAGCCTCGCCGGGGCGCTCCGCAGCCCGCTTTTTGCGATCACGGACGAAACCCTGTTTTGGCTCGTGAATCACAGCAGTTCCCTCAACACGGCACTGTTTGCCGAATCGCTCCCCGAGGAATTGGAGGGCGACGAACGCGCGAAGGTCATCCGCGCGGGCAACGTATTGCAACAATTGCGCAGCTCGAAAGACAACATGCTCGTGGCCGAATTGCTCACCCGTGCCATCGAGCTGACCGGTTACGACGCCGTGTTGCTCACGGAATTCTTGGGACAACGCAAACTCGCCAACTTACACAAGCTCATCGAGCAAGCCCGCACGCTTGATCGCACCAGCCCTGGCGACGTGAATGGCTTCGTGATGCAGCTCACCGAATTCGTCACACGCGCCCCCAAGGAACCGGTCGCCGCCACAAGCGCCACGGGCGATGTGATTCGCATCATGACAATTCATAATGCGAAGGGGCTGGAGTTTCCGCTTGTCGTCGTGCCCGACCTCAACCGCAAGCCGCCACCCGGTGACGGGCGTCCCGTTATGCATCGCGAATTAGGCCCCTTGGTCCCCAGCCTGGAAAAAAGCGAATCCTGCGTCGGCTGGGATCTCTACCAATTGGCCGAGAAATACGAAGAGCAGGACGAGAAAATACGGCTGCTGTATGTCGCCTGCACCCGCGCGGCGGATTATCTCATCCTGTCGAGCAGTCTCAAAGACCCGCACAAACCTGAAAGCGATTGGCTCAAGTTCCTTGGCGCGCGCTTTGATCTCACTAGCGGTGAGTGTCTCGCAACATTGCCAGTGGGTTATGGTGTTCCCTCGGTGCGCGTGATCACGTCGGAACCTACCAGCACGCGCAAAGCGGTGAGTCGTACTCGTAGCACGGACCTTGAAAAATTGATCGCGAAGACGCAAGCGGTGGTTGAAGCGGGTCAAGGTATTGTGCCTGCTGGTGTCGCGGCGATTCCGCCACAAACCCAATCCCGACGGCGCTTTTCGTTTTCGCGATTGTCGGGAGCCCTCACGCTCGAAACGCCCGAGACTTTTCCGACGCTCGAAGTCGCTGACCCGTCGCAGCCCGATCCACTCCAGTTCGGCATCCTCGTTCACGCACTTCTGGAACGCATTCCCTTCGAAGGCACGGTCGACGTGCGCGAGCTTTGCGACTTTCTTGCTCAGCAGTCTTTGAATGTTGATTCGTCGGCCAGTGTCGTTGCGGCAACCACGCTCGTCGAGCGCTTTTTGGAAAGTGATCGCGTCCAACAAATCAACGCGGCACGCTGCGTCGAGCGCGAACTCGAATTCATTCTGCCATGGCCAGTTGCGGGTACAACGGCTGGGGGACACTATTTGCACGGCTACATCGATTGCCTCTATCAGGACGCCCAGGGAGAATGGCATCTCGTGGACTACAAATCGAACCAAGTCGCCGCCGACGGTGTCCCCGCAGCGGCTCGATCCTACGAGATGCAAATGTACGTGTACGCCCTTGCCTGCGAACGAGCCCTCGGCAAGCGACCCGTGGAAAGCGTCGTTCACTTCCTGCGGGCCGAGTGCGAACATACGTTTCACTGGACTCCCACGCGCGAGGCGGAACTGAACGCCGAACTCAATCGAGCCATCGCCACGCTGCTCACGCCATCAACGGTCCGCTAGCCCATCATGTCCACCAACCCCCAACGCGAATTCGCCCTCGACATCGTGCGCCAACTCCGCGCTGCGGGGTTTGAAGCTTTGTGGGCGGGGGGCTGTGTCCGCGATCAACTGCTCGCCCGCGAGCCCATGGATTACGACGTCGCCACCAATGCGCGGCCCGAGGAGATTCAAAAACTCTTCGGCCACCGCCGCACTTTGGCCATCGGTGCCGCCTTCGGCGTGATCGGTGTGCTGAGTAAAAACGCCGGAACCGTGGAAGTCGCCACCTTCCGCAGTGACGGGGCCTACCTCGACGGTCGGCATCCCTCGTCGGTCGTCTTCACCACGGCCGAACATGACGCCCAACGCCGCGACTTCACGATCAACGGCATGTTCTTCGATCCGCTCGCAAACCAAGTCATCGACTACGTCGACGGGCAAGCCGATTTGGCGGGGGGTATTATCCGCGCGATCGGCGATCCCACGGCACGCTTTACCGAGGACAAGCTACGAATGCTGCGCGCGGTGCGCTTCGCCACGACGTTCAATTTTACGATTGAACCCAACACCCTCGCTGCAATCCAAGAAATGGCCGAGGAGGTGAACGTCGTGAGTGCCGAGCGCATCGGCGCGGAGCTCACGCGACTCCTCACGCATCCGCGCCGCGACGATGGTCTGCGCTTGCTCCAAGAGTCCGGCTTGCTGAAACCGCTCTTTCCAGAGCTTGCCGATGCCGCGAGCAGTAACACCGACGCTTGGAGGCAAACTCTGCAAGCTCTCGAACGTCTCGAAAGCAAAAATCTCTCCACGGCTCTCGCCGGTTTGTTTGTTGATTCAATCCCAGCAGCGCAAGTAGCGACAGCCGGCAGACGGTTTCGCTTCTCGAATAAGGAAATCGACTTGGCCGTGTGGCTCGCCAAACAATTGCCGCGTATCGCCGAGGCCGAACAACTCCCTTGGCCACGGTTGCAACGGATTCTTACTCATGATGGCGCCGAGGAACTGATGGCCCTTGCCGCAGCCACAGTGGGCCGTGACCATCCCAGTGTCACAAAATGCCAGGAATTTTTGTCCCTGCCCAGCGAGAAACTCAATCCCCCACAGCTACTCACCGGCGATGATCTCGTTCGTCACGGCTACCAGCCCGGACCGCACTTCGCCCAACTCCTGACCGCCATTCGCGATGCCCAGTTGGAAGGACAGATCGGCGACGAAAGCGAGGCCCTGCAATTGGCCGATCAACTCATTCAAGACCAAGATATTGACCACAAAGGCACGAAGGACACAAAGAAAGAAAGGTAAATACTTATGAATAAAAATTTCTTTATGCTCTTTGTGGCTTCGTGGTTAAGTGATTATTAGTACTGGAGTAGTCCTAGACGAACCGCGCGCCGGCCTTTACCATCGGCGTAAGAGTTTTTCGCCATCACCGAGGGAGAAGTCGAACATGCCGCACGAAATTTCAATGGCCCTGGAAACACTGGCACAGGCCGCACCCGTCATCGATGGCAAATTCGTGCTGTATGTCGTGCTCCGTATCCTGCATATTCTCTCGGCGATAATCCTGGTGGGGGGCCTGTTTTACTCAAAGACGATTTTGGTCCCCGCCGGAGTTGACCCCTACGCCGGCAACCGTCAGGCCTGGGCTCGTTGGGTCGGCATGGCCACGCTCTTTCTGCTCGTAAGCGGACTCGTCAATTTCATGAGCATTATGAACTCGGCGAAAGCGGCTGGCACACCGCTGCCCTCGACGTACCACGCCCTGTTCGGCATCAAGTTCTTGCTCGGTCTGTTCCTGATGTTTCTCGCCGCGATCCTCGCCGGCAAGACAGCCTTGGCCGAGAAATTCCGCAAGCGGATGGGCAGTTGGCTCAGCGTCGCTTGGACCACGAGCCTCGCCATCGTCATCATCGGCGCGTTATTGCGGACATTCCCTCGCTAACCAACTATTCCCCTCCCTTGCGGGAGGGGCTAGGGGAGGGGCTTTCCGAAGTAGGTTACGAAACTTTTCAGGAACACTTATCAGAAATCTTCAATCACAATGGACAAGAAAGCCAAGAAACGCGTGGAAGTGCTGCGGAAGAAAATCGCGCAGCTCCAAGTCTTGCTCGCCGCCGCCAAACAGCAACCCGACGACCCCGCCGAGCCGGCCAAACTGCAAGCCGAGCTTGATAAAGCTCAAGCAGAACTGCACACGCTGAAAGATTCGTGAGCTGAATTATCGTAAACTCAATAGTTGTCATCCCGAGAGAGGCTTGCCGACCGAGGGATCTGGACTGCAATACTGTCACGCATGGAAACCGTGCAAGACTTGAAGCCAGATTCCTCTCGTCGTAGAACTCCGATCGGAATGACAATTAACAACTATTCCTGCGCCGGAGCTTCTGCGGCAGGCTGTTCATTCTTGGGGGATTGCTTGGCCGGTGCTTCTTGCGTCGTTGATTCCTCCGCCGGCGCTTCCACCAGCGGACCCGTCCCTTCGGCATTAAGCCCCAACCGCCGATTATGCTCGGTGATCGCGTCGAAATACTTACGCTCATTGTCGTTGGCGATCACCACGTCCCACAACGGGAATCTCTGATCCACTTCCTCATCGCCCAGGCTCAGGTCCAATTGCTGCAAAATCTTCGTGTAATCTTCGACATATTCCATCAGGTCCGAGCCGGTCGTGGAATCGAGGTCCAACGTGGGAAACGCCTCAAACACCTTGGCCCACAGGTCGAAACTTTCTTCAAACAGCTTGCGTGCTTGCAGCAAGTCGGCGTCTTCCTTGAAAGCCTGATTCCCCAAATAAGCCAACTCCCGTGCTCGCAGGGCGTCAGCAGTTTGCTCGAATTCAGTGCGCGTTTTCCAGTATTCGTAATTCGAGACTTGCCGATTATTGTTGATCAAGAAAATGCGATCATTGATGTCCGCGATCCGATTGGCCAACCGACTCGCCTCGCCGGCCTTCTCGGGGTTATTCACCGCCACGCGGTCGGCAATTTCTTCGATGGAAATCTGCATTTGAGTTGCCGCTTCGTTCACCAAATTGCGTTGCTGTTCCGATCGCAGATTCTCGGGCACACCCATCGCGGCCAGGGTCGCCGCGGGGAGCTTGGCCCGCTTTTCAGCCACCAACTCGGCGCGCACGCCCATCGAGAGCGCGTCGAACTCGGATTGCAACTTTCTGACTTCCAATTCCCAGCGCGTCAAATCGCCCAGCCGAATCATCGAGCCCCGCGAGGAACGCATCTCTCGGTTGCCATAATCGCGCCACAAGTTCGCCGCCGATCGCCATGCCGCGCGTGCGCGTTCCTGGAACACGCCGTCCTCTTCGATGGCTTCCGCATAATTGATTTGCGACATCGCGGGTGCCGCGAAGAATGTCGTCGGATTTTTCTGGCCGATGCTCTTTTTCTTGTCATCGACCACTGAAATCGACTGCTCGTAAATACCCCGCGAAACGAGCCAATTGTCGCGCTGTTCCAAGGGCGGGGGATTGCCGTCGTGGAAGCTGTTCTGGAAGTCGTCGTCCGCCTTGAAGAGTCGTCGATACTCGACGTGCTCATCCGCCCGGCCGATCTTGTTGCCGATGAACCAGCCCAGTTCCGCGAGCAAATGAGGATTGTCGCGGTTGTATTTCGTTCCTTCCTTCAGGAAGTTGATCCCGCGGAGCACATAAGCGAAACGGTCGCGAATATCGTCGAGTTCAACCGACACGTTATACGTGAGGTTCCACGCCTGATACTTCCAGAAGGAAATAAAGTAGGGCTGCAACTTGGCGAGTTGTTCGAGCGTCGCGCGGAAGTTGGTCCAATCTTCTTTCTTCTTGAATTCGTTGGCTTTGCTCCACAGCATCGACACGGCAATGCCGCGCAGACCCAGAGTCGCCATGCGGATCGTTTCGCTCGCGGGGTCGATCTCGCCCAAATCCGATTGGCCCAGTTCATATTCCTTGCGAAGCTGCGCGAGCTTGCCCCCTTTGTCTTCGAGCGTCGACGGAGAGCCCAACTGCGAGATGGGGAATAGCAAAATCGCGAGCAACACGACGTAAATAATCTTGCGGTGAAAGGAAGAGTTCTCGTTCATCGGGCAACCTCACGAGTTCGAAGCAAAAAGTAACCCACGACCGATAAGCCAATCACATACGCCAGGCACATCGTCAAGTCTTGATAAACCTTGTCCGCCGGCACGTCGAAACCAAGCGCCGCGAATGCCACCGTACTCAACGCCGCGAAATCAGGCAGCACTTGAGCCATTGTCAGCATCAGCGACCTGAAAACCAAATCCACGCCCTGAATCAAGGACGTTGTAAAACCTTCGTCCAACTTCGTGATGATATTTTTCTGGGTGATGAGGCGATAAAACGATTCCACCGGCCCGCCGCCATACTCCGTTCCCGCCGCCACGCCGACAAAAAATGGCCGGAAGAAACCGAGCACGATGAACGACACGGTGAACAACATCGCCACCGGCCCGCTCAACAGCGTGCTGGCCGTCACGCCAATCGCGATCACGATCACCATCTGCACCCAAATGCTCGCGTACACCTTGAGCCAGTTCACGACCGGCGAGGCGTCCGGCAGCCGCAGGTACATATCCGGTTGGGCGAAGCCAAAATATTGGCCTCCCTCCAAACACTGTACGCGGATTTCAAGCTGGCCGTTCGGGCTCACAAAATCTTTGTAAAGGTCATATTCCTTGTCGTCCGTGCCCCGGAGCTTCTGGGGAATGATCCGCTCGTCGATTTTGGCATCGAGTGCCGTGAACGGAATCACTTCGCTCGCCAGTCCCGTCTCAGGATTACGGACTTGAATCGAGCCAGTAATGCCCCGGCCAATCACCCCCTTGTGGGTCCGGAAGACCCGGACGATCAAACCGATCGGCAGGCCCGAAACCTCGCCATCGTCGTAATTTAGCGCGGGAGAAATGTCGTCAAACGTCCAAATCGCGGTCGCTTGGGTATTGCCGTCAACGAAGCTGCGATACGTCCATTCGCTACCGACGCTGATGCCCCGCTGCTTCGGCACCCCTTGGCGGTCGAGGAACGTCAGTTTGCCCCAGCGCGGCACCCGCGCCCGCATGATCCCCTCGGCCCCCAACACCACCGAACGATCGCCCCGTTTGACGATCTGGTGATAGTGGCCGTAATTGCTCTCGGCTTTTCCCTCGCCGTCGGTGTTAAGCTCCACCTCATGCCGATGGTTGGCGTCGAGCGAAGTGCGGCCATCCTGGCCGATATATTCCCCCGCGGCGTCTTGGACCTTCTTTAAGCTGTTGATGTCCACTTCGTGCGTATGGTCGAGTGACCGATTCACGAAGACATAGCTGGAGACTCCCATGATCGCCAGCAGAATCGTCCCCACCAGCGTGAAGCCGAGCGTGCGGCCCATCACAATCTCACCCGCGCGCACCGGCTTGGTGACAATCGTGTAAATCGTTTTGTTCTTGAAATCAGCAGGCAAACTGAACGCACTCAACAGCAGCGCGATCCCCAGCACCAAGTACGTCGTCGCCGTCAGCACGAAGCTGATATACAGCTTCGCGGGGTCTTGGTGATCGGTCCGCAGGAACCAACTGGCGAAAACCAAGATGATGAAGAACACCATCAAGGCGACCACAACCCGTCGTCGCCAAGCTTCCTTCATCGCCAGTTGGGCCAAGGCCCACACGCGCCGTGGCGAGGTTTCCCACAACTCCCGTACACCGTTGGTGATCGTGCGGTAGACAATATCGCCGCCGCGCAAAATGCCGTGCCGCGCCGCGGAGACGATGAACCCCAACAGCAAGCCCAAGAACCCCAGTCCCAGCGCGATCAGCAAAAAGCGTGGCAACGCGCCAATCGAGCCGGGTCCGCCGCTCCACAACCACTGCATGTAGGGAAGTATTTGTTCTTCGAGAATCATTGCTCAGAAACTTCTAAAACACGGAATAGGGGATCAAGAGGGCCGCCGGTTGCTTTGATGAACGCTAAGCAGAAGTTGTCTGCTCAACATTCGCTCGACGGCCAGGTCGGGCTTCGCTGTCTCGCACAATCGACAAGAACAGCTCTTCGAGAGTCGTGCTCGGATTGTCCATCTCCATCAACTCGCCATGATGCCGGGCAATCACTTGGCGAATCTCATTCTGACAATCCGCCGTCAGGTTGCGGGCCCGAATCTGCGTCACGTCGGCCACGGTGAGCAGCGTATCCACCCGGCCCAATTCTTTGAGCTCCCCTTGATGCAAGATCGCGATGCGGTCGCACACATCTTGCACGTCGGCCAACAAGTGGCTGCACATCACCACCGTTTTCCCCTCCTCTTTGAGCCGCAGGATCATATCCTTCATTTCCCGCGTGCCGATGGGGTCGAGGCCGCTCGTGGGTTCATCGAGCAGAATCAACTCGGGATTGTTAATGAGCGCCTGGGCCAAACCGATGCGGCGGGTCATGCCTTTGGAATACTCTTGTAGTTGCCGTTTGCGCGCCCGGTCGAGGCCCACCATCTTGATCAGTTCATCGACCCGTTGTTTACGTGTCTCAGCCGACATATCAAACAGCCGGCCATAAAAATCGAGCGTCTCCTCGGCGTTCAGAAACCGATAGAGATACGATTCCTCGGGCAAGTAGCCGATCCGCTCGTTCTTGCTCACGTCGGTCGCCCGCTTGCCAAATACAAGGGCTTCCCCCTCGGTGGGAAACAAGAGGCCCAGTATCAGCTTGATCGTGGTGGTCTTGCCCGAGCCATTCGGCCCCAACAGGCCGAACACTTCGCCGCGCTGGATTTCGAGGTCCAAGGGTTTGAGAGCCCGCACCTTTTGCCGGCCCCAGAAATCGCGGTAAACCTTACCCAAGGCCCGCGTTTGAATAACGATGTCGTCGCTCATGATTGATTCGTGAAAGGATGAGAAAAATGAATAAATGACACGAAGAATCTTGACCGCTAATTGACGCTCATCCTCGCTATTAACATCAGCGTTTGTCAGCGTCCATCAGCGGTTAAATGTTTCTCAGCAAGGACTTTGCCGCCTACCGATACGCCGCCGCTAGCGGGCCAGTTCACTGATAGTCCTAAAACCCACTTCCAACCAACAAAATACCTGCACCCCGTCGCCTCAAAGTAAACTCCCAGTATAAGTTACGGCAAACGGAGGGGCAAGGATGGGAGTCACCGTGCCGTAAAGCGATAAACGCTGAAAAACACTCCGTTAACCGCGATGCGCAGCGCAGCGAAGCAGAGCGCTCTACAAACGCCGCAAAGCCAAAACGCCCCCCAAAACCAGAACCACCACCACCCCACTCGGCTCCGGCACAACCGCCGCCATGGCATTCAGCGGCGTACCGCCATACTCCGTCTGCCATAGCGCTAAATCACTGGCGCTAAAAGCCCTCGGCGACCCACCCCGCTGCCAGCGCAGAAAATCAGCGCCATCCACGTCGCCGTCGAGATCGAAGTCGGCACTTGCTTCATTGAGATTGTCCAAAATGTTCTGGCCAATCAAATCAAACAACCGCGGATCGTTGTCGATGGAGGTATGAGTGATCGAAGGATCGCCAAACAGGACTTCCACGTTGATGTTCGTTGCGCCCACAACAAAATCTTCGCCTTGTGGTTCAAAGAAACCTGTCGAAATCTGATAGTAGTTCAAACCCACATCGACGTTTGAGGGGAGTAGATTGTTGACTCCCCCGTCAAAATTGGTCACGGAATCGATTTGAATCGTGAGATCCACAGCGACGCCAATCGGCTTGAGATAGTTGTTAGCGACTTGCAATGCGCTGCTGCCGCCAAAACTGTGGCCGATGAGCACCAAGGTGGCGCGGTCACTCGCTTGCTGCTGAATCCAATCAAAGGCCTGCTCCTGCTCGTCCCATTCAAAGACTTGCCCTAGGTAATCAGGAATCTCATCGGCCAACGTAGCGTTAAGAAAATCCATCCCGGAGTTTGTGTCGAGGTTCGCCAGGAAGCCAGTGAACATTACTACTTGGTTGGTCAGCGCGACGGCAGGCTGAGAACCCCACAAAGTTGCCTGGGTCAGTGCCCAGACGAGCGCTACACGCCGCAAAAAACGCACCCTGGGGCAAAACAGCTTGTGAAGTACCTGATCGCAGCGCATCTTGTTCCATCCCATCAGGAAAGAGCCAATGAAGATTCCGTTCTGCCTATCATAGCACTGATCCGCGGGCGCGCCTGGCGAACCCGTTTCAGCGGGCTGCGAACTCGTCCCAAAAGTCCGCTACTCGTGCCTAAGTGCTTCAATGGGATCGAGCCGCGCGGCGCGCAGTGCCGGATACACGCCGAACACGATTCCCACCAAGAGCGAAATCACGAACGCTAGCGGGATCGACCACGTCACCAATTGCGGTTCCACGTTGCGGATCAGATCGGGGAGCGTCGCCATTTGCTCGGGGAACCAATGTTCGAGTTGGCCGCGCAGAAACAGCGAAATCGGTCGGCAAAACAAGCCCCCCAGCACTCCCGACAACCCCCCGGCAAACGACAGCACCGTGCTTTCCACCAAGAATTGCCGTGTGATGTCCTGCCGTTTCGCACCGAGCGCTCGGCGGATGCCGATCTCGTGCGTCCGTTCGGTCACGGTGGCGAGCATGATGTTCATGATGCCGATGCCGCCGACCACCAAGGAAATCGCCGCGATCAAACCTAGAAACAGAATGAACATCAACCGCGTCGTCTCGGCCTGTTGCAAAAGTTCTAAGGGCACGGTCACGCCAAAGTCGGCAAGCGTATGTTGTTGCTCGATCGTGTAACGCACCAAGTCGGCCGTATTCAACACGTCGTCGCGGTCGGCGACTTGCAGCGTGATCTGGCTCACCTCCAGCCAATCCCGCTGGAACTGCCCCGGCTTGGTAATGACAACCATATCGCCGATCCGCCGCCAGAGCGTCGTGATCGGCACGTACACATCCTTCGAGTAATCCTCGGCAGCCAGCGACCCGCCGATCCCCGCCGAAGGGGCGCGGGGCTTCATCACCCCCACCACCGTATAAAACTGCTCGTCAACCATGATCTTCTGATCGAGCGCATTCCCCGCGGGAAACAAGCGATCAGCTGCTTCCGCGGCGAGCACGCAATAATTCCTTTCACCATCCATGTCGGAATCACTGAGAAAGCGGCCCTGATCCTGCACCAGCCGCGTGACTTCGGCATAGTCGGGCGTGCAACCCACGAGCCGACCTTCAAAGCTCCGCGTTTGAAAACGGAATTCCTGGCTCAAAACGCGAATCGGCAAAGCCTTCGTGATCGTCGGAATCGTCGCCACGAGCGTCACATAATCCGCGCGAGTCAGGCCGTAGCTGCCATCTTCGACTTCGTCGCTCGATGGCTTCACGGTGCGCACAATGATGTTGTTCGCACCCAAACTGGCAATCTGTTCTTGTGCTGCTCGACCGATTCCTTCGCCCATGGCGAGCAGCCAAATCACGCTCGCCACGCCGATAAAAATACCGAGCACCGTGAGCGCCGACCGCAGCGGGTGGAGAAACACGCTCTTGACGCTAAGTTGAATTGTCCGCCACCACATTCCCATCGCGTTAGTGCCTTTCATCCGAAAGGACTTCGCCATCGCGGAGCCAAATAACGCGACGCGTCTTTTGCGAGACTTCGGGTTCGTGCGTGACCATGATGATCGTGCGGCCTTCGTTATTCAGCCGCTCAAGCAACGCGAGAATTTCCTCGGTCGTTTTGGAATCCAGATTTCCCGTCGGTTCGTCCGCGAGGATAAACTTCGGGTCGTTCACCAAGCTCCGCGCGATGGCCACTCGCTGTTGCTGGCCACCAGAAAGCTGCGTCGGACGATGATTTAAGCGGTCGGCGAGCCCCACCATTCCAGCAAGTTCCAAGCAACGCGCGCGAGTTTTCGGCGTAAGCTGCCCACCGTAATACAGCGGCACTTCGATGTTTTCCACAACCGTCAGCGCGGGCAGCAAATTGTACGACTGAAACACAAAGCCAATCCGGCGCGCGCGGGTTTCCGCGAGTTGATCGTCGTTCATGTGGGCGACGTTATCGTCTCCCAGCAGAAAACTCCCCGACGTGGGACGGTCCAAGCAGCCCAGCAAATTCAGCAGCGTGCTTTTGCCGGAACCCGATGGCCCCATGATCGAAACATAATCCCCGACCGGCACGTCGAACGACACGCCGCGCAAGGCATGCACCGTCTCGCCGCTCAGCACATAATCCTTGCGAAGATCGCGAATGCTGGCGGCCAGCGGCATTCTCTCAAGATGCTGACCGTCAAACATAATACCGCGACCCTGCTGGTAAGAATCAGTTGAAAGGACAAGCGGGTCAACCACCGGCATTCTCATCCGTTGCGGTAGGTTTTCGTGCGGTGTTCACGTCCGTGGTCGTCGGTTTTTCCGCTTCGGCCAGCGGACTTTGTGCCACCGCGCGTTGTTGCCGCTCGGGAGCAATTTTTGGCAACTGCACTTTATCCAGCAACGTCCGTGGATTCATCGCCACGCGATCCGCCACGTCGAGGCCGCTTTCGATCACATAAAACTTGTCGTTCGTCGGGCCCGTCACCACGGGCCGAGCTTCCCATTGCCCCGCCTGGTACACAAAGCAATAAAACTGATTGCCATGCGAATAGACAGCCTGCACCGGCACCTGCATGGCGTCGTTGATCTCCTCGCACATCACCGTCACCGAGGCGGTCATGCCTGGTCGCAAACCTAGAGGTGGTTTTTCGACGCTGACCGTGGCCTTGTATTCCTTGACGTTCGCCTTGCGCCAGCCGGTCGGCTCGGCGTATTGATTGATTTTCAGGACCTCGCCGCGCAACACCTCTCCCCCAAAGCCAACAGGCACAATCCTCGCCGGCATTCCTTTTTTCAGGAACTGAATCAGGGATTCGTTGATCGTAAGCTCGACTTCCATCGAACTGGGGTCGGGAAGTTGAATAATCACCTGTCGCTCGCGGATCACGGAGCCTTCTTGAATGATTACCGAAGACTCACCGCCGCGATCGCGGTCGTGGGCGAACACGACCGTCCCTTCGCGGGGAGCCGTGATCGTGCACTTGTCGATTTGATCCTGGATTTCGGCGACCTTCGTGTCTTCCAACTCAAAGCTGTTTTTCGCCGATTCCCAACGCGCTTCCGTCGTGGCGATGTCGCTCTCGAATTGCTTGACCATCTTGGCTTTGGTGAATTCGTCGAGCACTTTCAACTTCGTATGCGCGGCGGCAAGTTCCTTCTCCGACTTCTCCACGGCAAACCGGTCCGCCTCAAGCTGCAATTCGTTGACATACCCCTTGGCGGCCAACTTCTTACTGTAGGCATAGTATTCCTTCGCCCGATTGAGATTCTCCTCGGCGACAAAGACTTCACTCTCGATTATCTGCCGCTCCTGCACGTAAGTCCCTTCCAGGTACTCACGCTTGGCGATGATGGCGGTTTCATAAAGATTTTGGGCCTCGACCATCAGCGCCTTGGCCGTGTTGTAGTTGATCTTTTGCGTGGTAAGCTCTTCCTTCATAGCCGAGGAATCAAGCTCCACCAGAAAATCACCTTCCTTGACCTCCGTTCCCTCAGGCACGATTCGCAAGATCGACATGCCTGTGGTGTTCTTCGCTTTCACCAACGACCGCACTTCGGTCACGCCCCCCGATTTGATTTCACCGCGCTCGGTGATGTCGAGGCGAAAATCACGGCGACCCACTTCATGAAGAATCGCGTCGGTGGTTTTTTCCTGCGCGCCTTGCGTTGTCCACCACCACGCCCCGCCGCCAAGTGCCGCGACGATCAGCACCATAAGAAACACGGGGAGCAATCCCGCCGCCCCACGACGAATGCCGCGTAACGAAATTTGTCTGGCGACGTGTAAATTCATGTTCGCGTACCTCAAAATACTTCTGGCGGGAAAACGAGCGGGGGAAAAGCAAGGAGCCTATATTTTAGGTTTGGCACGAGCCAAAAGACAGGTCACTCTTCCGCAATTGGAGGCAAGTATTCCTCTGGGTCTGACAAAACAACCGGCAGTAACCGCATCCCACCCTGGTTCGCAGGTTGACGGAGCGGGTTAGGCAAGTCGCTACCTGCAAGAACGGTCGTTTCCATCCCGGCAGGAATGACTTGGTCATCGGCAGCCGCACCACGAGGTATTTCCGGCGGCGCTTCTTCAATTTCCGGTACATCAAACTCGGGAACAGGCAGCGTTTCCCCAGGCAATCCTTCCAAGGGAGCGTCCTCCACAGGCAACGGCAAGACGGGGGCCAAGCTCTCGGGCTGCATCAGCAGCGCCGGCCCACCCATCTCCAAATCCGCCGCCGCCAAACCCATGTCCGTCGTGTTGCACGGCAGATTAATCAGATAGGTTTCAAACGGTATTTGATTGTCAATCCGCAATCCGTTGGGCATCAATTCCATCACGCCCAAATCCAATTCCAAACTGAGTAGCTGCACTTCGTGATTGACCCATACGCTCAGAAAATCATTTTGCACGTTGAGCAAATCGCCCAGCGCTTGCACCAAGTCGCGGGCCGTATTGTTATCGAATTGTGCCGTCTCGCCCGGCTGCGGCGGTTCCGAGAGCCGCAACTGCGTGAGGTCGACCTGCGAGATGGCGAGTTGCACCGCCGCACGACGCAATTCAAAGTTCAACTCATTGAGCCGAATCTGCCGCAACGTGTTTCGCAAATCCTGATAGATGCCGTCGCGGAATTGGTAATATGTTCGGCGGGCCTGCTGGAACTCAATCAGCGATTGGCGATAAATGTTGCGCTCGGCCAGCCGCGTCAGCGGCGCGTCGAACTCCACTCCCATCCGCAACCGACCCCGCGAACTGCTCAGATTAAACGGATTGTCGCCGACGTTGCCAATGTCGCCGCTGAAGACCAAATTGAGAAAACCGCGCAGATCGTTGGCGTTGAAGAAAATCAATCGCCAGGCATCGACCAGATTCGCCCGAGCGTTCATCCAGTCCTGACGGTGGACCGCCGCAATCGCTAGCGCTTGTTCATTGGTCAGCGCAATTGGCTCGAAGCTGACTGCCTCCAGCCGTGCCCCCGCCTGGACGAGCGACAACTCCAACAACTGTCCCGAGAGATCGGTGATCGTGCGAATCAGCAGATTCAGCGTCTCACGATTCGCGGCTTGCTTGTCCTGCGCCAGAGCACTTAAATCCGTGCTTGTTTTCGTCAGCCGTGTTTCGAGATTTTTGAAATCGGCCAACTGCTTCTCGATGCGAGCGTTGAGCCGATCAACGCTAAAAATCTCTGGATTGACATCCGTCTCGGCCAGTTCAGGCCGCGCAGCCAATTGTTTGAGCGAGTCCCGCCGCTTGGGCAGCGCCGCCTCGAGCGCTTGAAAATCTTGTTGCACGGCAGCGATCCGCTCTGCGACAATCGCTTCAACTTGCTCGGCTTCGGCGACGAGCGGAGCTAAACTTGACCCCAGATCGAGTGCCGCAGGGGCGAGGTTTTCAGGCAAATTTGGCACGATCAATTGCTCAGCAGCTTCCCCTTGTACTCGTTGATCTTCCGCCTCGCGCAAGCTGCGTAGTTCGTCAAGTACGTCGCTCACCCGTTGCTGCAATTGCTCCAACGTGGGGTCCAACAGATTCAAGCCGTCGATGAGCGGGTCTTCGATTTTCACTTCAAGCTCTGGCGGCAAGCCCAAGTTAGTCAGAAAGAATTCCAAGAAGGCTTGATATTGGGTTTCCGCGGTGAGCAACTGGCTCTGCGCATTGAACAGCGCTTGCCGGGCGAGATCGACTTGAAAGCGATCGATGCGGCCCGCCTCATTGGAGGCTTCGAGTTGCATCACGCTGTCGCGGAGCGCCGCGACGTTTGCGTATTGATTGCGAATGACTTGCCCGGTTTGCAACAGACCGAGATAACCGCCCGAGCCTTGCGCCCCGGCTCCGCCAGTAAAATTGCCGCCGTTGCCCCCTTGGCCGAAACCTTGGCCAAAGAAGCCTCCGCCAATCCCACCAAACCCCGTGCCGCCGACACCGCTAAAACCGGTGAGCCCACTCCCCAGCACGCCGCCCCGCCGCGAGGGCCCTTGTCCCGGATCTTGGCCCGTCACCACGCTCACATAATACGCTTCGCGAAACCGTTCCATCTCGCGGACGTTAGCGAGCAAATTGCGCTCGGAGATTGTGAGTCGCTCCAACACTCGCGTCCGGCCACCGGCACGCAGCAAGGGTTGAATCATCGAAAAATCAAGAATCGTGTTGCTCGTGTAATCGTCCGGTCCAGCAAATTGCCACATCAGCGAGTTGGCAAAACCGACGACCAATTGATTACCAGTCGCCGAAAGCTTTTCCAGCCTCAACCGATTGCCAGGTCGCGAAGCATTGACTTCAAACAAGCTCGAAGACTCACCAGTTCCCGTGCGATCTCTGCCATCGGCCGTAAAAAGCACACTCGACCCACCATAAAACTGCGAATCGAAACGAAACCGCTCGAAACTCACATCGAGCGCGGAAAGATAAAGCTGTTCCAATTCTGACTGATAGCGGGGCGAGTTAATCACTCCCATTTCCACCGCACCGGTGAGATCGAGCACCACCTGACCTTCTTCATTGAGCGGCAGATAGTCGGTCCACGCCGGATTCTCGACGAACGGCGTCTTCGGCAATTTCTTCCAAAGCTTCGAGCCTTTCATCCCGTCGATCCGTTGCATCAACAGATTCGAGGTTGGATCATCGGGAGGCATCGGCTCGCAGTCAGGGTCATTCGGATCGAACATGCGCGAACGCGGGTCGATGTCGATGCGGTAACTCGCCGGTTCAATCCCCGCCATCGCGGACTTTTGATCGGTCAAACAATTCGCATCTTCGTCGGCCTCTTGGCGATACTTGGAAGGGGTACAGCCCGCCGTGACACAGAAAATTGCCATCAGCAGCACCATCGCCAACCGCGCGCACAACTGCTTTCGCGCGGTTGCGCAACATCTCCCACTCAGGATATTCCCTGAAACGATGCTGAACATGTTGTGATAAGACGAGAAGATCGTTTGGTCCGAGAGGCGTCGAACCAGGGTAGACAAGGTATTGCTCGCGGCTTGTCCTTAGAGCTAGCAAGCCCCGACGAAAAAGCACACTACTATAGAGTTGTTCGGACCCCGCTAGGGGGTGACTTGAAGAATGCAGTCACTTATGCGGATAGCAGACATTATGAGCAAGCTAGCACTTGAAATAGTGCTGTCTCTTCGCAACCACGACAAAGGCGAGCGATTCGGCGTAAGCTGCCAATCGCTGTTCTCATTCCATGCGCTAAAGCCATGGGTTTCCCCATAACGTGCCATGGAAACCAGTCACAATGGCAAGCGAGCTTCATAGCCTGCTGCGGGCTTGAAGTTTTCATCGCAAAATAGCACTCCCGGTTGGTGGGATTGGATGCGTTGAACCACCTCGCAACAAAAAAACCCTCACCATCAGGCAAGGGTTTTGGAAACGGAGAGGACAGGATTTGAACCTGCGAACCAGGTTTCCCCGGTCACCGATTTAGCAAACCGGCGCATTCGACCACTCTGCCACCTCTCCAGGTGCTATCCCAGCAGGATCGGCCCACGGAATATCGTCAATTCCCCCAGACCAATTCAGCCTAATTTTAGATCAATCGTCGGGCGCTGCAAGTGGGGCTGAAAAACTACTCCCCTGGGGCCTCAGCCAGCAGCATGGACAGCGATTTGCATCCGGTAGAACGACCGCCAAATAAAGACCAGCGACAGCAGCCCGAGGATCGCGCCGATGGTGACACTGGTGGTCGGATCCATTTCAATCGCCAGTTCCACGGCCAGCAGACCAAAGAGCGTGGTGAACTTGATCACCGGGTTGAGGGCCACCGAGGAAGTGTCCTTGAACGGATCGCCGACCGTGTCGCCGACGACCGAGGCATCGTGCAGCGGAGTTCCCTTTTCGCGGAGCTCGACTTCCACGATTTTCTTGGCGTTGTCCCAAGCACCGCCGGCATTGGCCATGAAGATCGCTTGATAGAGTCCAAAGATGGCTATCGAGAACAAGTACCCAATAAAGAAATGAGCATTGATGCACGCGAACGACAGAGTCATGAAGAACAACGCGAAGAAAATATTGAACATGCCTTTTTGGGCATAGAGAGTGCAGATTTCGACAACCCGTTTGCTGTCTTCGATGGACGCCCGCTCCGCTCCATCGTCGAGATGAATATGCTCCTTGATGAATTCCACCGCGCGATAAGCACCGGCACAGACCGCTTGAGTCGAAGCACCCGTGAACCAATAAATCACCGCCCCACCAGAAATGAGGCCGAGCATGAAGGGAGGATACAACAGAGAGAGTTTTTCCATATCCGTCGTGAGCCCCTGAGTCAGGACCACGATGATCGAGAAAATGAGGGTCGTCGCACCGACGACTGCCGTACCGATGAGCACCGGCTTGGCCGTGGCTTTGAACGTGTTGCCGGCACCGTCGTTTTCTTCCAGGAATTGTTTGGCTTTGACAAAGTCAGGAGTAAAACCGAAATCTCTTTTGATCTCTTTCTCGATACCGGGCAGTTTGGCAATTCTCGAAAGCTCGAACACGCTCTGCGCGTTGTCGGCTACGGGGCCATACGAATCGACGGCGATCGTGACGGGCCCCATGCCCAAAAAGCCGAACGCAACCAAACCAAAAGCAAACACCGCCGGAGCGATCATAAGAGCTTCGAGTCCAAATAGACTTACCCCGTAGGCAATCGCCATGAGAGCGACGATGGTCAGCCCCATCCAAAACGCACTAAAGTTTCCCGCCGTGAGACCGGAGAGAATATTGAGCGAAGCCCCGCCTTGCCGCGAGGACTCGACGACTTCTTTCACATGCATGGAATGTGTGGAAGTGAAAATCTTGACAAGCTCAGGGATAATCGCTCCGGCCAAAGTGCCACAAGAGATGATCGTCGAGAGCTTCCACCATAAGGTGCCGTCGCCGAGTTCCGCGATCAACAAGTAAGACATCACATAAGTGACAGCCACGGAAATGATCGACGTAATCCACACCAACCGCGTCAGCGGAGCCTCAAAATCCATATGAGTCTCATTGGCATATTTCGCCCGAGCCAAGGCCTGATTCACGGCATACGCCAGGATGCTCGTGGCGATCATCATGATGCGCATCATGAAAATCCAGACCAGCAACCGCACTTGCACTTGTGTCGCAGCAACCGTGGCAGCGGCCACTTGATCCTGGGTAGCCGCAGCTACGGTCACGCCATCCGGCAGATACGATGTCGTATCCGAAGGAATCACTGCCAACAAAATAAAGGTAATCAGTGCCACGCCCGTCACGCCATAGGTTTCAAATCCATCGGCCGTGGGGCCGACGGAATCGCCGGCGTTGTCGCCCGTGCAATCGGCGATCACGCCAGGATTGCGGGCATCGTCTTCCTCGATATGGAACACGATTTTCATCAGGTCGGCACCGATGTCAGCGATCTTCGTGAAGATGCCCCCCGCGATCCGAAGAGCCGCGGCACCGAGCGATTCGCCGATGGCAAAACCGATGAAACATGCCCCGGCATAGTCTCCGGGGATGAAGAGCAGAATCGCGAGCATGATCGCCAGCTCGACGCTGATCAGCAACGTGCCAATGCTGATACCCGCTTGAAGAGGAATGGAATAAGCCGGCAACGGCTTTCCCGCCAAGCAAGCAAACGCCGCCCGTGAGTTGGCATAGGTGTTGATGCGAATACCAAACCAAGCGACGAAATAGCTACCCGCGATACCAACCAGGCTAAACAACACAATGACGCTAACCTTGAGTGGCTCAAAGTCTCGCAGCCAACCGAAGTAGAAGACCATGACCGTCCCGATAAACAACTCGAGGATCAGAATGAACTTACCCTGAGTAAACAGATAGGTCTTGCAGGTTGCGTAGATAAGCTCCGAGATTTCGCGCATCGAGCGATGCACGGGAAGATTGCGGAGCTTGACAAACATGCTCAGCCCGAACAACATGCCGAGCCCGCAAACCCCCAGGCCGCCCAACAGCCAGTGTCGGCCATTGATTCCCAGAAAAAGTTCAGTGGAAACGTCGGGAAGAATGAGGTCCGCTTCACCAGCACTCGCCGCGGATGCAATCAATCCAATGACCGCCGTGAGCAAGCAACGCACTATCGAAAAAAACATTGAGATTCCTGGCTCTTTATTTTGGAAAACTAGTGTCGTGTCGCGCTTAGTGCTGGGCGGAACGAAAAGCTCCGCAGCAGTGAGACTCGCTGCGATCAGAGCTCCCCCAACCTGAACAGTTCCAAGCTACCGAAAAATAGGATACGCAACTCCCCAGAACCACCTAGATAACCGGAAAAGCGACCGTTTTGGATCGAAGAACCCCAGCAAAGTCCGGCCTGGCGGTTACAGTTTGCAAGATTGTAATCCTAAGCAAGAGCGAAGTTTAGATTGACTCACGAAGTCAGTCAACCGGAGGAGAGGGGGTGGAAAACACACAGATCAGCGAACTGAAGGTGCTGGATTGAACAATCGGGCCAGATCGTCGACCCAGCATTCCAGCAGAGTGGCCTGATTCGCGTTCCGATCCAGCTCTTCCTCGGCCAGGATGCAGCGATCCATGGCGGCCAGTAAGCGCGAATTTGGTGCGCGATTCGTTGAAACTTGAGCATTCTGGCCTCGTAGTTGGGCTCGGAGGTGTTCGATCACGAGAGCAAACGCCGGTCGCAAACGCTGCCGTTTTGCCTCGGGCTCGGCTCCGGCTTCACTTACAAAATCGTTAAGAATGGCAACCAACCGTGTACCATCAAGAACGGGAGTAGCAAATTGACGCAACAGACGTGTGCGGAATTCGCTAAGGTTCATGGCAAGAATCTCACCGGCTGTCTGCAAACTGCCGCCAGATTCCACCGCAAGTGGCGAGGCCTCTTGTTCGCTGGCCACAATTCCCTGGTCAACCAACAAGCGGCTCACAATATCCGTGGGCAGCGGCTCGAAGCGAACCACTTGAGTTCGGGAAAGAATCGTGGGCAATTGGCGGCTACGGTTCGTACCGATGAGAATCAGCACGGCGCCGGGCGGGGGTTCTTCCAGGGTCTTGAGCAGACAGTTCGCGCTCTCGGTGTTAAGCCCATCGGCATCGTCGATGATCGCCACTCGGCGTCGGCCCATCATCGGTCTCAGCCCGATCTTGTGACACAACCCCTCTTGGTGACGGTGCTCACGATCACCCAGAAAGATGTTGATCGACAACTCACGTTTCCCCACTGGCAAGCCCACAATATCGACATCGGGGTGCGTGCCCGCGTCCATCAGCCGACAGGACTCGCACTGGTTGCATGGAGCGAGATCGGCCTCCGCCGTATTCGCGCAAAGCAAAGCCTTGGCCAGCTTCAAGGCAAACGTCCGTTTCCCCACTCCCGCGGGACCAAGAAAGAGATAACTCGACGCGAGCCGACCGCTGGTGAGACTGCGGCGGAATCGCTCGACGACCGCGTCATGTCCATGAATATCTTGCCACATGAAATTGATGCTAACAGTTAGACAAATCGGCTGACAAGTGGACTCCTTTATTTGCCGGTCATAGAGGGACGCACCAAGAGTTGAGTACAATTCATAAAACAGGATCTCTGCATTTATGTCCGCCCCCCTTTCTCCAACTCGACTCTTCATCTGCGATGGTTGCCAAGCCACGCTCCCCTATGAACCGGCCAATGCGGGTAAAAAATGTCGCTGCGGCCAATGCGGCAAGATTCTCATTGTTCCCAGCCCACAGGCTGAGGCAGAAGTAAAACCCGAAGTGCCCGCGCCTCCGAGCTATATCGAGTTTTGGTGCCGAGTGTGTGACACGCGACTGGTGGCCAATCGTGCTGATGCGGGCAAAAAAGCCAAATGCCCGGAATGTCACGCAACGAATGTTGTTCCCCAACCGAAGCAGGCAGAACCAATCCGCCAACCGCCAGCCATGAGCGGGCAGCAGTATGGCGTGTGGGAAGTGAACAAGGCCCCTGATCCGGAAAACCAGCGTGCGGCCCAACCGAAGTTGTTCCCCGTCTATTGCCGCGTCTGCGACACGCTGATGTACGCCCAGCTTAAGCACGTTGGTGGCCAATTAAAATGCCCCGATTGCGGCGCACTCACGAAGGTGAAGGAACCACCCAAAGAAGTCGAGAAGAAATCACCGCTCGTCCCGGCGGGGCAAGAATATAAACTTGACCCCACGCAACTTATCGTAGCTAGTCCGGTGCCGGAGTATGTCGAGCGGTTGAAACGCGAGAGCAAAGTCGCAGTTGAGAAGGTAGCGAAGCAACGTGAAGAAGAACGTCCGAAAATGCCACGCCTGCCGACGCTTAACGGCGTGTGGTCGATGCTGATCAAGGAGCCGGTTCCAGCGTGGTGGGTGGGGACATCAGCGGTAGGAATCGTAGTCGCGGGATTGGCGATCGAAGCGGCAACTATCAAAGGTGGTGGGATTTCAGCCATGTATATGCTGTGCTGCATAGTCGCGGCGATCATCATTGGTGTTCTGTTTTGGATCGCGCCTATAGCCGCCATCTGGTGCGCGATCGTCGCGGAAAGCTCCGAGGGACACAAGAAGCTGCACGTTTCCCCTAGCCCCTGGATCTTCGAATCCTTCCCGGAGATATTTTACATCTTCTTTCCAATCGCGCTGAGCTTGATACCAGCTTTCGCCACGATGCAGTTTGTACCGTGGCAATATTCGACGGCCGTCGGCAGCGTTAGCATGTTGGTTTTCTTTCCCGTACTGCTACTTTCCACCTTTCAAGAAAGTACGCCGATGGGCGTGTTTTCGGCAAGGATTTGGGGAAGTCTCGCGATTCGGCCAGCCTATTGGCTGTTGTTTTATGTCGAGTCGGCAAGTATTTGGGCCGCGGGAGTGGTTACCTGTGCAAACATACTTCTGTTTGCAGAAGGTTGGATATTGGCTGCCGTGCCGATCGCCCTGGCGACGGGTTTCGTTTATTTCCGCGTCTTGGGCCGGTTTGCCTGGTGGCTCGCCGAATCGCTGCCAGAAAAAAAAGAGCCAGAGATCGAACCGCGATACAAACGATTCGGTTAGTTCTCAGGAAAAATAGCGCACAGCGTTGTGAAACACGGCGAGACCCTGGCCTTCGCCACGTTCCTCATGACGTGTCCACTGCGGATGCTGCGTGAAATCGACGAACCGTTCCGGGTGCGGCATCAGGCCGAAAACGCGCCCTGTGGTATCACACATTCCAGCCACGTCGGCAATCGCACCGTTGGGATTGTACGGCGCAGCCATGCCGCCAATGTTTGCATAGCGCAACACCAATTGGCCGTTCTGCTCGAATCGAGTCAAAGAGCTTTCATCACGAACGACGAACTTTCCTTCCGCGTGAGCAATCGGCAGCACGAGCGTCTCCAAGCCTTGCAAGAAGACACAGCGGTTTCCGGATGTTTGCAAGCCGACCCAGCGATCCATAAATCGGCCCGAGTCGTTCCAAGTGAGTGAAGCCGCAGGGCCGATTGCATCGTCGGTGTCCAAGAGCCCCGACTTGATGAGCACTTGAAAGCCGTTGCAAATACCAAGAATGAGTTTGCCCGCCTCGCGAAATTCACGGAGAGCATCAGCTAAATGATGCCGAATCTGATTGCCAAAAATACGCCCGGCGGCAACGTCGTCACCGTAACTGAATCCCCCCGGGATACAGAGCACTTGGTAGTCGGCAGCCAATCGCGGGTCTTCGAGAAAACGATTCAAATGAACTACGTCCGAAATCCCGCCAGCAAGCCGAAACGCATGCGCGGTCTCAGCATCACAATTGGTGCCAGGAGCTCTGAGGATTAATATTTTTGGCTGTGACATAGTCAAATCGGTTCTACCAAGCGAGTGGTTGTTTCCAGGCGGCTTTTAACGCATTGAGTTCCGCGTTGATCCATGCAGAGGCACCCTGCTGTTCAGCGATACGCAACCGGAGCTCGGGTTGGGTGCGGCCCACACTGGCGTGCATAACGCTGGACATTACCGTTTCAAACTTGTCGGCTTGTTCGTGTCGAACTTCACAGAGGAACCGAGTATTCGATTCGCTAAACAGCAGTGTCACTGGCGAGAGCGTTTCACCACCGGTGGGAACCTTAACCAATTCGATTTCTGCCCCGATGCCACCAGCGAAACACATCTCGGCTGCCGCCACGGCGAGGCCACCTTCGCTCAAATCATGGCAGGCACGAACCAACCCCTGTGAAATCGCACGATGCAAGGCGGCAAAGGTTTGCTTGGCGACTCTGGGATCGACTTGAGGTACATCGCCGCCCGAAATTTCGTGAATCAACGCAAAGTGTGAACCGCCGAGTTCGTCCTTCGTTTCACCCACCAGGTAAAGTAAACTGTCGGCATGCTTGAGGTCCATTGTCACTGTTTGCGAAACGTCGGCGATTTGGCCCATCGCGCTAATCAACAGCGTCGGCGGAATCGCGATCGTTTGCTTCTCGCCCATCGAATCGACAAAACTGAATTCATTGTTGAGGCTGTCCTTCCCGCTGATGAAAGGAGTTTCCAAAACGAGTGACAAATCATGACAAGCGAGCGCCGCGCGGACCAGCGAGCCAAGCGTTTCACTCTTCTCGCAATCGCCCCAACAGAAATTGTCCAAGAGCGCAATGCGGCTTGGATCGGCACCCACCGCCACGCAGTTGCGCATTGCTTCGTCGATGGCACTGGCAGCCATGTGATAGGTGTCGAGATCGCCATAGCGGGGATTCATGCCGCAGGAAATTACCACGCCACGTCGCGAACCAAGCACGGGCCGGACAATCGCGGCGTCGCTCGGGCCGTCGCTCGCCAAGCCGACAAGCGGCTTGATGACGCTGCCACCCTGCACTTCGTGGTCATACTGACGAATGATCCATTCCTTACTCGCCACGTTATAACTGCCTAAGATGCGGCACAAATCGGTGGTGAGATCGTGACCCAGCATCGGCAATTCGAGCGGTTGGACTTGTGGGGGATTGAAACTCGCGGAGCGAATCACCGGTGGGCGGCCGTTGTGCAAGAGATCCATCGCTAAATCACCGACGACGTGTTCGCCGTATTTCAGAACCAGTCGACCCGTGGGTGCAAACTTGCCAATGACCGTCGCTTCAACCCCTTCGGCCTCGCACAGGGCGTGAAGTTCCTCCCACGACTCCGGCGGCACGCTGATGACCATCCGCTCTTGGGCCTCGGAAATCCATATCTCGGTATAGGAGAGTCCCGCGTATTTTACAGGGGCACGGTCAAGCCAGACTTCGGCCCCGATTTCTTCCCCCATTTCGCCGACGGCACTGCTGAATCCCCCCGCCCCGCAGTCGGTGATCGCGCTATACAGCCCGCGATCGCGAATGGCGAGCAGCACATCGAGCACTTTTTTCTCTTCGACGGCATTGCCGATCTGCACGGCTCCACCGGAGAGCGATTCGCTTTCGTGAGTCAGTTCCGCGCTCGAGAATGTCGCGCCGTGAATGCCGTCGCGGCCCGTGCGGCCGCCGACGCTCACGATCAAATCGTTGGGCTGTGGTTTCTTGAAAGATTTGTCCACAGGAATCAAACCGACGTTGCCACAGTAAACAAGCGGATTTCCCAAGTAGCGCGGATCGAAGTAGACGGCTCCATTCACGGTGGGAATCCCCATGCGGTTCCCGTAGTCGCGCACTCCACTCACCACGCCACGCATCACCTGTTTCGGATTCAGAACCCCCGGCGGAAGATCGTCCGTCGGCGTATCGGGTGGGGCAAAGCAAAACACGTCGGTGTTGCAGATCGGTTTCGCACCCATGCCAGTACCCATCGTGTCGCGGATTACGCCGCCGATACCTGTGTTGGCCCCGCCGTAAGGCTCCAATGCCGACGGATGGTTGTGCGTCTCGACCTTGAAGCAAATATTGAAATCATCGGTGAACCGCACGATCCCCGCGTTATCACGGAATACACTGACGCACCAATCCTCGTCGCCCCATTGTTTTCGCAATTTGTTGGTCGCGGCGAAAATGGTTTCCTTGAGCATGTTGTCGAATTGCCGTTCGCCTTGTTCGTCGCGATAGGCGATCCGACCCGCGAGCGTCTTGTGGCTGCAATGCTCGCTCCAGGTTTGGGCGAGGGTTTCCAACTCGATGTCGGTTGGCTCGCGACCCAACTCGGCAAAATGCTTTTGGATTGTCTGCATCTCGGCGAGTTGCAAATAAAGCTGTCCCTCGCGGCTGCGCTTCATCAGGCCGGCGTCGTCTAAATCCTTAAGAGCGACCGTGCAGAGTTGGAATTGATAGTCGCTCCCCAATTGCAACCGATCAAACGGCAGCGGACCGACAATTGTTTGCTCAATGGCGTCGTTGGCGAGGATGCGGTTACTGATCGCGGCGAGTTGCTGCTGGGTGGCACCATCAATCCAATACTTGCGGAGGGTGCGAAGCGATGAGAGCGAATAGCCAAAATCTCGCACCGCCGCTTCCGCGCTCTGGGCAACCGGATCCATGACTCCCGGCTTCAACAAGACCTGCAGCAGCGCTGCCCCGTTGCCGTTGGGTGAAGCAGACAATGCCGCTTGACTGACTTGGCCCACGACCGGGCGCTCCACGGTTGATTCCGCAAACAACTCGCTGGCCAACCGCTCGGCCTGAGCCTCATCAAGCGAATCGCTCTCGAGCAGGAAACCCCGCGCGGAGTGGATCACCAAATTGTGACCAATTCCCAATTCTGAAGCGACTGCGGCAATGCGCTCGGCTTCATGGTCGGGCAGTCCAGGGAGCGGGTGGATGTCAATTTCCCAGAGCATCTCGAATCTGTTTCGCTTGGTGGAGGGTTTTTTGGAGTTGAGACCACTCGCCGGTGGCCATTTGAGCACGCATTTCTTGAAGCTGGGCGATCAATCTGTCGAGCGCCGGCAACATGTCAGCCAAGTTTTGGCTGAAAATCTGAGTCCACAATTCCGCATCACCGGCGGCCACGCGGGTTGTGTCGGCCCAACCCGTCGCGGCGAGTGGCAAATACTCTTGAGCGGTGCATTTCGCCAGGGCCGAGGCCACCAAGTGTGGTAAATGGCTCGTCGCGGCAAGGGCTTGGTCATGCTCTTTGGGAGACATGACATGAACCGTGGCCCCCAAAGATTGCCAAAATTCCCGCGCAATTTCTAGCACCTCCGCAGAAGTGGCTTTGGTGGGGGTAACCACGACCGTTCGGCCTTCAAGCAAATCTTCGCGGGCATTCTCGGGGCCGGTGCGATGATCGCCGGCCAAAGGATGGCTGCCGACAAAGTTTGGGGATTTCCCAGCAAGTCGTGCATCGACTTCCCGGCAAATCAAGCCTTTGGTGCTGCCTGCGTCGGTAATGAGCCGAGCCAAGGGTGCCGCTGCCGCGACTTGGCACACCTGCTCGGCAATCGAATCCACGGGAGTCGCAACCACAATGACCTCGGCATTGGCCACACCCTCCCCCAAGTCGGTGGTGGCTCGGTCGATGGCTCCCACGGCGAGGGCTTTATTAAGGGTGGCTTGATTTCGCCCGACGCCTGTAACATTCCCGGCCAATCCGCGCTTACGTAGAGCAAGGCCAATCGATCCGCCGATCAGTCCGACACCGACAATGGCAACATTCCTGGCGTTGGGCATGCGAACGTGGGAAATATGGCTGGTTTAGCCCGCTTGGGGCTTGATAAAAACAACGATTCAACCACGGCAATTGCCGTTGGGGGCATTCTAGCAAAGCGTGCGAAGATTGCAGGGGGCTAAACTGAAGTTCGGAGATGCGATAATCTCGCTCGTTGGTACGCCCCTTGCAATCGTTAGATTCTACGGCTAGAGCAGAAGTTCGCCCTGCGGAACTGCTCTACCCAAAGCGGAACAAAATAGCAAAAAATAATGGTTTTAGTTAAATCAATTCTTCGCTCTTACGTAATTACTGCGGTAAACTAACCTACGCCTTACTACACTTGGGTACTGCTTGCTAGCAGGGAAAGTTTTTGATCATGTTCGTTGCAAAGGGATTTGCGCAATCAGGCCGTTCACTTTTTTCAGGGACATCTGCCATGTTGCGCACTATTTTCGTGGCCCTCGTCGTGGCCGCCAATTTCGCCGTCGGTCAACTCGCCGCTCAAGATTGGGCCGAGAAAATGTTCAACAAAGTTGAGCACGACTTCGGCACGGTCGCTCGTGGAGCGGAAACCATTTACCGCTTCGAGATTACCAATCTCTACAAGCAGCCGATGAAGATTCTTGGCGTGCGTTCGAGTTGCGGTTGCACCTCGCCGACCATCGAGAACAACACCATTAACACTTATCAGAAGGCATTCTTGGTCGCCAAGTTTAATACTCACACTTTCGTGGGTTTGCACGGGGCGACCCTCACCGTCTCGTTTGGCGCACCGTATCCAGCCGAAGTACAGGTCCGCGTGCATGGCAATATCCGGGGCGACGTTGTTTTCAGCCCTGGTGCGATTGAATTCGGCAAAGTTGACGAAGGCGAGCTCCGCGAGCAGCGTATCAATGTCAGTTATGCCGGCCGTGCCGACTGGAAGATTGTCGATATCACGAATGATAATGACTACTTTGAAGTTGAAATGGCAGAAGCTCCCCGCACTTCGGGCAAAGTGAATTACAACCTGACCGTGCGGCTCAAGGACAACGTGCCGGTCGGTTTCATCAAGGATCAGCTCACAGTCGTCACGAACGATCGCCGCACGGATAGCCAACGGATTCCGTTGTTTGTTGGTGGACATGTCGTGCCGGAAATCTCCGTGACTCCCGAGACTTTGGTGCTTGGCAATGTAAAGGCCGGCGAGCCGATCACCAAGAAAGTGGTGGTACGCGGCAAGAAGCCGTTCAAGATTCTTGATGTGAACTGCGGTGACAACTGCTTTAGCTTTAATACCGATCAAGAATCGAAAGAGTTGCACTTGGTCGAAATCACATATCGCCCCGGCGATCAGGCTGGTCCGGTGAAGGTGCCCGTCACCATCACGACGGACCGCCCTAATCGTACGGCGGGTCTGACCGTCTCTGCCGAAGTGATAGCACCCCCGACCCCGCCAGCCAGTCAGGTGGAAGTCGAAGTGGGGAAACAATCGGTTATTGAGTCGAACGATGCTCAAGTTGCCGAGACTGCTAGCGTGCAGTAACGGCAGCGTTGACACCAGCGGCAGCCACCGCCATAATCCCCGCCCAAATCTCGCGATTCCGCTTCGATTCGTAAGCGGAACCGCGTATTGATTTCTTTTCTCCACGAGTGGCTGTTGAATCGCATGGACGCGGTCTTCACACGATCTTTGTATGCCCTTTGCGCTGCGTGGCTGACGCTGCTCATGGCGTTGCCTGCGCACGCGGCTGATCCATTCGACGAAGAATCGCGTGGCAAGGCCTCGACATTTGATTTCAAGGTCGATGAAGAGAGCGAAGTCAATGCTCCCGAGGCTGCGGAATTCGATCAATGGGAGCCGCTCGTCGAGCAAGAACCGCTGGCAGACAACACCGTCAAGTGGAACGACCCCTCGGTGAAAACGATTGACTGGGTCCGCCACTTCGGTTTTCGCCATTCCTCGACCGACGGCCGTCACACTGGCAAAGGCGTCCCCTTGGAGGGCACGAGTTGGCTCAATCGCCCCTATCACGCGGATTGGTTTCTCGGCACGCTCACCGGCGATGAGTTGATCGCGGGGCGAGTTAATCTCGACAATGAGTTGATCGCCGGACTGCGGATCGGTTACGACTTTGATTACTTCTGGGGGCTCGAATGGCGGTTTGGTTGGTCGCATCCCAACATGGACCTCGAAGGGGTTAATGCCACGCCTGCCGACGGCTCTTACTTTATCAGCGACGTCGATCTCAAGTATTATCCGTGGGGCGATTCCAAAGTTCGGCCTTACGGACTGCTGGGCGCGGGGTTGGCGCGGATTGATTTCGTGGATGACTTGAGTATCAGCCGCAACGTGACACTGGCCACGATGCCGTTTGGCGTGGGCGTGGAGTTCCATCAATTTCCTTGGCTTGCCTGGCGGCTGGAAGTGCTCGACAACCTCGGCTTTGGGTCGGACGACGTCGAGACGGTCAACAATTTCTCCTTGACCGCGGGCATGGAGTTACGACTCGGCGCGCGGCCGCAATCGTATTGGCCTTGGCGACCGGGTCGGAAGGTGTGGTAGGCAAGTGCTTGTCAGTCCAGTTGCCTACTGGCGTCGCACACGCGGGTCAGCGGTGGGGACACACAACATGTTGTGGCTCCGCCCTGGCTTCGGGGCCGCTCTTGAGACTCTAATTTACCAGTTTACGTCGATTGGCGGGGTGGTGAAAATGTCTATAGGTAGTAGTTGGTTTGGTCAGACCCACTAGATGATGTGGTTTGCCAAGAAAAAACTCGCGATTTTAACGTTGTCGGACCCAATTCCCACGAATTGTCGTTGCCTTGCCAACCCAATATTCAAGGAAACGCCATCTGAACATAATTTAGCGCATCGCTGATTTTATCACAAACGGGTGGCCAATTTTAGCCGTTACTTTTGGCCGCGCGCTTGGGGAAGCTGACCGAGGAGACCGAGCGTTATTTGTGTCCGAACGATTGTTTGTTTGTCATTCGTTCCGTTTTTCTTCTGCCGAATGGACACAGTCACCCCTTCTGGGCGGGCCAGTTGCCGATGTCAATCTGATTTTTCTTGATCATCTCAGCCCGTTTGCGAAGTTTCTTGTCAGTCAGCGGGAAGAGAAAATCGTACATCTCGGGATGACATCCCATTGCCGCATAAGTCAACGGACTCTCGCCGTAAATATCTCTTCGATTGATGTCCGCCCCGCGTTCGAGCATCCACTCGACGATCTCCTTGTGGTTTTTGTTGGCAGCACGCATAAGGGCAGTCTTGCCGTCTTCATTGATGGCATTAACCGATAACCCGTTTCTCACTAAACCATAAACAACTTCGGCATGTCCGCGCGTGGCTGCAAGAATGAGCTGATTTACTTCTTCCGAGGTTTCCCCTTGCGAGCGAAAAGCCAAAACAAGTTTAGCTCTCTCTCTTTCCTTGGCTGTGGAGATAGGCATTAAAAGTTCGCAAACCTCGATGTGGTTTTTGTCAGTCGCCAAGAATAGTGCTGTGTTTGCGCTCTCGTCTTTGAGCTTCGGATTGGCACCGCGCTGCAAGAGCTCTTTGACAATGTCCACATGCCCACACGCTGCGGCGATCATCAACGGTGTACCACCATCCTCATCCCGCACGTTGATTTCGGCGCCGGCCTTCAATAACTCCTTTACAGATGTCAAGGAGCCACTCTCGACGGCCGCTGTCAGAGGTGGGGTAACTGTTTGGCAGAAATTAGGATCAGCTCTCAGTTCCAACAGCAGTCGGACCATGGCCGAATCTCCTCTGGAAGCAGCTATCGTTAATAGACATTCGTCGCTGTCGGGGAACGATCGATTCGGATCAGCCCCCTCCGCGATGGCTTGACGTAGCCCCGTTTGATCGCCTGTTTCAACTAGCTCCCATAAGTTCATTGAATCGTCCAACTTGCTTTGCTCTTCTTAGAAGATAGAAGGGAAGACAAAAAGGGGCAGAACGTAATGGCCAAAGCAAGAAAACGTGAGCTCGTGACAATGGCTCGGATCGTGATGATGGCGGACTTGCTTGCGATGGGGTGGAAGGTTGCTCATGCAGTGAATATAAGCTTGACGTCGGTGAGAATCCACAAGAAATCTGATTACAAGCAGCCGCTGAGAAGGCACTGCTGGACAAGCCAGCAGTGGCACCCTGCCCTTGAAGCAAGAAAACCACTGTTTCCGCACCGGGATGGTGCTGCTCTGTATGGTGGACAGGGGTTGGTTGGTGATGCCAGAATGGTTGCGTTGTTTCCACGAGAAGCGCGGTGCCGACCAACGCGGAGCGTCGGTGCCCGCCGTGGCGCTGTGTTGTCTTGAGCGCGGTGCGAGCACCGCGGCTAAATAGGTATCGATTGTGATTCATTTTGGCTGATACTTCTAAAACACCTCTGAAGTTTGCCGTTGTGGGGGGCGGGATTTCTGGGCTGACGGCTGCGTATCGATTGACCAAGCTGCTGCCGCAGGCGCGGGTCGAGATTTTTGAAGCGAGTGATCGGCTGGGTGGGGTGCTCGCCACGCACGGCGAGGGCGATTTTCTTATCGAGCGCGGGGCGGACAGTTTTATTACCCGGGAGCCTTGGGGCCGCGAATTGTGCGAGGAGTTGGGACTCAGCGGCGAGTTGATTCCGACCAACACGGCCCACCGTCGGGCGCTCGTGCTGCACTATGGCAAACTGCATCCCGTGCCGGCGGGGTTTGTGCTGATCCGTCCGCAACGGCTATGGCCCATCATCAAAACTCCGCTCTTGAGTTGGCCGGGGAAATTGCGGTTGATCGCGGAGCGTTGGCGAAAGCCTCCGCAGGGCATCGATCACGATGGATTTGATGACAACTTGGCTCACTTCGCCTCGGAGCGGTTGGGCCGGGAAGCGTTTGAACATTTGGTCGAGCCGTTGGTGGCGGGGATTTACACGGCTGATGCAAACCAACTGAGCGTGGCGGCAACGATGCCGGAGGCATTGGAAGCTTTGCGGAAAAATGGGACGCTTTGGCAGCGCGATCAAGTGGATGCTGAAGCTTCTAGCGGGGCGCGGTATGGGAGTTTTGTGACGCTGCGCGGGGGGATGGGGCGGCTGGTGGAGGCGCTCAGAGCATGTTTGCCAGCGGAAGCGATCCATTTGAATCAATCGGTGGAGAAAATTTCGCACGATGAGGTAGGCAACTGGCGTTTGCGTTTTGCCGACGGGACGAGTAGTGAATCCTATGCGGGGGTGGTGTTGGCGGTGCCCGCGCCGCGAGCGGCGGCGCTGATTGGGGAGATTGATGCGCTACTGGCGGGGCTGCTTGGTGAGATTTCCTATGCGAGTAGTGCCGTGGTGAGTTTTGCGTTTCGTGGGGATCAAATCGAACGGAAATTGGATGGGTTTGGGTTTGTCGTGCCGAAGATTGAGAATCGCGACATTATTGCCGCGAGTTTTTCGAGCGTGAAATTTCCGGGACGCGCGCCCGACGAGATGGTGCTGATTCGGACCTTTCTCGGCGGTGCCTTGCGGCCGGATTTGGTTGACTTGCCGGATGCGGAACTCGAGCGGATCGCGCTCGCGGAGCTGACCGACATTCTCGGCATTAGCGGCCCACCGACGATGATCGATGTGGTGAAGTGGCGCGAGAAAATGCCGCAGTATCGGGTGGGGCATTTGGAGTTGGTGCAGAAAATCGAAGAGCGCGCTGCCGGGGTGGCTGGGTTGGCGCTGGCTGGCAACGGTTATCGGGGCGTGGGTATTCCGTACTGCGTGCGGAGTGGCGATGAGGCGGCGCGACGTGTTACTGAGCGGTTTTTGAGTTGACCCGGGGAGCGCCGGCCCCGCTTTAGTTGAGCGTTAAGCTTGCGCCGGTTTCATCGCTGGTGAACTGGGCTGTGAGGCTGTTATCACTTGCCGCTCCGAGAGCAACATCATCCTCGGGTTCTTCTGCCAGAAGCAATTGCTGGATGGCAACAGCCAGGGAAAAATCTTGCGCTAACTCGGGATCATCCGCTAAGGCGGATTCAATGAGCGCTTTCTGGGGGTGCTCGCCGACGACTTCCAGGCGACCGTCGATTGCCGAGATACGCAGTTGCAACGGCTCGGTGAGTTCGACACCGGCGGATGCCAGGGCTTGCTCAATTCTGGTTGCCAGATTTTGTTGGAGTTCCGGCAAAGCGGTCTGCATGTCCGCGATTGGCACCGCGGGCTGTTCGTCGCTCGCGGCGGAGAGAGAATCGGCCACCGCGTGCAGCACCGCCGAGAACGGTTCCGCCAAGGTGTTGAAGGTGCGCTCCAACAGATTCCCCGCCGTGTTAACGGCCGAGGGAGCAGCCAGACCTAACAAGACCGGTTCCATGGAAGATTTCCCGCAGGCTACACCGTCATTCCCGAGAAAACTGCAAAGTGGTAGGCACACTCCGTGTGCCGTAACCGCCTTGGTGAAATCACCGCGTTTTCTCGCGGCCGCCACGGCACACGGAGTGTGCCTGCTACATTCAGGCGGGCTCGCTACTCGGGAAAGATCGTCGCGGGGAGGGAGGTGCGATGAGGAAATCTACGCGGAGTTTGCGGACGCTAGCGTTATTATGAAGTCGCCATTGACCCGGGGAGCGCCGTCCCCGGGCTTGGGGGAAGTTTTATTG
>Ga0163152_10000089_pt1 | contig 141592 bp, 145 predicted proteins | sample OliLakLV19MP8IB2_FD_148635 | JGI IMG/M metagenome (GOLD analysis project Ga0163152, IMG submission 148635) | Freshwater microbial mat bacterial communities from Lake Vanda, McMurdo Dry Valleys, Antarctica - Oligotrophic Lake LV.19.MP8.IB-2 | ecosystem: Environmental > Aquatic > Freshwater >... | reverse complement strand
ATGAACCCCCTCCCCTCAAGGGGAGGGGGTTCATTGCGCTTTGCGCGATTTTGCTGCTCGCATCTTGCGGCCCGCAGCTCGGCTCACTCGAACGCGGCGAGGAAGGCCGCGTCGTCCGCGCTTACAATGGCGACACGCTTGAGCTCGACTCAGGCCTGCGCATCTTTCTTGCGGAAATCGACGCGCCGCGTGGCGAGGACGACTACGCCGCCCAATCGCAAGGCGAACTCGAAGCGCTAGTGTTGCATCGAGACGTGCTGCTCGCATATGGCGGCACGCGACGCTGGACAGCGCGGCCACGCGAAGGCCAAACCGAGACGCCGCCTGAGGCCGCGATCGCGCATGTGTTCGTGAAGAGCGAAGGCGGCCGCTGGTTTTGGCTGCAGCACGAACTGGTCACGCGAGGCGCAGCGTTTGTACGCCCGCGCCGCGACAACCACGCGCGCAGCGAAGATTTATTGGCGCTGGAAGCACGTGCGCGCGAACAAGAGCGGGGTTTGTGGGGGCGCCGCACGTACCGCCCGGAACGGCCAGAGCGGCTCCAAACCGCCGCACTGGCCTTTAACGGGAATTGTATGCGCGGCGATGCGCCCTATCGATTTATGGAGGCGCGCGTCAGCCGCGCCTTCGTGAGCGATGGCCGCGCCGCGCTCTTCTTTGGAATGGAGAATAGCCCGTTTGTCGCTGTGGTGTTCGGCGACAATTTCACGAACTGGGATGGGCCAGCGCTCGCTTCATTGACTGGCGCCGATGTCCGCTTGCGTGGCCCGATCGGCGTCTTTCGCGGTCAACCGCAGCTGTGCTTGGAGCACGCGTCGCAATTGGAAATACTAACGGAGAACTAGCCCACGTATCCTGCTGCCACCGGATCGCCCACGCGCGCAATCAGTGCGCGGCGGAGCTTCTCCAACGCGTTGCCCTCGATTTGACGGACGCGCTCTTTGGAAATCCCGAGCCGAGCGCCAAGCGCTTCAAGCGTCACCGTTTCCGGCACCAGCTTCCGTTCGCGGATGATCAGCTGCTCGCGCTCATTGAGTTCGCTCAGCGCCGCTTGCACCAGCGATGTGCGCGCGATGTCATCATGCGCTTCCATCACTTCGGCTTCGGGGCTCGCGGCGTTATCCGCCAACAGATCCTGCCACTCGCCGTCGCCATCTTCGGCGAGCGGCGCGTTCAACGAGCGATCCGGCGCTGACATGCGCGCGGCCATGGCGTCGACATCCTGTTCGGGCACGCCAAGCGCGCGCGCGACCTTGGCGCGCGAGTCGGCGCTGATGCCGCTTTCGTTGACGTCGCCGATTTTGGCGCGCAGGCGGCGCAGGTTGAAGAAGAGCGATTTCTGCGCCGAGGTCGTGCCGGTGCGCACGATAGACCAATTGCGTAGAACGAAATCTTGCATGGCGGAGCGTATCCACCACGAGGCGTAAGTGGAGAAGCGCACCTCGCGCTCCGGCTCGAACCGCGCCGCCGCTTGCATCAGGCCGACGCTGCCCTCCTGCACGAGATCGCTCATCGGCAGCCCGTAATGGCGGAAGCGCGCGGCCATTGCAATGACGAGTCGGAGGTAGGCTGTGATCAGCTCATTGAGCGCACGCTGATCGCCCTTTTCACGCCAGCGTTTGGCGAGATCGCGTTCATGATCGGCCGCCAAGAGCGGTGCGCGCATCGCCGCGCGCATGAACCGCTGCGACCCACGCTGAAGTTCGAGAGTTTCGGAGAGCGCCATACTGTCCTCTACGTTCGAGACGGCGACAGGTTCTTGAACGCAACGCGCCAATCCGCAGCCAGCACTTCACGAACGCGTGAAACCGGGTTTCGGCGCCAACGAAAAAGGCCGGGCTCACGCCCGGCCTTCTCGAATCTCAGAAATTTCACGCTTAAGCGGCGGCGGCGGTTTGCTTTTTCGCGGCCAGCGAGGTCGTCAGCTTCGCCACCGCATCGTCGCGGCTGATCTTGTCCACTGCCGCCAGTTCGCGGGCCATACGGTCGAGCGCGCTCTCATAGAGTTGGCGCTCGGAATAGGATTGTTCCGGCTGGTCCGACGCCCGGTGGAGATCGCGCACGACTTCCGCGATCGAGACGAGGTCGCCCGAATTGATCTTGGCTTCGTATTCCTGCGCGCGGCGCGACCACATGGTGCGCTTGATACGGGCCCGACCCTGCAACGTCTTCATGGCTTGATCGACCACAGCCGACGACGCCAGCGGACGCATGCCGCAGGACTTCGCCTTCGTGGTCGGAACCCGGAGCGTCATCTTGTCCTGCTCGAACGAGATCACGAACACGTCCAGGTCCAAGCCAGCGACGGCCTGCTTTTCAACGCCCATGACGCGGCCAACGCCGTGCGCCGGGTAGACGATATGGTCGCCCGGACGGAAAGAGGTCGGCATTTGCGCATTGGCGGTCTGCATTCGGAAACTCCGTGTTCCAATTAATTGTCCTTGGACAATTGGGTCGCTCCGAAACGCAATCTTTCACCGCGGCAATGATCAGCGGACGGTTTTGGCCCGTCCGACCCTCATTTTCCCCTGCCTCAGTGCTGATTTGGCGCGTTTTGGCGATCCAACTGCCCGGCGCGACAAGCGCGCCCCGTTCCAGGCTCATTGTATACCACAGTTTTAGGCGTTTCGGAAGGGCGGCGGAGGACCGGGTTTCAGTCGCCGGAACCGGGCTCGGGCGAGAAATACTTCTCGAACTTACCCTTCTCGTCGCGGAATTTGTCCGAATCGGCCGGCGGGGTGCCCTTCACGGTGATGTTCGGCCAGACCTTGGCGAACTCCGTGTTTACCTTAAGCCACTTGCCGTCCGGCTCATCCTGGCTGTCGGGTTTGATGGCGTCGACCGGGCATTCCGGTTCACAGACGCCGCAATCGATGCATTCGTCCGGATGGATGACGAGAAAGTTCTCGCCCTCATAGAAGCAGTCCACCGGACAGACTTCGACGCAATCCATGAGCTTACATTTCACGCAAGCGTCGGTGACGATGTAGGTCATTGTCCGGGTTCCGTTTTAGCGGCGCTCACATGACCAGTGCAGGCAAAAGCGTCAAGCCAGCCTGTCGCCGCAATCATAGCTCCACCTGCCCATATAGCCCGCGCGCCTCGGCCGCCGGCCCGCGCCGGTCGCCCAGCGCACGCACCTCTATCGCCTGCACCCCGATTGGCCCCGGCACCACCAGCACATCGCCCGGCGCGACCTCGGCCGAGGGTTTGGCCAGACGCCGCGCTTGACCATTGTGCACCAGCCGGACGCCGCCTTCGCTGACCAGCCGCGCCGCTTCGGCGCGCGTCTTCGCCAGCCGCGCCCGGAACAGCCAGACATCGACACGCTGGCGCTGGTTCATGCCTGCTTCGCCCGCTTTCGGCGCGGCGGCGTCTCTGTCGGCGGCAACAAATTCGCGAGCGCGGAAAAAGCGTTGTCTTTCGGCGCGGCCCGCGATGGCGCGCGCTTGCGCAAAAGCCGCCGCCAGCGCGCAACACCGTCTTCTTCACTGCGCCGATAGCCGAGCGATTGCAGCACGCCCGCAAGCTCGCGCACCGGCCTGCCGATCAGCCGCGCGAGCGTGATATCATCAGGCGGCGCCGGCGCATCGAGTGCGTCGGCCAGCTTCTCGACCAGATCGAGCCGCACCGCGATGCGCCCACAGCCGCGATAGCCCGCCGCCGCGCACTCGCCCCAGGAACGGCGATGCTCCAACGGCACCGAAAGCGCGCCAGCGCGGGCGATGAAAACAGGGTGCTGGTCGTTCGGGTGCGCCGCGCGCCAGAGCAGCGCCAATGTGTGCGCCGCGCGCGGCTTCACCAAGCCGGGCAGAAAGGTCGTGTGCTTGCCGATGCGGACGCCGTGGCGCTGCAGCGCCGCGCGGCCGACATCGGTCAGGTGCGCCAAATCTTCCTGCGCCGCGTCAAGCGCGCCGGCGTTCTCGATCAGGCGAAACGCCAAACCGCGCGCATCCAGGGGCAGCCGCCCTTCGCGCCATGCGTTTTCCAGCGCCACCAGCGGCCGCAGATCCTGCGCCACGCTTTGCGCAAGCCACAATTCCAGCCGCTCGCGCGCGGCATTGCGTTGCGGCTCGATCGCTGTGTCGCCGCCGATCAATTCGATCCGCGGCTTCAACACCGGCGCGCCAGCCGCGAGCTTCGCCACCACCGCGCTGGCGACACGAATGCGTCCATCCTTGCCCAGCTCGATCGTCGCATCTTCCGCGCTGACGATTGCCGCCAGCCGGCGCGACACTTCTGGTTTCAGCGCCCTCTGCGCCGCATTGCGCACCGCGCGACCCTCAAGCCCCGAGGAGGTGCGCGGATCGGGTTTGAACTCAAGCCCATCGAGCCGGCCAACAAAGTGCCCCTCAACGGTCACCTCGCCCTCTTCCGAGATGCCGGCGAGCAAGACGTCCTCGCGCTTCAACCCCTTGAGCAACGCGCTGGTGCGGCGGTCAATGAAGCGTTGCGTGAGCGCTTCGTGCAGCGCGTCGGAAAGCTTGTCCTCAACCTCGCGCGTGCGCATGCGCCATTCATCGGCCTCTTCCAGCCAATCGGCGCGGCTGGCGGCGTAGGTCCAGGTGCGGATGTGGGCTAGGCGCATGTGCAGTGTATCGAGGTCGCCTTCGACGCGATCGAGTTTATCGATCTCGGCGCCCACCCATTGGCTGGGCACGCGGCCCTTGGGCTTGGTGATGTAACCCGCGATCCGTAGCGCCAGCTGGGCGTGTTCGTCTTTCGAGAGCTTGCGGAAGTCCGGCAGCTGGCATGCTTCCCAGACTCTTTTCACATCGTCGGGCCCGCGCACGCGGTCCATCAGATCGGCGTCATCGAGCAAACGCCGCAACACGAATTCATCGTCCGCGCCGCGCACGCGCAGCAGGCCCGGCCGCGACGGCGGTGTTTCTAGCGAGGCGATCAGCGCCTCGACACTGCCGAATTTCAATTCAGCACTGCGCCATTGCACCGCTTCAATGCTCTCGAACTCGTGGCCCTCGACCCGCTCGACGATCTCTTCGTCAAACGGCTCGCACTCGCCTGTTTCGCCGAATTCACCGTCACGCGTGAAACGCCCGGCGCGGCCAGCGATCTGGGCGATTTCATCGGGCCGGAGATCGCGCCAAGTGCGGCCATCGAATTTGCGGCGCGAAGCGAAGGCGACGTGATCGACATCCATGTTCAGCCCCATGCCGATCGCATCGGTGGCGACGAGGAAATCCACCTCGCCATCCTGATAGAGCTTCACTTGCGCGTTTCTTGTGCGCGGGCTGAGCGCGCCCATCACCACGGCGGCGCCGCCGCGATGACGGCGCAGCAATTCGGCGATCGCATAGACCTCATCCGCCGAAAACGCGACGACGGCGGAACGCTTCGGCAGCTTAGTGATTTTCTTCGGCCCGGCATACGCTAGCGTCGACAGCCGCTCCCGCCGGATGATCTCGGCGTCCGGTAACAGCTTGCGGATCATCGGACGCATCGTGTCCGAGCCCAGCATCATCGTTTCCGAGAAGCCGCGCGCATTAAGGATACGGTCGGTGAAGACGTGGCCGCGGTCGAGATCGCGCGCGACCTGGATTTCATCGATGGCTAGGAATTCGACCGCCAGATCGAGTGGCATCGCCTCGACCGTGCAGACGAAATAGCGCGCCGTTTCCGGCACGATCTTCTCCTCGCCGGTGATGAGGGCCGCAGCCGCCTCGCCCTTGGCCGCGACCACCCGGTCATAGACCTCGCGCGCCAGCAGCCGGAGCGGCAGGCCAATCATCCCGCTCGCGTGGCCGAGCATGCGCTCGATGGCGAGGTGGGTCTTGCCGGTATTGGTGGGTCCCAGGACGGCCTTGATCCTGGTGCGCGCGCTCATGCGCCAACGATGGGTCGCAGTAGTGGCGAATTCAAGCCGCACCACGCTTGGGGATAGGCGGAGAGCAAAGTCGTTAAGAGCCTGTCAATAGAAGAGAACAAGAACGAATCAGTTGCGACTCAGTCGATTTGATTCGTTGCTTGTCCGTTCACGGCTAGGCCTTGTGGTTAACACTTAAGTAACACACAAGACTGCCATTTGACCTAGCGCAGGGCCGTTCCGTTGAACTGCAGGCGGCGGGCTTCCAGGCGAACTGTGCCGACGCCGTCCGTCGGCATCTCTATAGTCACCGGCGCCCACATGCCCGACGGAGTGCGGGCGAAAAGAAACGTCAGCGTCGCCGCTTCCTGCGGGTCGCCGAAGCCGGCGATCGGGCGGAATTGTACGCGGCAGCGCACGCCCTCGCCGCGATAGGCGCGCGAGTTGATGGTGACGTTGCCGTTGGGCGTCATCACGAAATCGAAGCGCGAGCGCCCGTCCATGTAAATACGCAGCGTGCGTGAGCACGGGTCGCCAGTGGTGGTCACCATGGAAGCAATGGCGGTGATCTGGTCGATGACATTCCGGCGCTGTTCGGCGGTGGCTTGCGGGTCACCCATGTTCATGCCGGCGGGGACGGAGGTCGTGACCACGTCGTTGGCAGTGAACGCGGCGCGAACCAGCCGGCCGTTGGGGCGATCGTCGCGACGGCGGCCGCCCTGATGCTCGTATGCTGTGGGCCGCAGCGTACCGTCTGCAGCCACGGCGCCGCTGACCGAATAGCGATAGTCCTGGCTGCGGTTGAGCGCGGCGCCGACCCAGCCGCGCATCTCGCGCGTCGCGGTGGCAGTGTAGGCATTGCCGGTCTGGTTAAAGCGGACGACGAAATCGCCGGCCTCGACGCCCCGGGCGATCACCGAATAGGTGCCCTCAAAGCTGCGGGTCGTCCCCGACTGGGCGGCGGCTGACCCGCCGACCACGGCAAGTCCAAGCGCCAAAGCAGCGGCGGCGAAGCTCCTCATTTCACGCACCCTCGTCCTGATCCTCGAAAAACGCCGGATACCTAGCCCAACGTCTGTGATCCAGACATGAACCAAATTGGGCTCTTTCAAGGTCCCTAAGCGCCGATCATCACCAGGCCAGCAATGGCGGAGGCAAAAAGCACCAAGGTCCCGAGCACGATGACGGGCCAGCGAGACGGGGTTTCGACGATCGGAACTGCGCGCCGATGGCTCAGGAAGCCGAACGTCTCGCGCGGCGGCGTTTTCTCTTGAGGAGTCATGTGCGTCCCTTCAGGGCGGGAGCACGCGGCGTCTCTCAGTCGCTTGGCGCCAGGGCCGGACAGCGATGCCGCGAACCTAGGGGGTATCGGTAAAGGAAGCCACGGATCATTCTGCCCTCGCCTTGACCCTGGCGGGGCGTTCGCGTAAGCGTCCGCCCTTCATTTTCCGGCCTCAAACCGAAGTTCCGAGAGCAAGCCCATGTCCCGCCGTTGCGAGCTGTCAGGCGTCAACCGCCAGATTGGCCACAAGGTCAGCCACTCCAACATCAAGACCAAGCGGGAGTTCCAGCCGAACCTCGTCGATGTGACGCTCGCCAGCGACGCGCTCGGCCGCTCGTTCAAGCTGCGTATCACGGCGGCGGCGCTGCGCACCGTCGATCACCGCGGCGGTCTCGATCAGTACCTGCTGAAGGCCAAGGCCGAAGAGCTCTCCACGCGCGCCGCCAAGATCCGCCGCGACCTGAAGAAGAAGCTCAACGAAGCCGTCGCCGCCTAAACTCGGCGCTTTCACAAAATTGAAGCGACAACGCCGCTTGCGCGCGTGCATCGCCATGCGCATCTCTCATCGGCATGAGTGAGCAGCGACAACCTCAACGCCAGAGCGGCCTGCGCCTTGGAACGTTCGCCGGCGCGCCGGTTTACGTCGAACCTACGTTTCTGCTGCTCGCCGCCTACATCGTTGGATCGAGCCTGCTGAGCAACGGCACGGCGGCGCTGGGCGGCGCGCTCATCTTCGTCGGCGTCATTTTCGTTGCGATCATCATCCACGAGTTCGGCCACGCCGCCATGGCCGCGGCGTTGAAGATACCGAGCCGACGCATCGTGCTGACGTTCTTCGGCGGCTATGTCGAGTTCGTGCGGCCACCGCAGAAGCCGTGGCACGAGATTGCCGTCTCCGCCGCCGGGCCCGGCGCCAATCTGGCGTCATGGGTGCTGATGATCTCGCTCGTGCCGCTGCTCGAACCGTCCCTCGCTGGCGACGAAGCCAGCGTCGCGCTTCTTGGCGCGCTCAACACGTTTGCTTTTCTCAGCTTGCTCCTCGGCCTGTTCAATCTGTTGCCGGGCTTTCCCCTGGACGGCGGCCATATCCTGCGCGCGGCGCTCACTTATGTCGTCTCGCGCACCAGCGCGCGCATCTTCACCGCTTATGTCGGGCTTCTGCTGGCGGGCGGGTTGGTCATCTACGCACTCTCGCAAGGCCTGATCTGGACGCTCTTCATCTCCGGCCTGCTGGGGCTAACGGCGTGGACCGAATTGCGGTCAGCGCAATATGACCGTCAGCGCGGCGTCGACTCGACGTCGAATGCGTAAAGTATCGTGCGCTGGCGCGGGCTGAAGTTATCGTCCGAGATGACGTAAAGCCGCGTGCCGCCGTCTGGCCGGCGCACGGCAGCGATGCCCTCGAAATTATCGACCGGCAATGGCGCCGCCAACAGCGCCAGTTGCTCGCCCTCGATCACATCGCCTTCCGCGCCAAACGCATCTTGCGGAATGAACATGATGCGCGCGCGTGCGCCGATCACGGGCGCATAGAAACGCTCGACCAGGTAAAAGCCGCCGTCTGGCCCGTGATCCATAGCGGTCAGAGAAAACCCGAGCTCTGGCCGATAGGCAAAACGCGACTCGACCGGCGCGGCCGCATCAAGCGGTGCAACCCAAATCGGCGTCGCCCCGCCGCCGCCTTCAGCGCCGACGACAAGATTGCCCGCCGCATCCGCCGCCAACGCTTCGAGACTCGCATTCGGCGGCAGCGCGGCGACGCCGGCCAACTGCGGCCCCGCCGTGGCCGCGCCAAACGGGCCGTCGCGATTGACGTCATAGATCATGATGCGCGGGCGCTGCTCGAAGCTCACCGCAAAGCGCCCGTCCGGCAGTTGCGTCAGCGCTTCGGAATCGCTCTCGTTGCGTTCGTCATAAGGCTCGCCGCTTTCATCACGGATGCCGGCCATGCGCACGTCATCGACACCGACAAGCGCACCTGTTTCATCCAGCAGTAACCGCCCCTCGAACCAATCGGCCCGATCGCTGATCATCAGGAAGCGATCGCCATCGAGCACCTCGATGCCGGAAAAGCCGCCAAACCACCCGGTCTCGGCGGTTAGCACCAAGCCGCCGCGAAACACCAAGCGCCCGACGCGCTCGGCGCCGAGATCGAGCGGCGTCGCCGTCACTTCGATGGCGCGCCACTGCTCTTCGATATTGTTCTGTTGTTCGGATGACGCGCGTGCGCAGGCGCACACGAGCAGCACCAAACCCAGAGCAAAAGCCCGCATCAGGTCATCGCCTGCGTGCGCTGGCGCTGCTCGCGCGGCGAACGTGGCGGCCCGCGCTCATCCGGCGGCGCTTCGTCGAACAATTCCGCCAGCTTTTCGATCATCACGCCGCCAAGCTGTTCGGCGTCGGTGATAGTGACGGCGCGGCGATAATAGCGCGTGACGTCGTGGCCGATGCCGATGGCGATCAGCTCCACCGGCGAGCGTTGCTCGATCCAGTTGATCACAGTGCGCAGATGGCGTTCGAGATAATTGCCGGGATTGGCCGAGAGCGTGCTGTCATCCACCGGCGCGCCGTCGGAGATCACCATCAAAATGCGGCGCTGTTCCGGGCGGCCGATCAAGCGATCATGCGCCCACATCAGCGCTTCACCGTCGATGTTTTCCTTCAGCAAGCCTTCGCGCATCATCAGGCCCAGATTGCGCCGCGCGCGCCGCCACGGCGAATCTGCGTTTTTATAAACGACATGGCGTAAATCATTGAGCCGCCCCGGTTGCGGCGGTCGGCCGGCTTTCAGCCAATCTTCCTTCGACGTGCCGCCCTTCCAGGCGCGCGTCGTAAAGCCAAGAATTTCCACCTTCACGCCACAGCGCTCCAGCGTGCGCGCGAGAATATCGGCGCACAACGCCGCCACCATGATCGGGCGCCCACGCATCGAGCCTGAATTGTCGAGCAGCAGCGACACCACCGTATCCTTAAAAGGCATGTCGTCTTCTTGCTTGAATGACAGCGCCGACATCGGATCGGTGATGATCCGCGTCAGCCGCGCCGTATCAAGCACGCCCTCTTCGAGATCGAAGCTCCAGGTGCGATTTTGTTTGGCCATCAAGCGCCGCTGCAGCCGGTTAGCGAGCCGCCCGACGACGCTCTGCAAAGGCTTCAGCTGCTGATCCAGATACGTGCGCAGCCGCGCCAGCTCCTCGCCGTCGCATAAATCCTCGGCGCTGATCGTCTCGTCGTGGGCCTTGGTGAACACCTTATAGTTCGCGCTTGGATCCTCGGCATTGTCGCGCGATTTCGGACGGATCGGCTTTTCGCCGGGCTCGTCCTCTTGCGACTCGTCTTGATCGTCCGACTCGTCTTCGGTTTCGATCGAGACGGTGCGGTCCGTATCCATGTCGATATCGCTATCGAGCATTTCGACATCGGCCGGCGCATCCTGCTCTTGCTCGTCTTCGCCCTCGGCATTGTCCGATTGCGGCGGCGGCTGGTCGGACGATGCGTCGTCGTCCGGGTCTTGGCGATCGTCCGGGCCAATCTCATCGCCAATGCCGAGATCATTCAGCACATGGCGAAACTCCAACGCGAACGCGCGCTGATCGTCAGCGACCTCGTGCAAACGATTGAGCGCCGCGCCGGCATCGCGCTCGACATCGCCACGCCAGGCCTCAACCAGTTCGCGCGAATTTTCCGGCGGCTTCAGGCCCGTCAACCGCTCGCGCACCATCAGCGCCAGCGCATCGGCCAGCGGCGCATTGGCGCGATCCTTCATCCGCGACACGCCGCGGCGTTCAAGCGAATCCGTCAACGCGGCGGTGAGATTGCCGGCGACGCCTTTCATCGCGTTGGCGCCCAGCGCCTGCACGCGCATCTCTTCAACCGCATCGAACACAGCGCGCCCTTGGGCGCCGCTCGGACGCAAGCGCGCATGCTCGCGATCATCGTGATGCGCCAGCTTCAACGCCAACGCGTCAGCCTGGCCGCGGATGCGCTGCGCGTCGGGCTCGGAGATCACCCGCGGCGGATGCGGCAGCACGATCTTGCCGGGCGAGAGCCGCGGCCCCTCCGCGCCATACGTCACCTCCAACTCCTCCTCCGCCCCCGCCAACGCACGCGTCGTCTGCGCGAGCGAGCGCTTGAAGATTTCAGAAGGGGTTTCGCGGGTGGACATACGTGCTTTTCTTGACTTAGCTAACCTAGTTAGCTAACCTCATGCAATGACCAAAGTGACCATCCACGTGGCCAAAACCAACCTCTCCAAACTCATCGCCAAAGTCGAGGCCGGTGAGGAGGTCGTGATTTGTCGCGGGGATAAGGAAGTGGCGCGGCTGGTGCGGGCTAATGACGATCGACGCTTCGATCCTCTGCGTGGATCCGGCGTCCGTGAGGAGCAGCTGCCTTGGGGATCGCCGGGCGCCTGGGACGGCAAGTCGCCGCGCAAGCCTGGTCAGCTGCAAGGCGTCATTGGCCCTACCCCAGACGATGCGTTCGCGCCGTTGACGGATGAGGAGCTTGCCGAGTGGGAAGATGGGCCGGTGTTTCCGTCTGATCGTTCTTGAAGTATTTGCTCGATACACACGCGTTGATCTGGTGGGCCGCTAACGACCCGCGCTTAAGCGAAGCCGCTCGCGCTTCGATCAGCGACACCAACGTGAGCGTATTTGTCAGCGCCGCAAGCGCATGGGAGTGCGCTGTCAAAGTGCAAAATGGAAAGCTTCCGCAAGCGGCTGCGCTCGTGGCCGCATTTCGCCAGACATTAGACCGCGCAGGCTTCACAATGTTGGACATCGCGCTGGAGCACGCGCTTGCCGCAGGCGCCTTGCCACGGCATCACGGTGATCCTTGGGATCGTATGCTCGTTGCGCAAGCGCTGGCTGAAGGCATGGCGCTAGTGTCGAAGGACAAGGAACTGGACCAATATGGCGTGAGGCGGGTGTGGTGAACCCTAATCCCCTCTTTGCTAAGCTACCTTCACCCGCGTCGCCGCCTCCGGCAAATCCGCCCCGAACGCGCGCTGGTAGAACTCCGCCACTGTCGGCCGTTCCAGCTCATCGCATTTGTTCAGGAACGTCATCCGGAACGCTAAGCCCACATCACCGAAGATTTCGGCGTTTTGAGCCCAGGTGATCACCGTGCGGGGGCTCATGACGGTGGAGATATCGCCGGCCATGAAGGCGTTGCGCGTCATGTCGGCGACGCGCACCATCGCCATGATCGTGCGCTTGCCTTCGGGATTGTTATAGCTCGGCGCCTTCGCCGTCACGATCTCGGCCTCGGCGTCGTGATCGAGATAGTTCAGCGTGGTGACGATCGACCAACGGTCCATCTGGCCTTGGTTGATCTGCTGGGTGCCGTGATAGAGTCCGGTCGTGTCGCCCAAACCGATCGTGTTGGTGGTCGAGAACAGACGGAAATACGGATTGGCGCTGATGACGCGGTTCTGATCGAGCAGCGTCAGCTTGCCGCTCGCTTCCAGCACGCGCTGGATCACGAACATCACGTCCGGCCGGCCGGCATCGTATTCATCGAAGCAAATCGCCACCGGGCGTTGCAGCGCCCAGGGCAGCATGCCTTCGCGGAACTCGGTGATCTGCTTGCCGTCCTTCAGCACGATCGCGTCCTTGCCGACGAGGTCGATGCGGGAGACGTGGCTATCGAGATTGATCCGCACCATCGGCCAGTTGAGCCGTGCCGCCACCTGCTCGACGTGTGTGGATTTGCCGGTGCCGTGATAGCCCTGCACCATGACGCGCCGGTTGTGCGCAAAGCCGGCCAGGATCGCGAGCGTCGTCTGCGGATCAAAGCGATAGGCTTCGTCGATCTCCGGCACGTATTCGGTCTTCTTCGAGAAGGCCGGGATCTTCATGTCGGAGGCGACGCCGAACTCCCGCGCGGAGATCGTTTTGTCGGGCTTGGCGGTGAGGAGGTCGTCGGCGGCGGTCATGCGATCTCGGCTTCGGCTCATGATGTCAATGTAAGCTTAGCCCCTCGCAGGTGCGAGAGAAAGGCGGCGAAATGGCGGTCGTCTTCCCCAGAAGGGCCGATCAGACCAGCCCGCCGGCCTTCAGCGTCTGGTAGGCCTTCAACACGCGCTGGAGATTGGCCTCGGCGCCGCGATCGCCGCCATTGCTGTCCGGGTGCCAGCGTTTGACCAATTCCGCGTAGCGCGTGCGGATGGCCCCTGCGTCAGCGTTCTCGTCCAGCGACATCGCCTCAAGCGCCAGCGTCTGCAGGCGCGTGAGACGGCGGCGCGTCTTTGGCGCGGGGCCGGCCGTATCCGAGCCATTGCCGAACATGCCGAACGGATCGGCGCGCCCACCGGGCTGCTTGCTGCGCATGGCCGCCGACAGGCGATCGCCACGGCCGCCACGGAAGGTCCAGGTCGGACGATGGCCGGTTTCTTCCTTGCGCTGATAGTCTTCGAGCTCGGCGTCGCTCATGCCGGCGAAATAGTTCCAGCGCCGGTTGTACTCAGCGGCGTGGTTGGCGCAAAAATGCCAGAACTCGTTTTCGCGCTCGCGGCCCTTCGGCGCGCGGTGCTCGCCCTTTTGCGTACATCCTATATGGTCGCACGGACGCCCGGTGGACTCGCGCGGAGACGCCGCCTTCGCGCCAGGTTTTTTGACGCGGATATCGACGAACTTGGGGCGATAGGAGAACGTGTCAGACATCAGGCCTTCGAGTATGAGCGCTAAGAGTTAAGCGGACAATCCATTGACAGAGAACGAAACGCAGCTTTCGCGCGCTAAGCGCATCGAGAACGCCGTGCGCCCGCACTTGGCGCCGATTTATTTTGTGTTGACCGATGAAAGCGCCAAGCACGCAGGGCACGCTGGCGCGCAACCCGGCGGCGAGACGCATTACAAGATGGTGATGGTGTCGCCCGCTTTCGAGGGGCTTACGCGCGTAGCGCGGCAACGTCTCGTTTACCAGCTGCTTCGTGAAGAATTCGACACGGGCTTGCATGCGCTCTCGCTCGACCTCAAAACGCCACAAGAGGCGGGGTCCGCCTAAAGGGACGGGACATGCTGCGGCGGGTGGCGGCTTGGACGGCGGCGATTCTGGCAGGACTTGTGCTCGGCGGCGCTTCCGCCTGGGCCGCGCTCGAAATCGGCCGCGGCAATTTCGGCGAACGCTACGGCGCCTGGAGCCATAGCCGCGCCACTGGCTCGACCGCCGCTGGCCCCTACACACGCGCCATCATCGCCCGCGACGGCCTGCTCGCGCTCTCGGCCCGCGAAGCGCTCTATTTCAATCTGACGCAAGACGATCAAGGCGCGCCGCTCAGTGAAAACTGCAGCTACGAACTGACAGGCCGGCCGCTCAACACGCGCTGGTGGTCGGTCACGCTCTACGCCGACGATAGCTTCCTGGCGCAGAACGAAGATCACGCCGCATCGATTGATGCATCGCATGTCAGCCCTGGCCCTGACGGCCGCTGGCGCGCGCGCGTTTCCACCGTGCGCGGCGACGCAGCCTACTGGCTCTCCTCCCGCAACGCACGACGCGACTTCTCGCTCACGCTGCGCATCTACAATCCGCATCGCGATTTCCAGGCGAGCGAAGAAACGCTGCCGACGCTCACCCGCCTCTCTTGCCTGGGTGAGTCATGAAGGACGCGGGCAAATACGTTTGGACGGCGATCATCGTTGCCCTGCTTGCGCACTTTGCGTTCATCCACGCCGTGCCGCGTGTGATGATGTGGGTGGCGATCGATCGCGTCAGCGGCGAAGGCGCGCGCTACAATGCCTGGACGTTCGCCGATCGCGTCACGCCGCTCTCGCGCACCATCGTCCGCCCCTCGCCCGATTTCGCCTATTCCGCCTGCGCCTACGATCTGAGCGACGGCCCCATCATGATCACTGCGACGCCGTGGGACGCGTACTGGTCGCTTTCGCTTTATGCCGATAACAGCGACAACTTCTTCGTCGTCGATGATCGCGAAGCCCGCGCTGGCGCGGAGATTACGCTCATCCGCCGCCGCGCCACGCCGCCTGACGATGCAGCGCGGGTAATCGAAAGCCCAACCACGCGCGGCATCGCCCTCATCCGGCGCTTAGCGCCCGACCTTGAAAGCTACAACGCAGCTGCTGAAGTGGCGCGTGGCGATGTGTGTGCAAGCTTTGACACGCTGCGAGTACCGGCTACCTAAATAAACGCCATCCGCGTCGCCGCTAGGCGCGCAAAGTGCAGCGTCACGGCTTTGCGGCGCGCCGCGTTCAGCGCGCGCACCGGGCTGTCGCGCAGCACCGCGCCGCCGAAGCCGTCAGCGACGATCAAGCCGCACTCTTCAGGAATCAGCGTTTGCGGAAAGGTTTCCGTCACGCCGAAGAAGAAGCGGTCGCAATACTCGATGTAATCCGGCCACTTCGCATCGCAGGCATAATCGGCCAAGCACGATTTTGTTTCGACGATCCATATCTCGCCCTGCGGCGTAAGGGCCATCACATCGGCGCGGCGGCCATTGGCGAGCGGAACCTCCAAAATCGGCGCAAGCCCATGATTCAACAGCAAACGCGTCACGCCGCGCGCAAGCAATTGCGTCACGTCCGGGCGTGAAAGCGGCAGCGCGTCGTCCATGCGCGCAGTTTGGCGCCGCCCGCACCGGGGAACAAGCGGGGAGAACCCCGCGTTCGCTCGCCATCACATCAAAGGATTCATCATGCGCAACGTGTTTCTCGCCGCCGTCGCCGGCGCCGCCCTGCTCGCCGGCTGCGGCATTGGCGCGCCGGCTTATCCGCAATTCGGCGAAACCTCTTACCGCATCGAAGGCATGACCGCTGACGCCAATGGCGGCCCTGCGAGCCGCACGATCATTTATCGCGATGGCCCGCGCATGCGCGTCGAAGCGACATTGCCGACCTACGGCCAAGCCACCATCGTCTATGACGAAAGCACCAGTGCCGCTTATGTTTTAACCGCCACCGCGCCGGCCGCGCCAACTGCAGTCGTGCCGCCCGCGACGACGCCAACAACCCCCGCGCCAGCGCCGGCCACAACAGCGCCAACGACCGCGCCAACACCAGCACCCACCGCGACGACGCCTGTCGCTCCCGCCGCCACCGCTACGGGAGTCGCCGTCCGCATCGAAAACGCCGACGCGCCACAGCCGCTTGAAACCGCCTGGATGGCGCTCGGCGAGGACAACGCGCGCAGTGTTGGCGATTGCGAAGTTGCTGGCGAAAGCGGCCACGAATGGACGCCCCGCGAAGCGCCAGCGCCGGGCGTGGAGCGCACAGCTTGTATCACCGAAGACGGCATCGTGCTGCGTGTGCGCGAAAACGATCTCGTACTTTGGGAGGCCACGTCGCTTCAACGCGGCGCGCAAGAGGCTTCGCTCTTTGGCGTGCCGGCCGGTTATCAGCTAATCGATCCGCAAGCCGCCGCGCAAGCGATCGGCGAAAACATGGAGCAGCTCGACAGCGTCACTGGCGCACCCGCCACACCGCAACCAGCGCCAGCGCCGCGCGGCTAACGCATAAGCGCCGCCCGTCTCTCACTAGAGCGGGCGGCGTTCAGCGCGTTGCGTTCCAATTGAACAAGAAATCGCGGTGCTCCGCCCAGGTTTGGCCCTCGACACCATCACCCTCGAGACAAGCCGCAGTATGATAGGGTCCCGCGCCATCGGTTGTGCGGAAGCTTAAACACGTACGTCCGCGATCGGTCCTCCAGCGGCCAGCAAAAATTTCGCTTCCGTAGAACGAACCCGTCACAGTGCCGTCGTCGGCGAGCAATAACTGCATCGGGCGGGTATAGGGCTGCGCGGGGTCGGTCGAGAGATCGACAACCCAGTCGCCATTCAACGACACGGATGTCTGCTGCGCGACGGCGCCCGATGCCCATGCAAAAAGCGGCAGCGCCAAAGTCGAAACAATCAAAGCTCTCATTGTGCGCCCCCGATACTGAGGCGTCTTACGCGGCGCGGACACCGGGAGATCACTCCTCGAGCGCTTCCGTCGCTTCAATCCACGCTGCCTCTGCCCGCGCAAGCGCCGTAGCGGCGTGCGCGCGTTCTTTCAGCAGCGACTCACCGCGCTTTTGATCGCGCGCGAACAACTCCGGATCGGCGAGCGCAGCATCGATGCGCGCGAGCGCTTCATTCGCCTGCTCGATCTCCTTCTCCGCCGCCTCGAGCTTGCGTTGCAGCGTGTATTTGGAGTGCTTCGGCTTCGGCTCGGTTGCGACAACGACAGCGGCGACGTGCTTTTCGCCTTCATCCGCCGGCCGATCCGCCGCCGCGACGAGTTTGCGATAATCTTCTAGATCGCCGTCATACTGGCGCGCGCGGCCGTGATAGACGAGCCAGAGCCGATCGGCGCAGGCTTCGGCCAGATAGATATCGTGCGTGATCAGCAGCACGGCGCCTTCATATTCATTGATCGCGTGGATCAGCGCTTCACGGCTATCGATGTCCAAGTGCGACGTGGGTTCGTCCAGGATCAGAACGTGCGGCTTCTGATGCGCCATCAGGCCAAGCAGCAGACGCACCTTCTCGCCGCCGCTTAGATTCTGCACCTTGGTGTCGATCTTCTCCTGCCCAAACCCCATCCGCGCCGCCAGTGAGCGCAAGCGCGGCGGCGCCCAGTCCGGCTCCAGATCGCGCACGTGCTCCAGCACGGTCTCGCTTTCGCGCAATTCATCGAGCTGATCCTGGCTGAAATAGCCCATCACCGCTTTGCCCGACGCGACGCGCTTGCCCGAGAGCAGCGCCAAGCGCGCCGCGATCGACTTCACCAACGTCGTCTTGCCTTGCCCGTTGGGGCCGATAATGACGATGCGATCATCGTGATCGAGCCGGAGCGAAACCTTCTTCAGCACCGGCTTGCCTTCGACATAGCCAAGATCGCATTCGTCGAGCACCACCAGCGGCGACGCCAGCTGCACCGGATCCTCGAAATGAAACGGCGTCGTGCGCTCTTCCAGCGGCACGGCGATATCCTGCATCTTTTCGAGCTGCTTGATGCGGCTCTGCGCTTGCGCCGCTTTCGACGCCTTGGCGCGGAAGCGATCAATGAATTTCTGCAAGTGCGCCTTTTGCGCATCTTGCTTGGCCTTCATGCCGACCGCGAGCGCCGTGCGCTCGGCCTTCTTGCGCAGATACGCATCGTAGCCGCCAACGAAGACTTCGAGCTTCTTGTCGTCCAACGCCAGAATATGCGTCACCGAACGATTGAGCATTTCGCGATCGTGGCTGACGCAAACGACCGTGTGCGGATAGTCGCGCAGATATTCTTCAAGCCACGCGGCGCCCTCGAGATCGAGATAGTTCGTCGGCTCGTCCAGCACCAACAGATCCGGCGCCGAGAACAACACGCCGGCCAACGCCGCGCGCATGCGCCAGCCGCCGGAGAACTCGCGCGCCGGCCGGCGCAGATCGTCCTGCTCGAAGCCTAGGCCCACCATGATCGCGCTCGCCCGCGCTTCGCCGGAATAACCATCGATTTCGGCGAGACGCATATGAATGTCGGCAATGCGCTGGGGATCTTCGGCCGTCTCGGCTTCAGCCAGCAGCGACGTCATCTCCTCATCCGCCGCCATCACCAGATCGAGCAGCGGCGTCTCCACTTGCGGCGCCTCCTGCGCCACAAAGCCCATCCGCGCCCCGCGCCGCACCCGGATCGAGGCGTTCGGCTTGCCGACCTCGTCACGGATCAGCTTCAGCAGTGTCGATTTGCCAGTGCCGTTCTTGCCGACGAGGCCGACTTTCCAGCCCTCGGCGATGAACGCATTGGCGTTCTCGAACAGCGGCCGCGGGCCGATGCGGTAAGTGAGGTCCGAAATCTCGAGCATGGAGGCGCGTGCTTAGCGGGCGCGCAGCGCTTTGCCTACGCTAAGTGTGGGAACCAGCTATCGTTTCCAGCGGTTTGGTCACGCCATGTTCGATGCAGACCCCGCCAGCGATCCCGATACGCCAGTTACGAAGTCTCCGAGGACGGGATGACGTGGCGGCCCTATGACGCCGAGCGCGATCGGCTGGCAATTATGCATCGGCGGATCGAGTTCGCGCCGCCATCAAGTGGCGAGACCGGACGGCAGCAAACCGACTGCGCCTCTTAACGACGGTCCAAATAGCCTGAGGCGTAAGCCATCCGAAGCTCGCGGGTGGAGTGCACAGCCCTCCTACGCCAAGGCTACGGAGGGCATCCTGCGCGCGCGTCGCGAGCGTAGGATGGTGGACCCGAGCGGGATCGAACCGCTGACCTCTGCATTGCGAACGCAGCGCTCTCCCAGCTGAGCTACGGGCCCTCAACCGTGGGAGGCGCGATATAGAGCCGGGGCCGCACAGCCGTCAATTGCCAGCGCTGGGCCCGCCCCGCGGTTGCCGGGGGCGCCGGGCGCCTTTATCTCCAGGCCCATGATTCACATTCTGTTTGAGTTGCTCCGTGCGATCCTGGGCCTGATCCAGGTGGTGCTGATTGTTTATGTCGTGATTTCCTGGCTGTTCGCCTTCGACATCGTCAGCCGCCGCAACCAGTTCGTCTATTCGATCTACGAGTTCACCCGGCGGCTCTCCGACCCCATCCTGCGCCCGCTGCGCCGGATTATTCCACCGATCGCCGGCGTCGATCTCTCCGTCCTCGTGCTGCTCCTGGTGCTGTGGCTGCTGCAGGCCGAAGTGAGCTACTGGATCGAGGGCATGCTGCTCGGCACGCGAGGCGTTCTCTGAGCCGGCTGCGCGTTCGCCTCACCCCCTCCGGCGGCGCCGACCGCATCGACGGCTGCGCCGCCGACGACACTGGCCCCTATCTCAAGGCCCGCGTCCGCGCCGCGCCCGAAAACAACGAAGCCAATCGCGCGCTGGAAGCTCTGATCGCGAAGGCGTTCGGAGTGGCGAAAAGCAAGGTGACGGTCACACGCGGTGGAACGTCGCGCATGAAGACGCTGGAGATTGTCGGCGCGAGCGAAGCTGAAATCGCGGCGTTCGTGGCAGGGCACACACCACTCTAATCACCGCCCATTCCCGGGGCTCGGCGTAGCCGAGAGCCCGGGATCCATAAACACCAATGCAAAAATCTACGCGCTGCTCAGGCCGTGCCTTTCGAGAAACAGAGGCGTTTATGGGTCCCGGACTTGGCGCGGCGCGCCAATCCGGGAATGGGTGGATTGCGGTGTGCGCGGTGCTAAACCCGCGCAACAGATTCGGAGTCCGCCATGACCGGCCGCAGCATTGACGGAAAAGCCATTGCAGCTCGCGTCCGCGCCGAGGTGGCCGACGCGGTGAAGCAGCTGCCCGGCCAACCGGCGCTCGCGGTCGTGCTCGTCGGCGACGATCCGGCGTCTCACGTTTATGTGGCGTCCAAAGGCAAAGCGACGATCGAAGCCGGCATGCGCAGCGTCGAAATCCGCCTGCCTGCCGCGACGACGCAAGACGAACTCATCGCCAAAGTGGCGCTGCTCTCCGCCGACAACGACATTGACGGCATCCTCGTTCAACTGCCGCTGCCGAAGCACATCAGCGAGCCCGCTGGGCTGGCTGCACTCGATCCGTTGAAGGACGTCGACGGCCTCACCGAGGCGAGCGCCGGTAAACTCGTTCTCGGCAAGCCGGGCCTGCGCCCCTGCACGCCGGTTGGCTGCGTGATCCTGGCGCGCACCGAGCGCCCCGATCTCAGTGGCGCCAATGTCGTCGTCATCGGCCGCTCGATCCTCGTCGGCAAACCGGCAGCGCTTCTGTTTCTCGAACAGAACGCCACCGTCACCATCGCGCATTCGAGGACGCGCGATCTCCGCATGGTCTGCCGCGGCGCCGACATTCTCGTCGCCGCCGTTGGCCGGCCGGAAATGGTGCGCGGCGATTGGATTCGCCCGGGCGCCATCGTCATCGATGTCGGCACCAATCGCGTGCCGGCGCCGGAGAAGGGCGAAGGCAAAACCAAGCTGGTCGGCGACGTCCATTTTGCCGAGGCGATAGAGGTTGCAGCCGCCGTCAGCCCTTCGCCTGGCGGGGTTGGGCCGATGACGATTGCGTGCCTGTTGCGCAACACCGTGCTCGCTGCATGTGCGAGACGGGGTTGGCCTGTGCCCGAGATTCTCGCGGCGGGCTAAAAGCGACCCACGGCGCTTGTGCGCCTATGACACCCCCGTTAGCTTCCCGCCCCACAGCGAACCCAGGGAGGGGATCGAACGTGGCAAATACATCCAAGCCAAGCGGCCTCGGCCGTCTGTTCATCCGCAAGTCGGTTGAACAAATGCACGCCGAGCACCAGCAGGGCGAACTCAAAAAAACACTCGGGCCGTGGAATCTGATCTTCCTCGGCATTGGCTGCATCATCGGCACCGGCATCTTCGTGCTGACCGGTCGCGCCGCCGCGGAATTCGCCGGCCCCGGCATCATGATCTCGTTCGTCATCACCGGCACGCTCTGCGCGCTGGTGGCGCTCTCCTACGCCGAACTGGCTTCCGCCATTCCGGTTTCGGGCTCTGCTTATTCTTACTCCTACGCATCCATGGGCGAGCTCGTCGCCTGGATCATGGGCTTGCTGCTCGTGCTCGAATACGGCCTCGCGGCATCGACCGTCGCGGTGGGCTGGTCGGGCTATACGGTCAGCTTGCTGCAAGACATCAGCGAATTCCTAAACATAAATCTAAACGTACCTCCGGAGTTCACCGCTGCGCCTGGCGTGCCCGTAACGGACCACGACACCGGCACAGTCATCGCCACCGGCATTGTGAACCTGCCAGCGATCATCGGCCTTGCCGCCGTCACGACGCTGCTCGTGGTCGGCATTTCGGAATCGGCGCTGGTCAACAACGTCATCGTCTTCATCAAGGTCGGCGTCGTCATCGCCTTCATCGTGATCGGCGCGGCGTATGTGAACCCCGATCTCTGGACGCCGCTGATCCCAGAACAAATCCCGGCGCCGCCACCCGGCACCGACATGAGCATCTGGGCTCAGATCACGCGTGCGCTCGGCGGCGTGCTCACCGGCGCCGATACTGGCCAATATGGCGTGCCCGGCCTGATCACCGGCGCAGCGACCATTTTCTTTGCCTATATCGGCTTTGAAGCGGTCTCCACCGCCGGTGCGGAATCGAAGAACCCGGGCCGCGACATGCCGATCGGCATTCTGGGCTCGCTCATCATCTGCACCATTCTCTACATCCTCACCTGCGCCGTGCTGGTCGGCATCGTGCCGTACCAACAGCTCGACAACCCCGCCCCGATCGCGCTCGCGGTCGATGCGATCGGGCTGCCGTGGTTTGCCTTTGTGGTGAAGCTCGGCGCTTTCGCGGGCCTCTCGTCGGTGATGCTGGTTCTGCTCTACGGGCAGACGCGCATCTTTTACACGATGGCCAAGGACGGCTTGATCCCGCAAGTGTTCGCCAACGTGCACCCGAAGTTCCAGACGCCCTGGATCAACACCATCCTGGTCGGCATCCTCGCCATGGGCTTCGCCGGCTTCATGGGCCTCGACGCGCTGGCGAACTTGACCAACGTCGGCACGCTGGCGGCGTTCTCGATCGTCTGCATCACGGTGGTCTATCTCCGCTACGCGCGGCCGGACATGAACCGTCCGTTCAAGACGCCGCTCTTCCCGATCACGCCGCTCCTCGGCGCGCTGATGTGCATCTTTCTCCTGATGTCGCTGATGGCGCACGATGCAACGCGCAACTTCTTCCTTATCTATCTGGGCGGCGGCTTCCTACTCTACTTCGTCTACGGCTTGTGGAACTCGAAGCTGGGCAAGGGCATAACCGTCACCGGCGTCGAGCAGCCCAACCCGGTTCAGCCGAACCAATAAGCGAGCATCATCGCTGCATGAGCGCCGCCATCGAAAGATGGCGGCGTTTTTGTTTATGGACCGCCGGTGCTGGCCGGCGGGACGCCGGCGGTCCATATCGTTGTGCAGGAGGTTTCCATGCCCGCAGAGAAAATCGGCGCAGCCGCCGCTATCGCCCGGCTCGACGGCTGGCGCGCCGTCGAAGGCCGCGACGCCATCACCAAAGAATTCCGCTTCAAGGATTTCAACGCCGCTTTCGGCTTCATGACGCGTGTGGCGCTCTACGCCGACAAGCACGACCACCACCCGGAATGGATCAACATCTACAACCGCGTCGAGGTCACGCTCGCCACCCACGACGCGGGCGGCGTCACCGACAAAGACGTGGCGCTGGCGCATTTCATGGACGAGGCGGCGGCCAAGCTGCCCTAACCACCGTCATCCTGGGGCATTCGCTGGAGCGCGCGAGCGCGTAGGCGGATGAGCCCAGGACCCAGGGGCAAACACACAACTGGGGGCCCCTGGATCCTGGGCTCGCGCGGCGCGCGACCCAGGATGACGGGTGAGATCGGCGCCACGTGCGCCCACCCCGCAAACTTGCGCTTTCCCGCGCCCCGCCACAGTGTCCGCCAAAACGGGAGGACGAGATGGCCGGACGTGTTGCGGGCAAGAAGATTTTCATCACCGGCGCAGCCCAGGGCCTAGGTGCGGCCATGGCTTCAGCTTGCGCGGCGGAAGGCGCCAAGGTCGCGCTCGCCGACATCAATGCCGGCGGCGCCAGCGATCGCGCCGACGCCCTTAATGCCAAGCATGGGGCCGGCACAGCCTTCGCCTACGCGCTCGATGTCACCAACGAAGAACAATGGATCGCCGCACTCGAAGCCGCCAACACGGCGATGGACGGCATCTCCGGCCTCGTCAACAATGCCGGCATCTCATCGCGCGAAGGCGGCATCGAAGAGCTTTCGCTCGAAGGCTTCCGCAAGCTGATGAGCGTCAACGTCGATTCGGTTTTTCTGGGCGCCAAGCACTGCATCAAGTATCTGGCCAAGAACCAGCCCGGCTCCATCGTCAATATCAGCTCGATTGCCGGCCTGATCGCCAACCACACGTCGCCCGGCTACAACGCCTCCAAGGCCGCCGTCTGGCTGCTCTCCAAAAACATCGCGCTCTATTGCGCCAAGAAGGGCTTGGACGTGCGCTCCAACTCGATCCACCCAACCTTCATCGACACGCCCATTCTCGACCCCATCCGCAACATGTTCGGCAAGGACGAAGCCGAGGCCAAGCTCGGCCGGCAAGTGCCGCTCGGCCGCATCGGCAAGCCCGAGGAGATCGCCGCCGCGGCGCTTTATCTCCTGTCGAACGAAAGCCGCTTCGTCACCGGCGCGGAACTGAAGGTCGACGGCGGCATCTCGGCGATGTGATTTGCTCTCGCCACGCCAGCGCCCAACATCGAGTTCATGTTCCGACCCATGCGTTTCCTCGCCGGCCTGATCGCTCTGTTCACACTCGCCGCCTGCGGCGAGCCAGAACCGCAACCGCCCGCCGTCCCGCTGCCAACCGATCCGTCAGCACAGGTGCGCGTCTACATGCAGACCTCGCGCATGAGCCCGGACTGGATATCCATCGCCCGCCAGCGCGATTGCACCGGCCAGGAAGACGCCGGCGAGCGCTGCCCGTATGGCGAGGTCTACTACAACAAGAACATGATCACCCGCAGCGTCGATGGCTCGATCGCCAATATCTGGGTGCAGACCGATCACGGCGCGCCGCAGCTTTTCCAAGGCGAGACCGAGTCATCTGTCATCACCGTGCGCTACACGCGCACGCGCCTGCATTATCGCTTCAACTGCACCGACGACACCTTCACCATCGTTGAGCGCCAGATTCTCGGCAGCAACGATACGGTGCTACAGAGCATCAATCCGCCAGAAATCTTCCGCGAGCCACAACGCTGGAGCGCCGTCGCGATCGCCATGCCGATTGCCTGCGATGGCGGCGAGCTTCGCCCCTAATCAGCCCTGACGGCGCTGATAGATGATGTTGACCAGTAGCACGCGCGCGCCAGGCGCGCCGAGCGTGCGGTCCACCGACTGCTGCAATAGACGCGTGAGCTGAGTCGGATCCGGCGCGGTGCGGTCACGATAATGAATTTGTGAGTAGGTCGCGAGCGCCGTACGCAACGCGTCGCGCACGCGCGGCGCATTGAGCTGAGCGCGCCGGCGCAACGCCTCGTCCGGCACATCGAGCCCCATATCGATGACGATCGTGCCTTGCGTCGAATGGCGCTGCAGCACGCCCGCAGACAGTGTCGGCATCGGCAGAAAAGATACCGCGCTGGTCAGCCGCTCCTGGCGCGTCGCCGGCGCTTGCTCACCCGAACTGGCGCTGCTGCTCGAACCGCTACCGGCCGCCGCCGCCGGCCCGGCAAGGGCGGCGAGCAGAACGAACGATGCGAGGCGCGCGGAAAGACGCATGCTTACGGCTTGCGCCGATGCGGTGAAATTTCCGTTAGCGCAATGGCTTGGTGTCGTCCGGCGTAATGCGCTTTGCCGAACATCGCCGCCAGATCGACGGTCGAGCGTTGGCCCAACGCATCGAAATGCGCCGCCAGCCAAACACTGCCTTGTACTCAAACCCGCAACGCGTTGCTGATTTGTTCGCCAACACATCACCACACGCTGAAGCGTCGCCTGACGCCGGCCCGAGAACGAGTGGTCCGCGCCTCTTGCGACACCATTGTCGCGCGCGGTGTTTCGTCGGACGGGAAGACAAGCTAAGCGCGCGCCGTGGCCCAGGTGTTGTGTGCTGCAAGAGCATTGCAAGCGGGAACCGGCGGACGGCGCCGATGTCTTCCGACAACAAAACGAAACACCCGCACGCTTTGCGCGTCAAGCATGGAACAGAAAACGTGATCGCATTGAAACACGCGCCAATGCGATCACGCGTTTGCTGTTATTGCGTCGACGCATCCGCGGGCGGCAGTGTCGCGATGTAGGCCGCCATTGCGCGCGCATCCGCTTCGTTCAAACGAAACGGCGGCATCGGCGGCAACGGGCGCGAGCCATCGGGACGCACGCCGGTCTGCATGAAGGCGACGAACTGTTCTTCCGTATAACCAGCCGGCAACCCCGCGAGCGGCGGCGCGATTGGCGCCCATGGCATCTCAATCATCGGCTGGAAGATCAACGTGCCGCCTTGTAGCGCATGCGCCAAGTCCGGCCCTTGCGGCGTCATCGCCGTGTGGCAATCATTGCAGCCGCCAATGTTGTTGACGAGATACGCGCCGCGCTCGACCAAAGCGGCGCCAGTCAATTCAGCCGTCTGCGGTTGGCCACACCCCGCCAGCGTCGCGCAAGCTAATGCGCTCACCAAAAGCATCCTCACGATGGTCTCTCCCTTGCCCGCGCGCGCCGCGTGACGGCGCGCGCGGGAACCTTTAGCGCCCTACCCGTTCCGCCTCAACCGGGCGGCATCTCGGGTAGGGAAAGTCCTGGCAGAAACGTCGACCCCGCTCCGCCGGGCACGACAACCAACACGTCAAAGCTATCAATGAGCTGCTGCGCATCGGCCGGCAGGTGAGCCCAGCGCCCTGGGCGCAGCCGCCAGACGCGCAGGTCGAAAATGGTCAACTGATCGGCGACGACCTCGCCGAGAAAACCGTAATTTTCAGCGAAATACTCATCGCAAGCGACCATTGGCCGATCCAACGTGCCGACAAACCCGCCCGGCCCGCAGGCCATCGCGATCGACAACGCGCCGCCGCCGCCCGTCGTGTGCGCGAATTCGGTGACGAAGCCGCCAAGGCCCTGCACGTGCGTCAGCGATGCGCCGCGAAACATATGGCCCAAGCCGAACTTAAACATCACACGCGGCGGCGCGCCATCGGCGCGCTCGGCGGCGCGGTAGTTTTCGAGGAAGAGCCGCTTCATCAGCAACTCGCGCTCCTCGTTCGCCAGATACGCCTCACCGCCGCCGCCCGAGAACGGCCGATAGATGCGCTGCGATTGAATGATGGCGTCCACGCTCGCGGCTTCATCGACGTCGCGGCGTCCGTTCAGCAAGGCGCGCAGATCGATGAGCGGCTGCGCATCGCCGCGCGAAAGCCACGACATGCGATCCGATTCCGCTTGCGCCGCCAACGCGGCAGCAGCGGCACGCGCTTCGCGGCTGCTCGCGCTTGCCGCCACCTCACGCAGCGGGAGCGACGCGCTGGTGATGAACACTTGGTCCAGCCCCCATAACGCCGGATGCCGGCGCGCGCGCGATGTTTCAGTCACAGCCACCACGAGACGCGCTTCCGGCGCCCACGTCACGAACGGCGCGGCGACCGCACCGCCATTGGCTTCCGCAAGCCGCGTCCACGCCGGAATGCCGCCGGCGCGCAACTCGCGCTCAAGCGCAGCGGCGATCCAAGGATCCGTTTCGATCGCGGCGTAATTGAAACCGGCGGCGTTCAGATCGCGCCAATAGGCCGTGGCGAAATCGGCGATACCTTCATTGCCATGGTCCTCTCCAATCAGCACGAACTGCGCTTTCGCGCCGAGCGCGCGCAAAAAGTCCGCGCCTTCGCCTGTCAGGCGCCCATTCTCGATCCGCGCTGTATGACGCGAATGCTCGATTAGAGCCGGCAGTAATGTCGACGCCGGCACGCCGTCCGCCAACTGCACGCTCGGTGGTGGCGCGATCTCAGTTTGCGCATACGCCGCCGGCGCCAGCGCCGCCATGGCGGCGGCGAGAATAAGGTGTTTCACAATCGCGTACTCCCAGCTTCCTGAAGCCAAGATGCCGGCAGCTGCGCCTTTGGATGCCGCCAAGCGTTAAATGACGCCCGTTAGAGCGCGTCGATCGGAAGTTTAAGATAGCGCACGCCGTTCTCTTCCGGCGGCGGCAACTCGCCAGCCTGAATATTGACCTGGATCGACGGCAGGATCAGCACCGGCATGGCCAAGGTCTTATCGCGCGCTTCGCGCATAGCGACGAACGCATCTTCGCTGGTGTTGGCGAGATGGATGTTCTTGGCCCGCTCGACGCCGATCGTCGTTTCCCACGCATAAACGTCGCGCCCCGGCGCCAGATAATCGTGGCACAGGAAAACACGCGTCTCGTCCGGCAGCGCCAGCAGCTTTTGGATCGAGCGATACAGCGTGCGCGCATCGCCGCCCGGAAAGTCAGCGCGCGCGGTGCCGTAGTCCGGCATGAACATGGTATCGCCGACGAACACCGCATCGCCGATCAGATAGGAAACGCAAGCCGGCGTGTGGCCAGGCGTGTGCAGCACGTTGATCTTCAGTTCACCGAGCGGCAGCTCTTCGCCGTCGGCGACAAGCTTATCGAACGGGCGCCCATCGGCGGTGACGTAGCCGAGATTGAAGACGTCCTTGAACACCTTCTGCACCGTCTTAATGTTTTCACCGATCACGATCGGCGCGCCGGTGGCCTTCTTCAGAAAAGGCGCGGCGGAGATGTGGTCGGCGTGGGCGTGCGTCTCGAGCAGCCAATCGACAGTGACGCCCTCTTCGCGGACAGCGGCGAGGATCGCCTCGGCTGAGCCGGTGCCGGTGCGGCCCGACTTTGGATCGAAATCGAGCGCGCTATCGATAATGGCGGCGCGCTTGGTGGCCGGATCCCAGACCAAATAGCTCACCGTGAAGGTGTCTTGGTGGAAAAAGGCGCGGACGCGGGGGGCGTTCATGGGGAACTCCAAGGTCTCTGTCTTGTCTCTATATTAGGTCTTGCTAATTTAGATACAACTCATATATGTGCGTCACGATGGCTCTCCTGGACCTCTCCCCCACCCAATTCGCCGCCAAGGCGGGCGAAGCGGCAGCCTTGCTTAAGGCGCTCGCCAACGAAACGCGCCTGATGGTGCTCTGCACGCTCGTTGCCGGCGAACACTCCGTCAGCGCGCTGCAGGAGGCATGCGATCTCTCGCAATCGGCGCTGTCGCAACATTTGGCGCGGCTGCGCGAGGAGGGCCTCGTCGCTACCCGCCGCGAGGCGCAAACGATCTATTACAGCCTCGCCGATCCGAAAGCTGCGCGCGTTCTGGAAACGCTCGCCGACATCTATTGCCCCCCAAAACGGAAACGCAAATGACCGCCCTCAATCCCATCACCGCCACCGACCTGAAGCGGCGCCTCGATAGCGGCGACGCCGTACTGATCGACATCCGAGAAACCGACGAACACGCGCGCGAGCACATTCTCGGCGCCCGCCTCGCCCCGATCTCGGCCATCGACGCACACGATTTTGACCGCGACCACGGCAAGGCCGCCGTGTTTCACTGCAAGTCCGGCATGCGCACGCAAGCCAACGCCGCCAAGCTCCTCGCGCGCGGCTTCCGCGAGGCGTATTATCTCGACGGCGGCATCGAAGCGTGGAAAGCCGCAGGGCTTCCCGTTCACGCCAACCGCAAAGCGCCGCTCGAAATCATGCGCCAAGTGCAGATCACGGCAGGACTGCTCATCGTCACTGGCGCAGCACTCGGCTGGCTGGTGAACCCCGCCTTCTATGCGCTCTCGGCTTTCGTCGGCGCTGGCCTTGCGTTCGCAGGCGCGACCGGCTGGTGCGGCATGGCGCTGCTATTGAAGACGATGCCCTGGAATCGGCGCAGCTTCAGCGCATGACCCTGCCTGACATCCTCGCGGTCTTAAGCGGCGGCGTGGTCGGCCTGATCCTGGCGCTGATCGGCGGCGGCGGCTCGATCCTGGCGACGCCGGCTCTGCTCTACGTCGTCGGCGTCGCCAACCCGCACATCGCCATCGGCACCAGCGCGCTCGCGGTTTCAGTCAACGCGTTCGCGAACTTTCTCAATCACCTGCGCCGCGGCAATGTGAAATGGCGGTGCGCGTTGCTGTTCGGCGTTGCCGGCGTCATCGGCGCGGCACTCGGCGCGCACCTGGGCAAAGCCACCGACCCCGACATTCTGTTGCCGCTCTTCGCCGTGCTGATGATCGTCGTCGGCGTCGCCATGCTGCGCCCACGCAAAGACGACGGCGACGGCAGCGTCGTGCTCACCGCCGAAAACGCGCCCAAGCTCATCGCCTACGGCCTCGCCGCGGGCGCGCTCTCGGGCTTCTTCGGCATTGGCGGCGGTTTCCTCGTCGTGCCCGGCCTCATCGGCGCCACCGGCATGACCATGCTTCATGCTGTCGGCTCATCGCTGTTCAGCGTCGGCGCCTTCGGCGCAACCACTGCGACCAGTTACGCGCTCGACGGCCTGATCGACTGGCGCATCGCGCTCCTCTTCATTGGCGGCGGCCTCGTCGGCGGCGCCATCGGCGCCAGCTTCGCCACCCGCCTCGCGAAACAACGCGGCGCGCTGCAACGCGTGTTTGCTTTCGTGGTGTTCGCGGTCGCGGCCTACATGCTTTGGCGGAGCTTCAGCTAACGTCGACGCCACTCAATCGGGGTTGGAGCGTTTGGTTCCTAGCCCCTAAGCATCCACATCCGCTTCAAGCGCGAACTCTTGGATGAACTCTCTTCGCGGCTCGACCACGTCGCCCATCAGCTTTGAGAACATCTCATCCGCATCGTCGGCGTGATGCACTTTCACTTGCAGCAGGTTGCGGATTTCGGGGTCGAGGGTGGTTTCCCAGAGTTGTTCGGCGTTCATTTCGCCGAGGCCCTTATAGCGCTGCACCGAAATGCCTTTGCGGCCGGCGGCTTCGATGGCGTGCAGCAGCGAGAGCGGGCCGTACACCTCCGTCACGTCGCCGCCGCGCTTCAGCGTGCCGCGGCCTGTATAGGTTTCGCGCAAGGAGGCGGCGCGTTCGGCCAGGCGGCGCGCATCCGTCGATGAGAGGAAGAGCTTATCGAGCACGACGCGCTCGGCGACGCCGCGCACGATGCGTTCCAGCACCAGCGCGCCATCGGGATCGAAGCGGCCGCTCCAATCGGCTTCGCCTTCTTCGGCGAGCGCGTTGAGGCGCCGGGCGGCTTCTTCCGCTTGCGCATTGCCGGCGCCGACAGCGAAGGCGTCGGCGAGCGTGGCTTGCTCCAACACGGAATCGGAGGCGCGCTGATGCAGGCGCTTGATCAAGGTTTCGACGGCGATGGCTTCGCGCGCCAGGCGCTTGAGATCGTCGCCCGCGATCTGTTCGCCGGCGGCGGTTTCGAACACGGCGCCGGCGCCGCCCTCTTCGATCAGGAAGTTCGCGAAGGCGGCTTCGTCTTTCAGATATTGGCCGGTCTTGCCTTTGCTCGCTTTATAGAGCGGCGGCTGGGCGATGTAGATGTAGCCGCCCTCGAGCAGCTCCGGCATTTGCCGATAGAAGAACGTGAGCAGCAAAGTGCGGATGTGGGCGCCGTCAACGTCGGCGTCGGTCATGATGATGATCTTGTGGTAGCGCAATTTGGCGAGATCGATATCGCCCTCGCCGCGGCCGATGCCGGCGCCGAGCGCTGTGATCAATGTGCCGACTTGTTCGGATGAGAGCATTTTGTCGAAGCGCGCGCGCTCGACGTTCAGAATTTTGCCGCGCAGCGGCAGCACGGCTTGATACTCGCGCGAACGGCCTTGCTTGGCCGAGCCGCCGGCGCTGTCACCCTCGACGATGAAGAGTTCGGATTTGGCCGGGTCCTTCTCCTGGCAATCGGCGAGCTTGCCGGGCAGCGAGGAGATATCGAGCGTCGACTTGCGGCGCATTTCGCGCGCCTTGCGCGCCGCTTCGCGCGCGGCGGCGGCTTGCACGATCTTGTTCATCACCGTTTTGGCCGCGCTTGGATTTTCTTCAAACCATTGCGTCAGCGTTTCAGCGACGAGGTTTTCGACCACGGGGCGCACTTCGGAAGAGACCAGTTTTTCCTTTGTTTGCGAGGAAAATTTCGGGTCGGGCACTTTGACGGAGAGCACGCAGGTCAGGCCCTCGCGCGCATCGTCGCCAGTGATTTCGACTTTTTCCTTTTTGGCGATGCCGGAGCTTTGCATGTAGGCGTTCACAACGCGCGTCAGCGCGCCGCGGAAGCCGGCCAAGTGCGTGCCGCCATCCTTTTGCGGGATGTTGTTGGTGAAGCAGAGCGTGTTCTCGTGGTAGCCGTCATTCCATTGCATCGAGGCTTCGACGGTCATGCCGTCGCGCTCGCCGATGACGTAGATGGCTTCCGGGATGATCGAGGCGCGTGAGCGGTCGAGGTGTCCGACATAGGCTTTGACGCCGCCCTCGTAGAACAGGGTTTCCTCGAACGGCTCGGGGCCGCGCAGATCCTTGAAGACGATGCGCACGCCGGAGTTCAGGAAGGCGAGCTCGCGCAGGCGGTGTTCGATCGTCTTGCGATCGTATTCCACCATGGTGAAGGTCTTGGGGCTGGCGAGGAAGCGGACGGCTGTGCCGTTTTTGATTTTGCCTTCGTCCTGCGGCGCGTCGCCGACGATTTTCAGCGGCGCCTCAGCATCGCCCATGCGGAAGCGCATGTAGTGCTCTTTGCCGTCGCGCCAGATTCTCAAATCCAGCCATTCGGACAGCGCATTCACAACGCTCACACCAACGCCGTGCAGCCCGCCGGAAACCTTGTAGCTGTTTTGGTCGAACTTACCGCCGGCATGCAGCTGGGTCATGATCACCTCAGCCGCCGAGACGCCCTCCTCCTCATGGATCCCCGTCGGAATCCCGCGCCCGTTATCGGTGACTTCCGCTGACCCATCCGGGTGCAAAATCACCTCAACCCGCGTCGCATGCCCCGCCAACGCCTCATCAATCGCGTTGTCCACCACCTCATAGACCATGTGATGCAACCCGGACCCGTCATCCGTGTCGCCTATGTACATACCTGGACGCTTTCTTACAGCGTCTAAGCCCTTGAGAACTTTGATGGAATCTGCGCCATAGTCGGGCGTGCTCGACGGAGCGGGTTGGGCAGCTGTCATGGGTGTCGATTCGGGCTAAAAATCACATGCCAATATAGGGATTTCGCGCAGCAAAGTCGCGGTTTTGATGCCGCAGCGCGCGCGAAAAAACAGGCCTGAAATCAGCTAGAAAAGACGCGGTATTGCGAGCCAGAAGGCGCCGCCGACAATGAGCGTGCCCATCAACAGCCAAACGCCGTCGCGGGCGGTCATGCCTAGGCCAAAGGCGACGATGGCGAGACCGGGGATAAGCGGGAGAAGGGGGACCAGGCCAAGCGGGAACGTGATCAGCGCGGCGGCAATGACGCAGAGCGCGACGACGTTCACGAATGGCGGCTTGCTCAGGATTTCCAGGCGCTTGCGCAGCAGATGATCGATCCAGCGCGCGGCGGGGCGGCTCTTCTCGACGCTGTCGTGCACAGTGCGGCGACCGATGCGGATGTTGCGCGCGGACTTCGGCAGCCAGATATTTGGCAGCCCAACCGCCATCTGACCGGCGACGATCAGAGTCAGCACCGCCGTCGCCCAGGTCATCAACGGCAACGCCGTCGCGGGCGATATCGCGAACAAGCCAATCAGCAGCAGCAGCGGCCCATAAGAACGCCGCCCCACCGAATCCAGCAGATCACCGAGCGTCAGTGGTTGGGAAGCCGGCTGAGAGTCAGCCGTCTCTTCGATATCGTCCAGCACTTCGCTGAGATTGTCCGGCTCGGATTCGCTCATGCGCCCTTTTCGGCTCTTGGCGCCGGGCGGGTCAATCGTCGCCATCAGAACAAGAGCGGCGCCGTAAGCGCGAACACCATCGCTGTCAGCGCAACGCCGATGCCGAGCCAAAGTCCATCGCGCGCCGTCATGCCAAGACCGAACACAATTACGGCCAAACCTGGCGCGATCGGCGCGAACGGAATGAGCGAGAGTGGGAACGTGACCAGCGCCGCGGCCATGACGCAGAGCGCGACCAGATTGACGCCGAACGGCACGGTCAAGAACGTCCAGCGCTCTCGCAGCAGGTCGCCATCCATCGCTTCAATGCGCGGGCGCGTGCGGTCGAGAAACTCGAACAGCATGCGGCGCGGGACCTTTATGTCGAGCACGCGCTTGGGCAGCCAGGGCCGCTGCAAGCCGAGCGCCATCTGCGCGGCGACGAGGAGCGTCACCAACGCGGCGACCGACGTCATGCCGGGCATTATCGTCGCCGGCGAGATCGAGATCAGGCCGATCAGAAGCAGCAGCGGGCCATAGGATCGCCGCCCCACCGCGCTCACCAAGACACCGAGGCGAACGCCTTCGAGTTCGCTGTCGCGGTTAACATTGGTGTCGAGCTCATTGAACACGCCCGCGAGCCCGCCTGGGACGGAGGCGGTGCGGGCTGCGCGAAAAGCGCTGGGGGCGAGACGCGCGAGCATTCAGGCGGAAAACGCCGCCTATGAAGGCCGGTTCCCCGGTAGCCTGACACCCTGAGCGCACTGTTGCGGTAGCGCCGCGCTTTAGCCAGCGATGCGAACCGGCAGCGTTTCGTAGCCCTTCACGAACGAAGAATAGACGCGCTTCGGTTCCCCCATAACTTCGATGTGATCGAAGCGCTTCAGGATTTCTTCCCAGACGATGCGGAGCTGCATTTCGCCGAGCCGGTTGCCGACGCAGCGGTGAATGCCGAAGCCGAAGGAGAGGTGCCGGCGGACGTTCTCGCGCTCGATATCGAAGGCGTCCGCGTTCGGGATCACCTCTTCGTCGCGATTACCCGAAACGTACCACATGACGACCTTGTCGCCCTTCTTGATCAGCTTGCCGCCCAGTTCGACATCCTCGACCGCGGTGCGGCGCATGAACGCCAATGGCGTTTGCCAGCGGATCGTCTCTGAAACCAAGTTCGGGATCAGCGCCGGATTGGCTTTCAACTTGGCGTACTGTTCCGGAAACTTGCTGAGCGCATAGACGCTGCCAGTGATCGAATTGCGCGTCGTATCATTGCCGCCGACGATCAGCAGGATCAGGTTTCCGAGAAATTCCTGACGCGGCATGTCGCGCGTGCTTTCGCCGTGCGCGAGCATGGAAATCAGATCCGGCTTTGGCGGCGCCTTGGCGCGATCTTCCCAAAGGCCGTTGAAATACTGCAAGCACTCCATCAGCTCCATGCGGCGCTGCTCGTCGCTCTCAACAACGCCCTGCCCTGGCGCCGCTGTCGCCACGTCCGACCAGCGCGTCAGCTTGCGGCGATCTTCCCACGGAAAGTCGAACAAGGTCGCCAGCATCTGCGTGGTGAGTTCGATCGAGATCTTGTCGACCCAGTTGAACACTTCGTTGCGTGGAACGGAATCGAGCAGGCCGGCCGCGCGTTCGCGGATCACAGGCTCCAATTGCGCCAAATGGTTCGGCGCCACGATCGGCGACACGGTCTTGCGCTGCACGTCGTGCTTCGGCGGATCCATGGCGATGAACATCGGCAGCGGGAAGTCTTCTTCCGGATCGAACAGCACGATCGATGGTTCGGAGGAGAAGCGCTGGTGGTCGGTATCAACCGCCATGATGTCGTTGAACTTGGTGACCGACCAATACGGGCCGTTGATGCTGTCCGGGCAATAATGGACGGGATCTTCTTTGCGCAGGCGTTCGAAGAATGGCCAAAACGTATTGTCCCGGAAGCGCTCGCCGCGGCTGATATCCAGCGTGGAAAGATCGGTGGTCCAAGCATTCTCGTTCGGATCGTAGTTGAAGACGTAATCCGGATTGTGCCGGGGGATATAGTCAGGGTTGGCCATGGGATCGCCTTTTCCGCGCGCCGGCTAAATCACCAAATTTTAGAGACTTTGTCACTGGCGCCGCAACGTATGACGCCGCCGCGCGTTGAGACGCTACGTCAACGCGCTCTAATTGCAGTCGCATTATCGCGATCTTAGCCGCTCGCCTTGCTTAACAGGCGCTAACACTCCGGAAGGTGACTTCCCATGCTTCGCGTCCTGGCCTGCATCACGCAGGAGCACAACGTTTGGCTCCTTGTGCTCGCGGCGCTGATTTGCGCCATCACCAGCGTCAGCGCCTTCCTGATGCTGAGCCGCGGCGACGCGCGTGACGTCATGGTTGGCCGCGTCTGGGCGATCGCGGCGGGCTTCACGGCCGGCCTCGGGGTCTGGGCGACGCATTTCGTCGCGATGACGGCCTATGATGTCGGCGTCCCGCTCAGCTTTGCGCTGGCGCCGCTCTTCGGTTCGCTCGCCATTTCGCTGGCTATGCAAACCGCCGCCTTTTGGCTGGCGCACAATCTTGGCCGGTCGCGCGCATGGGCCTTTGCCGGCGCGGTATCCGGCCTCGGCATCATCGCCATGCACTTTGTTGGCACGGCCGGAATCAAAGTCGCGGCCCTGAAAGAGTGGGACGCCGGCCTCATCGTCGCCTCTGTGGTGATGAGTGTTCTGTTCGCATCCACGGCTTTCATCGCCTTTCACGCCCTGTCGTCGAAGTGGCGCGCGGTGCAAGCGGGCGCCGTCTTGGCGCTCGCCATCTGCGCGCTTCACTTCACCGCCATGAGCGCCCTGACGCTGACGCCGTTCGGCGCTGCTTTCGATATCGATGGCGTCTCGCAATCCATGCTCGGCATCGTCGTCGGCTTTGGCGCCCTTCTATGCTTGGTTGCTGGGCTGGCAGCCGCCATGGCCGATATCTACCTCTCCAGCCGCGAGCGTCAGGAAAACCAGCGCTTGCGCGAAACGGTGGCGGCGCGCACCGCGGACTTGTTGCGGTTGGCCGAAGAGCAGACTGAGCTCACCGCTCTCGCCGAAGCGGCAAACACCGCCAAGTCGCAATTCCTCGCCAATATGAGCCACGAACTGCGCACGCCGCTGAACGCCATTATCGGCTACGGCGAAATCATCGCCGAAGACGGCGCCGACGACTGCTCGCGCAAAGATGCCGATCGCATCGTCGCCGCGGGCCGGCATCTGTTGGCGCTCATCAATGACATTCTCGATCTATCAAAGGTCGACGCCGGGCGTATCGAACTGGAGAGCATGCCATTCGACCCGGCCGCTTTGGCGCACGAAGCGATCGAAACCGTTTTGCCAATGGCCACGGCGCGCGGCGTGAAATTGCATCTCGGGCTCGCACCGCATGTCGGGTGGGCCGAGACCGACCCGTTCCGGATCAAACAATGCCTGCTCAACTTGCTCTCCAATGCGGTGAAGTTCTCGCAAGGCGGCAACGTCACGCTGAGCACGCGGCGCGAGCATATCGATGGCTGCGACTGGCTCATCTTCGCGGTGCGCGACACCGGCATTGGCATGAGCGAAGAACAGATTGGCCGCCTGTTTCAGCCGTTCATGCAAGCCGACGCCAGCATCACGCGAGCGTTCGGCGGCACTGGCCTTGGCCTCGCCATCAGCCGCAGCTACGCGCAGCTCTTGGGCGGCGACATCAGCGTCGAGAGCAAACTCGGCGCCGGCTCAACCTTCACACTACGCGTGCCGTTCACGTTGCAAACGGCGGACATGCGCCGCGCCGATCAAGCCGCGTAGACATGGCCTTCGCGCACCTCAAAGTGCTGCGCCCGCGCGCCGAACGCTTCGAAGAGGCCCTCATCCGTCCCGGTGAGCCAAGCTTGGCCCGGGTTGGCGAGCAATTCTTCGAACAACGCAGCACGCCGGACAGAGTCCAAATGCGCGGCTGCTTCGTCGATCAGCAAGAGCGAGGCGCCGGCGCCTGGATCGTCCGCTAAGGCCCGCGCCTGCGCCAGCGTGACGCCAAGCAGCAGCGCCTTTTGTTCGCCGGTCGAGCACTGATCAGCGGCCATGTCCTTGGCGGCGTGTCGCGCCAGCAGATCGCTGCGGTGGGGGCCGTCAAGCGCGCGGCCCGCGCCGGCGTCACGCCCGCGCACGTCGCGCAGGAGGTCAGCGAAATCTTCTTCGACGTCGGCGCTCTTGGCGCCGCGCTCGAAGCGGGCTTCCAACAAGCCTTCAAGCGACAGGATGGCTTTCGGAAACGCGCCATCCGGCCGCGCGTCGATCGCTTGCTGCAAACGCTGCAACGTCTCCACCCGGGCCGCCGCGATAGCCGCGCCATGGGCCGACATTTCGCGCTCCAGCCCGCCGAGCCACGCATCGTCAAACACCCGCTCACTCAACAAACGCTGGCGCTCGCGCATGGCGCGCTCGTACGCCGCCGCCGACTGGCCGTGCTGCGATGCGCGCGCCAGCGTGAGCCGATCGAAGAATTTGCGCCGATCACCAGCCGCGCCAGACCAGAGCCGGTCCATGGCCGGCGTGAGCCAGGTCATGCGCGCTGCTTCCGCGAGTTCAGACGCCGTCGCCGGCTGGCCGTTGCGGCGCGCCAAGCGTTTGACGCCGCCGTCCGGCGTCCGCTCCGCGCCGGCGCCGAGAATAGTCTCTTCGCCATCTTGAATGACGCGCGCCGAAACCGCCCAGGGCTGTGGCCGCAGCTCGTTGCCAGCGCGCGTGACGTCGGTAAGGGAAGCGCTGCGCAAGCCCCTGCCCGGCGCGAGCATGGTGAGCGCTTCCAAGATGTTGGTCTTGCCCGCGCCGTTCGGCCCGAACAGGCAGACCGGGCGCGCGTCCAGCTCAAGATCGAGCGCGGCATGATTGCGAAAATCGGTGAGGGTCAGGCGCGCAATGGAGAGAGCGTGCAGCGTCACACCCGCAGCGGCATCAGCACGTAGAGCGCGTGCTCATCGGCCTCATCGCGCACCAAGGTCGGCGAACCGGAATCGGCCAGCTCGAACACCGCCTCTTCGCCTTCGATCTGGCCAGCGACGTCCATCAAATACCGCGCATTGAAGCCGATCTCGAGCGCGTCGTCGCCATAATCGGCGGCGATGTCTTCAGTAGCGACGCCGGCGTCGGGATTGTTGACGGTGAGCGTGATCTTGTCCTTATCCAGCGCCAAACGCACCGAGCGCAAACGCTCCGCCGAGACGGTGGCGACGCGATCAACGGCCTCGGCGAATACCTTGTTGTTTACTTTCAGCTTCTTCGAATTGCCCTTCGGAATGACGCGCGCATATTCCGGGAACGAGCCGTCGATCAGTTTCGAGGTCAATACTGCATCACCGAGCGCGAAACGGATCTTCTGCGGCGACACCGCGATCTCGACCATGTCGGACGCATCATCGAGCAGGCGCTTCAGTTCGTTGATGGTTTTGCGCGGTACGATGACGCCAGGCATGCCCTGTGCGCCTTTGGGCGCGTCGGCGTCAGCGAGCGCCAAGCGGTGACCATCGGTGGCGACGGCGCGGAGCTTCGGGCCATTGGCGTCCACCGTGTGGAAAAAGATGCCGTTCAGATAATAGCGCGTCTCCTCGGTCGAGATCGCAAAGCGCGTCTTATCGATCAAGCGGCCGAGGTCGGTCGGCTCGATTTCAAACTTGGTGTCGAAGCCATCCGACGGCATGGACGGGAAATCGCCCGCCGGCAGGATCGGCAAATGCAGCCGCGACTTGCCGGCCGAGATGAAGAGCCGCGGGTCATCGCCCGAGACATCGAACTTAACCGCCGAACCATCCGGCAACTTGCGCACGAAATCATAGAGATAATTGGCCGGCGCGGTTGTCTGGCCGCCGCGTTCGACTTCCGCCGGCGCGGCTTCCGAAATCTCGATGTCGAGATCGGTGGCCGTGAGCTTCAGGCTGTCGCCCTGCGCCGACAGCAGCACGTTGGACAGGATCGGTATCGTGTTGCGCCGCTCAACAACGCTCTGGACGTGATTGAGTGCCTTTAGGAGCGCCGAGCGCTCGATCGTCAGCCGCATTGATATATCCTGCGCAACATTCTGGCGTTCCGCCTCGACTGCGCGTGACCGCTTTCAGAGGCCGGATACGATAACCCCCCGCGAGCGGCTGAGTCGCCGCCGGCAGGGGGTGAGAAACTACCAGAAGATACGCCATCCCCAAGCCCGATTTTGCAAGACTTTGGGGCTTTAGGCGATCTCAGCGCTAGGCTTAGGGTTCGCGGCGGATAGCGCGCGCGATGTTCTCTATTTCGGCCTTCAGCGTCACGTCCTGCTCGACCAAGGCGGCGATGCGATCGCGGGCGTACATTACCGTCGTGTGATCAAAACCGCCGAACCGGGCGCCGATATCCGGCAGCGACGCATGCGTCATCTTGCAGGCGAGGAACATGGCTATCTGGCGCGGGCGCGCGATAGAGTGGCGGCGCGTACGCTCAAGCAACTGCGCGAGACTCATGTTGTAGTGACGCGCCACCACCTTTTGCACCAATTGCACGGTGATACGTCGCTCCGAAGCGTCAGACAATTTGGCCTGCAGAGCGTTGGCGGCAGCTTCAAGCGTCACTTCGGTACCTCCCGAGATTTTCCATTCAATCAGCAATTGGCAGAGCGCGCCATCAAGATCGCGCCCACTGCCGTGCATGCGTTCTGCGATCATCTCTAACGCATCCGAAGCGACACTGAAGCCCGGCGTCAAGCGTTGATGATGCTGAACGCGCATATCGAGTATGCGACGACGCAACATCGCATCAGCCTCGAGTATTTCGCACGACGCCGCGCCCTTCAAGCGCGCACGCAAGATATCGTCTAAACCTTCGAGTCCGGCAGCGCCATGATTTGCAGCAATGACAACTTGGCCGCCGCGGCGCGTTACATCGTTGAAAGTATCGAACGCTTCTTCCTCGGTGGCGCGCTTGCCGCAGATGCGGTGAAAATCGTCGATGATCAGCAGGTCGGGCGCGCGCACGGCTTCTTTGAACGCGCCGGCGTCACGCTTTTTGTGCAGCGCGGCCTGAAACTGTTCGAGGAATTCCTGGCCCGTCATCATGAGCACCTTGCGCTCCGGCGTGCGCACCGCCGCCTCTTGCGCGATCGCTGAAAGCAAATGGGTTTTTCCAAATCCCGGCGCCGAGTGCAGAAGCCACACGGGGAACGCCACACCGGCGCCGGCGGCGATCATCTGCGCCACGGTGAAGGCGCGGTGGTTCGACGCGTCCTGACAGAAGGTGTCGAACGAAAACGATTGCGGCTGGCCTGGCGGCGCGCCAGCAGCGCGCGCCTCCTCGATACGTGCGTCAGCAAGCTCGCGCAGGTCAGTCGGAATTTCGTGTTCCAGGAGAATCTGGGTCGACACGATCTTCGGCTCGTAGAGGCGAAGCTGCGTATCCAGCCGATGCTGAACTTGCTGCTGCAGCCGCTCCTTGGCGACCTGCGACCCGGCTCTGAACAGAACCACGCCGTCCATTTCCGCCACGAGGCGAAGCGGATCGATGTATGACCTAAAGAAATCCGCGCCGAATTCCTTCAGCAGATCCTTCCGGACCAATTCGTAGGCTCGCGCCGACCCGATACCCGCCGAATGTCGGCGGGCAAATTCGCCCTGTTCCATAGCAACCCCCGCTTAGAACTTTTAGTTTTTCAGCCACCCCCCGACGGGCACGGATTCTCTGTTCGAGCCGAATTAGCTTTCGGCCCGATGCGCTAGGCACCGGTCTTCACTGAAAAGTCGAACAGCGAGTGTGCTCGCCGGACAAGCGAAATTTGCGCCGATCGTTTGAGGTCGTCAACAGGGGTTTTTTAACTTCTTGGCAATATCCACAACGTCGTTTAAGGCGCTGATTTCATTCAGCTTAATGGACCTAGTTCGAAGGGCCTGTATGTCCGAACACGGAAGGATATGCACCGCGTGTGGCGGCGATTCATCGACCTGAAATGTCTGGATTCGCGAGCTTTTGTCGATGAAAAATCGAGCGCTCGCGGGGGCCTTTTAGGAGCTCTTGCCGATGGCCGCGACGCGGCTCGCAAGGCGCGAGACTTTGCGCGCGCCGAGGTTTTTGTGAACCACGCCCTTCGACACCGCCTTCATCGTCGCCGATTCAGCCTTACGCAGCGCTTCTTCGGCCTTTTTGGGATCGCCAGCGACGATCGCCTCTTCAACACCGCGCCACGACGACCGCATGCCCGTACGACGCGCCTTGTTGACCACCGTGCGGCGGCCGATGACGCGATTGGCTTTCTTTGCGGACTTCGTATTCGCCATGAGAGAGGTATTCCAAACGATAGGTTCAGTGTGAAGCGGCGGGCTATAGCCTTGGGCCGCGCCGCCGTCAAATCGTCAGCGGTGCTTAAATTCGGGGGGCCGCTTTGCAATAAAGGCCGCCATCCCCTCTTTCTGATCCTCGGTCGCAAACAGGCTGTAGAACAAGCGCCGCTCAAGACGCAGCCCTTCGTTAAGCGGCGTCTCGAACGCGGCGTTGACCGCCTCCTTGTTGGCGAGTGTTGAGATCTGGCCCATGCCCGCGATCTTCTTTGCCGCGGCCATGGTTTCTTCCATCAATTTGTCCGCCGCGACGACGCGCGCGACGAGCCCGCAACGCTCGGCTTCCGCCGCATCCATCATGCGGCCGGTGAGGCAGAGATCCATCGCCTTGGCTTTACCGATCGAGCGCGTGAGCCGTTGCGAGCCGCCCCATGCCGGCATCACGCCGAGCGTCACTTCGGGCTGGCCAAACTTCGCGGTGTCGGCGGCGATAATGAAGTCGCACATCATCGCGAGTTCGCAGCCTCCGCCCAGCGCATAGCCTGCAACCGCTGCAATCAGAGGCTTTCGCGTGCGCGGCACGCGTTCGAGATTCGAGAATGGATCGCGCGCATAGAAATCGCTGAACTGACCTTCCGCCATCTGCTTGATGTCGGCGCCCGCCGCGAAGGCTTTTTCCGAACCGGTAATGACGATGCAGCCGATCGCGGCATCCGCTTCGAACGCGTCGAGTGCCGCGCTCAGTTCGGCGATCAGCGCGTCGTTCAGCGCATTGAGCGCTTTCGGACGATTGAGACGAATGACGCCAACGCCGCCATCGGTTTCGACGAGAATGTTTTCGTAAGTCATGGCCGCTTGATGCGCCCGGAGCCGCGCAAAATCAATCGCCGCTGGTCGATGCCGGCAACACGACAAGCTGCGCGCCCAGCCGCGTACGGCCGTTCGCGGTCGTCACCGTAAAGCTCAGCCGCTCGCGCCCGCGCTGGAACACGAGCGCGCCATCCGGCTGTGGGCTTAGGCCCCAACCGAGCTGCGGCAGCGCTTCATAGTAGAAATCGCGCACCGTAAGGCCGGACGCGTCGCCCTCCGCTTCGACCAGCACGATGCGCCCGCCGGCGCCAGCGAAGCTCTCAGCCGCCGTTGCAATTTCGGTGAACCCTGGCGGCATCGGCAGATCGTCAATCGCCGCAAAATAGCGCGCATCCGCAATCGCTGGCGCGGCGAAAGCGACGACGGCTGCAAAGGCGAAACGACTCATGGCGCCACTATAACTCATCCGAGGCTAGCGCTGACACCTCGGACACCAGAACGTCGAGCGCCCGCTGTGCACGGCGCGCTTGATCGTACCGCCGCAGTCCGGCGTCGGACACAGCTCGCCTTCGCGGTCGTAGACGCGGAAGCGCTGCTGGAAACTGCCCTGCGCGCCATCGACGGCGGCGTAGTCGCTGAGCGTGGAGCCGCCCGCCGCGATCGCTTCTTCGAGCACGACGCGAATAGCGTGATAGAGCTTTTCCAAATGCTGCGCGCCGATCCGGCCCGCCGCTTTCGACGGCGCGATGCCGGAGCGATGCAAGGCTTCGACGACGTAGATGTTGCCCAAACCAGCAACCACGCGCTGATCGAGCAACGCCGCTTTCACCGGCGCTTTTTTGTTTGCAAACGCGTGCTTCAAATACGGCAGATGAAATTCGTTGCCGAGCGGCTCTGGCCCCATGCCTTTGAAGAAGGGGTGCTCGCCGAGTTTGCTTTCGGCGATCAGATCCATGTAGCCAAAGCGGCGCGGGTCGTTGAACTCCAGCCGCGCGCCCTCCTCGATATCGATCACGACATGGGTGTGCGTCGGGTTCGTCGGTTCAGCATAGTAGAAATCACCGGGCTGACGTTTGGCGCCCAGCACCGTCCAGCGCCCAGTCATGCCCAGATGCGTCACCCACACGGCGCCATCGTCCAAATGCGCGAGCAGATATTTGGCGCGGCGATCGAGCGTGACCACGCGCCGGCCAGAGAGCCTTGCCGCGAAGCGCGGCGGAAACGGAAAGCGGAGATCGGCGCGTTTGGTCCGCGCGCGCAGGATCGTGCGCCCCACCAGAGCCGGCGCCAGGCCACGCCGCACAATTTCCACTTCGGGAAGCTCAGGCATGCGGCGAAATGCCAGAAATCAAACGCAAATCCATCGCCGCCCGATATAGCCCCGCCCCGCCCCCGCCGCTATGGTCCGGCCATGGCGAACACGAGTTCCGGCGACACCGCTTCCTTCGGCTTCCAAGACGTACCGAAAGACGAAAAGGCAGGACGCGTCCGCGCCGTGTTCTCGTCGGTCGCGTCGAAATACGATCTGATGAACGATGCGATGTCGGGCGGCATGCATCGGCTCTGGAAAGACGCCGCCGCCGCCAAGCTCAACCCGCAACCGGGCGAACTCATTCTCGATGTCGCGGGCGGCACCGGCGACATCGCGCGACGCCTGAAGAAGCTTGGCGACGGTGCAGCGCAACGGCGCGGGCTCGAACCGCCCGAAATCCACGTCATCGACATCAACACCGAGATGTTAGAGGCCGGCCGCGCCAAGGGCGAAGGCGGGCTGCAATGGCACGAAGGCGACGCCGAGAATTTACCCGTCGATGACCATGTGGCCGACGCCTACATCATCAGCTTCGGCATCCGGAACTGCACCGACGTTCCCGCCGTGTTGCGCGAGGCCAAGCGCGTCTTAAAGCCCGGCGGGCGGTTCTATTGCTTGGAGTTCTCGCGCCTCGCCATTGGCGGGCTTGAGCCGGTTTATGATTTCTATTCCTTTAACGCGATCCCGGCGCTGGGGAAATTGCTCGCAAACGACCCGGATTCTTACCGATATCTGGTCGAATCCATCCGCCGGTTTCCAGATCAGGAAGCTTTCTTGGCTATGATCCGTGAGGCGGGTTTCGCGCGCGCGGCCTATCGCAACATGGCCGGCGGGGTCTGCGCGCTGCATTGGGGTTGGTCGGTTTAGTGTCTTGGTCGGTTCTGATCCTCGTCCTCGCGATCGCGTTGCTGGTCGGCCTCGCCAATGGCGTGGTCGGTCACATTCGCCGTCTGCTGCGCGTGGCGATCACGCTGATCCGCTACGACGTGCTGCTGCCGGCTGAGTATTACGACCGCTACCCAACCGTCCTGCAGGCGGCGCACACCGCGCTCTCCGTCTTCGCCAAACGCCGCCGTGGCCGCACTGTCGGTGAACGCTTAGCGAAAGCGCTCGAGCGGCTTGGCCCGGCTTATGTGAAGGTCGGCCAATTCCTCGCCACGCGCCCGGACATGATTGGCGTCACCGTCGCGCAAGAGCTGGGGCGCTTGAAGGATCGGCTGCCGCCCTTCCCGCACACAGCCGCGCTCGACACGATCAATTCCGAACTCGGCGGCACCGAGAAGTTGTTCGGCACCATCTCCGAGGCCGTCGCCGCCGCCTCGATCGCGCAAGTGCACCAGGCCATCATTCCACGCAAAGGCGTCGTCGCCATCAAAGTGCTGCGCCCGCGCATCGAGCGGAAGCTCGCCAAGGAAATGGCGGCGCTGCATTTCTTGGCGTGGTGGATCGAGCGGCTTTCGCCGGGCTCGCGCCGGCTCGAGCCGGTGCAATTCATCGATACCGTATCGTCAGCCATGGAGCGCGAACTCGATCTGCGCCTCGAAGCGGGCGCCGCCGCCGAGTTCAAGGAAGTCGCCGAGAAGGACGGTTATCTCACCGTCCCGGAGATCGATTGGTCGCGCTCCGCTAAACGCGTGATGACGCTCGAATGGATCGACGGCACGCCGCTGACCGATCTGAAAGCGCTCGACAAAGCCGGCGCCGATCGCAGCGAACTCGCCATCAAAATCACGCGCGGCTTCCTCGCCGCCGCCCTCGACCACGGCTTCTTTCACGCCGACATGCACGAGGGCAACATGCTCTATGGGCGCGACGGTCAGCTTTGGATCGTCGACTTCGGCATTATGGGCCGCATCGGCCACAAAGAGCGCCGCTACCTCGCGGAGATTCTCTACGGCTTCCACCGTCGCGACTATCGCCGCGTCGCCGAAGTCCACCACGAAGCCGGCTATGTGCCGGACAAGTTCACCATCGAGGAGTTTGCGCAAGCGCTGCGCGCCATCGGCGAGCCGATCTTCGGCAAGACCGCCGACGGCATCTCGATGAGCCGCCTGCTCTTGCAGCTGTTCGATGTCACTCATCTCTTCGGCATGCACCTGCGCCCTGAACTGGTGTTGCTGCAAAAAACCATGGTTCAAGTCGAAGGCGTCGCCCGCGGCCTCGATCCCCAACACGACATGTGGAGCGCCTCGCGCCCGATCGTGGAACGCTGGATCCAGCGCGAGCTGGGCGCCGAAGCGGTCGCACGACGCTGCATCGACGAGGCAGCGCAAGCGCTCGCCGCCATGCGCCGGCTGCCGCAAACCCTCACCGCCATCGAAGCTGCGGCCCGCAAGGTCAGCATCGAAGCGCCGCGCGAAGACCGCAAATGGTACCAGATGCCGGTATTCTGGATCGGCATGCTCGCCGGCGCGGTGTTGGCGCTTGTGCTGAGCGCTGGCGACCCAAGGCCCGCAGAGCGCGTGCAACCGACGCCACCGCCGGCGCGTATAGAGGTTCCAGAACCGCCCCCGCCATCGGCCACGGCGACAATACCGCCGACCGATAGCACTGGTGAATCCATCCCGGAATCGCCCGCGGAGACAGAAGCAGAGGAAGCCGCAACGCCATGAGCGACAAGCGCGTTCTGCTGATCATTGGCGGCGGCATCGCCGCTTATAAGAGCCTCGAACTCATTCGCCGGCTGCGCGAAACGGGCGTATCGGTGCGCGTGGTGATGACGCCCGCCGCGCAGCATTTCGTCACGCCGCTTGCGGCAGGCGCGCTCGCAGGCGAACGCGTGTTTACCGAATTGTTCGACCAGGTGCAGGAATTCGATGTCGGCCACATCCGGTTGGCGCGCGAATGCAATCTCATCATCGTCGCGCCCGCCACCGCCGACCTGATGGCGAAAGCCGCCCATGGCCTCGCCAACGACCTCGCCTCCGCCGTGTTGCTCGCGACCGACAAACCCGTTCTGATGGCGCCGGCAATGAACCCGCACATGTGGAGCAACGCCGCCACGCAGCGCAATGTCGCCGCGCTGCAAGCCGATGGCCGCCGCTTCATCGGACCCAACACAGGCGAGATGGCTGAAAGCGGCGAGCGCGGCGTCGGCCGCATGGCCGAGCCCGAACAAATCCGCGACGCCGCGCTGGCGCTGCTCGCCGATGGGCCGCTCAAAGGCAAACGCGCGCTGGTCACTGCTGGCCCCACGGTGGAGCCGATTGATCCGGTGCGCTTCATCTCCAACCGCTCAAGCGGCAAGCAAGGCTATGCCATCGCCGCCGCACTCGCCGATCTCGGCGCCGACGTCACGCTCGTCTCCGGGCCGACCAACCTGCCCGCTCCCCCCGGCGTGCGCCGCGTTTCAGTGGAGACCGCGCATCAGATGCTGGAAGCGTCGGAAGCGTCGCTCCCGCTCGATGTCGCGGTCATGGTCGCCGCCGTTGCCGATTGGCGCCCGGCTGAAGCGGCGGATGCGAAACTCAAGAAAGACAAGGACGGCATTCAAGCTATCTCACTTGTCGAAAACCCCGACATCCTCGCCACGCTCTCCAAGCCCGGCAAGAAACGCCCGAAACTGATCGTGGGCTTCGCAGCCGAGACAGATCACGTTGAAGAGCACGCCCGCGCCAAGATCGCCAAGAAGGGCTGCGACTGGATCGTCGCCAACGATGTCTCCGGCGATGTCATGGGCGGCGACAACAACCAGGTGTTGCTGATCACCAAAGACGGCAGCGAAGCCTGGCCGCACATGGCGAAAGACGCCGTGGCGAAGCGGCTTGCGATTGAGATAGCGCAGGCTCTCGCTGGTAGGTCTGCGTTGAAGAAGTAAGGTTCGATGGCCCAACGCCAACGAGAGAAAAGGCCCTTACGGGACGAGCCTTTGCTCGGCCTCCTCGCCTTTACGCTGATCTTCTTCCTCACAATGTTCGTGGGGGTCGCAGTCGTCGTCGGCTCCATGAACGTCGCTCCAAGAAACGCCGCCCTCTTCACACTGCTCCCCGCTACCCTTTTGGGATTGGCAGCAGCGATTCATGGCCCTTCACGACGCTTTTTCAGCTGGATCATTTTTCTGAGTTGAATGGCTGCGGCCCGTACCGCTTCATGACGGCGGTGTGACGCAGCCGGAACTTGCCGTTTAAGGGCTTGAGCCGCGCGCGCGACGCGCTATATCCACCCCTCCACTTCCACCCGCCGACTGAAGCGCTGAGCGCGACCGCGCGCCACGTAAGGACCCACGACTGCATGAGCTTCCAGAACCACAACGAACGCCGCGAAGCCGCCGACGCCGCCAAGAAGGCGATGCTGGAAAAATTCAAGACCAAGGCGACAGCGCCGGTCGATCCGGCCGTCGCCGCGCAGAAGGCCGCTGAAGCGCAAGCGCGCGAAGAAAAGCGCGCCGCTGCCGAGCAGAAGCGCCGTGAACGCGTTGAACTGGAAAAACTGGAACGGAAACTGGCGATCGAAGCCAAAGCCAAGGCCGAAGCTGAAGCCGAGGCGTTCGCGGCCGAGGAAGCAGAGCGTAAGCGCCTCGCCGACATCGAAGCCGAAGAAATTCGCGCCTTCGAACAAAAAGCCCGCCGCGATCTGAAATACGCCGCGCGCAAAGCGCGTCAGAAGTAAGCGCTCAGCTAGCTCTGGGGCGGTAGCGGCTTGAGGGCTGCGAGCGCCTCATCCGTGTAGAGAATCTCACCGTTCCAATACTTGATGATCGTCTCGCGGTTGAGTTCGATCCAAGCACGGACGGTGCGAAGGTTTTCGGTCGAGAGTTCGCCGGCGATAATCTCGATCTGCGGCCGGACAGAAATCGTCGCCGCGAATTCTCTAACGCGGGGACCGGGTGACACCTTAACGCGAACATCATACCGCGCCCCGCCTTTCTCCGAAATCCAGACAATAAACGGCAGCCCGGAAAGCTCGGGGCGAATATTGACCATCTCGAAAAGATCCTGGTCTTCGGTGAGAGCGCCAGCGTCCATGCCCAGCAACTTAACACGTTCAACCCACCGTTGGAATGCCGCCTAGCTCTTCCGCTTTTTCTTGCCGCGCGCGACTTCAGTCGCCAGCGCGTCGAGCTTGACCTCCCAGAACCCGCGAAACTGCTCGACCCATTCGTCGACCTGCTTCAGCGGCGCGGCATCGACGACGTAAATGCGCCGCGGCCCTTCGCTGCGCACGCTTGCGAAGCCGCTCTCACGCAACACCTTCAAATGCTGCGACACCGCCGGCTGGCTGATGCCAAACTCGCGTTGAATGACAGTGACGATCTCGCCCGATGCGTGCTCGCCCCCGGCCAGCAGCTCCAATATCCGCCGCCGCACCGGATCGCCGAGAACGTCGAAGGCGTGCATCACGCCTCGCCGCTATAGAATTTGCGCGTGCGTTCGGCGCGCTCGGCCGCCTGCGCCGCATCTTCGCCGCCGCGCGCATCAGCCTCGCCCCACGCTTGCGCGCTCTTGCGCATGAAGAGCTTGCCGTCCTCGGTGGTGTGCCAATCGTTGGCGGCTTCAGCCGGACGCACGGCGTTGCGATCCTCGTAATGACGCGCCAGCCCCATCAGTCCAAGCTCCCAACCGACGCCGACGGCGCCCGGGCCGAACATCTCCCAATGCTCTTCCGGGTGCGCGATGTGGCGCAGTTCAAGCCGCGCGCGCTCGCCTTCCGGCGCGAGCGAAACTTCGACCCAGCTTACGCCGCCGCCGAACTCCCAGGTCATCGCCAGTTCACGCGGCGGCTCACAGCGCGTGATCGCGCCGCCAGCATTGCCCTCGACCTGATAGCGGCCGCCAAGCTTCAATTCACCGGACACTGGCGCGAACCAGCGCGGCAAGCGCCCGGCGTTGGAAATTGCGTCCCACAAATCCTCGATCGTGGTGTCATAGGCGCGCGACAGCACCACAGTCTTGGTAGGCTTGCCGTTCCGCTCGCCCTTGCGGACATCGCGATGCACCGCACCGATCAAACCCAAAATATCGCTGCTCATATCGTGTCTCCTCGCCGCAATCGTATAAGTCATTACGGTGCCTATATACGTGTGTGCCCCATTCGAGAGCCGGTTCCTCCGACGTTCATAGGCAGTGGGGATATTCGAGCAGCCTGAAAGGAGGCTCGAATGACTTGGAACATCCACTATGAAGAGGCGAATGACCGTGTTTGGCTTTGGCCAGAAGACGGCTCCAGAGATCGCTTTCCCTTGCCCGCCAGCGCCGACTTAAGCGCTCTTCGCCGACACGCGCTTCGCGTCGATCCGACTGCCGTATTTCATTTGACGAGGGAGGCGGAGACGTTCCGCGCCCGCATCTTCGACGGCTGACGCCCCCGCATTCTGCGGGGGCGTCGCGCTGCGTCGATGTTGGTTAGCAGTTGCGCGGCTTGGCGCGGTTATACGGCTTCACCGGTACGGTCTTTGGTTTGGTGTTGGGAGTCGGGCAGCCGCAGCCGCCCTTCTTTGCGTTTGCCATTGGAATGGCCCTTACGTTGTGTGCGGTGAGGCCTAGACCGCACTCATCCAAATCGTGCTAGATTTGGACGGTTGGAGAAATGGTCCAGCGAGGCCTCCAAAGCGCGCTGGGCTACCAAAAACGGGCGGGCGACTTTCTTTGATCGGGGAGTCGTCCGTTTGCTTTTGGAGCACGCGCATTATCACGCTGTCGGTGATTTGAGTCCCAACCAATTTTTGCGATTTAGCGCACCAATAGCAGCGGATTCGACTGCTATGATTCAGGAATGCGAAAGTTTTTTGAGTCCGCGAATCGCTGACGTGACGCGGCTAAGTTGGCGGCGCAGTGAGGTAGCGATAAGCGCCCCACAGCGCGATCGCGCCGCCGACGACCGTGGCGATACTATAATCCAGAACGAAGTTCGCAACGTCGTAAATCGGATACGCGCCGACCCAGTCCAAGAGATTGAGAAGGTGGTGATCGGCCCACCACGCGAAGAGCACAATGGCAAGCCCCGCGAACATCCAGCGTAAAGCATTGCGCCGCTGCACGATTATTTCTTCTTCTTCGGCGGCTTCGGTAGCGCAGGAGTTGGGTTCGCAGCCTTCACGCGTTTCTGCGCTTCCTTGATGTGATCCTCGGCGGGAAGTTTCTCCGGTGGTGTGTTGCCCTGATCGATGATCATCTGCCGCACGGCATTGCCGACTTCGGCATGAACGCGCTGGGCGGCCTGCTGCCCTACGGTGCCTTCACGACGCAAGCGTTCCTCCGCTTGCGTCGCCTTGAAGTAGTTCGCCGCAAGCTCGCTGTGTCCGGCGTAATCCAAGTGATCAGAGCCGCGCGGCAAGCCCTTCTTCGCTACAAGCTTCGCTTTCGTCAGCCCGCCGTAAAGCGCCTTCAGGCCCGCGCCGTTGAAGTTCATGAAGTTGGTGACGCCCGCTTCAGATGCGGCGGACGCGAGCGACTTGTTGTGCTCCTTGAGCTTACTACGGAGCATCACGCGCGTTTCGTCATAGGTGAGAACCGGCGCCGTTTGCGCCGCCAGCTCCGCGCGCCGGGTCTGCGTGGCGAAATAAGTTTGCGCGAACGCCACCGGTACCTTGGACGCGTCGCCGTTCTCTGCGGTGAGATATGCTGCATAGCGCGACAGGATCACGTCTTCGCTGGGCCTGCCGCCTTCGGGGTTTTTACTGGCGTCAGTAAAAACCTCCTCGGGGTCCCATGGCTGTCCATCCGGACGCCAAAAATGAGCGGATGGATCGGCCTCGCCAGCGCCTTTGCAGGCCGTATAGGCGCGAGCCAGAACCTTCCGAAAATTCTGCCAGTTCGAGTATTCGAGCAAAAGCATCAGATCGCGCGCGCGCCAAGCTTCCGGCGCTTCTATCGTGTCCGGCAGGAGGGCAGCGTCCTCAAACGCCTGCATCAAGCCGTCGATAGTGTTGTCGTCTTTCACGAGTGCGGCCACGGCGTCTGCTTCCTTCGGATCAGTTTGGGCGAAGCGCTCCAACGCCTCATCGGCGTCGAGATCAATGAGGAAGGGCTCTTCGTACTCGCCGCGCGGGCCTTTCTGCCCGCCTCTCTTTCCGGTCATGCGATCAATGCCTTGTAGGTCAAACGGCCCTCGACGTTGCCGAGGAAGTCGTTGACACGTTCGCCCGCGCCCATGTCGCGGCGATTCCAGCGGTAGCACATTTCGTTGAGGTAGGCGTCCATGTGCTTCCGCGAAATCCAGTGATGCGTGCCGTGGTACTGGCGCTTGAACAGGCTCCAGAAGCCTTCGATCCCGTTCGTATGGATCGTTCCGTCGACGTAAGAAACGCCGTGATCAACCCACTTGTGAACGTACTCGGCTTTCAGCTTGCGGTAGGAGCGCCATGCGTCGGTATAGAGCGTTGAGCCGGGTTCGACGTTAGCGCGCACGTTGGCTTGGATTGCCGGGCCGCTCGCATTGGGCAGCGTGAAAGCGCGCGCTTGGCTGACCTCGCCTTCGGCGGCGCGCTGCATCACGCCGTGCACGACGATCTTTTCCGTCTTGGCGCCCGACTTCGCCAGCTGCGCACGCTTGGAAAGCGGCTTGTTACGCGGGTTGCCGCCGACAAAGGTCGAGTCGGCCTCAACCTCACCGGCTAAAGGGCGCGCAAAACTCTTGGTTCTGGCGGCATAGCGAAGGCGATGAAGCACGAACCACGCGGATTTTTGCGTGATGCTGAGATCGGTGGCGAGTTGGGTGCTGGCGATGCCCTTCTTGTGCGCGGTGATCAGCCATATCGCCGCGAACCACTTGCGAAGCGGAAGCTTCGTGTCCTCGAAAATCGTGCCGACCTTGATTGAGAAACGCTGGCGGCAATCGCTGCACTTGTGCGTGCGCTTGTCGCTGAAATGCATGATCCGCGTCCCGCCGCAGTACGGGCAGAACGCGCCGTTCTTCCAGCGCAGCGCGCGGAGATGATCGATTGCGGATTGCTCGTCGGGAAACGCCTCGAAAAGTTCGATCAGGCTTTTGAACGACTTGAGGTTAACGGTTTTCGACATGCCCACACCTTAGCAGGCCGAACGACTTGGGTCAAGCACGTATATAATCACCGTCATTACTTATATGTGCAAGTGATTTGGCGTTTCAGTGCGAATCCGCGTTATTCGCGTCATGAGCAACTCCGTCCGAATCCAAGTCGCGCCGCTGCTGCACTTCGAGGGCCTGCAGTTCCCGGCTTACGAGACCGCGCTGTCCGCCGGAATGGATCTGCGTGCGGCTGTGCCTGAGAGCGAGCCCATGACGATTGCGCCCGGCGCACGCGTGTTAGCGCCGACAGGGCTCACCATCGCGCTGCCCGCTGGTTACGAAGCGCAAGTGCGCCCACGTTCGGGGCTGGCGCTGAAGCACGGCGTCACTTGTCTCAACACGCCGGGCACGATCGACGCGGATTATCGCGGCGAGGTGAAAGTCATCCTGATCAATCTCGGCCAAGAGCCGTTTGTCATCACGCGCGGCGAACGCATCGCGCAGATGGTGATCGCGCCGGTGACGCAAGGCGCGTGGGATGTGGTCGAAACGCTCAGCGAAACCGAGCGCGGCGCCGGCGGCTTCGGCTCGACCGGACGCGGCTAGCGGCGTCAGCGCAGGCCGATAAAGCTCGAGCGCTTGCGCGGACGCGGACGTGCTTCTTCCTCAACCTCTTCTCGCACGACTTCATGTTCGCCCGGCGCAGCGCTGTCATGGGCGGCGTGTTCGAGCGCGGCGCGGTCGTCTCGATCAAGGTGAACCTCGCTGCTCAGCTGGCGCGCGGTCTCGATCGAGCGGCGAAATGCGACCGGATGCGCCATCGGCGGAAAGCGAATCACGGCATCGCCCGTACCAGTGACGACAATGCTCCCATAGCCAAACATGCGGGCAATCAAAGATTGGTCCAAGGTCACCCCCTCGACGCTTTCGACTGACAGTTCCTGCGTCTTCCGATTCAGCCAGCCGCGCTTAAGGATCACGCGCCGGTTGGTGACGGCGAAATCCGTCGTTGACATCACGATCCATGAGCGCACGAAAATGAAAACGCCAACGATGATGATGCCGAGAAAGATCAGCGCCGCCCAGGCGCCGAACCAAAAGACGCCGGGATACTGGCCGCGCTGCAGGATTTCCTCGCCGGGGGCGAGGCTTGAATCGATATATCGCATGTGAGACCAACGCCCGCGCAGCGCGCGCGTTCCCAATCAGTTGGAACAGCGCCGCGTTTGCATTACCTACAGCCCATGAGCGCCTTCTCCGCCGATGAGCACGAGCGTTATGCGCGCCATATCCTGTTGAAGGAGATTGGCGGGCCTGGTCAGCAGAAGCTGAAAGCCGCGACTGTCGCGCTGGTCGGCGTCGGCGGGCTCGGCGCACCGGCTGCGCTCTATCTCGCCGCCGCTGGCGTCGGCACGCTACGGCTGATCGATTTCGACACCGTCGCGCTCTCGAATCTGCAGCGGCAAGTTTTGTTCAAAACTGATGACGTGGGCGAGCCGAAGATTTCCAGCGCCGAAAGCGCGCTCATCGCGCTTAACCCGCACGTCGAGATCGATACGCGCGATGAACGGCTGGACGACGCCAATGCCTCAGAACTCCTGGACGGCGCTGACATCGTGCTCGACGGCAGTGACGATTTCGCGACGCGCTTCGCCGTCAATGCCGCCTGCCGAACGCTCGACGTCACGCTCATCTCAGGCGCGGTTGGGCGTTGGGATGGACAGGTGGCGACGTTCAAGCGCGGCGGCCCCTGCTATCGCTGTCTCGTGCCCGAGACGCCGCCCGATGCGGAAACATGCGCGCAAACCGGGATCGTGGGCGCGCTGACCGGCGTGATCGGATCGATGATGGCGCTCGAGGCTATCAAAGAAATCGCTGGCGCCGGCGAAACTCTCTCGGGCCGTTTGCTCATCTATGACGCACTCGCAGCGCAGGCGCGCGTCGTCGCGCTACCACGTGACCCGACTTGTCCCGTGTGCAGCCATGACTGAGCAGATTTGGCGCGAGCGTCTCATCGCCGCCGCGCGGCGAGATTACGAGACCCGAACGCGCCTCTCCGCCAGCGGCGATCTCTTCATCGGCTACCACCCCGAAATGGAGGCCGTGCACAATGAAAACGCCGCACTGCTCGATGACGCGTTCGACGCCATCGGCTGGCCCGGCCGCGACAAGCTGAGCGATGACGGCGCGGCCGCCGCGTTCGTCATTCTGCAACACGCCATCGGCAAGCCGGACATCCAGCGTCGCGGGCTTGAGCTGATGCTCGAACAGATTCCGCTCGGCGCCGCCAACGCGCTGGATGCGGCTTACCTCGCCGACCGCATCGCCACGTTCGAGGGCCGAGAGCAGACCTTCGGCACGCAATTCGATTGGGATTCCAACGGCCAACTCTCTCCCTCGCCGACGCGCGACATCGCGGAACTCGACGAACGCCGCGCCAGCGTGGGGCTGCCGCCGATTGCCGACGCCATCGCCGAAATGCGCGCCAATGCCGCCGCGGAAGGCCAAACCGCGCCCACCGATCTCGCCACACGCCGCGCCGAATTCGAAATCTGGGCCCGGCGCGTCGGTTGGCGCGCTTGACCCAGCGCGCTCGCGCGTCACTCTAGCAGTGATGGAGGGTGGACATGCGGTGGTTACTCGGCGGCCTGTTGGTTCTTATCGGAATTGTCGCAATTCTGGCGGTCGGCGGCTATTTCGCGCTGAAGCGTGACGACATCGCCTATGAGACGCTGGCGGCGCGTTACGAAAGCGCGGCGTCGCGTTATGTCGATCTGCCCGGCGGCATCCGGATGCATTATCGCGACGAAGGCGATCCGAACGGGCCAACGCTGTTACTGATCCACGGCTTCTCCGCGTCGCTGCACACTTGGGAACCTTGGGTCGAGCGTCTCGCCACAGGCGAGCAACGTCTCAACGATTATCGCGTCATCACACTCGATCTCCCCGGCCATGGCCTCACGCGCGCGCCAGCGGGCTACCAAGCCTCGATCGAAGCCTTCCGCGACGCGGTCGAAGCGTTCGTGCGCTCGCAGCAGCTGACCGAGTTCGCGCTCGGCGGCAGTTCGATGGGCGGCAATGTCGCCTGGGAATATGCGCTGGCGCATCCCGAGCAAGTGAACGCGCTGATCCTGGTCGATGCATCCGGATGGCCGGAAACGCGCGCGGAGTACGCCGACGAACCGCTCATCTTCAAACTGCTGCGCAGCCCCGCCGCACCGCTTTTGCGCGACCTCGACAACACCGCGCTCGTTCGGCAAGGTCTGGAAAACTCGTTCGTAGATACCGCGCTCGTCGACGACGCGATGGTGGCGCGCTACACAGAACTATCGCGCGCACCGGGCCATCGCGACATTCTGCTACAAATCACGCTCGGCTTCCGCGAGCGCAATTACGCAACGCCGGAGCGTTTAGCGGCGCTGCAAATGCCGACTTTGGTCTTCACCGGCGATCAAGACCGCCTCATCCCGCCGGAGAACGCCCAGCAATTCGCCGACGCGATTCCAAACGCGGAACTCGTCGTGTTCGAAAACGTCGGCCACATTCCGCAAGAAGAGCGGCCAAATGAGTCCTCCATGGCGGTGCATGAATTCCTGTATCGGATTATAGAGGGTTCGGCCCTGGCGCCGGCGGCAGTCGCGGTGGAGTAAATTTCATGCGCACGTCGCGCCGCACGCTTCTCGCAGCAGCGTCGCTCGTGGCGCTGCCGCGCGCGGCGTGGGCGCAAACTTTGGCGCGCGGCGTGTTTACGCACGGGGTCGCCTCGGGTGATCCGCTTTCTGATGGCGTGATCCTCTGGACGCGCTTTGTCGGCGAAGGCGGAACGCGGATCACGTGGGAGGTCGCGGAAGACGAGAGTTTTGCGCTAATCGCACAGCGCGGCGAAGCGGACGCGACGGCGGCGACGGATTATTGCGTCAAAGTCGATGCACGCGGCCTCGCGCCGGACCGGCGCTATTTCTATCGCTTCCTCTCCGGCGGCGAGCCCTCGCCCACCGGCCTGACGCGCACCGCGCCCGCAAGCGGCGGCGATGCGCTCACCATCGGGCTCGTCTCCTGCTCCAACTTCGCCTTCGGCCATTTCCACGCCTACGGCCATCTCGCCGCGCGCGACGACGTCGACATCGTCCTGCACACGGGCGATTACATCTACGAATACGGCACGGACGACTATCCAAGCCCGCGCGAGGCCGTGCCGGGCCGCACGTTCGAGCCCGCGCACGAGATCGTCACGCTCAGCGATTACTACGCGCGCTATGCCGCCTATCACACCGATCCCAACCTGCTCGAACTGCGCCGCACGAAACCGATCTCCGTCACTTGGGACGATCATGAGATCACCAACAACGCCACCGCCACTGGGGCGCAGAACCATCAGCGCAATGAAGGCCTTTACGCAGATCGCGTCGCTGCCGCGTCAAAAGCCTATTTCGATTGGATGCCGATCCGCGGCGCTAGCGTGTATCGCTATTTCGATTGGGGCGATCTGGCGCGCATCGCTCTGCTCGATACCCGCATTGCCGGCCGGCAGCGGCAATTGGATTATCGCCGCGCACTCGGCTTTCGCCTGCTACAGGATGGCGAAGGCGCGGCGGCCGCGTTCGATGCATTCCGCCGCACCCAACTCAACGATCCCAACCGCACGATACTCGGCGCCGAACAGGAAGCTTGGCTTGCGGACGCGCTCGCGCAATCACGCGCGCGTGGTCAGCCTTGGCAGATCATGGCGCAACAAGTCGTCGTCGGCGCGCAGGTGAGCGGCGAAGGCGCCGAAGCGATGGTCTCGCCGGAGGCGCACGGCAATGTCCGCCGCTATGCCAGGATCGCCGAACGGCTGAGCCGCCACGGCCTGCCGTGGAATCTCGATGCCTGGGACGGCTATCCCGCCGCGCGCACACGGCTGCTCGCCGCGTGCAGCGCCAACGCCAACAACGCCGTCGTGCTCGGCGGCGATAGCCACAACACGTGGCTGAACAATCTCGCGGCCGAGAGCGGCGATCGGCTGGCGGCCATCGAATTCGCCGGCGGCAGCGTCACCTCCCCGGGCCTCGAACGCGCCCTCACCAACGCCGCACCCGGCCAACGCGAAGCCATGATGCGCGCCGCCAATCCGCATTTAGCCTGGTGCGACGCCACCAATCGCGGCTACGGCGCGCTGCGTTTCACACGCGACGCCTGCGAGGCCGATTGGGTCGCGTTCGCCGACGTGCGCAGCCCGGAGATGCGGGCGCCAACAGTGACGCGCCTGGTCTCGGAAGCCAGCACGAGCGCTGGCCCCGGCGCGTGGAGGCCACAACACGTGGATCACCGACACCCGCGTTAAACCTTGCATCGCCGCGCAACGTTCGCCATGCGTGACCCATGACCGATTGGCTCCGCGGCGCAGTTATCTACCAGATCTATCCGCGCTCGTTTCGCGACAGCGATGGCGATGGCGTCGGCGATCTCAGGGGCGCGATTGAGAAGCTCGACCACATCGCCTCGCTCGGCTGCGATGCAATCTGGCTCTCACCCTTCTTCCGCTCGCCAATGAAGGATTACGGCTACGACGTCAGCGACTATACTGACGTCGATCCGCTGTTCGGTTCGATCGCGGACTCCGATGCGCTGATCAAGCGCGCGCACGAACTCGGCCTGAAAGTCATCCTCGACCAAGTCTGGTCGCACTCATCCGATCAGCACGCCTGGTTCGCCGAAAGCCGCGCCAGCCGTGATAATGCGAAAGCGGATTGGTATGTCTGGGCTGACGCGAAGCCGGATGGTTCGCCACCGAACAATTGGCAAGCCATGTTCGGCGGCTGCGCCTGGACGTGGGACGCGCGGCGGCGGCAATATTATCTGCACAACTTCCTGCCCGAGCAGCCCGATCTGAACGTGCGCAATCCCGCCGTGCAGGATGCGCTTCTTGATATAGCGCGCCTCTGGTTGGATCGCGGCATCGACGGCTTCAGGCTCGATGTCATGAATTTCTTCGTGCAGGACGCGAGCTTGCGCGACAATCCCGCGATCACCACACTGAAACGCGCGCCGCCGCGCCCGCACCAATTCCAGCGCCATCTCTACGATCGCACGCAACCGGAAACGCTGCACTTCATCGCGCGCCTGCGCGCGCTGCTGGATCAGTACGGCGCGATGGCTGTGGGCGAGATCGAGGATGAAGAGCCGCTGAAAGTGCAGCGCGAGTACACGGACGGGCCGGACCGTTTGCACACGGCCTACTCGTTCTTCCTGCTGCGCCAGCGCGCCATGACGCCCGCGATCATCACCGACGCGATGTCCCAATGGGAGGGCGCGCGCGGCTGGCCTTCTTGGTCGCTCTCGAACCACGACGTCATCCGCTTCCCCACGCGCCTCGCCGACAACGATCCGCAACGCACGAAGCTGATGCTGGCGCTACTGCTCTCGCTGCGCGGCGCGGCGTTTCTCTATCAGGGCGACGAACTCGGCTTGCCGCATGCGGAGGTGCCGTTCGAGCGCTTGCGCGATCCGGAAGCGATTGCGTTCTGGCCGTCCGGCATCGGTCGCGACGGCGCGCGCACGCCGATGCCGTGGCACAGCGATGCGCGCATGGCCGGCTTCACCGATGCGCCGGACGCCTGGCTGCCGCTCGACCCGCGCCACGCCGCGCTATCTGTCGACGCGCAGGAGAGCGATCCGGCCTCCATGCTCGCTTTCACGCGCGCGATGATCACCTTGCGCAAGGAGAGCGCCGCGCTGCGCGAGGGCGGCTTCATCGCGCTCGATGCGCCGGAGCCTGTGCTCGCCTTCGAGCGCCGGGCCAACGGGGAGCGCATGCTCTGCCTGTTCAACCTGGGTCGAGACCCGGTGCTCCGCCCGCTACCGGCAGGCGCCGCGACCAAACTCGCGATCGGCGATGCGCATCTTCAGGCGGGCGGGGTGGCGCTCGGCGCGTATTCCGGCCTCCTGGTCGCGCTCTGAGGCGAACCAGTTGGCCAGGGACGCGAGTTACATTATAACCCGCCCGGGATGACACCGAGCAGCAGAACGCCGGATCGGAAGCAGGGGCGCGCCTTCGTGGGCGCGTTCGCCATGCTTGCCGCGACGGCGGCGCTTTTCCTGCAAATCTTCGTCGTCCAGACCCACACCCACGTGCAAGCGCCGCTCGGCAATGCCGAGTACGAGCGCGTCGCCGAACACGCCCAAGACGGCCATAGCCACGTCAGCGCCACGCACGAACAAGCCGGCTGCATCATCTGCTCAGTGTTTGCATCATCGGGCCAATCGATCGCGCCGGATACAGCGACACTCAGCGCCGGCCACAACGCCGCTTACGAAACCGCAGCGCTCGCCATCCGACGCGCGCCGCGTGCGCTCACGCACGTCTGGCAAAGCCGCGCACCACCCACCGCTCTCTAAGCTACGACCGCCGCGCTCTCTCGCTTGAGCGCAACGCCGCGCGCTCGCGCGCGCACACCACGCTTAGAGGCATATCATGCACATCCATCGTACCCGTTTCAGAACCTATCTGCTCGGCTTCGTCGCCTTCACAGTCCTCGTCCCTGGTTCCGCCCTCGCGCAAGAGGGGGAGACTGAACGAGAGATCATCGTTACCGCACCGCTTGAGGGCTCACGCATTGAGAGCTTGCAGGGTGCGGAAGTGCTCCGCCGCGACGACATTATCGCGCAGCTCAATGGCGGTTTAGGCGACACGCTCGACGCCACACCGGGCATCGCCAGCACCTTCTTCGGCGCCGGCGCCAGCCGTCCGATCATTCGCGGCCTCGGCGAAGACCGCGTCCGCGTGCTGCAAAACGGCATCGGCACGATCGACGCCTCCACCGCATCGCCCGACCACGCCGTCACCTCTGACGGCCTCGATGCCGAACGCATCGAAATTCTGCGCGGTTCGGCGGCTTTGGCTTATGGCGGCAACGCCATTGGCGGCGTCGTCAACGTCATCGACCAATCGATCCCGACACGCGCCGTCGACGGCCTCAACGTCGATGCGCTGCTGGCCTACTCGACCGTAGACGAAGGCATGCACGGCGCGGCGCGCGCGCAATTCGGCGCCGGCCCCGCCGCCTTCAACCTCTCCTACGCCGCCAGCCAAACCGACCCGTACGAAACCCCGCTCGGCATCGCGCCCAACCAATACAACGAAACCATGAGCTATGGCGCCGGCGGCGCCCTAGTCGGAGGCTGGGGCTTTGCCGGCCTCGCCATCAAGCGCAGCGAGAACGAATACGGCTTGCTTCCGCACCACGATGACGAGCCCGCCGGCCACATCGAACTCGAACAAACCCGCATCGAGTCACGCGGCGATTTCCGCGTCGATTGGGGCCCGTTCGATCGCTTCGATTACGGCATCCAACATTCGGACTACACGCACACCGAGTTTGAAGGCGACGGCGAAGCCGGCACCATCTTCGACAGCGAAGGCTGGGAAGCCCGCCTCGAAGCGCACCATGGCGGCGACCGCCTAGACGGCGCGATCGGCCTGCAATTCTCCGACGTGGACTTCGGCGCGGTCGGCGAAGAAGCCTTCATCACCGACACCAACACGCGAGACGTCGGCGTGTTCGTCGTCGAACGCTTGGATTTCGGCCGCTGGGGCATTGAAGGCGGCGCACGCTTCGAGCAGCGTGAGTTGGACAACGCCACCGTCGGCGGCCGCGAGTTCGACACCTGGAGCGCATCGGGCGGCGTCTTCTTCCGTCCCGCAGAGCACTGGTTTCTCGGCGCCACCGTGGCTCGTACCGAACGCGCGCCGACCGCCGTTGAACTCTTCTCCGATGGTCTGCATTTGGCCACGGAGAGCTACGAAGTAGGCAATCCCGATCTCTCGCCGGAAACAGCGCTGTCGTTCGAGGCCTCCGCGCGTTACGACAGCGGTCCGCTGCGCTTCGAACTCAACCTCTTCCGTATGGAGTTCGAGGATTATATCGCGCTGCTCGACACCGGCGTGGTGTTTTGGGTCGATGAAGACTCGGGCACGGACGGCTTCGACCCGCCGGACGCCGCACCGATCGACGCCGAAGAATTCGGTGTGTTCGCCTTCGGACAGGAGGATGCGACCTTCCAAGGTGGCGAGTTCATCGTGAGCGCGCGCCTGTTCGAAACCAACGGTTTCGCCATCAGCACGGACGCCGCCTATGATTGGGTGCGTGCCAGCTTCGATGGCGGCGGCGCCCCGCCGCGCATTCCACCGGCTTCGCTCACACTCGGCATCGCCGCAGATGGCGAACATTGGTCGGGCCGCGTCGAAGTCGTGGATGTGTCGGAGCAGGATCGTCTAGCGGCGTTCGAAACGGCGACCGACGGCTACACGTTCGTCAATGCCGGCGTTGCCTTCCGTCCGCGCGGCGAAGACAGCCCATGGCGCCTGCGTCTCGACGCACGCAATCTCACTGACGAAGAAGGCCGCGTGCACAGCTCATTCTTGAAAGATGATCTGCTGCTGCCGGGGCGGAATTTCCGCTTCACGGTGCTGGCGAACTTCTGACAACAAAAAGGGCCCGGCAGAGTGCCGGGCCCTTCATGTCTTTAGTTTCGCGAAATCAGCGGAAGCTAATCGTCACGGCGGTGCGGCGGTTGAGTGGCTCTCGTACGCCATCGCGGGTCGCGCGCGCCAGATCGGTCTCGCCACGCGCTTGCGTTTGGATCGAGCCGGCAGCGATACCGCGCGCCACGAGGGCGTCACGCACCACCGAAGCACGACGCTCCGACAAGCCGACATTGTAAGCCGTCGAACCCGACGTGTCGGTGTGGCCAACGACGACAACGCCGCTGATATTGCACTCACGCGCGCGCGTGACCGCAGCATCGACGGTGTCGAGCGCCGCTTGATTGAGCGCCGAGCGATCCCACTCGAAATAGACCACGAACTCGGATGCCGGGCACGCAACGGGCGGCGGCACGGGAGTCGGTGTCGGGCGCGGCGGCGGCGCTGGCGGAGGCGGAGGCGCAGCGGCGGCGAACTGCCAGCGCAGACCAACAGTCACCGCGTCGTGGACGTATTCCACGTCGGTCGGGCCATCGAGATCAAGTTCGAGTTCTGGAATCACAAAGTGGCGGTAGCTGATGTCCAAGGTCGCGCGTTCGCTCAGCGCCACGCCGACGCCGACCATCGCCTGCCAAGCCCAGTTCGAATCGTCCAGATCAGCGAACTCGACTTGGCCGTAGCCGACACCGGCGCCGACATAAGGTTGGAAGCGGCCGTCGCGGTTGAAGTCGTAAAAGACGTTGCCCATCAGCGACGTCGCTTCGACGTCTTCGTCGAAAAGGTCGACCTCATTGGTGCGGTACGCGAGCTCCGCATCGGTGCGGAAACCGTTTTGGAACGCGTAGCCTAGCGCCGCGTCCGCCATCCAATCATCTTCAAGGTCGAACTCGGTATCGAACGCCTCGATGTGATCGCCGACGCTGTAACCGACATCGGCTCGGCCATACCAACCTTCCGTCGCCTGCGCTGGCGCAGCCGCCAAACCGCAGACTAGCGCCGCAAGCGCCAGCGTTCGCAAAAGCTTCTTTTTCATCACGATCCCCTTGGACCAACCGCGCGCCCATACGCGTGCGGGAGTGGCCGCCTGATACGCCTGCCGCGCGCGCCCGTTAAGAAGATTCGCGATCCGGGCGATTTGGGCGCGGGTTCAAAGCGGCGTGCTACTGGTCGGACGCCGAGAAGATCAATCCGAACTCGCGGACAGTGGGGGCGGCGGCGCTCATGGCGGGAAGATTAGATGCAAACTCGCTGTCGTCCAAAACGTCAGCAGGGTCATTCGCCGCTTCAAACCGCACACGCACGCGGCAATTATTTTGATCGCCAAGCTGGCCGCCGTTCCACTCCGAAACCCAGCCGCCATAATCCCAGCCGAAGCCCCACAACCGGAACGGCCCGCCGTTCGCCGCCTCAACGCGCGCGATGTCATCGCCGATCGCGATATTGTGCGGCCCGCGCCACAAGCTGCCCTCACCCGAGACAGACACACTCGCCAGCGCGGTTTTCGCAGCATCGGCCCAGACGATCTCCAGCCGCCGCGCCGTGTCGCCCGGATAGAGCACAGTGGCGGTGTGACTCTCGCCTTCGGGCCCCTGCATCGTCTCTTCGCCCAAATTTTCAGCGCCGTAGGCAGCCGCCAGTGCGTCGTAAGACACATGCGCGAACGCATCGCAGATAAGCGTCAATTGGTTGTCGACCGAGGCTGCCTCGCCCTCCGCTGTCGGTGACGGTGCGGGATTACACGCTGCAAGAGCGAACGCGGCGATCACAAACAGCGCACGCTTCATAGGTTCGCTCCGTTGTGCTCGCGCTCTTACAGCATGGATGGAATGACGCGGTCCGGCGGCTTGTGGCCGTCGGCGAAGGTCTTGATGTTGATGATGACCTTCTCGCCCATGTCGATGCGGCCTTCGAGCGTGCCCGAGCCCATATGCGGCAGCAGTACGACATTGGTCAGCTTGCGCAGCTTCGGATTGATCGCCGGCTCATGCTCGAACACGTCGAGTCCCGCACCCGCGAGTTCACCCTTCTCCAGCATGCGCGCCAGCGCCGCTTCGTCGATCACTTCGCCGCGCGCGGTGTTGACCACGTACGCATGCGGCTTCAGCAGCGCCAAGCGGCGCGACGACAGCAAGTGATACGTCGCCGGCGTGTGCGGGCAATTGACCGACACGATATCCATCCGCGCCAGCATCTGGTCGAGGCTTTCCCAATAGGTCGCCTCAAGCTCCTGTTCGATATGCGGACTCACCTTGCGGCGGTTGTGATAGTGGACCTGCAGACCAAACGCGCGCGCGCGCCGCGCCACGGCTTGGCCGATGCGGCCCATGCCGATAATGCCGAGCCGCTTACCCCAAATGCGCCGGCCCATCATCCATGTCGGCGACCAGCCGACAAACTCGTCGCGCTCGATCACCTTCACGCCTTCGACGATACGTCGCGGCACGGCGAGGATCAGCGCCATGGTCATGTCGGCCGTGTCTTCGGTGAGAACACCTGGCGTATTCGTCACCGTGATGCCGCGCTGCACGGCTGTGGCGACATCGATGTTATCGACGCCGGCGCCGAACTGCGCGATCAGCCTGAGCTGCTCGCCGGCACGCGAAAGCACGCGACCGTCGACGCGATCAGTAACCGTCGGCACCAACACATCGGCGCGCGCGACGGCCGCGGCGAGATCCTCAGTCGTGAACGGCTTGTCCTCGACATTCAGTTCCGCATCGAACAATTCACGCAGCCGCGTCTCCACTGGATCGGGGAGACGGCGCGTGACGACAACCTTGAGCTTCTTTGACGGCATTCAGACTCCATAAACCACGATCCGCGCCGCTCCAAGCAGACCCATTAAACCGACCTTCACGCCCCCGTCGCATCATCGCTTTCCCTTCCGGCATGAAGGGCAAGAGCTAAAGGTTTGGGTAGATGCGCCGTGGGAAAATCGCTGCGATTGTCGCGGCCGCCGCTTTTTTGGCTTTGGGCGCCGCCAGCGCCGACACCCCGACCGTGGGCGCCGACTCGCATCTCCCGGTTCCCCGCTTTGTCAGCCTGAAAACGCCCGGCGCCAACGGCCGCCATGGCCCCGGCCCCGAGCACCGGGTCGATTGGATTTATGAACGCGCCGGCCTGCCGCTCCAGGTCACCGGCGAAAGCGGCCCATGGCGCCGCGTCGTCGATCCCGACGGCGCCGTCACCTGGATGCACAGCCAGAGCCTCGACAATCGCCGCATGGCCTATGTCCGCGCCGAAACGCCGCTGCGCCGCTCGGCCCGCGCCGACGCGCGCACCGTCGCCTATCTCGGCGAAGGCGTCGTCGGCGCGTTGACGGGGTGCGAGGGCGAATGGCGCCGCGTCGCTGTAGGCGGCCGTGTCGGCTGGGTCGAAGCGAGCGCACTCTGGGGCGCGGAGTGCGAGGGGCTCTAGGCGGCTCGAACCGTTGTTTTCGGTCGCATAGCGCCTAACGGGCGACCCCGTAACCTTGCCCCTCCGGCCTCCAGTGTCTAAGCCCAAGCCTTCATTCCCAATGGCTAGAGCGAGACCAGCATGGCCGAGCGGCCCCCTTCCTTCTCTTATGAAGACCTGATCGCCTCCGGCGAAGGCCGCCTGCATGGCCCGGGCAATGCCCAGTTGCCGCTACCGCCGATGCTGATGTTCGATCGTATCACCAGCGTCACCGCCGATGGCGGCGACTACGGCAAGGGCGTGATGATCGCGGAGTTCGACATCAACCCGGAGCGCTGGTTCTTCGAGTGCCACTTCCGCGGCGACCCGGTCATGCCCGGCTGCCTCGGCCTCGACGCGATGTGGCAGCTCACCGGCTTCTTCATGGCCTGGGCCGGTTCGCCAGGCCGCGGGCGTGCGCTAGGTGTAGGCGAAGTGGAATTCCGCGGGCAGATCACGCCGAAGACCAAGCTCGTCACTTACGAAATCCATCCCAAGCGCGTCATCCAACGCAAGCTGCACATGATCGTCGCCGATGGCGTCACGAAGGCTGACGGCGTCACTATCTATACGGCCAAGGATCTCAAAGTCGGCCTGTTCTCACCAGAACAGCTCGAAACGCAGATGAAGTAACGGAGCACACACATGCGTCGCGTCGTCGTCACCGGCATGGGGATCGTCTCTTCGATCGGCAACAATACGCAGGAAGTGCTGGCCTCGCTCCGCGAAGCCAAGAGCGGCATCCGCGCCGCGCCCGAATACGCCGACAAAGGCATGCGCTGCCAAGTTCACGGCGAACCCTCGCTGAAGCCGGAAGAAGTCGTCGACAAGCGCAACATGCGGTTCATGGGCGAAGGCTCCGGCTGGAACTTCGTCGCGATGGAGCAAGCCATCGTCGATGCCGGCCTGAAGCCCGAGGAGGTTTCGCACGAACGCACCGGCATCATCATGGGTTCAGGTGGGCCTTCGGCTCGCGCCATCGTGCAAGCGGCGGACACAGCGCGTGAAAAAGGCGCGCGGCGTGTTGGCCCGTTTGCGGTGCCGAAAGCGATGAGCTCGACCGCAAGCGCGACGCTTGCAACACCATTCGAAATTCGCGGCGTGAACTATTCGATCAGCTCGGCTTGTGCGACCAGCGCGCACTGCATCGGCAATTCCTACGAAATGATCCGCGACGGCCGCCAAGACATCATGTTCGCCGGCGGCAGCGAAGAACTCGATTGGACGCTCTCCGTGCTGTTCGACGCCATGGGCGCGATGAGCACTAAGTATAACGAGACGCCGGAACGCGCCTCGCGTGCTTACGACAAAAACCGCGATGGCTTCGTCATTGCCGGCGGCGCGGGCGTGCTGGTGCTGGAAGAGTATCAACGCGCCAAGAAGCGCGGCGCAAAAATTTATGCCGAACTCGCCGGCTACGGCGCCAATAGCGACGGCTTCGATATGGTCGCCCCCTCAGGCGAAGGCGCCGCGCGCTGCATGAAGATGGCGCTGAAATACGTCGATCGCCCGGTCGACTATCTCAATCCGCACGGCACCTCGACGCCAGTTGGCGATCTGAAGGAGATGGAAGCCGTGCGCGCCGTGTTCGGCGCCAAGCCGCCAATGATCTCCAGCACCAAGTCGCTCACAGGCCATTCGCTCGGCGCGGCCGGCGTGCAGGAAGCGATCTATTCGATCCTGATGCTGAATAACGGCTTCGCCTGCGAAAGCGCGCACATCGAAGAACTCGATCCGGCGTTCGAGGATTTGCCGATCTTGCGCAAGCGCGAAGATCGCGACCTGAATTGCGTACTCAGCAATTCGTTCGGCTTCGGCGGGACGAATGCGAGCTTGGCGTTCACGCGCGTCGCGGCTTAACGGACCGCGGGTCTTCGGACCCGCCTTTCGCTAGACCTTCGAACATTGCGTCATATGCGGGTCTGAAGACCCGCGGTCCTTAAACTACGAGCGCCGGCCCGCTTTCGCGAACCGGCGCCCAAAGCGATCCCTTGAGACGAGGGGTAGTTCGTCCTTCTGCAATCGCTAATCCTAATTCGTCGCACGCTCGACTTGGTCGCCGGCGTTTTCAATCGCGTCGCCAGCGTTCTCAACCGCGACATCCGTTTGTGTTTCCACTTGTGCTGCGGCGCGATCAGCCTCGGCGCCCGCGTTTTGGAACGAGCCCTGGCTATACGCGAACGCGATGAGTCCGCCCGCAATCACCAGCACGGCGAACAGCATGCCCCAGCCGAAACCGCCGCCGCCTTTGCGCCGCTCTACAACTTTGGTATCGACAACGTTGCCGTTTGCGTCGCGCTCGACATGCGTTTCACGAATCTCGGCCATTTGAATCTCCAATGCGCTTCGCGCGTAGTGCGATAACACTATGGAGCGCGGCCGGTTCCTGCGCGTCCGACCTCGATTACACCGTGCGCCAAGCCGGAACTTCAGGCGACGCGAAGGTTCAGCGTTTCAGCCGCGGCCTTCATAGCGCAGACAGCATCGGCGCTGAACGGCGCCCGCCCTTCCTGCGGTGAGAAGGAAACTTCAAATCTCTGCGACCAATGCTTACAGAGCTGTTGCAGAAAGCAGCTTGCTTCCGGTGTTGGGGTCTCAGTTTCTATTGCGTGCATGTTTAGCTCCGCTCGATCGCTTGAGCGGCGGCGTCCAGTGCAGCGGCAACGGCTTGGATTTGCGTCTCGTTGAGTGGGCCGCGTTCCATCCGGAGGCGCAGCGCCGTGCGCAAGTTCTCCACGGCGCGTACGATTTGAGGCGCGCGGCCGCTCGATGTGCTTTCACGCACAGCCGTCATGCGCGCCGTTAGATGCTCGGCGGCGGCGCGATTTTCCGCAAGCTCGGCTTCGCCCTCAGTCGTGATGGCGTAAAGCTTCTTTGCGCCTTCGCTGGCCTCCATGCGGGCAAAGCCCATTTCTTCCAGCATTGTGAGCAACGGGTAGATGACGCCTGGGCTCGGCGCATAAGAGCCGCCGGAGCGCGCTTCGATCTCCTTGATGAGCTCGTAGCCGTGGCGCGGCTGCTCGGCGATCAGCGACAAGACTACAAGGCGCAAGTCGCCCTGGTCGAACATGCGCCCGCCACCGCCGGCGCGATGCCGACCGCCGTGCCGGCGGCCACCCCATTCGCTCCAGTCGCCACGCCCGCCCCTGTCACCGCGCATGCAGCGCGCCATCGTCTGTTTGTATCTGTGCATTCAACTTCCTTAGTTCTAACTTAGTAATATCGTCTAGATATATCTAAGTTAGCTCTTGTCAAGGGGCTTTCTTGACCGCACACGCCTGGCGCCGGCAGGTGCGGTCAAAGCGCCGCCAAAGAGGAGAAGAGCCGTGGCTGACGAGTGGGTGTTTCCGAAGGGCGCGTTGATGGCCGGCAAGCGCGGCCTGATCATGGGCGTCGCCAACGACAAATCGATCGCGTGGGGCATCGCCAGCCAGTTCGCTGCGCAAGGCGCGGAACTTGCCTTCACCTATCAGGGCGAAGCGCTGGAAAAGCGCGTGCGGCCGCTGGCGGAAAGCGTCGGCTCGCAAATCCTGCTCGAATGCGACGCCACCAATGACGATCACCTCGACGCTGTCTTTGATCGCTTGAAGACCAATTGGGGTAAGCTCGACTTCCTGGTTCACTCGATCGCCTTCTCCGACAAGAACGAGCTCAAGGGCTCGTTCGTCGAGAACACCACGCGCGAAAACTTCCTGCGCTCGTTGGACATCTCCGCCTTCTCGTTCGTCGCCGCCGGCAAGCGCGCGTCGAAACTGATGGAGCGCGGCGGTTCGATGATCACGCTCACCTATCTCGGCGCTGAGCGCGTGCTGCCGAGCTACAATGTGATGGGCGTCGCCAAGGCCGCACTTGAAGCCAGCATGCGCTACATGGCGCGCGACCTCGGCCCCGAAGGCATTCGCGTCAACGCGATCAGCGCCGGCGCCATGCGCACACTCGCCATCGCCGGCATCCAAGGCGGCCGCGGCCTGATCGCCACCGGACGCGAATGGTCGTTGATGAAGGAAGACACCTCGATGGAAGGCATTGCCGGCTGCGCGCTCTGGCTCTGCTCCGACCTCGGCCGCTCCACCACAGGCGAAGTCGTCCACGTCGATGCCGGCTTCCATGTCGTCGGCTTGCCCGATACTGGCGGCGAGTGATCAACGGCACGCAAGGCTACGAGCAGGAAGCGCCGGAGCTTCTGCAGCGCTATGAGACCATGGCGTTCGAGCATTCGCACAGCGGCCTGCTCGATCTCATCCCGCCACCGCGGATTCGCGTGCTCGATATCGGCGCCGGCACCGGCCGCGACGCGGCATGGTTTGCGGCGCGCGGCGACGATGTCACCGCCATCGAACCAACGCGCGCCATGCGCGAAGGCGCGATGAAGCTGCATCCGGCGCCGAACATCACTTGGATCGATGACTGCCTGCCCGATGTCGCCAGCGTTAGCGGCCGCGTGTTCGATCTCGTCTGGATGTCGGCGGTGTGGATGCATTTCGACCCAGCCGAACGCGCGCGCATGATGCCGAATGTGGGCGCGCTGGTTGGCCCAAGCGGAGCGCTCATGATCAGCCTGCGCCACGGACCAATCCCTGAAGGCAGGCGCATGTTCGATGTTTCCGTGAATGAGACCGAAGCGTTGGCGCGCGCCGAGGGTCTGACATGCGCGCGCAAAGAGAACATCGAGTCATCCTATGCGCCCGGCGTATTCTGGGATCGCCTCTGGTTCGCGCGACATTAGCGTTCCCGCGCGGGAACTTTTCCGCGCGTCGTGCGTACCCGGCTACGTCAATGTTTCAGCCCTGAGTTTATCCGTGTACGTCGGATCGATGCCTTACGTGCCTTGCCCCCAATGCCCGCTGCGCGCCAACGGGCCGTTCAAGCAATACACCGACCGCGACATCAAATTTCTCGATGATCTGAAAAAGGATCACCTCAACGTCGAAGCCGGCCGCGACATCATCGATGCTGGCGATCCGAACCCGCCGCTCTTCACTTTGTTTTCCGGCTGGGCGTTTCGCTATAAAATGCTGCCCGATGGACGCCGCCAAATTCTGAACTTCTTGCTGCCCGGCGACGTCATTGGCTTCCAGGGCCACATGTTGGATGCGGCGCCGCATAGCGTGCAAACTTTGACTGACGTGGAGCTTTGCTCCTTCCATCGCAGCAAGGTGTGGGAGCTGTTCAGCGCGCACCCGGAATTGGCGTTCGACCTCACGTGGCTGACAGCGCGCGAAGAATGTTATGTCGACGACAATCTGCTCACCGTCGGCCGCCGCAGCGCGGTCGAGGCGGTCGGCACGCTATTGATCCATCTCTATAAACGCGCCGATGCGCTGAATCTGCGCAAGAATGGCGGCGTTACGTTTCCGCTGACGCAGTCGCACATCGCCGACGCACTGGGCCTTTCTCTGGTGCACACCAACAAGTCGCTGCGCAAACTAGCCAAGCTCGGCCTGCACGAAATCAAGAACGGCTCGCTGACGCTGACTAACGGCCGCGCGCTGGAAAAGCTCGCGCAAATCTTCGACGAACCTCTCGCCGCGCGGCCGCTGCTTTAGCCGCCGCCCTGCTCCTGCGCTTCCGCTAGAATGGCGCGCGCATCGTCGGCATCCTCTTCCGCCGCCATCAGCCGCCAGCCGTGCTCCATCATCGACGGGTCAAGCTCCGCCATCAGCACGTTGAACTCAGGCAGCAACGTCTCCAGCCCAGCGCTACGCAACACAGATTGCGCCACCACGGCTTCCGGCCGGGACGAAAAGCGCGCAACGATGACGAGTGCAGGCATGGGCGCACTGTAGCGCCAGAAACGGCGAAAAATGGACCAACAAAAAGCCCGCCGCTTTCGCGACGGGCTTTCCGGTTTGCGTTTGCGCTGAGGCTTAGTCGCCCGAGCTTTCGCGGCGCGGGCGGTCGCGGCCACCGCCGCCGCCGCGACGCGGACCACGATCACGGTCGCCGCCGCTGCGTTCGCGGCGCGGACCTTCGTCCAGCGCCTCTTCGCCCAGCTCAGACGTGAGATCGGCGCCGGTGGCTTGATCGACCACCTTCATCGAAAGGCGCACCTTGCCACGATCGTCGAAGCCCAGCAGCTTCACCTTCACGGTGTCGCCTTCCTTGACCACATCGCCCGGCTTTTCGACGCGCTCGCGCGCCAGCTGGGAAACGTGAACCAGGCCGTCCTTGGCGCCGAAGAAGTTCACGAAGGCACCGAACTCCATCACCTTCACGACCTTGCCTTCATAGATCTGGCCGACTTCCGGTTCGGAGGTCAGCGACTTGATCCACTTGATCGCCGCTTCGATAGACTCGGCGTTGGCGGAAGCCACCTTCACCGTGCCGTCGTCTTCGACGTTCACCTTCGCGCCGGTCTTTTCCACGATTTCGCGGATGACCTTGCCGCCCGTGCCGATCACGTCCCGGATCTTGTCGACCGGGATTTTGATCTGCTCGATGCGCGGTGCGTTCTTGCCGACTTCGCCGCGCGGGGCATCCATCGCCTTGTTCATCTCGCCGAGGATGTGCAAGCGCGCGGTGTGTGCGCGCTCGAGCGCCACCGTCATGATCTCCTGCGTGATGCCGGCGACCTTGATGTCCATCTGCAGCGAAGTGATGCCCTTCTCGGTGCCCGCGACCTTGAAGTCCATGTCGCCCAGATGATCTTCATCACCCAGGATGTCGGTCAGAACTTCGAAGCCGTAGTCTTCGAGGATGAGGCCCATGGCGACGCCGGCGACCGGCGCCGAAATCGGAACGCCCGCATCCATCAGCGCCAGCGACGAACCGCAAACCGTGGCCATCGAGCTTGAGCCGTTCGACTCGGTGATCTCGGAAACGAGGCGCACCGTGTACGGGAATTGCTCAGCCGTCGGCAGCACCGCTTTCATGGCGCGCCACGCCAACTTGCCGTGGCCGATTTCGCGGCGGCCGGCGCCACCCATACGGCCGGTTTCACCGACGCTGTAGGGGGGGAAGTTGTAGTGGAGCATGAAGCGCTCTTTGGTCGTGCCGGAGAGCGCGTCGATGAATTGCTCGTCTTCGCCGGTGCCGAGCGTGGCGACGACGATCGATTGCGTTTCACCGCGCGTGAACAGCGCCGAGCCGTGCGTGCGCGGCAGGAAGCCGACCATGCTTTCGATCGGACGCACCTTATCGACGGCGCGGCCATCGATGCGGCCCTTTTCCTTCACGATGCGGGTGCGGACGATGTCGCTTTCGACTTCCTTGAAGACTTCCTTGATCACGTTGGCGTCGTAGCCATCGGGATTGGCTTCCGTCTTCAGCAGCGCAGCTTTCACCTTATCACGCAGCACGCCGACCTTGCCGTAACGCTCGGCCTTGACGGTGACTTTGTACGCTTCGGCGAGATCGGCGCCGACGAGATCCTTGATCTTGGCCTTAAGCGCCGAGTTATCGGCCGGTTCGAATTCGAACGGCTCTTTGCCGGCTTTCTCGGCTAGCTCGATGATCGCGTCGATCACCGGCTGCATGCCTTTGTGCGCCAGAGACAGCGCCTGCAGCATCTGCTCTTCGCTCAGTTCTTTCACCTCCGACTCGACCATCATGATCGCGTTGGCAGTGCCGGCGACGACGAGATCGAGCTGCGAGGTCGCCATGTCGGGGATGGTTGGGTTCAGAACGGCCTTGCCGTCGATCCAACCCACGCGCGAGGCGGCGATCGGGCCCATGAAGGGCACGCCGGAAATGGTCAGCGCCGCGGAGGCCGCGACCAGAGCGAGCAGATCGGACTCGTTTTCGTTGTCCCAGCTCAACACCGTGATGATGACTTGCACTTCGTTCTTGAAGCCATCGACGAAGAGCGGACGGATCGGACGATCGATCAAACGCGACAGCAGCGTTTCACGTTCTGTCGGGCGGCCTTCACGCTTGAAGAAACCGCCGGGAATGCGGCCCGATGCGAAATACTTTTCTTGGTAGTTCACGGTCAGCGGGAAAAAATCCTGCCCCGGCTTTGCTTCCTTCGCGAACACGACCGTCGCGAGCAGCGCGGTTTCGCCCCAGGTGGCGTAAACGGCGCCGTCAGCTTGCCGCGCAACGCGGCCGGTTTCGAGCGTGAGCGGACGCCCTGCCCAGTCGATGGAAACGGTTTTGGTATCAAACATACATCTAACTCCAGGCCGATGAGCCGGTGCTCCGGCGGCCTATTCGATGCGCAACAGCGGATTCCGTTGCGCGTATTGCCTCCTCCGCGGATCGGAGGAGGTTCGCGACCGCGCTTGCACGCGGCTTTTTGAAGGGTGATCGCGCGGGTCTAGCTTTGCGCCAGCACCCTTCGAAGTCTGCGCTTAGCGGCGCAGACCCAGCTTTTCGATGATGGCTTGGTAGCGCGGCACATCATTGTTCTTGAGGTAGTCGAGCAACCGGCGGCGCTGGCTGACCATCTTGAGCAGGCCTTGGCGCGAGTGGTTGTCCTTCTTGTGCGTCTTGAAGTGCTCGGTCAGGTTCGAGATGCGCTCCGAGAGGATCGCAACCTGCACTTCTGGCGAACCGGTATCGTTCTTCGTTTTGGCGTTGTCTTTAATGAGCGCGGCCTTGCGCTCTACTGTAATCGACATCGGGACTCCTATTGGTCTGAGATGTGAAACACGCGCGTCGGCGAAAACTTGCCGGCTCGCACGTCACCCAGAGCCACCGCTTTGCCCTCGAAGAGGGCCACTGCCGCGCGGGACGCATCCTGCCCGGCAATGGTGCGATCGCGGAATTTCGGCTTCAGCGCCTCCATCACATGCGGAAGGAGAACGATGGGCCGTCCTTGTCTGAGCTTGAACGCGTCCTCGCCGTTGATGGCCAGTGCCGGGATGTCGTCCAGCGCGGTCTCAACGGGCTTCAGGCGTTCTGACGCGGCGTCCTTCTGACCTAAAAGCTGCAGATCGTCCAGTGTGACGCTTTCGGCCTCGGTAAACGGGCCGACGGCCGTCCGGCGCAGCCGCCAGACATGGCCCTCCGCGCCCAATTTTGCCGCCAAATCGCGGACAAGCGCCCGGATGTAGAAGCCCTTGCCCGAGCGGACGCGGAAATGGGCGAGATCGTCCTCGGTCCCGACCAGCTCGGCCTCGTAAACCGTGACTTGGCGCGGCTCGAGTTCCACCGTCTCGCCTGAGCGGGCGATGTCGTAGGCGCGCTCCCCATCGACTTTGACGGCGCTATATTGGGGGGGGATCTGCTCGATCTCGCCGATGAAAGCCGGCAGCGCCGCTCGGATCGCCTCCGGCGTCGGCCGCACGTCGCTCTCGGCGATGGATTTGCCTTCGCGATCCTGGGTGTCAGTCGAGACGCCCCATTTGATGGTGAAGAGGTAGGTCTTCTTGGCTTCCATCAGCCAAGGCACCGTCTTCGTCGCCTCGCCCAGCGCAATCGGCAAAATTCCGGACGCCAGCGGATCGAGCGTGCCGGCATGGCCCGCCTTCTGCGCATTGAACACGCGCCGCACCGCGGCCACCGCATGCGTGGACGTCATGTCGTCCGGCTTATCGAGCACGATCCAGCCCGAAACATCCTCGCCCTTTTTGCGGCGGCTCATAATGTCGGTCCGCGCAACACCGTCATCCTGGGGCAATGCGTAGCATTGAGCCCAGGACCCAGGGGCAAACGCTCTGCCGCTCGCCCCTGGATCCTGGGCTCGCGCTGCGCGCGCCACAGGATGACGGTGGAGAATACGGCGCTCATTCCTCTTCGCCGCGCTTTAGATCGCGCGCCACGTCCGGGCTGGCGAGCAGTTCGTCGATGTAGCGGGCTTCGTCGTAGGAGATGTCAGCCTGGAAGTGCAGTTCCGGCGTGAAACGAAGATCGATCGAGCGCGCCAAGCGCCCCCGCAAGAACGCCGCGCTTCGGGTCAGCCCGTCGGCGATCTGTTGCGGGTCGGCGGGGCCGAGCGCGGAGACGAACGCCGTCATGTGCTTCAAATCCGGCGAGGCGCGGACTTCGCCGATGGTGATCGATGCGCCAAGCAAAGCGGGATCGCGAAAATCTTCGCGCGCGACAATTTCCACCAACGCATGACGCACCAGTTCGGCCGCGCGCAATTGGCGTTGCGACGGCCCTTGGCCGTGATCGTGTCCCTTACCGCGCTTCATTTCACTGCGCCGTAAACGCGTAGCTGTTGCAGAGCGTCGGCTGCTGACCTGGCTGACCCTCGCCGCGGAACGCCGCGATTTTGAACACCCAGCGCCCGCTCGCATCGACGAACTCGCTGACCGCGAGATAGCGCGCGCGGTCCTCGCCACAGAGGCCACCCTGCGCGGCGCTCGCCGTGACATTCTCGGCTTGCACGCGGTAGAGCCACACATTGACGCGCGGATCGCCGCCGAGCACGGCCGCATAGCTTTGCCCGCCGACGCCGGAGCGTGAATTGGCGGGGACCTCCGCATAGGGCTGCGCCTGGATCGTCACGCCGTTGGCGAACGCGAACACGACCGGGCCGCCGCGCGGGCCGAGCAGGCTGACGCGCAGATTGCCCGATACCGTGCGCGCTGTATCCGACGCCGCACGCCATTGCTGTCGCGCCACCGCAGGCTCTTCCTGCGGCACGACATCGACGCCGCGCGTTTCCGGTTCAACGATTGTGGAGCGGCGCACAGTTGGCGCTTGTTCGGCGTCGTTGTCGCGCTGGCAGCCGGAGGCCGCCAAGCCGAACGCCGCGATTGCCGCAAGCACTAAACCGCGCATGGCTTGCCCTTAGAGCGACCGCTGAACGATTTCGACGTTGAAGCACTCAATGACGTCGCCCTGCTTGATGTCCTGGAACGGGCCGAAGCTCATGCCGCATTCCTGGCCGGCGACGACCTGATCGACTTCATCCTTGAAGCGCTTCAGCGTGGAGAGCACGCCCATTTCCTGGATCACGACGTTCTCGCGCAGGATGCGGACCTTTGCGCCCTTGCGGACGACGCCGTCGCTGACGCGGCAGCCGGCGACCTTGCCGACCTTGGAGATGTTGAACACCTCCAACACTTCGGCATTGCCGAGGAAGGTTTCGCGATGCTGCGGCGCGAGCATGCCCGACATGACGCCTTTGATGTCGTCAATCAGGTCATAGATGATCGCGTAATAACGAATTTCGACGCCTTCGCGCTCGGCCAGATCGCGCGCTTCCTTCGAAGCGCGGACGTTGAAGCCGATGATCGGCGCGCCCGAACCCTTGGCGAGTTGCACGTCCGACTCGTTGATGCCGCCGACGCCGGAGAGCACGACGCGCGCGCGCACTTCTTCGTGCGCCAGCTTGTCGAGCGAACCGACGATCGCTTCGGCCGAACCTTGTACGTCGGCCTTGAGCAGGATCGGCAGCTCTTTCGCGGTCGAGTCCTTGAACTTCGCCATCATCGACTCGAGCGATGTGCCCGTGCTCTTGACGCCGGTGTTGCGCTGTTTCTTGGCGCGGGCGCGATAATTGGCGACTTCGCGCGCGCGATTTTCGTTTTCGACGACGTTCAGCACATCGCCCGGCTCCGGCACGCCTTCGAGACCCATGATCTCGACCGGCTCCGACGGACCGGCGCTTTGCAGCTGCTGACCACGCTCATTGGTGATGGCGCGGACGCGGCCGACTTGGGCGCCGACGACGACGATATCGCCGCGCTTCAGCGTGCCCATTTGGATCAGCACGGTCGCAACCGTGCCGCGGCCCTTATCGAGCTTGGATTCGATTACCACCGCTTCGGCGGGGCGGTTCGGGTTAGCGCGCAGGTTCTGCAGTTCGGCTTGCAGCAAGATTTGCTCAACCAGATCTTCGAGGCCTTCCTTCTTCAGCGCCGATACCTTCACGACCTGCACGTCGCCGCCGAATTGTTCGGCGACGATTTCGTGCTGCAGCAACTCACTGAGCACGCGGTCTGGATTGGCGTCGGGCTTATCCATTTTGTTGATGGCGACGATGATCGGCACGCCTGACGCTTTGGCGTGATGAATGGCTTCAACCGTTTGCGGCATGACGCCGTCATCGCCGGCCACGACCAGCACGACGATATCCGTCACTTGCGCGCCGCGTGCCCGCATGGCGCTGAAAGCGGCGTGGCCCGGCGTATCGAGGAAGGTCACGCGTTGGCCGCTGGGCACGCGCACTTGATAAGCGCCGATGTGCTGGGTGATGCCGCCGGCTTCGCCCGACACGACATCGGTCTGGCGCAGCGCATCAAGCAGCGAGGTTTTGCCGTGGTCGACGTGGCCCATAATGGTCACGACCGGCGGGCGCGGCTCCAGGTTCTCATCACTGTCGACGATGTCGCCGGCGAGGCCCTCTTCAACGTCCGACTCCGCAACGCGGCGGACGATGTGGCCGTGTTCGGTGGCGATCAGTTCGGCCGTATCGGCATCGAGCTCATCGCTCTGCTTCAGCATCTGGCCTTGGCGCATCATAAACTTGATAATGTCGGCCACACGCACGGCCATGCGGTTCGAGAGTTCTTGAACCGTGATGGATTCCGGAATGATAACTTCGCGCGCGACGCGCTCGCGTTCGCCGCCGCCGAGCATCTTGGCGCGACGTTCTTTTTCTTTTTGCTGCGCACGGCGGTAAGCCGCGAGCGAGCGAACGCGGTCGTCGTCGCCGGCGACTTCGCGCTCGACCATGTCGAGCGTCAGGCGGCCTTCGCGACGCTTCGGTTCGCCCTTCTTGGTCGGCTTCACCGGCGCGACCGGCATCGGCTTGCGCGCCGATTTTACGCGCCCGCCGAGTTCGCTCAGCACATCGGCCTGTTGACGTGGCGGTTCCTGCGCCGGCGCGCCGGGGCGCGCTTGCGTCGGTTGTTGTTGCTGCTGACGCGACTGCTCTGTCGGCTCGGGCTCGGCGTCCAGACCTTCGGCCTCGCGACGGCGCGCTTCGATCTCGGCTTGCTGCGCTTCGTCTTCGGCGGCCTTGCGGCGCTGCGCGTCTTCGAGGGCGCGGCGTTGATCTTCTTCCGCCTTCAGGCGCTGATCGCGCGCCTCGCGCTCCGCCATGGAGCGACGCACCGCTTCTTCGCGGCGGCGCGTTTCATCATCGGTGATGCCGCCCGGCTTGGGCGGCGCGCGCGGCGCTTCGGCGACCGGCGCTGCGGGTGTGGCGCGTGCACGGATTGGCGGCGGCACGCCAGGGCCGGCGGCGCCGGCAGCCGGCGTTCCGGCAGCGCCTGGCCGATTGATCGAGCGCTTCTCGCGCACTTCGACGGCGACTTGTTTGGTGCGGCCGTGACTAAAACTCTGGCGCACTGTGCCGGCGCTCGCGGTGCGCGTGAGCGTCAGCGGCTTGCGGCCGGAGGGAGTGTCTTTCTGTTCGTTGCCGTCAGACATGCAGTGGTATTGCCAATCCTAAATTTGCATTCACGAGCGCCCCGCATGGGCGCCATAACTCAAACGTCTGTCTGCTCGCCGCGCCCGTGGACCATAGCTGATCCAGCGGCCGCGCCGCCCAGTTTCCACGACACAGAGCGCCAGGAATCGGGCCAAGAGTCTGGAACGATGGCGCGGAACCCCGCGAGGCGGCCAATTTCCACCGCCCAGGCCAGCGCCAAACGCTCTTGAAGCAGGCAAGCGTGTATCACACGTTCCCGCCCCAGCGCCACGCCCAAATCCTCGCTGGCAAAGCAGCCGACCGCCGGCGGAGACGCGCCCCAAAGCCCTATATGGAGGCCCAAAAGCTTTTCGCGACCCTCCACGGCGCCATCTTCCGCTTCGATCAACACAAACAGCGGCGCCTTGCGGATCGCGGCCTCCACTTGTGTCGCCCCGATCGCAATGGCGCCGGCGCGCCGCGCCATGCCCAGCATGTCGATGCAGCGCTTCGCCAAGAGCTGCGCGGTGAGTTCTACCAGGCCTTCCGGCGCCTTCGCGTTGGCTTTGAAAGCACGCGCGAACGCGCCCTTTTTTACCGCCTGCTCCAGGCTCGCACGATCGGCGCTGACCCAGGCGCCGCGGCCCGGCAGTTTGGCCGCGACATCCGGCGTGATCACGCCAGCGCCATCGAGCGCGAACCGGATCAGGTTCGCCTCGTCGATGCCGTCGCCATTCACGATGCACCGCCGCTCTCGTCTGCGGCGGCCGCCTTCAGCTTCGATCTGGGAAGACGTTGGAATAATCATCCACGTCCCCTTCCACTTCGACGACCTCCGGCTCCGGCGGCGCTTCAATCCAACCCGCCGCGATGCGCGCATTGAGGATCAACGCGTCGGCTTGCTCTTGCGTCAGCTGGAATTCTTCCAGCGTGCCCGGCTCGCGCACGCGCTCGCCGTTCTTGGTCTCGAACCAGCCGCGTAGATCGTCGCCGACCAAGCCGGCGAAATCGTCGAGCGTCTTCACGCCCTTTTCGCCCAACGCCACCAGCATCGGCCCGGTCAGGCCCGGCACGCTCTTCAACGCATCCTCAACGCCCAGCGCCACGCGCTTGGCTTCAAGCTCGGCCGCCAAGCGGTCGAGGAAGTCCTTCGCGCGCGCCTGCAATTCGTCAGCAATTTCGTCGTTCAGGCCTTCGATGGACGCGAGTTCCATCTGGTCGACATAAGCAATTTCCTCGACCGTCACGAAGCCTTCCGACGCCAGCAGCTGCGCGAACATTTCGTCTACTTCGAGCGCCTTCACGAACAGTTCGGTGCGAGTCGCGAATTCCTTCTGACGGCGCTCGGATTCTTCCGCTTCAGTCAGAATATCAATCGACCAGCCGGTGAGCTGCGAGGCCAGACGCACGTTCTGGCCCCGACGGCCGATGGCGAGCGACAATTGCGCTTCGCCGACCACCACTTCCACGCGCGCCTCTTCCGGATCGAGCACGACCTTGGAGACTTCCGCCGGCTGCAGTGCGTTGACGATGAAGGTCGCCGGATCGGACGACCACGGGATGATGTCGATCTTCTCGCCCTGCAATTCGCCGACGACCGCCTGCACGCGCGCGCCGCGCATGCCGACGCAGGCGCCGACCGGATCGATCGATGAATCGTGGCTCAAAACCGCGATTTTGGCGCGCGAACCCGGATCGCGGGCCGCCGCCTTGATCTCGATCACGCCTTCATAAACTTCCGGCACTTCCTGCGCGAACAGGCGCGCCATGAATTCGGGCTTGGCGCGCGACAGGAAGATTTGCGGGCCTTTGGTCTCGCGGCGCACGTCATAGACATAAGCGCGAGTGCGGTCGCCAACGCGGAGGTTTTCGCGCGGAATGGACTCGCTCTTTCGGATCACGCCTTCGGCGCGGCCGAGATCGACGATCACATTGTAGAACTCGACGCGCTTGACGACGCCATTGATGATTTCGCCAATGCGATCCTTGTATTCGCCGTACTGGCGCTCACGCTCGGCCTCGCGGACTTCGTGATTGATCACCTGCTTGGCGGTTTGCGCGGCGACGCGGCCGAACTCGATCGGCGGCAGGCCCTCGTCATACATCTTGCCGACCACGGCTTCGGGATCGGTCTTCAATGCAACATCGAGCATGATGTCGGTCGACGGATTGAACGGCCGCGTCTCAGGATCGAGCATCGACTCGTCCACCACCGTCATCACGCGCTTCAGCGCCATTTCGCCGGTTTTTTGGTCGATCGTGGCGCGGATGTCGTGCTCGGCGCCGTAGCGCGAGCGCGCCGCTTTCTGGAGCGCGTGCTCCATCGCCTCGATCACAATTTCCTTGTCGATCGACTTTTCGCGCGCGACCGCATCGGCGATCTGCAGGATTTCCATCCGATTTGCGGAAATGCCAGTGCTCATGGTGTCTTCCCTTCGTCAGTATTCTCGTCAGCAGCGGCCTCGGCCGCTTTTGCGCGTTTCAAATCTTCCGCGATCAGCTTGTCAGTCAGCACCAGGCGCGCGTCCGACAATGCCGAGACCTGCAGCGTTGCTTCGCCGTGATCGCCGACCAGCGTGAACGCATCGCCCGACACCGCGGTAATGACGCCCTTCCAGCGGCGGCGGTTATCGATCATCGCGGCGGTCTCGATCTTGGCTTCGTGGCCGATAAAGCGCTCGAAATCCTCGACCCGGATCAGCGGCCGGTCGATGCCCGGCGAGCTGACCTCAAGATCATATTCGCCGCCCGGGATCGGATCTTCGAGATCGAACACGGGCGACAGCGCCCGCGACAGGCGCGAGCAATCGTCAATGCCCATCTCCCCGTCCGAGACGCGCTCGGCCATGATTTGCAAGCGCTTGCGGCGATTGCCCGAGACGCGCACGCGCACGATCCGGAAACCGAGGCCCGAGGCCGTCGGCTCGATCAGCGCAATCACGCGCTCTTCGACTGGGTTCGTCGCGCGCAGGGGCGGCTCCGGTAACAAAAAAGCGGCGGAGCCCGGGGCCCCGCCGCTGCGCCTTCATCGAAGGCATCAGCGATGTAGTGCTGTGGATATAGCGGGTTAGGTGGCCCCCGCCAAGCCCTGATCTGGGCGCGCTTGCCCCCGCACCAGCAGCGCATGGCGTACCCAGCCGAGGACGCAGCCGGTGACCAGTCCGACCGTCGCCAGGACCTGGCCACCCTCTGGTGTGATCATGCCAGCAAACTTGCCCTGATCGAATGCGCCGATGCCGAGCGTGGCGCAGAAAAGCCCCATCACCCCGCCGCCGATCATATCCATGGCCGGGCGCGGCAGGTCGAAGGTCCGAAACAACCATAGCGCCGGCGGCATCGACAAAGCCGCGAAAAACAGCGTGGCCATGCAGAAGAAGACCCCAGCCACCGCCGCCATCAGCCCACCGAAAAGAGTGGCGAGCCCCGCTACCTCCGGATGCAACTCGCCCGACGGCGTCAGCACGACGAGCGCGATCATCGCGCCGAAAGAAACGCTCGCCACGGTCGCTACGCACACCATCAATGCGGTGGCCAACACGTTCATGAGCAAGTTACGCATGCGCGCAGGGTAGCGCGCAGCAGCTAAAAATCTGGCGAGTCGATTTAGCTAACGCCGGTCAACGACGATTGCCAATCTCAAGCTCTAGACCAGCGCGCGTGCATCACGAACGCCGCAATCGCAAACACCAACTCGATCGAAGCGCCAACGACGGCAGTCAGCGCGGGCGCCTCCATGCCATAGCCCAGCGCAAAGCCGGCGCCCGCGAGCGCCAACCCCAAGACCCAATAGAGACGCATGCCGAACAAAGTCGCGAACGTCAGATAGCGCCCGCCAATCACCAGCAACATGGCCGGGAAAAACCATTCAAGCTGCTGCAGCGACACGACATAAGCCAACGGCAGACTGAAGATCAGCCAAAACGTGCTCGCAATCGCCAAGCCGCCGAGCGGATTGCCCTTCGAGGCCGTGCCGGACGCGCCCAGCACTTTGCTGATCACCACGCCAACCGGATAGATCAGCATGCCGCCGATAAACAACGCCCAGACCGCTTGCTCAGCCGAGATCTGCCACGCCACGTAAGCCGCGACGAACCACGCTATCGACGAAGCGAGAATGCCCGCGGCGCCGCTCATATACCCGCGGCGGTGATCCGCCTGCGCATCGATAATGTTCATCTGATCCCGCGTCCCCTAAGCCCGCACAAACCGCAACCAAATCGGCGCGCAATCGCCGAGCTTTTTTGCTTCATACCGCGTCATCACATGCTCCGGCCATGGGCTGCGCCAATCTTCCGCACGCTCGGCGGTCCACGTAAATCGCGAATACCGGATGAATTGCTCAAGCGTCCACTCCGCATAATTCGCCCAATCCGTCGCAAACCGCATTTCGGCCCCCGGCTTCAGCACACGCGCTAGCTCGCCCAGAAACTCAGGCTGGATCAGCCGCCGCTTATGGTGCCGCGCTTTCGGCCAGGGATCGGGAAACAGGATGTAGCAAAGATTGAGCGACGCATCCGGCAGGCGCGCGATCACATCGCGCGCGTCGCCATTGTGGATCCGCACATTGGAGACGTTGGCTTCTTCAACATGCCGCAAGCACGACGCCACGCCATTGAGGAACGGCTCAACGCCGATGAAGCGCGCGTCGGGATGCGCCGAAGCTTGGGCGACCAAGTGCTCCCCGCCGCCGAAGCCGATCTCCAAAACAACCTCCCCCCTCGCGGGGGAGGTGGCCGCGGAGCGGCCGGAGGGGGGGCGTTCCGCCGCGCCGAAATCAGCAAGCAAAGGCGCGTCTGAACGCCCTCCACCCCCTGCCCCCGCCCCACAAGGGGGCGGGGGTTCAGAGAACAGTGCCTCCACATCAATCTCACCCTCCTCCGGCACGGCCAGATGCGGCAGCAGCGTTTCCATCAGGCCGGCTTGGCGCGGCTTCAGGGTCCGCGCTTTGATGCGGCCATAGGTGCGCATCGGGGGTCTGGGGTCGGAGGTCAGGTGTCAGCTCCCGTGCCGTGGCGCGAACTCGCGCGGGCTCCTTATATCTGATACCTGACGCCAGACACCTGATGCCTTCCGGAGGAGCCCCCATGCGCGAACAACTCAATTTCTATATCGACGGCAAATGGGTCGCCCCGGCCAAGCCGCGCAGCCACGACGTCATCAACCCGGCCAATGAAGAGCCGTGCGGCCGCATTTCGCTCGGCTCCGCCGAGGACGTGAATAAGGCCGTCGCCGCTGCGAAAAAGGCGTTCGAGACCTGGTCGCTCACTACCGTCGATGAGCGCAAGGCGATCCTCGACAAGATCATTGCCATCTATCAGCGCCGCATGGGCGAGATGGCCGAGACCATTTCCATGGAAATGGGCGCGCCGATGCCGATCGCGCAGCAGCAGCAAGCGCCAGCAGGCCTTGGCTATCTGATCGATGCGCGCAAGCAGCTCGACACGTTCGATTTCGAATACGATTACGGCAAAGGCCGCCGCATCCTGAAGGAAGCCATCGGCGTCATCGGCATGATCACGCCTTGGAATTGGCCGATGAACCAGATCGGCGCGAAGGTCGGCCCTGCGTTGGCCGCCGGCTGCACCATGGTGCTGAAGCCGTCCGAACTCGCGCCGCTGAACGCCATTCTGTTCGCGGAAATTCTCGACGAAGCCGGCGTGCCGCCTGGCGTGTTCAATCTGGTCAATGGCGACGGCCCCGGCGTCGGCAACGCGCTCTCCTCGCATCCCGACGTCGATATGCTCAGCTTCACCGGCTCAACGCGCGCCGGCACGTCGGTGATGCAAAACGCCGCTGTGGGCATCAAGAAGGTCGCGCTCGAACTCGGCGGCAAGAGCCCGAACATCATTCTGGACGACGCCGATCTGCCGCAAGCGGTGGCGCGCGGCATGCTGCATATGGCCAACAATACCGGCCAAAGCTGCAATGCGCCGTCACGCATGATCGCGCCGAAAGCGAAGTACGACGAAGTCGTCGCAATCGCCGCGCAAACGGCCAAGAGCATCAAGGTACAAGCGCCCGACGCCGCCGAGCCGGGCGCCATCGGCCCGCTCTCGAACGCCAATCAATTCCAGAAAGTGCAAGGCCTTATCCAGAAGGGCATCGACGAAGGCGCAAAGCTCGTCGCCGGCGGCGTTGGCCGGCCGGAAGGCTTCAACCGCGGCTACTACGTAAAGCCCACCGTGTTCGCCGACGTGAACAACAATATGACCATCGCGCGCGAAGAAATCTTCGGCCCGGTGCTAGTGATCATTCCGTACGAAACCGAAGAAGAAGCCGTGCGCATCGCCAACGACACGCCGTACGGCCTCGCCGCTTATGTGCAAGGCAGCAGCCAAGAGCGCGTGCGCAAAGTCGCGCGGCAATTGCGCGCCGGCATGGTGCATATCAATGGCGCATCGGGCGGCCTGGGTTCGCCCTTCGGCGGCTACAAACAATCCGGCATCGGCCGCGAAGGCGGGCCATTCGGCGTGGAAGAATTCCTCGAAGTAAAGGGCGCCTACGGCTGGGGCGAGCAATCGGCGGGCTAACGGCCCCAACCGTAAACAACAAGAAAACGCCGGTTTCACGCGGAATTAGGCATAAAGAGCGAGAGTGCGTGGATGACAACGTCCACGCACGATCCTTTTTCAGCGCGCTTCGACTCGATCGAGATCGATCCCCAAAACGCGCCATCGCTCGCCGCGATCGACCACGCACTGGCGTTTGCAGCGCCGCGCGCGACAGGGCCGGACATCGCCAACGCGGGCTTCTATCTGATCGACGATGCGGAAGGCCGCTTCGAAATCGACCGCGAAATGGGCGTCGTCTCACTCAAGGATGAAGCCACGCTCGAGCGCGAACGTTTCGCCATTCACGCCGTGCGCGTGCGCGTGATCGAGCCGTCCGGCGAGAGCTACGAGATGGAGCTGAAGCTCCGCCTCACCGGCCGCGTGCCGCAAATGGTTGGCGCCGAAGATGCGCTGTTCGATTTGGCCGTACGCGATGCGCCGCCCGCTGCGCCGATACCCGCGCCATCGCGGCCGCTGCATTGGACCAAATACGCCGCCGCCCACGCCCGCGCCGGCAAAGCCGAGATCGCGCGGACGCGCCGCGCCTTCATCACGCCGGACCTGCCCGCCGCGACGCCTGCGCTTGAAAGCGCCGCGCTCACGCTAGGCGCGCTGCCGCCTGTCGGCCTGGACGGCGACTGGTCACTCTAAGCCGGCGCTTGCTGGATCGAGCGCAAATACTGGATCAGCGCATCCGTGCCTTGCGGATTAAATTGAAACTCCGGCATCGGGTGCGAAACGCGGATGCCTTCGATCAATTCCTGCTCCAGCACATCGGCGCTGTAACGCGACAAAAGCGTACGGAACACAGGCGCATTGGCGTTCGGGCTATCGCCGTACTCGCCCACGGCATGACACGCGGCGCATTCCGCTTCTGCAATGGAGCGCCCATCAGCCGCCAGCGCGGCGTCCGTGGCCACGCCGACCGGCGCATCGGCAGGGGCCGCACATCCCGCCAGCACCAGCGCCACTCCAGCCAACAGCATGAACCGCATCGCACACCTCCATGCCGTGGAGCTTAGCGCAGCCCGGCGCGTCTCTATATACCGAATGCATGTCGATTCCCGCGCGTCCGTCCGATCCCGCCATCGCTGAAGCGCGCGCAGCGCTTGCTGACCGCACGCCTGTCGTGTTTGTCATCGGCCGCGCCGGAACCGGCAAGAGCCATTTCATCCGCGCGCTGGTCGACGAAGACCCGCAGTATCCGCAAGCCGTGCTCGCCCCGACGGGGCTCGCCGCGATGAACATTGGCGGCCAGACGGTGCATTCCTTTTTCGGCTTTCCGCCGCGACCGCTGATCGGCAATCACGAAAAGCCGCATTGGTTTTTCACCCGCACCGCCCGCGCCATCAATCGGCTGATCATCGACGAAGTTTCGATGCTGCGCGCCGATGTGCTCGACGCCATGGATTCGCACCTCAAGATCGCGCGCAAATCCTCGCGCCCGTTCGGCGGCGTGCAGATGTTGCTGGTCGGTGATTTCTTTCAGCTGCCGCCAGTCGTGCGCGGCGAAGAAAGCCAGTTGCTCGAAGATGCCGGCTATTCGAGCCCCTACGCCTTCTCCGCGCACTGCCTGCGCGATGCGCCGATTGCGGCGGTGCAACTTACCGAAGTGCATCGACAGACCAATCAGGATTTCATCGCGCTGCTCTCGGCCATTCGCGAAAGCCGCGGCGTCGAGGAAGCGGTGACGATCCTCAACACCGTCTGTCTTGAGCGCTCGCTGCCGAAGCGCCCTGTCTTGCTCTGCGCCACCAATGCGGTCGCGGATAAGTACAACGCCCAGGGCCTCGCCTCCCTCGATGGCGCGGCCGCGCGCTACACGGGCGCGTTCGAAGGTGAAGCGCCGCGCGCGCAGGGCGATCGCTTCCCGGCGCCAATGGAGCTCACGCTGAAGCGCGGCGCGCGCGTGATCTTTACGCAGAACGATCCCGAAGGACGGTGGGTGAACGGCTCGCTCGGCACGGTGAAATCGCTCGATGACGAACTGATTGTCGTCGCACTCGATGCCGGCGACGACGTCGATGTGGAGCGCGCCACCTGGCCGCAAGCGCGTTGGACGTGGAACGCCAAGGAAAACCGCATGGAGGTGAAAGAGGAATTCAAATACGTGCAATTCCCGCTCGCCCCCGCCTGGGCGCTCACCATTCACAAAGCCCAAGGCATGACGCTCGACAGCGTCGAAATCGATCTCGGCCGCGGCGCCTTCGCGCCCGGACAAACTTACGTCGCCCTCTCCCGCGCCCGCAGCATGGAAACATTGCGCCTCACGCGGCCGATTTCAGCGCGCGACATTCAGGTCGATCCGGCGATCGCCGATGGGCTGGCGCGGCTGGGGATTTAGTCCCCGAGTCATAGACTCTCTTTTCGCATGCGATAGGCTCGTTGTCAGAGATCGGGGGTAACGATGATGAAGAGGCTTCTTCCTGCGCTTGCATTGGTGATAGCGAGTTCTCAGACGCTTGCAGTTGCGCAAACCACAGATGATCCCAGCAGCGCGCTCGCTACATGCGTGGTGCGGTCGACAACCGCTGAAGACAGCGTAACGACGATGCGGTGGCTCTTTATCGCCATGTCGCGTCATCCCAGTCTACCGCCGGGCGCTCGCGTGAGTGATTCCGACGGTCTTGAAGCGAACCGCACCATGGGCGCACTGGTCAATCGGCTCTTGTTCGAGGCCTGCCCGGACGAGACACGCGCGACCGTTCAGGCGCACGGCCGAGATGCGGCGCTAGACGCTGCCTTCGGAACCCTTGGCGAAAAAGCCATGACCGATCTCATGGCCAACACTGACGTGCTCGCTAGCGTGATCCAGCTAGGCGCCTATGTCGATGCGCAACGCTTTGAAGCGCTTCCGACTCCGCAATAGCGCACCTTATGCAAACGCCCGCTTGCGGTGACGCGATGTGCTTGGCGCGCACGACGCCACTACGAAACGCGCTCGACTTCCCAAGTCAGCGTGTAGCCGCCAAGGCGTATCGACTCGGGCAATTTCTGCCCGACCGCCAGGCTGGCGCCGTCCAACTCTGCCGGCGTCCAACTAACCGTGCGCTCACCGATGAGATCGTCTTCGCCGGAATCTTCTTCGAAGAGCTGTACGGTGAAGGTGAGATTGATGCGATCCCCGTTCGGGTGGCAATCCCACGTGCGCGCGGCCCCACCCGCGCTCGAATTGCGCACTACTGAGGTGAGGCAGTTCTGGTCGGCGCGGAAACGCTTGGTCTCACCCGTGTCGAAGTCGCCAAACACGGCCGTGCGGGCGTAGAAGGAGTCGCCGCCCAGGCGGTCCGGCGTGCGCAGCGTGAACACCGCGTAGACCTCATCCGAGCCCGGCCAGTCCGGTCCAGTCTCATCGTTGGCATATAGCGTCGTCGCGCGGACGATGTAACGCGGCGGCGGCAATTGCGTCAGCGCTTGTTCGAGCACGCCGGGCGTGACTTGATACTGGACAGCGTCCTGCGCCTGAGCGGCGCCAACCGAGAGCGCGATCGCGGACGCCGCCGCGATCAACGCTGGAGCAAGCTTGAACATGCCGTTCTCCTCTGCCTGCCCGCTGAAGCACCCGCCACGACACCGTAACGGGGCAGTGAGCAGTGACGTCAATCTAGCGACTGACGCCCAAGCCGCCAGTGTCTGAGGTCACGTTCGGATCAAGCGAACGCCCGGCGCGGCGACGCGATGTGCTCGGCCCGCACGACGCCATTATCATCCTGCTCGATCAGCTTCACGTCATAGCCCCAGAGATCGGCGACGTGTTGGAGGACACGTTCGGTGTCGCTTTCTTCCAGCGTGATGCCGTCTTGCACGCGATGCTGGAGCATGAGCTTGCGGTCGCCGGCCAAGTCCACGTCGACGATCTGAATATCGGCGTCGCGATAGGCGATGTCGTAGTGCTTGGAGAGCGCGCGCCTGATGTTGCGATAGCCGCGCTCATCATGGATCGAGGTCACCTTCATTTCTTCGTCCGCCTCGTCATCGAAGACGCGGAAGATGCCGAAATCGCGGATCACGCGCGGCGACAGGAATTGCGAGATGAAGCTCTCGTCGCGATAATTCGCCCAGATATCGCGCAGCGTGCCGTACGGATCGCCATTGCCGGCGATGTCGCCCATCCATTCGCGGTCTTCGTCGGTCGGGTTAGTGCAGACGCGCTCGATGTCGCAGCACATGGCGAAGCCCAGCGCATACGGATTGATGCCGCTGAAGCGACGATCGTCGAACCCTGGCTGCATCACCACGCTTGTGTGCGAGTGAATGAATTCCAGGAACGAGCCGTCGTTGATCTGACCCTTCTCGTGCAGGCGGTTCATGATGCGGTGGTGCGTGAACGTAGCACAACCTTCGTTCATCACCTTGGTTTGCCGCTGCGGATAGAAATACTGATTGATCATCCGCACCATGCGCAAAATTTCGCGCTGCCACGGCGCAAGGCGCGGCGCTGTCTTTTCCAAGAAATAGAGCAGATTCTCTTCCGGCAGGCCGAGCAGCGCCTTGCGGCGCGAGTCATCGTCGGTGCCCGTCTTGCGCTTGCCGACCGGCACCGTGCGCCAGAGATCGTTGAACAATTGCTCGCCGTGCTTACGTCGCTCCTCTTCGCGCACTTGCTCGGAGCGCAAATCCGCCATCCGCTTGCGGGGAAAGCGATGGATGCCATGGCTTTGCAGCGCGTGCGCCGCATCGAGCACGCGCTCCACTTGCTCTTGGCCATAGCGATCCTCGAACTTGGCGATCAGCCCGCGCGCGAACTCAAGATAATCGAGAATGCCGTCCGCATCCGTCCACTGCTTGAAGACGTAATTGTTCTTGAAGAAGTGGCTGTGCCCGTAGCCGGCGTGCGCTAACACCAAAGTCTGCATCGTCGCGGAGTTCTCCTCCATGATATAGACGATGCACGGATTGGAATTGATGACGATCTCGTAGGCGAGGCCCTGATAGCCTTTGCGATACATCGCTTCATTTCGCGCGAAATGTTTGCCGAAACTCCAGTGCCGATAGAAGAGCGGCATGCCTGTTGACGCGTACGCATCGAGCATCTGCTCGGTGGTGATCACTTCGATCTGATTGGGATACGGGTCGAGGCCCATCTCCTTGATGCCGATCTCGCCGCACGCTTCGTGCACGCGCTTGATCAGATCGAAATCCCAATCCGGACCCTCGAACAGCAATTTGGAGTCAGCCACCAAAGTCATCAGCCGCCCTCCGCCGCGACGCCTTCGGGGCGGCGCGCGAACAGATCGCGGAACACCGGATAGATGTCGCGGCGATGGCGCACTTTGCGCATGGCGAACGGTTGATCGTCCGGCACGCGGCGATAGGCGCGCCAAAGATTGGTGCTCGGCTCGCCAGCGCCCGGCGCTTCTTCTTCATCGTCCATGCCGACTTCGACGTACGCATAATACTGGCAGATCGGCAGGATCGCTTCTTTCAGCTGCGTCAGCGCGACGGCGTTATCGCTCGACGTGTTATCGCCGTCGCTCGCTTGCGCGGCATAGATATTCCACTCTGTCACCGGATAGCGATCGCGAATGATGTCGGCCATTTTGAACAGCGCTGTCGAGACGACCGTGCCGCCGGTTTCGCGCGAATAGAAGAACGTCTGCTCGTCAACTTCTTGCGCTTCGTGGGTGTGGCGGATGAACACGACATCAACGTGTTCGTAACGGCGATTGAGAAAGAGATAGAGCAGCGAATAGAAGCGCTTGGCCAGATCCTTCATGTGCTCGTTCATCGAGCCGGAAACGTCCATCAGACAAAACATCACCGCGCGCGCGATCGGCTTCGGCGTCGTTTCCAAGCGGCGATAGCGCACGTCGACCGGATCGATGTAGGGAATCCGCTTCGAGCGGGCGAGCAGCAGTTCGAGTTCGCCGCGCAACTTCACCAATTCATCGAATTGGCCGCCCTCGCGTTCGAGCTTTTCGATCTCGGTGCGCAGCGCGATGATTTCGTCCGCTTTCGGCCGCTTCAGCGCAATGCGGCGCGACATGGAGTGCCGCAGCGTGCGCGGAATTGAAATGCGCGACGGCGGGCCAGAGTTTGAGAACCCGGCCTGGCGCCACAAAACCGCGGTCGCGCCCATCACTTGCCGCTTGGCGAGATCGGGCAGTTCCAAATCTTCCAAATAGAGATCGAGATATTCTTCGTCCGACAGCGCGAAGCGAAACTCGTCTTCGCCCTCGCCGCTATCGCTGGCCTTCGAGCCCTGGCCGCCGCCCTGCTCCGGCCGGGGAATGCCATCGCCTTCGATGTATTTCTTGTTGCCCGGCAGCACGTAGTCGCGCGAGCCGCCTTGATGCGAGCGGCGCAAGCTTGGCTCGTGCACGCCGCCGGCGGGGATCGTGATTTCGCCGCCCTTGCCGGCATCCTTGATCGAGCGGCTCGACGAGGCCTCGCGCACCGCACGCCGCACTTGCGCGCGGGCGCGGCGCAAGAAGCGCTGGCGGTTCGCGAAACTTTTTCCACCGGGGTTTAGCCGCCGGTCAATAATGTGCATGGAGGCCCGCCTTACCCGGCTTGTTTGACGCGCATGTACCACTCGACCAACCGGCGGACCTGCCGCTCAGTGTAGCCACGCTCCATCATGCGCATCACGAATTCCTCGTGCTTCTTCTCGGTCTCGCCGTCCTTCTTCGAGCCGAAGGTGATGATCGGCAGCAAGTCCTCGACTTGGGAGAACATGCGCCGCTCGATCACTTCGCGGATTTTCTCGTACGACGTCCAAGACGGGTTCTTGCCGCCATGGCCGGCGCGTGCGCGCAGCGTGAATTTCACCACCTCGTTGCGGAAATCCTTCGGGTTGGCGATGCCGGCGGGCTTCTCGATCTTCGAGAGCTCTTGATTGAGCAGCTCGCGATTGAGCAGCTGGCCGGTATCGGGATCCTTGAAGTCGATGTCCTCTATCCAGGCGTCGGCATAGTCGACATAGCGGTCGAACAGATTCTGCCCGTAATCGTGGTAGCTCTCGAGATAAGCCTTCTGGATTTCGTTGCCGATGAACTCCGCATAGCGCTGGCCGAGTTCGGCCTTGATGAATTCCAGCAATTTGCCTTCGGTCTCGGCCGGGAATTGCTCGCGCCGGATCGCCTGCTCCAGCACGTACATCAAATGCACCGGATCGGCGGCGACTTCCTGCGTGTCGTGATTGAAGGTGCCGGCCAGCACCTTGAACGCAAAGCGCGTCGAGATGCCGTCCATGCCTTCATCGACGCCGGCGGCGTCCTTGTATTCTTGCAGCGTGCGCGCTTTCGGATCGACCTCTTTCAGGCTCTCGCCATTATAGACGCGCATCTTCGCGAACAGGTTGGAGTTTTCGTGTTCCTTGAGGCGCGAGAGCACCGAGAAACGCGCCAGCATTTCCAGCGTCGCCGGCGCGCACGGCGCCTCAGCCAGTTCGGAGCCGCGGATCAGCTTTTCGTAGATCTTCTGCTCTTCGTTGACGCGCAAGCAGTACGGGACCTTGATCACGTAGATGCGGTCGATGAAGGCCTCGTTATTCTTGTTGTTCTTGAACGTTTGCCACTCGGCCTCGTTCGAGTGCGCCATGATGATGCCGTTGAACGGGATGGCGCCGATGTTTTCCGTGCCGACGTAATTGCCTTCCTGCGTCGCCGTCAAAAGCGGGTGCAGCATTTTGATCGGCGCTTTGAACATCTCGACAAATTCGAGCATGCCCTGATTGGCGCGGTTCAGACCACCCGAATACGAGTACGCGTCAGGATCGTTTTGCGCGTGCATTTCGAGCTTGCGGATATCGACCTTGCCGACGAGCGAGGAGACATCTTGGTTGTTGTCGTCGCCCGGCTCCACTTTGCCGACGCCGATCTGGCGCAGCCGCGAAGGATTGATCTTGGCGACGCGGAATTTAGTGATGTCGCCGCCGAATTCGTCCAGCCGCTTGACACACCACGGGCTCATCAGCCCGGACAGGCGCCGCACTGGGATGTTGTACTCGTCTTCGAGCTTCTTGCCCCAGACTTCCGGATCGAACAGGCCGAGCGGGTGTTCGAACACCGGGCTCAACGCATCGCCGGCCTTCAACACATAGATCGGCTGGTCTTCCATGAGCGCCTTCAAGCGCTCGGCCAGCGAGGATTTGCCGCCGCCGACTGGGCCCAACAGATAGATGATCTGCTTGCGCTCTTCCAAGCCCTGCGCGGCGTGACGGAAGAAGGCAACGATCCGCTCGATCGTTTCTTCCATGCCGTAAAACTCGGCGAACGCCGGATAGAAGCGCACGGTGCGGTTCATGAACACGCGCCCGAGGCGCGCGTCCTTCGAGGTGTCGACCATGCGCGGTTCGCCGATCGCGGCCAGCAAGCGCTCATGCGCGGTCGCGTAGGCCATCGGGTCGTCGCGGCAGAGGCTCAAAAAGTCCTGCAGCGACATTTCCGCTTCGCGCCGCGATTCAAACGACCGCGCGTAGCTGCGAAAGATATCCTCTGACATCGTGCCTCCGTTCGCCCCGGCAGACTTTACATAGGTGCGACTGCCTAACGACGCTTAACAAATAGCCATGCAATTCTGGCGACCATAAGTCAGCCAATGGCGCCGACGCGCCCAAGCCGCCCAATCGCGCGTCAGAGGATGCCATGATTTGGGCGCTTGCGAGCGCCCGCCGCCCAAAAAACTCCAGCCAGAACGAATTGTGGCGCTCAGCCCGGGAAACCCTTCTTTAGCAAATCAAAACCCCAGATTTTACGCGGCCTTAAGCACGTTCCGTCATGCAGGAACGAGAGGGACATGAGGCTGCCGATGAGTGAGACGTCTTCTTGGGTTCTGAAGGGCATCGATCCTTCGATCCGCGAGCGCGCGGTTGAGGAAGCAGCGCGCCTAGGCGTCAGCGTCAGCGATTACCTGACCGATATGGTGGTCCGGAAGGCCCTGCTCGACCAGCTGAACGGCCGCGACGAGGCCGAACCGATGCAGGCGCTCGGCGAAGACGCCCCAATGATCGCCCCGCTAGGCGATGGCCCCGAATCTTACGCCGTGCGCCACCGCCTGCGCGGGCTTGAGCGTCGACTCAACGCCGCCGTGCATACGCTCGATGATTCCATGCTCGATCTCACCAGCCGCATGGGCGAAATGGAAGGCGTCGTCGGCGACACCGCCAATGCGCTCGCCCAAGCGCAGCAAGAAAACGCCGCCGCATTCGCTGGCGTCCAGATCGATCTCACCGTCGTCGGCGACAACATCGCCGCCCTCGCCGCCGCCCATACCGACCGCGCCGCCGGCCACGATCGCCGCCTCGACTCCGTCGAGATGATCGCCCGCAACGCCGACGAGGCCTGCGCCGAGCTGGCCGAGGCGCAAGACGCCTTAAAGCACGCCGTCGCCAGCGATTTCGCCGAATTTGCCAACGACATAACCGGGCGCCTCCACGCCACTCTGGCCGAAGTCCGCCACAGCGCCAGCGAAGCCGCCGCCGAAGCCGACGCCGCCATCGCGCACCTCGTCGCCGAATTCCGCCACGCCCGCGAGGTGCTCGACGCCCGCTTGGACGAGAGCGCCGCCGAAACCCGCGCCCGCATGCACGCCGCCTTCGCCGACGCCGCAGAGCGTCTGGGCGCCCTGGCCGAACGCGTGGTCGACAACGAAAACCAGGCCGCGCGCACGACCGAAAATCTGCGCGCGCAAATCCTGGACGCCGAAGACGCCGCGCAAACGGCGCTTGAGGAAACCGCCCAATCGCTCCGTCAAGCCGACGCCGCACTCGCCTCCGACGCCATCCGCCGCGCCCACGAGCAGGAAACGGCGCTGAATGATGCGCGCGTCGCCTTCGCCAACGAGATCTTGGTCGTCCGCGACGATCAAACCGCCCAGCAGCAACGCATAGCCCTGCTCGACGCCGCCTTCGCCAATACTGCCGCGAACCTCGCCGAAACCCGCGAAGCCCTCGTTCAACGGGTCAGCGACGGCGAAACCCAAGTGCGCGCGCTGCTTGCCCGCGCCGAGGCCGACTGGAATTCGCGCCACAACGCCACCCATGCGCGCCTCGAAAACGTCGAACGCGTCGCCAGCCACATCCGCCAGACCGTCAACGCGGAAATCGAGCGCGTCGAAGCCTGCACCAATGTGGCGCTCGAAAAACTCGCCGCCGATATCGCGCGCGGCGATCAGGATATCGGCGCCCAACTCACGCAATTGCGCGGCCAAGCCGACGTCGAGAATGCGCTGCTGCGGGAAGGCGTCGCTGGCGCGCTCGCCCGCGCCACCCTGCTCGACGGCGCCGTGCAGCGGGTCGAAAATCTGGCCGGCCCGCTGACCCAACGCATCGCTGAGATCGAAGCCGCCCTATCGGCCATCGATCAAACCCTGCCCAAGCGCGTCGCCGACCTCGAAACCGCCGCCGCCGCGATCGATCCTTCACTCACCGCCCGTGTCGCCGATCTCGAAGCCGCCACCGAAGCCTCGCGTACCCTCGCCCGCCACGTCGAGGCCCAAGACGCCAAGCTCGCCGACACCGCCGAGCAGCTGCAAGGCATGACACGCCTGTTAAACCGCGTCGCCGCGCAAAGCGGCGAAGTCGCCAGCAACACCGAAGAGCGCGTGCACGCCATGGAAATGGCGCTGGCCGACCTCCGGCTCGATCACATCTCCGCTGTTTCGGCCGAGCGCGACTCGGCGCACGACTTGGTGCTGGCGCTGCAAGACCGCGTCGCCGGCATCGAGACGACGCAGCTCAACGCCATTCACACGATCACCACCGAGATCGCCCGCTTCATCGAAGACAATGAACGCCGCCTCGCCGCGCTTGAGGGTCCAGGTGTCGCCAACAATGATCTCGCGGCGGCGTTTGAAGCCCTGCGCAAGCGCGTCGAAGACCGCATCATCGGCGTCGAAACACGCAGCGTCCGCATGCTCGACCAAGTCGCCGACACCGTCGCCATGATCGAACAACGCTTCATCACCAGCCAACGCGAAGACGACATCGCCAAAAGCGCTTGATTAGTGTCATCCTGGAGCCCTCAGCCGACTCCCTCCACCGTCGTCCTGGGGCATGCGCCGAAGCGCGCTAGCGCGCAGGCGGATGAGCCCAGGACCCAGGGGCAAACACACTGCTGGTGGCCCCTGGATCCTGGGCTCTTCGCTCCGCGAAGCCCCAGGATGACGGTGAAAATCCCGCTACTCCGGTCGCCAAGCTGAGGGCGCGAGCGGCGGCGGATTGATCAAGTCCTCATACAGATCGCGCCACTGCGGGTTGATCTTTTCGATCAACTCCAATTTGCGCATTCGCCGATAGAGCTTCAGCTCTTTCTCGCGCGTGATCGCGGTGTGCATCTGTTGATGCCCCTCGAACCACACGAGCAACTTGCAGCCATACTTCTTTGCAAAGCCCTCAATCATGCCTTCGCGATGCTGATGCGCGCGCTGCATGAGATCACTAGTGACGCCGATATAGAGCGTACCATTCCGCCTGCTCGCCACGATATAAACAGCGATGAACTCGTAACGGCGCATGCGCGAACGATTCCAGAAAGAAGCCCTCCACTCAACACCCCGTCATCCTGGGGCATCCGCCGCAGCGCGCGAGCGCGGAGGCGGATGAGCCCAGGACCCAGGGGCCAACACGCAGCTCGCAGCCCTGGATCCTGGGCTCTTCGCTCCGCGAAGCCCAAGGATGACGGAAAGGGGGATAGGCGCGCGTTATCCGCATCGAAACAGCACAAAACTCCGATCTTCCAACACCCCACCCAAAATCAATCCGACCGGCTCCAAACGCGCCCACACTGCGGGGCCATGTCAGAGCTCACAGATCACCGTTTCGCACCGCTGCCGCTTTGGCGCGCCGCTGGCGCGCTTTTGCAAACGCTCTTCACCCTGTTCGGCGCGCCCGAACAGCTCGCCGAACGCCACACCATTGTCGGCGCCGAACACAAGCTCATCTTGAATTGGCTGCGCTGCGCGGAAGCGCTGATGCGACGGCTCTTGTTCATCGAAGCGAGCGCTTATCCCAAACCGAACACCCGTCCGCTGCTGCACGCCACGCGCGCACGCAAGCGCCGCACAATGGAATTCTGGCCCGACAAACCGGAGGAGTGGCGCGTGAGCTTTCGTGTTTTTATGGACCGCCCGCGTCCCGCCGGCATGCGCCGACGCCAGCCGGCGACGACGCCGGCGGTCCAGACACGCTTCCACTCCGCTTGGCCGCTGGCGGAGCGCTTTGAAGCGCTGCTGCGCGCGCATAATGATCCCGCGCCCTTTGCGCGCCGTTTGGCCCGCCGCCTGTACGCGCGCCCGCACGCCATCGACACTTTGCTGCGCGCGCCGGCCGAACTCGAACACCGCATCGCCCTCGACGATCACGCCGCGCTCTGCACGCTGATCGAGGAGCGCAAGACGCGCGTCATCGACACCTCATAGGCCGCTGCCGCCTTACCTGCGCTGCCATCACGGCTTCAGCCCGGCTGAACGCCGGCGCACGCGCACGCCCTGCCATTCCGCAACCCCGCCCTACGCTGGGGCGCCTTGTGTCCGGGCGCGGCGAGCCATAAGCCCAAACCTCCCCGAAGCGATGAGACCCTAACCCCATGCCGATCATGGACGAACTCACTAACGTGCTGACCCTCGAACAGATCGAGGTGAACCTGTTCCGCGGCTTCTCACCGCCGGAGGAGCGCCAGCGCATTTTCGGCGGCCAGGTGGTGGGTCAGGCGTTGATGGCCGCCTACAACACCGTCGAAGACCGCATCTGCCACTCGCTGCAGAGCTATTTCATCCGCCCCGGCGACCCGAGCATCCCAGTGCTCTACCAGGTCGAGCGCTCGCGCGACGGCAAGACCTTCATGACCCGGCGCGTCATCGCCATTCAGAAGGGCGAGCAAATTTTCAATATGGCCTGCTCGTTCCAGGTCGTTGAAGACGGCCTCGACCATCAGGCGGCTATGCCCGCGGGCGTCACGCCCCCCGATCAAATTCAAGACGACGTCGAGCGCGTCATGGAAGAACTAAAGGACGCCCCCGACGCGCACAAACGGTGGCTGCGCAAGCGCCCCATCGAAATGCGCGCGATCGACCCAATGTCGCTTCTTTCGCCCAGCAAGAAATCCGCCGAGCATTATGTCTGGCTGCGCGGCCGCGAGGATTTGGGCGACGATGTCGCCTTGAACCAAGCGCTGCTCGCATACGCATCCGACTTCTCGCTCCTCGGCACCGCCATGCGCCCGCACGGGGTTTCGTGGATGTCGGGTGTGCAGACGGCGAGCCTAGATCACATCATCTGGTTTCATCGCCCGACGAATTTTTCGCGCTGGCACCTCTACGTGCAAGACAGCCCGTCCGCATCCGGCGCGCGCGGCTTCAATCGCGGCGCGATTTATCGCGAGGATGGCGTGCTCGTGGCGTCGACGGCGCAAGAAGGGCTGATCCGTCAGCGCTAAAACGCGCGCTCGTCCGAACCAAATACCTCATCCCTAACGGTGCATTAGCAATACCCGCGTAATCATCGCTACGATGCGCGACAAATGGGTCGACACACGCGAGTATTTTGGTCCCGACCGCCGCCGGCGGGCGGGCAAGAAGCCGTGGAAAGATCGCCGCGGCTATGATGAGACCGCACCAATGCCCTCGCTCGGGCATTTGTTGCGCCGGCTGCGCGTGCAAGCGATGGATATGCGCACGCCCGACGATCGCCGGCACATGCTGCAAATCCTCGCCGCCGCAATCACCGAAGCCGAACGAAACCAATGCTTCCGCTGCGCCGATAGCCTGAAGAAGGCCCAAGACACACTCCGCCTTGTCGCCAGGCCCGACGCCGCCGTGCTCGAAACCCACCTAAACGAAGCCGCCAACCACGCCGCCGCGAACGGCTAAGGGCGGGTGGCGATCGCCTTCTTCTGTTCAGCGCCCCTTAAATGTGCGGCTTAGCTCACTCAGGAATTCCTTAAAGGCGGGCAGACGCACGTGGCGAGGTTCTTCGCGAACAGAGTTCTCTGCGCGCCTGCGCAGGGCCTCGCCCCCCTCATCGATCAGAAAATGTGATCGACCGGTTGGGCCGACGACGGCGATGGCCAAGCGCGGTGCACGCACTGCGCGGAGTTCGTCCCACGGCTCGCTCGAGGATCGGCCACCATGGGTTCTGACTTCGATTGAGCCTAAGTGTCCAACGCCGACCAATGCGTCGAGTGCGTCGCCGAGCTGCGCCCGTAGCTGCGCCGACAACGCGCCTAAATCAGAAAGCGAGGGGGGCGCAGGCGTGTTGGCGCGGTATCCCACTGGCGCACTTCGATGCGTGCCGAATCCAATTCGCGCCACCGGCCTATTCATCGACAATATGAATGAGTCCGCCGAGGACGAGCGCCTCCAACAGCTTCATCGCGGCCGTGGGCGAAACGCCTTCATAACTCGTGAGCGCGCTGACGCGCGCCTCTGACCCAGGCTTTAGCAAAATCTCGAGAAGCGGCGCGGCGGGGAGAGCAAACTCCCATTCCTTGCCGAGGCCTCGAAGCACGACGCGGTCCGCTTCGCGGACAATGGTCGGTTTCGTCATCCCCGAGAAGCGAACCAAATTGCCGGAGCGAAGAACGCGGCCGTCACCCTCGCCGGCCGACGGCAAGCTCACATGCGGTCGCGCGGTGAACCGTTCGCGCTGGTCGGAGAAGAAGCGATCAATGATCCCTTCCCGAAAGGCGGCCGTCAAACGCTGCCGCAACAATGTTTCATGCTCGAGTCGTGCAAACCGATCTGCAAATGCCGGGAGATCGGCGCGGAAAGCGGGTTCGCCGCGCAATTCGTCGGCGAGCCAGGTCAGTAAATTGACGCCGGTGGGATTATTTATGCCGAACGTTAGGTGCAGCGTGGGCTCGCCCCGCCCTACCGCCTCATGCCAACAGCCGCGCGGAATGTAGAGAACGTCGCCCGCCGAAATCTCACCTTGCCACTTTGGCGTCGTCGGCGTCTCGTCGTTAGCTTGGACATCGCGATAAAGTGGACTCTCACGCGTGAAACCGAAGGAACGCCAGAGTTTGCGGCCAGAGATCTGCGCAATGATGACGTCATGGTCGTCCCAGTGAACGCCAAACCCCACCACTGTGCCCCATGTCGCGTAGGCGTTGACTTGCACGTGAGTCGCCAACGCATTGCTCAGCGCCTCGCATACGCGACCAAGCGGTGGCCAGACTTCATCGACGCAGTCCAGGATCAGCGTCGCCCCGTCACGCAACTGCTCATAAAGCCCCGCCACATCGACACGCTGCACGGTCGGCCCACGCCGCGTCGGGCGCGGAATCATGTAGGACGATGGCGGCACTTCGCGCCGCTCTTTCTCCAGCCGCAAACGCGGCGGCTCTAGACGATGCTGCTCAAGTGCGCGATTGAGCGCCGCCCATGAGAAGAGCTCAGCCGTCTTGTCGGCAGCGCCGGGGATATAGACGAAATATCGCCCCCAAGCCTGGCGCAAAAATCCGACACGGCCCATGGCTCAAGCAGCCGGCTGAGCACGCCGTTTGGCGCCGGCGTATCCGCGTCCAACAAGCGCGCGCTCAGAAAATGGCGTTATCGTTGGAATCCGTCCGCCCACTCGACCCGCCGTCATCAGTGGTGCGCGAGTCGCGATCGCGCGCTTCCTTGATCTGACGCACCGCCAGAACGAGGCTGTCATCGTTGTTGGGTTCAGTTTGAACGTGGTCCGGATTTGCCATGAGTGAGCGCTCCTATACGAAGCGCCACCTCTACTATAGGTTGAGCTTGGGAACAATGCCTGCCGAGAGATTTGCGCGTACTCGCTGTAACTCGACGTCCGTCTGAACGAAGCCTGCGCCAACGCCTCACGGCGCGGCGGACAAAATCAAGAGCAAGTAAACTGGAGCGGGCGATGAGATTCGAACTCACGACCCCAACCTTGGCAATCGTCGCAAGTACTGATTCCGCTTCATTCTAGCACTTTCCGCTTCATTCCAAATTCTCGTGTTGAGTCACTGCCTTATTGCGTGTTTTCGCTCTTGGTAGCAGAAACACTTTTGCCTCGTCGTTACTGCGAATTCCGCTCTCGTGGTAGCAATATGGTAGCAAAACAGACTCGAACTCTTGGTAGCACACTCAACACTGCGCACTGAGTTTGAGTCATCCGGTGGGACGACTCATGGACGGCGTTCGCGCGCGCATCACCATCCGCTTGATCGAAGCCACGGCGGCGCCAAGCGAAGGCGAGCTTCGCATCAAGGAGCTGTTCGAACGCTATTTCGTCGAAGGCCGCATCGACAAGCCGCTGAAGCGCGAAAGCTCCTGGAAGGTCGATCGCACCAACTATTCGCGCCACATCGAACCGCTGATCGGCAAGAGGATCGCGCGCGAACTCACGCTTTCAGACCTTTCCCAATGGCAGGCGCAGGTCGCGGCCGGAAAGACTTCGCTCGACCTGAAGACGCGCAAACAGGGCCGCGCTATCGTCACCGGCGGCACCGGCGCCGCAGCGCGTTCGATGCGCACGCTTTCGGCGATGATGTCATGGGCTGTTCGCCATGAGGTCCTCGATCAAAACCCTTGCGGCAAAATTCAGAAGTATCGCGATGAGCAGCGAGAGCGCGCGCTCACCGAGGATGAGGCGACTCGTCTGTGGACGATGATCGCCGAAGCGGAGAAGGCTTGGGTGATCACCAAGGACTTCGCGGACATCTTCCGGCTGATCATGCTCACCGGCGCGCGACGGACCGAGATCGTGGCGCTGCGTTGGTCGGAAGTAGATTTCGACCGCGCCCGCCTGGTGCTGCCGCCGGTTCGGACCAAGATGGGGGCGCTTAATCGCTCGCGTTACATCGTGCTGTCGGCCCCGGCGCTCGACATCCTGGAAAAGGTGAAGCGGCGCGGTGAGCATGTTTTCCCGTCGAGCGTTGGCGACAAGCCGCTCGTTGGTGTCAACCGAGCCTGGGAGAAAGTGCGGACGCTCGCGGGCATTACAGATGTTCGGCTGCACGACCTTCGGCACAGTTTCGCGACGTTTGCCGTCGAGAACGGCGCTTCCCTCTTCCAGGTTGGTCGCGCCTTGGGTCACGCAAAATCCGTCTCTACCGAACGCTACGCGCATCCCACCGACGCCGGCGCGCGGGCCATCGCGACAGATGTAGCGGCGCGCTTTGTGCCGCCGGCAGCGCCGCCGGCCAACGACCGCACCTCTGACGAAACCGCTGGCGACTTCCAGGCTACTCTTCCATTCGATATGCCGACCGAACGTAGCAGTGCACAATAACGGCCTTTGTGGGTTATATAGGGCCCGCTATAACACTTAGCGGGCCCTATATGACTCATTGTAACAGGGGCCGCTTGCGGAACTGGCTGTTATGGTCTATATAGGGCCCAGTAAAAGCCCTAACGGGCCCTATGTGATCCATTAAGATGAAAACGTCCGGCGCCAACCAAGCCCTGCCTCTACCCGTCCGGCGAGCCCTCCGAAAGCTGGGGGCCGACATCTCGGCTGCGCGCCGCAGACGCGGCATCTCGACAGAACTCATGGCCGAACGCGTACTCATCACGCGACGTACGCTGCGGCGCGCCGAACAAGGCGATCCCAGCGTTTCGATGGGCGTTTACGCGACCGTCCTCTTCATCTTGGGTCTCACCGACCGGCTGAGCGCGCTCGCAGACGCCAGCGCTGATCCTCTTGGCATGAGCCTCGCCGAGGACGCGCTGCCGAAACGAATCCGTGCCAGAGAATCCGTGTACGCAGATGACGATGGAACGTGAGCTCCTTGTTTACGTCGATCTCAATCGCGAGCCCATTCACGTGGGCAGGCTTTGGGTGCGCGCCAAACAAGGCAAAGAGACAGCGACATTCCAATACAGCGCAGAGTGGCTGAAGCACCCGGCGCGCTTTGAGCTTGCACCGCCGCTCACACTCCACCCAGGGCAATTTCAATCGGCCGACCGGCTGTTCAATTGCTTCAGTGACGCGGCGCCTGATCGCTGGGGCCAAATGCTGATGCGCTATCATGAACGCAATCGCGCAAAGGACGCCGGCACCCAGGCGAAGACGCTGCTTGCATCGGATTTTCTTGCCGGGGTGGATGATCAAACGCGGATGGGTGCGCTCCGGTTTAAGGACGCCAAGGGCGGTGATTTCCTGACCCAGACCGGCGCGACCGTACCGCCCGTGCTTGAACTGAAGAACCTTTTGTCAGCGACCGACCGCATCGAGAAAGGCAAGGCGCGCAAGAGCGATGTAGAACTCGTGCTCGCGCCTGGAGCTTCGCTCGGCGGAGCGCGACCGAAGGCCACTGTGCGTGACCGCGATGAACGTCTTTGGCTGGCCAAATTTCCCTGGGTCAAAGACGAATGGCCAGTGATCAAGTGGGAAATAGCGCTGCTGACTATGGCCGCCAACGCGCGCGTCGAGATTCCTGAATTTCGCGTCGAGCAAATTGGCGCCAAGACCGTGCTGATGATTGCACGCTTCGACCGACGAGCTGACGGCGCGCGCTTCCCCTACATGTCGGCCTTCACCGCGCTCGACGCAAAGGACCATCAGGACGAGCACTCCTACATGGAGCTAGTAGATGCGCTGCGCGTCCTGGGGGACGCGCCGCGTGAGAATCTGCATCAGCTCTGGCGTCGCATGGTCTTCAACCTGCTCGTGTCCAACACCGACGATCACATGCGCAATCATGGCTTCCTGCGCCGCACCGACGGCTGGGGCTTGTCGCCAGCCTTCGACATGAACCCCGTGCCCGTCGACGTAAACGGGCGCATGCATGTGCTGGCCTTCAACGAAGACGACCGGTCAAGCGACCTTGAGATCTGCATGTCAGTGGCGAATTATTTTGCGCTGAAGCCGAACGAAGCGTCTGCGATCGCCGGCGAGGTCGCCGCTGCGGTTGTCGGGTGGCGTGACATCGCCAAAGCCTGCAAGCTCACGAAGTTCGACATTGAGCGCATGGAAAGCGCGTTCGAGCACGACGATCTCCGAGATGCGCTCGCGAACGCGACGAGCGCGCCAGCGAAATCGGCGGCCAAAACAAGGAATACCACCCTGCAGCCGGTACCGGTGCCGGCACCGGCTAAGACGTCGGCGAAGAAGAGCGCCCCGTCCAAATCGAAGAAGAGGGCGGCTGCGCCACGCAAGCGCCGGGCATCGACCTAGACAGGGCGTACGCAGATCCCGCGTTCAGATCGCGGCACCGCCCTCTCTCCAGTATAGGCCCGGCCGGCTCCATCTGGCCATTCTGCCTGGGCCTGAAGCGACCATGCGCCGAATGCACACAGAAGCCGCTAAGCCGCGGCGCTTGGCGCATGCATTTCGCTGCCCGCCGCTCTTTTCACCCGGGCCCAAATCTTTGACAAAACTGGACACGTGCTCGCGCGACCAGCTCAAATCGAGAGGCTCGGCGATCTCCACCGGCTTGGGGCTTGCTAGGCGGCGTGCCCTCAGGTTGTATTGCGCCCATGGCTAGCCGGGGGCGACCAGCTACAGTGCGAGAACCTGGGTCTGGGGCCAAGCTCCGGCGATGGTTTGAGGTGACTGGAAGGCCAGCAAACGCGTTGGACCGAGACCGGTTTCCGGCAGATGACCCGGCCCGGGAGGGTCTGCCGCGCCTAAGCGGCATAACCCGGTGGAAGAAGGACGATATCCCGACCGCCTCGGTTCAGATCATCGCCAACGTGACGGGCGTCGAGGTCGAGTATTGGCGTGCGGCTGTCTCGCTGGAAGAGTTCGAGACATATGTGAAGGAGCATCGCTCGCCCGAGCCGGCGCCGGCGAAGGCTCCCCCGCTTGCTGCCGGCATGGTCGCCGAACTTCGCACAGCGCTGGCAAACAATGAACACGTAGGCGACGTGCTTATTGTTTTGTGCAATGCGGTTGTGGCGCTTTCCATCGATGACATCGCAGGACGGGTTGGCGTTTCGATCATTCAGGTGCGGGAGATCGCGAGGACGCTATCGGCCATAGGCGCCGTTGACGTGACGGCGAATATCAAACCGAAAACGGGCGCGCCCAATAACGTAGCGCTGAGCCAAATCGCGCAGCTGCATCGCGATGAAATCCAGGCTCTCGCCAATGCCAGCTAGCCGCCGATACGGCTTGGCTTGGCATGCGCACCGTGACAATGTGGCCGGTAAGACGATCGACGACTTCGTCATGATGACCGCTTCGATGGCGATGCCGAAGGGGGGCGGCATGCTGATAGACGTCAAGGACGTCAGCGGTCGCGTGTTCTTTCCCGCGACCACCCCCGCCTTCGCTGGCCAGATTGAGCCTGACGGTTACGGCGGCTTCTCCGAGGCACTGCACTATCGATCCGTGCACGGCTACGACCTCTTCTTGGGCGTGCCGGTGTTGCATGACACGGTGCGCGCCCGCGGCGGTCTGGGCATGGTCAACGCATTTGGCCACCGTGACGACACCTACATGTGCCCAGCAAACCCTCGCGTGCGCATCGAGACCATCGCACTGTTGCAGGAGTTGGCCGCGCTGGCGCCGGGAGCCAAGATCTTCCTTCCGTTCTTCCGCTATCCTTACAGGCGCGCGCCACGCACGACGGCGCAGGGCATCCCCAAGCACCAAGCCTATTGCTTTTGCGAGCACTGCCGCGAAGGGTTCAGCGGGCGCTTCGAATATCCGTTGATTTGGGAGCGAACAACTCGGGAGCCCCAAGCTTTCCACGATTGGATTGCGTGGCGCTGCGAGACTATCGAAGTGTTTGCGCGCGAGATCGTCAAGCAAGTCCCAGCTGAGATTGTCCTCGAAGTAGACCTCTGTCCGAAGCGGCATTACTTCGACGGAGTCTTCATCGACAACGGGCACAATATCCACGCGCTTGCCGAAATCTTTCGCACATTCGTGGTGCACGTGTTTGACCGCAGCGATCCTTTCGCGCCTGTCGAGCACGCGTCCGACATGGCAAGCGACCTGATGACAGTGGCGCTTGGGCGCCTCCGGAGCAAAGCCAAGGTTCACCTGCTCTTGTGGGGTATCACTAATGAAGCCACCTTGGAGCGCGCCTATGCCTACGCGGACGCCGCCGAAGCCGACATCCGCTTCTTCGTGCTGGACGCCGAGATGGTTGAAGCGCTCGCGAGGCGGGTTGGTTAGCGAGGCGCCCGCGCGACGTCCGCGAGAACATGTTCGATCGAACCGGCGTCAGATAGCCTCGGCTCGAACGCCTCGGCAGTCATCGCCTCGAACAACAACCCATATTTCTCAGCCGCCGCGACACGCATTGCATCGGTGAAGTAGGTCCTCGGCTCCTCGGTGGAATCGACGTCGTAACCAGCGTCGACAATCATGCGGCGGACAAACTCCTTGTCGAGGTTGTCGGGCTCCTGCCCCGCGCTCAAGCGGGATTGGTAGCTGTCCGCCTTCCAGTAACGCGAGGAATCGGGCGTGTGGACTTCGTCGATGACAATAAGCTGGCCGTCGTCGGTGAGGCCCAGCTCATATTTCGTGTCGACGAGCACCAACCCACGTTCAGCGGCCACAGCTGACGCGTGCTTGAACATGCGCAGCGCATAGGTCTCAGCCAAGTCATAGATATCCTCGCTGACCAGACCTTCAGCGAGGATATCAGCGCGAGATATGTTGGCGTCGTGCCCCACAACCGCTTTGGTGGTCGGCGTCACCAACAAGCTCGGAAACTTTTCGTTCTTCTTCATGCTCGCCGGCATTTCGATCCCGCAGATTCGCCGTCCGTGGTTCTGGTAGGCGTACCAGGACGAGGTTGTCGTCGTACCGGTCAAGTATGCGCGCACGATTACCTCTATGGGGATTGGCGTCGTGCGTTTCACGAGTGAGACGTTGGGGTGAGGCGTGGCGATAAGATGGTGAGGAACCTGGATCTCGTGCAGTTTGTCGAACCACCACGCCGCCAGGCGGTTCAGAACCTGGCCCTTGAACGGAATCGTGCCGATGCCGTAGTCGAAGACGGACACGCGATCCGTAACGACGATGGCCATCGCGCCATTGTCGAAAATGAAATTCTCTCTGACCTTGCCGGAAAACCTGGCGGCGGCGGGAAAGTGGAGGCGGTCAATGGTGTGCGCGAGCGCGCCTTCAATGATGGATTGCCACGGCATTGGACTCAGCCTTCAAGAATTGATGAACCACGTTCAGGATGTAGCGCACGGCGAGGCGTCCTGATGCCTTCTCAAAACCTTCGTCTGGTCCATGCGTTTTGCGCATGACGCCATTGTCGTCGTGCGAGCGTGACCCCGGACCCATGGTGTAGATCGAGAGAGTTTCGCGCGCGGTGGTCGCGTTCCAGATAGCCGAGGCGTCCGAGCGCCCGGGATTGGGAACGAATTCCAGTCGCACGCGATCGCCAGCGACGGCCTCGAGCACCTTGCGCGCGTCGCTGCCTTGCAGCCAAGGGCGCCGGTCGGAGCCCGCGGCGTATGCGAAGGGAAAGTATTCTTCGTAGGCGACGCCGGCGAGCTTGCGTTTCAGTTCGTCTATGTCGGTCATGCCGCGATAATTGAGAATGGCTTTGTGTCGGATCGGCGCCTCAAGATCGGCGACACGCACCTGGTTGTGCAGCACTGAGGTCTGCACCGGGTCGCCGCCCGCGATGACCGCGCCTTGGGCGTTCAGGATAGCCTGCTGGATGACGTTGTCGGCATTGGCGATGGTAGCGATATGGCCGGAAAGGCCAGTGTGGACGGCGGCCGGCTCGAAGTCCTCGATGAGCGGCTTCACGAACACGGTCTTGAACGCCGGCTCGCGCTTCAGCAGCGCGCGCAGCGCATCGAGCGTGTCAGTGACGGCGATGAAGGCGTTGCACGGCTCGCAATCGTAGGCCTGCACCGTCACGGGCGAGCCCGGCCGCGTCGTATTTTCAAGACAGAGCATCAAGTTGGCTTTCTTCGACAACGGGATATCGCGCCCTAGGGCCGAGCCAATGGCGGTCGAAGTCTTGGCTTGATTGCCCTCCTCCCTGAAGGAAAAGAGCAAGACCACGTTGTCGAGCGGAATGCGGTCTTCGAGGTGGGACAAGAAGAGCATGAGCGCCACTCCCGCTTTGCAATCGTTCGCGCCGCGCCCGATCACATGGGTGTCGGTCTCAAGCGGCGCGAACGGATTGGCACTTGAGCGCCACTCCTCGGGGTCGGCATCGACGGTGTCGACGTGCGCGCACAGAAAGACCGCGTTGCGGTTGCGGTCAAAGGCCCGCGAGACCGAGACAAGGTTGCCGAGTTCGTCGCGATAGGTCGCGCGCTCGGGAAGGTTGCGTCCCAAGGCGCCTTGGCAGAACGCGATCGCTTTGGCGATGGCAGCGTCATCGGTGAACACGGATTTATGCGCGATGAGTTTGCGTAGATAGTCGGTGTAGCGCCTGAACGCGGCGTTCTCGAACACATCAATCATTGTACCAGTACCTCCAACTCTGCGCGCGTTCGACGTTGAGCTGCCAGCAGGCGCGCTGGGGGCTCCACTCGACGTCCGCGATAGCGTAAGCGCCGATCTCGCTGGTCGACGCCGCGTGGGTCCCGCTGCATGGGTTTGCGTCCCACGTGTCGCCGATCACGATCGTGCGCACCTTGCCCTTGAGACCGAGCGTCTGATCAACGCGCCAGGCGGAATATTTCTGAGCAGCGAGATCGAGCGATTTTTCGACGGTGACCGAAACTTTGAAGTCGCTGCCGATGGCGGAGCGGCCAAGTTGATCGATCTCGGCAATCTGCTCCTGTGATGGAGCGTTGGCCGACGCGAACCAAAGCGCGCACGACGTTTCGTCCTCGCCGATCTCTGCGCCCCTGCTCTCGTAGTCGGGCACGCAGCGGCGGATGGCGCCCATAAGCAGATGAGTCAGCGTGTGGCAGCGGCTGAGATTTAGCCGCCTTTCCTTGTCGACGAAGAACTCTATGGTCTCGCCGACTTCCACCGGCGCATGGTCGAACGGCGCGTATTCGTAAAGCGTGAGGTGCGGCGCCTCGCTCTGCTTGCTGACTCTCACCACATCGAAGGCGACGCCGCGATGGATGAAGCGGCAATGATCGGCTGGCTGGCCGCCGCCAGCCGGGCGTCCAATGACGTCGCCCACGGCGAAGGCGACGACGCCGTTTCCGGCGTGATGCACATAAGTGACTTGGAGTTGCGCTTGCGTCAGCAGCGCGTCGGTCAGGTAAAGGTTAGCCACGGGGTTGCCTCAATATTGGATGAGCTCGGGTCGGTGTGGATCGGCGAAGACCGCGGGGCTTTCGGGCGCTAGGCCGAAGCCGCGCACGAGCCAGCGCGTGTGATTTTTGATTTCGTCGCGCCAGTGCAGGCATCGCGGATTTCGGGCAAACCAGGCGACGCCCGGCAAGAGTGTGACGGAGCGGGCCACGCGGGCGATGGCGGCGTTGAGGTCGGCGACGGCGTTCTTCGCGTCGGCCGAATCCGGCACGATTATCTTATCGGCACGGTAGGCGCATGAGAGTTCGCCGTGGCGCCAATAAAGCACGGACATCTTCGCGGCGGCCTCGGTGGCTTCGCTCGAATCCGGCGGCACCATGCCGAAAATCGGCAATTGCAGCATCTTGATCGAACCGGGATTGAGGCGAGAGAGCACGTCGCGCAGCACGGCAAAGCCGGTTGCCTCGGCGTCGTCATTTCTGAGGCCGGTCAAGCAAATGCCGTCGACCTGCGGTGAGAACCGGCCGTGCGCCCCATCGTAGCGGAAGGCGTGTTCAGTATGCGGGCCGATCTCGCCGCCGCCGAAGCTGCTGGCTTCGGCCACATTAGCCGCGCGGACACGGACGTGGCGATCATAGACGCCGTTGTTTTCGTTCGACACCGCGACCGGCAATTGGCCGCATGCGACGGTGAGGCCGGCGTTTGCGAGCGCATAGACGCGCGCCGCCGGCGAGGGTTCGCCCTCCTTAGGGGTGGGCTCAAGGTCGGCCGGCGCGGCAAACAGGTTCTTGGCGATGACGACGTCAAGCTCACCGTGCGCGCAGGCCTGCATGGCGTCGCGTGCAGCGCCTGGGGCGTTCATCTGGAGCGCCCGGGAAATCTCGCGCGCGGCGAAAAGCAGGCGTGGGCCGGAAAGATCGTCGATCGAATAGCTGGCGATCATGGCGGAGACAACGCGCGCGGTGTCCGGTCCCAAATCAATCTCGGCGACCGCCGAGCAATTGATCGCCACGCTGTTGAAGGCCGCGTTGTCGTTGGCCTGCAAGTTGGTGATGTCAGCGATCGGGATGGTGACCGTGGGTGACATTTTTGACTGACGCTTCTCCGTTATTGAGGTCTTCTGACCCCAACACAGTGCACCAGTCGTTTCGGTCGAAAAATGACTCAAAAAATGCTTTGAAAGCCGAAGCGCAGAAATCGAGGGATCGATAAAATAGCAGCCGGGAAAATCAGCTGCTCGCACACTCCGCCAAGCCGCGCGCGGCGCACACCGTCACACAAGTGTTATACCATTGCAGCGTCGCCGATGCACGCAGCGGCGGCTTCAATCCAAGCGTTAAGCTCGTGGGCGGAAATCAAAGGTCGACGTCCACGACGCTAACGGCCTCGCTCAATCACGACGAAAGCAGCTCGGAGCCGTCGCGATGACCTTTCTGAATTTTCGCTGCGATCGCCGGCGCGAATGATGTGGAATGAGTTGAGTCACCGCGGAAGGCCGTCGGCTTGGCCGCTCAGTGTAGCGCTGGCGTTCACAACCTTTTCGATCTCCGAGCGCAGAATCCCGATCTCGCGGCTCTCCGCCACGTGGGTTTCCTCGACCTTTTTCTGAAAGTCGTTGATGCGATCACGGAGCGGCTCCAGGACTGCCGCGATGTCGCGCTTCGACAAGTCCATCAGCTGGCCGCTGACACGCGTCAGCACATTGTTGGCAATGTTCTCAAACTCGACGCCGGGCCCAGCAGCAGATGCCTGGGCGAAGATCGGGGTGAAGCGCCCCAGCACGAACCCAAACATCAACACGATGCTCAGGACGAGAAAAAGCAACACGATAGTACCTACATCAAACATGTGCGCCTCCTTGGGCGAAGTGAAGCGACCCGCCGGAGCGCGGGTCGTTGACCGTTAAGGAGGGGCTCGCTAGATTCGTGGTGTTCAGACACGACCAGCGGGGCTCCGGCCCCTCGGGAAGGCCGGCTGTTAAATCAGCCGGCCTTTCTCCCATTCAGACTTAGACTCCAGATACGGGCCACGGGGCGGAAGGTCCGCCGGGGCAACCGGCGCGACGCCTGGATGAAGCGCCCCATCCTTGACCTCCGCGATCCGGCCCTGATTGACGCCAAAGAAGGCCGCGACGTCGTGGTGCCGATCTCCACGAGCCAGCATGCCGCGAATGATCGCGGCGTCGGTGCTGGTCAGGCCGTGCCCGCTGGGCGGTGCTCGCTTTCCCATACTCACTCCTATTGAAACCGGGGCAGATTCCCCGGATGGAGCAGAATATGGCCCATTCGGCGCAGATTACAAGTCTCAGAGAAGTGTAGCTGGCTACGTTTTTCACTCGTATTGAAATACGCAGCCTCTTTCCATATCTTAGCTTCGTGATTCGCACCACCGCCCCCCCGGAAACCCTGGAACGTCTGGACGCCTACGCGGACGTCTTCTCTGGAATCGGCGTCTCCAAGGAGATCATCCACGAGCGGCCCGGAGAAAGGCTGCCGGTCATTGGCGTCCGGGACCTAGACAATGGCCTGGTCGCCGCGATCGCCGGACTAGACCGTGTTGGGTTCGCCGACCCCAGCCGGGCCCTCAAGCACGCGGTCGAGGTTGGCGATGTCCTACTTACCGGGCGGGGCACGCTGCTGAAGTTCGGCCTGGTAGGCCCTGAAACCACCGGCGCGGTCGCCAGTGGCAACATAATCGTCGTGCGGCCCCATGCCGGGGTCGAGGGCGCGGCGCTTTACGCGATCCTATCGAGCGAGGTCTTCAGGCCGAAGATCGAATTGCTTCGGCGAGGTGCAACCACCTTGCTGTCGCTATCGCCAAAAGACGTGGCGAAGCTGGAAGTGGCGGTGCCCCCACCCGCCGAACAGCATCTCATCGCAGAGCTCGTTCGTTCCTCAATCACCGCATATCGGTCGGCAATCGAAGCCGCTGACCTGCGCCGATCCCTCGCCCGAGCGCTCATGGATGAGCGGCTCTTCAGGCGGAAAAGAGCTGGAGACTAGAATGGCTAAACTCACTCGCGACGAATTGAACGGCCAGCTTTGGCGCGCGGCAGACATCCTGCGCGGTTCGATCGATAGCGCTGACTACAAGGTCTACATCTTTGGCTTTCTTTTCCTGAAGCGCCTTTCAGATCGCTTCGAAGAAGAGGCACAGGAACGCATTCGCGACGGCCTGGCTCCTGAGATTACTTACAACGACCCGGACGAACATGAGTTCTTCGTTCCGGAGCGCGCGCGGTGGAGCGAGCTGAAGAAGCTCACCACGGGCATCGGCGACATGCTCAACAAGGCTTGTATGGCGCTGGAAGACGCCAATCCCAACATTGAAGGCGTTCTCGCCAACATCGACTTCAACAGTGAATCGCGCCTGGGCGATGCAAAGAACAAGGAAGTCATCCTCGCAAAGCTAATCGACCACTTCTCGCGCATCGACCTATCCAACGCGTCGCTGGCCGAGCCTGACTTGCTGGGCCGAGCATACGAATTCCTGATCGACAAATTCGCCGACGACGCGGGCAAGAAGGGCGGCGAATTCTATACGCCGCACCAGGTCGTGCGACTGATCGTTGAACTGCTCGACCCCAAACCCGGTATGCGCATTTGCGACCCGACGTGTGGCTCGGGCGGCATGCTTATCCAAAGCGCCGAGCACGTTGGCGCACAGGAAGGCAAACGCCTCGGTGAGCCGATCAACGTCACGCTGCATGGCCAGGAACGCAATCTCGGCACTTGGGCAATCGCCAAGATGAACCTGTTGCTGCACGGCTTGCGCGATGCGCGAATTGAGAAAGGCGACACGATCCGCAATCCACGCCTGCTGGATCCGGACGGCAATCTCTTCCTCTATGACCGTGTCATCGCCAATCCCCCCTTCTCACTCGACAACTGGGGGGCAGAAGACGTTTCCGGTGACGCGGAAAAGAGCGGCTTCAATCGCTTCAAGTACGGCATTCCGCCGAAGAACATGGGCGACCTGGCGTTCGTGCAGCATATGGTGGCGACGCTTAGCGCCAAGGGCGTGTGCGGCGTGGTCATGCCGCACGGCGTGTTGTTTCGCGGCTCGGGCGACGGGCGCATCCGCGAGGGAATGCTAAAGAACGATCTGATCGAAGCGATCATCGGCCTGCCGGAAAACTTGTTCGCCGGCACCGGCATTCCCGCGACCGTGCTGATCCTCAACAAGGCGAAGGCGAAAGCGCACAAGGGCAAGGTGCTCTTCATTCACGCCTCCAAGGAGTTCGAGGAGCGGCCGAAGAAGGCCATTCTTGGGCCCGGTAACATCAAGCGGATCGTCGACGCATTTCATGCGTGGAAGGACGAGGAGCGTTTCTGCCGCGTCGTCGAAATGAACGAGATTGAGGAGAACGACTTCAACCTCAACATCTCACGCTACATCGACACACTGGAGCCTGAGCAGCCGATTGACATAAAGGCCGAGCTTGAAAAGCTCTGGGGCGCGGAAGCCGCGCGCGATGAAGCAACCAGTCGGATGAACGCCCTTCTCAAGGAGATGGGTTATGTCGGGTGAGGCACCCAAAGGTTGGCGGTCGGTTAGACTGGGAATGCTTGCGCGCGAGATTTCTGAGAAGAATCGCCTCCGCGAAGCAATTCCAGTTCTCAGCGTGACGAAGCATCGAGGGTTTGTGCCGTCTGCCGAGTACTTTTCCAGAATGGTGCACAGCAAGGATACAGAAGGTTATAAAATTGTCCGGCGGGGCCAATTCGCTTACGCCACTATCCATCTTGACGAAGGTTCAATCGACGTTCTTCGCACGCACGACGCGGGCCTCATAAGCCCAATGTACACGGTCTTCGAAGTTGTTGCGGACGATGTGGATGTGGAATTTGCGCTTCGGAGCTTGAAGCGTTCGGCTTTGTCCGGGCGGTTCGAGCCCTACAGCAACGGCGGCGTCAATCGCCGCAAGTCGATATCGTTCCACGACCTCGCAACGTCCAGGTTCGTCTTTCCACCATTCACCGAACAGCGCGCGATTATGGATGTTGTCCGTTCGATTGAAGCGGCGATGGTCAAGACGACCGAACTCATCGCTTCTATCCGCGCGACCAAGCACGCGACGATGCGCGAGCTGTTAACTTTGGGCGTTCGCCGTCAGAGTGCGAAGCTGAAGAAACTGCCATCGCGTTGGGTGCTGGGGCGCGTTGCCGAGGGCGTCAGTGCCATTCCCACAGACTGGGATCTTGTGACGCTGACGAGCGTGGCGAAACTGGAAAGCGGACATACGCCCGATCGGAAGCGGCCAGAATACTGGAACGGTCAGATACCGTGGATTTCGCTCCAGGATGCCGACGCACTCGGCAAGCTAGGCATTTGCGATTCCGCAGAAACGATCGGTCCCGACGGCCTCGCAAATTCATCCGCCCGCATGCTTCCTGCAGGCACAGTAGTGCTGCAGCGAACCGCGAATGTCGGTCTTGCGTCCATCATGGAGCGCGAGATGTGTACAAGCCAACATTTTGCCAATTGGATTTGTGGCCCAAGGCTCGACCCTGGGTACCTCCAGCAAGTCTTCCGCCACATGACGCGAGAATGGCAGCGGCTCGTCGCGGGAAGCGTCTTGCCGGACATCTACATGGACACCTTCAAGAAGCTGCAAGTACTTTTGCCACCGCTCGCTGAGCAGATCGCGATTGGCGAGGTTGGCGCGGCATTCGACCGGCGCATCGAAGCGGAGCGCGATGAGCTTTCACAGCTCACGGGGTGTCGCACAGCGCTCGCTCAAGAACTCCTATCTGGCCGCGTGCGCCTCCCCGAAGCGATGATCACTCGCCATCGCGACAAGACTGGCAAGGCGGCATGAGCGAGCCGAACGATCGCTTAGAGATCGAACTGGTGGAAGAGCCAGCAGCGGAGGTGCTGCGCGTGCTGTTCGACTACAAGTCGCTTGCCGCAGAAGACACGAAGCGCCTTCGCGGCGGCAATCTTTCAGAAGCGGTCCTCTCAGTCCGTCTCGCCGAATCCTTGAAGCGCCTTAACCCGTGGCTTGATCACGACGGCGTGCGTCGCGCCGTCGACAGTGTCACACGCATTGCCGGCGCCGATCTCATCGAGACTAACGAGACAGGCTATGTGACGCTCACCTATGGCGCGACAGCGCCCTTCACTGACGAGTTCGATCGCAGGCAAGACCGCACAGTGCGCTTCTTCGATTTCGATGACGTGGCGGCCAACACCTTCGAGTTTGCTCGGCAGGTCCCAATCAAGGGGCCGCGTCAAAACATAAACCCTGACATCATTGTCTATGTAAACGGACTGCCGCTGGCCGTCATCGAATGCAAGTCGCCGGCGCTGGCCGATCCGATGGCCGAAGCCATTCGTCAGTTTCGTCGCTATGAGGGTCGCGACGACTTTCTCGGCCTTGGTGCACCGCGCCTGTTCGAGACCGCTCAACTCTCCATCGCTCTCGCTCGCGACGTTGCCAAGTACGGCACGACCGCGACGCCACAACGCGCTTGGGCTGAATGGAAAGACTGCTACCCACTGACGCCGGAGCGGCTAACGGCCAGGCTAGGACGCGCACCCACGGCACAAGACACGCTGCTTGCCGGTCTGCTCGCACCAGAGAACCTGCTCGACCTCGTTCGCAACTTCATCATCTTTGAAAGCTCGCAGGGTCGGCGCGTAAAAAAGATCGCACGCTACCAACAGTTCGTCGCAGTCGGCAAAACCATAGACCGCATTAGGCGTGCACCGCGCCCGGATCGACGCGGAGGCGTCATCCACCACACGCAGGGCTCCGGCAAATCGCTGACGATGGTATTTCTGGCGGTGAAGCTGCGCCGCCTCCCTGAGGCCGAAAATCCAACACTCCTGATCGTCACGGATCGCGTCGACTTGCATGACCAGATCACTGCGCAATTCCAGCGCGCTGGATTTCCTAACCCTGGTGAAGCGGAATCGGGAGCGGACTTGCGCGAAAGGTTGTCGGGAGGAGCTGGCCCCACCGTCTTGACCACCGTCCACAAGTTTCACACGGCGGTGCCATCGCATTCAGACGTCATCTCCGACGCCTCGAACATCTTCGTCATGGTGGATGAAGCACACCGCACACAATACGGCGCATTAGCCGCGAGAATGAGAGCCGGCCTGCCGAACGCGTGCATGATAGCGTTCACCGGCACGCCGATCGACAAGCGAGACCGCAGCACCCGCGAAGTTTTCGGCGACTACATTCACCGCTATCTCATCGACCAAGCCGTCAAGGACGGGGCCACCGTCCCTATCTATTATGAGATGCGCGACGCCAGAATGCGCATCGAAGGCCGCGATCTCGACCGCGATCTTCGCGCTTCCCTCCCCGATCTTACAGACACTGAGCTCGATCAGGTTCGCAAGAGCGCCAGGCTTCAAGAGCAGATCGCAGGGTCCTCTCAGCGCATAGAAGCCATCTGCAAGGACATCATCGCGCACTACCGGTCTGTGATCGAGCCTAACGGCTTTAAGGCGCAGGTGGTCACGATTAGCCGAGATGTGGCTGTCACCTGCGTCGATACGCTACGCCGACTTGGGGGGCCAGAGTGCGCGGTCATCATGTCGGCGTCAAACAACGACGCAGCTCGCTTGAGGCGTCACCATCTTTCAAAGAAGGAACGTGACGACTTGATCGCGCGCTTCAAGAGGATTGACGATCCGCTCAGGATCCTCGTTGTGTGCGACATGCTTCTAACGGGATTTGACGCCCCCGTTGAGCAGGTCATGTATCTTGACGCACCTCTTCGCGAGCACACGCTCCTGCAAGCGATCGCGCGGGTAAACCGGACCGCCGACGGCAAGACCTACGGGCTCGTAGTCGATTACTGGGGTGACAACCGCCGCATATCCGAAGCGCTGGAGATGTTCTCGGAGGAAGACGGGGTCTTCACCGCACTGCGCCCGCTCTCGGAGAAAATGCAGCTCCTCGAAAGCAGACACCGAGCGGCCATGCGGTTGTTCGACGATACACCAAGGGATGACGAGACGGCCTGCCTTGATTTGCTGCGTCACGAAGACGTCCGCGCAAAGTTCGAACTGGACTTTCAACGCTTCGCTGAGGCGATGGATATGGTGCTCCCCAACCCCAACGCGTTGGAGCCGCCATACAGTACCGATATCAGATGGCTCGCACGACTGCGCGCCGTAGCGCGTCGCCTCTACCGGGACGAGCGATTAGACGTCCAAGACTACGGTGCCAAGGTGTCAGAGCTCATCTCCAAGCACCTCAAAGCCGAGGGAGTGGAGCAAATCTTAGCGCCACAAGACATTCTCGATCCAGCGTTCCAACAACACCTCGCAGAAATGTCCTCGACCGAAGCAAAGGCAGCAGAGATCGAGCACGCCATCCGGCATGAGATCCACGTGCACCACGATCAAAACCCCGAGGCGTATCGATCTCTTTGGGAGGAGCTAGATGAGCTAATCTCGCGACGCCGGCAGGATCGCATTGCAGCGGCTGCCTATCTCGGCCGTCTCGAAGACATCGTTGCGCGTGCTGGGGACGCGCGAGCCGGTCGCGGCCAAAGGACACAACTCTCCGGTGTCGCGGGCGCAATTCTTCCCCTGCTTGCCCTCCCCACAGCAACGCCGCGCGAACAACAAGAGGAGATCGCCCGCGCAATCGCTAGCGATCTCGAGGAGTACGCGAGCGTAATCGATTGGACGCAGAAGGAAGACATAAAGCGCCGCATGCGGCGGGTGATCAAGGACCACCTTAGAGTAAGCGGCACCTCATCGTCAGACGTCGAAGCCGCCACGATGCGCATCATGGATGTTGCACGGGCGCGATTGGCGAAATGACCGTGGTCAGTCATCAAGTGACTTTCGGCGACGAACAAATAGACTTCGTGCTGGACCGGACGGCGCGCAGAAAGACAATCGCCATTTCGGTCGGCCATGACGGCGTTCGGGTACTGGCCCCGCGAAGCGTGCCGGAAGCGACCGTCCACCGCACCGTTCACAGGCGAGCACCCTGGATATTACGCAAACAGGCATCGTTCGCTGAACTTGGAAAGAGACCCTTGCCGCGCGAATTCGTCAGCGGAGAAGCGTTTCAATATCTGGGACGCGCGTACCGGCTGAAGGTGATGAAACGACAACGCGTTTCAAACACCCGGATAAAGGCTAGTGGCGCTCATTTGCTCGCGCTCACTCCATCATCCCTATCGGACGCCGCCACTTCCGATGCGGTCCGTCAAAGTATCATCGAGTGGTACAAGCAGCATGCCGAAGTCCACGCCCGCACGCGCACCCGCTTTCTGAGTGAGCGCCTAGGGGTTGCGACGCCTACTATCCGCATCGTCGGCCAGTCCAAGAGGTGGGGAAGCTGCGACGCCAAAGGAATTGTCCGTCTCAATTGGCGGCTCTTCATGGCTCCCACGGCCCTCGTCGACTACGTGCTTGCGCACGAGATGTGCCATCTGATTGAGCGTCGGCACTCGCGGCGGTTTTGGCGTCAGCTTGAAATACTGATGCCCGATTTTGACGAGCGTATCAGACGCTTGGATCGACTGGGTCCCACGCTTTTCTGGTAGTAATTACTCGTCATCGACGCTGCCTTCCAGTCCAAGCTCTCCTTCTTCGATCGGTCCAAACTTTTCCGAGAAGAACGCCTCATCAACTTCGTAGATTTCTACCGGTCGCCTTCTGATGCCCACTTGATGCTTCACACAAAGCTCCAGCAGGCGCGCCCCATCTATAAGAGTGATCGGTGCAGCGCCCACAAACAGCGCGCCCTCCTTGGCACCTTTTGCGAAGTCGCCCAATGTGATTATCGTTCCCCGGATTGCTTTGTGGTAGGGCAGCGCACCCCTTAGCTCATCGACTTTTGGTCGCCCTACGTTGCTCTCGGAACGCTTGACCTGAACTACTTCGGTGATTTCCGCCTGCTCGTAGATGGCGTTCATCGTGTCTCTGACCACCCGGACGGATTCTCCATCAAGCAGCCGGATCGCGTTTCCGAGATCGGCATACGTTGGGAAGAGTGGTGCTTGAACGACTTTTTCTCGACTCTCTTCCGTCACCGGCCGCCCTCCAACCCGCATGATGCATTCGCGCTCGCGCTCGGCGACCGCCCGATAGCGATGGCCACCTTAGCGAACAACAGGTCTTCCACACGGTGGAACTTGGCGCCAGTCTAAGACAAGGGGAGGCCGAACGTGAGCTACAAACCAAGAAGCCTGTTTCGACTAATCGAGGACATGAACAAAGGGCTCTTCCTTCCGCACATTCAGCGTCCGTTTGTCTGGGAAGAGGAGCAGATCCTCCGCTTGTTCGATAGCCTGATGCGCAACTATCCCATTCAGACTTTTCTGTTTTGGCGGACCAAGGATGGCATCAAGGCGCGGCGGTTTCTCGAACAAGTGAGCTGGGACGTTGACCTCAGCGATTCCTACGACGCGAACGTAAGCAAGGAGGGCACCGAGAAGACCTTTGTCTTGGATGGTCAGCAGCGCCTGCAATCTCTCTATGCAATATTCTACGGGGCGCTCACCTCTTCGACCGGCAAACGTGGAGAGGCTTTCTTTGACGTCACCAGCGGCACCGAGGTTGATGATGTCGGGCTGCTCTATCGCCTCCAATTCTCGGACGAAAAGCTTTCTGGCGCCTGGTATCGCGTCGCGGACTTACGCGGCCGCGATGCTCAGAAGAACAGCGAAGAGATCGCGGAGGCTCTGAACATCTCGTTAGACGCTGCCGATGAGGCGTTGGCTCCGGAATCGCAGCCGTCCAACCAGGATCGGAAAGAACGCGAACGTCGGGTTCGCCGAAACGTCTCGCAACTCGTTTCCATCCTTCGAGAAGAGAAGCACTTCTGGGTTCAGGAGCTGGACGGAGTCGCCAGCGATTATCGCTACGGTGAGATCTTGAACATCTTCGTTCGCGTCAACTCCGGAGGGACGAAGCTTGACTCTTCCGACCTCATGTTTGCGGCGATGAAAGAAGGCTGGGAAGAAATCGAAGAGGTGATTGAGGAGACCACCGAGCTTCTCAACGGCACGAACCTAAAGTTCGACAAGACGTTCCCTCTGAAATGTCTGCTCGTCGCGCACGGTCGCGGAGCAGAGGCATCACCGGAAAAGTTCACGGGGGAAGCGGGACAAAAACTGCTCAAGGAAATGAACGAGGGCTGGGATCGCGCCGAGATGGCTTTCCTTCAGCTCCGAGATTTCATGCAGCAGGACCTTAAGCTGTACGCGGACAAGGTGATCCGCACCTACAACAGCTTCATCCCCCTATTCGACTACCTTTATCACAACCCCAAGCCGAACGAGCAAAGCCGCGCCCAAATGCGGGCCTATCATTATAAGGCGCAGCTGTTTGGCTGGTACTCAAAGGGCACCGACGGCCTGATCAACGCGCTACACAATATCGTCGGGAAGCCCTGGAAAACCGGGTTTCCGATCACAGAGGTGAAATCTTACTTTGAGGCCAGAGGCGTCACGACCGATCTCACGCATGCACATCTATTTGAGAGCCGGACCCGGTCTATCCTCCTGAACCTAATTTACGTGGATCAGCACGGCTCGTCGCCATTCGATGTAAAGTACAAGGGCAACGATCCTCACATCGATCACATCTACCCGCGCCACGCATTGAGCACGAAACTCGGACTTGCAAGCGCGGACATCAACCACCTGGGCAACTTCCGCTTTGTGGGCGCGACTGACAACATCCGTAAGCGAGCGGAACTACCGGCGTCGTACTTCGCGCGCCTAAAGGCGTCCGGCATCGACATCACGCGGCATCTTTTGCTTGAAGACTATGTTGCTGACCCAGCCAAGCTCGCATTCGACGCGGACAGCTATCTTGGCTTCCGCGACCGCCGGCTAGAGCGGGTTTGGCAAATTACCTCCAAACTCGTGAACGGGTGACGATCGAGAGGCGAAGCAATGAACCTTGTTCAGCATCTGCGGTCCTTAGTGGACAGGCTTAGCCGCCCAAGTTGGAAAAGTCGTTTCGGCCGCGCGATATTGATCGTCAGCCTAATCGCCTGATTGATCAGCTCGGCGCTACAGACGAGGAGCGCGGCCTCGCATTCGTGCAGCAGGCTCCGCTCCCGATATTCCTGCTCATTGCCACCGCACTGCTGACAATTGAACTCGCCGTGATACTTGTTCGGCACGACTCATCACGCTCCGTCGGGACTGTTATTGGAGATAGGTTCGCACACCAACGTGACCTTCTTGGCTTTCTACGTCAGCTAAAGCCCGACGACATCAGTCGCATAAAGATCATCGCAAATACCGGTCAGTCGACGGTTCAATCGATCATCTCGGAACTACGACCTCTGATAGCAGGCACGACCTTCGAACGGTTGGGCATCGACATCCTATTGCGTTCACCAAGCAATTCGGATCAGCAGCGTTCAGCGCAAACGATGGCAACCATCACTGAAGCGCACACCCTCGATACATCGAGCGCATCAACCAAATCAGTAACCGTTCGACATCGATTCTACTCGGCAACGCTCCCCTTTCGCAGTGTCATCGTTGAACACACCGATGGCGCACGATCCGCGTTCCTCTCGTTCTATGGTTGGACACATAATGGCGCGCCGCGCGCCCGTGATGCCGCCACGGACGAAGCCATCATTGTCACTAAAACGAAGCTATCACATATACTCCTCGACGTTTGTTTCTCTTGGTTCACGCACCTCTGGGGCCGCCACAACATCCACACCATCGTCTTCGACTTCGACGACACCCTCTTCTCGACGACCGAGCCACAGGTAAATGCATGGGTAGCCGCCATTCGAAAAAACGTGCGCAGTGGGGCGCTCGCCCAGTCGGATCTGGACCCTCAATTTGCAGCGTGTTTGGATGACGACGAGCAGGTCCGGGCTCGTGTACGTGACGTGTTTCTGACTCACCAAAACGAAGGCGATATCTTCTCAACTTTGGTACCAGATGCAGCGCTACGAGCAGCATTGGCCCCCGAACTCCGCGAAGATCGCCTGGAAGTTCGCAACTTGGAAACGCTGACGAGCGCAGCGCCCGCCCCAAACATTCGGCCGACTGAGCTTGTCACGCTGAGTGAGGAATACGCGTTAGTAATCGTGTCGGCCACCAGCGAAGACTTGATCCGCAAGGTGCTGGAGAAGTGGGGCGTGAACGTCTTTCCCTACATAATCGGAAGGGATGCGCAGCTTCAGCCCTGGCGCGAAGTCGCATTGAAGACCCAAAATCTGATCAGGGTCTCAAACCTTCTCGGGGTGCCGTTGGACCGCATGGTCTTTGTTGGCGATTCCGACGCGGACTATCGCTCAGCACGTCAGCTCGGAGTCAAGTTTATCGAGAACCGCTTCAACGCGGAATTCTATCGAAGGCAGACCCTGATAAAAGACCCCGCCCCAGAGGTCGATGGAATCCTGCCCAAAGAGTGCGGAGAAACTGCGTTGACGGAACTTATCAAAGGCATCGATGATCGCTCCTAGTGAACGAACCGCAAAATCTAAGATCGCTAGGCCGCGCTGATGTCTCGCCTCTCTGAAACGCAAACCGGCAAGGCTTGGATCAGCCAATTTGACACGGGCGATCAGCCAGACGCCGCGCGTCTACTCGATGCTCTGCGATTGATGGACGATGCGGACGTATCGAACGCGATCCGCGGGCTCCTCCAGCAACTCTGTGAGGAGCGCATAGGCCCGCGCAGGCGCATTGCACTCTACGCTGAGCGCGAAATTTCCAAACGCTACGCTTTTGACGTTGTATCTCGAACTAAACATGGGGTGAAGCGGATCCGCGCCGTGGGCAGTGTGGTTCCAGCAGTCAAACCCCGACGAGGACAAACGCGCGTGGGCAGTGAGGGTCCAATGGCCTTCATCGTTTCTCAGGCGGTGGAAACTTGGCCCAAATCCTATGTGAACCATCCAGGACCGGACAGATTTCGCGGCAGGCGCCCCATCGGCGCAATTGCGATCGTCACCGACTTTATCGGATCGGGCACTCGCGTGAGCGACATGCTGACGAAATTCTGGAACGTGCCTAGCGTCAGATCTTGGCGGTCGCGCGGGTGGATCGACTTCTTCGTTGTTGCGGCGGCCGGCACCGCCAATGGAGTCGCGCGGGTTGGCGCACATCGTGCGGAACCTGTCGTGCGGGTCGCCGAGATCGTGCCGACGCTAGCGGGAGGCGGATCAGCGCGACCACGATGGCGCGCCATAGCGGAGCGCTATGGGCCACCAGATGAACCGTTGGGCTACGGCAACACCGCTGCGCTGGTAGCGTTTAGTTACCGCATGCCCAACAACGCACCCGCGATCATCAGACGGTCGTTCGGTGCGTGGAAATCACTTTTCCAAGGTTCTGCGCCTCAAGAGCTCTGGCCACTATTCGGCGCTGATCAAAAAAGAAGGCTTACCGAGGCCGCTGCGGAATTGGGTTTAGAAATCGCGGGCGACCTTCATTCGGGTGAAGCTCGTGTCGCTCTCTTCTTGGCTTCGATCCAAGGCCGTTTTCGCCCTGGTTCGGAAGTCGCCCTCGCCGAGATGTCGGGCCTCTCAGTGCCCGACGTTTTGCAGCTCTATCGATCCGCGCTGAAGCAGGGCCTGTTGAGCGACCAAGGCCGTTTGACGGACGCCGGGCACAAAGCGTTGGCGGCAAGTGAGCGCGAAATGCCTCGCCGCGCAGTTGTGCCCACCGAGACGGCGCCGTATTACCCAAAGCGTCTGAGGGTTCCTCGGAGGGACATCTAGTGTTTGCTACGTTCTTCGAATGTAGCCTTGGCCTTAGAGCCAATGGCGACCGGGTTTCCGGCCGCCGTAGTTAGAGCTTACGATTACTTGTCACAATCCAACGCCGTCATCCCTAAAGGGCATCGTCGTGATGACTCCTTGACGACGCTGGAGCGCGCCGCGCGGGACTTAAAGGTAGATGCGCCATCCGTGGGATTCTCAGACATTTCGTGAAGGCGCAAAAGCAGAAGGCCGAGACGATCAGACGATCGCGGCGGCCCTAGCTGCTGCGAGCGCCATCAAGGCCGTCCATCCGGATCTTCCGGTAATATTCTCCCTGACCCACCTGGCTCATCTAGCCGGTGTGAAAGGCAGCATTCTACGCACCATCGTCACGCGTAGAACTGATCCCTATCGCGTCTTTCGCCTGAAGAAACAGAACAAGGGCGCGCGCGGCGCGGCTTCGCGCGGCCACCGTACTATCTGCGTCCCGAGCCCTGCTCTCATGAGCACGCAAAGATGGATCGCGAGAAACATTCTAAACGTGGTCGATCCCCATGCAACGAGCTTCGCCTTTGCGCCTAGGCGCGACCTCGTCGGTGCTGCGCGCCATCACGTCGAATGCAAATGGCTCGTCAAGCTCGACGTTGCTGGCTTCTTCGAGGCCATACCCGAGAGAGCGGTCTACAAGGTGTTCAGGTCTCTCGGATATGGCGCACTTGTCTCGTTTGAGATGGCGCGACTTTGCACGCGTGTGGACGACGTTGCCCGCGACCGCCACCGAAAAAAGTCGTCTAAGTCTGAAAGCCATGACCGGCTTACCTACGCGCGCTTTCCGCAGGGCCATCTGCCGCAAGGCGCGCCAACAAGTCCCATGCTCGCAAATTTAGCAGCGCGTCCTTTAGACAACAAACTCGATACGCTGGCCCGCACGCTAGGTTGGAGATACACGCGCTACGCCGACGACTTGGCATTCTCGACGAAATCGAGTTCACGCGCGGAGGCCAAAGCGCTCAGCATGAAAGCCGCTCGCATCATGTTGATGCTCGATCTTCCCCCAAACGCGGCAAAAACTAAAATACTGGGGCCGGGCGGAAGGAAGATTGTGCTCGGCGTTCTCGTCGATCGGGGTCAACCACGCCTGACCCAACAGTTTCGCAACAACATCGAAACCCATCTCTTTGCGCTAACACATCCACATTTGGGTCCACTCGCCCACATGCAAAGCAGAGGTTTTGCTTCTCTGATCGGAATGCGCCGCCACGTTCAGGGTCTAATCGCGTTCGCAAACCAGGTTGAGCCGGCCTACGCAGAAGGCCTCATCCAACAGTTCGCGTGCGTTGCGTGGCCTAAATAGCGTCCGCGACCGCTCGACTGGCCGGCTAGCAACCAAGTCCCAACGGGTCAGTTCGCGGTGGCGACACCGTGGCGACATGGAAAGCGCGAGCCTGCTGCAGCGCTGTGAGCGCGGCACAAGCTGCTGTTTTTATGTGTTTATTGGAGCGGGCGATGAGATTCGAACTCACGACCCCAACCTTGGCAAGGTTGTGCTCTACCCCTGAGCTACGCCCGCATCCTGGGTAAGCGCGGCAAGCAAAAGCCGCGCCTGAGGGGCGCTCCTATCGCAGAGGGCGGGCCCGGGCGCAAGGGCCGGCACGCGGCGAAGGCCATCTGCTACGCCTAGAGCGCGCCTACTCCCCCTTCTCGGCCTTCCTTGGCGATTTCAGGCGGCGGCGGTTGATGTGGTCGTCGGGGGCGACGTGGCCTTCTGGCGTACGGCCGCGGAAGTAGTCGCGTTGCCAGCCATGCTTCACCGCTTCGGCGTCATTATCGTGCAGGCGCGTGATGAAGTTTGAGCGGCTATCGCCCCAGGCCGTGTATTGGCGCTTCAGGTCCTGATCGTCCTCGATCGATTTGATGATCGGCTGCACTTCATCGAGTGTTTGGTGCGGGATCGGGAAGATGAAGCAGAACGGCTCGCCCTTCTTGAACGACACCATGCCAGGGCGCGTGAAGCGCCAATTCATCGTGAAAGGAAACGGCAGCCAGTAGGTCTCGACGACGCCGACCAGCGGCTGAATGCCGTCTTTGATTTGATTGGGCGGGCCGCCGGTCCAGAGATCCCAGCCCGGCTCGGTGCGGAACAGCCAACCTGTGTGAAACGTCAGCACCCCGCCGGAAAAATGCGACACCGCCCAGCGCTTCAGCATGTCGGGCGGCGTGCCGTCATCCGGATCGAGACGAATGTCTTCGACGCGCGGGCCGCCATTCCATGAGGCGGTGAACGAGACAGGCGAGTTCAGCGTCCAGCCCGACGTGTTGGCCACCACCAGCGGCAAGCAGCGATAAGGGTGGCGATCGGCGAAGCGATCCATCCAATCGCGGTCGGGCGAACCGGGGACCATCTCGGAGGCCGATGGATCGACTTGATAACAGGTCAGTTTCATCGCCCATCCCTAGACGTTCCGGCGCGCTTGCGCCAAGGGGTGGCGATGCCGCCCGCCACGCCAGAGGATTTGTTCGCCCGCTTCGACTCGCTCGGCATCGCGCACGTCACCCATCAGCACCGGCCGATCTTCACCGTGGAGGAAGGCGCCGACCTCAAAGCCACGCTGCCCGGCGGCCATTCCAAGAACCTGTTCCTCAAGAACAAAAGGGGCGGGCTCTGGTTGCTTTCGGCGCTCGGCGATAGCGCGATTGATCTCACCGCCGTCTCCAAGCTGCTCGGGGTTCCGCGCTTCAGCTTCAGCAATGCCGAGCTGCTGTTGCAGCATCTTGGCGTGACGCCGGGGTCGGTCACCCTCTTTGCGCTGATCAACGATCCCGATCGCCGCGTCACCTTGATCCTCGACGAAGGCTTCTTCGCCCACGACCCGGTCAACTTCCATCCGCTGCGCAATGACGCCACCACCGCCATCAGCCCGGGCGACATGCTCAAATTCGTCCGCGCGCTGGGTCGCGAGCCGATCCGGCTCAGTTTCGACGCTGCCGGCCAACCGACACGAATTGAACCTGGCGCGCCTCCGGCCCATGTTCTCCCCTGCACATAAGGACTAGACGCATGCCCTTCATCGACGGCGCGGCGACGCCGGACACAGACATCGTCAAAGACGGTTCCGACCAGGGCTTCATGGCCGACGTGGTCGAGGCTTCGCGCGCGGCGCCGGTCATCGTGGATTTCTGGGCGCCCTGGTGCGGGCCCTGCCGCACGCTCGGGCCACCGCTCGAAAAGGCCGTACGCGCCACGGGCGGCGCGGTGCGCCTGGTGAAGATCAATATCGATGAGCACCCGGGCGTCGCCGGCCAACTCGGCGTCAAGTCGATCCCGGCTGTCTACGCCTTCGACCAAGGCCGGCCCATCGACGGCTTCATGGGCGCGATCCCGGAAAGCCAGATCAAACTCTTCGTCGAACGCCTCGCCGGCGCCGATATGACCGCTGAGATTGAGCCGCTGCTTGCGCAAGCGGCGGAGTCGCTGAAGCTCGGCGACATTGGCGGCGCGGCGCAGGGTTACACCGCCGTGCTGCAGCTCGATCCCGAAAACGTCAAAGCTATTGCCGGCATGGCGCGCGTTGCGCTCAGCGCGGGCGATCCCGAACAAGCGCGGGAAATCCTCGAACACGCGCCGCCCGAAAAAGCCAACGACCCAGACGTCGCCAGCGTGCGCGCAGCACTCGAACTGGCCGGCAAGGCGGAAGCCACGGGCGACGCCGGCGATCTCGGCCTCAAGGTCGCCAACGATCCTGACGACCTGCACGCGCGCTTCGAATTGGCTGAGGCGCTCTCGGCGCGCGGCGATCTCGAAAACGCCAGTGAGCATCTGCTCGCCATCATCGAGAAAGACCGCGAGTGGAATGAGGGCGCTGCGCGCGCGCAGCTTCTGAAAGTGTTCGAAGCCGCCGGCCCAATGTCGGAAGTCACCAAGAGCGGCCGCCGCAAACTCTCGGCGATCCTGTTCTCATGAGCGCCTTCGGCTATCGCAAACCTGCGGACTTGCCGCAGACGATCCCGCTTTTCCCGCTGGAGGGCGCGATCCTACTGCCGCGCGGCGTGCTGGCGCTCAACGTGTTCGAGCCGCGCTATCTCAACATGGTCGACGATGCGCTCGGCGCCGAGCGGCTGATCGGCATGATCCAACCCAGCGTCGGCGACGACGGCGAGAACGTCGCCGATCTCGCCGATGTCGGCACCGTCGGGCGCATCACCATGTTCTCAGAAACCGATGACGGCCGCTATCTGATTACGCTGACCGGCGTTGCGCGTTTCAATGCGCTGCGCGAACTCAATGCCGGCACGCCCTATCGCCAAGCCTTCGTCTCCTACGACGCTTTCGCCGACGATTTTGCGCCCGCCAGCGACCGCGCCATCGATCGCGGCAGGCTGATCGCAACGCTGAAAACGTATGCCAGCTTGCACGGTTTTTCAGTGGATTGGGATTCGGTGGAGCAGGCGCCGACGGAAACCGTGATCAATGTCGCCGCGCAAATATGCCCGTTCGACGCCGCCGCCAAGCAAGCGCTGCTCGAAAGCCAAACCCTGGAAGACCGCAACGACGCATTGATCGCGCTGCTCGAATGGGACGTCGCCGACGAGGGCAATGGCGGACCGAGACCGATGCAATGAGTGACGTCGATCCGAAGCTGCTCGAAGTTCTCGTTTGCCCGCAATCGCGCACGCCGCTGCGCTACGACCGCGCCAAGCAAGAACTGATCAGCGACGCCGCCCGCCTCGCCTACCCCGTCCGCGACGGCGTGCCGATCATGCTGATCGATGAAGCGCGTGAATTGGGGGCTGAGGAGTAGATGGCGCGGCTCTCTCCACCCATTCCCGGGGCTTCGCGCAGCGAAGAGCCCGGGGCCCATAACCCCAACTCTTCATCGCTAAAGCACAGCACGTTCCGCACCCACTCACACACCATGCGTGTTTATGGGCCCCGGACTTGTCGCTCACGCGCCAATCCGGGGATTGGTGGAGCATGACCGCACCATGGCCCACCGATCTAATCTTCAACCGCGAAGCCAAAGCGCTGCACATCAGCTTCGATGACGGCGCCAAGTTCGACATTCCGTTCGAATTGCTGCGCATCGAAAGCCCGAGCGCCGAGAACAAGGGCCATGGCGGCGATGCGCCGCCGCCGGTGAAAGGCAAGGCCAATGTCGGCGTCACCCGCGCCGACCCCATCGGCCGCTACGCCGTCCGCATCAGCTTCGACGACGGCCACGACACCGGGCTTTACAGCTGGGATCTGCTGTACGACCTCGGCGCCCACAAAGAAGAAAAGCTCCGCGTTTATCGTGAAACACTGCGACTGCGCGGGTTGCGGGACGAGGCTTAGCGCGCGCGTACGCACATCAAAGTTGGCATCGGTCGGCGCCACGGTTTGCGCACGGGGAGCAAGGGCGCGTGGTTGAGTTGCCGGTGATGGATGCCTTCGGCTTCAATGTTGGCGTCGAAAATCTCACCGCAGCCTGTGCAGATTTTCAGAAACTCCTGATGCGAGATGGACATGGGGTTCCTCCCGAGCAAAGCGTCGTGGGCGCCCAGTGCGTGTCAGCGATGGAACCCTAGCTTCCATTTCCCGGGAATTCGGTGCGCAACCGAACAGAGGCTGCGTTGCGCTGGGCCCGCTGCACTGACCGTGACCCGAGTCACATCGCCGTCCCTAACCTGCGCTTACCTTCTCCTCATCGAAGCAGCCCCCGGCGCTTCGAGTGGAGCAAAGCAGATGACCAAGTTTTTCGCCCTGATCGCCGCCTGCGCCGTGTTCGCCCCGATGGCGATGGCCACGTTGAACCAAGCCGCTCTGATCGTCGCTTAAGTGCGGGAGGAGTTCAGCGCCGAGGCCATTGTTTTGGCGCTCGTCGCCGCCGCCCTGGTGTTTGCGCCCTGGGTGGTGACCGTTTTCGTTCAAGCCGCGCGCCTCGTCGCTTAGCCCGCGACGACCAAGACCCCCACGCCCAAACGCGCGGCGATAGAGAAGGACGCGGAGATTGCTCCCCTCCGCGTCCTTTTTCTGCGTCAGCGAAAAACCAAGAGCCGCGCGCCGGCGAAATTCCAGATCAGCACCAGGCCCGTCGCGATCACTTGGCCGATCATGTAGTGGACGCCAGCGTTCACGAACGCCGCCACGATGCCGGCATTGATCACGGCGCCAACGGCGATCACGAGCAGAAATTTGAGCAAGCCTTTGCCGAACGCGGGCTTGGTTGCGAACGTGTAGCGGCGGTTCAACGTGTAGCTGACCAGCGCGCCGACGAAGAAGCCGCAAATGGTGGCGATCACCGGGCTTGCGCCGCCCAGTTCCGTCATCGCGATCAGCACGGCATAGTGAATGACTGTCGCCACCGCGCCGACAGCAGCGAAGCGGAGAAAGTCGCGCACCACGGCGCGTTGCATGAATTGCTGCACGAATTCGGGCGTCACCCGCTCTGCTCCGCTGGCGGTTTAACCCTAAGCAACAGCAAGAGCCCTGCCAGCAGCAGAATGGCGATCGAGGCAAAGCCGGCGCGCTGGCTTTGGTAAGCGGAGGTGAAATATTCGACCAGCATCGGCCCAAGCCACACCGTGGCGGCGTTCGAAAGCGCGTAAAGCCCGAACAGTTCGCCCTCCATGCCCTTCGGCGCGAGCTTGGCCATTAAGGACCGGCCAGAGGCGATGGCGCTCGTGATCGAGATCGCGATCAGCATGGAGAAGCCCAGATAGGCGAGTTCCGGGGCGCTTTGAAACACCGGGGCGTCCCACACCGGCGCCGATGAGGCCGGCATGAACAGGATCGAAGTCAGCGACATCGACGTCATCGCCACCAGGCACAGAAGCGTCAGCGCGATCATCGAAGCCAGCGCATTGCGGGAGCCGATGCGGTGTTCCAGCCAAGCGCCGAAAAAGCCGCCGCTCACCGCCACGATCGAGAGCGAGAGGCCGTAAAGCAGCATCTCCAGCAGATCCCAGCCCATCACGCCCGACGCATACGCGCCGCTGAAGATAAGGATCGCGGTCGTGCCATCGGCATAGAACATCCGCGCCAGCAGGAAGAGCGCGACGTTCTTGTAGTCGCGCAATTTGCGGATCGTGCGCGTGACGTTGATCGCGCCCTGCGCGATCGAGTCGAACAATTTCGCGCCACCGCCCGCAACACCATCCGGCGACCACAGAAACAGCGGCACGGAAAACACCACCATCCAGATCGCACAAATCACAACAACGCTGCGCGCCGGTTCGTGCGCCGCGGGATCGAGACCGAACAGCGGCGCGCCCGGCAAAACCGTGCCGGGCAGCGCGATCGTCACCAGCACGAATACAAGCAGCAACACAGACGCCGCATTGCCGAGCGATAAGCCAAGCCCCGACACCGCCGGCACCAAGCGCGGCGAGGCGACGCTCGTAATCATCGCGTTGTGCAAAACTTCCGTCCACGCAAAGCAAATGCCGGCCACGATGATCGCAGCGCCGATGCCCCAAAGCGGAAGGCCCGCGCCGCCGGGCATCGCGAACCATTGCGCCAGCATCGCCACGACCATCACAGCGAGGATCGCCGCGAGCAGCGGCTTGCGCCTACGCATGCTATCGGCCGCAGCGCCGAGGAACGGCGCGGTGAGCGCAACCGTGATGCCGGAAATCGTGTGCCAACCGGCGAGCGCGACTTGGCCGCGGACAGGATCGCCGACGACGATGTTGGTCACGTACGGCGCAAAAACGTAGACGCCGCAGAGGATGATGTAGGGATTGCGCGCCCACTCAAACAGCGCCCACGACCACGCCCCGCGATTGAGGCGCTCGGCGGGCACAAGCGTGGGCAAGCTCAAGCAGCCAAGCTTTCGCCGCGCAACAATTTGGGCAGATCGCCAGCCGCGCCGCCCGCATATTTCATAAAGAAGCGCCGAGCCGGGCCTACGGCATTCACCGCAGCCAAGCCAACGCGGCGCGCGGCGGCGATCGGCGGGATGTCGTTGGAGAAGAGCTTGTCAAAAAATTCCATGCCGAGCGCCATCGACACATTGTCGAACCGCCGCCAGCGTTGGTAGCGCTCGAGGATCGACACATCGCCCGGATCGAGGCCCAAGCCCACGCCATCGGCGATGCATTCAGCCAACGCCGCGCAATCCTTCAAGCCAAGGTTCAAGCCCTGCCCGGCGAGCGGATGGATGCCGTGCGCGCTATCGCCGGCGAGCACGACGCGCGTATCAATCATGCGCTCCGCCAACTGCATCGAGAGCGGATAGCCGAAGCGCGGGCCTTCCAGCGCAAGCGCGCCCAGATGATCGCCGAAGCGCAGACGCAGCTCTGCAAGGAAATCTGGCTCGTTCATTTTCAGCAGCGCATCCGCCGCTAAGCGCGGCTCGGCCCAGACGATGTTGGAGCGGTTGCCTTTCAGCGGCAAAATCGCGAACGGGCCGTTCGGCAGGAAGTATTCGTGCGCGACGGCGCCGTGCTGCTCTTCGTGTGCGATAGTCGCGACGATCGCCGTCACTGGATAATCCCAAGCAATGGTGCGGATGCCGACGGCTTGGCGCACGAATGAACGCCGGCCATCGGCGCCGACGAGTAAAGGCGCGCGCAGTGTTTCGCCATTGGCCAGCGTCACCGTCACGCCGGCAGGGTCGCGCGCGATATCGGTGACGGACATCGGCTGGATCATGCGGATCGATGAGCGCGCCTTGACGCCGCGATCGAGCGCCATGCGCACGTGACGCGCCTCCAGCATCAAACCCAGCGGCTCATCGCTATCAGTGAGTTCGGCGCGATCGAAATGCAGATGAAGCGGCGATGGCCCACCTTGGCGCCCGCGTCCGCCGAGGCGGCCATCCGTCACCATGATCTGCTCGATCGACTGAGCGACTTGGTCGAGCTCATCGCCCAAACCCAAAGCCCGCCACATCCGGTATGACGCAAAGGCAATGGCGAAGGCGCGGCCATCGAACGCCGGCGCCAGCGTTTCGGCGGGCTTGGCCGCATCGATCACGATCACCGAAAGCCCGGCCTGATCCAGGGCCAAAGCCAGCGTCTGCCCCACCAGGCCGCCGCCGCCCAGAATCACGTCCGCATCGAAACCGCGACCATTGCTCATGGCGAACGATAGACCTCCCGCCGCTCCGCCGTCGATGCGGCCTCAACGCGCAAGCTTGAGGCACGGCGCCGCTTTTTTGAGCGAAGGCGCCGCACTGCACAATGGAGGGCCCCCGCGTGCTTGCGGGAACCGTCCCCGCCTCGACCAATCGCACCGCTAGATAAACATGGAGCGGGGCATGACAAAAAATCAGGGGAAGCTGCACGGCCTTTGGCGTGCGGTACGCATCGGCGGGGCGGCGCTAGCCGCGACGCTGGCGCTAGGATTGGCCGCGCCCGACATGGTGTGGGCGCAGGAAGCCGCGACGGTCGAGGCGCCCGCGCCGGAAGCCGAAGCGGTTGTTGTTGAAGAGGTTGTGGAGGAAGTCGCGGCGGCGCCGGAGCTGGCGGTCGATAAGGGCGACGTGTCCTGGATGCTGATCTCCACGGTGATCGTGCTGCTGATGATCATCCCGGGCCTTGCACTGTTCTATGGCGGCCTCGTGCGCGCCAAGAACATGGTCTCGATTTTGAGTCAGGTGTTCGTCGTCACCGCCATTGGCATGGTGATGTGGTTGTTGGTGGGCTACTCGCTCGCCTTCACCGACGGCGGCGGCTTGAACCGATTTGTCGGCGGCTTGAGCAAGGTCTTCCTCAACGGCGTCGATACATCGACACTGGTTGAAACCTTCTCGGTCGGCGTCGCCATTCCGGAATTGGTGTTCGTCGCTTTCCAAATGACGTTCGCGTGCATCACGGCTGCACTCGTCCTCGGCGGCGTCGCCGAACGCGTGAAATTCAGCACTATTGTTGTGTTTTCGATCCTCTGGCCGGTCATCGTCTATTATCCGATGGCGCACATGGTCTGGTGGTGGGGCGGCCCGATCATGGCCTCCGATCCCGCCAATGCTGAAGCCCTTGCGGCAGGCGCGGGCCTAATCTGGAGCTTCGGCGCACTCGACTTCGCCGGCGGCACCGTGGTGCACATCAACTCAGGCGTGGCGGCTCTTGTCGGCGCCTTGGTGCTTGGCGCGCGCACCGGCTATCGCAAAGAACCGATGCCGCCGCACAACCTCACCTTCACGGTGATCGGCTCGGGCCTGCTCTGGGTCGGTTGGGTTGGCTTCAACGCCGGATCCAATCTCGAGAGCAATGCCTACGCCGCACTCGCTTTGATCAACACGTTCGTCGCGCCAGCCGGTGCAGCTCTCTCGTGGATGCTCACCGAGTGGCTCACGAAGGGTAAGCCGAGCTTGCTTGGCCTCGCTTCGGGCGCTGTCGCCGGTCTGGTTGCAGTCACGCCGGCTGCTGGCTTTGCGGGCCCGGTGGGCGCGCTCATCCTCGGCCTCGTTGCTGGCCCGATCTGCTTGTTCGCCTGCTCGGCGCTCAAGTCCTGGCTCAAGTACGATGACAGCCTCGACGTGTTCGGCATCCACGGCATTGGCGGCATCGTCGGCGCCATAGGCACCGGCATTGTCGTCAATCCCGCTTTCGGCGGCGCTGGCATCGTCGATTACGCCGCGGGCGGCGCTGCGATCTATCCGGGCATCGTTCCGCAGGTGATTGCACAAGCCAAAGGCGTGCTCGTCACGCTCGCTTGGTCGGGCGTTGGCTCGCTGATCGTCTGGGTCATCGCGCGCCTCCTCACCGGCGGCCGCGTCAGCAAGGAAACTGAATCGGAAGGCGTCGACTACGCCGAGCACGGCGAGGTGGCCTACCACTCTTAATCGGCAGAACTCCCCTGTACTCAAGCGCGGCTCGCAAGAGCCGCGCTTTTTCTTTGTGGTTGCGGCGCTGAAACGTGATTCAGTCGACCGCGCACGCACCGGCGCCGGCGAACGGCTACGCGCAACGCACGCGCTCGCGCCGTTTACCTCAATTAACGCAGTGCTTTCGCACTGTTACATGAATGCGCGGGTAACCCTGTTCGCAGCCGAATCTTCATTGCTCGTTTACCGGGAGGGCCAAAAGTCGCGAACTTGAACGCGGCGCCAAAACGAGCAGCTCCAAACACATGACTGACGACGTTTACCATCACGGGGCGAGAACGCCCTCCGTCGCTTCGTCGGCCGCCGGACGCCTGGCGCTGAAGCGCGCCGCGCTCTCTGTCGGCTGCGCCGTCTTCGGCTTTTACGGCCTGGGCGCCGTGCTCACCTATTCGCCGGAAGATCCGAGCCTCAACACCGCCAGCAACGGCGCCACGCACAATTTGTTCGGCGACCCCGGCGCGATGCTCGCCGATCTCACCATCCAGATTTTCGGCGCCGCCGCGCCCTTGCTCATGGCTGCGCTGCTCGCGGCTGGCGTGATGCGCATCATGCGCCGGCAATTGGTGGCGCGCATCGACAAGCGCCGCGTAGGCGTTGCGTTTCTTGGCATCACGCTGCTCGCCGCCGCTGCGGCCATCATACCGACGCCAGAGGGCTGGCCGTTGGCGACTGGTTTCGGCGGCCTGATCGGCGATTGGGTGTCCGGCATCATTGCTGGTCTTGCCTCGATGCCTGGCCTGCCGTTCCCGCGCGTGCTGACCGGCATTCTGTGCGCCATCGGCGGATTGCTCAGCATTGGCTGGTCTTTCCAGGTCCGCCCGGAAGACGTGAAGAACGCCGCCCACGTTGCGCGCCGCGCGGCTGTTGGCGGCGCGGCCGTCACGCAACGCGCCATTGGCTACGTCTCGGAGAAGACGCGCCGCGATACGGAAGAGGAAACCCGCCCGCTACTCGACCAGCGCCCACCAGCGCCGCGGCCGCGCCCCGCGCCGCGTCCGGAGCGCGTGCGCGCTGAAGAACCGCGCCGCGAGCGAGCGCCGGAGCGCCCACGTCCGCCGAAGAAGGAAAAGCAGCACGCCTCGTTCCACTTCGGCCGCGAGTTCGATCTGCCCGACACCGATCTGCTGTCGACGCCGAAGCAGCGCAGCATGCAGCACGATCCGCAAACGCTGCACGCCATGAGCCGCCAACTCGAAACCGTGCTCGCCGACTTCGGCGTGCAGGGCGAAGTGCTCTCCGCGCGCCCCGGCCCGGTCGTCACCTTGTTTGAATTCGAGCCCGCCGCCGGTGTGAAATCATCGCGCGTCATCGGCCTGTCCGATGACATCGCGCGCACCATGAACGCCACCGCCGCGCGCGTCGCCGTCATTCCTGGCCGCAACGCCATCGGCATCGAACTGCCCAACGGCAAGCGCGAAACCGTGTTCCTGCGCTCGCTCCTCAACTCCGCCAGCTTCGCCGGCACGCAAGGCGATCTGCCGCTCGCGCTGGGCGAGACCATCGAGGGCGACCCCTTCGCCGCCGACCTCACCAAGATGCCCCACCTGCTCATCGCCGGCACCACCGGCTCGGGCAAATCGGTCGGCATCAATGCGATGATCTTGTCGCTGCTCTACAAGCACACGCCCGATGAGTGCCGCTTCATCATGATCGACCCCAAGATGCTGGAGCTCAGCGTCTATGAGGGCATCCCGCATCTGCTGCACCCGGTCGTCACCGATCCGAAGAAAGCCGTCGTCGCGCTCAAATGGACCGTGCGCGAGATGGAGGACCGCTATCGCCGCATGTCCAAGCTCGGCGTGCGCAACATCACCGGCTATAACGAGCGCGTGCGCGATGCGCTGGAGCGCGGCGAGCGCCTTGAGCGCACCGTGCATGCGGGCTTCGACCCCACTAGCGGCGAGCCGATCTACGAAACGCGCGAACTGCCGCTCGAACCGATGCCCTACATCGTCGTCGTCATAGACGAGATGGCTGATCTGATGATCACGGCCGGCAAGGAGATCGAAGCCGCCGTGCAGCGTCTGGCGCAAATGGCGCGCGCCGCCGGCATCCACGTCATCATGGCGACGCAACGCCCCTCGGTCGACGTCATCACCGGCACGATCAAGGCCAACTTCCCGACCCGCATCTCCTACCAAGTCACCAGCAAGATCGACAGCCGCACCATCCTCGGCGAACAAGGCGCCGAACAACTCCTCGGCATGGGCGACCTTCTGTTCATGGCCGGCGGCGGCCGCATCCGCCGTCTGCACGGTCCGTTTGTGACCGACGCTGAAGTCGAACGCGTCGTCGCCATGCTGAAAGAGCAAGGCCAGCCGCAATACCGCACCGACGTCACTCAAGAGCCGAACGAAAACGGCGCCGACGACAATCCGGAACTGTTCGACGGCGAAGGCGGCGACGGCGACGGCCTGTTCGAACGCGCCGTCGAGATCGTCCGCCGCGACCGCAAAGCCAGCACCAGCTATCTCCAGCGCCGCCTACAAATCGGCTACAACCGCGCCGCCACGCTGATCGAAAAGATGGAGAAGGCCGGCATCATCTCGGAAGCGAACGCTGCCGGGAAGCGGGATATTCTGGTTGATGTGGTGGACGAGGATTAGGGGCGGAGCCGCTTGAGTTCGGCTTGGAAGGACGCGTTCAGTGCTTCGCCTTCCGGCAAGTCCGCCGCCAGCTCTGCGAACATCTTTTCCCAGCTCGCGGTTTTAGCTTCGCTCCACGGCAAGCGCTCAGCCGTCTCGGCCAGGCGCAGCAAGTGCATCAGATGGCGGCGCACGAATTCGGAATCTACGCCGGGCGGATCCGGCGCTGCAGGTTCCGCAAATAAAGACATCTGTTTAGGTCGGGCGCCCATAGCCACTGCAATAGAGGCGATTCGTCTTAACGGCGAGCGGCGATGTCGGTTTCCACAAGCAGGCGCTCTTGTGTGGTAAGGCCGTAGAGCGTGTAGAGCGTTTCGTTCATCGCCTGCTCTTCGGCGTCGATCGCCACTATTTCCGCCGCGAGCGCGTCAACGCGTTCGATGAATTGCACAGCGGCGGGCGTGGCTACATCGGCCGGCGGGCGCCTCAGATCGGCGGCGAAACTTTTGGCGTCGCGCGACGGTTGCTGAGGATAAGCCAGCGCCAATAGGCCTCGGTGATGCGCCCGGCATCGGCACCGAGATAGATGCGGGAGAGCGCAGGCGCACCGGCGGCATAGAGTGACAGTTCTCCATTCTCGAAGCGCACATCGAGATCGCCGCGATCGATCGCGGCTTGCAGCTTTTCACAAGCTTGCGCTTCCAGTTCATCGACTTGCCGATCGGCCCACGCCCGGCGATCGCTCTTGACGCGCAAGCTCGCGGGCGCCTTCTCTATCATCTCAGGCAATGACGGCAATTCCGGCCAGAGCCATTTGGCGCTATGCCTGGCGCGGCCGAGCACGGCCAGTCTCTCCTCCGCCGCGCGCAACAAATCGCGCCGCGCCGTCCAACGCTGCTGCAATGAGCGCGCCCGCGCGGCGACATCAGCGCGTTGCTCAGGCGATGCGTTCGGAATGGGAAGCGGGGCGATGAATTGCTTGTTGGCTTCAAACCAGCCGCCGTCTTTTGGTTTTGCGATGCGACGAAATATGAAGTCTGCGACAGGGGCGTTTAGAGCGCCAAGGATAAAGAACTGATCCGTCCCTTGAGCGCAGAGAATCCCGTTCACACGAACGTTGTTGAGATGCTTGTCCGCGATCGTATCGGCGCACACGCGCATTTCCGGCACGGTTTGGGCCACTACCAGTTTTGTGCGATCTTGGACGTCGATGTTTTGCGGCCTGCCGAACTGATACCAGCTGTCGGTATCGAAACGGCGACTCTCCCGCGCTCTCAGCTCATGTTCGTAGAGTTTTAGATGCGCCCAAGCGAGCGGAAACCGTTGCTCCATCCTATCGGCCGAGATCAGGCCCATCGCACCGCGTGCATCTCGCTCATACGGAAATAAGAGATAGGTGCCAGTCTCTGGCTCCTCGTAACGCTTAGCTTCGGCGCCGGAGACCAACGGCTTCATGATCGCGTCTTCGATGCGAACTTCGTAGGGATCACCCTCTCTCGGCGTGCAGCAATAGCGATCCGTTCCAAGACGTCCGAGGTGATAGATCTTATCCGCGCTGGTTATGATGCCCTGAAAAATCGCCTCCGTCAGCGCGGGATCATCCAGCCGCAAACAATCGCGCCGCAACCGCTCGATCAGCGCGCGTTCCGGCCCGGTCGCCATGAGCCACTCGCCAGCTTCCGGCAGCGACGCGTACGGCGTCACCAGTTCAGCGCGTTCCCAATCAACGTTCGCTGCCTTGCCGCCTGGCTCGATCGCAATCTTCACCGCCGCCTGCGGCGCCTGGGTAAAGAATTGCAGCGCTGTGTAAGTAATCGCCTCGTCGAACACTTGGTGCGATTTGAAATCGATCCAGCGTTCGAGTTGCCGCGTGCGCCGCACCAACACACGCAATCCTTCGCCATATTCATTCACCGCCCACAGGCTCGGCGCGATGTACGCCATGCGCCCGCCTTCGCCGAGCAAGCGCAGGCCCTTCTCGATGAAGGTGAGATAGAGATCGAAATTGCCGGTCTGCGCGCTTCGATACGTATCCTCGCCGCGGTCGGCCTGCAGATACGCGACCGTCTCCGGATAGACCCGCGCCATGTTCTGCAGCTTAACGTACGGCGGATTGCCGAGCACGACATCGAACCGCGCGCGGCCATTCACGACGCACTCAGGAAACGCCTCCTCCCAATCGAAGCTGCTCACCCGCTCGCGCATCGCATCATCGGCCTCGCGCCCGGCCCAGATGTCATGCGCCACCAGGCTATTGCCGCAACGTATGGTGCGGTCGAGCATCGAGAGCGGCGCATCCGCCCGCGCCGAGTGCAGCCACAACGCCAGCTTGGCGATCTCGACCGCCGCCGGGTTGATATCCACGCCGTAAATGTTGTTCGCCAGAATGTCGGCGATCAGCGGCGTCTCCGCGATCTCCGCCTCTTTAGTTTTCATCAGATCGCGTTGTGCGGCGATGCGTTCCTGCAAGACGCGCCGGAACGCCGCGATCAAGAACGCGCCTGAGCCGCACGCGGGATCAACAATCCGCATCGTACGCAAGCGCTCGATATAGGCTGCCGCTGCCTCTGGCTTGGGCGGGCCTTCGTCTGCCGCCGGATAGCCGCTTGCCGCGCGCGCAGCGGCAAACCACGGTCCCATCGTCTCTTCGACGAGATAGTTCACCACCCATTCGGGCGTGTAATAAACGCCATCGCGCTTGCGCTTGTTCAGCTTGGCGAGCGTGTCGCGGCCTTCAAGTTCGCCGACGCGATACTCAAGCTCGGTGATCGATTGCTCGAAGATGCGGCCCAGCGTGTAGAGACTGATCGAGTGCTTGGCCTCACCACGCGACGCGAAATTGTAGCGACCGCTCAGATAGAGAAGCGTGGTCTTGTTGGAGTCGAGCGAGGCGTCGTTCTTTCCCTGGCCAGGCGCGGCAAATACGTGGTTCGGCAGATTGAGTGCATCGATCTGCGCATCCGGCGCAAACAACCCGCCATTGATGTGCGGCACCTGCAATTGCCCGAACAGGCCGCCCGTATCCATGTGTTGAAAAAGGCGCCGGAAGAAGGCCCAGAATTCGCCGCCGTTTGAATCGTAGAACTGCTCGGTACTGCGACCCTTCATGTGATCGCGCAGCATTTGCGGCGGAAACAGCATCCGCTCGCCCATGTCCTCGCAGTAGAACGCGAAGATGAAGCGGTCGAGCAGCTTCTGGGTCAGCCGCAACAGGTCGGCGGGCGATCCCGGAAAATCCTGATTGTTGATCCGCAGCACGCCGAACAACCGCTCTCGGACGGCTTTATAGTGATCGTAGAACTCGCCTTCGAGCTTCGACTCTCGAACCCATTGCCGTTCAATAAGGCGCAACAGCGGCGGGCGCCCCGCCTGCGACAACAGAAAGTCGCGTTGAAACAACTTCCAAAACAGAAAGCGATCGAATTGCGCGTCCCTGCCTTCGCTCAGCAAGTCCCACTGACTGAATAGGTCGCGCTCGCCCTTAATGACGAAGCGCAAATATTCCGCCGACCCGCGATCCCACCAATAGAGGCGGAACTCGTTCATGTCGGTGACGAGGCCCCACCACGGGTCGGTCGATTGAGCGCCGAGAATGCCGCGTCGCGCGCCGCGCAAATAGCCGAGACATTGCTCGACAGGCGTCAGATTCTTGCCTTTGCGGTTCTGCTTCACATCGAGTTTCGACTTGATGTCTTTGAACTCGCCGACCACCTGCGCATCGGACGCTGTCGATCCACCACGAAACCAGCCGAGCCCAAGATCAGCACGGCCCTCTCCTGGCACGTTCAGTTGCGGCACGAGTGTATGATCCCCACCCGCGCCGCTTTGGGTGTAGCCCCACGTCTCAACGAAGAAAGCCTGGATGAACCCAGCTTCGAGCTGAACCTCGCTCATCTGGGTGGAGCGATCGTTCCAAGCGCGCAGCCGCGCCAGCAACGTTTCGTCTACGCCGCTCTCAGCGTAGACCTTGAACTCGATATCGAGTTCGCTCTGCAGAAATGCTCTGCTGACGAAACTGTACTTGTCATCGAACACGGCCCTACTTGGCTTATGGCAACGAGGGCGTCTATCCCCCGCCCCAAGCC
>Ga0163152_10000086_pt1 | contig 145831 bp, 143 predicted proteins | sample OliLakLV19MP8IB2_FD_148635 | JGI IMG/M metagenome (GOLD analysis project Ga0163152, IMG submission 148635) | Freshwater microbial mat bacterial communities from Lake Vanda, McMurdo Dry Valleys, Antarctica - Oligotrophic Lake LV.19.MP8.IB-2 | ecosystem: Environmental > Aquatic > Freshwater >... | reverse complement strand
GGAGCGTCAGAACGCCCCGATGTGGTGGTGGCCCGCCACGCGCAGCCTTCCCGCATCTTGCCGTCGTGATCTGGCACTCGTGTGTGCGCAAGAGCACTCCACCAACGACCTTACGTCCGGATTAGGGACCTCTCTCTTGCCTTGACAGTTTCCATCGACCGGTGTACCAAGAGGAGATGGCGAGAGGCGCGAAACAGCTGGGAGAAGGAGCGATCGCAGCAGTCATGGTCATCGTTCTGTCGGCGCTGTCGACAGTCCAGGCCGCAGAGTTGCCGATCACCAAAAATTCCTCCATCCCGGACTTTCAGAACCGCCCCCAAGACGTCGTCCCCTACGACTTCGACGCCCCGCCGCAAGGCCTGTTCCACACGATTACGATGGCAGAGGGGTTCGACGAGGAGCTAGGCTTTCACCGTACGCACGAGATCGTGCCCGTGAAACCGACCGACCGGTTCCGCCCCGATACTCCAGCCGTCTTCATTGTCTTCCACCTTCACCAACACTATCAGGGGTTTCAGGTGTTCGGGCGCTGCTACCCGGAAACGGCAGCCGGCCTCGATCCCACCCTGGTCATCGGACAAGATACCATGCACATTGCGCTCGAAGACGACAGCGGCTATCTCACCCTCTCTGCTCCGCAAGGCACATGGACACCAGGCCGATACAAAGTAGAAATCCATGTGGGAGAACAGATCAACGAGATGAGCTTGATGGGTACGATGCGCTTCACGATCACCGAGGCAGGGAAGTGATGGGTGATCTGTGAACAGTGATGAGAAGGAACTATTCGGTCTTTCCTCATCACCCACCACTGCTCACTCATCACTTCCCCATCGTTTGACGCTCCCTCCATCATTCTGTAGAATGCCGGCGTGAACGTGTTGGCTCCCATCTGCGTCAGGAATATCTACCCCGCATGGCCGTGCCATCCCATCCATGGTCTTCCGTCATCATCCCCATCAAGGATGAACGAGACAATCTCGTTCCACTGATTGAGGGGCTGCTGACCGTCATGCATTCACACCCGGCCTCGAAGACTGGGCCGTTCGAAATCATCTTCGTAGACGATGGGAGCAGCGACGGTAGTAGTGAAGAACTGGATCGCCTGGCGGCGGAGCACTCTCAGATTCGAGTCTTCCACTTCGATCGAAATTATGGCAAGACCTGCGCGCTCGAAGCAGGCTTCAGCCAGTCTTCCGGCGAATTGATCATCCAAATCGACGGCGACCTTCAACAGGACAGCGCAGATATCTTGAAACTCCTCCCCTATACTGACACCCACGATCTCGTGTGCGGATGGAGGCAAGAGCGGCAGGATGGCCTGGTGAAAAAGATATCGTCCCGAATCGCCAACCGCCTGCGGAATGTCTTTACCCACGACGGCATCCATGACACAGGGTGCCCACTCAAGATATTCCGACGGCCCGTACTGGAGCGCATCAGACTCTTCGAGGGCATGCACCGATTCTTTCCCGCGCTCGCGCTCATGCACGGGTTCACGGTCACGGAGGTGCCGGTTCGGCATTACCCGCGCATTCACGGCATCTCCAAGTACGGCATGGGTAACCGATTATTTAAGTCGCTCTATGATTTGATTGCTGTGCGGTGGATGCAGGCCAGAGTGTTGCGGTATACGTTCCGCGACAAGTGACGACAAGTGATGAGTGATCTGTGATGGGTAATCAGTGGACGGGAAGACCGTAAGCACGCACAAAGATCTCGATGTTTGGAAGAAAGCTATGGATCTGGCAGCGCAAGTTTACTCGCTGACGGCACGGTTTCCCAAGGAAGAGCTGTATGGCCTAACTTCGCAGATTCGACGGTCCGCCGTCTCTATACCAAGCAATATCGCAGAAGGCGCAGCAAGACACTCCCGAAAGGAATTTATCCAGTTTCTTCACATCGCGTCGGGTTCGGTCGCTGAGTTAGAGACGCAGCGTCTATTGGCCATACGAATGGGGTTCATTCCCGGTGAGAGCATTATTTCCCATGTCGAGGAAGTCAGAAAACTGCTCCTTGGCCTACGCCGCTCTTTGAAAAAGAAACCCATCACTCATCACCCATCACTCATCACGTCTCCATCATGAGCATCGAAACGATTTGGCTCGGTATCGGATTTCTCGGCCAAGGGCTGTTTTTTGGCCGTTGGGTGGTCCAATGGATTGCCTCTGAGAAAAAGGCGGAGAGTCAGGTCCCAGTTTCGTTTTGGTACATGAGCTTGATCGGCGGGCTCATTACGCTCGCCTATGCGATCTATCGGGCAGATCCGGTCTTCATCGCCGGGCAGAGCGTTGGATCGATCGTCTATATTCGCAACCTGATGCTGATCTCGCGCGCGAGCCAGGCAAACCGGCCGGCCGGCCCCTCCTCGTAACTCTTTGAGATTCAATACGCTCAACACAGGCGGCCACCACAGGATCTGAACAATTCCATGACCACGACCGACCGTTCTCCCCACGCACTGCTCCTCCTGGCCCTCCTGCTTCTCTCGGGACTGTTGTTCTTCTTGGGGCTCGGCGACATGGGCTTGACCGATCGTGACGAGGGACGGAACGCCGAAGCCGGGCGCGAAATGTTCGAGTCGGGGGATCGTCTGACGCCGACATTCAACGGTGAACTGCGCGTGGCAAAGCCGGTCTTTCTCTATTGGTTGATGGACCAATCCTATCGCCTGTTCGGTGTCAACGAGTTCGCCTCACGATTCCCCTCGGCCCTCTCCGGGGTGGGCTTGATCCTCATCCACTACCTATTTCTTGTACACCAGCGCAATCGAACGGTTGCACTCTTCGGCGGCTTGATGCTGTTGCTCAACCTGGAAATCCTCGGACTCGGACGCATGGCGCTGACCGACAGTGTCTTGATTTTCTTTACCACGGCGTCGCTGTACGGATTCTGGCTGGGGCTGCATGGAACAGGCGGCGCACGCCGATGGATGTGGGCGTTCTATGTCGGGATGGCTCTCGCGACACTCACGAAGGGACCGGTCGGGTTCGCGATACCCCTCGTCGCGGCGGCGCTCTACCTCACCTGGACACGCCGGTGGCCGGACTATTGGCAGAAGGGGGCTCCGATTACCGGCATGTTGCTGTTCGTGCTGCTCGCTGCTCCCTGGTATGTCGTCATGTTCTTCGTGCATGGCGACGCCTATGCCGCAGGCGCGAAGGCCCACACGATCGGGCGATTCCTCAGTCCGATGGAAGGACACCAAGGCACCATCTTCTTCTATCTCCCGGTCCTGCTCTTAGGATTTTTCCCTTGGAGTGCGCTCCTTCCCGTCCCGCTCTATCGCACGCTCAAAGATTGGTACCTCATACGTCGTGCGCGTACCCATCCAGCCCCCGCAGAAGCATCCGAACTCGACCTCTTTGCGGCCCTATGGGTTGTCGGCACCTTTATATTCTTCACCGCCTCTGCGACCCGTCTCCCCCACTATATCGGTCCATTGTTTCCTGCTGCCGCCCTGTTAACCGCCTCATACTGGTCCCGGTGCCTTCAGGATCCGACGACGAAAGGGATTCGAGGCTCCATCCATCTCATGATGGGAGTGGGATACCTCTTAGCGATCGGCTTTGCCTGCCTCCCCACACTCTACACCACCTACGCCTCTAAGATGGTGCGGGAATTCCCCCTGGCCGGACAGGTGGATCTCGGTATTGGCCCCTATCTGATTGCGGCTCTGTTATTACTCGGGATGACGTTGGTAGGATATCTTGGGTTGAACGACGAGCGGCGTGGAGGAGCGTTCTGGGCGGCGGGGGGGACCTTGGCCGGTCTGGTACTGATCGTCATCGTGATCGCGGTTCCACACATCAATCGCTATGTGGTCGCGCCCCCGCAGGAACTCGCCTATGCCGCAGGACTGAATCTCGATCGCCAGGATCAATTCATTGCCTATGGCACAGTCAGACCGTCCTTCGTATTTTATGCGAGACGCAAGACGCTCTTCGTGCCCATTGGGGAGGAGGACAAAATACGGGCGGCACTGAAAGAGACAAAGAGAGTGATGATCCTCTTGCCGGAAAGCGCACAAACAAAGTTGCCGGAAGAAGCCAAGGGGCTGGTCCCTATTCTCAAACGCTATGGCTACGTGCTGCTGGCCAACCAGCCGATGGTGACGATTCCAGAAGGTACAACCACGCCACCTCCGCCCACTGTGTTCGGCCATTGATCTGGTCTATCTGGTCTTTTCGGTCTATCTTGTCTATCTGGTGTCTGATTGAACCAGACGGACCCAACAGACCAGATAGACCAGACAGACCAGGCTCACATCGGCACAACGCCTTTGAGTACATAGCTTGCCCCCAGCACCAATAGCATCGCGACGACGAACAGACCCTCTGTCATGGCCGCCCATAACCCCACATGACCCTCCACCATGGATTCGGACTGACCAGGGAGACTATCCAGCCAATGGACAACACAGACGAGGAGCACCGCGGTCGTGACGAAGAGAGAGCCGGTCGTCATCCCTAATCCCAGGCCTACGAGCCCGCGTGCCAGCGGCCCGGATAACCAGGTCGGGTGCCACGACGACTGCATCGTCCACAAGATATGACCGACAAGTCCTGCTAGGGTGAGCGTCACACCGCCCCACAAGAGCTGGGGAGATGGCCAGGCTTCGGATGGGAGATGCATGATCGTCCAGACGAGCGCGAGCGTCGCCACGAAAAACGGCGTCATCCGACAGACAGCCATTGCAGCCGATGTACGCCATTCGCGCCAAGGATGGCTTGCGATCACTCCCATGACGCAACCAAGAGCCGCTCCTCCGGCTACGTCGGTGAGATAGTGCGACCCACGGACGATCCGACTGGCGGCAATGGCCACTGCCACAGCAAGAATGGGCCATCTCGCTCGCGGGAACTTTGTGGCCAGTACGGTTGCGACCGCGAATGCTGCTGCCGCATGCCCGGATGGAAACGAGTCCCATCCGCTGCCCGTCGCTGGGGAAAGCTCAATGTTGCCTGCATGCATAAATTTAGGACGAGGGCGGCCAATGGCATGTTTCAATATATTGACGCCCAATGCGGCGAGACCGTGCGCGATAAGACTCTGCCAGCCTACGTCTTTCCACTGAGGATGTTTCAATCCATATCCGACCGCCAACAGCGCAAGGCTCAGGATGACCAGAGACTCTCCTTTGCCCAGACGGTCGCCGAGATCGCTGAGCTGAGCCAGCCAGGGATTGGCGAGATGGTCCATGTGAACATCGTTGAGAGAACGGATGAACCGGGTCAGCGGCACATCCCACTCGAATAACCCCACGAACGCAAGGATGAGTGCCGCACAGGAGCACACCAGGGGGAGGAAGCGACGCAACCGTACGGATACGTGAGGGGTGAGGGATGAGGGATGAGGGGTCATCGAGACAGGGTCGCGGTCTTGGCGTATGCGATCACCGATCACTCATCACCGCTTTACGGAACCCAGTCGGCGAGAAAGACATTGAACTCGCCAGGGGTTTTGGACTGCCGATCCGATACCCAGACCAGACTGCGACCATCCGGCGAAAACATGGGGAAGCTGTTGAATTGTCCTTCGAACGTGAGCCGTTCGAGCCCGGCTCCGTCCTCACCGATTGCATAGAGATGGAAGCTTGGTCGGCCTCCTTCGCCCTTCGTTTCGACATTCGATGAGAAGATGATTCGTTTGCTATCGGGAAAATAGAACGGTGAGAAATTCGAGGCGCCGTTCGCCGTGACCGTCCGTTGCCCGCTTCCATCCGCATTCATCACGTATATGTCAAGTTGTCCCGGCTCCACCAACCCCTGCGCCAGCAAGTCCTTGTACTTGTCGATCTCTGCCTGATCGGTCGGGTGCGAAGCCCGGTAGACGATGCGTGTGCTGTCAGGCGAAAAAAATGCCCCGCCGTCATAGCCGATCTCGCTCGTCAGCCGCCGGGGCTTCGAACCATCGAGATTCATGGCATAGAGATCCAAGTCCCCGTCTTTCACGGATGTCCACACGATCGTCTTGCCGTCCGGCGATACTGTCGCTTCCGCGTCATAGCCGGGCGTGGAGGTCAAACGTTGCATCTCCTGGCCGTCGATGCCCACAGCATAGATATCGTAATCGTCCAAGGCCCAGCGATAGGCCCCGTCACGCTTCGGCTTCGGGGGACAGGTCGGCCCAGAGGCGTGGGTCGAGGAATAGAGGACACGGCGATCGCCAGGGAAAAAGTATCCGCAGGTTGTGGCGCCCATGCCGGTGCTCACCAATCGAACGGTGTCGCTCTCCAAATCCATCACGTACATCTGATAACAACCCAACCCCGCGTCGGCCGGTTTGAGCGTGGCCGCGAAGGTATCTTTCATCCAATTGTTCGTGGATTGGAAAATCAATTTGGTCCCGCTGAAGGAAAAGTAGGCTTCGGCATTCTGCCGGCCCACCGTCAGCTGGCGAATATTCTTCAAATGTCGCTCCGCCTGGTGAGCGGGAACCACTTGAGCCTTGGACACCAGGCCCTCTGCCTGTCCCGTCTGCTCACTCAGCAACAGACAGGCGAGTCCGAGTAGGCACCACTTACTGAATGGGACTGCTTGCATCGAGACGCACCTCCGTACGATCGCTTGCGAGCGGCCATTCCCCTCGGGAAGCCACCGCGCCATCGTTGAACAACACGAAACTATTCCATCCGTAAAAAAAGAGCAGCCGCGCCACCTTCGCCACCGCCTGTGGCGAGGCCGCATACAGTACTGTCACGACGCTGCCTGGACGATCAACCCGATGGCAACTGACCAGGAATGCCAACCCAGGCCCTTCGTGCTCCGTCCCCATCAGCGTCACGCCCTTGTCGTTCAAGGTCGCATGCTCGCCGCAATGCCGGGCCAAAATCGATTGGGTCCCCGAACGTGATTCCGGCCCCCCCAATATTAACACCGAACCTTCCTGAGGCAACAGCCCGTCTTGGGCCAGTGGAGCGATCACCGTTCGTTCGCTGACCGGTTTCTGCTGCTCCTGAGCTTCGATGCGCATCACCACATCCCGAAATGGCGAGGGATGGTCCGGCTCATCCGTAAACGCCGTCAGCACCGATCGCCGCCGATCGGTGACATAGTGATTGAGCGTCGGCGACAATGATTGCCGGGCGATTCGGCGGAAGGCCATGAACTCGGGATCGACCTCGATCGCAATCGGACGGGCGGACAGGGTCACGGATATCCGCTCGCGCAGGGAGTGCAGCGGCACCGTCAACGTCTGCTCACGGTCTCCTTCCATACGAATCCGAAGCTGGAGGGGGAAGCGGAAGGGGTTGTTCGATTGAACGATCGTAGCCTCAAGCTGAAACGTCTGCGTCGGCGCCTTCGCAACCGGACGGGTGACAGCCTCCGACAACGACAAGACCGGCGCCCCATTTTGTTCCAACCATTGCGCGAAAAACCACCGGAGATCTTGGCGGCTTTCTTCTGCAAAGACTCGCTCAAGATCGCGCCATTCCGCATATCTGCCACGATACTGCGCCACCATATTTTTCAACGCCCGCCAAAACGCCTCCTCACCCACCTCCTGGCGCAGGAGGTGAAACAGCATGGCGGACTTTTGATAGCCGATCGCATTATCATGCTCATCCAGTTTCTGCGTAAATTGCGCGACCGGATAGTCTCGCTCCGGCGGCACGTGGAGATTGTAGCTCTGCACCATCAGGCGGCGCTGGTCCTGCGCCTGCGCGCGGTCCTCCATCAGCTCGTGCCAGTAATAATTGGCCAGATACGTCGTCAGCCCTTCCACCCAATTTCCGCGCTCGGTGCGATTGAACACCGCATTGCCGATCCACGAATGCACGATTTCATGGCCGAGTGCGTAGGGTTGCACATAATGCCGCTTGATGATGCCGCTCCCAAGCAGAGTAAACGAGGGCATGCCCAGCCCGCTTGCAAAGAAATTTTCCACCACGGCAAACTTTTCAAACGGATAGGGACCCAGTAGGGGGATATAGGCGTCCAAGTAGCGCGCGGTGGCATCGAGATATTCCTCGGCCAAATGCGCGTCGTCGGGAAAGAGATAGGTTGAGAGTCGAATCCTCTGACCGGTCTTGGCCGTCCAGTCTCGGAAGGTTGCCACAAATGTATTGGCCACAAGCGTGAGGGCCTCGCTCGGCTGCGTCACAGCCCATTCCGTCATCACCATCGTATCGTCGAGGCAAAACCCGACGGGACACACACGCGATTCACCGGCCTTCCCTTGGGTCACGACAGTCCACCCTCTCGGCACCGCAACCAGCAGCGCATAGGTGCTGAGCGATTCCGGGATATCAGGATACCAAGCGCTTTCGCTGCTGATATAGACCCCTTCAGGCCCGATATGTCCGGCAGTCTCACTCGGAGTCACAAATCGAAGATGACGAGGATCTCTCGGCGGATCGTTGATGACGCCATGGTAGTGCACATCCAGCGTGACCAGCCCAGCCGTGACGGCCTGCGAGGCAACCGTGACCTGTTGCATCGATTCCGGCGCAGAGCCACGCTCGAGTTCAAACGGCACATCGTGAGTCGAGGGTTCCGTCCCCATCGATTCTTGCACGAGAGCAATGCGGTCGATCTGGAGCGTGGAGGCGAGGGAGAAACGAATCGGAGCCTTCTGCTGCGGCACATCAAGAGTCAGCCGGTCCTTGGCAATGAGCGCATGTTGCTCAGGCACGATCTGAACAAATAACTCGTGATGCCGAATGACGACGTGCGGCAGGACTGGGTCGGCTGCGCAGGCGATACTGAACGCCCCGTGGCTGAGGAACGCGGCGAACAATAGACAGGGAACAGAGACTATCCTTTTTCCGATCGACATCGGAAAAGTTTTAACATTCGCGACAGACGAGTACAAGCTGGATAGCCATCAGCAATTGCTCTAAGTCGATCGGCTTCCCGATGATTTCTTGCGGCCCTTCGGCCCAGGCTTCATCGAGGCGTTCTTCGTCTTGACTCCCGGTGATAATGATCACCCCACCGGTGTACTCGCGTTGGCGGAGTTGCCGGAGCACCTCGACTCCGTCCATGTCGGGCATAAAGAGGTCGAGAAGGATCAGGTCGGGAGGCGCCTGTTCCACCATCGAGAGGGCCTCGGGGCCGTCTTTCGCACCGAGTGCCCGATAGCCACGGAGGCTGAGAAACTGAACGAGCAAGTCGCAGATCAACGGCTCATCGTCGACGACGAGAATTGTTTCTCCCGTATCGGCCACGGCTGCGCTGCCTGCCACCGGCAGAGCGGGAAAGGGTTTAGCCGGAAGCTGTACTACTCGATTGACACATTCGAGCAACACATCGAGCGACAGGCCTTTTCGGATAAAATCGGTCACGCGTAATCCCCGCGCTTGATTTTCCTGCTCCTCCGTCGCTCCGCCACCCAGAATGATGACCGGTGCATGGGGATCGTACGCACGGATTTCTTTAAGGACGGTCAGCCCATCCATTTCAGGCATGCGAAGATCGAGAATGGTAACGCGCGGAACTTGCTGACGGAAGAGGGTCAGACCTTCGATCCCGCTCATCGCCGACAGCACCTGATACCCATGTCGGGTAAAGACGGACTGGATCAGCTCGCAGTTCATGCGATCGTCGTCGATAACCAGAATTTTGATCATCTCTCAGCCTCGCGGGCATGAATGTACGGCGCGCACTAGCAGCATGTTGGTTCATGAGGAAACCAAGCCTAACACAGACGATGCAGGCTGAGAAGAAAATGACGGGATCTTGTTAGCGACTATGCAGAGGGCGAGGCTGTCGTTCCGAGAAGCGCGTCCACGAATGCGTCGCTCTGAAAATCCTGCAGATCCTCGACCGACTCTCCAACTCCGATCAGTCTCACCGGCAATTTGAGTTCCTCCGCAATCGCGATAACAATCCCTCCGCGAGCGGTGCCGTCGAGCTTCGTCAGGACCAATCCGGTCACACCGACCGTTTGATGAAATTGACGGGTTTGCGAGAGCGCATTTTGCCCCACCGTGGCGTCTAGCACGAGGAGTACTTCATGCGGTGCACCAGGACATTCCTGCGCGATGACGCGGGTGATCTTGCGGAGTTCGTCCATGAGATTCGACTTCGTGTGCAATCGGCCGGCCGTGTCGATCAAGACCACGTCCACCTGTCGCGCTTTCGCGGCGGCAACCCCATCGAACGCAACGGCGGCGGGATCGGCGCCATGGCGGTGACGGATCACGTCGACGCCGACTCGGTCGGCCCAGACCTGCAGCTGATCGATCGCCGCCGCGCGAAAGGTATCGCACGCCACCAACAGCGGCACTGTCCCTGCCTGCACAAGCCGTTGCGCGATCTTGGCGATCGTGGTTGTCTTCCCCACACCGTTCACTCCCACCGCCAGGATGACGAAGGGCTTGGGACCTTTCGCGATCAGGGACTCCAATGACGGCCCTTGCACGGGCGTCAACGTATCGAGCAGGGTGTCTCGCAAGACCCTATGCACCCGATCAGACTGTGAGGCATCGGTCCCTTGAAGCTGTTTCTTCAGGCGCTCCATCACGCGCTCCACGACGCGGGCGCCGAGATCGGAGGCCATAAGGGCCGCTTCGAATTCCTCTATGAGGGCAGGATCCGCCGCGCGGCCAAGCATCCGATCCAAGGACCCGCGAACGACATCGCGCGTTTTGGTGAGCCCGTCACTCAGTCGCTGCAGCCATCCCATAGATCTACTCGTGATGCGTGATACGTAATGCGTGACGCGTTCGATTCACTCGTGTCGGCAACCGCGCGAGCGACCGTAGAATCATCCGTTCACGACGATGCATCCGGCGCGCTTCTTTCTCACTCCGCTCATGATCATAACCGCAGAGATGCAGAATACCATGGACCAAGAGCACCCTCAGCTCTTCGTCCAGTGATCGTTGGCCCTGCTTGGCTTGGCGGACTGCCGTCGGCACAGCAATCACCACATCCCCCAGCATATCCGGTGTGAAGCGTGAGGCGTGCGGCATCCGGGCTTCCCTCATGGCAAAGGCCAGCACGTCGGTCGTGCGATCCTTGCCCCGATACTGACGATTGAGGCTCCGCATTCGCTGATCGCCCACGAACAAGATGCCCAACTCCGCCGACGGTTCCCCGACATCGGCAAGAATCGCCCGCGCTGATCGTTCCAGACGCGCCTGGTCAACCTTCACACGTCGAACCCGACTCTGCATATGGACCGGCATTAATGTGACTGGCCCCAGGAATCCGTCGGCGGCGAGGAAGGGATGGCAGGCTTCGGCTGTTTATTGTGCGGCGCCGCCGACGGCTGACGTCCCGCTGCGCCAGAGAGGGGGCCGAAAGACTGAGTGGGATTCTGATGCTGATCGTAGGCTTTGACAATGTCCTGGACCAACTTGTGACGGACCACATCGCGCTCGTCGAAGTAGACGAATTGAATGCCCTCGACATCGCGCAGAATTTCCCGAACCTCGATCAGGCCGGAGACCCGTTCTGGCGGCAGATCCACCTGAGTAATATCGCCGGTGACGACCACCTTGGAATGGAAGCCGAGCCGCGTGAGAAACATCTTCATTTGTTCCGCTGTGGCGTTCTGCGCTTCGTCAAGAATGATGAACGAATCGTTTAACGTGCGGCCCCGCATAAACCCGAGCGGCGCAATTTCGATATCGCCCCGCTCGATCGCACGCGAGGCCCGTTCCATATCCATCATGTCGAACAGGGCATCGTACAGAGGGCGGAGATAAGGATTCACTTTTGCGTACATATCCCCCGGCAGGAACCCGAGCTTCTCGCCCGCCTCGACCGCCGGTCGCGCGAGAATGATGCGGCTCACTTCCTTCTTCATGAGAGCGCTGACTGCCATGGCCATGGCCAGGTAGGTCTTACCTGTGCCGGCTGGGCCGATGCCGATCACGATGTCGTGCGTCTCGATGGCTTCGATATAGGCTTTTTGCGTCGGCGTTTTCGGCGCAACGAAACGTTTTTTAGTGATGATCGTCGCCGCGTTGGAGAGGAGCTCTTTGATCGGGGTCTCGGGACTCTGCCGGAGCGCGCTCAAGGCATGAGTAATGTCGTCCGGTTGGAGGACCATTCCGTCGTTGACCAGGGTGGCGAGTTCCGTGAGGACGCGTTCCGCGTGGCGAGTGGCATCTACCGTACCGTCGAGGGTGAGTTCTTCTCCGCGAGCCGAGAGACGCACACCGAGGTCTTCTTCGATCAGCTTGAGGTGCCGGTCGTGGTGACCGAACAGAACGGCGGTATTGGTGCCTTCTCTGAGTTTAAGTTTTCGCACGCGTGATGAGCAGAACCTCGCTGTATGAATACTGTCTACATTCTAGCAAACCATGAAAAGCCATGACAAGGGAAAGGAGTTATATGAGCAGAGAGAGGAGGAGACTTACGCCCCCTCTGATTTCGAGGGAATCGGATTGGGAAGCGTCACATCGAACTCTTGGAACGCCGTCCCACCCTCAATGTCTTCGGCTACCACTCGGACTTTATGTGTGCCAGTGAGTTCTGGTGCTACTTGCCAGGCAATATGACCCGTCTCTGCCTCAATCGTCATCCCGGGAGGAGAGATCTCAAGACGATAGTGAATTCTGCCTCCTTCTGGATCGACTGCTTTCACCACGTACTCATATCGCTCTCTGCCGACCGCAGCCAGGGGAGTAGACATGATTGTCGGAGGGCTGTTCCCCAGCGCAAAAGGTTCCGATTTTCTCAGCTTACCCGCGCCTGCGCGATCTCGCGAAGTCACCTCCACGCTCACGACATCCTTTCGAGAGAAGTCAGCTGTATCGAGGAATGCCTCATCACCTTCCTTAGCGACTGTTCCATTACGCCACCAGCGAAACGAGAGCGAAAAACTGTCGTGGTCTGGATCGACAGCCTCTACAAACGCTTCAAGTTTGTCCCCCGGCTTCGCAGGCTGAGGACGAACTGAGAGCAACGAAATAATCGGTGGCGTGTTGGCGACGGTTGCCGCAACGGTGCGATAAAGTGCGCCTCTTTCTTTCCCATCGTCCGGAACGATCTCCACACTCACAGTAGCCCCTTGCTTGAGGAAGTTCACCGGCAATGTGGAAGCGATCTGGCCGTCAAGCGGACGACCGTTGACCATCCACTGATAGTGAAACGTCAACGCGTCGCGGTTCTGATCGTCGGCGTGAATCTGCACGGAAATCGGTGCATCCAGCACAAGGGGAGTAGGAACAACTGTCGCTTCATGAATGACCGGGGGGTGGTTGCCGGACATGGCTGACCCAGCGACTCCCTCACGGGACGATTCGGCCGTACATCCAACGGCAATCACACATATGGCAGAAAGAACATACAGCCGCATCACACTCCAACAGGCTTGGGCGGGAAGGAGCCCCCCCCGCCCGCCTTACGTTCGTTTTCTTACAATTTCACCGTAGCACCTTACTCTCGTTGGTTAATCCAGGCGACGTAACGGCTGCGTACTGAAGAGGCCGTCTTGGCACAGGTTTGAGCAATGTTGCCGGAGCTGGTGTTGATAAATCCACCCATACCGCCTTGGCAACCGCCTCCGGCTCCGCCTGAACCTTGGCTTCCGAGATGGATGGCCATCTGAGCAGCGAGACCAATCCCGAGGCTCATAGAACGATTGACGATCTGATTACTCCCCGATGGCGACAGTCCGATAATCGACTCCGTGTACGCGCTCCCCGCGCGATAATACAACGCGTACAGGTTACTGCTCCCCGAACTCGAACAGAGATTATTGTCGGGAATGAACGAGGGAAAGAAGACGATTCCCCCAATAAGGACGGGATTCGACAAGACGCGCTCCCTCGCAGCCGGCATCGTGGTAAACCACCCATCCTTGCTTTGCACCAAACCGATCAACGAGGTAGTCCCGGAACCGGATGAGAAGGTCGTCACACCGGTGACACCGGTCACTTGGTTCGTCCCAGCTCCACAGGTCCCAACCCCGACAACACAGACCTGCGCGCTCGACACATTGACGAGGTCATTGTCGTGGCAATCGTTCCACACCGTGCTTACACAGTCGTTGCTCATAACAGAGTCTTTGACCCCGAAAAAGTACTGGGTTGCTGCGTTGGTCTTATCCTCTGCGGCAAAGTAACGACCTGTGCCGAAGAACACCCATGCCTTCCCTGCATCGTCGAGCGTCACGGAGGGCGCGGAGACGATCGGACCCACATAGGTCGTCGTAGCACCGATCTGGAAGGTATCGAGAATTTCAGACGCCTCGCGACCCGCGCCATCCGCCACACCCCAAGCCGAGCTTGAGCAGGGCGCTGCAGCGCAGACTCCCATCGCCAAACGATAGAGCTTGCCTGTCCAGATGAACACACCGGTCCGGGTGTTTGAAGCCCCGCCAGCATCTGGATGCATCGTCCTCCCCACATACACCGTATCGGACCGATAATCCAAGTTTTGATCATAGGTAATCGGGTCAGCCATAAAGGAATGAAACGTGCCCGCACCGATCCTCTGCACGAGACTGTTCCCTGCCCCAGGCCCTGTGACAAGATTCACCGCAAAGAGCATGGGGGGTTGCCCGGAAGTTCCGCTTGGTGGGGCTAGTGCTGCTTTATATCCCGGGACACCCGAGCCGAACACGGCATACCATTGGGCATTGGTATGGTCGGCCTTGGGATCATCTTTAGGGCTCGTCCGAACAATTGTCGGATAACTCGTCGTGAGCCCGAGGTCGGAGGAACTGAAGGACCACAACAGTTTCGGCGCGACCTCCGGATTCGTAATATCCAACACAAAATAGGCAGAATAAAAGGTACGGGGTACGCCTCCGATAGTCACAGTCATCGTCGGGGCGCCGGTCGATGAGCGACAGACGCTGCAACTGCCGCCTAGGCGGAATCCTCCGATCAAGATCGTGCCCCAGCCATTGGGATGATCGGCGTCAGGCGTAAAAATCTTCACGTCGCTCACTTTGGGCTTCAAATCCACGTAATAGACGTGGGAATAATCGGCCTGGGTCAACCACTTCAGATGAGGCAACAACTGATAGGGAATAAAGCCCCAGAGTTCGTCTCCCAAAGCTTTGCCGCTTGAATTGTCCGTCTGGTTTTTCGTGTACCAGCCATGCTCGATTTCTGGGGATGCAACGGAGGGGTCGTCCCCGCGATGATAGAACCCGCCGTTGAACGCGTGCAGCATCCCGTCGTTGGAACCGACGTAGGCAACCTGACGGCGATTTTTGTAGAGCTGGAAAAACGGCGTATACGTGGCATCGCCGTAAAGAACATCGAATCGTTCCTTCGGCGTGCCGATGATTGTCGGCGTTGAATGGATCGGGTCTCCATATTTCCACACAGCCAGCGATCCATTGACCGTAAGCTCTCGATCCCGCAACCCTGCGATCTGGGTGCCACGGATAAAGTTGATGATGTTGTCGGCCGTGTAGGGCGCCGCGCCGGCCCTAAGATAGGGGCTCAAGGTGGCGGAATTGGCCGTGGAAAAATTCAGTTGTTCGCCGGGATCGACCAAACCGTCGTTATCGAGATCCGCCCAGGTGAGCAACGTGCGATCAGCCGGAGCTGTGAGAGCCAGGCGTTTACCGGCCTCCCAGATCCCAGTCATATCCCGCAATCCGACCGATTCGTAAGGGGTCGTGCTGTCGGCCTTCCCGTCACCGTCGTTATCATGGAATCGATCAACCAAGACATTGTTCGTGATGGTGTCGAACCGGGTCTTGACGATCTTGTCCTGGCTGTAGATCAACCGTCCATCGGCATCCGTATCTTCCCGTAGATTGCCAAAGGTGTCCAGAAAGAGGCCCTGGGTATAGCCGGTCCACTTCACTTCTCTCGTCCCTTCGTAGGTGAGGGGGAAAAAGAAGGATTGGTAGAGCGACCCGTCACCGGTCGAGGAGGTAGCGAGCACCGACACGGCTGTTCCTGAGGCGCTCCGCTGCAAGATGCTGGTGATGGCGGAAACGAGTTTGTCGCGGAGATCATCGGCATCGGCCGATTCGAAGTAGGTGTCGGGAATACAATCCGCGTTGCACCCGGACACGGTTGAGCCTGTCGTTCCGGTGGCGTTGTTGACCTTATCGTATTCTTCGGCTAAGTCCGGCTGATTGTTTCCATTTCGATCCTCGAACCCACCGGTTTTGGCTGCTGTCTGCAAAATTTCACGCCCGATCGGCTTGCCGAATGCGTAAAAGGTGTAGACCGTGATATTCTGGAAGCCGGGCAGGTCCTTTCCCGCTTCATTGAGCACCGGCAAGGTGGCCTGACGGAGGTCTGTCGTATGCGCGTAAAAGGCCACATCGTCCAGATAATGATTGCCGCTAGAACCATAATCAGTCTTATGCCCGGCACAGGTGGTTGTCGTCGTGCTGGTGCAGTGGGCCCCATGATGGCTATGGGCATAGTCTTGCAAGCTCGCAGGAACAGCCGTATCCTGCGTCGGCTCCCCATCCGTAAATACCATGATGAAGCTCTTGCAGCAGTTCACATACTCTCCAGGCGAATTATTGCTCCAATCCGGGCTCTTGAAATAATAGGGGTCCCGGCTCTGCACGGTATAGGCATAGTCCGAGGCGGCAAAGGCGGGAACAACCTGGGCAAAATACCTCGTGGCTTCATACAGCGATTCGGCCAGCGGGGTATAGGTTGTCGCATCGGTGTTCTCAATGGCATTCACCATGCTCACCAAGTTGCCCCCGACATCGGCCAGAATTTTTCCGCCATCTCCAGAACTCTTGAACTGCATCAGGCCAAACCGGGCCTTGTTCCCCACCGCCTGGATGACACCGTTCGGCTCCGCGGCGATCTCGGCTTTGAGTGTGAAGGTGACAGCCGCGCCTCCGCAGCCAGCGGCATACACGAGGAGGCTGTTACCGGACCGGTTGTAACACCGGTTCCCCGTATAAGGGCTAATGCCCGTCGAGAGAACCGGATCGATGGAACTTACCGATTCATTTGATTCGAGAACTAAGGTCCCCCCCGGATAACAGGTGCCATTGACAGCCCGCGGGGTGCATTTACCTCCCATCATGACCCACTTGGTAACCTCCAGCCTCGTCATCGAGACGTAATTCAAAAAGCTCCCTAACCAGGGCGCTGCGGCGGCACAGGGATTTCCGGTTGTTGCCTTGTCGGCTCCGGGAGTGAATTTATTGGAGGCGTAGCTGTAGCATTTCGTGGGGGCGAAATAGCCGTTGTAGTCTTTTGTTGGGATATAGGCCTCACTGGCCTCATGATAGGCCGAGTTGTCCATGCTGCCTGAATTGTCCATCAAGAGCAGCACGTTTGGAGGAACCACATCGGCGACAAACGGAGGTTCAGAGTGGTAATCCCCCATCACCTGCGCAGTAGCTTCGAAAGGACCGCAGAAGGGGCTCAGCGCCGACAAAAATGCCCCGACGACCATCCATTTCGCATTCGTCCTTGGTATATTCATGGCTCTCCTCCGTATCCTTCCTTGTATTCACCCAACCGACAACGACTCTGTCAGCATGGGGCTAAGAGACACGGCCCGTTTCTTCGCACAGTTCTATCTCGGTATGAGGACGATGATTCGATCCAATAACCCTTCTTTCACATGATACTGGATGACCAGTCCTGGCCTGAGTTGATTCAACTCCATGGGCTTTCCTTCATCGCTCACGATGGTCAACTTTGGATGCAGCCCATAGAATCTGCCTGCCACGTCGAGGGTCGCCGCTCCGACTGCCGTGATTTCGCCTTCTGGAAGGTTTCCGATCTGTGACAGGCTCGGCTCATCGGCCCATGCAGCAGGCAGCAGTCCTTCCCTCGTCGATATGAAGACATTCAGCGTCGCGATGATCATGAGCGCGATTACCACATGGCTGAGTGTTTCAGCCTTTCGCGTGGTCCATAGATCTGTGACCATATTCCATGACATAGCATGCTCCTTCGCTATTTCTGGCAGCTCTCACCAGTGAGTGTGCAGGCATAGACCGCCGTGACTCGGGCCGAAGTTCCCGTCGCCGTGTTACGGGCAACGCAATCGATTCGATAAAAGATATTGGAAGAGCCGACCACCGAATTCCCCGTCCCCTCATAACCGGCGAATTGTTGCTGACCGGATCCCGCGCTCCCTTTGATGTAGAGTCGATCGATATCCCCGTTGACGGTGAACGAGCCGACCGTCTGGACTAAATTGGGAACCCCACCCGGGGTGTCGGCATTGTTATCGGACTGTCCCATGATCTCCTGGTTCAAGACCGTCGCATTTGAAGACGGAATAGGCAGGCCCGCGGTGGCAATCGTGCCGGTATTCAGAAATGCAACGGGCAGGGTCCCCGCTCCCCACTGGGGATCGATGGTCTGCTGAATGATGTTCACACCGAGCCCTGCACAGGATTCGGCTGCAGCCGTCGCCCCTTCCATCGAGTTCACGAATCCAGCCATGCGATTCTCAAGCCCGGTGACCGTCATTGCAGATATCCCGAGCACGGTCATCATCAACATGACGAGCAAGACCGTCAGCATGGCAAGGCCCTGCTCGCTCTTCGCACGGCTACCTCTGTTGATCGGCACATTCATGACTGTCATGTCCCTGCTCCTTCAGAGTCGTTGATTCTTGGCTTCGACCGTTCTGGTCACCAGGCGCCGTCGGTAATTCGAATAGGGAGGATTTAACCCCGCATAATCTCCGGCGGTAAAGAGGCCCGCGCCATGGGGGTGATCGCTTACCGATAAGGCGGTCGGCGACAAGGACATGGCACCCCTTCCATCGCCCAATCCTTGATCAGCAGTCGTTTGACGGGCCACGATCGTCACCTGAACCAACCGTATCGTGTCGGGCGTCAAAGGGGCCGCATTCCACGCACTGTTGGTGATAAAGTCGGCTTGATCGAAACCGCCTGCTGCGTTCTGATCATCGATGATTCGATTCGCGATGCCTCCGTTCGCTAAAACATTGCAACCATCGCAGGCATAGGCGAACTGGATATCCTCAATCCCGTCAGCTACCGATGCGCCGTTACGGAGCAAACAGGGGGAACTCCCACCGCAAGCCGCAGCCGTCGTTCCAATGGAATAGGTCACACATTGCAGGAGGTACACGGGCATACTGGCGGGGAAGGCCACGGGCGGAGGTATCGGAGCAAAACTGATTGTGTTTCCACCGACAGCCGTCACTGTGGCCGTAGCCACACCGGCAATGGTCACGACGGATCCGGTCAGGCTTCCTCCAGCTTCGGTTGTCATGGCGGCCACGGCCTCAGCCGTCAGGGTTATTTGGGGAATGCCTGCGGTCGTTCCACCAACCGCATTCGTGAGCGTCCATGCCGGCGCGAATGATCTTCCGATGGGCACCACAAGACGGATGGAATCGGGACCTGTGTCATTCCCAGCCCCAACAGGATTGTTGTCCAGTGGAACGATGGCAGTCGCACAGGCTCCTACTGGCCCCGTCATTCCGAATCCGGCGTTTTTAATGTCGCGGGATAACAGGTCCATCGCGATTCGCACATTTTGCTGAGTTTCCACGGTTTGATCATTGGCTTGTGTGGATTTTTGGCTCGTGGTTAAAATCGTAAAGGCCGCTGCGACCACGATTAATGACACAATTATTCCCACCATCAACTCAACTAAAGTCACCCCCTGCTCACTGGCGAAGGAAGGCTTAGCGTACTTGCTCCATATTTTCCTGAGTCTGTCCATAATCATTCCGGGGATACCACAGTGGTGATTGCCATTTGCCTTTGCTTGGCAATCTTTCCCGCCCCTGCAGCTCCCGTCCAGGTCAACGTCACCACGACTCGATTCTGATTCAGTGCAGGAGCTGTAGGACCTATCGCTGTTACCGCGACCGTGCCACGTAGGCCTCCCAAACCGGACGCCAGGCTTCCCGTGAGCAAATTTCTCCATTGGTTACAATCTCCACGGGCCGTTGGTTGTGCGGTTGCATTGATCGTACAGGCCATATTCGTATCGATACCGTTGTAAAAAATTGCATTACGCCGATTGAAGTTAATCCGTTCCACAATGTCCGCTGCGAAATTGGTCGCGCGAGTCGTTTCATTCGCATCGACGTTGCGACCCAGTGCAAACCCCTGCATACTCGCCACACCGAGTAAACCCGTTCCTAGGATGACTGCCGCTAGCATGCCCTCTAGCAAGGTAAACCCCTGCTCGTTATTCCTTACTGTTCTATTTTGAGGCCATCCAACCATGGTATCCTCGTTATTCTCGATTTAGGGACAGGTTGCAGCAGGGCACCAATTTACTTTGCCCCGAGGGGTGACCCGAACCGAATAGGAAAGCCCTCGGCTGTTCGAGATGCTGATTTGTTGATTTCCAGCTCCTCCTCCTGATCGAGTCCCAAGTGGGGAAAAGGCCACCGACGCCGGACCAGGGTTCAGCCCGGTCACGGTACCCATCATTTGAGTCGCAGGAATGACAGAGGCACCCGACGCATCTCCAGCTGAGACCTGTACCGTCCCGCCGCTCAATGCTAAATTCACAGTGACGACCGAATTTCGGCTCATGGCACTAATCCGTGCTATCGATAGCTGGCTTTGAATTTCTGTGGCAGCCTGTCTGAGTTGGTATCTCGCGTTCCAGTCGATGTAGTTCGGAAGGGCCAACGCAGTTGTCATCCCTATTATTGCGATCACGATCATCACCTCCATCAGCGTGAACCCACTATCACGCGGTTTCCGCCCATATCGGCCATCCACTTTATGTTGTCCTAATGCATCCATAGTTTTGTCCCGGATACACCGTCGGTCCACTTTCTTTCAAGCAAAGGACATGCCGCTACGGAAACCCCGAGATCTACCCATAACCTATTGATATTCAATCGCGCATCAAGTGCTATCCCTATGCGCATGAACGTTTTCCGCACTACGGGAGACAATTTTCGGTGAAATGAGGACGCGTCAATAGAAGAGGAATCCTGCATGGGGGAAAGCCCGGAGACAGAAGAAACCCGTATGCGTTCAAGAATACAGCGCCCCCTCTGAGGTAATGATGCAGGTGTGGGTCACATGGAATAGGCAGGCTGTGCTCCCAACTACATTGCAAGTAACTGGTCATCAGTTACCTGAGGCTACATTCAAACATCTGACTCTACAAACCTTCTCCAAGTCCCTACGCCTACCACATGCTGAATTGCGTACACCGGAGATTGGCTGATTGCGATCCAAACCATTCCAAACGCTCTCCTCGTGAAGCACAAAGACGAGCGTGGACAGAACTCGATAAAGACAGCAGTCACAGGCTAGTTGGGGTGAAGTGACGTGGCGGCTGGATACTTCGGCGCTGAGAACGTTGTCCGTCAAGGGGGACGTCACACCACTCGATCGATATGCCGCTGAGCGCACACCCTCTTCACGATGCCTTTCCTGGTGAACCAAACCGATGCTGAAGCAGCAGCGATAAGCGGCTTCCGACATGTGCCAATTCGGATTGACACACAACTGCATCTGTCGTTGGCATACAGTCTAGAATCAAGGATTAGCAGGCTGTGGGAAAACTCGGTGCATGAAAAAAATACGAATGAATCTTCCCTAACCCGCATTATTCACGACTGATGGTCAGAGGGGCAGTGGCCGCCATTTCGGATACGCCGGCGACTCCTATGCCTCTGTCGCGGTCGCTGACGGCAGCGGCAGGGCACTACTTTCTCTGTTGGGATGTGATCCGGTGGTCGTCGCACGTCCTGAGCGGGAGATTCAGGACACACGTCTCCTGTCGGATCCCGCTGCGCCACCTTCCTGCAGACGTACTGACGTGTGGTTACCCTGGTACCGCGCCCACGGCCACGGCCACTCGGTGCCAGGTCGTGCCCCAAGGCGCCGACCTCGGCAGGTGCAGCACGATGCGGCGCACCGAGCGTTCCACCCAGACCGCCAACTTAAGCAGCCGCTCCCGTAGCGTGGAGACTTGTGCCGTGGCGCAGTCCGTCCCGTGGGCCTGTTGCCGCAACGCCTGTAGCAACACATACGCTGCGGCCGTCAGGAGCACCCGGAATTGGTTCGCCCAGAACCGCGAACAACTGGTGCGGTCCAGCGCCAGCCCGTGATGCAACTCCTTGAGCCGATTCTCCATGTCGCCACGTTGACAATACACGGCATAGATGGCAGTGGGCGTCTCGCGCAGATTCGTCACCACGAAGCGCGGATTGCATGTGGGCTCATGCCCAGGCCCCTGGCGCACCACCTCGCCTTTGATGATCACCCGGCGACGATGCGACCAGCTCTGGGCGGCATAGAGGGTCTCCCCATAGACGTGCTCGGTGCGGCCGCTGTATTTCGACAGGCCGTAGGCCTCGCCCAGCAAGCGCCCGGCGCGCCGTTCCAGCCGCGGATTGCACGCGAGCCCCACCACGTACTCGACCCGCTCGGCCTCCAGGAAGTCCAGCCAGTCGTTCCCAGCGAATCCCCCATCCACCCGCACCCGCACCGGTGTGCTGGGGAACGCACCGCGTAGCTGACGGAGCAGGGTCCGCAGGAGCCCGAACGCGCCGTGCTTGGCCGGGCGGTTGCCGGGCCGCAACACCACCGCAACCAGATACTGCTCGGCTTCGTCGTTGAACGTCAGCGTCGCCACCAAGGGTAGATAGCACCAGGTGTCGTAGTGCCCATTGAAGAAGGCCAATTCCTGCTGCCCATGCGTGGGGTCGTCCGTGGGATCGAGATCGATCGTGATGCGCTGGGCCCGGCCCTTGAGCCGGTGGCGGTGCTGCGCAATGACCGTCGACGCCAGCATCCGCCCCATCCCATACAAGGCCCGTGGCCCAATTGCATTCTCAAACCGAGAGAGTGTGGGCTGCGAGGCCAAGGCGTCCCCGCTCACCGGGTCGCGCCCCACGGCCAGCTTGTGCAGAGGATCGTCGGCCAGCCGAGCCGCGTCGTTGCCATCCTCATATCCACACGCCAGGCCAAAGATGCGCTGCCGCAGCAAATCGCGCACCGCGTGCCGGATCTTGTCCGGGTCCCGGCGGTCCGACAGACACGCCGCCAGGCGGTCCGTCAGCTGGAGGCGGTCATCCAGCGCCTTGCGCAACACGACGCCGCCATCGGTGCTGGCATGCGCCTGATCGAATCGGGCCACCGTCTTCGTCTTGGGATAGCATGTGAAGGTCAGTTGCGGTATACACGCTGTAGCCATCGGGGTCTCCTGTTCGCGGTGTGTAGAAACGTCTGGACACCGCTCCTATAGCACAGATTGAAGCCTCGATGGCCTTTTTTATTGCCAAACTCACCAATTATTCAGGCTAGCCCTCTCGGCATCAGCTGGACCCCCGTTGTCGAGAATCCAGCTGATGCATCTAGCGGTGATTTATTTTCCTGACGGCGCTGGTGCTGGCGCGTAGGAGTTTAGGTTTACCGCCATGTTCCTAAAGCCACCGTACACGGTCGAATGCTGACCCTGAGCCCTATTTTCGTTCCCTCCGAGCACGCTGGCATACGGCATACCCGACACGTTCTGAACACCGAACACGACACCCCCATATGAGCTAAAGGAATTCAGGCTGCCGCCAACCAAGTTGTGCGAACCGTTTCGCACGAGAATCGGGGTCGGCGCGGTATTTTCGTTATAGCCAATAATAAGGTTCCCGAGCCCTGTCGCAGATCCATTATCATTGGTAAACCCAGAGCCACTACGAACATGCACATTGGCGCCGGTAATCAACACATGGGGTCCACTCATACCCGAGATCTCCTTGGTATCGACCTTGACATATTTACTCAGAGCGACGCTGTCGGCCGTTTTTGCCTCCAGTGCGATAACAGTATCCTTCACGGCATCTACGCTTCCCTTCACCGTAGTGACAGTGCCCTGCATCGTCGTAACAGTACCCTGCATTGCGGAAATATTGGCCTGCGCAGCCGACAACGCATCCTTCAACATTCCGTTGTCGGTTATCAGCTGGTTGACGCTGACCGTGAGAGCGTTGATCGTCGCTTGCATCGTTGCTTGCTGGACCACGAAGGGATTTTTGGAATTGTGCGGATGCTGAACCAAACTGTGCTTGCCCCTATTATCTCTTCGGTCTCCATCCCGTCCGTCGGCGAACGTAACAGAGGGAAGGGCCGTCAGCAGAGTGCTGACCAAGAATCCCGCCATGATCGCCCCACGAACCATGGTGATCCCGTTGGTTGCCTGCCGGGCGTACATGTGATTACTCGTCGTATCCATTTCATTCCTCCCTTGTTGTTCCTCTTCGCAGAAACCTGGCGATAGAAATCCAGTTGCGAGTGAGGAAATATTTCAAATCTGCCAGGCTCAGTGAGCAAGGCGCATGCCGTTTTGATTTTCCAGACACTTAGCTTGGTCCGATTCCTGCTCATACCGTAGCTATTCGCCCTGAATCCGACGAAAAATGGTCATGTGTGTGACGGGAAGTGCGACTCACTTGTTCAGAAGCAGAGGGACATCAGGATGATATTGCTACGGGAGGACTGCGTGAAAGCCGAATGGGAGAATGGTGGGCGAGCATGAGGGAAATGCTACAAAGCCATGCTTCCTGGCCTATTGAAGCGCACTTACTTCATCGCGACAGAACGAACCTGTCGAAATGTTGTCAGGCCCTGGAGCACCTTCTGAATGCCGTCCTGAACCAAGGTGATCATGCCCTCCTGCATCGCCAGGCTCAACATCTCGACGGGACGGGCTTTTGATTGGATACGGGTTTTCATCTCTTCCGAGCCGATCAAGAGTTCATGGAGCGGAACCCGGCCTTTGAACCCGGTCCTGTTGCACAGGTCGCATCCTCTTCCACGATACAGCGTTATCGATGTAGCGTCCGTGACGCCCCATTGCTCCCACTCGCGCGCTCCATAGCCTTGGACCAACTCGTCATACTCCTGCCGACTCGGACGATATGCCTCTTTGCACTGGGTGCAAATCCGTTTGCACAGACGCTGGGCAAGCACTCCCAGCATAGCATCGGCAAAGTTAAAGGAATCACAGCCTAAATCCAACAGGCGCACCACTGTTTCCACCGCGCTATTGGTATGGAGGGTACTGAGCACTAGGTGGCCGGTGAGCGAGGCTTCAAGGGCGATGTCGGCCGTTTCTTTGTCCCGCATCTCGCCGATCATGATGACGTCGGGGTCGGCACGCAAAAACGCCCGCATCGCAGTCGCGAAGGTCAACCCGATCTTCGGGTGGACCTGAACCTGGCGGAGACCGTCCTGGGTAACCTCAATGGGGTCTTCGGCCGTCCAGATTTTCCGCTCGTCGGTGTTAATGTGCTTGAGAATCGCATGCAAGGTTGTTGTTTTTCCTGACCCAGTCGGCCCAACACACAAGATGATCCCGTACGGTTTTTCCGCAATGGCTTGAATCGCCTGCAACGTGGCTGGGGTAAATTCCATGGCCTCGAGCGGCATCGGCTGTTTGGCCGTCAGCAGACGCAGCACGACATCTTCATTCTGTCCCGATGTGGGCAGGGTCGCAACACGCAGTTCAACCTCACGATCCTTCGTCAACCGGTACCGGATCTTGCCGTCTTGGGGTTTGCGACGTTCGGCAATATCGAGATTGGCCATGACCTTGATGCGCGACACGACTGCGCGCCGGTAGGTCGCTGGAATCTTCATGAACGTCGAGCATGTACCGTCGATGCGCAGGCGCACCGCCATGTCTTTACGATCCGCGTACGGTTCGATGTGGATGTCAGATGCGCCGAGGCGGTCGGCTTCGGCAATCACTTGATTGGTCAGTCGCACAATGGCTGAGTCGTTCTCGTCGATCCCACCTGATAGAGGGTCGATGGTGGGCTCAAGATGAACGTCATTGACCAACTCACCGAGAATGGCGCCGATAGAGCCACTGGTTCCCTGGCCTCTGGCCAGATGGAGAAATTGCTCGATGTCGCGACGCAGACCTACGGCATAGCGAATGGTCATTCCAGGGAATGTACGTCGTACGTCCCAGCCCTTGTCGAAGTCGTGCGGATCGCTGGTGAGCACGTCGATCAGTGAGCCGCGCCGCGTGATCGGCAACCAGAGGTTCTTCTTGAGATAGTCGAAGTTCAGCGTTTTGAGCAGGTCGGCATCGATGATCGTTCGTTCGTCATAGGGCAGGTAGGGACATTGATAAAAATCACTCAGAGCGGACCCCAACGCGTCTTTCGGGACATGATAGCGGTCGAGGAGCACCGATTCGAGATCGAGACTACCATCTTTCGAATCGTCCACCGCCACCGATACGTCGGAAAGACTGATCATGCCGCGATAGACCAAACTATCAAGTACGTTTTGCTCGATCGCACAACGGAAGGGTTTTGGCACGCGGCTGCCCTTCTTCCCTCCGGTTCCACCAATCACCACATCCGTTTCGACCGTCATACCCAATGCCTTTCACGTGTACCTTCGTGTTAATACTTCGCCAACCAGGTCCCAGGCGCTCGATACACGACCGGAAGCCCCCGAAAGAGTCCCTGTGCCAAATCAGCGTTGTACCAGACCTCGATACCAATACCGGCTCCGATCGACGTCACACTCTGTCCTGCCATGATCGCCCCGTACACACGAGCGGAGCGTTCTATGCTGATCACACCAGCTGCATACAACAGGCCGTTGACGTGGATGCCGGACAATTGCACCGGCACCCTTGCCCCTAGCGATGCTGTCCCCATCGGAGATGGACTGAGAACTGGAACAGATTTTCCCGCTGCACGAGGCCTACACACCACATGACCTTGTACAACCAGCAGACCTTCGACGTAGTCCGTCTCCAGCACCAACGTTCCCATATTATCGACGCGTGGCGGTCGCCCATCGATGGTGTCGATGAAGACCAATCCACGATGGTCTCCGATGACCTGAGATTCTAGGACATCTGTCGGTGTAAATCCCTGATCAGAATCCGAGGCTCCTTGCGGATGGAGCTGCCCCGCAGAATCGATGCGATAATAGGTCCCCCAGCGCAAGGCGATCTCCTTGATCGTGTCGTAGTCCCACTGATCGAGCCTCACCCCAGGCATCGGATCCTGTTGCAGATGCACGTTGTCAGGAAGCGGAGGATTCGCACCTTGCCCTGGTGGAGGAGAGATGACCGAGACGGTTCCTCCAATCCAATATTCCGTCCAGCGATCCTGAGCATAGAGCATCTCGCCATACGCTTGACCGTTGACTGGGGCCTCAGTACGATTGAGGGCAAGATCCTCGACTCGCTGCACCGCAAGATCGCCTAAGACCCGTTGATCGCCCCAATGGACCATAACGGGAGATTCGCCGCCTGGCTGCATGGATCCAAGCGTCTGCCCGACTTGCACTGCCGCACGAACCGCGGGAATCTTCACCGCCCCCAGCTGGAGTTGAACCGTTCGGGTTATTGGCCGGCGATCAACCGTCGTAGCCGTGACCTCAACCGTGCTCAGCAAGCCTGGTTGCAACGGACCATACACTTTCACCTTAAGAATTCGACCAAGTCTTCCGAGTCCACTGGAGAACCCGCTGGGCGAATCGTTGAGCGTCTGATTGTCCGCTTGGTTGGCCGCATCGAGCATAATGTCGGGACGGTCAGCGGTCCCGGCAAACTGTGAACGCCCGGCTTCGTCGAAGAACGACGGTCCGCTCGCAAGGCCTCCTTGGCGCTTGGCAAGCAATCCGGCAAGGCCCGCTGGCGTGGCTGAAGAATCGTGAAACCAACTCATCACCACATCCGCCGCACCGTCGGCCAGCTGTTGCGCGACGTTGTCCTCTTTCATGGAACTGATGCCCGATCCATCCTGACCTGCCAGATGCAGAGACGTCATGCCGACGATGCCAAGCAGAACGATCAGCATGAGTGCCGCGAGAAGCACGTGACCCTCGTCGCCCCGATGGAGACATTCCGTTGCGCGTTGTTTTCCCGTCCTCATGTTCTCACTCCCCTTCGTATTCGAGGCGCCACCGTTAGGTCCTGAGGCTGATTGCTCGAACCGCACGAATTCCTCGATCGGACATCATCACTTCAACGACAACCAGCCTGACAAGCGGCAGCTGTGTCGCGACCTGACCATTTTCATCCCAGTAGGAAAACCGAACCTCCCTGATATCTCCAACCAGGACACTCGCGCCTCCATCGACCTGCCGCAGCAACCTCAGAACGCCCTGGCCATCACGACGACTGTAGTAATGAACATGATTCAGGAGGGAAACAAAGGCTCCTGATGGTATCGCCCTTGTCAGCGGCTGCCGTATCGTCAGCAGATGTCGTTGTCCATCACGAGCCAGGGCAAGCGTCTCGCAACGCTTAGCCCAACAGGCCACAATCGTTTTCCGATCACCCCACCCTCGCCCGTCTTCGACCGACACAGCCGTTTGGCCGACCGCCACCATCGCCGTGACCGTCGTCGAGAAGCCTTGTAGGTTCGCCGAAAACTCGACTGAGTCTGACGCCACGGTGATGAGGGAAGCAGGCCCTGCCAGCCGCAATTCCTGCTCGAGCACTTCTAGCCCCAGGCGAAGATCTTGCTGTTGCGCAACCTCACGTTGTTGCTTCATAAACTGTTGCTGGAAAAATGACAGGGCTTGAAGCGTGGCGCCAAAGACGACCAGCCCCGCCACCATAGCAACCATCATCTCGATCAGGCTGGTCCCCGTCTCCGTCCGCATTCTCTGGGGCATGCTTCTTGTCTGTCGCCTGATTCGCATCCTGTCTCCTTCCAGTGGGGTCACGTTACCGGCTCCCTACGAACATGGGATTGGCCCGCAGGGTACCGACTCGTACTTCACGCTGGCTCTCACCGGCGGCATAGACTGCGCGAGCCTCAATCTGGACATGCCCTGAAGCCGACAGCGAACCGGAATGGCTCGGCGTCACCGTCCAAATGAGTTGTATTCCATCCTGGTCCCAACGACCGGAATACACCCCGTCACCTGCCAGCACATCGCCGCCGACTCCATCGTCATGCATGACAAGGTCCATCACACCATCGTGATTCAGGTCGTCCAGCAAGAGACGATCCCATCTCACAGATCGCTTGACTTCAATTCGAGATTCCGCCATTGCCAGTGCACGCGTTGCCAATGTCCCCGTTCGAACAATCCGTTCTGTTGCCTGAAAGGCCCCCATGGCACCGACCAGTCCAATCAACGTCAGCGTCATTGCCACCAGCACTTCGGCAAAACTGGCTCCACTCTCTGCATGAAATAATCGATCCCGTATCATGAGACGGACACTCTTCCGGTGATACTCACTGTAAACTTGGTTTCCCGGCCCTGACTGTCGCGGACGCGAATGGTTGTCGGAGTCACCGATCGACCACTGGGATGAAACAGCAGTTCAGGGCCCGCAGTTGGCTCTTCCACGACCACTCCCTTGTCCGCATAGTCATAGACGTGAAGGATGCCCTCGGCATCCGCACGTTGAAGCGTGATCGTACGACCCTCTCGATCAAATACGACTCGAAGACGCTCTCGCCTGGCCATCGCCAGTTGTCTGGCGAGCCGGAGCTCCGAAGCAATCTCTACGGTGGCGCTACGCGCCTGGACCCTTGCGAGTAACGACTGATAACTCGGCCCAGCCAACACGGCCATGATGCCTATGATCGCCAATACGGTGAGGAGCTCTGTCAGGCTCCAGCCTTGCTCCTGTCTCTGCAATGCTCTCGGCATATCTCCCTTTCGCAAAGAAACTCCCCCTACGAAGATGAACTCAGTATCCAAGACCCATGCCCATGCTGACCCACACCCAGATAATCGAATACATTGTGCAGAGCAGGAATGGAATACTTCGCAAGTTCATGCCGTTTCGCGTTGCACGAGGAAACATGGAAGCAGAACCGACCTGTGCGCTGGCTGAGCAAGAGAAAGAAAATCAGAAACGCACCTTACCATTTAGATACAGTGAATCGCCCAAAGAGATACAGGGAGCCAGTTTGGAGGCTATCAGGCATTGATGCTCACCACGAGTTGAAGGAGGGAAAAGCAGATGCGAGACTGAAGGGTTCGAACAACCGGACGTGCATTCGCTGGGCCGGTTCACGTTCTAGCTGAAGCGAGCCGTGCTCACCCGTTCAAGACCCAACAGAACATCCGTTGGAACGCATGCTTACTTGATGACCGCGATGCGACGATAAAAAGTGGACGCCACCGTGGGGCCGACCAAGCGCGGCAAGGTGACACCATGGATGGTATGGGTTGATGGCACGGTCACTCCGTGGAGAGGTTACCGGGACTCAGCGCCCCCGGCTGAGTCCCGGCTCCTCGAAGCGCGCCGCGACCCATCGCCGTCAGACGGCTAGGCTAGCCAGGGCACCTAGCCCGCATGATTCATGACGGTTCGTCGCGAAAGCCTGCAGGCGCGAAGCGAGACGGGCGCTCGGAGCCGTGAGCCCCCGAGACGTACTCGTGCAGTACGTTGAGGGAGCGAGCTGCGAGCCTGCCCGCCGAAGGCTGGTCGCAGCAGCGAATCGGCGATTGCAGCAGAAGTGCTCAGTAGAGTCGAACATGGGCGCTAACCTGGAGCCGCTCTCGATGGTTTCGATGCACGCATCTACCGCCAACCACAGCGGTCAGGAGTTTCCCACATCCGCTCATCGAACCAGACGTGCGGTTTTCCCGCATCCGGCTCTCGGACGAGTGTCACACCGAAGCATGCACAGGCGACCCCAAATGGAAGCGCCGGAGGTGGAACACCCCCAACTCCCCGAAGATCCGCTCCGAGGGATCGCGCGGCGTCCCGCGTGTCGGGATCTGGTGTCGTCGCCGCAAGAAGTGCAGCACCCGCTGCGCGACAGACTGCTCCACCACCCGGTACGCCATCAGCCGCGTCCCAGAGGAGAAGTACGACGCCCACCCCCGCAGCACGGAGTTGAGTTCGGCTCGTACCGGCTCCCACGGTGCCTGATTGCCCGAGCCCAGGATCTGTCGGATGCGACACTTGATCCGTTGCACCGCCTTCTTGGCCGGGGCTGCTCCCAGATACCAGTGGCCGTCTTTGCGATAGACCCTCGGGCCCACGGTATACCCCAGGAATGTGAACGGCTCCTACCTCCCGTTGCACAGGCGCGTCTGCTGCTCGTTCAACGTCAGCCCCATCTGCTGGAACCACTGCCGGGTCTGTGCCAGGACTTCGGCGGCCCCATACCGACACAGCACCACGAAGTCGTCGGCATCGTTGACCAGTCGTGCCCCATAGCGCCGGTCCAGTCCGGCTTGGCGGAACGCCCGCAGGAAGCGATTCATGTCGCGGTTCGCGAGCAGCGGCGAGATGACCCCGCCTTGCGGGATGCCCCGCGTCGCTCGCTTGCCCACGCTGTACCGCCATCCTCCACGCGCTGTCCGCTCGGCCACCGGCATCTTCAGCCAGCGTGTCAGCAATCGGAGCAGTTCTCGATCGCTGATCCGGCGGGCCAGGGCCTGTATCAAGGCCGTGTGCGAGATCGTGTCGAAGTACTGCGACACATCCGCATCCACCACCTGCGTCTGCCCGGCACACAGCGCCCGGTGTGCGGTTTGCCCCGCGTCCCGCGCACTGCGCCCTGGACGATCGCCAGAGACGGTCGGTTCCATCTCTGCCTCGAAGATCGGTTGCAGGATCAACCGGATCGCCGTCTGCACCACCCGGTCCCGACCTGTCGGAACCCCGAGTGGCCGTGTCCCACCGGCGGGTTTCGGAATCATGACCCGTCGCACGGACTGCGGGCGGTAGCTCTCCGTCCGCACAGCGGCCTGCACGGCGGCCAGCCCTCGCTCCCGCCCGGCTGTCTCGATGGCCTCGAACGTCTCCCCGTCCACACCCGCTGCCCCCCTGCGTTGTTTGGCCAGGGCATAGGCATGGGCCAGGATGTCCGCTCGATAGACCTTGTCGTACAGCCGGTAGACGCGAGAGGTCGGCGCCTGCTTGGCTGTGGTGCCCAGTGCCTCTTGGAGTCGCCGGATCATGTCCGGAGTGGCCAGGCTCACGCCACGCTCCTGATCCTTCTCTCGTTGAGGCACGCCTCGAACCAGGGCTCCTTCCCTCCCCGGCGGTTATGCTGTCCGCCGGGTACAGACGGTACTATGAGCCCCTCCGACTTCCCCAGCAGCTCCACCCTGATGATGGAGCGAGGCGCATGCCTCGCCGCGTGGGACATCCCGTGTTGCCCTGTGTGCTGTGCTGACGTGCCACGCCCCTGCCCCCCCTGTGTCAGGAAAGATGTCGTGTGGGTTTTCCTTAAATCTGGGGGCGAGAGATGAGAGTGGTACGTGGCAATGACGCAGAAATATTCATGCGAGTTTAAAGCGGCCCTGGTGACCCAAATCCTCACGCGAGGCGATCGCACGATGGCTTCGGTGTGTGCAGCGGCGGGCGTACCACGGAGAACCGCGACCCAATGGGTGCAGCGCTGTGGTACGGTGAGCGCTCACCCCCCACCACGAGGGTCTATGAAATGGACGGCTGAGGTCAAGCTGAAGGCCATTGTCGAAACAGCAGGGTTACCGGAGGACGAGTTCGGCCTGTATCTGCGGCGCGAGGGCTTGTATGCGACCCAGATCACGGAATGGCGGGCTGACGTGATCGAGTATTTTACGGCCAGGTCAACGCCGAAAAAAGATGCCCGGGATGAGACCATTCGTCAATTGGAGCGGGAGATCTTGCGAAAAGACAACGCGTTGGCGGAAGCGTCCGCGCGGCTCATTCTCCCAAAAAAGCCGAGTTGATCTGGGGGAACCGAGACGAGGCCGCAACGTGACCGTGGCAGATCGTGGACAGGTACTGGCGCTGGTCGCTGAGGCCGTCGAACGCGGCTCACGCCAACACACGGCGTGTGAGATAGTCGGAATGACCCCACGCACGCTGCAACGCTGGCAGCGCCCAGAGACGGCTGCGGATGGCCGCCGGGGGCCGCGCGCGGCGCCACGGCATACGCTGTCACAGGGGGAGCGCGCGCAGATTGTCGCGCTGGCAGCACGTCCGGAATTTTGCCATGTGAGTCCGCATCAGCTCGTCCCACGCCTGGCAGACCGAGGCGAATATTTGGCCTCAGAGTCATCATTCTACCGCGTGTTGAAGGCGGAGCGGCTGCTGGCGCATCGTGGGCGAACCACGCCCGCGCACCGGGCACGGCCACGCGCATACGAGGTCACGGCACCGCGCATGTTGTTCAGTTGGGATATCACGTATCTGCTGAGCTCGATTCGGGGGCAGTACTTTTAGTTGTATCTCTTTTTAGATGTCTTCTCACGCAAGGCCGTGGGCGCAGAAGTCCATGCCGAGGAATCCATGGCGCACTCCTCGCGGCTCCTCGACACGATTTGCCGTGAGGAAGGCATCGAGCCGCATCAGGTGTCCGTGCATGCGGACAACGGGGGGCCGATGAAGGGCTCGACCATGCTCGCCACCATGCAGCGGCTGGGCGGCCTGCCTTCATTCAGTCGCCCGTCGGTCAGCAACGACCATCCGTTTTCTGAGTCGCTGTTTCGGACCGTGAAATACTGTCCCGTGTATCCGACCAAGCCCTTTGCCAGTCTGGAGGCGGCCCGCGCGTGGGTGGCCTCCTTTATCCAGTGGTACAACCACGAGCACTTGCACCGTGGCATCCGGTTCACGACCCCGGCGTCGCGCCATGACGGCACCGACACCGCGATGTTACACCACCGAGATCGTGTGTATCACGCCGCCCAACACACCCATCCCGCGCGGTGGTCCGGCGCCACACGCAATTGGACAAGGATCGCCCGCGTCACGCTGACTGGGGTGAAAGACCGCACCCCGTCCACGACGACGGCGCCCCGTTGCACGGCGAGCGGCTGCTCACATGACCGTACGTGTGAACGGTTCCCTCAGGCGGAGAGCCAGCGGATCGAACCCAGACGAGTCCATTCCGGCCCAACCCACGGGTCGGACATGACGTCGATCGTTGATCCTAGGGCCACGGTGCGCGAAAAAATGTTCGACGTGCGTCTGAACAACGCGAACAAAAGAACCGGAGCGATGAGGGACGACAGAAACTGCACCAGTGAACAGACGATCGAGCATCACGGTGAAGGGGTTGTGAACGACGGAGCAGGGTCAGCGAACATGACGAACCGTCGCCTCATGAGCTAAGGCGCACGCGACATCTATCCTGAAACTTACCGCTTCACACATGGTGCGGCCTGTCCGCTCGCTGACCCACCCGACGTGGGCCTCTGTCCCGAGGGCTTCAGTCGGTCAGTTACCCTTGCGACTGCCTCGGTAGCTCCTGGGGTGTCCCGACAACTCCCCAGACAGGACTTGCACCGGTGAGACACACCGCGCCTTTTCACGGCGCACTGAATCATGCCGGCTAGGGCTTCCGGAAGCCTGGCGAAGTGGCGACATGTTCTTGGACGCGTGTTCAGGCGATGGGCGATGGCCTTCAACCCACGCTGCGTGGATCCCGATAAGTCAGTCCCTTGGTTAATATTGGCGCAACAAGCTACTGCCGTTCTCGTTCGTACTGGTGGCAGGGATGTAGATCCGCAACGAACACGCGGATCGTGAGCCGCGGGGCCAACCGCTCAGGCTCGGCACTCCCTTTTCTCCGATCAGTTATCCTGGTTTGGTGCAGCAGCACAGGCACTTCACCCCTTCGCCTGTTCCACCAGGGGGCTCTGTCACAGACCGCGCATATCGAGGGTCTCTGTCGAGAGATGTCGCTCCCTGTCGTCACAGGATACGCGCGTCGGAGGCATCCAACCATAGGGGCGACCTCGCGTGGTTCTGTGCGTATGGTTGGGGAGCAAGACCAAGGCACATGCCTGGCCATTGTTCGCCGCAATCGCACGATCACGGTCGGACAGACTCATAGAAGGCTGCGGAAAAACTCGATTTATGCACAAAACGCCGAAGGAATCTTTCCTACGATGCCGATGTCAAAATCGTCTCAGGATGCTCAAAAAGGCCGTCCAGCAAGGCCGCAGCGAGTGAAGGCCCGGAGGCGTACCCTCTGGGGGTACGTTGAGGGTCTGAACGATGCGAGAACGACGCTGGCGGACGTTTTCAGCATCCTGCTAGAAGCCAGGGCCAAGGAGACCCTGATACCAATCGAGGAGCGGCTGAGCGAAAAACAGGGAGAGGAGAGCTCCCAACACCAGGAAGGGGCCAAAGGGGATATAGTCATCACGCTTGATGATGCGCAGGGCGATCAAGCTGATGCCGATGATAGAGCCAGTGAGCGAACCGATCATAATAGTCAGGAGCGCCGGCTTCCAGCCAAGAAACGCACCGATCATCGCCAGCAACTTAATATCGCCACCTCCCATTCCCTCCTTGCCGAAGAGATAGGGACTCAGCCAGGCCAGAAGCCAAAGGAGGCCTCCTCCCACGGTGAGACCAAGAACAGAATTTATCCAACCCACCGGCAACACGGTCGCGGCGCCAAGAAGTCCGACCACCATGCCCGGCAAGGTGATGACATTGGGAATCATCTTATGGCTGAGATCCGTTCCCGTCACCACGACCAATGCCGAAAATAACAGGGCATAGAGGGCAGCCGACCAGGTTGGACCGAAGTACCAGAATATGGTGAGATAGCCGAGCGCGTTGGTCGCTTCGACGAGGGGATACCTCATTGAAATTGGCACGCGGCAAGCCCGACAGCGCCCACAAAGCCACAGATAGCTCAACAGGGGAATATTGTCGTAGGACTTAATCGGATGGCCGCACGAGGGGCAATGGGAGCCGGGCCAGACGATCGACTCACCTCGGGGCAGCCTGAAGATGCAGACGTTGAGAAAACTGCCGATCAGCGCGCCGAGAGTCCCGACCACAAGATACAGCAGCCATTCATGCATAATCGGCTCAGAGGTAGATTTCGGTTCGACACACTCGACTCATTTCGCCGACAACATGAAATAAATTAGGTAGCTTCACTGGAGCCACTATCCTAGTGTTTACTTATGGCAAGAGAGTTCTCTATAATCCGAGATCTGTTTGGCGAGGATGTGTGCTTGCACGTTTCTCCGCCAACGTGAATTATACCGTACTCTGTTATTCGTTAAAGGAGAACACAAAAATGCCACGGACCGCAAAGACGAAACCCAGACCTTCCTTGGCCAATCTGACTCCGCCCCCCCGTAAGAAGCGACCTGAATCCCTCACCAGCCGGGAGAAGGAGATTCTTGAACTGATTTGGGCCGGGTTCAAAAACAAGGAAATCGGTCAACGACTCAAGATCAGCGTCAAGACCGTCGAGGCGCATCGGGCCAACATGATGAAAAAGATGCGCGTGTCGAACACCGCTCAGTTGCTCAAAACCGCGATCCAAGACGGGACGATCAAGATTCGGTAAGCTTCGCCGGTGTCGCAACGCCCTTGCGACGCTGGCGAACCGCTTCGAACAGCGTGACGGCGGCGGCGGCTGAAACATTCAGCGACTGCACCAGGCCCTGCATGGGAATCCTGATGAGGTCATCGCACTCTTTCAGCACCCCGGGGCGAAGACCTTCTCCTTCCCCTCCAAGCACCAGCGCAATCGGTCCGGCCATGTCGATGTCGGTGTAGAGCTTCGCCGCCTGTGGGTCCACGCCGTAGACCCACAAGCCGATCTTTTTGAGGTCCTGAATCAGACGAATCAGATTGACCACACGCCCGACGGAGATGTGATCGAGCGCCCCAGCCGATACTTTCGCCACCACCGATGTCAGGCCGACTGCACGACGTTCCGGGATGAAGACCCCATGGACACCGGCTGCTTCGGCCGTTCGCAACACCGCTCCCAAGTTATGCGGATCTTCGACCCCATCGAGGAGTAGGAGAAAGGGCTGCTCACCTCGCACCTTTGCCCGATCGAGAATCTGCTCCGTCGTGTCGTAGGATTTCGCCGCGATGAATGCGATCACACCCTGGTGGTGTCCGCCCGGCGCCAATCGATCGAAGGCAGGTGGAGGCTCGATGTGAACGGGGACTCGCTGCACTTTCGCCAGCTGCACGAGGTCGGAAAATTGCCGATCGGTCCGTAGCACGAGCAGCCGCTGAAGCGGACGCGAACCAGCGCGCAAGGCCTCACGCACGGCATGCAGCCCGTAAATCAGTTCAGGAGGACTATCGCTTCCACCGGCTGGTGCCGTCGGGCTTGTCCTCGATGACGATGCCGTGGGAGGCGAGAGATTTTCTAATCTCATCGGCTTGTGCAAAGTTCTTCTTCTTTTTTGCATCGAGACGCTCCGCAATCTGTTGTTCGATCTGCGCTTCCGAGAGTTCAATCTCTGGTGATACCTGACCAACCGTGACGGTCGGGGCAAAGGCCGTCAGCGTCAGGTGCGCAGTGCCTGGCGTCACAACTATGTTTCCTGACCGCGACTTATCTACGAACTGCCACGCATCTAACTGAAACAGTCCTAGGTTATTGCCGAGCGATCGGAATTCCACCCTAGCGATCTTCCGCGCCTCCGTCGAAAGACCCTGGCCTATAAATTTATTGACGTCGCCTTTCAATCGCTGCAGTTCCGCAATGGCCACTGAGGTATTAAAGTCATCGTCCATCGCCGCTCGGAATGCGACTCTGCATCGCTCGATCGCTTCCATCAGCCCCTTGTCGGCCGTGGTTCTATCGTCAGACTCTTTCAGTCGCATGAACAGGTCGTAGAACCCATTCAACGCATTTTTTGCTTCTTCGATGCTTTGGTCTGAAAAATCCAATGGGCCGCGGTAATGGGTCCCGAGCAGAAAATACCGCAACATCTCTCCCGTTTCCGCCTCAGGCCATTTAGATTTCTCAAAAATTTCACGAATCGTGAAGAAGTTCCCCAGGGACTTGGACATCTTCTCCTGGTTGATCTGCACAAAACCGTTGTGGACCCAGTAACGCGCAAACTCCTTGCCGGTGGCGCCGCAGGACTGAGCGATTTCATTTTCGTGATGGGGAAAGATCAGGTCCATCCCCCCACCATGAATGTCGAAGGTCTCTCCTAAATGGCGCATCGACATGGCGGAACATTCGATGTGCCAGCCGGGACGGCCAGGCCCCCAGGGACTCTCCCATGAGGGCTCGCCCGGCTTGCTGCTCTTCCAGAGCGCAAAATCCATCGGATGGCGCTTTCGTGCATCCACCTCCACTCGCGCGCCTGCCTGCAAGTCCTCAAGCTTGCGTTTGGACAGACGGCCATAGGGCTGGTATTTCTCGACCTGGAAATAGACATCGCCGGCCACTTCATACGCGAAACCTTTTTGAATCAGCCGATTGACCAGCTCAATGATCTCGGCCATATGTTCGGTCGCTTTCGGCTCGTGTGTGGCCTGTCGAATTCCGAGCTTGTCCATGTCTTGATAATAGGCCTCGATGAACTCAACGGTGATCGCGTCGCAGGATACATGTCGTTCATTCGCCCGCTTGATGATCTTGTCATCCACGTCGGTGAAGTTCTTGACGAATGCAACCTGGTAGCCGCTGAACTCCAGATAGCGCCGGATCACATCGAACACGAGCGCGCTGCGAGCATGGCCGATATGGCAATAGTCGTAGACGGTCACGCCGCAGACATACATCCGCACGGTCTTCGGCTGGAGCGACTGGAACGGCTCTTTCTTTCCGGTGAGCGTATTGTAGATCGAGAGCATGAGGGTGTTACAACTCCGGAGTAACGCGGCGTTTCGGCCAATGGGACCAGAGGAAATAACCAAGGGCGAGCGCCAGGAAGAGGCCGATCACGATATCAAACTGATGGAAATAGTCTCTCAGATGCTCCCACTGCTCTCCCATCTTCACGCCGATATAGGCCAGGAGATAGCACCAGGGCAATGCGCCGAGAAACGTGTAGAGTATAAACCGATAAATGTTCACTCTGGCGATGCCGGCCGGCAACGAGATGAAGGTCCGGACGACCGGAAGCATCCGGCTGAAAAATACGGCCGCATCGCCATATTTTGCAAACCATCGATCCGCCATCTCAATGTCTTTTTTCGACACCAACACATAGGGCCCATAGCGTTCAACGAAAGGCCGTCCGCCCCACACCCCGGCATAGTAGGCCACCACCGACCCGGCAACGTTCCCAATCGCGCCGGCCAAGGTCACACCCAGCATGGTGAACTGTCCCGTCGCCACGAGATATCCGGCAAATGGCATGATGATTTCACTGGGCAATGGAATGCAGGCACTCTCAATAGCCATGGTGAGAAAAATGCCGGTGTAGCCGAATGTCGAGATCATCGACACGATAAACCGGCTGAGCTCTGTAATGATCGCTTCGATCAGATTGCCCACAGTACTCTAGCTCCTCCGCTTGCCCTTTAATTTCGACGATGCAATCACCCGGCGCACATTCGGTCGACGCACCGTTTCCCACTTCCGAAATCGATCCAACGCCCCATGGTTCGTCGTATCGAGGTGAATGGGGGTCAGCGAAACCGCTCCTTGCTCAAGCGCTTCATGGTCGGCATCCTTGCTTCGGCTCCACGATATGCGGGTCCCGGCAATCCAATAGTAGGTCCGGCCATGCGGATCGATCTTTTCAATGATCGGATTGTCGAAACGCCTGCGGCTGAGACAGGTGACTCGGACTCCTGTGATCGACCCGAACGGCCGGTTCGGAATATTGAGATTCACAAGCGTTTCGTCCGGCAAGCCCTCCTTCAGGATCAAGCGAGCGATACGAACGGCATATCGAGCCCCTGCGTCGAAATGAAAATGTTCCTGCCCCTCCTGTGACACGGCCATAGAAGGGACACCGAGAATCGTTCCTTCCATTGCTGCCGAGACCGTCCCGGAATACAACACATCGTCGCCAAGGTTCACGCCTTTATTGATTCCTGACACGAGGAGGTCGGGCGGCGCCGGCAGAAGTTTCAATACGGCCAGATTCACGCAATCGACCGGCGTGCCGTTGACCGCGTAGATCCGTGGCCCAAGCGGCTGCACGCGCAGCGGTTTATGGAGCGTCACCGCATGCGCCACCGCCGTTCGCTCACGATCCGGCGCGACCACCCATACCTCGCCCACTCTCGACAAAGCCTTGGCGAGCGCCGTCAGACCAGGCGAGTGAATCCCGTCATCGTTCGTCACCAAAATGCGCATGGGCCCGTCAGGAACAAAAAAAGCTGCCGGCGGCAGCTCGCTGTTTCAGTACTGAGCGCTGAGAACCGAGTGCCCAACTATCCTATTCGTCTCGGTCCTCAGCACTGTTTGTATTGGTCGGGGCGAGCCGATTTGAACGGCCGACCACTCGCACCCCAAGCGAGTACGCTACCGGGCTGCGCCACGCCCCGACACGTTCTATTCAATTTCACCGTCTCCCGCATTGTCCTCTGGCGGAGGCTGGAATGCAACCGGCTCGAACGAGACGAGTTGGAGCGTCGTCAGTGGGAATACGACTCCATAATTTTGAGAATCGCCTGGAGATTCCCTCGCAGTTTCTGCGCAAGTTCCTTGGGACGTACCCGCTGGTTTGCCACTCGACCTCGCCTGGCCCAATATCGCTTGACCCCTTCGAGCGTATGTCCCTCTTCATAGAGCATCCGCTTGATCTCCAGCACGGTTTCGACTTCTCGCCTGACATAGAGCCGCTGATTCCCACGGCTTTTCTTCGGCTTGAGAAACGGGAATTCTGATTCCCAGAATCGCAACACGTACGCCGGTAGCTCGACAATCTGGCTGACTTCGCCGATCTTATAAAAGATCTTGCTGCCCAGCCTGGGCTCGCTCCCCATGACCGGTCCTCGTGGTGGGATGAGTTAAGAGTGATTGACGAGACTATGAATTGACGTACTTTTTAAACACTTGACTGGGACGAAACGTGACCACGCGGCGAGGCGTGATACCTATTTCTTCTCCGGTTCGAGGATTTCGACCCTTCCGCGCCCCTTTACTGCGCACCACAAAGTTTCCGAATCCGGCAATCTTGACCGACTCTCCCTTGTGCAACACTTCTTTCAACATATTCAACACGAGTTCAACAATATCCGCGGCTTCATTTTTCGAAATACCGACCTGCTTGTAGATTTCGTTCGCGATATCTGCCTTCCGCATGCGTTCCCCTCCGACACCTGCGCACACTTCTCGAATGATTGCCCCTCACCCAACGACGAACGATCAGCAGTTTCGCTATAAGTTACGTGAGGTTATAGGGTCTGTCAAGAAGAAAGATGCCGGATCGGATGTCCACTCATTTGTCTCTGGCCAGTAACTTATATTCGATGCTGTCTGCCAGCGCTTGCCAACTCGCTTCCATAATGTTCTCAGACACGCCGACGGTGCCCCATTTGTCTTTATGATCGCCCGATTCGATCAGCACCCGGACCTTGGATTCTGTCCCATGATTGGCCGACAAGACCCGCACTTTGTAATCGAGGAGTTTGACTTCTCGGAGCTGGGGATAGAATTTTTCCAACGCTTTCCGCAACGCATGGTCGAGCGCGTTGACCGGACCGGCTCCGACCGCTGCGGCATGTTCCACCGCGTCACCGACCTTCACCATCACCGTGGCCTCGGACGACGAGTCGCCATGGTCGTGTCTTTTCTCGACAATCACTCGAAATCCCAGGAGTTGGAACGCCGGCTTATGCGTCCCCATGGCTTTCCGCATGAGCAACTCGAAGGAGCCTTCCGCCGCCTCAAATTGGTAGCCTTCACTTTCACGCTCCTTCAACGTGCCGATCAACTCCTCCAACTTGGCATGCCCCTTCTCCAATTTGATTCCATACGCCTCGACCTTCTCCAGTAACCCACTCCGACCTGCCGCGTCCGATACCAGTACACGCTGGCGATTGCCGACCAACCCCGGAATCACATGTTCATAGGTCGCAGGATTCTTGAGCACGGCATGGATATGGACCCCACCCTTGTGGGCAAACGCTGAGTCCCCCACATAGGGCTGATGCGTATTGGGCATGAGGTTCGCGATCTCGGCCACGAATACCGAGACCCGCTTGAGATGGCTCAAACGGTCTTTCAATGCCGGACGGTTCATCTTCAGTTCAAGATTGGGAATAATCGAACAGAGATTGGCATTGCCACACCGTTCGCCGATCCCGTTAATCGTCCCCTGCACTTGCACCACGCCGGTTTCGATCGCCATCAGCGAATTTGCGACGGCCATTTCGCAATCGTTGTGGGCGTGGATACCCAAGGGCACGGCGCACTCCCGCCGAACGACCTGGCAGATCTCTTTGATCTCCCAGGGCATGGACCCGCCGTTGGTATCGCAAAGAATCACCCGTTCTGCCCCGGCCGCAACAGCATGGCGAATGGTCTCCAGTGCGTAGTCCGGATTGGTCTTGTATCCGTCAAAGAAATGCTCCGCATCGTAAAACACCCTCCGGCCTTTCGAGCGGAGATAGGCCACGGAATCGCCGATGAGTTCGAGATTCTTCGCCAGGGAAATGCCGAGCGCATCGGTCACGTGGAGCGACCAGGTTTTCCCAAAGAGCGTAATGATCGTGGTTTCCGCCTCCAGCAACGCCCGAATATTCTGATCTTTCTGTACTGCATTGCTCGACTTTCTCGTCGCCCCAAATGCCACCACCGTCGCGGTCTGCATCGGCACAGTCTTGATCATCCGAAAGAACTCGATGTCTTTGGGGTTCGCCCCAGGCCACCCGCCTTCAATGAACTGCACGCCCAGCCCATCTAACTGTTGGGCGACCCGAACCTTGTCTTCAGCCGAGAAACTAACATCCTCGGCCTGGGCTCCGTCCCGTAACGTCGTGTCATAAATTTCCAGCGTTGCTGACCGTGCGGCAGACGGAGGTGCGCCGGACGAGGCAGGACGAACCGGTTTGCCTTGCGAGGATCGTGCGTGTGAAGATTTTCGAGCCATACGGAAGACGATACCAGGAGCGGAACAACCCTGTCGAGGCTCACCTCGCTGAAGTCAACTACGTTGGGTTTTGGTCCCCTGCAGGCGACTGATCCAGTCCGAACGCGGAATGAAGCGACCGCATCGCGAGTTCGGCATACTTTTCATCGATGACGCAGGAAATTTTGATCTCCGACGTGCTGATCATGAGAATGTTCACGCCTTCCCGAGCCAAGACGTCAAACATCTTCGCCGCGACTCCTGAATGAGAACGCATTCCGACGCCGACCAGCGAGACCTTCGCGATCGCCTCGGTCACGGCAACCGACTTGGCGTCGATCCCTTTCGCGACCTCTTGAATCAGCGGCAGGGCCTTCTTGATGTCCGCCCGTGGAATGGTAAAGGAAATATCCGTCATGCCGGACTGGCTCATATTTTGGATAATCATGTCGACGTTGATGTTGGCCTGGGCCACCGGCCCAAAGAGTTTGGAGGCAATCCCTGGTTTGTCCGGCACGCCCACAATCGTGATCTTGGCCTGATTCCGATCGCCGGTGACTCCTGACACCGCGACCGCTTCCATGTCCTCATCTTCACGCGTCACGAGCGTCCCCTTTCCTTCGTTGAAGCTGGAGTTCACCTCCACCGGCACATTGAATTTCGCAGCAAATTCGACGGAGCGGCTCTGCAACACTTTGGCGCCCAAACTGGCCATTTCCAGCATTTCCTCATAGGAAATCTTGTCGATGCGTCGAGCCGCCGGCACAATGTTGGGGTCCGACGTGTAGACGCCGTCGACATCGGTAAAAATAATGCACCGATCGGCCTTCAGCGCCGCCGCCAATGCGACGGCTGTGAGATCGGAACCTCCGCGCCCCAACGTCGTGACATCCGACTGCTCGTTGATCCCTTGAAACCCGGCAACCACTGGGATGACCCCCTTGAGCAGCGCCTCACGTATTCGCTCGGCGCTCACGCGGGTAATACGCGCGTTCGTGTGGGCACTATCGGTCATGATTCCGACTTGGCGCCCCGTAAAGGACTGAGCGTCCAGTCCTCTGGCCCGCAAGGCCATCGCCAACAAGGCAATGGTCACCCGCTCTCCGGTCGACAGGAGCATATCGAGTTCGCGATCGTCCGGCAGCGGCGCAACTTCATGCGCCAACCGAAGCAACCGGTCCGTTTCGCCGCTCATTGCGGACAAAACCACCACCACGCGATGGCCATCCTTATACGCCCTCTCGATGCGGTCACCCACACGGTGAATCCGTTCGACCGTGCCCACGGACGTTCCCCCATATTTCTGGACAATCAGCGCCATGATCGTCAAGAGCCTTTGGTGATCAGTCGCACGACGAATTTCGTTGCATCGCGAGGAGGCACAGTCGACGTTCGAGCGTCAGCCTCGATAAACCTCCGTCCAGTTCCGTCAGAGGCGGCTGCGGCGCTGTCACGATAGGCAAAAAACCCCAGGTTCTCTCCCACTTGGCCATGATGCACGTTGCCGGAATCGCAGAACGCCACGATACGATGGCCGCCCAACTTGGACAGTCCTTCGAGCAACGGCCCTACCAGCTCGCGATCGACCGCTTCGATACCCCTCACCTTAGCCGCGACATCCGACCCGTAGACGACCTCGTCCGGCAACTCCACATGGACATACGCAAAATCATGTTTCTTCAGTTCCTCTAAGGCAACCGTTGCTTGAGTGCGAAGATCCGAGCCGGCCAATCGCTCGCCATCCACGGCTTCGAGCCCGGCCATGATACCGAGTCCGCGATGGACATCGCTCTGTGAGACCACCACACCGGACATCTTCAATCGCTCAGAGAGGCTCGGCCAGAGAATGGCTCGCCCTTGACCCCAGAGCCAGAGACAATTGGCCGGCTTCTGATTCGCTTTCAGACGTTCATCGTTGAGAGGATGATCGCGCAAGATCTGAAACGAGGCGTCCATCAGTTTCCACAAAATGTCAGATCCGTCTCCCTTCGGTAACACATCGGCGATCGGTCGACCGACCACGACTTGTGGGTCCTCACAGACTGCTCGCGACTTCCCGTTGACCCACACCATGAGATGGCGGTGGCCTAACCCGGGATAGAACTGAATCGTCTCAGATCCGAGCTGTTCATTGATCGCCTCGATCAATTCGCGGGACTCCTCTGTCGGAATCAGGCCGGCGGTCGCATCATCCATCACCACGTGCGGTCCGAGCTTCTTGATCTCGTTCAATCCGCCCTTACTCCCGGATTGAGCGTCTGCTCGTAGCGTCACCATCGTACAGCGATAGACCACATCATGCTCGCCGACGTGGACCCCCAGACTGGCTGCTTCAAACGGACCAGGCCCCTGGTAGTATTTCTTGGGGTCGTATCCGAGGATGGCGGTTCCCATCAGACCACCCCCTTGTCGCATGTTCTCAGGCACCGCGGCCAGGAGCCCAAGCTCTCCACCTTGCGCAAGGCGATCAAGGTGAGGGGTCGAAGCTGCTTGAAGAGGAGTCCGGTCGCCCAGTTCCTTCCGGGGATGGTCCGCCATCCCATCGGTATGGAGAATTACATATTTCATCGAAGCCCTGCGCTCATGGTGTCTACACCTTCAATAAACGAGCGACATCCTCCCGCGTCGCTCTAACGGTTTTCGGTTGGGCCGATACGCTGATGGCTGTGTCGGCATCTTTCAATCCATGGCCGGTCAAAGTACAGACCACGATCTCGCCTTCACGCAATCCCCCTTGCTTGCTCAACTTCATGACGCCGGCAACCGATGCGGCGGACGCCGGCTCACAGAAGACTCCCTCCGTCGCCGCCACCGCTTTATAGGCCTGCAAAATCTCTTCATCCGTCACCGAGTCGATCAATCCGGCTGATTCCTTCACGGCGTTCGAAGCCCCTTCCCAACTGGCCGGATTACCGATCCGAATCGCCGACGCCACCGTCTGCGGATTCTCCACGATCCGACCCAGCACGATGGGTGCCGCGCCGGCCGCCTGGAACCCAACCATGCGAGGCAACCTCGTGGATCGATTGGCCGCACGGTATTCCCGGTATCCCTTCCAATAGGCGGTAATATTACCAGCGTTTCCAACCGGCAACGCATGAACCGTCGGGGCATCGCCGAGCTGATCGCAGACCTCCATTGCAGCGGTTTTCTGCCCTTCAATCCGATAGGGATTGATCGAGTTGACCAGCTCGATACAATAGGTCACCGACAGTTCTTTGACAATGGCCAAGGCCTGGTCGAAATTTCCTTCAATCTGGATCACGGTGGCTTGGTGCATCATGGCCTGGGACAGTTTCCCCATCGCAATCTTCCCGGCAGGAATCAACACATAGACCGCCAGTCCCGCCCGCGCACCATAGGCTGCCGCGGAGGCGGAGGTATTTCCCGTGGAAGCACAGATCACCGCCTTGGCGCCTGACTCAACGGCTTTCGAGATGGCCATCGTCATGCCGCGATCCTTGAACGATCCCGTCGGATTCATGCCTTCGAATTTGAGATAGAGATCAACGCTGGGAGCGATCTGCTGGGCCAGCCTCGTTGCCCTGATGAGCGGAGTGTTACCTTCACCGAGCGTCACCACGGGGGTACCGTCGGTCACCGGCAGAAACTTCCGATATTCCTCGATCACACCACGCCAGCCATTCATCGCATTCACTCGTCTGTGCCCTCGACCCTGATCAAGGTGGTGGGCTCGGAGATAAAGGCCATGCGATTGATCGCTCGCAACGCCGATTGAACATCGCGCTCCATGGCTGTATGGGTCTTGATGACGACTGGAACTGTTTGCCCTTCGCGCCGTCCCTGTTGGAGCACGGACGAGATACTGATTCCGCACCGGCCCAACTCCCCTGCGATGTGCGACAAGACGCCTGGGCGGTCCAATACCATAAAGCGGAGATAATAGAGCGAGCTGATTTCTTCCATCGTCCGCATTCGAAGTGGATGACGTTGGTCTTGCTGAAACGATGCGGGCGGCACTCGCCCGACCGCGCCTGTCAGCAGATTGCGCGCGATCGAGATAAGATCCCCGACCACCGCACTGCCGGTCGGCATGGACCCCGCACCCCGGCCATAGAGCACCACATCGCCCACGGCATCGCCGACAAGTTGAATCGCGTTGTAGACTCCTTCGACTTGGGCGATCGGAGATGAGGAGGGCAGCATCGTGGGATGCACGCGGGCTTCGATTTCGTTGCCGACCAGCTTGGCAATACCCAGCAGCTTGATCGTGCACCCGAATTCTTTGGCGTAGGCGATATCGATCGGCGTAATATGAGTGATCCCTTCGGTATACACCTCTTTCACATTGACCGCGGTTCCATAGGCCAGCGATACCAGGATTGCCAGCTTGTGCGCCGAATCAATACCAGCCACGTCGAATGTCGGATCCGCTTCGGCATAACCGGCCTGCTTCGCTTCCTCCAGTACCGTCTCAAAACTCTGGCCTTCATGGGTCATGCGCGAGAGAATGTAATTGGCCGTCCCGTTGATGATCCCATAAATGGATTGGATGGTATTGGCCGCCAGCCCTTCTCTCAATGCCTGAATGACGGGAATCCCTCCGCCCACGCTGGCTTCGAACCCGAGGTCGACGCCCCTGCGGGAAGCTGCGGCAAAAATTTCTTCTCCGTGTAACGCGAGCAAGGCCTTATTGGCCGTGACGACATGTTTACCTGCCGCAATGGCTTCCAGAATGATGCGTTTGGCCGCATCGCAGCCTCCGATCAACTCCACGACGATGTCGATCGACGGATCGGCGAGAATCTCTTTTGCGTCGGTCGTGAGGAGGCCTGGCGGAAGGGCGAGACCTCGGTCGCGCATCACATCGAGATCCGCAATCCGAACGATCTCGATCGGGACACCGACACGGCGGCTGATGACGGCGGTATTCTCTAAGAGAATCTTGGCAACGCCCGTCCCGACCGTTCCGAATCCAATGATGCCGATACCCACGCGCGAAATCATGCTTCCGGCCCCTCAAGCTTCAAGGTCTTGCGAATGCCTCGCACGGCTTGCCTCGTGCGATGTTCATTTTCAACAAGGCCGAACCGCACATACTCATCTCCACCTTCACCGAACCCAATCCCAGGAGAGACGGCCACTTTTGCCTCGCGGAGCAGGAGCTTCGAAAATTCCAACGACCCGAGAGATCGATAGGGCAGGGGAATCCTCGCCCAGACAAACATCGTGGCGACAGGCTTGGTGACTTGCCAGCCGATGCGATTGAGCCCGCTCACCAACACATCGCGACGCTTTTGATAGCGCAGGACTGTTTCTTTCACACAGTCCTGTGGCCCATTGAGGGCGATGACACTGGCAATCTGCAGGGGCTGAAAAATACCGTAGTCGAGATAACTCTTGATCTTCGCCAGAGCGCCAACCACCTCGCGATTGCCGCAACAGAAGCCCACGCGCCAGCCAGGCATGTTGTAGGCCTTGGAGAGGGTATAGAACTCGACACCGACATCCTTCGCCCCGGGAACCTGCAAGAAGCTTGGCGCCTTATACCCATCGAAGACGAGATCAGCGTACGCCAGGTCATGAATGACAATGACATTATGCTCTTTGGCAAAGGCAACAATTTTTTTAAAAAACTCGAGGTCCACCACGGCGGTGGTCGGATTATGGGGAAAATTGATGACCAAGATCTTCGGCCTCGGAAAGGTCTGGCGATAGACCCGCTGTAAATCATCGAAGAAGTCGCTGTCCTGGCGCAGCTCAATGCCTCTGACTTCTCCTCCCGCAATGATGAAACTATACATATGAATCGGATAGGTCGGCGTCGGAGTCAGCACCACGTCACCTGGCCCGATCAAGGCCAGCGCCAGATGTGCCAATCCTTCTTTGGAGCCGATCGTCACGATGGTCTCGGTCTCAGGGTCCAGATCGACCGTATAGTTCCGCTTGTACCAACCGGCGATTGCCTGCCGCAGTTTGGTGATCCCACGTGAGGCCGAGTAGCGATGGTTTTTTCCCTTCCGCGCCGCCTCGATCATCTTCTCGACGATATGGCTCGGCGTCGGTTGGTCAGGATTACCCATTCCGAAATCGATGATGTCTTCGCCTTGTTGCCGAGCCGCAAGTTTGAGACTCTGCACCTGAGCAAACACATAAGGCGGTAACCGTTTGATGCGATAAAATCCGTCGCCTAATCCCATGAGGTCCCCTGTCCGTCATCGTCGCACCCACGGAAACATCGAATGATCTCCCGTCTCCGCATTCGGGGGCCTATTCTAATGGCGCAGAGTATATCGAGTCAAATTATGTTGTGATTCTATGGGGTTCGGTGTCCAGACCCTTTGGGTAGACGGGGCCAACACCCCCTCAATTTCACTTCCTGGTCCTTGCCCCACTCTGTGAATTTCTGTTACAACTGCAACGCCATTCGCGCGTGTCACGTAACTCAGTTTCTCCTTGCTCCACATAGCAGAACGGAGGGTCCGTGCCACGACTTGGGGTGAACATCGACCATGTGGCCACGTTACGGCAGGCCCGTGGCGGAACAGACCCAGACCCTCTTGCCGCCGCCGTGTTGGTAGAATTGGCTGGCGCTGATGGCATTGTCGTCCACCTCAGAGAAGATCGGCGCCATATTCAAGACCGCGACCTTCGCCTCTTGCGGGAACTCATCCGCACCAAGCTCGATCTGGAGATGGCCGCCGATGAAACGATGGCCAAAATTGCGCTGAGCATCAAGCCGGACATGGTCACGCTCGTCCCGGAACAGCGTCAGGAGCTCACGACTGAAGGAGGCCTCGACGTGGCTGGCCAGAAAGATCGTATTCAGCAGATCGTGAACATGCTCCACGAGGCAAGCATACCCGTCAGCCTCTTCATCGAACCGGATTTGGGCCAGGTCAAAGCCGCGCACAGAGTCTCTGCGGATTTCGTCGAGATCCATACCGGCCGCTATGCGAATGCCACACGTTCGAAAGAAGCCGACGCTGAAGTCGAGGCCATTACACAGGCAGCGAAGCTCTCCTACAAACTCGGCATGGGCGTCAATGCCGGGCACGGCTTGGACTATCGCAACGTGATGAGGTTGACTCACATTCCGGAAATCGTCGAATACAATATCGGCCATAGCATCATTGCCCGAGCGGTTCTGGTGGGCCTCGACCAAGCCGTGCGGGAGATGAAAGCGTTGCTGAGTTGAACCCTCGCGCCGGTACGATAGGCTGTGTGTCGTTATGGACAACGCGAGTGGCCCGTATCATGCCATTGCGCCGTAGACACGAGAGCGCTTCCCCTCCCACACTCACCCGATCCCTCATGCGGTATCGATCCCGCATGCAAGGCCATCGATGAAGATTGTGACAGGAGCCGAGATGCAGGCGCTCGATCGCCGCACGATCACCGAAGCGCATATCTCCAGTCCCCTCTTGATGGAGCGCGCCGGAGAAGGAATTGTCAGGCATCTGGAAGAGCACTGTGGGCCGGCACGAGGCAAGACCATTACCATCCTCTGCGGAAAAGGGAACAATGGAGGAGACGGATTGGTCGTGGCTCGACTGCTGCACCGCCGGCATGCACAGATCCACGTGGTGCTCCTCACAGCCGTGACCGACTTGGGTCGCGATGCCGCAACGATGTATCGACGGCTCGTTCGAGTGATGGGGCGAACAGCAATCGTTCAATTCCGGTCTGTCGATCAGGTACGACCCCTCCTGGCCTCTAGCGACATCCTCGTCGATGCCCTCCTCGGCACTGGACTATCTTCCCTGGTGACCGGAAGCTATCGTGAGGCCATCGAACTCATCAATAGTGTCGGGAAACCAATCATCGCAATCGATATCCCATCCGGGCTCCATGCCGATACCGGCACCATCCTAGGGAGCGCGATCCGCGCCACGTTGACCATCGCCTGTGGGCTCCCGAAGCTCGGCCTCTATGTCAATGCGGGAATTGACCAGGCCGGCGCAATCCGCGTCGCTGATATCGGCATTCCACCCTCCTATGTGGATGCCGTCGAGAGCCGGACTCTACTCTTGACCAGCGACCGTGCATTTCAGTCTCTACCGGCACGCGCCGCCTCCTCCCATAAGGGAACCTTTGGCCATGTCGGGATTATTGCGGGGTCCGTGGGGAAAACCGGCGCGGCGGCCTTGGCGGCCCGTGCGGCGCTTCGCGTCGGAGCAGGCTTGGTGACCGTGGCCACCCCCAGCAGCGTCAACGATGTACTGGAGGCCAAGTTACTGGAGGCGATGACGATACCTCTCCCGGAAACGAAGGCGCGAACACTGGCCCGCTCAGGACTCGATCATGTCCTCGCATTTATCCAAGCACGCACGGCGATCGCCATCGGTCCTGGGCTCTCGACACATCACGAAACCATTGAGCTCGTGCAGTCGCTCATGAAGCATCTGGATCGGCCCTCCGTCCTTGATGCCGATGCACTCAATGCCTTGGCTGGTCGGGCCTCGCTGCTGACTGAATGCCCTACTCCACCCATCCTCACTCCACACCCTGGTGAGATGGCACGGCTCGAAGTCGGTGCCACGACGCACAGCGTCAATGCAGACCGAATCGGCACGGCCAGACGGTTTGCCCGAGAACGAGGCGTCATCGTCGTCTTAAAAGGCGCACGAACCGTCATCGCCCGCCCCGATGGGCTTGTCGCCATTTGTCCGACCGGCAATCCCGGCATGGCTACGGCAGGAACCGGCGATGTGTTGACCGGCATGATCGTCGGCTTATTGGCTCAACGGGTTCCCCCATGGGAGGCCGTCTGTGCCGCAACCTATTTTCATGGAGTCGCCGGCGACTTGGCCTCCCAACAGCTCGGGCAGCCTGGGATGCTCGCCGGCGACCTCATCGCTCACATTCCTTATGCGCTCCAGCGGACGAACAGGACCTAACATCACTCGGCCAGCCAAGGCGAAACAACCTGCCGCTCGCCGTCGCGCCGCGTCGAGCGTGCCGTGGGAATTGATATCCACATCGCACCAGCACACCGATCGGCTAGGCCAAGCGATCGGCTGCGTGCTTCGTGGAGGAGAAACGATCGCGCTCTACGGACCGCTCGGAGCGGGCAAGACCGCGCTCGTCCGCGGGATCGCGCAAGGCCTAGGCGCATCGCCGGCGGCAGTGACCAGCCCGACCTTCGTGGTGATTCACGAATACGATCAAGGGCGCCTGCTGCTTGCCCACGTGGATCTGTATCGTATTCGCACGCCTCACGAGCTTGAATCGACAGGACTGATCGAGTATTTCTCAGGCCAGACCGTGACGGCTATCGAATGGGCCGACAAGGGCCTTACCGCACTGCCGAAGGACCGGATCGAGATTACGCTTGATCATCGTACCCCGCAGAGTCGAACGGTTCAGTTCCGTGCGACAGGCCCGCAGTCCGACGAAATCATCACCCTCGTACGTAGGCAGTATCGCAAGACCGGCAGGACCACTCGAATGACACCGCGCCAGGCCTTGAACAACAAGGACACGACGAGACCATGATCAGACTGATTCTCGTCGGACTGCTGCTGCTCCTCTCCCTGGCTTTTTTCCTTCAGAACCAGGAACAGCACGTCACGCTCCGATACTTCTTCGGACTCTTCGAAGCCTCGATGCCGATCTATAAACCCATCTTAGCGGGGGTCGCGGTGGGACTGCTGGTCGCTGGGATTCTTCTCTTTCCTCCGTGGGTAAAGACCCGTATCGAACTCCGTCGAAAAACCAAAGCGCTTCAAGAAGCTGAAGTGGACTTAGAACGGCTCCGCCTCTCACTCGATACAGCCACCGGACGTGTATCCCCCACCCTCACCGGCGAAGCACATCGAGACCGACGCGATGAATGACGCTGACGCCTCACCCTTGATGCGGCAATACCGCGAGATTAAGCGTGGCTATCCCGACGCCGTTCTGTTGTTCCGGGTCGGCGACTTCTACGAAATGTTTTACGAGGATGCGCAGATCGCCTCCAAACTGCTCTCCATTACCCTCACCTCTCGCGACAAATCCACCGCCAACCCAGTTCCGCTCTGCGGAGTGCCCCACCATGCGGCGCAAGGGTATATCGCAAAGCTTCTCAAAACTGGACGGACCGTCGCACTCTGCGAACAGGTTGAGGACCCGAAACTCGCCAAGGGTCTTGTGCGCCGTGAAGTCGTTCGTTTGTATACACCGGGCACGCTGATCGATACGGAGTTCCTTTCGCCGAGAGAATCGCATTTCCTGACGGCTGTTGCCTTCTCCGACACCACGGCCTTATCTGCCAAGGGGCAATCCGTCATTGGACTCGCCTGCCTAGACGTCTCCACCGGGGAGTTTTGGATCACAGAGTTCCACGGGGCACAGGCAGAGATCCAGCTCATGGATGAACTGGCTCGATTGGAACCACGGGAAGTACTCCACCCTGACTCCCACGCGAATGTCGGATCGTGCCTGACTCACCTGCAGGGGCCACGCCTCTGCGCACGACCCTCAGCCTCCTTCAATCCCAAAGATGCCGCACAGGCACTCCAAACACAGTTTGCCGTGCAGTCGCTCGACGGATTCGGCTGTCGCGGTCTGAGCACCGGGATCGGAGCCGCCGGGGCAGTCTTGCGATATGTGCGCGAGACCCAGCCAACGGCCTCCCTCGCACACCTGCGCCGCATACACACACGTTGGAGCGGCGACGCCATGCATCTGGATAGCGCCACGATTCGTAATCTCGAACTCGTGCGGCCATTAGGTGAGCACCGATCGGGACAGGACCAGCCCACGGTCTTGTCGGTGTTGGACCGCACCGTGACAGCGATGGGCAGTCGCTTGTTACGCGACTGGCTCGTCAGACCGCTCCTCGATTGTGCTGCCATTCACGCTCGCCTTGAAGCGGTTGGCGAGTTGAAAGACCGGATTCAACAACGCGTGTCACTCCGAACTGCACTCAGGGATGTGCAAGATGTTGCCCGTCTGGGCACCCGCGTGACGCTCGGCGTTGCAGGGCCTCGCGAGCTACTCGCGTTGAAACAGTCCCTGGGCAGCCTTCCTGAATTACGATCCCACCTCCAGCCGTTCGGCGCCTCGTTACTGGCTGCGGTCCGGGACTCGTGGGACGATTGTCGTGACGTGCATGACGCGATTGAACAAGCCGTTAACCCGGACGCGCCGATGTCGCTCCGTGACGGCGGCATAATTCGGGAAGGGTACCACGCTGGAATCGATGAACTGCGCAAAGCGAGCACGGAAGGCAAGGGCTGGATCGCCTCGTTGGAGGCCAAAGAACGTGAGCGAACAGGCATCGACTCTCTCAAGATTCGCTACAACCAGGTATTCGGCTACTACATCGAAATTACCAAGACACACCTGACCCGTATTCCGCCCGATTATATCCGCAAGCAAACGCTGGTCAACGCCGAACGATTCATGACGCCGGAGTTGAAAGAATTAGAAGAACGTGTAACGGGCGCGGAGCTTACACTGCTGACCCTCGAACAGGAGCTGTTCGAGCAATTGCGCGGGCGTCTAACCTCCGAGGTGTCTCGTCTTTACACGATGGCCCAGGCCGTCGCGTTGCTCGACGTCCTCGCAGGCCTAGCCGAAACCGCCGCGTTACATCGCTACATCAAACCCCTCGTCAATGAGAGCAGTACGATCCTCATTCGAGAAGGCCGGCATCCTGTCGTCGAGCAGCTCAACAATGATTTGACCTTCGTGCCTAACGACACATCCCTCGACTGTGAAGGCAACCGGCTGGTGATCCTCACCGGACCCAACATGGCGGGGAAAAGCACCTACCTCCGTCAAGTCGCGTTGATCGTCCTATTGGCGCAGATCGGAAGCTTCGTGCCGGCGACCGAGGCCCACATTGGACTGGTGGATCGGATTTTCACACGGGTAGGAGCCTCGGACAATTTGGCCGCCGGACAGAGTACGTTCATGGTGGAGATGATCGAATCCGCTCACATCTTGAACAGTGCGACCGTTCGCAGCTTGATTCTCTTGGATGAAATCGGCAGAGGAACCAGCACCTACGATGGACTGAGTATCGCCTGGGCCATTGCGGAACATATTCAAGACCGCCGGTACTTGGGAGCCAGGACACTCTTCGCGACCCACTATCATGAGATGACCCAGCTGGAAGGGCTACGCGAAGGGATTAAAAACTACTGCGTGGCGGTCCAGGAACGGGATGGGGACGTGGTCTTCCTGCGTAAAATTGTGCCGGGAGGCGCAGACCGCAGTTATGGCATTCACGTCGCCAAATTGGCAGGATTGCCTACCTCTGTGATCGAGAGAGCCCAGGAGGTGCTTGCGCAGCTTGAACGAACCGACTCGACGACCGCAACTCCCACTCTGTCATCGGAACAAAGGCCGACTCAGGTTTCACATCCCCATGCACACCCGATTGTAGATGAGGTCAGACAGATCGATCTCTTTTCGATGACCCCGCTGGATGCGCTCAACCGGCTTGCCGATCTACAGCGCAAGGTGGCTGACTCCGACAAGTAACTCATTAAACAAAAACGGCATCTCCCTTCGGAGATGCCGCCTTTACACACAGAGACTGATTCAGCTCACTTGGCAGAGCCCATGTTGTACTTTGCGGTCCAGGGAATCAAACCTGCGATGGGCGCTCCACCTGGAAGCAACACATCATACTGCATGGGTATAGCAGCCCCATCCGGAGACTTCGGTGAGGTATTGAGGCCCTGCTTCGCTGCTGCACAGGCTGCCTCGACTTCGCTCTTCCCCGCACATTCTTTCAACCGCAAACCGGAAATGCTCAGCGGCTTCCCCATGGAGCCGGCCACTTCCGGAATCTTCTTGACCGAAGAAATCACACGATGATTCTGCTCCGGTTCGGTCGCGATAAACTCGATTAAATCGGTTGTGCTTGACGGCGGCACTTCCTTTGCGGCAGCCGGTCCTGCATGGGGACGGCCCATCTTCTTCAGTTCATCCCATGCACCCTTGTCCGCGTAAAATTTCATGTTCTTACCCGGATGAATTTTCTGCCAGAAGAGGCCACTTTCTGCGACCCCGCCGAACACAGAGACGTTGATCCAGACCGCTTCATCGTAGGGATCGAGCACGATCACTCGACCCTGTATGGTGGTCGGTTTGCTCATATCGCCCCACTCGAACCGCTCCTGGAATGATTCGATCGCCAGTGCGGTGGAAGCAGCAGAGGCTACCAGCGCTACCGCCGCCATCACAGCCCAGCTTTTGGGTTGAAACTTCATAATCGTGTCCCCCTTAACAGAACATGACAGAATTAAATTTTGTTAAGGCTTATTCCTTGATAATCTTAAAACCAGTGATCGTGCGACCATCCAGGCTTACTTCCATCGCAACAAGCTCCTGGGAAGCCTTGATAATCTGGTCCATGAGGGCCTTATCCTTCACCGACAACCGGACGGTTGACGCGGCATGGTACCACCCGGAATAGGGGCTGTTCTTTTCCGTTCCACCCACAAAACCCCAGCCGCAGCAAGTCAGTAATGGATCAGGTGGTTTCACGTCGAGATCGGAAGATGAACGCCCGTTTGGGGTTCCAGATCCTGGTTCACCGGTGTTCCAATATTGAATCCCAAACAGCAACTCTTTGTCTGGATTATCGGCCCACTGTGACCATACCCGGCCCTTAAGAGTCTTGGTGATTTCACCCTTCATCGGCTTTCCACCAGCAATGTTGTCAGTTGGACCAGTCGGACCAGCCGCAGCAGGCGCAGCGGTTTCAGCAACGACAACCTGAGCGGTTAGCATCCCGAGTACGGAACACATTGCCACGGCGGCGATAAGTATGACTTTTGGCATACCTAGTCCCTCCTTCATATAAAATAACAACCACAAAACCGACTAGTCATGTAGCTCAAAGACGACGGACGTTCTAACATTGTGTTAGAGATTGCACAGCCACGAATGTAGGCATTTCACGTATTTCACTCTACCCTACTTCGGGCCCTATCCTTCAGTGATAAACTAAACATTTTCATAATTTTTGCTCATGGTACTGAAATCATGAAACTGTGTCAAGAAATTGTTTCACCTGTGGATAGATTCGAATATGCTACGAAATATATTTAAAAATCAATAAATTGTTGCCGGTTACCTCAATCGTATTTTTATATTTTTACCCTCGATGGGCTCATCGTAGAATATTCTTATATGTAGGCTTGCAAACTGCGCGAGGCAAGAGGCCCAAGTCCGGTGATCGCGAGAGAGTCCAGTCCAAAGTATTGGCGGCTCACATTGAAGACCTGCTCCACATTCACGCGATCGATATGGGCCAACATGTGATCGAGCGACGTATGCCTTCCGTATGTGAGCTCATCCTTCGCGAGCTTGCTCATGCGGCTGTGCGAACTCTCCAGGCTCAGCATCAAGCTGCCCTTCATTTGAGTCTTCGCTCGCTCAAGCTCGTTTCGTTCGACACCCTTGATGCCAAGCCGTCGAATCTCTCGACAGACAAGATCCACGACGCGATCAACCTCTTTTGGCCTCGTCGCCGCATACACCGTGATCATGCCGCCATCCGAATAACCGGACAAGAAGGAGTAGATCGAATAGGCGAGACCTCGCTTCTCTCTGACTTCCTGAAATAATCGCGAACTGACACTGCCGCCCAATACGCTGTTGAGCGCATACAACGCATACCGATCCTGATGTCCAGCGGCAACGCCTTTGAGCCCGAGACAGAGATGCACCTGCTCCAACTGTTTCTTCTTCAATAAGACACCGCCATGCACATCAGGAGAACGGCGCCCATTGGTGGGAGCCGACTTTGCACCACGGCCCTTGCCGAAATACCGCGCGACCAGCCGATCGAGCTTGGCCTGCTCGAAGTTCCCGGCAATCGACACCACCGTCTTCCCCGGATCATAGTGGGGCTCGATGTAGTTCAGCAGATCCTGGCGGCGCAGCCCTCTGATCGTCTTCTCTCGACCAAGAATAGAGCGACCGAGTGGATGACGTCCCAGTACCTGCCCCATGTGGAGCTCTTGCACGAGATCTTCTGGATCGTCCTGGACCATGCGAATCTCTTCCAGGACAACCTGTTTTTCTTTTTCGATTTCTTTGGGTGAAAAACAGGAATGGTGGAACAGGTCAGAAAGGAGTTCGAGCGCTCGTTCTAATTGCTGATCCAACACCTTCACGTAATAGGTCGTCGTCTCACGCGAGGTGAAGGCATTCATCTCTCCACCAAGCACGTCGATTTCGCGCGAAATTTGCGCAGAGGAACGATTGCGCGTCCCTTTGAAGAGCATATGCTCGATAAAGTGAGAATAGCCCGCTTGGGAAGGCTGCTCGTCCCGTGACCCAGTGTTGACCCACACGCCCACGGTGACCGACTTAAGCGTCGGCATCCGTTCGGTCACCACCCGTACCCCGTTGTCTAAGACACGCTTGCGATACAAGACAGTTACCTGGCCGGCTGATCCGTCGCACCAGCCCCGGTCGGAGCCGGCATGGCTTCCTTACGACTGAGGCGGATCTTTCCTTGCCGATCCACTTCCAGGACCTTCACCAGGATTTGGTCGCCTTCCTTCACCTCGTCGGACACCGCTTGAACTCGATGGTGCGCCAGCTGCGAGATATGCACCAGTCCGTCGGTTCCCGGCAGCACCTCGACAAACGCGCCGAAGTCCATGATCTTCCGAACCGTGCCCATGTAGATCTTCCCGATCTCGACCTCTTCGGTAATCCGGCTGATCATGTCTTTGGCCTTCTCAGCCGACGCTCCATCGACCGATGCGATCGTGACCGTTCCGCTGTCGTCGACATTGATCTTGACCCCGCAATCCGCAATGATGCCGCGGATCGTTTTGCCGCCGGGACCGATGATCTCGCGGATCTTGTCCTGCTTGACCTTCATCGTGAAGATCCGTGGCGCGTAGGCAGACAGCGTGGTCCTTGGCGCTTGGAGCGCCTTCTCCATACAACTCAAAATGTGCAAACGCCCGGCCTTAGCTTGCTCCAAGGCCTTCTGCATCAAGGCCGACGTAATGCCGCCGATCTTGATATCCATCTGCAACGCGGTCACGCCCTGCTTGGTGCCGCAGACCTTAAAGTCCATGTCGCCCAGGTGATCCTCCAACCCAAGAATATCGGAAAGGATCATGACCCGATCGCCTTCCTTGATCAGACCCATCGCAATCCCAGCCACGGCTTCCCTAATCGGCACGCCGGCATCCATCATGGCAAGGCTCCCGCCACAGACGGTCGCCATTGAAGAGGATCCGTTAGATTCGAGGATGTCAGACACGATGCGAAGCGTGTAGGGGAAGGCCTCCTTGCTGGGCACGACCGGAGCCAAAGCCCGTTCGGCCAATGCGCCATGGCCGACTTCCCGGCGCCCCGGCGAGCGAAGCGGCCGCGCCTCGCCGACGCTGAACGGCGGGAAATTGTAATGGAGCATGAAGGTCCTCATGTACTCCCCTTCCAGCGCATCGATCCGCTGCTCATCGTCCGTGGTTCCCAATGTGACGACGGCCAAACTTTGAGTCTCGCCCCTGGTGAAGATCGCGGAGCCGTGTGTCCGTGGCAGCGCGCTGACTTCGCAGGTGATCGGTCGAATGTCAGCCGGGCCACGTCCATCCGCCCGCGACCCTTTCTCCAGGATCATGTTCCGTACTTCCGTATATTCCAGTTCGTGGAACACCAGCTTGACGTGCCGCTCCCGATTCGGGTCGTCTGCACTCTTGAGCTTCAGAACGGCGTTAGTCTTGACCTCGTCCAATTTCTCCTGTCTGGCCGACTTGTTTGGAATCATGATGGCATCGCGGATTCCTTGCGCCACCAAAGCCTTGACTTGAGCGGCGAGTGCGGAGTCGATTGGCTCCTTCACCACCTTCCGCTTAGACTTGCCGGCGACGGCTTGCAGTTCGCGAATCTTGGCCACAATTTTCTTGATCTCGGCATGGGCAAGCTCGATCGCCTCAAGCATGATGGATTCGGACAGTTCGTTCGCCCCTGCTTCGACCATCATGACCGCATCGGCCGTCCCAGCCACCACGAGCTGCAACTCGCTCTTCGCCACTGTCTCAAGGTCGGGATTGACGACAAGTTTGCCGTCCAGCCGACCGATCCTCACGCCTGCGATAGGATTGTCGAACGGAATATTCGAGATGGTGAGGGCAGCAGAGGAGGCAATAATGGCGAGGATGTCGGACGAGCCGGTCTGATCGGCAGAGAGAACCGAGGCGATGACCTGGGTCTCGAAGTAATAGCCCTCGGGGAACAGCGGACGGAGCCCTCGATCGATCTGCCGGCTGGTCAGCACCGCTTTTTCCGATGGACGCGCTTCCCGCTTGAAGTACCCGCCTGGAATCTTCCCAGCTGCGAAGGATTTCTCCTGATAATCGACCGTCAGAGGAAGAAAATCGATGCCCGCCTTGGCGACCTGTGACGCGACGGCCGTTGCCAATACGACCGTATCGCCGTACGTGGCCCAAATCGAACCATCTGCTTGTCGTGCCACACGACCGGTCTCAAGTCGCAGTGTGCGCCCGGCAATCTCTATTTCAACTGTGTGTACCATCTGAGTCTCCTCTGGTTAGGCCCCACAGATGCCCACAGAGAGAGACTCGAGCGATAGGGGACACTCCAGCCTCTGTCCGTGTTCACCTGTGCGACTGACTACTGCCCGCTGTTGCGCCCCCCGGCGCGACAGCGAGACGGGATGTTACTTTCTGATGCCCAATCGCTCGATCACCGCACGATAGCGTGCGTCGCTGACACCACGAAGATAGTCGAGTAAACGCCGGCGGCGCCCGACCAAGAGCAGCAGGCCACGCCGCGAGTGGTGATCTTTCTTGTGGAGCTTGAAATGTTCCGTCAAATACGTGATCCGGTTCGTCAATACTGCGACCTGAACTTCCGGCGAGCCGGAATCCGTCTCATGCTGCCGGTACTGCTTGATCAACTCGGTCTTTGCTTCTTTGAGTAATGCCATGGGCTCTTTCCTTCCTGTTCCTTTCCTTCATCCGCAACGAAGTCTCATACATGCTGGTCCATCAACACCTTCTCAACCGTGAGCGCGCCGCCCGAAGTCTCCCGACACTTCCCGATCGCCAGCAGATATCCGCCGGTATCGTGGATACGAACCGGTCTGCGTGACCCGCACTCGACATCGGCCACCCCCTCCCAACGAAGAATCTTGGCCGCAGGCACCGGAGCCCCGTGTCGCACGGAATCGGCGGTCCGTTCATCCACCACCGCAATCGCCAGCTGGTCCAATGCACGATCCAACGACAGCAGATCGTCTCCCAACCGACCAAGGGCATGACGGGTGACCGCCTCATCAATCGTCAGCGCATGTTCGATCAGTAAGGGACCCACTCGCCTTCGTTCTAACGCCAGCATATGTCCGCCGACACCCAACACGGCGCCCATGTCGGCACAGAGGGTCCGCACATAGGTTCCCTTCGAACAGACAATGCGTAACGTCACATCCCGTCCCTGAATCGCCAACACCTCAAGGGTATGAACGACGACGGTTCGCGCATCGCGAGCGACCGTTTTGCCGGCACGGGCGGATTTATAGAGCGGAACCCCTGCGATTTTCACCGCCGAATACATCGGAGGAACTTGCTCGATCGGCCCGCGAAATCGAGCCGCCGCCTCGTGGATCGCCTCTGCTGTTACCCGTTCCGTCGCCTGGCTGATCAGGACCGTTCCCGTCGCATCCTGCGTATCGGTGGTTTCGCCAAGACGAAGCACGGCACAATATTCTTTATCCCACTCAACGAGATATTCGGAAATGCGAGTTCCTCTCCCGATGAGCACAGGCAAGACTCCCGTTGCGGCAGGATCGAGAGTGCCGGCATGGCCGACCTTCACTCCGCCAAGAAGATACCGCACCTTCGCGACGACATCGTGGGAAGTCCAGCCTGCTTCTTTCTTGACGATCAGCACGCCATCGACGACGGCACAGTTCTGTGCGAGATTCATCATCACGTCCACGACACTACAAAGCCGCCTGCTCTTCAGACGAGCCGCCCTCGGCCTCCGTGTTGACGTGGAGTTCATCCAACAACTTCAACACGCGATCGCCTCTTGGTCCGCTGACATCCTTGGCAAAGACGATCTCCGGCAGATATCGGAGCGAGAGCCGACGTCCCAGCTCGCCGCGCACAAATCCGTTGGCTTGCGCCAACCCGACGAAGACGTTCCGCTCTTCCTCTTCCGTTCCCATGGTCGTCACGAATACCCGCGCAATCCGCAGATCGCTGGTCAATTTCACGTCGGTCACAGTGACGGACTGCACGCGCGGGTCTTTGATCTTCCGCATGAGAATATCCGCCACTTCCATGCGGATTTGATCGGCCACACGATCGGCACGATGATATCCCGTTTTGGCCACCGCGCGCTCCACCTAGCAAGATGCTGAAAAAGTCGTCCTGCTCACCCGCCCAGCCCCGGCGCGCCGAAACGCGCCATTCCCCAAGCTTCGTTCTCGCTTCGCTCAGCGCTTCACAGTACTGAAGCGTGCGGGACGGCCATTTTGAGCATCCTGCTAAATGTGCCGTCGTCACAGCAATTCCATTCGAGACTGGACGATTTCCACCGCCGGGACGCTCCGAATCAAGTTCAGCGCCTGCTCGCACACGTGGTTGACATAGCGTCCTTCGTTGGCCACGCAGGCCAGCCCCAATACGGCCTTCTGCCACAGATCCTGTCCATCGACCTCGGCCACGGAGAGATTAAACTGCTTCCGCAATCGATCCTTAAGACTCAACAACACCTGCCGTTTATCCTTCAACGACTGGCTCTCGGGAATGTACAGCTCGACCGTACAGAGTCCGACGATAATAGCCACAGGGCAGACTCACGCTTCAGAGCTTTCCGGCAATCTTGTCGACCGCATAGGCTTCGATGATATCCCCAACCTTGATGTCGTTAAAGTTCTCAACGCCGATTCCACATTCATAACCCTGCTGCACTTCACGAACGTCATCCTTGAAGCGGTGCAATGATCCGAGCTTCCCTTCATAGACCACGACGTTGTCGCGAAGCACCCGAACTCCAACCGCAGCACGGGTAATCGTGCCGTCCATCACATAGGACCCTGCAATGACACCGGCTTTGGACACCGTAAAGACCTGTCGCACCTCGGCCCGCCCCAACGCCCGTTCCTTGAGCGTCGGTTCGAGCAGCCCTTCCATTGCCGCCTTAATCTCAGCCAACGCATCGTAAATAATGGTGTAGAGGCGGATGTCGACGCCTTGCTGTTCCGCCAGGGCAGCAGCCTTGGGCTCCGGCCTGACATTGAACCCGACAACAATGGCGTTCGACGCGGCAGCCAGCAACACATCGGACTCCGTGACCCCGCCGACGCCGCTGTGGATGACGCGCAGCTTGACTGCGGCGGTCGCAAGCTTCTCGACACCGGCCGTCAGTGCTTCAGCCGACCCCTGCACATCGGACTTGATGACCAGCGCCAGCTCCTTCACCGACCCTTCCTTAATCTTGGCAAACAGATCGTCCAACGAGACCTTCGCCGACCCGGATAAATCAGCCGTTCGCTGTTTACTGGCTCGATCTCCCGCGATCTCTCGTGCGACCCGCTCGTCAGCAACGACCTGAAATACATCCCCCGCAGACGGCACACCGGGAAGTCCAGCCACTTCGACTGGAATAGAAGGACCTGCCTCGAGCACTTTTGCGCCCGTATGCGTAAGGAGCGCGCGAACTTTCCCACTAAAAATCCCGACCACGAACACATCGCCGACACGAAGCGTCCCGCTCTGAACCAGCACCGTCGCCACCGGGCCACGCCCTCGCTCCAACTTGGCTTCCACCACGACACCCTTCGCCATGCGATGCGGGTCGGCCTTGAGCTCCAGCACTTCAGATTGGAGGAGAATCATTTCGAGTAAGGTGTCCAGGCCGATCTTCTCTTTGGCCGAGACCTCCACCATGATCGTATCGCCGCCCCAGGACTCGGAGATGAGTCCATGTTCGGACAACGCATTCTTCACACGATCGGAGTTGGCCCCGGGCTTGTCGATCTTGTTGATGGCCACAATAATCTGCACGGACGCCGCTTTAGCATGATGAATCGCTTCGATCGTTTGCGGCATGACTCCATCGTCTGCTGCGACGACCAGAATCACGATATCGGTGATCTTGGCGCCACGGCCTCGCATGGCGGTAAAGGCTTCGTGACCCGGCGTGTCCAGGAACGTCACCTGTTTCCCGCGTACCGCAACTGTGTAGGCGCCGATATGCTGCGTAATCCCGCCGGCCTCGCCTTCCGCCACCTTCGTCTGCCTGATGGCATCGAGGAGTGAGGTCTTGCCATGATCGACGTGGCCCATGATCGTCACGACCGGTGGCCGCGGCTCAAGCTGGAGGTCCTCCTCCGTCTGCACAACCGAATCCAGCAACTCTTCTCCGGCCTTCTCCATCGACACATCGATCTTGATTCCGTTCTCCTCCGCAATCATCACGGCTGCCTCAACGTTCATGGTCTGATTGAATGTCAGCATCTGGCCCATATCCATGAGCTTGCGCATGATGTCGGCCGGGCGCTGTCCGATCAGTTCGGCGAACTCCTTCACCGTCATGCCGGGCGTCAGCTTGAAGCTCTTCCTCCGCGGCTTGGTGACTTCCCCCGGCGTGCTGTGATGCACGTGCTTATTGCGGTCATCGCGGCGCTGCTGCACCGGAATGGCTCGAAGATCCTGCCAGCGAGCCGCATCCTCACGAAGCCGCAGCTCTTCTTCTTCGCGCGTACGGCCGGGCTTACGAGCCTTCTTCGCCTTCTCTTTCAGACCCTCGGCTTGCATCTCTTCCAAAGAGAGGGATTTCTTTTTTCCTGTAATCACATCGACGCTCGACACGACGGCGGGCTTCACAGCAACTGTGTGAGCTGGAGCAGCCGCAGCGCCTATCGCATGCGCAAGTGGCTGGCCGGATGTCGCCGACAGGTCAACCTGCGCAATGGCTGGGGCCTCAGCGTGAGCATGCGCCGGCGGCGGGCTTACGAGGGAATCGATGAGCGTTCCGCTTGTGCCTGTCGATTCAGCCGCAGACAGAGACACGGCCTCTTCCGCCGGAACGTCATCAGCTCTCTTGCGCTTAATCAGAATGCGGCGCTTGTCGGGCTTGGACGGCTCCTCCGCCACCGAGGCGGCATGGATCGATCCGGCCTTCGGCCTCACAGCATGGTCGGACGCTGAACCGGCCTTGGCTCGATCGCCCCGACCAGTATCGGCCTCTCCGTCTCTGCCCGTTGCCTTGATTTTGGGGCCGAGCTTCTCCAAGACCTTCTGCACCACGTCGTCATCCAACACGCTACTGTGCGAGGCGACAGTGACCCCCATCCGCTTCAATTCCGGTATGAGATCACGGTTTTCCATCCCGAGTTGCTTAGCCAATACATACACACGCATGAGATATTGACACCTACTCCCCTGTACTCGGTTTATCAGGCTCCGACTCTGCCCGGGCCTTGAGTTCCAGCTCTCGGGCTTCTTCTTGCTGATGCAGTGCCTCGGTTTCCTCCGCCAGCGCCGCTTTGATTTCTTTATCCCGTTCGGCCTTTTCCTTTTCGTATTCCGTCGCGCTAATGATGTCGATCTTCCAGCCGGTCAGACGAGCGGCCAGCCGCACGTTCTGGCCATTCTTCCCGATCGCTAACGACAGCTGAGAATCTGCCACGACGACCAACGCGGACTTCTTTTCCTCATCGACGCCGACCTTCTCAATACTCGCAGGGTTCAACGCCTCGGCAATGAAGACGCGCGGGTCGGAAGTCCAGGTAATGATGTCGATTTTCTCTCCGCGCAGTTCACGGACCACCGCTTGAACCCGCGATCCCTTGATTCCCACACAAGCTCCGACCGGATCGACTGCTTTTTCGCGAGACGTCACGGCAATCTTGGTCCGATCGCCGGGCTCCCGTACGATGGACTTGATTTCCACGATTTTCTCGAGCACCTCTGGTACTTCCAACTCGAAGAGTTTTGCCACAAACTGCGGATGGCTCCGCGTCAAAATGACCTGGACATCTTTCGGAGTCCGGCGCACTTCCAAGAGCATCGCCTTCACCCGATCGCCGGAGCGGTAGGTTTCCCGTGGAATCTGTTCCTGAATCGGCAAGACCGCCTCCGTCTTGCCGAGATCGACTAAATAGTTTCGACGCTCCACGCCGAGAATGATACCGTTGACCAGATCTCCTTGCTTCGTGGAGTATTCCTTTTGAACCGCCTCCCACTCGGCCTCCCGAACCTTCTGGAAAATGACTTGCTTGGCAGTTTGTGCGGCAATCCGACCCAAATCGCTCATCTCGATGACCGAGCCGATCTCGTCGCCGACCTCTGCTTCGCTGTCGAACTGGCGAGCCTCCTGAAGGGAGACTTCGGTTTTGGGATTGGCGACCGCATCGACGATAGTCTTCTTCGACACGACCGAGATCTCACCGGTCTTGGAGTCGATCTCGACTTGAATATTCTCCGCTTGCCCGAAACGTTTCTTCGCAGCCATTTGAAGCGCTGCTTCGATCGCCCCGATCACCCGGCTCTTGTCGATGCCTTTTTGCCGACCAAGTTCGTCGATAACTGAAATCAATTCTCGATTCATAGCTCACTCTCCGGCGACTGCCACTGCAGCCACACTCCACATGCGGCGGTCTGCTCACACCCGCGGTGATCGATTCCAGTACGCCTAAAACGTGACGGCGCGCCGTGCTTCAGCGATTGAGTCGAACTCAAGGATGAGTAGCTGCTCAGAGCGCGGACCGTTCACCACAATAGTCACTCCTTGTTCATTCACTTCCTTCAGCACTCCGACCACACGCCACTGTCCGTCGATCGGCTGCCTGAGCTTTACGCTCACTTGCTTCCCCAATGCCCGACGATAATCCTGAGTCCGTTTGAAGGCCCGATCAAGACCGGGCGAGGAGACTTCAAGCATATAGGCATGGGGAAAGGGATCGGCCACATCCAAGGCTGGACCGATCGCGAGGTGTGCACGCCCGCAATCGTCTACTGTGACGCCGCCCGGCTTATCGATATACACACGCACGACTGACCGCGCACCTTGACCCACACACATGACGTCGACCAATTCCAAGCCCAATGCCCACAGGATGGGCGAGACCACGTCGCTGATGCGATCGACGACCGGCCGGGATTCCTTCACCGACACCCTTCGCCCTGTATCGTTGGATGGCCCATTCAAGAGATTAAACAAAAAAGTGGGCCTGAGCCCACTTCCAGCCCGCGGACCATAGCATGCCACCTATGCCAAAGCAAGGGGCTAGCCGACCCGACGCGTGAAGCTCGCGGCGAGCTGCTGAGTGATCGGGCCAGGCCGTCCATCTCTAATAACTTTTCCATCTATACGGACGACAGCCAGGACCTCGACTGTGGTCCCTGTGAGAAATACCTCGTCGGCTTCATAGAGATCTCCCTGAGAAACAAAACGCTCCTGAATCGACAACCCCTCGCTCAGCGCCAGATCTAACACGACGGCCCTCGTGACCCCGGACAAAATGCGCGGCCCTTCGGGAGCTGTCAGCACGGTTCCCCCCTGAACCACCATCACGTTGCTGATCGCCCCTTCAGTGACCAACCCCGCGTTAACTAAAATGGCTTCGAAGACCCTGGCGTGCCTTACTTGTTGTCGTGCAAGCACGTTCGCCAACAGATTCACGCTCTTGATGTCACAGCGCCCCCATCGAATATCCTCGGTCGTCATCGCGTCCACACCGATCGCTTGCACCGATCTGTCGAGCGGGTGGAACTCACGAACCATCATGACGACTGTGGGTGTGGCTTCATCTGAGTAGGCGTGATCACGGGGAGCGACACCCCTGGTGATCTGAAGATAGATTTTGGCCTCGGTGTAGGCGGCCCGCTGAATCCCTTCCAGGATATGCTGTGTCCACTCGGCACGGGAATAAGGCTGCGTCAGTTCAAGCGCTGCGGCGCTACGATCCAGTCGAGCCAGATGGGCATCGAGTGAGAACGGACGTCCCTTGTACGTGCGGATCACTTCATAGATGCCGTCGCCAAACTGAAAGCCTCGATCTTCGATCGAGACTGTTGCCTCGGCTAGCGGCATGAACGTTCCATTGACGAAGGCCACATTCGGCACGATTACGCTCTCCTCTGAAACGAGGAATCAGTGACCTTCACATCAAAGACGCGTCGATCTTCGGCGGTAAATTTCCACCCCATGCGTTTTTCAAACAGGACTCGATGCGTGCCCGGCTTGACCGCTTTAAACTCGAACGTCCGCTGCCCATTGTCAACCGCATTATTCCCGGCGATGCGAAGGTAGTCGTCGGCCAGTAACTCGAGCCCCGCAGGATCATAGGTCGGAACCCAGAGCTCCCCTCGGGTTCTGTCTTCCCAGAGATGAATCTGGATAGAATGCTCAAGAGTCGTCGCAATAATCTTGGCTCCATCCGAGTGTGTGGCCCCATCATGGTCGTGGCCGGCTGTCGCATGGATCGTCATTGACGCAATAACCCGCGCCATATTCGTCGGCTGACCATGCTAGGGTTTTCGCCGAGGCCCGACAAAAATCTCCGGTCCTTCCACCTGCACATCATAACTCCCCACACAATATCCACCGCCGTCCGTCCCTCGCCCGTTTCGAACATCGAAGGCCAAATCATGCCACGGACAAGCCACGACAAAGCCCTTCACACGCCCTTCGCATAAAGGACCGCCTTCATGCGGACAAATATTATGGATCGCGAAATACGCCCCATCGATGTTAAAGAGCGCAATCTCCCGGTTGTTCACCTTCACGGCTTTTGATTTCCCAGGCGGCAGCTCAGCGACCAAGGCAACAGATTGAAACCCCTCTTGCATGCTGCACCGACTCCTCTCCTCATGCGGTAAACCCACAGCTCCCGCACGCATTACATCCGAAGCGTATATTTCAACTCCAGCCCGATCGTGACCCCTTCCCGCTTGATGAAACCCGCTTCTGTTTGAATCGCATAACGGACCGCGTCGGGAGAGGAATTATACTTGGGGCAATCGGCTTCCAGACAAGGAGCGACATTTTCCTTCAGCCCCACAATATGATGGCTTTCATCAACCCAGATCATGTCCACCGGAAACCGATACTCCTTGGTCCAGAGATGATTCTGTCCGGTCGACTCGAAGATATACAGTAATCCACCATTCGTCGGCAACGCCTCTCGAAAGGCAAGACCGACGAGCAGCTTCTCCGGCGTATCCGCCACTTCTGCCTCGAGCTCATGACCGTTTGGAAAGGAGACAATAATGAGGGTCTCCTCTTTTCGATCGATGAGAAAGAACGACGCGCTCATCAAGAAAATCGCCATGAGGGCGAGCGTGACGATGCGCTTCTTTTTCTGCCCACGATCGCTCAACTGCACGGTGGCCATAGACATTCCTTGTCACGACTCTTCACAATTTCCTGGGCCCAAAAGCCCATGAACACAGGGGATCTAGGCCTTCTGGACAAGCGCCGTTCTGTTGACTTGGAAAAGAGCGACAGACTAGAATGGTTTTCACATCACGGCACTCATAATGGTCGTGACGGGGCGAACTTGTCAATCATGTGTATCTCTTTTTTGTAGTGAGAAGGAGGCGAAGGTCATGGCGTTGCTGATTACCGATGAATGTATCTCCTGTGGGGCCTGCCTGCCCGAATGTCCGAACGAGGCGATTTTTGAAACTCGCAGCGACGCGGAAGCGAAGGGCAATCATGTGGGCGACGGTCAGGGGGTCGGCGATAGTATTTATATTATTACGCACGACCGTTGCACCGAGTGCGTCGGACACTTCGACGAACCACAGTGCTCCGCTGTCTGCCCGGTCGATAATTGCTGCATAGCCGATCCTGCGTATCCGGAAACGACGGAAGTTCTTCTCGAAAAGGCACGGACGCTCAATCCGGATAAGACGATCGATCCGGCAAAAATCTGGAGTGGTGTCCGCAATTAATCATCGCTCCTCTTCCACAATGAAGGCCCTGCTTTTCTCACAAGAAGCAGGGCCTTCCTGCTTCTTGCAGGATCCTGAAAAAACGATCGCCCTCTCTGCGAGGATGCAGAGAGGGCGATCGTCACTCATCTCAGCCAAGCACTATTTACTTCAGCATCAGAATCTTGCCGCCGACATGCCCTGGATGTAGGTGGCAGCGATAGGTCAGCGTATTCCCCTGCGTGGCATAGAACATGTCGCTGGTCGGAATACCGATGTACTTGGTTTCTCCCGGCTTCAATACAACTTGGGCCATCATGACAGTCGGGGCCCCAGAGTTCGCAGCATCGGTCATCTGGAACCCGTGGTCAGCAGTGGCATTGTTTGTCACCTTGAGCAGCACGGGACGACCAGGCCGAACTTTAAAATCGAGGATCGTGATGGGTGGATACCACGTCTTGAGGTTTCCAATCTCAATCGCGAATAGCTGGGCATCAACATCCAGCTCCTTGAACGACTGACCCACAACTGAGCCAGTCTCCAAATCTCCGATTTCGACTCCACCTGCCTGAAGCGCAAACGCGGCAGATGCCCCAGCCACGACCATCACGAGGCCGAAGAAGACTCCTAACAACGTCTTGCCCATGACCTACCTCCTTAAGAAAAAAGAAGAAGAGATGCGATTAGGGTGGTAACCACTTACCGCTACGCCCACAGAACCCTGACCTTGCCGGCCACTGCGTCTACCCATCGTACCCTCACAGTATGTATACGCTGCGAGAGCAACCGTATAAATAGCACCGAGAGGAAATCGGAAGCAAGAACGTTATTCCCGATCTTTCCCGAAGCATCTTCAATGAACATACCCGTCGCAACAAGTGAGACGAAATTATTTCAATAGTGTACCCGCCTCAGGCCGCACCTCTTGAGCCGTGGCCCCGATCAAGAGATCGTATGGCGCATAGTTATCGGTGAACACGACACCAGCCTCCCACGATGGCGTGCGATGGGCAGCCAGCAAGGCAATGGACTCAAATGGAAGACGCTGCTGCTCAACCAGTCTGCGTACCTTTGCCACCATGGTCGCGAGGGTATGCGCTTCGAACGGCGTCCCGGCAAAAAAAATCAGATTTTCCGATCGCGTCTGAGGAGAGGGCCACGGTCCCTTGACCACAAAGGACTCGACCTGTGGAAACGATCGTCTCATCGTCTGCACGACCGCATTGGCCCGCAACAGATCTCCCTCCTCACCCGACGAGGCCAAATTCACGGCCAGGATACCGTTCGGGACAAGATGCGCGCGCAACTCTGCGAAAAACTCCACCGTAGTCAGGTGAAACGGAATCATGTGCCGGGCGAATGCATCGACCCAAATGAGATCGTAGGTCCGCTTCGTGGAATTCAGAAAGACCCGGGCATCTCGAACGTGCACATGATGCTGGAGCGGCGGCCGATAGGAAAAATATTCCTCGGCCATACGGACGACCACGGGATCGAACTCCACCACATCCAGCTCGAGTTCAGGCCATCGATGGGCGAGCCACTTCGCCAGCGATCCGCCTCCATGACCAAGGATCAGCCCCTGTTTCGGTTCTGGCGCCCACGCCAGCGACGCAACCATTAATTGACTATAGGGGAGAAAGAGGGCGACAGGATCCGCCTTCCACATGACCGCGTGGAACGTCCGGTCCAGGACAAGATAGCGAAACAGATCATCATCGCGAATTCGTACTTGTTGGTACGGGCTGTCTTCTTGATAGACCGGCGCGTTCAACATCTGGATCGGAACCCACGCACCGGCCCCCAGGCCTCCCGTACAGAGCACGAGTATACCGATCACCAAGGGTCGAACGGCCGTCCTGCCGATTAACCACCAGAGACCAAGCCCCACTTGAATGGTGCCAAGCCATGCGACAAGTGCCTGGCTGCCGATCCAGGACAAAAAGAAAAACGCCGTTCCCCACGTTCCCAGCAAACTCCCCATGGTCGAAAGCGCGATCATCCGACCGGTGTGCCGGCCGAAATACTCAAGGTCCGACACGGCCAATCGCAACAGGGTCGGCAACACGCCGCTCAACCCAAAGGCCGGCGGGCCCAGGAGCAGCGCCGCGGCAACACAGGGTCCCCACCGAGGGTCCTCAATCGCCCCAGCAACCGTAAAGAGCACCGGCTGGCCAAGCCACGCGACAAGAAACGTCCAGGCTCCGGAGAACAGCAGCAGACCGGCCAGCACCTGCGCGCCGGGATAGCGGTCCGAGACCCAGCCTCCAAAGGCATACCCGCTGCTCATGGCAGCAAGAATCACTCCAATCAACGCGCCCCAGACAAACAGGGAGCTTCCGAAGACGGGAGCCAAGAGCCGGCTTCCCACAATCTCAAGCGCCATCACCACCGCACCGGTCGCCAGCGCCGTGATCAGCAGAAACCATTGCGGGGGATGAGCCGGCCGATTCACAACACTCGTGCAGAACCATGACAGAGGGTGGGAAGACGATCCGCTGCCGGCCCGCGAGAGGGCACGATTACAGACCGCCCCAGTTTTTGAAATACCGCAAGAGATCGCGGACGGAGATCATTCCGACGATCTGCCCCTCCTCGGTGACAGCCAGATGCCGAATCCCATGTTCCGCCATCTTGTCACTCGCCTCATGGGCTGATCGTGTAATGTCTATCGACAGCAACGGGCGGCTCATGACGGCACGCACACACGTCTCTTCTGCCGGACAGGATTCGGCCATCCCTTTGCGAACCAGGTCCGACTCGCTGACAATACCGCTATAGTGACCGGCCTCCTGCACCAATACGGCTCCGACCTTCGAGTCACGCATCAGCTTCGCCACCTCCAACAGGGTGGCGTCAGGACTGATCGTGCGCAAGGTCCGACGCATCATCACGGCGAGAGGTCGCTGAAGAGGTGTGCTCGGAATCGCCATACGACAGGATCCATTCGATGGAGGGAACAAATAGTACCCAGCCCTGGCACCCATGTCAACGAGCGGCCTGGGCAATCCTCCCTGTGAATATGGCTTTCCATAAGTTCGTTGCTCATCTCCCAGTACCATTGCTATACTTGTGGGATCATTCTTAGCCAGCTAGAGGAGGACATAGGTCTATGCATATCAGTGTGATTGGAACCGGCTATGTCGGGTTGGTCACAGCAGCCTGTTTTTCTGAATTCGGCGTCAGTGTGACCTGCATGGATACCGACGCCAAACGAATCGCCAGGCTTGAGAAAGGCGATGTGCCCTTCTATGAGCCAGGGATCACGGAGCTCGTCGCCAAAGGAATCAGAGAGAACCGAATTAGTTTTACCACCGACGTCGCCAAAGCCGTCGACAAGGCCCTCGTCATCTTCATTGCCGTCGGAACCCCTCCGAAACCGGACGGATCAGCCGATCTCTCCTACGTCGAAGAAGTCGGCCGCGGCATCGCCAGAACCATGACCGGGTACAAAGTCATCGTCACGAAGTCGACCGTCCCGGTCGGGACCGGGGAAAAACTGCGCGAAGTGATCACCGCCAATCAATCGGGCAAATTCCGGTTCGACATCGTCTCCAACCCAGAGTTTCTCCGTGAAGGGTCCGCCATCGAAGACTTCATGCGACCGAACCGAGTCGTCATCGGCGCAGACAGCGAACAGGCCATTGCGATCATGAAAGATCTCTATCGGCCGCTCTACCTCATTGAAACTCCGTTCGTCGTGACCGACATCCCGACTGCCGAGATGATCAAGTACGCCTCCAACGCCTTCCTCGCCACCAAAATTTCTTTTATCAACGAGATTGCAACAGTCTGTGAACGGGTCGGCGCCGACGTACAGATGGTGGCAAAAGGCATGGGGCTCGATAACCGGATTGGATCGAAGTTTCTCCACGCAGGACCGGGGTTCGGTGGATCGTGCTTTCCAAAAGATCTCGCCGCGCTCGTACAGACAGGGGAACGAGTCGGCTATCCCATGCAGATCGCCGGTGCTGCCGCCCTCATTAACGAACAGCAGCGGGGCCGGATGATTGAAAAGATCACAAAAGAGGTTGGAGGACTCAAGGGGAAAACGTTCGCGATGTTGGGCCTGTCCTTCAAGCCTAATACGAACGACCTACGGGATGCGCCGGCCCTGGCCATCGCGCAGGAACTCATGAAACAGGGCGCCACGGTTCGCGCCTACGATCCCGCGGGGCTCGAGGAAGCCTGTCAGATCCTGTCGGGGCTCGTCCCCTGTACAGATGCGTATGACACAGCACAGGGGGCGGATGCGCTGATCCTCATGACCGAATGGAACCAGTTCCGAACCCTCGATTTCGAGAAACTGAAAACCCTCTTACGCCAACCCATCTTCTTCGACTTGCGCAATGTCTATGAGCCCGACCGGGTTGCGGGATTTGGCTTCCGTCATATTTCGGTCGGGAGGCCCAGTAAAGCTCCCTCTCCAGCCACATAACGGCGGCGTTACGTGAGTCGAGGCGCTTCGACGGCCTTGGCCTCTTCTGTGACTTTCGGCTTGTAGCCCATCCGGTCCAAGACCTTCATCACGCGCGTCTTCAGACGGTCGTCGGCCTCGGCGAGCGCCATCGCCAACGGCTCGACGGCGGGCTTTCCGATTTTACGGATAATTTCCGTCACGGATTGTCTCAGTTCATCTTCCTCCGACACCAGCAAGGGCACGAGCAATGATACCGCCGGTCCGCCGATCTTGATCAACGAATCATAGGCCCGCTGCCTGACATCCCCGACTTCATCCGTCAACGCATCCACCAACGGCCGCACGGCACGAATTTCTTTCAGCTCACCCAGCACTTCAGCCGCATATTTTCGGTTGAGCCAGTGGCTATCTTTCAGATCCAAGAGCATCGCGTCAGCGCGCGCCGCGTTGGGATCTTTTGCGCGAATCCGGAAACTCTTGGCGAGCCGCTTCCCGCCTTCTTCAACGACGCGGATCGTGGCTCCGTCCCCAACTTTGAGGAGCTTCAGCTGCTCAAACGCCTCGTCATCCACGTCCAACACGACCGTCTTCCCATCGTAGGCCAACAGTTCGACTTCGAGCTGTTTCGCCTCAAGGTTCACCGCGACGACTCGTTCCGTGACGAGATTGAATCCGTCCTTCTTCACGCCGCCTTTCGGGCCGATCTGGATCAGCTTTGCAGGAACTTCATCCGCCATGATGTGTATCCTTTACCATCGGAATGTAATTACTCAGGTGTTCAGGCTGAAGGCTGAAGGTTATACATGATCTCGCAAGGCACGATTCAACACCTTCTCGTTTTCTACGACCTTGGGTTTACGCAGAGATGAATCCTCATTGCGCAAGAAGCCCAACCCCTAAAAGCCTTCAGCCTATCGACCTGAATAGTTATGTCAGAATGAAGACTACGGCTTTGCGCTCCATCCCAGACTCGCCAGCACACCTTCGACCGTTTCCTGCACCATCGTATTCTCATCTTCGAGCAGCGGGAGCAAGGGGTCGATGGCCTGCTTCGCCCCGAGCCGCGCGAGCGACTCCGCGGCATTCCTCCGCACGAGCCAGTCCTCATCCTTCAGCGACTCGATCAACGGGTCGATGCCACGGGCATCGCCGATCTTGCCCAACGCTTCGGCCGCATGGCGCCGCACCATCCAGTTCGTACCCAGCAACCCGTCGATCAAGGCGTCCACGGCCCTCGCATCGCCGATCTTTTTCAGTACGCGCGCCACATCCTCACGCACGGTATGGTCGGTCAGTGCCTCAACCAATCCAGGCACGGCGCGCGCATCACCGACACGCTCCAGCGCCCACACGGCCGCAGTACGCACGGCACCGTCTTTATCCTTGAGCGCCTTCACGAGGGGCTCGACGCCCCGTAAATCTCGTAGCTTCCCCAATCCCGACGCAGCCTGCTCGCGAATCGCCCACTCATCGTCCTCCAACGCCTCAATCAAAGAGGCGACGACGGACGGACCGATCCGCACAATGGCGCTGGTCGCCGCTTCCCGAATCAGGACATCTTCATCCGCCATGAGCCCGATCAGCGGTCCCACTGCGTCCTCACCCACTTGGCTCAAACTGGCTATCGCATGATTGCGAAGCGCCTCATTGTCGTCCCGCAGGGCTCCGATCAATTGTTCGATCCGTTCAGCCTGCATCTCGTCACTCATCGTCGTCCTGCCCTCCCTGACTTCCGACAGGCGTCCCATCGAGCGCTTCCAGTTTGTCGGCGATCAACCCGGAATTGTACGCGACCAGGCCGTCCCGATCCGTCCTCAACCGATCGAATAGTTCCTTATAGGGCCGCAACACATCCACATCTTTGACTTTGGCCAAGGCTTCCATGGCATAGACCCGCAGAGGTCGAATGGGAATGGCCTCGATATAGAGTTGTGCCGGCCTCGCATCTCCGATCAAGCCCAACGATTTCATCGCCAGCTCTTTGACTCCCGTATCTTTATCCACCCGCAACCGCTCCATCAACGGCTCGACCGCTCGCACATCGCCGATCTTTCCCAACAAGTCAGCGGCGGCTTCACGAATCACCCAATCGTCATCCTCCAGATACTCGATTAAAATCTCCACGCTTGGACGCCCGATGGCCAAAAGATTGATCACGGTGTTCATGCGAGCCTCTTCCCGTTCACTCAACTCCTCGATCGCGCGCAGCGCGTCAAACACCTCGTTGATACGTTCACGAATGGCCGTCAACTTCTTGAGCGTCCGCACGGCGATGTCGCGAATAGCCGGCTGCCCCATGGCCGTAATAAACGCGTCCGATGAGCGGGGATCGAGCAAATGTTCCAGCATCTTCGCGGCCATGATCTGCGCGTCCGGGTCCGAATGGGTCAACATCTGACTGAGCGGGGCAATCGCATTCGGAATGACCCCCAACAACTGCGAAGCCGCCACGCGAATCCCCTCGTCCTTCGATTCATAGAGCAGTGAGGTCAATGCCGCAGCAGTCGTTTCGTCCAACACCCCCGCCATATGTTCCAAGGCTGCTGCACCGGCCTTGCGGACCGCCTCATCCTCATCGTGGAACAAGCCGACTAGTGGCACACCGGCCTGGGGATCGTTCACGCGCGCCAGCATGGCGGCAGCCTCGGCTTTCAATGCCGGCGCCCCAGTCTGCAACACTTGAATGAGCGCCTGCACGGCCCGCGGCCCGCCCGACAGGCAGGCTGCCGTCGCTCGCATCCGTCGCCAGTCCTCTTCGTGGACGAGCTCAGACACCAGTGTTTCGATTGTTTCTTTCGGCATGGCGTGAAATCAGTTCTGAGTGTTGAGTTCTGAGTGCTGAGTTATAAATTCAACATTGACCATTCAACATTGACCATTGGCCTCTAAACACGGCCTGCTCGCCAGCCCACTTTGGCCAACGTCTCTTTGGCATGGTAACGGATATTGTCATCCGACTCGCGTGCCAGCACCGCCAGTAATGGCGCAATCACGGCGCTCCCGAACCGAGTCAGCGCATCAGCCGCGTCCCCCCGCGTCACCGTATACCGGAGCGCCTTCATGAGCGAGGGGATGGCTGCCTCGTCTCGAATCGCACCCAATGCTCTGACAGCCGCGCCCAATGTGATCATGTCTTCATCCCAACGTTCGCCGCAGCCGTCGATCGGCCGCGAGACCTCTGGTCGCTCCAGTCCCTCAAGCACATCGATCAGCGCCGGCACGGCGCAACGATCGCCGATCCGGCCCAGCGCCTCAACCGCCAGCGGCCGCAGCCCCGGCTCTTTCATCGCCGTCACCAGGAACTCCACCGCACGCGCATCGCCGATCTGACCGAGCGCACGGACAGCATCTTCCCGAACCGCCCTATCCCGATCGTTGAACAGCACCGACAAGAGCGGATCCACCGCTTCGGGCGACTGCGTTTTTCCCAAAGCCTCTACCGCGTGCAGCCGCACCAGCCATTCAGTATGAGTCAGTGCCGCGAGCAGCGATGATAATGCCGTTTCCCCCATCGCCGCGAGGGCTGTCGATGTCTCCTCACGCACGGCCTTCACCTTGTCTTGCAGCAGCGGCAGCAGCGGCGCCACCGCTCCAGGGTCTTGAATCCGAGCTAACGCCTTGACGGCGTGCATCCGCACAATCCAGTCGGGGCTCGCGAGCGCCTTGACGAGCGGCACGAGCACTCGCGCATCGGCAATGGTCGCCAACACCGACGAGGCCAACTCCTGAACCGTGAGAGCTGGATCGGACAGACAGGCGCCCAGCGGCATCATCGCCGGCTCTCCGATCGCCAAGAGCGCGCCGATCGCTGCATCGCGAACCGCGCGATCGCCGTCACGAAGTACGGAGACCAATGGCGCCACAGCCCGGGGATCTCGAAGCGTACCGAGCATCGTCGCGGCCTCTTCGCGAATCGCCCAATCTTCGTCCTTGAGCGCCGCGATCTGTTCGGCTACTGCGTCTGCCATCCGAAACCTCGCTCCTAGCAGGATGCTGAAAAAGTCCGCCAGCGGCGTTCTCGCATCGCTCAGAGGCTCAACGTACCGAAGCGTACGCCTCGCCTCTTCGCTCGCTGCGGCCTTGCTGGACGACCTTTTTGAGCATCCTGCGTGATGCGCTATAGCTTCTCAGACGCTTGCTAGCCGTTTTTGGCATAATCACCCGACGGGCCGAACCGTCCTGAGTCGCCAAGAGGCATGTCCACCCTGGCATTGTCGGCCACACTCGAATTGACGATGACGTCTTCCGGCGCCGGCATCCAGCCCAATTTTTCGAGCGTTTCAAGCGCCAATTGCCGCAAGGCATCTTTCGCCGTGAGTCGGACCGAGGCATAGGAGAGCACCCGCTCCCCTTCCGCGACGACTTCAGACGCTTTGGGGTCATAGAGAAAGGTAATCAACGGCTCGATCGCCGTATCGCCGATGGTGGCCAGGGCGGCACTGGCCTTCTCGCGCAGCACGCCGTCCTTCAACAGCATGATCAAGTCTGGAATAACCCGCGGATCACGGAACTGGCCGAGCGCCGTCGCCGCCGCCTCCTTGATGAAGGCATCTTCGCTGACGATACAACCGGGCGTCGGAGTCCCATCCTGCCTGATCCCTTTCCCCTTCAAGGCGTCCAGCACCGGAGGCAAGGCACGTGGATCGCCGATCATGCCAAGCGACGCAATGGCATGCCGCTTCACCGCGCCATCCTTCATCGCTTCGATCAAGGCGTCGATCGCACGTGGATCGCCGATCTGGCCCAAGGCGATCGTGGCATCCTCGCGCACGGCCCGATCCGGATCTTTCAGCGCGGCAATCAGGGCATCGACGACGTTGGCATCCCGCACCCAGGTTCGGCCGATTTGATAATCGGTCGTCATCCCGCCAAGCGCACGGGCCGCATGGCAGCGGACCACAAAATCTTTATCCTTCAGACATTCCAGTAGCGGATCGACGGAAGGCTGGCCGATAAAGATGAGTGCGGTCCCAGCCGTCTCTCGCACCGTTTTTGAAGGATCGCGGAAGAGTTTGACCAGCACCGGAATCGCTCTCGGATCGCCGATCTTGCCCAGCGCCTCTGCGGCAGCACTCTTGACGGCACCATCGCGATCTCGGCAGACGAGCATGAGGGCCTCAACAGCACTCCGATCTTTTATGTCTCCACACGTCTTTGCCGCATGTTCGCGAACACGCCATCGCTCATCTTTCAATGCCACAATCAAACGATCGACCACCGCAGCTCCCATCGAGGCCATAGCCGTCACCGCATCGTTCCGCACGTCCATAATGGAATCGTGAAACAGGACGATGAGCGCTTCCACGGCTTTCGCCCCCCCGATCTTGGCTACGGCACGGCCTGCATGGGCTCGGACAGCCCAATACTCATCTCCACAGGCGCCGACCAGCGCCTCCAACGTGGTGGAATCGGCGAGTTCGGCGAGCGCCTTGGAGGCCTCTTCACGGGTTGCGTCGTCGACATCCTCGAGTGCTGCTAACAGGTCATCAAGCCCTTGGGTCATTGGCGCCGCTCCTCTACTGATACTGGTAATCGCGCTCGCCGCCATGTGGATAGGTCCGGCTGCAGCGGATGGTTAAGGTCTGGGTTCCTCGTCCCTCGACACATTGGTCGAGCGACTGGGCAAACTCCAACCTCCCCTCTACGTTCACCATGAACGGAAAATCGAACGTGAAGCTCACAAAATGATATTTCCCCGGCTTCAGTGTGAGCGCGCGAGACTCGGTCGTCTTGTAGGCATCCATGGATTCAGGGTCCGATCCATAGATCGACGGGGTGATGCCGGGCACTTGCCACCAGGACTGAGGATTAATCGTCGTGGCGTCGATCGTGATGGCATGTTCCTGCCTGTAGGCAGCCGGCTGACCAGCCGTGGCCGGCTGGGTGACCGTTGCGGAGCCTAGCAACAGTCCGATCAGACACCAGCCCATGTACCATGTCGCATGCTGCATGACCTGACCTATTCCGAAGATCCCCGAGGGGCTGCGGTAAAGACACCTTGAAAGATTTCTTCCACCGCATGACTCTCCCACTCGGTATGGGTCTGTAATCCCAACGTCCGCATCACCGTCGCGCCGGTGTCTAAAATAGAGATCGGCTGGTGAATCACGTACCCAGGTTTAATCCCCACCCCCGAGGCAATCCATGGAACCATCGGCACCACCGCGTCAGGTTGCTCTTGATTCGCATCCCTGCCTTCGGCGCTGAGCGATGTCACAAACAGGGTGGTCCGCTTGATCAGCCCATGCTCTTGATAGATATCCAACACGGAGTGCATGGCCCTATCCACTGTGCGAAGGGCGGCACGATACTCCTTCGAGGTCCAGCCCCGCGATGCGCCCACTCGACCCGCTTCAGGAAGATGCACGACCAGGAAGTGCGGCAGCGCAAGGATCGCATGCCCGTAGCCATGGCCGCTGGTTGCTTTCGTGAAGTATTGACGGATGTAGGACACGATCCGATCAGAATTGCATTCCGGCTTCAGCGGTCCACACATCTGGTAGTCCGTGTAGGGCTCAGGGCGCGCCAACTGATACAGCGACTCATCCATGAGAAAAATCGCACTATCGCGCCCCCCGCTGAGATCGAGGTAGTCGAACAGGCTTGGAGCACGTGGATAGCCACGGCTGAATTCGAAGGTGTTCCAGGTAATGCCGTGTTTCTCGACCGGCATTCCCGTAATCAACGACGCCATCGTCGGCAGCCGTAATGCAGGTTTCACTGCCGTGGCAGACCAGGTGACCGCTCCTTCCTTGACCAGCCGACTGAGGGTCGGCATCGTGCCGCCTTTTAGGGAATCTTGGCCGAATCCTTCGAGGACAAAGAGAATGACATGCTCAGTCGAAACCATTGAGGCAGATGCCTGCGACGATACAGCGGCAACCGCCGCCTCTCGCGAAAGGACCACAGAGAGAACGGCCAGGGATACGGCCAGTATCTGAATCGACCATCTGTGATGAACGCTTACCGGCATGTGCTCAGATCAATTCTTTCTATTCAATTCCACGTGGGCTTCTACGCTATCATGGCGTTTTCCGCCAAGGCAAGCGAGGGAAGACCTCGGCTAGACGATCCATCAGGGTTCATGCGGATCGGACGGCCCCTGGCACAACGGTCTATTCGGTGTTACCCTTAACCCGCATTATTCATGACGGTTCGTGGCCCTTCGGCAAAGCTCAGGGTCCCGAGCACAGTCGAGGGACGAAATCGCGGAGCCGCGTTGCGAGACCGGCGCGCGGAGCCGTGAGGACCCGATGCATACTCGTGCAGTATGTGGAGGGTCCGAGGGGCGAGCCCGCCGGCCGAAGGCTAGTCGTAGCAGCGGATCGGCGATTGCAGCAGAAGTGCTCATGAATAATGCGGGTTAACGTTCACCACATGGCCGGCATGATTCGGCCTCTGACGAGCACGCCCTATCTGAAGAATATCGGCAATGCCACAGATTCCTCCTCCGCATACGATCACGCAACCAGCCTTCCGGCTCATCTCATTGCCGAGCCTGCGCCTCTGTGCCTGGTTCGTCATCTTGGCGATGTGGCCCGCAGTGACTCTGGCAGAAGTCCGAGTCGTAACCGCACAGGGAGAACATCGGATGGGAGACCGTGATACCAAGGAAGACGCCATCCGCCTGGCCACCGAAGTGGCCAAACGAAACGCCTTGGAACAGGTTGCCGTCTACCTCGAAAGCGTCACCATCGTGGACGGTCTGGATGTGACGAAAGACGAAATTCGAACCTATACTGCCGGCATCGTCCTTGTCCTGGAACAAGCAACCAACACCACACTCGATGGAGAGACCATCGTGGTCCGTACAAATCTGGTTGCCCAGATCGACACGAACGAGGTGCGACAGGCCATCGCAGCCTTGCGGGAGAACGAGGACGCCCGGCATCAACTTGTCGCCCTGAAACATGAAAATGACCAACTACAACAGGACCTCAATGCGGCGAATCAGGCCCTAGCACAGGGCTCGACCACAGAGCAAACACAGCAGGCGACTCAGCGGCGCCAAGACATTCTCAATCGAGTGCAATCGAACGCCATGGTGTCGCAAGCCTGGACAGATTGGGTGCTCGTCTCGACGGCCGGCTATTCCTCTTCTTCCTTGGTAGGGTTGGCCCAACTTCAGGCTCTGCTGACTGCCGCACAGGGCCTCTATCCCACAAGCCCGCATGTCTACGTGGCGCAACACACGATCACGACCAAACAGCCTCCATTGCCGCCACAACCGCCCGCTCCTCCTGCACCGGGGACAAGGCAGCCGACCATGCCACGCCATCTGATCATACCGGCGCCGGGATCACCGACTGTTTCCAGAACCTTAAACGACTTCACCTACACGACACCGACTGCGCCACCGCAGGCAGCGGCAGGACAGTTACCTATAGATAGACGACTCCCTCCCTCGATACATCAGATCCATCCGTCGCCCCTCCAGCAATTACCGCCCGTGCCCAACCAGATTCAGATTGCGCCAAGGGGGGTTGGAGGCAGCAGACAGGGTGGTGAGGGCGATCGAAGAGGCGGAGAAGGGAGATAACGAGTGAAGAGCACCGATAGTCAGTTTATTGCGGCGTTGATCGCCATGGGCTGTTCAGTCTTGCTGCCGCTGCATTCGATAGCTGCGGATGCAGGCGATGTTCGCAACCACGCGGCGTCATCTTTCGATCGACTCATACAGTACAGAGGGCAACCAGACTCTTCGCACAGGCCTGCCTTGTTGCGCCACATAGACGACGATCGCACCAATTATTCATCGGACCAGTACCTCGTCGGCAAGGGTCAGGGCGACATGGCGAAAGGCCCCATCATCTGCCGGCGGGTCTCGGAGCTCTCTGCCCGTACCGATTTGGCCAAACAGATTCGCATCTTGGTGAAAGAGCACATGGTCGACCGAGTTCGCGAGCGGACCGGCCGCGAGGCGGAACAGGATATCGAACTCACCAGAGAAGAGATCGTCCAGGAATATCTCCAGGGCGTGAAGATCGTGGACCAGCAGATCGACAAAGAAAACAAGACGTGCAGCGCCACCGCCGTGATGCCGAAGAATCAAATCCAGCCCAAGCAGGCTCCGGACGCACAAGAACGTTCGCTGAGACCCTAACAACCAGTTATTTCGGTGGGGATGCCTCTTCGCTCATCTCTTTCAATGTGAAGACACTCACGTCTTGACAGAAATCACCGCAATTGCCATGGAGCGTCTTAGTTGCCACCACACCGTTTCTGCCGACGTACGTCCAATCTTTGAGAAGATTGATTTCTTCAGCACCGCGAGCGACGGCGTACATCGAATAAAAGAACGGATATGGCACCAGCTCTCCAGGGACGCATCGGTATTGGACCATAGTGTATAGCCGCTCTGTTTCATTCGTCGGATGGACCAAGTAGTGCAATTCAATGTCGGCTGAACCGACCTGACTGCCGGCTGTGCCGGCACTCTCAGAGAATTTGATAAACATGCCGGCGACATCTAGACGCGTGGTGCCATGGCCCATAATCAGAGACGAACAGGGGTCACGGTTCGGAGGCGGACCGGTCTGATAGCCCAACATGCCGCTCCCGCGGTACATGTCTTTCCCTTCCACGAGCGTCAACGTCACGTTCCACGCGGCGACCGACTCGACCGGAGCCGTGGGCTCACTTGAGACAATCCTCGATTGGAACTCCAACACATAAGACGTATCCGCCACTTCCCATTCTCCATCGAGGGCTTGGGCTACTCCCGCGCGGGAGACCGCTCCAACCCGGAATCCGCTGTGTTTCACGCGTGTCGCCGGAGCCTGGTAGGTAAACGTCGCCGGCGCGCCTGGTTGTGACGCTGCCTCCCTCGGCGAAACGGTGCCGTTTCTTTCTCTTGGCTGTTCTCTCGCCTCCTTAAACTTCGCAGGAACCACCGCCTGTTCTTTCTTAGTGCGAAGCTCGGTCTTCACCCCAACCGATTCGTTCGGCCCAAGCTTCTTCGTCTTGGTGGCCGGCGTGAACGTAATCTCCGCGCAGGTGTTGGATGTGGTCCATTGACCTTCAGCAGTCAAGTAGATCGGACCGGAAAACACCGTCACGGCCAGCAACAACGTGTTTATGGAGTCGCTTTCGGTTGCACCAACCAATTCCGAGCTCCACTCCGAGACAGACCAATTGGAGAACTGCGACGGCAGTCCTGCTGCCTGGCGGTCTGGAATGAACCGGACCTGTAGCCGCTGACGGGCAAACAACGTCGGCACATCCGTTCCTCCACGTCCGATCCCTAGCGTGGCATCGAGATCCACATATTGAAGCCTGGCATCGTCGCCGACCTGGCCCTTCAAGGTGGCATGAATGCGCCGGGCGTAGAACACCGTTCGAACCGTACCGGAGTCGTTGATCGTCTGGTGAACGACCAGCGAAAACTCATAGTCTCCATCGACGACGCCTTCGGCTGTGGGGCATTTTTTGGCGTAGCCCCCGTTGACGAGCGTGAAGTAGTTGCGGTTGCCGGCTGTGTTCAGCCTATTCCCCTCCGCGACTCTCCATTCGCGGGTCTTTGTTCCCACCGAATCAGGAGGGATGCCGATGTTCACTGAGCCCTTCGAGACGCGGTACCCCTCCCTCTCCCCTCCTGGCTCCATGGCCTGCGCGAGCTGAAAGGACCCATGGGGCGGCCCCGTGGCCAGCACGAGGCGAGATGGATGAAGGCTATCGTCAAAGCGGCTCTTGCCCGGGAGCACCGGTGAGGGACAGTCGGTAGCACCAGATCCGAATTGCTGCTTGAACGTATCAAAGAGCTGCTGGTCCAGTGACCGCGCAAACGACTCGGCCTCTGAGCCCAGAGATTTCTTCAGCGCTTGCCCTTCTGCTCCCACAAAGAGCTGCGCACTGCCGAAGCCTTGCACGAGTTGCGACAATGCGTCACAGACGGTCTTCGGACCCTTAAGCTGTTGGAATGATTGCGGTTTGATTGTTATCGTGCGCCACTCGCCCTTTTCATTCGGTCCTGGTTCGAGCGATGGGAGCTGAATCGGAGGCGGCTCCGGCTCAGTCGGTTGAGTGAGTTGTGTAGTAGGGTGACTGGGTATGGAGCTCGGCGCTGTATAAACCTTCTTGAGATCGTACTCCGGAGGATTCGAAGACGGGAGATGCTTGTCCCCGCCGCCGCAGCTATTAGTCGCGAGTACGACCAGGGCGATGAGCAGGACAGGGGCCCACATATGGTGGCTCTCCCTACTGGGACAACCAGAACCGTTGGAATGGCCGCCATGCTAGCCGATGATCCCGCTTTCTGCAACCGGTTGCGCAGAGGCTTTGGTTTCAGGTAAGTACGTCTTCCCATGCCGATCGAGAACAATTTCCAACACGACGAGATGTCCCGCAAGAATCCCGGCGAGCGGGTCGCCGCTCGGGAGGTTACCCTAACCGCCCTCTTGGAGTCATCCTCTGGGCAAGACGCCATGGCAGCCCTCGGTACGCGTCTCTCGCTTGCCGGTGTCCGTATGATCGTCTTGCTCCACGGCTCCATCATAGGAACCGACGTCTTCGGGGTGCAACGGTTGGATGAACTGGGCGGACTCAAGCGCGGCTATTCGCGCGGCGTGGCGGGACTCGATGCGTTATTGGCCCTGATGCGCGAAGGCAGTAATGGCATCTCATCGCTGCCCGGAGGGTTGAAACCACCGCTCGCAAATGATGACGCCACCACACGATTGCTCGATGAACAGATCGGGGATGCAGGAAATTTCACGAATGATTATGTAGAAGTGCTGAAACAGTCGCTCAACCGAGGCCTGGATCGTCCGATCCATTGCTACCGCGAACTCTGGTCCTGTGAACACCATCACCTGGGCCGTGCCCTGGCGGCAGTCTCGTTGCTCGGGCGTCTTCTCGGCTGGGTCGAGGCCCACAAGCTAGGCCAGGGAGATCGAATCCTCATACAGGCTCATGGGCAAGCGGGGTTAGTCCTCGCCCTCGTCTCGAACCTCTCATGTGTGAGCGCGACCAGTAGCAGAACGCGATTGCTCGATCTCTTGTCGGCTGTTGCTTCGCAGGTCGATCGACCGGACCTCGTCTCGACGATCCACCGTATCGCTCCATTGTTGTCGAATGGCACCCTCCTGAACGGAGCAGCGCTGGACGTCGTGACGCTGGGCATGCCGATACGCTACGGGTGGGATCCGTCCGGATTGGGCAGACTCCTCCATATCGTGAACCACCGCACGCTTCGCACGGACGGGAAGACCTGGCTCTCGAAAATGGAGTTACCCCAGATCACGATGGAGATGCCGATCGCGTGGGGCGGAGATTACATTCAGGAATTGGCTGTGGCCTGTAGCGATGCCGTGCCGACAACTGAGGCAGCAAAAGCGGCCAACAAAGCTGTGTGGGAAATGGTCGAACCGTTCGACGGATTCGAACGATGGCTGGAATGCGCCCGCCGCGCCGTCCGTATTCCGAGTGAGGGGCTTGGGATTCTCGCCGACTATAAAGACTCGACTGGATCATCGAATGTGCGAGACCACTACTACGGCCACGCGGCCTATACCCGCCTAAACGCGATACTCTTCAATACCACCGAGATCGTTCAAACCCTCTATTCATAGAGGGCCATCCTCGACCACTCATCCCAAAGGATGTTCAAAAGAGCAAGCCCGCATGATTCATGAACACTTCTGTTGCAATCGCCGATCCGCGGCTACGACAAGCCGACGGCAAGGACCGACTCTATAGGGCAGGTTTGAACAGAGCCTGCAGCAGGATACCGTGAGACCTGAATCATTACACGTGACAGGTTTTCGAGGAACGCCGCCGGTCCACCTACGTTTCACGTTTCACGTCTTATCTTTTACAGTTCTTGAGAGCGAAGCGAGGCTGCCGTCACGCCTAAAGGCGTCAACAGCACAAAGGCCGCCTTCACCAGCAGATGGTCATAGGCCGAGACATCGTAGCTCCAGGTTCCATTGAGTCCAGCCACTGCCCGCGCACGATCGGAAGGACAGGCCGCGTCGGCATCCGTAATGATGTAATGAATCCTGTCGCCCGCTTGGAGTGACACACCGCGTGCCAGCAGTTCCTGCGCGGCAATCATCGACAGGGTCCGATGGCGGTAGGCCTGCGGTTCCTTCGAAAGCGATTTCGCGATGGCCAGCTCCTCAATGATGGCATGACCGTCTTGAAGATAGCGCCGATAGGTGCGAACAATCTCCAATGCGTGAGGAATCTGTTCACGCAACTCGGCCAACGTTCCCGCCTCACTCAGACAGCGCAGCACCTCTGCCTGTGCTCGATTGACGAGCCGCGGCGCATCGCTCCGTCGCAATTCGATCCCGCGCACTTTCATCCCGCCATGTTCGAACAGCCCCACGAACTGATTCGGCACCGGCATGAGCGGATTGACCCGTGATGGGAAAAACCCGATCCAGCGATAGATTCCTTCCACGTTGATCGAGAGCCCCGTTTGTTCGGTAATGGTCTGCGCGAGGCTGTCATAGTCTGTTCTGACCGCGCCGGGCTTGACCAGCCAGAGCGAATCCACAATCGCGTGCAGCATGCGATAGCCCTGCCGCTCGGCGACCTCCTTGGCCTGCAGCAGCAAATCGCGGCTGTAGGCTGTGACCGCTTCGTGCGCTTCGATCCGGCCGAATCGGGCATTCTTGTACCCCAAATAGCCGAACGAGACGACCAGCAGCCACTTGAGCGCCGTTTGCCGCTGATCCAGCGCGGCTCTCGCCGCCGGCTGTGTCGCCGCTGCCATGAGCCGTTTGTATCGCGCGCGCTTGTCGAGCAACGGGGCCAATGTGCGAGGCACCAAGCCCTGTCGCAGGCGGCAGGTGTAATGGCCGATCTCCGGCACCCGCGCAGTTGGATCATTCAGGCAGCACCGACAATTGACCGTCTCGGGCGAGATGTTGAAGCGCACCAGATGGAGGGATACATAGAGGAGAAATCCAGCTCGCCGACCTGTTCGTGATAGCCGGCCATCGGCGCAAAGACCAGCCCACCTTGATCGGTCTGCAGTAACTCGAGTGCGGATTTGAAGGCTTCCGGCTCCTGCTTCCGGTAGGGAATCAGACCGTCGCGGCAAGCCGTTTCGAGCTGCATTGAGGTGATCCCCGTCCCGGTCGTCGTGCGGGCCATCTGTTGCAGATCGACCTTCGTGACACGGGCCTGCTCAACGAGACCGGCTAGGCCCGTTTCCGCCAGCGCGAAGGAATTGTGCCGATCGAGGTGCAGCCGCCCCGACAGGGTGCGGGCGCCGGCATGGGACAGGATGCGGCCATACGAAAAATACGAATGAGGCTTCCTGGCACCGATGGATCGATGGGGATCGCGATTGAGCGCAAGCGGCAGGCGCAGCCGACCTGCCATAGCGATGAGACGCGGCAGAAGATAGGAGTCGCCCCAGTCCGTCAAGAGGATATCGGGATCTTCTCGCACGAGCAGCTGGTTGAGGCGCTGAATCACGTCGGCATCGTCGCCTTCCAATTGACGCTCCTCTCCATCTAACCGCACCACGAGCGAGCCACCCCCACCATGATTCGGGTTGGGCGACGGACTGTCCGGCGACAGCTCCATGATCGTGAGGGGTGGGAGACCATAGTCCGTGTCCCAGGGCGACTCCAGCGCCTGAATCGACTGAATCTGGCCTTCGGCTGTGAGATCCGCCTCGCAATGGACGAGAGGAAAGAGCTGCCGGTCGTAAAAGTAGCGTTGCGGCAGCGACAGATCCACGTGAAAGAACTGCGCATCTGGACAGGAACGGATCAGCTGCTGCGTAATGGACGAGAACTGCGCGGGAGCGTGAACCGAGATTTCTAAAACCTGGGTTGGACGAAGCGCACCGAGTTCATATCGCTCGACTTCTCTGGTGCCGATGCGACAGGAAGCACGGCGGAGTAACCGGAACGCCTGCTCGCGGATGGACGGTGGAGCCGCCAGATAACAGGTCGGCACAAAGGGATCGACGGCCCTGATGCGACGGCCGTCCTCGCAAATGAGCCAGACAACCATGCCCTCTTGCGCCGGGTAGACATCAAGAAGCCACCCCGTGAGTCGCGTCGTGTTGCATGCGGGTTTCAAGGTTCATGACTTTCTGTTGCAACATGACGACCTGTTTCTGTTGTTCGATCAACATGGACAACAGCATCACCTCGAACGGCGTCTCACGCGTGAGATAGGCGCCGGCGGAGGCATGGTAGCGGGCGGCGGCCCACAACAGATCGAGCGCCTGCTGATCCTCACGCCTCAGCGTACGCCGGTAGCGGCTCCACGAGTCGATTTCCTGCTGGACCAATTGCGTAAAGGTGGCAAGCGTGCGCCCCATGCCTACAACCGATTCCAGAGCTGGCGCGGAATCATCCAGCGTCTAGGCTCGGGGCCTCCCTCTTCTTGGAGCCACAGTCCGTCCTCGGCTTCGCACAGATCAATGACTCGGCGTGCCTGCGCACGCAGCGCTGCCACAAATCGACTGTGTCCGCCTGATTCAGGCGGCGCGAGCGGGGTCACGCACAGCACTTGTACGCCCTGGCCCGCCATGTACTGGAGCGCCTCCGTCATGGCGCGAAAAAGGCGCGTGGCTTCCGGCTCCGGCACCGACTGGTCATACAGGGTGTCGAGGGGACCGGCGAGAATGACGAACCGCGCATCATAGGTGCGCAACGCCGACGGAAGACAATCCGTGACCAGTCGAACCATCTGATGGCAGGTGAAGGCCCGTGAGACGTGAATCTGTTGCAGCACGTGAGCCGGCGCCACCCGACTTGCCCGAGCCAGCCGCCCCACCAGGAACGGATCGAAGACATTGGCGCCGGCCAGATACAACACCGGCTCTCCGGCCAATGCGCGATCGACCGCGGCACAGAGACCTAGTCGATAGACCGACGACGGGCCGGACAACAGCACCAACCCCTTCGGCTGATCGGTCGAGACGGCATTCCGCCGTAATTCCGCCAACAGATGGCGAGGCGCCTCGATGACCGCGCTGCCATCCTCGGTGCGAAACGGAAGTTCCATCGCCTGCTGCTGCACCTGAACCATAGAACACCTCACGATTCGTTGAAGTGGCGAATCACTCCTGCGACAATGCCCTGAATGCTAAACTCGTCCTGTGCCGACACGATGATCGGCTTCATCGCGGCATTCGCCGGATGCAGTTCGATCCGGCCATCCTTGCGATAGTACTTCTTGATCGTCGCTTCATTGTTGACCAACGCCACCACCGTCTGTCCGTTCCGCGCCGTCCCCTGCTTCCGCACCACCACCAAGTCGCCAGGAAGAATGCCGTCGTCCTTCATCGACTCGCCCTTGACTCGTAGCGCGAAGGTCTCGCCACCGCGCAACAACGGCGGCAACACCGCGACCAGTTCAGCTTGCGAGATCGGTTCGATCGGCGCCCCGGCTGCCACCATCCCCAACATTGGAATCTGCGACGACCCCAACTGATCCAACGCCATCTCGACCGACAAGGGCACCTCCCACGTACCGGCCTCATAACGGCTGATCGTCATGCGGCTTAGTTGCAGCACATCCGCCAGCTTCGCCTGCGTGTACCCCAACCGAACCCGCGCCTGCCTGAAGTGTGTGGCCGTCATGTCACAAAATGTTACATATCAGGACAAGGGCTGTCAAGTGGGGATTAAGAGAAGAGTCTATGGAGGGAATGATGGCGATTATGGGAGGGAAAGTACCCGAAATTGCGAGGACAGCCCACGCAGAAGAGAGGCATCAGATTGGCTATCGTTTGCCCCATGGCTTTGGTTTCACCTTGGCAAGATTTCTTGCGCCATGTACCACTGCAAGAATCTGTACCGCTCCCTTCCTGAGCCGATAGATAATTCTGTACCGCTCGACAAGAAGTTCCCGCATCTTTGCGTCCGCTGATTCAGGCACACTCCGGCCACTTTCTGGAAATGACTCAAGTTGATCGACAGAAAGAATCAACCGTTCAACAATAGCATCGGCATATTCAGCGGAATCTCTGGCGATGTAGGATTGGATATTTTCGAGGTCGGCAACGGCAGGTTCGGTCCACTCAAGGCGAGTCATTTATTGATAAAGCGCTTCTTGACATCTTCGTGCAGAACAACTCTCCCTTCATCGGCAGCGTTGATACCAGTCTCGAGTTTCTTACGGACGTAGATTTCATACATGATGTCATCCCACGTCGCCTTCTCCGGCAACTTCTTCACCATCTCCAACGCCTGTTTCTTCGCAGTCGGCATGTGCGCCCTTCTCAAATCTTGGACCAAAGTTTAGGCCCCACCAGACAGAGAGTCAAGAATTGTGAATCTGAATCACCTTGGATCCGAAGCCTTCTCTGTGTTTACCCAAATGTGACACACCCCTGACGTTCCCGTAATCGAGGGCTGATAGCATACAGTGCGTCTGATGAACGGCTTTCGCGCCGAGAGATATCATGGCTTCGCCGTCGATCGGCAGGGCGAGACCCATCACCATACCCGGGAGTGAGATTCACGGAAACACCAAAGGAGCTCCGCATGGAACCTCTCACACGAACTGTCTGGCACTGGAGCGTTCCGCTCTGTTGTCTGCTGAGTTGGGGGTCTATCTTGGTCGGGGGCTGCGTGTTCCGATCCATGCTGGCCATTGATTCCAACGCACGTCGGCCCCCCATTTCGACGGAACCCGGTCGCCTTTTCTGAGCTTCCTCGAATCGGTGGCCGACTTCGTCAGACAAGTACGAGGGGTCAAGCCCCTTTGTATACTCGTATCATGACGCTCACGCTCTAGGAGATTTGCCTCTTTCTTGGGAAACGATACCGGACACCGCTCGATACCCCCCCCCGATACTTCTGCCCAGGACTGTGCAATCGCCTGATTTTTTTGACCTGGTCATCATGCGAATCGCTCGACAACCGCGGCGGTCGTGGCAACTTCGCCGAAGATGCCGCCTTCCACACCGATCATGGCCAACGCAGCCTTGTGCAAGGCTGGATCGCCCGAAGCGCAGGCATCACTCACAGTGATACAACGATAACCAAGATCGACAGCAGTACGTAGGGTTGAGCTGACACAAACTTCTGTAGTAACGCCTGTAATAATCAGCGTTTCAATGCCGCGCTTGGTCAGCACCTGTTGCAGCATGGTGTGAGCAAACGCACTATAGCCAGGCTTGTCGATGACGATCTCCTTCTCTAGGGGACGTAAGGCATCCACGAAATCGTGCCCGACTTCGCCGCGTACAAGCAAGCGACCGAGCGGACCTTTTGAGCCAATTTCCGCATTGGCCCTCCGGCTGCGCTCCAGCTTGTACGGTGGACAATCGGAAAGGTCTGGCAGATGGCCTTCGCGGGTATGGACGATCAGCAGACCGGCTGCGCGCGCCGCGGCGAGCACCCTTCCGATCGGGCGGATGGTCGCGACCAGAGGCGCGATGTCGAGCCCCGCCTGTGCCGCGTAACCCTCCGGCAATAGGAAGTCGCGCTGCATGTCGATCACCAGCAAGGCTGTTTTGGCGGGCGTCAGGGAATCGAGAAGACTCATTGCTGGCTGGACCATTCCATACGATTTGCCGGGGGAAACTCCCAAGTTACCAAGCAGGGCAGCAACCCCTATGCCGGCCGCTACTTGGCTTCCTTGAATCAGAAGCTCACGCCGGGAAGGATAAGTCTCGCTCGCATCAATACTGTCTGCCACGACCGGGGTCGCCTCCTGGGGTTTCTTCATTTCCATGTTCGGACTCCTTCAATGAGTACTCCCGATAAGGCCTTCACGGCACAGCCGCCGGCGCCAGCCAACGACAAGTCGAAGGGTCAGCCCCTTCGTTTACGTTACATGGGAAAATTGTCGAAGATTGTGTCGCGACCAGGCGGGTGCCAACGTTGTTCGATGAGTGCTTTAAATCGCTCCAGATCTCCCTGGACGCGCTGAGACATCGCTTCCAATGTCTCCCCTCCATGTTCAGCGGAACCCTGAGGGTCATGCTCTATTTGCAGCAAGATTTTCGACTTGGCACTCGAGAGTGGGTGAAAGGTCACGACCCAGCCCTTGATGACACCGCCTCGACTTGTCCACGCGAGCCGCTGGTCCGCCGTCTGCCCTGTGATCTCCGTATCCCACTCTGTGTCCTGACCCGCAATCTCGGCCTTCCAATGAAACCGTTTGGCATCCAGTCGTGTGACTTCTTTCACCCCTTCCATGAACTGGGGAAACTCCCAAAATTTCGTCCATTGAGCATAAGCCGTATACTCAGGCACGTTGACCTCAATGGATTTCTCAATAGTCGGCATGCGTTCCTCCTTTGCGTCATCTTTGGTGAGTCGGCATGTATAGATCTAGGGTTGAAAGTCAGGGTCTGGGTAGCGATATCGGCCAGCTCGTGGTCAGTCTCTTCAGCGCGCTGCACATACCATCACAACTGCTCCTGTGACTTACGACTCGACTGCGGCACCGACATCTCTAAGAGCTCAGACCCCTTTGTTTCTCGCATGAGAGTGGGCGATCTTAAACATGGCAATACTTTGCAGGACAGACTATTGAGTTAGCTAATCGCGTAGCAGATTACGGGGAATTTCTATGAGCATGGATTTATCAGCCTCGACCTCGTTTACTCTTCGATTATATGTTTGAAGTAGACGACCAAACCCATCAACCAATTTATTCTTGGAGAAGACTGACAACTCTTCAATATTCTGCCCAACGAACGACTCGATTGACTCTACGGCAACTTGTCCCTGCATGGTTGTTTCAACATTCTGACGCGCACCGATGAGGCATCTATCAGGCACTAATAAGTAAACCCTAAACCCCTTGTCGATATTGCTCCTACATTTTTCATAGAGAGCATGCATCGGAGCAACTGTGATATGAAACGCTGTGTCTCCTATCTGAAAATCGCCTGGACGTCCTAATTGGTCATCGGCCGTGCTGTAGGATTCATTCCTGATTTCGATGTCAGGAAATCTAAGCTCAAGTTTTGAGCCAACCAAATATTGGGCTACAGGGCCCTCTTTCCCTGCTTCGCGAGCCTTAGCTAAAAGGTCATGTACGGCTTGCCATGTGCTTTTCGATGTATCGTACACAACTTTCAATCTTTCTCGATTGTGAAACTCTCGAACCTTTGCAACCAAAAATGACTGAAGCTCTCTTGCTATTTCTTTTCGTTCCTTCACAGGGAAACGGTCTAGTCTGGCTGACTTCAAGGTCTCCAACATCTTCCCTATATCCCCCGGCCCACCCCGATTTGTCCTACCACCTTCCTTAAGAAAAGGTCTGGTCTCTCCAAACGCAGACAATATGCGCGCAACGGCTGTGCCACTTACGCCTTTGATTTGAGACTTTCCAGGAGCCCTATGGGAGTCGAGTTTGAGGTTACAGTTTTCCTTAAGTCGTTCTAACAGAACTAGAGCCGCCGCAATTGTTCCTCTTGCTGGCCCACCGCTTGCTCGGTGAACGGGTAACTGCGAATACCACAGAGAAAATTTACTTATCACTTTCTGTTTGTCAGTCATAGCTACGCGTGTTCCCAGGCCCCTGTTAATGCCCTGCCTCGTATGAGTTCGCTTACAACCGGGTTCAGATAATATTTAGCGATCCACTCGACAACAGGGACACAGACTGCGTCACCAAATCCAAATAGAGCTTGGTTAAGTGGAGCCGATATCGCGTACTCACCCACACCCATGAGACGGGCACACTCACGGGAAGTAATCAACCTAACAGAATATTTTCCTCTTCCAGCCCTAAAAAGAATCTGTCTCCCGCTCCCCCCTCGCGGCGTCCGAAGACAGCCAGCTAGGCCATCAGTTCGAAGCTCGGCCATAGATTTTCCTTTTCGAACACGACGAAAAATAGCCCCGTACGACCACTGGCCTCCATTAATCATTCGCCTTGCAATTTCTTGGTGTCGCGGACTCATTTGACTAAAAAGATATCGCGCCCTGTCTTCACTCCACCACTGAAGCGATGAATCTGGAATATCCTCAAGTAAGTCTTGCAGTTGACTGTTAGTACTGGGTTGAGGTGGAAGATTCCGAATCATCCAGCCTATATCTGGATGAGTGAAGATGAAATCGGCCAGCGCTCTGGGGCGTACATCACTCTCATAAAAAGAGAGCGGCTCATGAATCTCTGAAATATCAACGCAGTCCTTTAGATGCCCCACAATAAAAAGGCGCTGCCTGCTTTGAGGAACAAAGCGTGCAGCATCGAGAATAAAAGCGTCTACCAGGTAGTCCAACCGATTCAAGGCCTTCAGCGCGTCCGCGAAATCTCTCCCCTCATGAGAGCTAAGAAACCCCGTAACATTCTCCAAAAGCACGAGAGGCGGTCTCCTCTTACCCAACTCCTTAAGAATGCGGATGAACCCCCAAAAAGCTGATGACTGCTTTCCCTGCAATCCAGCACGAGCTCCAGCCAATGAGAGATCATTGCAAGGAAAGGATGCCGTCGCCAAAGTAACTGTTGGGATTCTTTCGACTGGTATTTTGTGTATGTCGCCAATCAAAAAATGATCCGACTCGTCCATGAAATGATGCTTGTACATTTCATGTTTTTTATCGTCGATATCATTTGCAAAGCTGACAGCCCAACCTTGCTTCTCTAGCCCTACCCTCATCAGGCCTATTCCTGCAAAAAACTCGGCGACGGTCTTGCTTGCGATAACAGAAAAGGGGGCTCGCTTGGCGCCACTTCCCACAACATGGAGTGTTTTTTCGATACACTTGCTCAAATTATTTTTCACATCTCTCTCCCAAAAACGGAGCACCGTCCAGCCATCTGATAGAAGAGCATTCGTTGCCGCACAATCTCGGTCCATATTCCGGCGAATCTTTTCCAACCAATACTGTCTTGAACGAGTCTTCTTGAATTGCTCCTCCAGCGCCGAGCAACTTCTCTGCTGCCACTGGCCACCATGCCAAAAGTCACCATCAATGAAAATCGCCAGGCGATGCAAGGACAGGACCACATCAGGTTTCCCTGGCAGTTTCTTTGAACATGTTCTATAGCGTAGTCCCTCTGCCCATAAGGCCCTTCGGAATTTTACCTCTGGTCCAGTATTACTCGAACGGACGCCGCGCATTATAGCGGATATATCCGTTTTGGAAAGTGGCTTAGATTTAAGTTCGGACTTCATGTGACGCATAAAAGAGCTTGGGATGGCAGAACTCTGAGCGAGCTTTTCAGATTATATAGAAATGGAAGTTTATCTAAACGCCACCGCCCTTGCTTACTCGTTATACCTTCAGGGATGGGGGCTGATTGATCTTCCACTGCGCGCACACGCCACTCTCTCCCCCACTCGCATTTTGTGCGGGTCAGTGAGGTGAATTCCGACTGCGGCCGTCGAACGACTTCCTTTTCACTGTTCCTACCCCCCTGCATCCATGATCGGGAGCAGCCAATCTGTCCTTTACTGCGCGCATCGAACGAGCACATTCTGATCGTGCGCGTTCTGCGAGCAAGAAGGACGGCTGGCTGCTCCCGATCCCCCTCATTTTTTAAAGATCAGCCTCGGCTCCGTCATATTCCCCATCGACACCGCCACCAACTCCCACCCGCTTGATCCGAACTCGTTCAGCTTGGTTTGCATATTCTCGGTGTCAGGAAGGACCTCGACGATTTTGTACTGGAACCGTTTCGACTCTTGAGCCTTCGCGGTAAACGGCTGCCCTGTCACCAGCAGAAATGCCAATGCGCTAAGACAGACGCCCGCGATCACCCACGCGGCTGAAAAACGTACGTTCTGCATAAGTCACCTCACTCAGGTTTTTGTTATGGATGCGTCACACGCCAGTTGTACACTATACCTGAGTCCACGTTGAGCGGTATTGACAGGCTACATTGCTCGCCACACTTTTTATCTCGCGCTCCACGAACGCTTGGTTTTGCCAAGCCTATTTCCGGGCACTGGGAAGATCAATTCGTCCCAGACTTGGGAGAACCATGAATTCGAGCAAGTGATCGAGAGTGGGAAACGGACTTGTGCCCAGGCGATGGCTGCTAGGAAGCGCGGGCTTTGGCAAGAGCCAGCGAGTGCGCCTCTATTTTCCTCATGGCCACGCGATCGTAGACCCTTTCACCGCAAGCTGGGCACTCATGAAACTCCAGCCGTGGAACCGAGTATGCTTGGCCATGAAACTTGCCGGTCCACTTCCGCCGAACCTTCTTAATCTTATCGCTGCCGCAGGTGGGACACTTCGTGATGCTCAACATAGGACGCCTCTCAGAGGGCCTTCTTGGAAGAGATGAGGAAGTAGTAGGTGTCCACTTCAACTTCAGATACCAGTTTACCCTTCGTATAAATCAGAAGTCCATTGAGGTTCGTGCTTTGAATCACGTACAGACGCTCTCCTGAACGCGTTCGCCGGATGCTGGTAGAACGGAGCACTTTCGAGATGGCCACCGATGTCAAGATCGACTCGGCTACATCGAGTTCAGTCAGGCTGTCCGCTTCCATCTCAATCCGAGCTTTCTCGCTGAATGCGTAGTTGCCGGCCAATACTGCTCACTTGATTCGAATCAGGATATCGCTCATGGATGCGCGACTCTCCAATTATGCCCTGCCCCCAAATCCACTTTCAGCGGCACCGACAGCCCCAGCTTTTTTCCTGTCGCTTCCATCTCTGTCTTTACCAGATGCTTGGCCTCTTCCAAGTCCTTCTCCGGTACCTCGAAGATCAACTCGTCGTGGACTTGGAGAATCATCTTGGCATGCGGCATCTCATGATGCAGCCGCTGATTCACATCGATCATTGCCACTTTAATAAGATCCGCGGCTGAGCCCTGGATCGGACTGTTTACGGCCATGCGTTCGCCGAATCCACGCTGCACCGGATCGCCGCTCTGCAACTCGGGAATTGGACGCCGCCTGCCGAGAATCGTCGTTGTGTAGCCTTTCGTTTTGCCCTCTTCGATATTCCGGTCCATCAAGGCGCGCACGGCTGAAAATTTTTCGAAAAACGTCTCGATGTACTTCTTCGCGTCGGCCTGCGACACGCCGATGTTTTGCGCCAGGCCGAACGGACTGATCCCATAGACAATGCCGAAGACGACCGTCTTGGCCACGCGTCGCATGTCCCGCGTGATCTGACTGGAGGGCAGACCAAAAATCTCCATGGCCGTTGCCATGTGGATGTCCTCTCCCTTCGCGAACACGGCAAGCAACCGTGGATCTTGCGACAGGTGCGCGAGGATGCGCGGCTCGATCTGGCTGTAGTCGGCGCAGAGCAGCGTGTGGCCTGTCGGTGCGATAAAGGCTTCCCTGATCCGTAATCCGTACTCGCCCTTCACCGGAATATTCTGCAGATTTGGCTCAGTAGAGGAGAGCCGCCCGGTCGCCGCGACGGTCTGATTGAGCGACGTATGGAGCCGCTTGGTCTCCGGATTCACGAGTGCTGGTAATGCATCCACATAGGTGGACTTGAGTTTACTGAGGCTCCGGTAGTGCACGATCTGCGCGGGCAATTCGTGCTGCGTCGCCAGCTGGGTCAGCGTGTCTTCGTCGGTCGAGTAGCCGGTTTTGGTTTTCCTGATCGGCTTGAGTCCCAACTTCTCGAACAACACTGTGGCGAGCTGCTTCGGTGAATTGATGTTGAACTCGCCGCCGGCCACCACGGCGATGGTCTCCATGATCTTGTCGAGATCCCGCTCCAATTCCTTGCTGAGCCTGCGCAGCCCCTCGACATCCAATAAGAATCCGTTCCGCTCGATCTCGGCCAACACCGGCACCAGCGGCATTTCCACGTCGGTGAAGAGCGTGAGGCTCCCCTGCTCCGATAATCGTTGCGTTATGGGCTGGGCGAGCTTGGCCAGCACCGATGCGGCCTCTGCTGCCTCCTCGCACGATCCGGTGTCCTCGTCGTCGAACAGGGATTTCGGGTCGTCGTTGTTTTTCTTTCCGGTCCCAAGCCGGTGGTCCAGCACTTCAAACGCGACCGTCTCAAGCTGATGATCTCGGCGATTCGGATTGAGCAGATAGTCGGCCACCATGGTGTCCAGATAGGGGCCCGCGAGAGTGACTCCAATGCGGTGAAAGGCCAGCAAGGTCGATTTCAGATCGTGGACCACCTTGGTTCTGGTGGAATCATGCAGCAGCGCAATGATCGGTCGCATGTACGTTTGGACGTCGAGCGGGATGAACGCGGTCTTCTCTCCCGTAGACAGCGCAATTCCCCGCACATCCGCCTCTACGCCTGGCCCGGAGGAGAGCAGACATTGCACGCCAAGCGCGCCGCCCTTCGGCAAGCCCTCCACAAATCGCTGTGCGGAGGGTTCATCCTGGACGAGCTCCGTCTCAACCGCATTCGCCTCAGCCTGTGAGAACGACGGCTGAAATGATTTGAGAAGCGTGGTGAACCCCAGCTCGCGCAACAAATCGGTCAGCTGGTCCTGATGCGGAGGTTTCAGATGATAGGTCGCAGGTTCGAATGCCACGGGACTATCCAGTTGAATGGTCGCCAGTCTCCGGCTAAGGCGGGCGTTCTCGGCCTGGTCGACCAACAAGGCTTTGATCCGAGGCGGCGTGACCTCTTCGACACGACGGAGGAGTTCTTCAATCGTCTTGAACTGGGCGATCAGCTTCATCGCCGTTTTCTCACCGATGCCCTTCACGCCGGGAATATTGTCAGCGGCATCTCCCATGAGCCCCATGATCTCCACGACGCGCGCCGGTTCCACACCGAAGCGTTCTACACATTCCGTTTCGCCCAACCACTTGTCTTTCACCGGATCGTAGATGCGCACGTGAGGCGTCAGAAGTTGGAACATGTCCTTGTCGCCGGTGACGATGACGACGTCGAACCCAGCTTGCTCCGCCTGGTGCGCCAGCGTGCCGATCAAATCATCTGCCTCGTAGCCGGCTTGCCGGACGGCAGGAATGTTGAGGGCGTCCACCACGCGATGGATGTAGGGAATCTGGGCGCTCATGCCTTCCGGCATCGGCGGCCGCTGCGCCTTGTAGGCCGTGAACTCTGCGTGGCGCAATGTTGGGCCCTTTTCGTCGAATGCCACCACGAGGCCGTCCGGCTTCCGTTCACGAATGATCTTCAACAATGTCGTCGTAAAACCGAGGATGGCGTTGGTCTGGAGGCCTTGGGAATTATTCAGCGCCGGCAGGGCAAAGAATGCACGATAGATATAGGCGCTCCCGTCGATCAGATAGAGCGTCTTGCGGTTGGACTCGGTGCTCGGCATGATGCGGGCTAGCAGGCTGCGGGAAAACCCGGTTTATTCATAAACCACCACTGGAATCTTCCATATGGCACTGATTTCAAAATAGTCGCAGGATGCTCAAAAAGGCCGTCCAGCAAGGCCGCAGCGAGCGAAGAGGCGAGGCGTACGCTTCGGTACGTTGAGCCTCTGAGCGACGCGAGAACGCCGTTGGCGGACTTTTTCAGCATCCTGCTAGGGGCCGGGGGCCAGGGTCAGAGGTGGTTTATCAAACTTACGGCGCATGCCATTAATGACACTCAGCAGGGTCGGCTGGCTGACCATTTTCGCCTCCAGCTCACGTTTTTTAGGGAAATCCATGAGGGAGATCCCGATCAGCATCGTCAGCAGGCCCTGCCCCGGCAAAAACAGCATGGCAACACCGGCCAAGAAGAACACAACGCCGACCACGTTCTTGACGATCAACCCCGACAGGCGCAGCATTGGGTGATGGTCTTTCATCCAATGGCGGGGAGTGCGTGTATCGAAATAGTCGGCGGGCAAGCGGACGAGAATCAGCGGGATGGCAATCAGAGAACCGACAAACCCGATGGCCGAGGCCGCGGTGAGACCGATGAGCACATCGACCGGAACCCATTGCTGAACTGTTGAAAATAAGTCATCCATGCACCGCGCATCCTAGCATGCGACCTGGAGGCACTCAAGCCACGGGCCGAGCCTAGCCCTCATTATTCATGAAGGTTCGTTGCGAAAGCGTGCAGACGCGAAGCGAGACGGGCACTCGGAGAGGTGAAGCCCTGAGGCATACTGTATAGTATGTCAAAGGGCTGAACCGCGAGACTGCCTGTCACAGCCGCGTATCCGCGCTTGGAGCAGAAGCTTCATGAATCATGCGGGCAAAGAGCCTGTTCGACATAACCGTGCTGCTGCGGCAAACGACCGCGACCATCTGCGTCGTACTCGGTCTGGAAAGACCCTCAGCGTATTCCAGCGAATAGGCCTCCGGGTTTCCCGGGCCTGCGACCTCGCATCTGGCCGCACATCCTTCGCCTCGTCACGAACGGCTCAGTCTGACAGGTTCCGAGTCGAATGTTTACGGCATGTTTCTCGGCGGGCTATACTCGCGCTGCCATGTCGTGTCGTTCGCCCTTCAGACTTCAGCTCAGCGCCTTGCTGGGGATCGCAGTCATGAGCGCAGGACTGTTGACGATTCCTTCCTCCCTTTGCGCATCGGACGATCTTCATATCGAGATAAGAAAAAAAGGTCTGGGCAAAGAAGTCATCATCACACAGGGGGCACACGAGTGGTTTATGCTGATCGATGTGACGCCGGAGAATTCCGTCGTCTTGCGGCAGGAAAAAGAGCACGAGACCTATCTCGTGGACGAAAGTGAAACGCATGACCGCCCCATGACCAGGGACGAAGTCGATGCGGCCATTACCGATTATGTGAACAGCGTCAAGATGCGCGCCACAAAGGAGTAGCTCCCGACCATGCCGACTCAACCCAAGTTCGTCATCTTCGCCCATCACGCCACCTACGATACGCTGCACCAGGTTGCCACCCTGGGGCTCACCGCAGCAGCGATGGGAAAAGATGTGATCGTGATCTTATTATTCTGGACGATCAAGAAACTGGCCGAGGGCAAGATCGACCAGATAGATTTCCCCCCCGAGTATGCCGCCTCAGCCGACGAAGTGACACGGCTCTTGAAAGAAAAGAAAGTACCGAAGATTTCGGAAATGTTTCAGGACGCCAAACAGGTCGGGAAATTTCGGCTGATCGCCTGCAGTGCCGGCCTTGAATACATGGGGGTGGACAGTGCCGCGGTTGAAAAAAACGTCGATGACGTCATGGGGCTCCCGGCGATCATCTCTCTCACGGCAGGAGCGGAAACGACGCTCTTCATCTGAATGCCGTGAGGCGTAAAACGTAAGGCGTCAGGCGATGGCGAATTTCACGCGCTCACCCATTTACCCCTTACGCCTACCGCGATCTTTTAACTCCAACCCGATCGCAATATTCGGTGAGTGTGCACTGGCTGCAGAAGGGCGAGACCGGTTGGCAGAGATTCTGTCCATAGGGAACAAGTAAATCGTTGAAGGTGATCCAATGCTGGGCCGGCAATTTCCGGCGTAGCGCCTGTTCAGTCTCCTCCGGAGTCTTCGTCTTCACATAGCCCCAGCGATTGCTGATCCGATGCACGTGGATATCCACGCAGATGCCGGGCTTGCCATAGCCGACCGTCACCAGCAAATTGGCCGTTTTCCGGCCGACTCCCGACAGTGTCACCAGCTCCTCGATAGAGTCGGGAACTGTTCCTCCGTAGACGTCCAGAAGACGACAGCAAATGGCATGAATGGATTTGGCTTTTATTCGGTAGAACCCGACGGGATAGATGGCGCGTTCGATCTTCTGGAGCGGGAGGGTCAGCATCGTGGCGGGCTGATGCGCCAATGCGAATAGCCTGGCACTGGCTTCACCGGTCGTCTTGTCTTTGGTCCGGAGGCTGAGGAGGCAGGATATGAGGATGCGAAAGGGATCTCGGTTCGACTCGCGCGACACGATGCCGAGGACCGGCTCCTCCCACTGCCGAATCTCGCGCTTCACGATTCGAAGCGCAGCAGTGATCTGGTCCTGGTGCATGGATGAGGGAGAGATCTGAAGGCCTTGGGAGAGATGCGATGAACTGAACGGGCGAGCCTGTGAAAGGACGCTTACTCTGGCTTACGCTTCTGTAACCATTTTTGACGCCGCCGCTGCGCCTCACGTTCTTTGGCTTTCTTTCTCACGCTCGGCTTTTCGTAAAACCGACGACGCTTCAGTTCTCGGAAGAGTCCTTCCCCCGCGAGCTTCTTCTTGGCAACTTTGAGCGCTTTCTCGACGTTGTTGTTGAAGACTTTGATTTCCATTCTTCCCGTCTATCTACTTTCCCAGGCGGTGCCTGTACAGGTTTTTTTCTCGCGCCGGATCGGCTCTGAGCAAGGGGCGTAATGTAGCATAGCCCCCGGAGTTCCTCAAGGCGGATAGTCGCATACTGAATCCGGTCGCAAAGAGAGAACTTAAGCCGTTGATTGCGCTGGATGTTTATGTTTTGTTCGACTGTACGACATCCTGCATCGGCGGCGGCGATGGCCAGCACCAGCCCAACGATGAGATCAGAGCGAACAGGTGTCTTCACTCCTGCTGAGCAGACATGAAGAAGCGCTCCAGCCTCTATAGCCTGTTCGGCGATTTCAAGCGGAATCTCCGTCGCCAGATGGAGCGCGGATGACAAGACGGCGGAACGAGTCCGGTCTGTCTTCGCAAGCTTCGTGGCTTGGAGAAACCGCTGATAGGCATCGCCATCCGCTTGCATGAGATCACGAAGCCTCCGGCCAATTTTACCCAGCCGATATTCTACGCCTCGTTGCTGGCTGAGGCGCGCCCCCATGATCCCCAGCGAAGCCGCGAGGGCGCCCACCAAGGCCGCGGACGTGCCGCCGGCCGGAATCGGGGTCGCCGCAGCCACCGCGTCCAAAAAGTCCGCGATGGATTGTGTGTGTATATCAACCGACTCCTGTTCGTGAGACGAAGCCTGTCGAGCCAGCTCACCAAACAGCCGAGTCTCCAATCTCATTTCAAGTACCTGCGTTGAATCGAACTGTTCGAGCGCCACACTATGCGCGGCGGCCTGAACCAGTGCTGCTTGGGGCACAAGCCCTATCACTTCGCTCCCCGCGACCGCCACACCTTGCTCAGCGGCTCGGGCTCGGACCGCTTCAAACGCGACATGGAGAGGCGTGATGATGAAATCGGTGAGATTCATGGCGACTTGAACCATCTGTCGACTGGCTAACTCCACACCGATCGCTTTGAGATGGGGCAGCCCCCCGTTCGATTGGCGAATGTCTTTTGCGATGGATCGGGCCAACGCCAGATCCATCGAGCGGAGATTCACATTAAAGGCGATCAAGGGAGGTCGCGCACCAATCACCACAGCGCCGGCCGTTTTGTGAAGTTGGGGAGGGCCACAATCGGGTGTCCAGTCCGGATCGGAAGCCATGCGGAACGCAAGGCCTTGGAGCCCTCCTCGGCGGACCGATTCGAGCGGAGCATGATCGCGATGCAGTGCCGCCTGTTCGTAGAAAAATACCGGGATCTCCAGCTCTGTTCCGACCCGTCGCCCCAATTCCTTCGCCAGATGGATACAATCCTGCATCGTTGCACCACGAACCGGCACGAAGGGCACGACATCCGTGGCACCCACCCGCGGATGGACGCCCTTGTGCTTCCGAAGATCGATCAGATCGGTCGCCACACGAATGGCGCGAAAGGCCGCTTCAGCGACGGCGTCCGGTTCACCGGCAAAGCTCAAGACGGAACGATGGTGGTCCCGATCCATCGTCTGGTCCAACAGCCAGACCCCCGGCACGGATTCCACGGCGCATACCAGCGCCAGCACCGTTGCCTCGTTTCGCCCCTCACTGAAGTTGGGCACACATTCGACAATTCGATCCACGTCCTGCCCCATCGAAAATCAACACAACGAAGCCGGAGGTCTGATTATCAGCCCTCCGGCTTCTCAATCTACTAACAGGATGCTGAAAAAACCGCCAGCGGCGTTCTCGCATCGTTCAAGCCCTCAACGGGGACCCGGCCGCCTCACCACTCGGCGGCGCGCACAAACTTGGTGCTCCTTATTCGTCGCACCGTGCGCCCCAGAGGGTACGCCTCCGGGCCTTCACTCGCTGCGGCCTTGCTGGACGGTCTTCTTGAGCATCCTGAGGCTATGTTGACATTGGGACCGTGGAAGGTTCCAGCCCGTGAAAGCTCTGTCTGTGCAGCCTACTTTGTCTTTCTGACAAACGCTTTATAGATCATTCCCGACTTCGTTTGTTCTTCCTCAAGCCCGACCATCTGATGGCCGGTCGTGTCGCACCAGGCCGGCATATCCTTTTTGATGCCTTCGTCGTCCGAGACGACTTCAAGGACCTGGCCCAACGTCAGTTCCTTGATCTTCTTCAAGGTCATGATAATCGGCATCGGGCAAAAGTACCCGAGCGTATCGAGCTTCACATCGGCATGTGGCATAACGTCTCGTTTGTTTCGTTTGTATGGTTTGTTTAGTTTCTTTGGTTGTGAACCCACGCACCAAACAAACCAGATGAACTAAATGAACAAGTTGACGCTACCTTGCTTGGCTTCCGCGAGGTAGGTGGTCACCCCGGCAAACTGATCGATACCCTCGATCAGAGTATCCTTGGTGATCCCCATCAGCCCCATGGTCGTCGTGCAGGCAATGAAGTGAACACCCAGGTCCAGCGCCGTCTCCATAAGTTCCGGCACACCCGGCATCCGGTTTTGCTTCATGACCGTTTGCATCATCTTCGTGCCCAGCCCCCCAAAATGGAACCGCGAGAGAGGCAGACGATCAGCACCCCCTTTATTCAGCATGCCGAACATCCGACGGAGCCAGTCTTTCGCAGAGCTGGCCGCGCCTTTCCGGCGAATGGCATTGAGGCCCCAGAAGGTGAAAAAGACGGTCACCCGCATCCCCATGGCAGCCGCGCCGGTGGCAATGATGAACGCAGCCATCGCTCGGTCCATGTCGCCGCTCAGCAGCACGATCGTCACCCTGTCAGTCTTCGCGGTCTGTAGGTTAGCCAACGTCACCGCTGGATCCATCTGCGCGATTGTCATGACACCCTCTTTCCTGTCAGCTCCGCATAAATTTGGTGATTTCAGTGGGATTTTAACTATAGTCTCCGGTTCTTTTTCTTGTCAAGGCAACGACCTTGACCCCACTCAGCATGCCGGATATAGTTCCAGACGAACCGATGATCCCTCCCATCTTATGCTTTCCATGAACAGCGAACTCATCACCGAGATCAAGCCATCGAAGAGCGCACCGCTCTTTGGCTTCTGGTATCCCGCTTGCCTGAGTAGTGAACTCGCTCCCGACAGCCTGAAGGGGACCGTCCTGTTGGGCCTCCCGATCCTCGTCTGCAAAACATCACAGGGTGCGGTCGCGGCCATGCGCGACATTTGCCCCCATCGCGGGATGCCGCTCTCCTTCGGCAAAATGAACGGCGACTGTGTCGAATGTGCCTACCATGGCTGGCAGTTCGATCAGACAGGCCGCTGCCGGGGAATCCCTGCGCTCGTCGAAGGCTCTCCGATTCGTGTCGACAAGATCGGCATCACCACCTATGCCTGCCGTGAACAGGATGGCTACGTGTGGGTGTTCATTCCTGATCCTCAACGCCCGATCCAAGACATCCCGGACGTACCGCCGCTGCCGCTCCCCTCGTCCCCTTATCGGATGATTCACATCTCGACCCTGTTGGATTGCACCATCGACGACGGCATTGTCGGCTTGATGGACCCGGCTCACGGCCCCTTTGTGCATCAAAGCTCCTGGTGGCGCAGCCGGGCAAGTATCCACGAAAAGGCCAAGACCTTTGAGCCGATACCCTACGGCTTCCGCATGGTGCCGCACGCTCCCTCAACCAACAGCGGACCGTACAAGCTCTTGAATCTGTTTTACGGCGGGCCATTGACGACGACCATCGACTTTGTGCTGCCCAACCAGCGATTCGAATTTGTTCAGTGCGGATCGCTCTTTGTGTCGAGCCGCGCCACGGTCACGCCGATCAGCGACCAGCAATGCCGCATCGACTTTACCGCGGCATGGAACTGCCTCAGCTGGGTTCCATTTTCCAAGACCATCTTCCGCTATTTTGCCGATATTTTCATGACACAGGATCGGGAAGCAATGGAACGCCAGGCGGTGGGGTTGCGCTACAAACCAGCCTTGATGCTTATCGACGATGCCGACACACCGGCCAAGTGGTATTACAAGTTGAAAGCCGCGCACCTCGCATCGGTGCACACCGGACAGCCTTTCGACCATCCGCTCAAAGAACGGGTCACGCTTCGCTGGAAGAGTTAAACGACCTCAGAACCATGGCGAACAAGAGCGCGAATTTGAAAACACCTCGTGTAGTTTTTCTCTTCTCGGCGCTCATTCTTTGCTTGCAAACCTTTCCGCTCTTGGCAGCGGACTCTCGTCATCTTGCAACGGTGCCGGCACTCGGTGTGCTCGCCGGTGGACAGACCGGTACCGTGCACTACATCGTGCTCCAGATCGATAAAGATCCTCAACAAGCGGGGCCGACCGTATTATTCAATGAAATGAATCTGGGTGGCGGTTCAATCGTCAGCGAAAATTGGAAAGAAGGCGTCAAGCACGCTGTCGAGGCCGCCACGAAGGCGGTAGGAGAAGACGGACGAGAATGGGTGATCACGATCAAAAACCGGTCATACCATGCCTTGACCGAGGGAACGAGCGCCAGCAGCGCTATCGCGGTCGGCATCATGGCAGCCTGGCGTGGGGACGACATCAAGTCAGATGTCGCCCTGACCGGAACCATCATGCCGGACGGTCGGATCGAGTCGGTGGGGGCAATTTCCATCAAAATCGAAGCGGCAGCCCGCGCACAGTTTAGATCCATCCTGGTGCCTCGCGGGCAACTCGATACGGCTGACGGGGATCTCTCCCAGCTGGCAACCAGATGGAACATCAGAATCATCGAAGTGACAACGTTGGAGGAGGCCTACCAGCTCATGACGACGGCAAAACGTTAGCGGCTCACTTCGCACCCGTCTCCACCAACAACCCCATCGCCTGCTGAATCTGAGCGCGCGAACCGAGGAGCACCAGAATATCGCCCGCCATCAATTGAATGTTCTCCGACGGATTGGCTTGCGTCACCCCGGCACGCGTCCAGGCAATCACCGAAACGCCGGCGCGTGCGCCGAGAGCCAGCTCCGTCAACGTCTTCCCCTGGGCCGGCGAATCCTCGTCGATGCGACAGGTTTCAACTTCCGTATCGGTCAACGTCCCGTCCCGAAGATGATGCGCAAGTTCCAACAATTCGCTGCGACGAAGCAAGGCGTAGCCTTCACGGCGAACTTGTTTCGCCTTTTGCATCACAAACGCCTGCGGTATTTTGTAGGTGCGGAGCACCAAAGAAAAGATCTCGATGGAGGTTTCGAATTCCTCCGGCACCACATCGTCCGCCCCGAGTTGGTGCAGCTCCTCCAATTCGCGCAGATAACGAGTCCGCACGACGACATGGAGATTGGGGTTGAGTCCCTTGGCCACCTGCACGGCTCGCCTAGTGGTAAAAGGATCAGAAATGGCGACCACCAACACCTTCGCATCCTCGACTCTCATGTGCCGCAGCACATTCGGGTTCGTACCATCGCCGTAATAGACGGGCAGCCCGTGTTTCGCTTCGCGGCTGACGGTATCGCCGTCGAGGTCCAAGGCGAGATAGGGGATCTCCGTCTCGCCGAGGACGCGGGCGAGATTCCTCCCGTTCAACCCATACCCCACAATAATAACGTGGTCCTTCATCCGAATCTGCTTGCTTTCGGTCTGCAGGACGTGGGCCGTGGTACGACCAGGCATCCAATGACGAAGTCGTTGCCACGCTTCCACACGGCGAGCCAGGTGCGGTGACCACTGCATGAGAAACGGCGTGACGATCATGGAGAGCACCGAGACCGCAAGAAAGACCTGATACGGATCGCCTCGCAAAAAACCGATATCCTGCCCTTGCTGCGCTAACAAGAAACTGAACTCTCCGACCTGGGCCAGGGCAATGCCTACCATAATCGCCGAGCGTACGGGGACCTCTGCCAACAGCACCGCTCCAGCCCCAGCGACACACTTCAACAACAGAACCGCTAGCAGTAGCCCTAATACTGGTAGCGGATGCGAAAATAGCACCCGCCAGTCCATAAGGATGCCGATCGATACGAAGAAGAGGCTATTGAAACTGTCGCGGAACGGCAACACCTCGGCCATGGCCTGATGGCTGTACTCCGATTCAGAAATGACCAACCCGGCGATGAAGGCGCCCAACGCCAACGAGAGACCCCCGAGTGAGGTAAGCCACGCGATGCCGAGACAGGACACGATGATCGTCAGCAAGAATAGCTCGCGACTGCGGCTGCGAACGATATGTCCCAATACCTTGGGCACCAGATACCAGGCGGCGGCAATGACGAGCGCGACGACAAGGACCGACTTCCCCAAGGTGAGCAGAATCGCCAGTCCACCTCCATCCGATTCGCCTCCAAGAATCGGCGTCAACAACATCATGGGCACGACGGCCAAATCCTGGAAGATGAGAATGCCGATTGTGGCTCGGCCATGGATCGAGTCGCTGTCCCCCCGTTCGGCCAAGGTCTTCAACACGATCGCCGTGCTGCTCAGGGAGAAGAGGAATCCCCAGAACAGCCCCTGCTGCCAGGACAAACCGACGAGCATCGCCCCAAGCCACGCGATCAACAGCACGCCGCCGACCTGGATCGGCGCCGCCAGAAACATGAGGCGGCGCATGGAGGCCAAATGCACCAACGAGAATTCGATGCCGATGGTGAAGAGAAGCAGCACGATCCCGATCTCCGCCAACGCTTGGACCGTCCCGATGTCCGAGATGAGATTCAACCCATAGGGTCCGATGAGCGCACCGGCAACCAAAAATCCTGCGATCGAGGGAAGCCGGAACTGATGGAATACGAAGACGACGGCGATCGACGCCGTGAAGATCACGAGAAGATTTGCAAGCACGCCGTAGTCAGTCATGGCAGAAGCCGGCCAGGAGAGAGAGACTGTTCGATTGTGTCACGGGTTCACGGCGGAGAATACCTCAGCAACGACGAGGGAACAAGACAATCCACTGAGGCAAACCATGGTCCACGACCATGATTTGCGCCTCTACCGGCGCCACCGCCGATCACCGTGCGCAATACGTGAGGCTGGAGAATCCAAGAATCGGCGGATCCGCAGCACAGACGGGGGGGAAGGAGCCTCGTGCCGACCTCTTTCTCGCGTTCGAACAACCGACCAAATCCAATCACATGCCCCAAAATTTTGAAGGAGCACCCCTCTAACCGATCAGGCCATTGATCTCGGGGACTCGGCCAGTTGAGCCATCGGGCACAGCCTCCGTCGATCGTAAGACCCCCGCGAAAGATGCATAGACAATTTTGTCTCTGGTGGAATAGCCTGTTGACATCAACGATACGTACAACGAAAAAGGTGAACGGATGATGCAAACGCGGTCTGCTCCACCGTCTCAAGAAAGGTGCCCTATGCAACCTACCCGTCTGCTTTTGATTGCCGCAACGACCCTTGTCCTGTCCTCAACATCGGTATTTGCCGATACCCCGAGCGCGTCCTTTGATCCTTTACTCATGCGGGAATGCCCCCAAGCCAATGGGGACACCCTCTACACCAACAAGGACCTGCCAGGCTGCACACTGATGACGCTGAAAGAACTGTCGGTCGTACCCTCGCTGGACGACATGCCGACGTATCGCCCCACGGTGGCCGTTGCTCCTCAGTACAATATTCCTCAGTACCCTGACCGCAATCAGACCGGTATGACCGGCGAGGGACAAACCGTCCCCGATTGGGCTAAAGATTGGCACGCCAGCATCGCCTCGTCTGGATCGGTCCAGGCTGAAGTCTGTTCGAAGTATGGAGAATGGCTACATCTCAACGAAAAAACTCGAGGCGGGTTCTTCTACGGGACGGACCCCTCGTATGGCGGAGATCTTTCCGGAAGAAATCAACGAGGGGCGAGCTACTCGTTTGAGGACAGGGCTCGCTATGGCGCACTGTCCAGCATCTTTGGGCGGGGATTTATCCCAATCGGCTGCCCGTAACTGGCGATCAACACATTCAAGATGGGGCGTCAGGCCATGAGCGCTTGGCGCCCCTCATTTTTTGTAGAACTCCCGATACCACTTCACGAAACGCGCGATCCCTTCTTCGATCGGCGTCGCCGGCGTAAACCCCACGTCCCGCGTCAGGTCCTCAACATCCGCATAGGTCGCCGGCACGTCGCCCGGCTGAATGGGCAGCAGCTTCTTGACCGCTTTCTTTCCTAATGCCTGCTCCAATACTTCGATAAAGCGCAGTAACTCAACCGGCTGATGATTGCCGATATTATAAATCCTGGCTGGGGCTGAACTGGTTCCAGGATCCGGTCTGTCACCGGACCAGGCTTGGTTCGGCGTCGCCGGATGATCGAGGGTTCTGATTACGCCTTCGACGATGTCATCGATGTAGGTAAAATCACGTCGCATCTTTCCGTGGTTGTAGACCTCGATCGGTTTGCCCTCCAGGATCGCCTTCGTAAAAATGAAGAGGGCCATATCGGGCCTCCCCCAGGGCCCATAGACGGTAAAAAACCGCAGACCCGTGCAGGGAATCCGATAGAGATGCGCATAACAATGGGCCATGAGTTCGTTGGCCTTCTTACTCGCGGCATAGAGTGAGACCGGATGATCGACGTTGTCGTGAATCGAAAACGGCATCTGGGTATTGCCGCCATAAACGGAACTTGACGAGGCATAGACGAGGTGCTCGACCTTCGCGTGCCGGCAGCCTTCCAATATGTTCAAAAACCCTTCGATGTTGCTGTCCGTATAGGCATGCGGGTTCACCAGCGAATAGCGTACCCCGGCTTGCGCCGCCAGATGGACCACGCGCCGGATCGGTTGCTTCGCAAACAGTGTCTTCATCCTGGCCCGATTGGCCAGGTCGAGCTTCGTGAATGAAAACGACTTGAACTGTTTCAGCTTCGCCAACCTCGCCTTCTTCAGTCGTACGTCGTAGTAGTCGTTGACGATATCGAGTCCGATCACTCGTTCGCCTCGCTCCAGCAATCTAGTCGCGGTATGAAACCCGATGAAGCCGGCGACACCGGTGACAAGGATCGGGTCTTGCTGCCTCTTGCGCGTGGTCATAGTCGGTCCTTTCGATTTATCGGGACGCTGCGGTGCGGTTGCCGGCCTTCATAAACGGGGGATCTCCGTGGTCAAGCCGATAGAGTGACAGAGGGGTCAGTGCGTCCCCGGTCGTCAGAGGTTTCACCAGCCCATCGGTCGTGCGACGAAACAGGTCCAACGCATGCCCGTCATGATAACGACATCCAGTCTTGACAAGAAGTTCTTTCAGTGTTTCCGGCCGTTCCCAGTGGGCCGTCAGCAGCGCGGTGCGGGCGGGGTTCCGTCGGCTGAACATGAACGAGAGGTGGTCCGGGTACCAGTCTGCGCCGCCGGTGGCATAGGACACGAACAGCCTGGCCTGCGCCGCCGCACAGATGTCGGCAAGATATTCATTCGTGAGATAGCCGTTTTCTCCGACATCGAGCCATTTCCCGGGGTGAGACAAGGGCGCATGGGCCGCATGGCCGCGGACTTCAAGCAATTGTTGTTGCGAGGCAAACACCAGCGGGATCGGCCCATGCTGCTGCACCAGCGACTGAATCACTCCGTCCTTGAGGGCGGACCTGCCGCTATTCGTCGGCCCGCTGTCCGCATGCACGAGCACGTTGTAGCCACGATCGGCAATAAGATAGCAGTTGCGCGGCATCTCCAAATCGCAGGGATCTTCGCCATAGAATGGCACCGCATACACAGCCCCCCCGTCGAACGCCCAACTCTCTCCATGTGCCAATTCGATCACGCGACCGAATCCCAACTCCCGCAAGAGCGACAGATAGTCGTAGGAGAGCGTGCGGCGATTCCTTCGGCTCGGCACGATGATCGGCGTGTCTTTGGGTAGGTGCAAGAGCGTGCGAGGGTCCACATGATCATCGTGATCGTGGGTCAAGAAAACGGCAGCCGGTTTGGGCAACAGCGATCCCCAGAGCGACGGGACGGAGGACTCCGCAAACCAGGGGAGCAGCCAGGGATCGAACAACAGTGCTTGATCCCGTTGTCGATACAGCAACGCCGCATGACCGAGATGGACCGTATCTTGATCGTGTACTGTCTCGAACCAATGGGATCTGACAGACGCAGTACTCGAACTCACTAAACATTCATGCTGGTGGAGGGATTCGATCAATCGCGTCAGTACGCGTTCTCCGTCTTTCCCTGACGCCGCCACGACCGTTCTGATTCCGTCGGTCTGATGGGTGCCGTCCAAGAACCCCAAGATCTTTCCTACCACCGGCCCCATCTGGCGCTGCTCGAACCCAATCGGAATCGCCTGCCGCTTCACGGAATGGAAGATCCGGAGCCCGCCGTTGATGACCGTGGCGGATTTGGTGGGGTCGGTCGGGAACTCCCATTGAAACGTCCCATCCGGCTTCCGCCCACAATGAATGTGCTGCTGCAGATAGGGACGGGCATTGATTAATTCGGTATAGGCGTCTTCCAATCGCCGTTGACGATCAGGATCGTCGAGCGGAGCCCGTTTGGAAAAGACATCGCTGATGGCCGTATCGATCGCGCTGGAGAGGAGGCTATGGGCTTCCTGCAGACTCGCAACGACTTCGGGCGCCACCCCTGCAATAAAGGGAAACGGCCCAGGGGGGTCCGCGCTCTCCAATTGAACCCAAGCCCAGGGCGCAAGGCTGAGATACTGTTGTTTCGGTAGACTATCCCAGATCTTCATGATGGGTGATGGGTGATGGGTGATGGGTTCAGAGCAGACTTGTGCCTGTCTTTCAACTGATCACTCATCACCGATCACTCGTCACGTCCCATTTGAGTTTACCGATCGTGGGCTCGTACAGAGCTTGAATGACGATCCCGTCGGGATCGGAAAAGTAAAAGGAATAGCTGCCGTCGCGATGCTGCTTCGGCGGTGTCACGACCTGCCCGCCCAATTCAGGCAACCGTGGTTCGATCTCTCGATACATCCGGTCGACGGTTTCTGGACTCTCAAGGATCACGCCGATGTGATCCAGCAATTGCCCCGTCAAAGGCTGATACGATGGGAGATCGGACGGCGGAATCTGGTGCAAGGCAAAATTATCCGCACCAGAACTGAAATACACATTGTCAGAGTCCGGCTCCCATACCACCTTCATCCCCAACACCTGTTCGTAGAAGAGGCGAGAACGAGCAAGATTCGTGACGCGTAGCGCCACATGGCGTAATCCTCGGTGGAGCGGAGCGGCCATAGTCATCCTCAATAGCATTCGTATAGTAGGGAGACACCTTGGCTTCGTCAATTGAAAATCCTTGAGACTCGCCCGATTCGATCGAACCGGCAGCTGCGCTTCCTCTCTGTCTAATTATGGTACGATGTTCACGCTTCGAATCTTGAAGAAGCAGTCCACTGGGCCTTTCCCCTTCAAAACCATAATGGCTACCGTTGGCTTCAATGGCCTCACAGTCGCGGCATTCGAGAGCCGTATGGCGGCCGAGATTGCCCGGCTCATCGAGCGCCATGGGGGAAATCCGCTCGTCGCTCCTGCCCTGCGAGAAATTCCACTCGATGACAATTCCGCGGCGTTGAAGTTTGGGGTTCAGCTTACGACCGAGCGAGTCGATCTTCTTATCCTTCTGACAGGCGTCGGCACCACTGCGCTGTTCGATCTCCTCAAAACGCGCTACCCTTGGCCGTCGATTATGGAGGCCCTCACACAAACGGCCCTCGTGGCCCGAGGACCCAAGCCGGTGGCAGCCCTCAAATCATTCGGTCTCCAGCCGACCCTGACGGTGCCAGAACCGAACACCTGGGTCGATCTGATTTCTACGCTGGATGAATACCGCCCGGTGAAGGGATTGCGCGTCGCCGTGCAGGAGTATGGAACGTCAAATCCGGATATGCTGGAAGCCTTGACACAGCGCGGAGCCGAGGTCTTCCAGGTTCCCATCTACCGGTGGGCACTCCCGGAAGATCTGGGGCCACTCAAGCAAGCACTCGATGAAGTCATTGCTGGAAAGGTAGCCGTGCTGCTCATCACCAACGCCGCCCAAGTGGATCATGTGATGCAGGTATTGGAGAAAGACGGACAGGTAGAATCCTTTCGTGCCGCGCTCAAGAAGATGGTTGTCGCTTCCATCGGCCCCACCGCCAGCGAGCGCCTCCGTCAATACGACTGGCCGATCGACCTCGAACCGTCACATCCGAAGATGGGCATACTCGTCAAGGAAACCAGTGAGCAAGTGCATACCGTACGGCAATTTAAGGGCGCCTGAAAACTCTATCAGGATGCTCGAAAATGCCTGACTTCTCACCCGCCCAACCCCGGCGGCTAGTTCACCCTCCCGCCCTGAGCCTGCCAAGACAGGCTTGTTGCCCAAGGACGCGCCGTTCCGCAGGCAAGGCCGCAGCGAGCGACTACCGATGACCCTTCCTAGCTTGCTCGTATACGTTGCCCAGGATGGCCCGGATGAGTCCCCCACACTGCACGCGTCTTCCCACTTCCCTATTTCATTTTCAAGGGTAGCCTGGTCGATCCTCGATTGCGCGCGTCGAACGAGCACATTCTGATTGTGCGCGTTCCGCGAGCAGGAGGACGGCCAGGCTACCCTTCCCATCCTTCTTAGGCCGTGCGTTGCGCGAGCACAAGGGGGTTCACCGGGTCATCCCTCCCCTGCTGGCGGATTTTTTGAGCGTCCTGTTAGTTAGGTCTTGCTGGGGGAGGCCAGCGCCTTGTTGACTTCCCGGAGGAGACTCCGTTCAATTTCCGCAACCTCCTCCTGGCTCACACTGAGTACGCGTCCACCCTGAGCCAGTTTTTCAAAGTCGGCCTTGACGTTGAGCCGGGTCATGTTCGAGGGGAGGGCCTGAAGCGACAGCATGTATTGATTCCGTGAGCCGGCGATTTCCAGCGAGGCAGAGGGAGAGACTTTTCGCTCCGTCACGTAGACGGCCTTCTGATCCGTCTTGATACTCACTTTGATGTGGTATCCGTTGCGGCTGAGTGTGTCTTCCACCATCTTGGCGACAGTGTGTAAGGGGCGGGGGATGTCTTCAGCCTGGCTCCCTTTCTCTTCGACGTGGATGGTCTGCGCCGCGTGGGCGGCTGTGGTTTTTTGGACATCGGCGCTCAGTTTTTTTGTCTGGGCTGCTTGTATGGCCAGGTTGGCGGCGGCGGCTTTGGCCTCACCCTTGGCGCTCTCGGCGGATTTCATCGCGTCTCGTAGTTCCTGGTTCAACAGATCGATCTGTTGGTGCATGACCTTGTTTCCGTCCTGCAGCGAGGTGACCACCGATTCCTGCTTCGCGAGCTGTTTGCGGAGCGACTCATTCTCCGCTTTGAAGGGCGAGTCGTCAGGTTTACAACCGCCGGCCACAACACAGAGCGCGATTGCTCCGATCCACAGGGGCCACTGGTTCGATTGTGTCTTATGTCGCACAGCATGTTCCTCCGGCTAATCCGTGCGATTATCCACGCTTCGCATCGACTTGTCCACGCCGGATTCGATGAATTGACCAGCATTCGTTCGGCCAGTTATGCTCGATCCATGACGACTCGCCTCATCATTACGATCACGGTTTTCCTGCTCATGGGGGCGCCGGGAGCGGTGGCGGGACCAGAGCAGAAGGCCGATGCCATGTCGGCTGAAGATTATGCCTTGTACGACCAGGTCGTCACGAGCAAGTTTCTCACGTCAGCGACTCAGTTGGTTGTGATCGAACGCATGACCCGGCTCCGTCTTTCTCCAGATCAAGAGGGACCAACGACGGTCGGAGCGTTTCAGGAGCAGGGCTACTTCGACGGGGAACCGCCGGCAGACCTGATCCGAGAATTGATCTCGGCCAACCGGCAAGCAAGCCGGCTCGAAGGGCGATTTCACTTTGCTGCAGGCTATCGGTTCGTTACGGAGGGCAGGCTCGAAGAGCCAGAGGTCTCCCTGGCCCGTCCAGTCACGGTCGCTGGCTCGATGCCGGTTCAAGCGCCGCCGGTCTTGGATCGTCTGGCGTTCTCTCGCGTGGCGCGAAACCTCCGGAACGATCAGGCGCTGCTGTATGTCGAAATGCTTCGGCCCGACGGCACCGGAGCGGGATTTCTTGTGTGGTGCCGCCGTCAAGGACGAAGTTGGATAGTATTCGATACGGAGGTCGCGTGGACCATGCAGGTTCAGGTCGATCCAGAAGAAGTGCCGCAACTTGCGCCCTGAAGGGCGTGGGCGGTAGCATGCGTTCATGCAGACGACCATGATCCGAAAAACATTTTCCGTCCCGCCTCTTGGGTGCAATTGCTCGATCATCGGCGATCCGGTGACGAAGCAGGCGATCGTGGTCGATCCTGGCGGCGCCTACGAGCGCATTCTGCGCGAGGTGCAGCAACTGGGATTGACGGTCACGCACATTCTCCACACCCATGCCCATTTCGACCATTTTCTCGCGTCCGGCGAACTGAAGAAGGCGACGGGGGCGACGATCTGTCTGCATCAGCACGATCTTGACCTGTGGAAGAATCTTGAAGTGCAGTGTCGGATGTTCAGCGTGGCCTACGTGCCTGCCCCAATGCCGGACTACTGGCTCAAAGACGAGGAGAAGCTGTTGGTCGGCCAGGTCTCCGCGGTCGCACTCCATACGCCCGGCCACACCCCAGGGTCCATGAGTTTTTATTTTCCTGGCGACAATCTCGTGTTGGCCGGCGATACGCTCTTTCGCGGCAGCATCGGGCGCACCGATCTCTGGGGTGGAGACTTCGATGCCATCGAACAATCCATTCGAGAGCGATTGTACAGCTTGGACGATGCGACGATCGTGGTGACGGGGCATGGACCGGAGACCGACATCGGGGTGGAGAAGGAGACGAATCAGTTTGTCCGGATATAGCAGAATGCTGAAAAAGTCCTCCAGCTTCGTTCTCGGCTCATCGAAATCCTCAACGTACCCCTGAGGGTACGACTCCGGTTTCGACTCACCTGCGGCCTCGCTGGGCGAACTTTTGAGCATTCTGCTGGTCTGTGGTCGTACTGTGCCACACGTGCGTGCCATCAAGGGGTATTTGCAGCCGATTAGCTGCTGTAGGAGGTGCAACCATGAAGCTGCTCAGTCGGGTTGTCCTGACAAGTTTTCTCCTTGCCGGGTTATTTCATGCAGAGGTGCAGGCTGACGGCGGCATCGCGAATCTCTCCGATCCAGTCACGATCGCCGATGTGCAGGTTCGCTTCTCCGATCACGGCACGGTGGTGCTCTTACTGGCCGAAGGCAAGACCATCCCAATTTTTGTCGATCTTACCGTCGCGCTGTCGATTCAAGGCGCGCTGAACGGCGAGAAGCTTGCTCGCCCCCTTTCTCACGATTTGATGCATACGATCTTGGAGGCCTATGGTGGGAAAGTGGTGCAAACCGTCATCACGCTACAAGGCGGGACCTATTACGGTGCGTTGACCGTTGCGGTGCAGGATCAGGTGAAGACATTCGATAGTCGGTCGTCCGATTCCATCGCGCTCGCGATTCACTTTCAGGCGCCGATTATCGTGGGGCGGGATTTGCTGAACTCGGCCGGAAAATTGCTGGAGAAGCCGAACACCGACAGGTTATGAGGCCTACTCTTTGGCCATCCGCTCTTTCAATCGTGCGAGGCGCTTCTCGGTGGACTGCTTGATGAAGGCCATGTTTTCTCCGAGGTGTTGCTCGGCGTTAATTTTTCCGTCCTCGCGCCGTTTGAGCTGGTCCAGTCCGAATTGCGCGATCACGGGGCCGTCTTCCTGGATCAGCGATTTCCAGATCGCCGCACATTTGATCTGCATCACAATGGGGTATGTATCGCAGGGTGGATCGGCTCCCCATGCCGTACTCCAGCTCGCTCCCAGTAGGATGAATGCCAACACCAGTGCGGTCATCGTCTGTTCCCTCGCGGCATAAATGGCTCCTCGCAACTCGCCTCACGATACCACAACGCAACTGGTCTTGCAGACGATCGACGCGTACGAACGGTCGGCCAAGGAGTGTGTCGCCCGCTGGAGCAAACGGCGGCATCGTCGGCCACCGCTGTTGGCCGAATGGCTCACGCATCTCCCTGCCGATGCGAGCCTGTTGGACATCGGTTGTGGAGGAGGCAAGGACGCAGACGACCTCGATCGGCGTGGATATCGCGTGGTGGGTGTGGATCGAACGAGTGCGCTGTTGTTAGCGGGGCGCCGTCGATATCGTTCATTGTCGTTGGTGCGTGCTGACCTCCGCTCCCTTCCCTTTCAGGCGATGGCGTTTGATGGCCTCTGGGCAGCGGCCTCGCTGATGCACCTTCCAAAACCGGACGCCCGCCGTCTCCTGGCCGATCTCTGCAAGCTTGTTCGTCCAGGCGGTCTCTTCGCCGCGACGGTGACCTATGGCATGAAGAGCCGCCTCGTGACGGATGGATGGGTTCCTGGGCGCTATTTCGCTCGTTGGAAAAAGGACGAACTCGCTCGCGCAGTTCGTCGAGCTGGATGGACCATTCTTGAGTTGAACGTGGTGACCAACCGGGAACGCAAGGGACGGTGGATCAATGTGATTGCCAGACGAGGAGGGTAGTGCGTACAGGTTTCTATCGAGGGGCCGAGTAGATAGACGTCGCGACAGTTCCCTGTCCGTCGATCACTTGGGAAAGCCGTCCCAGGCTGTCGTAGAGGTATTGCGCCTGGTCGGGAAGACCTAGCGTCGGCGTCAATACACAGAGCGCCGGCATGCAGGCAATGACCGTCAACACTCTTGAGAACATCATCTGCTTCATCGAAGGGCTTTCATCGCCGATCACGACTCACGAGTACTTCCGTTCCGAAATCGCATCCCGCCCATGCACTCGCCAGAACAGTAGTCTGTCCCTTTTTCTTCCCGACCCCAATTCCTTCATCCGTTTCTTGCTATGGGATCCGAAACAGAGGAATCGTGTCAATAATCGCAAGACAGCTTGCAAGGACCAACATAAATCCATAGAAAATGCGTAGCGAGAGGGCCATTCTCTTGAGTACGTTTGTCTTCTCATCGTTAGAATGGCGAGCATCTGGGAATCGAAGCTTCTATAAGCGCAAGGCCTTCCGCTCAGCTCTGGAAAGTATAGAGGCACTGGTAATCGCCAAGATGAGATTAAGCGCAACGTGCCAAACCAGTTTAGAGGTTATGTCCAACACGGCAAAGAGGTCCTTATGGGAGAACACCAATCCCCTGAAGGCAATTAATGTTCTGAAATAAATTTGGTCAGGAGCCTGTTGCACAAACCTTCCGTTCACCCTTCGACGGGCTCAGGGCGAACGGAATAGGTGTTGAAAACATTGGGGTATTCCCATTCGTGCTGAGCTTGTCGAAGCACGAAAATGGGTTTGTGCAACAGGCTCTCAGGCCTGAGTGTCGACTAATTGAGGCGATCGTCCTGCTCTCCACTCACGCCTTCTTAGTCCTCATTATGCGCATGCCCACATGTTTGAACTCCGCGGACTGTCTGGTAGGGGCCGTCTGGTTGCAAGGAGAAGTGCTCGCGGCGGAAGCCGCGAGGTGTGCCTGAACGTGTGATGGCCGCTCATGAGTCGGCGCGTTATTGACTGGGGGGTGGTGCGGCGGATTTCTGATGGAGCGTCAGATAGATCTTGTCGTCGAATGTGTAGTAGCCGCCTTGGTCGATGTCGTGCATGATGCAGAGCGGTGAAAAGATAATGAGGCAACCGAAAATATCTCCGACGACCCACCAGGACCAGGTACGGTCGATCTTGAGCGAGGTCGCTTCATAGCCGTCTCGGTTCGCCTGGGCGAGGTGGTCGCCTTTACGACTGAGCGTGACGGTGCCCGGTGCTGTGAGGTGCAGGTAGTCGTCAATGACGACCGCGGTCTCCGGCGGGTTGGTGAAAATGGTGACCGACTGTTTGTCGGAATGCATCCAGGTTCCGCAGCCCGAGAGTCCTCCGACCAGGGCGCACAGCGCGAGCGCTCCTTGCCACAGCTTGTCGTTCTTCATCTTCCACCCCAGTTAGATGTTCATGGCCTCGTTCACGTCGTGGAGTGTCGTGCGGGCAATCTCACCGGCCCGGCGGCTGCCGTCTGTCACGATGTCGTTCAGGTACGCGGGGTCTTTGCTGAGGCGCGCGCGCGCGTCCCACATCGGTGTCATCCGTTCGACGATTCGATCGGCAACGAGTGTCTTGCAATCGATACAGCCGATGGCGGCGGTCCGGCATTCGGTATTAATCTGCGCCTGAACCATCGGCAATGAAAATATTTTGTGAAAATCGTACACGGGGCACAGGTCAGGATTTCCGGGATCGTGGCGCCGGACTCGGGCAGGGTCTGTGACCATGGTCTTCAGTTTTTGTCGCACGACTGGTTCGGGATCGGAGAGGTTGATCGTGTTGCCGTAGCTCTTGCTCATCTTTCGGCCATCCGTGCCGAGTACTTTCGGAAACTGGGTGAGTTGCTCCATCGGTTCAGGGAACACCGGTCTGTAGAGGCTATTGAACCGCCGGGCCAGTTCCCTGGTGAGTTCAAGATGCGGCAGCTGATCTTTCCCGACCGGCACGAAATTCGGCTTGTAGATGAGGATGTCTGCGGCTTGGAGGACCGGATAGCCAAGAAATCCGTACGTGCTCAGATCGCGATCCTGTATCTCTTCCTGTTTTTCCTTATAGGTCGGATTGCGTTCCAGCCAGGAGATGGGCGTCATCATCGAGAGCAAGAGATGCAAGACCGCATGTTCAGGGATACGCGATTGCACGAACACCGTCGCTTTCGCAGGATCGATGCCCGCGGCAAGCCAGTCGATCAACAACTCGCGAACGAATTCCCTGATGCGGCTGGTATCGGCATAGTTCGTCGAGAGTGCATGCCAGTCCGCGACGAAAAAGTAGCATTCGAACTCGGTCTGAAGCCCTTTCCAATTTTCCAAGGCGCCGAGATAGTTGCCGAGATGGAGGAGCCCGCTTGGCTGCATGCCGCTGAGGACTCGTTTTCTGGGGGTAGTCACGGTGTGTCTCCTGCTCCAAGGCCGATGGCGGTAGAGAGAATTGAATTGGAGAGACTGTGGGTCAAGGTCCCCGCGATGGTATGGATCACATGGATTTGCGGGTCCAAGATGATCAGTCCCATCAGGATGAACATGCCGTAGGGTTCCACGCGCCTGAGTGTCATCGCCGCAGTGTGTGGGAGAAGGCTCGTGAGAATTCTTCCACCATCCAAGGGGGGGAGCGGCATTAGATTGAACAGCATAAGGAGCACGTTCATTACGACGGAGTAGACTGACATGGCGGCGATCGGCTGGAGGAACATTTTGCGCCACGTGCTCGAGGTCTCTTCCGATGTGGGCAGAGAGCTTCCGATTGTGGGATCGATCGACAGGATGAGCGCGAAGAGCAGCGCACTGCCGACGGCCAGCGCGAGATTCATCGCCGGTCCTGCCGCCGCGACGAGCGCCATGTCGCGACGTGGCTGACCCATATTGCCTGGATCGACTGGGACCGGTTTGGCCCAGCCGAGGAAGAATCCTCCGGGCATGAGCAGGCAGAGCAAGGGCAGGATGATGGTTCCGAAGGGATCGATGTGTGCCAGCGGATTCATGGTGAGTCGACCCTGGAGCTTGGCGGTTGGGTCGCCGCACCGATTGGCGACCCAGCCATGGGCGTATTCGTGCAAGACCATGGCGAAGAGGAGCGGAAGCCCCATGTAGGAAAGGGTGTGGAGGATCTGCGGTAAGGAGTTCATGTGATCGGCTTTCTTAGTTCACCTGAAGGAATCGGCCTCGTTTGATCTGTATGAGGAAGAGCGGACGATTCAATGTTCCATCCGGCCCAAACGCCGCCCGCCCCGCCAGGGAGGAGAGGTCCGGCTGTGTCAAGAGGTAGTCGCGGACGGCTTCCCCGGAGGAGGCGCCTTTTCGCACCGCATCGAGCACCAATTTTGCGGCATCGTAGCCCTGCATCACAAAGAGCGTCGGGTTGGTGTCGAACCGTTTTCTGTACCGGGCGACAAAGTCCTGCACGGACGGGGTCTTGCTATCCACAAAGAAGCCGTCGACGAACACGGCGCCGTCGACCGATGAATCGTCCGTGCGGGCAAAGTCCAGGGAGTTCCATCCATTTGCGCCAAGAAACGGCACTTTCATGTCGTGGAAATTGATCTGGGCTGTCAGGATGCCGGCGTCGGCTGCGCGGCCGGGAATGAAGATCGCATCGAAGCCCGGCGTGTAGAAAACCTTTTTATCCAGCTTTGTCAGTTTCCCGGTGAGTTTCGTCTCATCGACCGGCACGGACAACCCGTATCGCTTGAGGTCCTCCGCTTTCATGCGTTTGAGCTGCGCACTGACATCGGCTTCGCCTTCTTTGTAGGATTCAACGGCAATCACTTCCCCTTCGTGTCGGCGTACTTCTTGAGCAAAGAGCCGGGCCAATTCGCGGCCATACGTCGTGTCGGGATGTAAGATGCAAAATCGGCGGAAACCTTGCTCGTTGATGGCGAAGTCTGCGATTCGTTTGGCTTGCAGCTCATACGTGAGCGCCGTGTTGAAGACATAGTTGCCGAGGCGTCTGACGTTGGGGAAGGTCGCAGTCGGTGTGATCAGCGGGATGTGGGCGCGCTCGGCGAGTTCAGCCATGACTGGAAGATTTTTCGAGAGGAGTGGACCGATCACCGCGAGGGGGCGATCGTCGTTCAGCAGCTCGGAAAATTCGTCCAAAAATGAGGCGTGATCGGCTTCGAGGTCTTTGACGATGAGACCGACCGAGGGACCGCCTGCCCGGTCTCTATTGGTTTCGACGGCGAGCTGAATCCCGCTGATCACTTCACCGGCAAAAGGAGCGAGTTTTCCTGAGAGCGGCAGGACGGCGGCGATGAAAAACTGGTTGGATTTTTGTGTGGCTTGGAGCGTGGCGAGGAGTTCCGACGTGTGTGCTGCCTGCGGATGAGTTGGGAAATTCACGAGAAATTGTTGGATTTGCCGGATGGCCTGGTGGTCCTCTTCGCGACCGATATAGAGATCGATGAGTCGGAGGGAGGCGAGATCGCCAGGAAAGCTATGCGGAAAGGTGTTTCGGATTTGATCCAGGACTTTCTTGTCGGATGTCTCGCTGGTCAACTTGCGAATGCGGGCACGCACGTCTTCCGCTTGGCCTTCGGTTCCCGCGGCCACTTCATCGAGCCAGGCCTGAATGGCTTGGGTCGTGTCTTTTTTTTGCACATAGAAGTCGCCGCTCAGCTGCAGGGCTTCGCGTTTCGTGGCGTCATCTTTTGACAGATTGCGCAGGCCGGTCAAGATCGGCAGGGCCAGGTCGAGGTTGCCCATCGACGCATGGACTCGGGCCTGCATCAGTTTGCCTCGATCCGTCACCTCTGAGTCGGGGAACTCAGTGTGCAGCAGCAGTAAATATTTCAAGGCCTCCCCATACTGTGCTGTGCGGTGCAGGGCAGCACCGAGGAGAAGATACGTGTCGTCGAGCAGCTCGGGCTTTGGCGAGGTGGCCAGGAAACGACGGAGTATGGTGAGGGCTTCCTCGGCCTTGTCTGCGTCGATCAGGCGCTTTGCCTGATTCAGCGTTGGATGGCTCGCCGGCTTCGCGGGCCCTGATTCTGCATAGACGGGCGAATTGAGCTCGAACCCCATGACGGGCCAGAGTAGGCTCCAGACAAGTCCAAGCGTAGAGCACCAGCGGACCGAACGGGCGTACGTGCGATGTGAAGACGGCGATAGCAACGGGGGGGCCATGAGCTCCTGGCGGTCTGACGGCAATGACATTCGCATGTGACTACTATCGGAAACCCTGTGAGGTGTCAAGGTAAACTCCACGCCGGGTTCGTTGTGTTCATCTGAACGATTGGTTACCATGGAGAAGATGATGTTACACCCGTTAGCCGAGCGATATTTGAGCCGTCTTCGGGTAGAGGGTGGTCTCTCCGTCAATACGATCGAAGCCTACCGCCGCGACCTGAGTAAGTTTCATTCCTACTTGTATCGAATCGGTGTCGTGCCGCTCGGACCTCTGACGCCCGAGACGTTGACGGGATTTCTCCGTTCTATGCACGAGGCACGGTTGTCTCGTGCCTCCTCCCTACGTTGTCTCTCGGCGATTCGTGGATGGCTTCAGTTTCTGATGCAGGAACGGATGATCGAGGAGAATCCTACCATCGGCCTGACTCGGATATCGCGCGGCGTTCGACTGCCTAAAACCTTATCGCAGCAAGACGTGGTCGCATTGTTGGATCTGGGGGCAGTCCCGACCCCCGAAGACCTGCGTGACCGCGCGATGGTGGAGTTGCTCTATGCGACGGGGCTTCGCGTGTCCGAGTTGGTGATGGCTGAAGTGGCGCTGGTGAATCTCGATGTCGGGTATCTTCGGGTGACGGGCAAGGGCGCAAAGCAGCGTCTCGTGCCGATGGGTGAGAGGGCTCGGCAGTTGTTGCTGCAGTATGTCGAAGAGGCGCGGCCGCGGCTTCTCAAGAAACGGGCTTCACGGTATCTGTTCGTGTCGAGGCGGGGCGGGCCGTTAACGCGACAAGCCTTTTGGAAGTTGCTACGACGCCGTGCCCAGCGGGCCGGGATTAGACCAGTCATCTCGCCGCACATGCTTCGACATTCGTTCGCGACGCATCTGCTCGAAGGCGGCGCGGATCTTCGGTCTGTCCAGGTGATGCTCGGCCATGCGGATATTGCGACGACGCAGATCTACACACATATTGAGCGGGGACGCCTGAAGCGAGTGCATAGCAGATATTTCCCTCGGGAGAACCGGCGCCAGAAGCACAAAGTATAACTGAGGCGGCACGACTCACATGAGCAGAATGCGCAGCAGCCGAAAACGCCAAGATTGAGTGTGGATTCGATTGACAAGGACAGGGGGAGTTGGTAGCATCCGCCAAGGTTAGTAAGAAAATCGGGCGGATAGCTCAGTTGGGAGAGCGCTGCCCTTACAAGGCAGAGGTCACAGGTTCGATCCCTGTTCCGCCTACCAGTGCAGAGGCTGGCTCATGGGGGACAGGGCAACAAAGAAATTATAAAACGTTCGATGGGACGGCCGCGAGATATCATCTTGTCGTTCACATCTTCCGCGATACGATACGTAAAATTTTAAGGGGCCGTCGTTCAGCTGGTTAGGACGCCAGATTGTCAATCTGGAGGTCGCGGGTTCAAATCCCGTCGGCCCCGCCATTTTCCTCTGTGTGTGCGTGCCTTCGTAGGCAACGTTGTGAGTACTTCGCCAGCAGACTGCGTAAAACATCTGTGGTCACGCCAGCATTTCACTATTCACGACGTGTGAAATCACGGGAGCACCCTAACGCAGGGTGCTCACGAATGTCGTTCAGCAAGGCTGCAGTGAACAGGCGCGTCGCTTGGGGAACGCCGCCTCTCGGCGCTCCGGGGTCGTGGGGGTGAGAAGACCGACATCTTCAGTATTCTGCTAACGTCAGGAAAGGTCATCGCCGCATGTTTCAAACAGGTCTCACAGGACTGCTGGGTTCGCTCGGCTCGGTGTCAATAATCGTGCTCTTACTTCTGTTCGTATTCTCGGTTATTTCGTGGGCCATTATTTTTTCAAAATGGCGCGCGTTTCGTCTGGCGGATCGGGAGGACAAGCGGTTCTTAGCGCTTCTCGTAAAAGCACACGATCTCGACGAGTTGTATCGGCAAGTTCGACGAGTCGAGGGGAGTCCCAGCGCGTATGTCTTCGAAGGCGTGATGGAGCGCGCCGGATCTGGGCAGCGCGAGGGGAAGAATGGTGGCGGCTCGGGGCCGGTTGATCGACACGTGATGGAGCGGACGGCGTCCCATCTCGCGCAAAGCGAGCTCTCACGCCTCGAGAGCTATCTCCCGTTCCTTGCCACGACGGGAAACATTACTCCGTTTGTGGGGCTGCTCGGGACCGTGATGGGAATCATCGATGCATTTCGTGAGATCGGCACCCAAGGGACGGCCAGTATTTCTGCTGTCGCTCCCGGCGTGTCGGAAGCGCTCGTCGCGACGGCAGCCGGCCTGTTCACCGCCATCCCAGCGGTCATTGCCTATAATTACTTTCTCGTACGGATTCGCAATACGGCATTCCGATTGGACTCGGTCACCATCGAGCTGTTAGCGTCCCTCTCGACTGCTGCATCGAAGACGAAACCAGTTCCGGTCGGAGTTCAAGGATGACCCTTGAGTCTCGGCACCGCCGCTTTCTGGCAGAAATCAACGTGATCCCTCTCGTCGATGTGATACTCGTCCTCTTAGTGGTTTTCATGGTCACCGCGCCGATGTTGTATCGAGGGATGGACATTACGTTGCCGACTTCTGCCACGAATTCCATCAAACCGGAAATGCGCACGGTGCTCACGATCGAAAAGGATCAACGGTTGTATCTCGACAAAGATCCAGTTGGGGTGGCTCAGCTGGAACAGAAATTGAAAATCTTGAAACGGGACCATCCCGATGTGTCGCTCTATCTCAGGGCTGATCGCGACGTGCCCTACGGTGTTGTGGTGCAAGTGATGGATGGTGTGAAGAAAGCCGGGATCGAGAAGATCGGGATGGTGACGGAGCCGATGGGACCTGAGCATGTGGGCGCGCCGCAAATCCCGGGTCTCACGCCGCGAAAAAATTGATGCACTGTACGCGAGGGGCTGGTTGTTATGGCATCCCAGGCGTCGCTCCTCTCAGGTTCATGGTTCGATCAGGGCGATCAATCCAAGCTGTCCGCTCGACTGACGCGAACACTGGTCCTGTCGCTTGTCCTACACGTGATCGTCTTGCTGATCGCCGTAGGGCTTGGGCTTCCGCAGCATGGTGAACGACCTTTGACGGCGGTGGAAGTCTCATTGGTCAGTCTGCCGACGCCCGTACGGCCAACCGAGTCTGCGAAGCCAGTCGAGTCGGCAAACGTGCCAGCCCCAAAGCCGATACCAGCCCCAGTCGTGAAGGCAGTGACTCCCAGTGCAGCCCCTTCCTCCACACCGCCAAAGGCCGAGAAGAGAAGGGACATGATGGAGGATCTTGAGCTGCCACCGGATGCGCCGAAGTTTGGAGAGTTGAGCCCTGCAACAAAATCACTGGCTCAACCCCGACAGGCGGCGAAGGTGCCGGATATCCCACGTGTCCCAGATGTGGCGCAAGACCCGGTTTCGAAGGTTCCGCAGCAGTCTACAGTCAGCGAGGATCTGAATCGTGAATTGGAAGAAGATCTGAAAAAGATCAAGCAATTTCAACCGGCGGCCAAGTTGGAGATTCCTAAAGACGTGAAGCCGAGCGAGCCCTCGGTCAAGCCGGCGCCTCAGCAAGACGTAAAAGCTCCGGCGGCAAAGACGCTCGATACGAAACTGAAGGTGTCTGGTGCGGATGGCTCTAGTCCCTACTGGGCTCGTGTGCAGTCGATTATTAGTAAACACTGGGCGCCTCCCCCAGTCGGGGTGCCGGGACAGACCTATGCGGTCACCGTCGAGTTTCGGCTTCAGAGAGATGGGATGGTGAAGCGTGTGTTGGTGAAGCAATCATCCGGCGATTTCTATGTCGATGCGGCAGGGGAGCGTGCCGTGCGTGGGCCTGGAGTCCTCCCTGGATTTCCTGACGACATGGCAGATAGCTACAAGGATGTCGAGATGGTATTTCGAGTTGGAGAATCGGTCGGATGACACAGCTGAAATTAGTCAGTGCGTGGTTGGGTGGAGTCTTGCTGCTGGCAGGCGTTGTCGGTATTCTTGAATCTGGGGCGGCGGACGTGTTCCTTGAAGCCACTCGTCCTGACTTCCAAAAGATTACCCTGGGTGTTGCGGGAATACACAACGCAGGAGGTCCTGACTGGTTGGGCGCGCGGATTGAAGACGTGCTCAAAAAGGATGTGAAGCGTTCCTTGGTCTTCGATCTGGTGGATTTGCCCGGTCTTGGGATCCACACATCCGATATCGGTAACGGGACGGAGGACGGTTCCAAGGCAGTATTTCGGCAGGTTGCGGAAAAGGGTGTCTCGGTCTTAGTGTGGGGGAAGGCAGGGTTGAAAGGGAGCGACAAAGAAGCCGACGTGAACATGGAAGGCTTTGTCTATGACAGCGGCAGTGAGGAGCTTGTGGGGGGGAAACGTTACGCAGGACCGTCCTCGGTGGTGCGACTGATGGCGCACCGCTTTGCCGACGAACTGGTCTTTCGTTACACGGGCGAGCCGGGGATTGCGCGGACGAAGATCGCCTATGTGGCTGAACAGGGGACTGCTCGCGAGTTGTTCGTGATGGATTACGACGGCCACGATACGCGTCAACTCACCGCCGATGGATTTCTGAACCTCATGCCGCAATGGTCTCCGGATCGCCGGTTCCTCATCTTCACCTCCTATCGCAATCGTAATACACAGAACATCGACATGATCGAGTTGGCAACGGGCAAGCGATGGACGGTGATTGCGCTGGGGGGGCTGAACATCACTCCGTCCCTGTCCCCTGATGGAAACTTCCTGGCATTCGCCTCCAGTCACGAAGGCAATTCCGAACTCTATCGGTTGGATACCAGGACGAAGGCCATCCAACGACTGACGGTGCATCCGTCCGGTGATTTGTCTCCCTCCTGGTCTCCAAACGGGAGAGAGATGGTCTTTGTGTCGGATCGAGGTGGCGGGCCGCAGCTGTTCCTGATGGGTTCAGATGGGTCGAATGTGCGTCGCCTGACGTATGAAGGCGAATACAATGCGGCGCCGGCGTGGTCGCCGCGCGGGAATTGGATTGCCTATGTGTGCCGGACACAAAAAGAGTATAAGCTCTGCGTCATCTCGCCGGACGGACAGAAACGTATGCAATTGACGACGGGACCGGGTGTCGATGATTCGCCCTCCTGGTCGCCGGATGGCCGGCATTTGGTCTTCAGTTCGACGGCCGATGGAAAGAGCCACATCTATATGATCGATGCCGATGGGAAGGACCGGGAACGACTCACCTTCCAAGGGAGACACAATAGTGCGCCCTCCTGGTCTCCGGCATCATGAGGATGACCTGTCGACCGGGCCGAATGAATCAAGGCCGATGATCACGATCACTCACGTAGGAAAAGGAGAACGAGGTATGAACAAGACGCTCTGTACATGCGGCTTGGTGTTGACGCTGACCATGGCAGTGATGGGTCTGTCTGGCTGCGCCAAGAAAACCGTCCAATATGTCGGCGATTCCCAGCCCCCTCAAGGGGGGGTGAAGGAGGGGGAAGAGGCGTCCATGTCCGGTGTCGGCACCTTTCCGGACACCCGTGGTCAGTCGGTCGGCGGCGGGCTTGGGGGTCTCGACAAACACCCTTCGGAAGAGCGTGTGGGCAGTGGCACATTGCTGGCGAAGGTGGAACCCTCCGGCAATGCCGGACGACAAATAGATGAGATTCGTGCCGAGCAGGCAGCCTCAGCTGCAGCAGGCTTGCAGGATGTATTCTTTGGCTACGACAGCTGGACGATTTCCGAAGATGGGCGTCAATCGCTCACTCGCGATGCCGACTGGATGAAGTCCAACCCGAGCGCGCAGGTCAAGGTCGAGGGGCATTGTGACGAGCGCGGGACCTCCGCCTACAACTTCGTCCTCGGTGAGAAACGGGCGAAAGCCGCTCGGAACTATTTGGTCGAACTCGGTATCGGCGCCAATCGTCTGTCCGTGGTATCGTATGGGAAAGAGCGACCGTCGTGCAATGAACATGCGGAGTCGTGCTACCAGCAGAATCGGCGAGGGCATCTGGTGCTGAAGACCGGGAAGTAGGCGATGGGTTCTCTATCGTGACGGTGGTGATTCCGTGGTTCGAGAAGAGAGCGCAGAGGATTCCCTTACCATAGTGGGTGGAACAATGTGGAACCATTCGAATTCTCAGAGAGCGTGGATAACGATCTGTGCGATCTGTGCCCTGCTGTCGACTGGCTGCCTGGCCCAGCAATCCGACCTGAAACTGACGGAGAGAAATCTTCAGCAGCGCATCAAGCAATCGAACGATCAGTTGGCCCAGTCCCGCGCACGACAGAGCTCGGAGATTTCCGCGCTTCGGGAGCAGGAGCTGCCGCAGTTGCGAGGCGAACTGGAACGGGCGTTGCACCAAGCTCAAGAACTCCAGGGTAAACAGGAAGATCTCAAGCAGCGCGCGGTGCAACTTGAGCAACAAACGAAGCGGCTTGAACAGTTGGCCGGCAAGCTGGAGGTGGAGAATACGGCTCGCTACAACCAGGTGCGCGAGAGCCTCAATGCGCAAGGTGTCAAAAATAAGCAGGATCGTGATCAGCTCCATGCGGACGTGAACGCTCGACTTGACGACGTGAGCCGACAGATGGAGGTGGTGCGAAAAGAGATTATCGAGGTCGTCCAGAAGTCGAATAGCGGACTGACCAAGAGTCTCGACGCACGTCTGGAAGAGCAGCGTAAGGCGTTGGCGGATAACCAGGGTCGAACCGAACAGTTGTCGGCACAGTTTGCGCAATTCAATCAGTCCCTCACGGCATTCAGGGATTCGCTGACAGGACTCAGCGAGCGGATCAGCCAAGAAGAGCAGGAGGGCAAAGCTTCGGCCGCACATATCAATGAGGTGAACAAGGCCGTGACCGACCACTTAGCCGAAGTCAATAAAAGTGTCGCCTCTGTCGCGAAAAAGTTTGTGACCCGCTTCGATGAGCAGGAGCGTCGTCTGGATGCCCTCTCCAAGGCCGTTGATCAGGTTGTGCAGGATGTGAAAGTACAAGGGGGGAACAAGGGAGGAGCACGTGAGTCAGCCAAGAAACCGGCTCATCGGTCGGCGGCGCCTTCGTCTGAAACTTCAAAGATAGCACAAGAAACAGCGCCCGGTGATACCGTTGCATCCATGGACTCTCGAGGCAGGGAACGTGTCCGATAAATTATCCTAGTTGAAGGAGTCGCGATAATTGTGATGTGTAAAACCATAGGTGATAAGGGGTCGGTCGTGTTCATGGCCGTGGCGATGCTATGGCTCGCCGGATGCGCCAAACATGCGGATTTTACGGACATGCGCGACCACATGGCGATGGTATCGAAGTCTCAAGACCAAGATCAAAAACGGCTCGATGCGCTGCAACGACGCGTGGAGTCGCTGGAGCGGGTAAAGGATAGTGACTCCTCTCGGCAGAGACTTGATCCGAAGTTCGACGAACTGTCGGCGAGGATGCAAAAGCTAGAAGGCCGGTTGGCAAAAACTGATGAAACAGTGGGTCTTCTCGTTGCGCCCAAGGCAGAACCCTCTCAAGTTGATCCTGCTCGTGTCTCCAAACCACAGGCGCCGGCCTCCGCTACAGGTGGGGTGACGATGATACCAGGCGTTCCCACGATTTCCCCGACGTCAGCGTTCAATTTGGCGTACAACGACTATCTCAATGGGAAATACGATCTTGCGGTGGCGGGCTTTCAGCGATTTGTGAAAGACTTTCCGAGTACGTCGTTGACGCCGAATGCCTACTACTGGTTGGGTGAGTCTTCCTATCAACAGAGAGATTACGCGCGTGCGATGCAATCATTCGAGTACCTTTCAACGGAGTACCCGGGAAGCGAGAAGGTGCCGGCGGCGCTCTTGAAATCTGGGCTGGCGGCGGGGGAAACCGGAGATCTTGCCAAGTCAAAGAAGAATTTCAGACGAGTCATTGAAGAGTTTCCCACGTCGGACGAGGCGAAGCTGGCCAAGAATAAGCTGGCCGACATTCGATGATCGGATATCCGTCGAGACGGCTCGTGGTGTCTCTTTTGTTCCCCGCGTTTCCTGGAGTCTAGCGTCATGTTCCCCGCCAGTTGCTCCGCCAAGATCCATGTCCTTCCAGACGACGTCGTCAGCCGCATCGCAGCCGGCGAGGTCGTCGAGCGCCCTGCCGCTGTCGTCAAAGAATTACTGGAGAACAGTCTCGATGCAGGGGGCCTGCATATCACGATCGATGTGAAAGATGGCGGGCTGGCCCTGATTCGAGTTGCGGATGATGGAGAAGGGATCAACCGTGCCGATCTTCCTCGTGCCTTCGAGCGGCATGCCACCAGCAAGCTCCGGTCCGACCGGGATCTTGCTTCGGTGATGACGATGGGCTTTCGCGGCGAGGCGTTACCGAGTATCGCATCCGTCTCTCATGTGCTGGTGACCACCGCGACTCGGCAGGATACGAGAGGATCGCAGTGTGCCCTGGTCGCAGGAGCACGTGGTGTTATTGTGGACGCGCCTCCCGTGCCTGGTACCAGGATCGAGGTCTCCAATCTATTTTTCAATCAACCGGCCAGGAAGAAATTTCTGAAATCAACCCTGACCGAGTTTTCCCATATCAGCCGTGTCGTGCAACTCGCCGGTCTCGCGTGGCCGTCGGTGCATTTCCGTCTGACCCATAACGGCCAGGAGATTCTCAACTATCCCGCTGTGACTGCGGATCGCGATCGAATCCTCCAAGTATTTCGTCAGACGTTTCTCGATCGGACCATTGAGATGCGAGGCCGGATAGCGGGCTTGTCGATTCGCGGCGTGATCGTCAATCCTCTCCAGGCGCGGTCTTCGAGAACGCCGCAGGAATTATTTGTGAACCGCCGCCCCATCCGCAATGCGACCGTGTTTCATGCGATCATGGAGGGATATGGATCGTTTCTTCCCAAAGGGGCTCACCCGACATTCGTGCTTTTTCTGGATATCGAACCGAACCGACTCGATGTCAACGTGCACCCCACGAAGAAAGAAGTCCGTTTTGCGGAAACAGAACCGCTTCATGAGTTGGTGCGTCAGTCCGTCCGCCACGCACTCAGCGGCTCCGAGCAGGAGGTCCTGTCGGGCCTCTCACCGACAACGACAGGCGCTTCTCCCACGGCTGAGCGGCAGGCCGCTTCGTTCCTGGATGCTCACTCGGCCGCCTCGATTTCAGCGAGCAGACAGGATTCCCGAATCGATATGAGTTACGCGGCGTCCCTGTCCGGCCTTGTCGAAGGCCCTCAGTTGGCCTTCGCCCACGAGGCCGCTGCGGCGTATCGGCGGACAGAGACAGTCGATATCGTGCCGTTCGGACAAATCCTTCGGACGTATCTTGTGGCGCAGGTGGGCGAAGAGCTCCAAGTGATCGATCAACATACGGCGCACGAGCGTGTCCTGTTCCAGCGGCTGTGGCGAAGGTGGCAGAGCAGGGCTATCCCCTCGCAGCCGCTGTTGATTCCTGAGCCGATCGAGCTATCGGCGGCGCAGAGCGCGTTGTTGCTGACACATGTGGATGACCTGGAGAAACTTGGGCTCCTGATTGAGCCGTTTGGCGCCACCGCCGTCGCAATTCGCGGAGTGCCGGTTGGACTCGGCACGGTGGATGCGGCCATCCTGGTGCAGGACGTGCTGGAGGATTTAGCTGAGTGGGACAGCGCCTCGTCTCTAGACATGCGAGTACAGCCCGTGCTGGCGTCGCTGGCCTGCCATGGAGCCGTGCGGGCCGGACGAGCCTTAGCCCTTCCTGAAATTCAACAACTGATTCACGACTGGGTGCAGGAAGGATTGATGATGACCTGCCCGCATGGGCGCCGCACGGCGTTTCGTCTTTCGACCGATGAACTTGCCAAGCTATTCGGCCGGGTTGGATGGGCGTGATGGCTGTTCCAGCGAGAGTGACGTGTCGTCTTTCTGAGGCGCAGGTGCAGTGCAAGCCGGTGGTGGTGATCCTGGGGCCGACTGCCGTGGGAAAGAGCCGTGTCGCGATCGAGGTGGCCACGGCGTTCGAGACCGACGTGCTCACGGCAGATTCCCGGCAAGTGTATCGTGGGATGGATATCGGGACGGATAAACCGGTTTTGGAGGAGCGTCAGGCGATTTCCCATCGTCTGATCGATCTTGTCAATCCTGACGAATCGTTTAACGCGGGGTGGTATCGCCGCCAGGCGATCGAGGAGATCGAACGCCTCTATCGAGACAGCCGCCTTCCTCTGGTGGTTGGTGGCACAGGGTTCTACGTACGGACATTGCTCAATGGTTTGTGCGATGCGCCGCCGGCCGATCCGATGGTGCGGGCGGCACTCACGCAAGAAGCTGCAACCCATGGGTATGACCGCCTCTATGCGAGGCTCGTGGAGGTCGATCCTGCTGCCGCAGCACGGGTACACCCACGCGACGAATCGAAAGTGATTCGGGCGTTGGAGGTGTACCAGCTATCCGGACGTCGGATGTCGGAGTTTCAGCAGGAACATGGGTTCGCCGAGCGGCCCTTTTCAGCCTTGGTCATCGGATTGACCCGAGACCGCGCCGCGCTGTATCGGCGTATTGAGGCGCGGATCGATTGGCAGCTGGCTCACGGTTTGATTGAAGAGACGCAGCATCTCTTGGCTCAGGGGTATCGGCGCACCAGTGCGGCGATGAAGGGTTTGGGGTATCGGCAGGTGGCTGAGCACTTGGCCGGCGAGTATGACGTCGCTGAAATGGTTCGGCGGTTCAAACGGGACACGAGACATTTTTCCAAGCGGCAAATGACCTGGTTTCGAAAGGAACCGGGGATCCAGTGGTTGACGATCGAGGAGTCGGAGTCGGTTCAGCATACGGCAGCACGAGTGATTGGACACGTGGATCGATTTCTCGCCAAATTATGATTGTGAGAGTATAGGATGGCACAGCAGGGGCACGTCGCGCGCGCAGACATCGGGATCATCGGCGGCAGTGGGTTGTACGACATCAAGGGCCTTCGGAAGGTGAAGGAATGTTCGGTCAGGACTCCCTTCGGGGCTCCCTCCGATAAGGTGAGGCTCGGCGAATTGGACGGGATTCGTATCGCCTTTCTCTCGCGGCATGGACGCGGACATCGGATCAATCCTTCCGAAATCAACTATCGCGCGAATATCTATGCGCTGAAGTCGCTGGGTGTTCGGCGCGTGATTTCCGTCAGCGCGGTCGGCAGCATGAAGGAGTCGATCAAGCCAGGCGATGTGGTGTTGCCGGATCAGTTTATCGATCTGACCAAACGACGAGTGTCGACCTTCTTTGAGGGAGGGATTGTCGCGCATGTGGCGTTCGGCGATCCGGTCTGCGCCTCGCTCGGGACGACATTGTTGGACGCGGCTCGCACGGTGGGCGCCACGGTCCATCAGGGCGGCGTCTATCTCTGCATTGAGGGCCCGCAATTTTCGACCAAAGGGGAGTCTCGATTGTATCGCCAGTGGGGTGTGAGCGTGATCGGAATGACGAATCTCCCTGAGGCGAAACTCGCACGCGAGGCGGAACTCTGTTATGCCACGGTGGCCTTGGCCACCGACTACGACTGTTGGCATGAGACGGAGGAGGCCGTCACCGTCGAGGCCATCTTGACCACGCTCCGTCAGAATGTTGTGCTGGCCAAGCAACTATTGCGGACGGCGATGCGCGCGGTGGCCGACGTCGAGGTGTGTTCTTGTCATCGCGCCTTGCAGGACGCCATCATCACGGCGCCGGATCGGATGCCTGCCTTGCTCCGACGGAAACTTGGTTTGTTGATACATCGGGTTATTCCAGGGAAGAAAGGAGCTCGGTAAGCCATGGGGAAGCTGCTTGTCGTCGGATCTGTTGCCTTAGATACGGTGAAAACACCCTTCGGGGAGGTGAGTGAGGTCCTTGGAGGTTCGGCTACATTTTTTTCAACTGCAGCCAGCTATTTTACCAGCGTGGATCTCATTGCCGTGGTGGGGGAAGATTTCCCCCCGCAACACCTGGCCTTCCTCAAGAGCCGTGGCATCGACTTGACCGGATTGGAGCAGAGGCCTGGGGCGACGTTTCGATGGAAAGGGGAGTATACGCACCAGCTCAACGAAGCGCATACGCTCGACACACAACTCAACGTATTCGAAACCTTTCGACCAAAGATACCGGAGGCCTACCGATCCCCAGATCTGTTGTTCTTGGGGAATATCGATCCGGAGCTTCAGCTGGATGTATTGCAGAAGCTTTCGCGCCCGCCGTTGGTCGCGTGTGATACGATGAACTTTTGGATCAACGGCAAGCGAGAGGCGCTATGGAGGGTCTTGGAGCAGGTCGATATTCTGATCGTGAACGATGGCGAGGCCCGGGCGTTGGGTGAAGATACGAATCTGGTGAAGGTGGCACAAAAAATACTCGCGCGTGGACCGAAGCACCTCATCATCAAGCGTGGGGAGTATGGGGTCTTGATGTTCAACGAGAAGCACGTGTTCGGCGCTCCGGCGTTTCCGCTTGAAGACGTGCGCGATCCCACTGGTGCGGGGGATACCTTCGCCGGCGGTTTCCTGGGCTACCTGACGGCCACCGGCAATCGTTCGGTCGAGGCGTTTAAGCAAGCGATTATCTTCGGGAGCGTCATGGCGTCCTTTGCAGTAGAAGCCTTTAGTCTTGACCGTTTGCGAATCCTGGATTACAAAGAGATTCAAGAACGGTTTCGAGCCTTTAAGCGGTTGACTCATTTCGAGGACATTTCGTGATGCAGGATCTCCTCGCCGGTTCGATCGTTCGACCAGTTGTGCGTTCGTTGTGTGTGTTGGCGCTGTTGATTGGATGGCTACCTGGCTGTGCGACATCGGAAGGTGCGATACGGAAATCACAAGGGTATTACCAGGAAGGTATCGCGAGTCTGGAGCATGATCAGCAGAAGGCCTTTGTGTCGTTTCAAAAGGCCGTGAAGCTCGACCCGAACAACAAAGAAGCACGATACGGTCTCGGCCATATTTTGGCGCTGCAGGGTAAATTGCCCCAAGCCGAAGCCGAATTGACGACTGCGACGAAGCTTGATGAGAACTACTCGGAAGCATACACGTATTTGGGACAGGTCATGGAGAACCAGGGGCGGTGGACGGAAGCGATCGCCGCATTTCGCCAGGCGCTGACCAATCCCTTATATGCCACGCCGGATCTGGCCCGATTCCATCTCGGCCGGTCGTTGGCCCATGAGCGTGATTACCAGGGTGCGATGGAAGCGTTTGAGGATGCGTTAGTGGTCAACCCACCCAACGTTCCCCCGGCATTGGTACACTTGGAGTTGGGGCGAACGTATTACAAGTTGGGTTTCGAACGGCGCGCAAAGGACACGCTGGCCAAGGTGATGACGTTCGATAAAGGCGGCGAGTATGCCGAAGCCGCGAAGGAACTGCTGACACGGCTTAAGCCGTAGAGAGACACGCATGGAAGCCATCGGCGAATTCTTTAAACAGGTGCGAGAGGCCAAGGGGCTTACGATCGATGAAGTCGCGGCGAAGACGAGAATTCGATCGGATTTTGTGAAGGCGTTGGAAGAAGGGAATTTTGCCAAGTTGCCCGATCAAGTGTTTGCGCGAGGCTTTGTCCGGTCCTATGCCAGGTCTCTCGGGCTCGATGAAGACGATGCGGTCCACCGATTCGATCAATCGGCAGGCGCCTATTACGACAAGCTAGGCGAGCGGGAACGGTTGAAAGTCAAGCAGGCGGAAGAAGAACGGAAGCGCCAATCCAATCGAAAGGCCGTCGCCATTGCGATCGGGATCGCGGTGCTCACGCTCATCTTCCTCTTGAGCCGGGAACAGTCATCGCTCTTGGTCCGTCGTTCGAGCTCAGACCTTCCAGCAACCACATCCAAGCGGATCGCTCCACCAATTGCAGAACCTCACGACGCACCGCCACGTCAGCTGGACGAGGTGGTTTTGCCTGTTCCGCCTGCTCTCCCGCCTTCGGCGGTTCAGGCGGTTCCGCCGCCTGTCCCCAAGTCGAAACCCAGCGATTCCCCTGTTGTGCAGGCCAAGGTGGGTGAAGGAAATGGTGCTGGGCCAGTGACGAGCGCACCGTCCACGGCCTCGATTATGTCGGAACGGGGGACCCCGACTCCTGCCTCGCTGGGGAGTGACGGACCGCTGGGAGGGATTTCACTTGAAGGGTCTGAGGCAACGGACGGACAGTTGGTGCTCGACCTTGAGGCGACAGAGCTGAGTTGGGTCGTTGTGCAAATCGATGGGGGTAGTCCAGAAGAGGCCTTGCTTCGGCCTGGGGAAAAGGCCAGATGGAAAGGCCAGGATCAATTTATCCTCACACTCGGCAACGCCGGTGGTGTCAAGGCGGAACTCAATGGCAAGCCCGAACAGCCCTTCGGTCCAAGCGGCAAAGTCGTGCGCGATATCGTCCTTAAACGCTAAGGGCACTCTAGTGTAGTGTCTCACGCATAGGTTGACAATGTGATTGTGGTCGGTTATACTCCGCGGCATGTGGACGAGCCGTGCGGCCTTGGTGATCACGCCGGAGAACAGACAGGCACTGGAACGCCTCGTTCGTTCGGGCAAGACGGAGCAGCGCATCGCGTTGCGGGCGCGGATTGTGCTTGGCGCGGCGGACGGTCAATCGAATAACGCGCTGGCCAAGGCACTCAAGACGTCGCGTCCGACCGTGCTGGATTGGCGGCAACGCTTCGCCGAAGGTGGCGTGCCCGCGCTGCATGACGACCGTCCGCGCGGGCGGAGTTTTACGCCGTTAACTCGCGCCAAGGAGGCCGAGATTCTTGCCCTGACGCAACGCGCACCCACGCACGCCACGCAGTGGAGTTGCCGTAGCATGGCGCAACACTGTGGGGTCAGCAAAGCGTCGGTGCAGCGCGTCTGGCATGCCAACGGCTTCAAACCGCATCTCATCAAGACCTTCAAGTTGTCCAACGATCCTGATTTTATCGAGAAGCTGGAGGATGTGGTGGGACTCTATCTGAACCCGCCCGAGCACGCGCTCGTGCTCTGCCTCGACGAAAAGAGCCAGATTCAGGCCGTGGATCGCACCCAGCCCGGCCTGCCGATGAAGCACGGGCGCGCCGGCACCATGACGCATGACTACAAGCGCCACGGCACCACCACCTTGTTCGCCGCGATGGATGTGCTGAAAGGCCAGGTCATTGGCCGCTGCATGCCCCGGCAGCGCCATCAGGAGTTTCTGAAGTTTCTCAAAACCATTGACCGCAGTACGCCCAAGCATCTGGACCTGCACTGCATTGCCGATAACTACGCGACCCACAAGAAGCAGGAGGTCAAAGACTGGCTGGCCAAACACCGGCGCTTTCACTTCCACTTTATTCCCACCTCGGCATCGTGGTTAAACCTGGTGGAGCGCTGGTTCGGGAAAATTACGACCACGCGCATTCGCCGAGGCGTGTTCACCAGCGTATCGGAACTCGAACGCGCCATCTACGAGTACATCGAACACAACCACGTCCATCCAACGCCGTTCGTCTGGAAAAAATCCGCGAACGACCTCATCCTCAAGATCAACCGCGGCAGAGCGGCGCTGAACATGCCGCCGTTGGTGCGGCGCGATAAAATATAAAGCTTTGCACGAGACACTACACTAGGGGGGTGGATATGGGAGGATTCGAATTGTTGGATGACAGCGTCGAGGCGTCTCAGTCCGGGCTTCCAGAATGGGCTGATTGGCCGGATGAGAAACTGCTTGACCTGCGGCTCTGCGATCTTCAGCTGACTGTGGAAGGGAGCCAGATTGCGGGGCACATTCGCCAGCTCAACGATGAGTTGGCAGGGCGCGGTCTTCTCTTTCGCCCTCACTTGTGGCTGTCCAGCGAATGGTTTTCCCCCGACGGAGTGCCGGGCATCGCCGTGCCGTTTTATTTGGCCCACCCTCGGTTGGCTCGGTTGGAACTCGCCCAAATGTTGGAGGTGGAAGGCGGAACACCGGACGCATGTCTCCGCATTCTCCGGCACGAAGCCGGGCATGCGTTGGAGAACGCCTATCGCCTACGACGTCGCCGGGATCGCCAGGCGGCGTTCGGCCGGTCGACCCAGTCCTATCCGAGATATTACACGCCCAAACCGTACAGCAAGAGCTACGTGCTGCATCTCGACATGTGGTACGCGCAGAGCCATCCCGATGAGGATTTCGCCGAAACCTTCGCCGTCTGGCTGACTCCGCAATCTCAGTGGCGAGAACGCTATGCGGATTGGCCTGCCTTGAAGAAGCTCGAGTACATGGACGCTGTGATGACGAGTCTGGCCGGCGCTCGCCCGGCGGTGAGCACGAAAGAGCAGGTGGATCCGATCTCCGATCTTCGAAAGACGCTGAGAGAGTACTATGCCGAGAAACGCAAACGATTCGGTGTAGACCATCCGACTTTTTACGATCGTGATCTACGCCGCCTCTTCTCCGACCAGGCTGCCTTCAAGACGCATCCGACTGCGGCAAGTTTTATCAATCGTCTTCGCAAACAGATCCGTCGGCACGTGGCGAAGTGGACCGGTGAATATCAATACACGATCGACCGACTGCTGGAAGACATGATGCGGCGCTGCCGTGAGCTCGATCTCCATGTGACAGGGCCGGAAGATCAGGTGAGGCTGGAGTTTACGGTGCTGTTGACCTTGCAGACGATGAACTATCTTCATAGCGGGCGTCATCGGGTGGCGCTATGACGAGAAAACGCCGTGTCATGGTGCCGGCGCATGCCGATCTGATCCCTCCTGATTCGTGGAAGGGGTAGATCTGACAGCGATGGAATCGAAGACGGAATACGATGTCGTGACGGGATTCCGTCAGGTGGGACCTGACGTGCGTGCGGTCGGCGTGAGCGATGATCTCGTTGTGATTCGGAAGGTCGTCGATGAGTGGAGAACGTCATCGTCGACGACAGGAAGCTTCAGGAGCTGGTTGCGTTGGGATTGCCCGTCGAACCTATAGTTTCCTCTGGCTCAGCGGCTATGCCCGGATCGACTTACGGCTCGATCCGGCTGGAGAACTGTACGTGCTGGAGGCGAATCCGAACCAGCAGATCGCGAAAAGTGAGGACTTCGCCGATTCCGCCGAACGGGCAGGCCTTTCCTGTGAGGCCCTGCTGCAGCGCATCCTCGGTTTGAGTTTACGCCGGCACCTCCTGTCATCCCTACCGATCGCACCGTCTCGCTGCCCAGTCGGGTCGGCGAGTGACCAGCCCTGTTCCGTTTAGCAGTTTGCTGAAAAACTAAGTTTTTGCGCGGCAAGGTCCTCTGATGATACGTAGGTTGAGAGTGCCGTATTGCCTGCAGGATGCTCAAAAAGGCTCTCCAGCAAGGCCGCAGCGAGCGAAGAGGCGAGGAGGTACGGACCGCACTTCGTGGGGCCGTTCGCCCTTGTCATAGATCTTGGTGAACGGAAAAGCCCCTCCAGTGATTCCGGCTTCCGAAGACCCTCGTTGAGCCTCTGAGCGACGCGAGAACGAAGCCGGCAGACTTTTTCAGCATCCTGCTAGTCTGTTTTGAGAAAGAGCACCGACAGCGGGGGCAGGGTCAACGAAATCGAGTTGACGTATCCATGGCATGCAATCGGCTCCGCCATCACGCCTCCGCCGTTACCCTGGTTACTGCCGCCATAGATGGACGCGTCGCTGTTCAGAACCTCTCGGTACCTCCCCAGTGCAGGGACGCCGATGCGGTACTGATGTCGTGGAACCGGCGTGAAATTGCAGACGCAGACGATTGAACGGGTCTGGTCCTGAGCTTTCCGCAGGAAGGCAATCACCGAATTCTCGGCGTCGTGGAAGTCGATCCACTGGAAACCCGTCCAAGCGAAATCCACCTCGTAGAGCGCGGGCTCGTCTCGATAGAGCCAATTGAGATCGTGGACGTACCGTTGCAGTCCCAGGTGCGACTCGTACCGGCAGAGATGCCATTGCAGGCTGTCGTCATGGTTCCATTCCCACCATTGGCCGATTTCTCCTCCCATGAAGAGCATCTTCTTGCCTGGATGGCCATACATGAAGCCATAGAGTGCGCGGAGGTTGGCGAACCGTTGCCAATCGTCGCCCGGCATCTTGTCGAGCAGGGCCTTCTTGCCGTGCACCACTTCATCGTGCGACAGCACAAGCACGAAGTTTTCATGAAACGCGTACACCAACCCGAACGTGATCTTGTTCTGATGATGCTTGCGATGCACGGGATCGAGGGAAAAATACTCCAAGTTGTCGTGCATCCAACCCATGTTCCACTTGAAGGTAAAGCCGAGCCCTCCGGTATAGGTCGGCCTGGAGACGCCCGGCCAGGAGGTGGATTCTTCGGCGATGGTGACGGCGCCAGGATGTTCCTGGTGGACGAGCACGTTGAGCTCTTTGATGAAGTCGACTGCGGCCAGGTTTTCGTTTCCGCCGAACTGGTTGGGAATCCATTCGCCGGATTTTCTCCCATAGTCGAGATACAACATCGAGGCCACGGCATCTACGCGTAGACCGTCGATGTGGTACTTGTCCAACCAGAACAGAGCGCTGTTCAGCAAGAAGTTCCTGACCTCCACCCGTCCATAATTGAAGATCCGGCTCTTCCATTCGGGGTGATACCCGAGGCGCGGGTCCTCGTGGTCGTAGAGATGCGTGCCATCGAACCACGCCAACCCGTGCGGATCGTCCGGGAAATGGGCCGGAGCCCAGTCGATGAGGACGCCGATGCCTGCGTGATGCGCGGCATCGATGAAGGCCATGAAATCTTCCTGCCGGCCGAATCGACAGGTGGCGGCAAAGTATCCGGTGGTCTGATATCCCCAGGATCCGTCGAACGGATGTTCGGTGATCGGCATCAGCTCGATGTGGGTGTAGCCCATATGTGTCACATACTCTATGAGTTGGTCGGCCAGTTCGCGATAGGTCAGCCAGCGTCCCTCTTCTTCCGGTACCCGCATCCAGGAACCGAGGTGGACTTCGTAGATGGACATCGGCGCGGTCAAGGGGTTGAGGCGCGATCGAGCCTCCATCCAGTCACGGTCGTTCCAACGATAGGTCGAGAGGTCTCGAACGACCGAGGCCGTTCGAGGCCGTAATTCTCCGGCGAAGGCGTAGGGATCGGCTTTCAGGAAGGGCGCTTCTTGGTTCCTCGCGCGAACCTCATATTTATAGAGCGTGCCTTCGGGAAGGTCCGGGATGAACAATTCCCACAAGCCCGTGGCGCCCCGGTTGGTCATCTGGTGACAGCGTCCATCCCAACGATTGAACTCGCCGACGACGCTCATGCGCGAGGCGTTGGGGGCCCAGACGACGAAATGGACCCCGGACACACCGTTCACCGTTTTCAGATGCGCGCCCATGGTCTCATAGGCCTTATAGAGACGTCCTTCGGCAAACAGATGGAGATCGAACTCCGTGAGCAGGGGCTGGAACGCGTAGGGATCGTGGCGTTCGGTGACGGCCCCCTCCGAATCCGTCACCTGGATGCGATAGGATGACGTCCCCATCGAAGCAGGCAGGATCGCTTCGAACAACCCCACTTCGTGGATTTGGCTCATGGCTTGGGGTCTGTTGCCCGATACATCCGAGATGACTCGCGCCTCCTGAGCATAGGGGGCGAAGGCTCTGACCGAGAAGGCCTGTTTGCCATCAACAGAGGTCTGATGGGGTCCGAGCAATTCATAGGGGTTCCAGGGTTCAGCCTTGATAAGACGTTCGATCTGTTCATTCTGAGCCATTGCGATGTCCTCCTGTGCCTGCTGGATTATCCCTATCCTAAGCGTGCAGTGCGTGTTAAGTAAGGGGGTGGCGAGAAAAATGAGGTGTGAGATTGAAGGTGCGTAAATTTAAGCCGGTCACAATTCATCACCCACGGCAGCCTGAAAAGGTGACGCGCAACGTGCAGTAACATACTACAATCATTAGGGTGCGAACAGTTATCCAGCCTCCCTATTCTAATCATCCTTACTTTTTGTGGGCTTCTTCGCTGACTTGGGGATGTCTTGCTTGGGAACGAAGAGGACTTGCTTCACCCGCATGATTCATGAACAGGTCTGCGGCAATCGCCGATCCGCTGCTCTTGGGCGTGAAGCGGCATTCGGGAGTGGAGTTGCTGGTTTCTAGTTTCAGGTTTCAGGTTTCTAGTTTCAGGTTTCTAGTTTCAGGTTTCTAGTTTCAGGTTCCAAGTTTCAAGTTCGACCTCTGAAATTCACCAATGCGACTCAAACAACTTGAAACCAGAAACATGAAACTCGAAACACTTACACGAGATACGCTTCACGAGGAACGCGCTTTCAGGCGATTTCGTCCCTCGACTGTGCTCGGGACCCTGAGCTTTGTCGAAGGGCGACGAACCGTTATGAATCATGCGGGCTCGTGGCCAGGTATATCGCCTGTCCTCCATCTCACGAGTCGAATGCGGCCTGGCGCAGGACTCAGACTCGAATTGTCCCGCCTCCCCTCTTCTGTGGTATCGTGTCCTACCTCACCCTAGATTTGTCCTGCTCTTTTTCGGTACTTTAATGGATCTGCTATCCGTAATCAGACAGGCCTTCCGCGGCGCATTGAACTTGGAGTAATACAAGTATGTGGGCTCGACGAATGGTTCCCCTAGTGATTGTCGGCCTTGTGGTGTTGTCCATAGGTCACGACCCCATGGCCAACGAGCCTATCCCTGCTGCACCAGAGCCAGCCGCCGTCACCCCTGAATCGGTTCCCGCGAAGCCAGAGCCAGCGCCAGTCAAACCGCGCTCAGCAGGGAGAGACACAAAGACGACAGAAAAAGTGCGATCTTCGGCCAACGGGAACTCAAGCACGAAGGCAACGGCACTCTCTCACCCTCCGGCCATGTTTGTGGGCAAGGATGGGGCGCCGATGGTACTGGTACCAGCCGGAGAGTTCACGATGGGGAGCGATCAGGGCGATGCCGACGAACAACCGGTTCATCGTGTCTTCCTTGACAGTTTTTATCTGGACACATTCGAAGTGACGAATGGGCGGTTTGCGAAGTTTGTGGCGGAGATTCAGAGTGAACCCCCTTGGGGCTTTGCGAACCAAGAGACGCCAGTCGTCCATGCGGACCAGCCGGTGCGCTGGGTGAACTGGTTGGAAGCCACAGGCTATTGTCTGTGGGCAGGAAAACGCTTACCGGCCGAAGCGGAGTGGGAGAAAGCCGCCCGGGGAACGGATGGCCGCGTCTATCCGTGGGGCAATGATCCGCCAACCCAGACACAGGCCGTCTTTGGGTTGAATGAAGGGGCTGAGACGGTCTCGCCGATCGGGAATCGGGACCATGGGCGGAGCCCCTATGGGGTCCACGACCTAGCCGGAAATCTCTATGAATGGGTGGCTGATTGGTATGATGAAGCCGCCTACACGCCGAATCCCACCGTCGATCCTCGGGGCCCGGCTGAGGGCACCGTGAAGGTCCAGCGTGGGGGGTCCTATCTCAATAGTCCCTATCGGCTCCGCGCCTCGTTTCGCACGAAAAGCGACCCCACCGAACATGCCCCGAACGTCGGCGTTCGCTGTGCCCAAAATGTACCAACCCTGCCGTAGGTCGCGCGCGGCTAGCGTGCGGACTTGCTCGCGCGGGTCGGCGGGCTGCTCGTCGGCTGACCGGCCAGAAAGGGATAGACCACGCCGGCAATCGCGCCCCCCAAGATGGGGGCGACCCAGAAG